>Ga0310345_10000017_pt1 | contig 498278 bp, 393 predicted proteins | sample HC15DNA20500_MG_FD_204667 | JGI IMG/M metagenome (GOLD analysis project Ga0310345, IMG submission 204667) | Marine microbial communities from station ALOHA, North Pacific Subtropical Gyre - HC15-DNA-20-500_MG | ecosystem: Environmental > Aquatic > Marine > Oceanic | place: Pacific Ocean...
AAGAGCTTACGTTCCACGACGACCTCCGTGTCGAGAGACATGTTGTTTGACAAGGTCATTGTGGGCGTAGGCTCTTTGCTTTTATAGACTTACTGAAAAATCCTCCCCGCAGATGCAATTCGTTGCCGTGGGGGAGAGGGTTAGGGTGAGGGGGAAATGCGGGTGACATGCTTTGCAGGCCGATGCCGTGGAGGATATTCGAAACAGTGAGCAAAGGATGGCACAGAGATTCATCTCTGTGTTGCGCAGCAACAGGAGGACTGTCTTAAGCGTCCGCCGCAAATGATGCGTGGGCATTCATACCGGCGGCATCCCGCTGCCGATTGGGTGAACCAACCGGAGATCGCACTGCTGGGCAAGCCAGCATTGGCACCCCTGTCGACCGTACATGGAGCAGACGGCAACGAACGTCTGCTAAGTTGGGATACGCCGGGCGGCTATTCCAGCCTGCTCCCCATTGCCCCCGCTACACATTTGCTGAGATGAAAGGTGGCTGCAAAAACAGAGAAAGCGGACCCGCCGGAGCAGATCCGCTTTCTGGTGTTCTTTCAGAACACGCACTGCTGAATTAACGGCTGCGGGCGGTTCGAGTCGTGGGTTCCCGCTTCTTACCCAGAATCGCGTCGACTTCGGCTTCGATGTCCCCCGTGTCGGCGTGCAGCTGCTCACTCAGTATCTGATCGAGCGGCGTGGTGCCGAGGGCGGCCTGAGCTTCCGCGACCCGCAGGTCCTTTTCAATGGAATCGGCCAGTTCGGTGGCCCGGGCCAGATCGGACTGATCGAGAGCCGGCGTCGACTCCTGCTTCATCTGCTGCGTCAGGTACTGAGCCTTCAGCTTTTCGAGGCGATGCTTCAGCAACTCTCGCTGCGACTGCCATTCGGTGAACTGACGGTTCAAAGCCTCACAAGCCTGCTCATGCTGGGCGACGGTCTCTGCACAGGCCTCTGCGGTTGCCGTCGCTTCTTTCCAGGCAGCCAGCTTGTGTCGCAGAGCGGTCGAAATATCGTCCCGACCGACTTCATGGCAGCCGACCCGAATCGTGGCGTAACTGCTCGTATCGAGCCAGCCCCGCAGGTGCCGCATTTCGGTCAGCAGGCCATCGCTCACGGTCTGCTTCCGCTGCAGTTCCGACTTGGCGTCCTGCAGACTGATATTGGATTTTGCGACCAGATACTTCTGCGACTCGACCTGCTGATCGAGCTTGCGGATCAGCACTTCCATGCGATCGATATCGACCGACATGGGAATCCGATCGTGCACCGCACCGTTGACCCGGTTGCGGAAGACCTGTGAATATTCGCCCAGTTCGGCGAACGAAAACCCTGCCACGGCCAGTAAAACGGCCAGTCCGATTCCCAGACCTGCTATCTTTTTCATTTGAGTTCTCCCAAGTTCTTGTCCAATCCCGCATCTGGAGAAGAAACGAGACTGGCGGCTCGTTCTTCTCCAGAATCCCGGGAAATGAGCAAACTTTGGGAAACTCAACGTCGAGACTACTTCCCCTTCAACTGCCGCATGCCTTCCAGCAGCTCCGCAACCTTTTCCTGGGTCCGATGGTTCTGGTGAACAATCAGCATGCGGGCGTTTGGGGTTTCGTAGCTCAGGATGGTGGCTGCTTTCGCTTTGGTATTCTGAATCAGCTCTTGCCGAAGGTCGTTCAGTTCGCGGGTGGGGAAAGGGCCGGACGTCAACTCTGTGACGTCGTGAACTCTTACGGTTGTCGCCTCGCTCGATCGCAGTTGAGCCTCCTTTTCGTTCGGAGCAACTTCGCGAGCGGGCCTGGCGGGGGGGAGGAGGCTTTGCTCAAAGCGTGTAGCAATCTGGCAGAAAGGGTCGCTCTTCAGCGGGCCATCATGAGTGTATATCCCGTGAGCCGTTTCCACCGCTTCCAGCTGCGTGAGCATGTACGCGATTCGTTCGTGATCGCGTAACGATGCACGGAGCATCTGTAGCGTTCCGTCATCTGGATTCACAGCCACACCGGCTTCGGACGTGCCGATCAGGGAAATCACTTCTGCCAGCTGTCGGAGCTGCGAATTGGTCGAATCTCGATCAACCGCAGCTAATCCGGTGAGTCGATGAACGGGAAAGACGTGCGGCAGCATCAGGTTGCCCGCAGCCGACTTTGGCAGAACGACGATCTCTCCTTTTCGAATGGTGAACGTCAAATCGGAGGACACGGATTGCAGTACTCGATTCAGGCCCGAACGGACGGTGACTCCCGAAACGTTGACATTCACTGGAGCCAATTCATCGAGCGTACCGTTCGCAACCGAAACCGGATCGCAACCGACCTTGAGCCGATGAAGCTCCCCGACGATGTGTAACGCATCAACCAACGGTGTGTCGATAAACAAAAGCTCTGTTACTGAGCCTAACGTGCGCAGAACAGTCAACAATTGATGCCGCTCATCGGCTTCATCGAGAATCGTCTGAAGGCGATCCTCCGCAGAGGCCTGGGGGCCAACGCTGATGAGGATCCCGACCACGAGAACGGTCAAAGCTCGTTGCATTCGAATTGCTCCCGAAAAAAAACGACGCTTACTTCCCCTTCAACTGCCGCATGCCTTCCAGCAGCTCCGCAACCTCTTCCTGCGTCCGACGGTGCTGGTGGACAATCAGCATGCGGGCGTTAGCCGTTTCGTAGAAGTGGATCGTGCCCCCGTAACCGCCAATGGCCTCCCATTCGCCGAACGTGGTGTTGAGGATGGCGTCGACGAGAGAATTGTCGTATTTCGCGAGGCTGGCAGAACCGGCCGGCTTCTCGGCTGCGGAATCGACCGAAAGAAAGGCTGGTTTCGTAGAGACTGTGGGGGAGCCGACCTGGAAGAAACCTTGTCCTCCGCCCCCGGTTGCCTCTGTTCGCGTCTGGATCTTTGCTGCTGGAGCGGCTGGATTGGGGATGGGGGGAAGCTCACTGGCTGCGATCAGATCGGTGACATCGTAAACGGAGGTCGACATCACCTCTGCGCAGCGATAGGCCGGGGCGATCACAAGCATCTCGTGATCGAAGTAGTAGTCGCAATCGATCTGCGAGAGGATTCCGTCGAGGACGTAACGGAGCTCCTGCTTGCCGGAATACGAGATCGTGTCTTCAAGAGCAATCCCCTCTTCGTCCATCGCGAGACGGTCGATCCGCATTGGAATCTGCAGCAGGTCAGAATAGAAGTCGACAACCTCCTGAAGCGAGATATCAATGAAGTCTGCTTCGACTTCTGTCCGCAGCTGCTCACGGATCTGAAACTCCGATGTTCGCAACAGTCGCTCGGCTTCAAGTGCGTTACGACAGGACGGGGTCTGTAACAGACTGGTTTTCGTTTCTGCTTCCCGATGGCTGGCTTCGATGGCTTCGAGCGTGGTGAGCAGAACCGCGACTTCATGCTGAATGGCTCGCGTCTGACGGACGGCAAGTCCCGCTCCCCAGGACATTTTCAGCGGTCGGGTCTGACCGCCATCACCGTCGATATCCATCCACCATCCGGAACTGGCCGCCTGAATAATCGTCATCAGGTTGTTGAGCCGCTCTTCGGAAGACGCTTCGAAGCGGTAATCCTCGGGAACTTCCAGCAGCAACGGAGAGACCGGGTAGACATGAACTTTGGAATGTTCGTGATTTGCCTCGTAAGTGCTGATTACGATCTCGCCGTCGACAATATTCCAGGTCGCTTCCGGGGAGAACATTCTGAGCTGATGATGGAGTGACGATCGCAGCGAGATCGTTGTCTCTTCCGGAAGCTCGAGCGTAATGGGAGTGCGTTCGTTGAGTCCCAATTCCTCCAGCCGATTCTGTTCGATACGAATTCGAATTGCGTGAAGGTCTCCGAGCAGGTCCATGGCTTCTGAGAATGGAATTTCGGGCACGAACTGTAACGTCGGCGTGTTGAGCTCGTTCCGAAGATGCTCGTCTTTTTCATCAATACGGGCCTGTACCGGAGGGGGCAGCAGCGGGTTCCGTTCGATCTCGGCTACCCAGGGTGACTCAGGTTGAGAGTCGGGCTTCTCGTTCGGCTTGTCTTCCGCGCGGGCGCTAAGCGGAGGAAGGCACAGGGTGATGAGCAGCACCGCCCGGGGATTCATCAAACGTCGCATCAGTCTCTCCATGGGTCTTCAGAACGAAGCGGAAAGCGACCGCGCATACAACTGCAATACAGCGAGTCGCGAAGGTTCGGTTGAGATGAGAGCACGTCGAGAAAAAACGGCTGAGAAGACGCCTCAGAGCGAGAGCCGAAGCGATGACAATGTGGTCAGCCGTCGGACGAAGAATGATGAGATCGAAGAACCGGCTGCCGACCTGTGCCGATTATCAGGCAGCCAATGCCAGATTGCAAGCCGGATCTGAGCAGATGACTACTCTTCCGCATGGTGCGTCGTGACGCACCATCGGAGAGCCGACGCGTGGACCGCTGGTCGGGGTGTGATCGAACGCAGACGGCGTGGTGGCAACTTGTGTTCTTGCCGTCTGTTATTGAACTGGTGCGTCAAGACGCACCCTACTTTTTTCGAGCTCTTTCCGCGTCCCTTCGGCGGCAGGATGCCGCCGCTACAGGGGCTCATGGATCAGCGGTTCTGGCGGTTGCGGCGGCGTTCGAGGATTCCCTGGATCAGGCTGTTGACGGCTCCGGCTCCGTAGTTCTTCAGGTCGCCGCCGGTGATCTGCGGATTGTCCATCGTTCCGGCGATGCGAATGACGAGCGGCTGATTGCGGAGGAACTGGGCCAGCGGTCCGGTCTGGTCCTTCAACAGGTTGAGAGGGATGCTGATCGTCAAATCGAGCGTTTGATCGAGTCCGACCGAGCCGCCGCTGGTGACGTCGATATCGCCTCTGCGGAACAGCAGCTGGTCGTGATAGATACGGTCATCCCGACGGGAGAACTCGATATCCTGCTTCGGAATCTCCAGCCACTTCGCTCCGCCCTGCAACAGGCTCGTATCGATGTCTCGACCCACGAGGCCACCGACGCCCAGAATGGGAGCGGTTGCCTGCTGGACCATCGGTCCGGGGCCAAGGCGGCAATGGTCAACCTGGAGCGTTCCCCGCAGGCTCTTCGGTTCACCGGTATCGAGATTGAGTTCGAACGATTTCATCTCCAGCGAGAAGCGGCCCTCCAGATCGGTCGCGTTGGCGAACATGGGCGAGACGTACTTCAGCCAGCTGCGGCACATGCCCCGGGTGAACTCGACGTTTTCCAGAATGACCCCCGGCTCCATTACGAACTTACGGTCATCCGGGGTCAGGTGAATGTGCGAGACTCCTTTGTAATAGCCATTCTTTCCAATCGGGACCTCGACCGGCACAATTTTGAGAACGTCTTCGGAGAGTTTGGTCCACAGTTCCCCGTTCTGGGATTCGACGCCATAACTCTTCAGCTCGCCCCACGACCAGAGGGCAACCGCAGACAGCGGACGATCCTCTCCCGCAGCGGCTTCGGCGTTCTCTTCGTGTTCCTCAAAGGGCGACGCCTTGGCTGAGGATGTCAACGGGGCAGGCGTTGTTGAATCGATCGGCTCTCCCTCCACGGCTTCCGGTTCTTCCGGCGGAGCAGTGCGGATGCGGCCATGAATGGCGAACTCATCCGGGGTTAACTGATCGACTTCAATCGCCTGACGGATGCCGGGAAACGCGATACAGAGCAGGGGGTGGATATTGCCCCGGCTTGTCCCTTCAATATCGACCACGGGATCGAGCACCCAGTCGACAACGGTGCCGGCCATTTCCATCTGCCAGGGATCACTCGAAAAATCGAATTGGGTCAGTTCCAGATTCCGTTTCGAAGTTTCAATGACTCCAGTCGAAACCAGACGAACGCGTCCCAGTTCGACCGGTTTGGATTCTGGTTTCGCGTCCTGTCGTTCTTCGAGGGGAAGCGGATCGAACAGATCTTCAGCCGGGATCGGTTCGGCCGGTTCTGGCTCTTCTTCGCGATAGGGGGCAACGACGCAATTCTCAAGCAGGCAATCGATATCGAATTTCCCGGCGGCCGTAGGAAGCGTGTTGTCGATGCTGACCGTGCCCGTTACAGACGTTGAAGTCAGTTCCTGATCGGGCAGCCATTTGGTCGAACGGACCAGCAGATCGGAGGCCGCGAGAGTGCCTTCGAAGGCGAGCTTGAAACCATCCTTAAGCGTTCCTGACCATTTGGTTGCGAATTTGCCATCGGTGCTGGCGGCGGTCAGGTGCAGATGCGGGACGGCCTTGTTCAACCACGGTTGAATAAGCTCAAGCGGCGTCTTTTCGATCTTTCCTTTGACATCGCCGGCAGTGACTTTTCCGTTCGCCATCGCGAGTTGAAAGTCTGCCACGACCTGGCCGGCGGGAGCCCGTTTCTGCGAGGCGGAACTGAGAAGTGTGTCGCCGGTCAGTTGTCCGGCAACCAGCCGTGTCGATTTTTCGAGTTGAATTTCGATGTTCTCGGTTTCGATCGTCCGCTCGGAAACGTTGTCGCGAACGGTCACTTTGCCATCGACGATGCGAATCCGCAGCGGCTGACCGCCGTGCTTCATTTCGGGCCACTTCCAGGGGCCCATCTCACCGGCGCGTCCAAACACACGGTCCCAGTTGGTCTGACCGTAGGTGTTGATCTCGTAGACAAGTTCCGGCCTGGTGATCTTCAGTTCAAGGGGCTTGCTGCCCGGCCAGAACATCTTCCAGAGTGGTGTATTAACTTCCGCCGAGCCGATCGTCGCCAGCGGGTCCCCGGCATCATCGCGGACGGTGACCTTGGAAAGCTGAGCGGGCCGCCACCAGGCGAGGTCGGCGTCTTCGATCGTCAGCTTTCCGTTGAATTCGCGCATGAGCGAATCGGCAATCTGCTTTTTGACCGATTCCGATGAGAGGATTTGCGGCAACAGCGCAAGGACGCCTACCAGACAGCAGACCAGCAGAAAAGCGACACCGATCAGCCAGCGTTTCCAGCGAGGCCGGCGGCGAGTCTGCTCCGTATCGATCGTGTCATTGTCCGACCACTCTTGTCGTTCGATGTTCACCTGCACCATGAGCCGCACTCCCTCCGCTGTCGGCCACTGCCTCAAGCTTCGAGGCGTGGTTGTAGTCACCGTTCCCGCCGGGGAAATCAGCATCGCGTGTTCCTAACTGCAATCTTCTGGGCTGTTCAGGTGAAAATCAAGATGAGTCGTCGATCGGAGGCCATTCCGAACGCCGCGAATCCCGATGTCCCGCCGATTCGTGCGTGGACGTAACTCGGGGAATAATAAAGAGAAAGCCGACCGGGGCAATAAGCTCCGGTCGGCTGATTTTCAATTTCGGACACAAATCAGTGGCAGCCGCATCCGCGGCAGCTGCGACAGCTCCGGCAACTGAAGCAGCTGCGACATGAGCGACAACTGCGGCACGAGCTGCAGCAGCGACCCTGCGGGGACTGTTTGGTCGACCGCAGCTTCTGGACTTCGCGGACCAGTTTCGTTCCTGTCGTCTTTGAGGTTTTGAGCGTGTTCATGGGAATCTCCTGTCGATTTTCAATCGTGTTTTTAATGTGGAAGGGTTTGAAGGTCGTTCACCTCCACCCCCTGTGAACACGCTTGAAAACGAGAGTCGCGCTCGAGCGGGGACAGAAACGCGCATAAAAAAGGAGTGGACCCCTCAAAGGGGATCCACTCCCGGCACGAGAGCATTTGACTCTAAGCGTCAACGCACTCAGCGATTTACGCCTTACTTATCCTTGACCACGACGAAGCGGCTCGAAGGTCCACGGCGGACCAGCATGAGCACGCCATCCTTGAGGTCGGCTTCTTCGATAGCGGCGGTGAAATCATCAACCGATCTGACTCGCTGCGGACCAACTTTCTCGATCACTTCTCCGGCTCGCAGTCCGTTCAGCTCGGCGACACTGTTCGGCTCGACGGATGAGATCACCACGCCGGAGACATCGTCGGAGTAGCCGAACTGCTCGGCCAGATCTTTGGTCAGTTCCTGAACTTCAACGCCGAGATCTTCCACGGACACACTTTCCGTTTCTTCCTCGCGGCTCGAGGTCGAAGGTTGTCCGCCACGCAGAGCCAGATCCTGAGGCATTTCGGCCATCGTGATCGTCAGTTCCTTGTTCTTCCCGTTGCGGTAGATCGACAGGGGGTAGGACTTGCCGACCGAAAGCTGTTCGACGATTCCCTGAAGCTGACGAGTTCCGCCGACGGGGCGGCCATCGAGTTCGAGGATCACATCGCCGGTTTCCAGACCCGACTTATCAGCGGGCGAATCTTTCATGATCTGCGAAACGATCGCACCTTCATTCACGTTCAGACCGAGCTGATTGGCCAGATCGTTGGTGACCGGCTGAATAACGACGCCGATGTAGGCCCGCTTCACTTCGCCCGATTCCATGAGCTGATCGGCGATCCACTTCGCCATGTTGATCGGGATCGAGAAGCCAACGCCGTCGTAACCGCCGCTGCGGGACGAGATCGCGGTGTTGATGCCGATGACCTGACCACGCAGGTTAATCAGCGGTCCACCGCTGTTGCCCGGATTAATGGCGGCATCAGTCTGCAGATAGTCTTCCCGTTCATTAATGCCCGGTCCGCGGCCTTTGGCACTGATGATGCCCTGAGTCATCGTCAGTTCGAGACCGAACGGGCTGCCGAAGGCCAGCACGATGTCACCGACTTCAACCTCTTCGCTGTCTCCCAGCGGAATCGGTTCGAGGTCCGGGGCCTCCACTTTAATCACGGCGACGTCGGAACGGCTGTCGGTCCCGATCAGTTCGGCCTGGTACTCACGTCCATCGTGCAGTCGCACGGTAATCGTTTCGGCTCCTTCGACCACGTGATTGTTGGTCAGGATGAAGCCTTTGGGATCGATGATGAATCCCGACCCCTGTCCCTGCGGAACAACACGACGACGGGGAGCGCGCTGTTCGGGCATGTTCTTGAAGAACCGTTCGAATCTCGGATCGCCTTTGAAGAGCTCTTCGAGGTCGAGTCCGCCCTGGGTCTGAACGGTGGCGACTCCACGGGTTTCGATCGCGACGATGCCCGGGAATGTTTCCTTCGCGATCGTGCGGAAGCTGGTGGCCAGATCGCGAGCGGTGTAGGTTTCGGCGTCCCGAACAGACGGTGCTTCCTGAATCTGTCCAATCGATACGGCTGCGGCAATGGCCAGGCAGACACAGGTCACTCCCGTGCTCCACAGGGCAACGCCGCGGGACATGCCCCATCTCCGGGGCGAATTGTGTTCTCTTGATTCCATCTGAGTGTCCTTTCATGGAAAGACATGTGGCGTGTTCTTGAGCTGAAGCTTCAGGCGGGCTCAGGGCTTCGGGCCCCGACAGGTGGGAAGCTCGCATGGCTCCAGAAAGCGTGCAGCGGGGAGAGCGGAAGGCCTTCCAAATTCATCACCCGCGCCGCATTAACTTGCTACGTTTCTTCTTACGAGAGACGACGGACAAGCGCTGGAGGATTTTTTCAGAACCTCTTTTGTTGTAAACGATTCTGGCTCTCGCTCAAGGTCAATTCGTCCGGTTCGGCTCGCTGAGAGTTCACGTAGACAGGAGAGGCGTCTCCGTCAACAGCCGGGGGGCCTTAACGGCTGGGTCGAAATCGTAAGAACCTCACCTGACCGCCGATTTCAAGGCGTTCACCACCGGGGAAAACTGAACGGAAGTGGACCGATGGAGTCACTCGACAGTCTGCCCGCTTCAGATTGGGCCTTCTCGAGTGAGTCCGCCGATTCGGCCTGTCCAATGGGGGACCGATTTCGTAAAATTTTTCGATGGCGAAGCCCTTGGGCCCGCTAATTTGAATTCTCCGCACTCTTCCGAAGGGGTGCTCCTCGCTTAAGAACACTATGCCAGCTGATTCCGAGTCGACTCCCCTGAACCCCGAGCACCTCGAAGCCTGTGAGGCCGCGATCGACTATGTCTTCAAGGACAAGCGGCTGCTGCAGATCAGTCTGACGCATGCTTCGATTGCCCAGACCCGGCTGCAGTCCAACGAGCGGATGGAGTTTCTCGGCGATGCGATTCTGGGGGCTGTCGTCTGCGATCGGCTCTACTCTCTGTTCCCCCTCGACGAAGAGGGGCATTTGACGCAGATGAAGTCCGAAGTGGTCAGCCGCACCGCCTGTGCGCAGGTGGCAATTTCACTGGGGTTGGAGAACTACATTCACATCAGCAAGGGACTGCATCAGTCGCCGGAGATTCCGTCTTCGGTGCTGGCGGGGGTGTTCGAATCGCTGATCGGAGCCATTTACCTCGACGGGGGCTACCAGGCGGCGTTCGATTTCATCAATCGAAACCTCGAACACCTTATTCACCATGCCGCCGAGACCGAGCATATCCGGAACTCCAAGAGCCAGTTCCAGCATTACACGCAGCGGTTTCATGGCGAGACCCCGACCTACACACTGATCGAGGAGACGGGGCCGGATCACTCCAAGTGCTTTCTCGTTTCCGCCGTCGTGGGAGAAACTCGATTTCCGCCGGCCTGGGGGAGCAACAAGAAGGAAGCCGAGCAGAAGGCGGCCCTCAATGCTCTCCGCAGTCTGCAGGGGCAACCGATTCCATATAGCGACGGCGCCGATGAGAACGGGGCTGCCCAGGGCTGCGGTGCTGAAGAACAGAACTGATCGGGTCGACCCGGATAAGCTCAGCGTTCGGACGCTTAAACCGTGTCGCCCATGTCGACAATCATGGTTGCATCCTGCGATTGCAGCGGCTGGTCGAACGGGTGCAGGTCCGCATTCTCGTTCCACCAGTTGAGAGCCAGGTCGGGTGTCCAGTTCGGAGCATCGTGGCAAAGAGTCAGCTGACGTGCGAGGTCCATCGCGGACTTCGGACGCTTTTGCGGCGACTTGTCGAGGCACTGCATGATCAACGATTCCACATCGGCGGCAATCGGCTGGCCGAGCCGCTTCGAGGGTTCGAGCGGAACCTCCGAAAGCTGCTTGAGACAGATATCGATCGCATCGTTTCCGGTGTAGAGGGGCTGGGCAGTCAGCAGGTAATAACCTACCGCACCGATGGCATACAGATCGCTCGCAGTCTGGCCGCTTCCCGGGGAGTCGATCGCTTCGGGAGCCATGTAGAGTGGCGTGCCCGAGATCCCCTTGGAAGGGACGGGCGATTCATCCTGCAGGTCGACGACGAGTCCGAAGTCGAGCACGGTTACGTGATCGTGGTGTGGACCTCGCTGCGAGATCGCAATGTTCTCCGGTTTGATGTCCCGGTGAATCAGGCCGTTGCGGTGAGCTTCGTCCAGGGAACCGCAGATTTGTGTCAGAATGTGAATGACGCGGCCCGCGGGCTGAGGGCCGTGAAGTTGGACGAGCTGTTTCAGCGACAAGCCGCGGATGTATTCCATGGCGTAGTAGAACAGTCCGTCATCCGTGCGATCGAAATCGTAGATCGAGATCGTATTGGGGTGCGTCAGCCGACTGGTGAGCTGGACTTCCCGTTCGAAGCGGGAGATGTCAGCCGGGCTCAGATCCAGATTGTTGAGCACTTTCACCGCGGCAGGGCGGTCCATCATTTTGTGGCGGGCCCGAAAGATCGAGCCGCTCGCGCCGATGCCAATGCAGTGCTCAAGCACGAAGTTTCCGAACTGGCGGTTGATCAGCGTCTCCTGAATCGTGCCGCCTCGCAGGTGTTTGGTCAGGCAATGTTCGATGCGGTCGGCCAGAGGCTGGCGATTACTGCTGCCTCCCTCGTTGAGGTAATCTTCATCGACTTTCTCGGCGATCTGAAACAGCTCGAAGGAACTGTCGTTCTGATCCCATTCCGACAGCGGAATGGCCGGGGTGCGATGCTGCGGAATTCGAACCGGGATCAGTGACGAAGCCGCGACCGCATGAATGTGCGTTCCCAGCAGCCCCATCGTTTCCAGTTGATGATAGTCCATGTGATGGCAGAGAGCGGCGCAGACGAGTTCGTCCGGCACGTTCCATTTCAACAGGCAGATGCCGGCGACCTGGGCGTGATTGACGCCAAACCGCGACTGTTCATAGTCGACCAGATCAGCCGACCGACGGTCGGGGTTTTCCCAGTAGCTCACGTAGTCTTTCATCTGGGCGTGACTGAGTACCGGGAGCAGGAAGTCCTGCAGCATGGCGCCCGTGAAAGAGAGATCGGGATCGACATTGAGCGTACGGGCGATTTCGCGGGCAAACTTCGCGCGTTCGAGGTTATCGGCCCAGAACTGGTGCAGATCGAACAGGTGTGAATTGAACTTCCGGACCGTCGACTGCACGGCCGTGGTGAGAACGAGCATCTTCACCCGACGGATGCCGAGAGCCGTGAGCGCCATTCGAACGGACGTAATGCGATGTCGCAGTCCGTACGCCGAGGAGTTGACATGCTTGAGCAGCTCGCACGTCAGCGTGGTGTCTTCTTCAAGAATGCGCGTGAGAACCTTTGTGTCGTAGTTCGGCCGATTCGCGTGGAGCAAAAATTGCGAGACCGAATGGGGCAGCACGGGCATCTTCCACATCTGAGGAAGTAGCGATTCGGCATCATCGGGAAGCAACCGAGTGCGAATCTCCGTCCAGTCGACTTTCTGTGCATCACGTTGCGAGGTCATACGTCCTGAGTCCGTTAATTCCATCCTCGAAGGTCGAATGGCGAGCCGCGTTTGACCAGCCATTGGACGCTCAAACTTAGTTCACGGCGGCGATTGTCGGTTGGATGGAGCGAATGGGATCGTTCAGGAACATCAACATGGGGTGGGATTGTAACGGTTACAACATCTGCAGGCGGAACGGCTGGAGGGCGATTGAGTCTATAAAAACAGGCGTTTCGGCTGAGAGTTCGGGAAACTTGAATCGGAATTTGGCCCGCCGCTCGAATTGCAAAAAGTTCCGTTGCTCAATTGCAGGCGTTCTCGTACTTTGCCGCCTCAACGAGACGGACGCATTGCAGTCGGACTGCGAGGCAACCGTCCACGACCCTTCCTGATGAGATGCGGATCCCGCATCACAAATCTCAGACCCTGAATCTGGAGCCGCGGAATCATTGATCTCGCGACTCGCCCCTTCTCAAAAGGATTTCTGAAATGACTCGCCTGACCACACTTGCGATCACCTGTCTCATCCTGAGTTCATCCGTGGGCTGCTTCCGGTCCCGTTGTGCCGGCTATGCACCTTCGTGTGCTCCCTGCGGCAATGCCTGCCCGGCTCCCGTGGGCGGCGGTGTTTATGGTGCTCCCGCTGGTGGCGGATACTACAGCCCGACCGGTTCGAGCGTGAACCTCGGCGTCCCAGGCAATGGCCCGACTGCTTACGGTTACCCGATCTACGGCACGCCGCAGGCACCGTACACGACCACCGCCTACGCCATGGACCCGCTGCCGACTTACTAAGCGACCCGCGGGCCAGGCCGGGCCACTGCTGCTTCAGCTCGACACGGATGTCGGCCTGCAGTTGTCCACGGCTGTTGATCACCTTTCGGCAGAGCAGTCATCTGGACTGGACACGCGGCGTCTTCGTCGCAATGTGTCTGCACCCTCGATCCGGTTCCCTGTCAGCGCACAACAGGAGCCTCAGGGCGGGGTGTGACAATCAGTCGATCGTCGGGACGTTGCCCAACACCTTGCGGTCGTCGCGATTGCCGAGCAGTTGATACGTTCCGTCCTGAGGGTGAGAATCAACGTTCTCATTGAGCAGCACGACCGCTCCATCGCTGAATGCGATGTGAACGCCACCTCGATGCCGACTGGAAAAGGCATCGACATGCGCGTTCGGTTCATGTCCAAACGCGGTGTCGGTCACCTGATCGGATTCCGTACTGTTGGACCGCACACCCGGCCAGATTCCGGCCGCACTCGAGACCGATCGCTCGCCCAGCATGATCGTGTTGCTCGTCCCGTCGAGAATGTCGCGGAAGCGAATCGAACTGTTCCAGCCGAACAGGCCCGTTGCGCGAGGTGGACGCGATCTTAAAGAGGGAGTCGGTGCAGCTCCGGGCCAGAAGACCGAAGCCGACAGGCTGCCCGGTCGGGGCGGCGCGATCGAACCGAAGTTGCCCGAGTAGTTCGATGTCCCCCAGTCGCCCCGCATTGAATTCGTGCCGAGCGTCGGATCCGACGGGCAGCGAAACTGGGAGAACTCGGCTTTGAGTAATTCCCGGTCGACCTGATCAAACGCCGATTCATCGTACGGGACACGCATCCCGTTCCCAATCTGGTCGTAGAAGCGGTATTCTTCTACGTACGGAAGCAGGAAAACGTGCCAGCCGAACCCCGATTTGGACTGGGCCTCCGGCGTGTGTCGAACCCATCCCGGAGGGAACGTTGCGTGCACATCGTGGTAGTTGTGCATCGCAAGTGCGAGCATCTTCAGGTTGTTCCTGCACTGGGATTCGCGAGCCTGCATCCGCGCTTCTTGAACGGCCGGAAGCAGGAGGGTCGTCACCACGACGACGATCCCGGTTACGATGAGGAACTCGAGCACCGTGAAACCGGAGGACCGGCCTCGCCCCTGATTACGCTTGTCGAACGACATCTTCGGGCTTCCTGACTGGGGAACGATCGTGAACGGGCAGCCGACTTGGAGCATTTTCATGCTTGTTTTGCGCTCGCATGGACGTCCATGCGACTGCAGTACTCGATTTTGCTCCTGAAAACGCCTGCAGTGGAATTTGGAATTCGCTCTAGAAGAAGGGGATCTGATCGATCCGCCAGCCTTCTTCCGTCCGGGACCAGTACAGATGAATCTCGCCGTCGCCCCGAACTCCGGCTCGCTGTTTCCGCATTTCTTCGCGCACTTCGGCATTCCCATCGTGGAACCGCCAGTGCCCGGCAACGTTCTCAAGAATGACGAGCCGTTCGCTCGGAATCGAACGGGAAGTTTTTGCATTCGCGGGAAGCTCGGTCGGCACCTTGTAGAGAGCCAGTTCGTTGGCGGTGTCCGACTCGCGTTTGGGCTCCAGGGCCAGCATCTTCTGCAGGTCCGCGACGAGCAGGGCGGTTAGATTCGGATTGCCGGAATAGTACTCGGCCTGCAGGTCAAGTTGATCGGCTTCTTCAAGCAGTTCGAGTTCAGCCAGCGGATAGGCATGGCGGATAAAGCTCGTGAACTCCTGACCTTCCAGAGCAGCGATCATCTGGCGGATCGCTTTCTGAAGATCGTCTCCGTAGCCCGGGACCGAAGAGGCCGTTCCCGCTGCGGTGATCGGTTCCACCGGCTCGGGAGGAGCCAGCTTTGCGGCTGCCTCGGGGGTGATCTCGTGAGACGAGATCGCATCGTTCCCCTCTGGACCGATGGCGAGTGGAGCCTCGGCGAAGAGCAGCAACACCTTGAGCATACGCTGCTGTTCGTCGGCCGACATTCGTCCGGACAGTCGATCACGGAAATCCGCGGTCAGATACTCCGCCGCGAATTGATCGTAGTCGTCGCGAAGCGTTTCGATTGCCTGCGGAATCTGCTCCTGCAGTGCCGAGCGGGTTCGCTCCGCGATTCGCTGGGCCGATCGCGAGGACCGACGTGACTGGGCCTGCAGGGAGAAGCCGACCAGGCCGACTCCGAGCAACAGCAGCACGATAACTCTCCGCCAGCCAGATCGATTCATTCCGATCGCTCCTCAAGTTTCGTGACAACAGACTGACTGGCGGAGGCAGGGCAGCGTCCGACTAATCGGCCCGATGGACTTCGTGGCACTGATCGCAGGCGCGATTGGCGGCCTTGTAGAACTCGGCAATCTTCGTCTGATCTTTCTCTTCGATGGCCTTCGTCAGCCCCTTCATGGCTTCGATGCACTGCCTGGACCACTCGTCCCACTGCTCGGCCTGATCTTCGTCTTCCAGGTAGCTGTGGTCGGCCAGCATGGCGATTGAAAGCACGGCATTGGTCGAGGCGTTCAGCTGCTCTTCAACTTTGCCGCGTGAACGACGCAGCGACCGGGACAGGCCGCCGTTGCGATCGTTCATTTCTTCCATCATCTCGTACATGCCGATCAGTTCATCCCAGGGATGCTCTTTCTCGTGTTCGCCTTCGGCTTCCCCCTTCATGGCAGCCTGCGCCTGAGCGTACAGCTCCGAGGCCTCTTCGTGGCCCACGTAATCCTGCAGGCCCAGTCCGATATCGCGGAGGGCCGGGGCGGCGATCTTCGACTTGCCGTTCTCTTCGTGTTCAATGAGCGCCTGCGACAGCACGGCGATCACGCCGCCGGCCCGTACGATGTACTCTTCATTGTCGTCGTACTTTTCGGGATCAGCGAGCAGTTCGCCCAGCGTTTCCATTTTCTGTTCGAGGCCAGCCTGGAGCAGCTCGACCGAAACAACTTTGGATGGGGCAATCGGGGCAGCCGCGTAGGCAAGACTGGCCGTGGAAATCGCCACGGCGGCGAGAAGAATCAAACGAATCATGGAAGCTCTCCTTGCAGAACATTCAGTCGGCAGAAGTTGAGATCAAAAGGTGGTCACCCGATTCTGCACGGAGTCGGCTTCGAAATCAATAATCGACCGAATTTCAGAACGAAAACGGACCCTCGCAACTGATCTCGCCAATCGGTTTTCGTCCCGACGGCTTCTCCCGTTCCTGAAGTTCTTCCGGCAGCTGCTCCGGATTTCCCGGCAGTCCGATGGCGATCATCGCTTCGACTTCGTAGTCATCGGGCACCTTGAGTTCCCGGCGTGCGTTGCCGCGATTGAATCCGGCCATGCCATGCACCACCAGATCCATCGCCGCTCCCTGCAAAGAGAGATTCTCGAAGGCGGCACCGGCATCGAACGTGTGCACCGGATTCGGCTTCCCGTTCCGAGCGAAAACTTTGTGCGAGACAACAACCACGAGAACGGCTGCGTTCCTGCACCACGTCTGGTTCGCTTCCATCAGCAGGTTGAAGAACGTCGTCCAGTGCTCGCTGTCGCGATGGGCGAACAGGAATCGCCACTCCTGTTCGTTGTAGGTGCTCGGGGCCCAGCGAGCCGCCTCGAAGAGCGATTTCAGCTGAGCTTCCGGCAGCGACTCGCCTGACATCGCCCGCGGCGACCATCGCTTCAGAAACAATTCTTCAATCGGATGGTCCGGTTTACGAATCTGCAGGGGATCGGGCAGTGAAGACATCGTTCAACTTTCAATTTGGACCGACAACACAGGCCGGCAGAGGAGCGTTGATTGTTCGGGAGTGTCTGAAAGAAATGGCGAAACAGGGATGGCCCAGACGTGTACGTCTGGGTGACGAAGTCACAGGACATCGCTGTCCGACTCTGGGAAAGTGTTTGCAAACCCAAGGCTGAAATATTGTCTGGGGCAGCGAACATCAGATACCTGCCTCATGTGGATTCGCCACTCAGACGCATGCGTCTGAGCCCTTCGTGGGGATCGACGTTGGACAGGCCTCCTGCTGCGGTGCAACACAGAGATGAATCTCTGTGCCATCGAACGATGGGGTTACTCTTTCCCGGAGAAGTACTTCACGGTTCCGGTCGAGGCGACGGCGGCTCCAATTCGGTTCAGGGCGAGTGTGTAGGCTGCGGTTCGCATCGGAATCTTGTGTTCTTCCATGATGTCGTAAACCTTTTCGAACTGTTTGCACATGATCTGTTCGAGGCGATGGAAGACGTGTTCTTCGTCCCAGTAGTCGCCGCAGCGGTTCTGCACCCATTCGAAATAGCTGACGGTGACGCCGCCGGCGTTGGCGAGGATATCGGGAACCACAAGGACGTCGTCCCGTTCTCCCAGAATGGCATCCCCTTCGACAGTGATCGGTCCATTCGCGACCTCGACGATGACTTTGGCTTTAATGTTCCTGGCGTTATCTCTCGTGATCGCATTTTCCATCGCGGCAGGAATCAGAATGTCGACATCGAGTTCGAGCAGTTCCTCGTTGGAGAGCTTCTCGGCATCAATCGATTCGCACACCGAGCCTTCGCAGTAGACGGCCTTTAACTCCCGCGACTCATTCTTCGCTTTCATGATGCTCGGCACATCGAAGCCTTCCTCCCGGTAGATGGCTCCCTTGGAATCGCTGACGGCGACGATGCGATATCCGTCGTGATGCAGCAGTTCGGCCACACTTTGCCCGGCGTTTCCGAAACCCTGAATCGCGACGGTTGTCTGGGCCGGTTTCCAACCTCGCTTCTTTTCCAGCTGCTTGATGCAATGATACGCCCCACGCCCTGTTGCAGTGGAACGTCCCTGGCTGCCGCCCAGAGCGATTGGTTTTCCGGTAATCACAGCCGGAGAATGCCGACGAACGATGTTCGAATACTCGTTCATCATCCAGCCCATGATGCGTTCGTTGGTGTAGACATCGGGGGCAGGGATATCGCGGTCGGGACCAATGAAGTCGGCCATCTGTTCGATGAACCCGCGTGAGAGCCGTTCGAGTTCGAGGGGCGAAAGCTCCTTCGGATTGACGATCACGCCGCCTTTGGCGCCGCCGTACGGGATGTCCATCACCGCACACTTGCAGGTCATCCACAGCGAGAGGGCTTTGACTTCCTCGAGATCGACCTGCGGATGAAAGCGGATCCCCCCCTTGGTGGGACCTCGCGTGTCGTCGTGACGAACACGATAACCCTTGAAGATCTTCAGCGAACCGTTGTCCATGCGAACCGGAATCGAGACCTGGAGGATTTGGATCGGATACTGCATCCGTTGAATGGTCTCTTCATCGATGGTCGCGTACTTCTGGGCTTCGTCGAGACGTCCGACCGCATCCTGAAAAATGGTGTTCTCATCGCTCATTGTCGGGGCTGCTCTATTTTTGAAGTGGGATCGGAACCTGTTTCTGCTACTGTCGTGCAGAAATAGCCGATCGTAAAGACCAGCTCATGGAAACTTGACGCCGGGGCGTGACACTCTAGCGCTGCCCGCTGAAATACCGAGGGAGGAAATGCGATTCTTCCCGGCTCAAAACTCAGGCGGCATCGCTGTCCTGATCGCCATCGGTTTCGGACTTCTGTTCGAGAGCGTCTTCCACCCGCCTGTACCATTCCATGGCCGGCTCGCGATCGATGCTGTGCTTCCATGTTTCAGTGATAATCGCGTGAAGGGTTTCCAGTTCCTTGCGAATTGCCTTGCGCTGAAGCTCCTGATCGGTCGCGTTGGCAATCCTTAGCAGTGCTTTCAGCATCGTGACCACAACCATGGGATTGCTGCTGCCGTAGAGGCGGATTTGATTGAACGCAACCGTGAATGCCTCGTTGAAACTGTCCCGGGGAGCGAGCACGCGGATCTGGCCTTCCTCGTCGAGAAACTGCGTCTGCTGTTCCCCCCGCCGTGCCAGTTCCGCCATGCTGGCGCCGAGATAATCGATGCACGACATCGCGGTGTGCGGGTCGTTGATCCCCGGAGACAACGCCCGGACAGCCACTTCGACCAGTTCCCGGATACAGCATTCGACATCCTGCCGCGGGGTCCGCTGTTTGCCGGTCAGAAACAGCCCGGCGATCTGCTTCTGCAGATCTTCGTCGATCGGTTCCTGGCTGGCGACGTACAGGGCCGGATCGGTTGGCGTGAGAAACTCGCCCGGTCGAACGACGAGTTGCACGCAAAGATTGTTCTCTGTAGCCAGATTCGCCAGATCGCGGTAGGCAATCGCCTGAATGTAACCTCGGGAATCGACAACGACCGGCTGGCCGGATTTCCGGAAATCGAGTTGCTCAGCGCGTTCATTTTTCTTTTCCAGCGCACGCCGGCGGATGTCTTCATCGCGAACCTGTGGGAACAAACGGTCGATGCTGCTGACCAGATCGTGCGAAACGGCCCGGATGACCACCTGCACCTGCATCATTTCCGCGACCGCGTAGATGTACCGAATCAACAGAAGTAGACTGGCCAGCCCGGCGGTAAGTCCGAGCAATACCGTACCGGGGGTCAGGCTTCGCGTCGATTCGTTCACCGGGATTTGCCAGAGGACGAGCAGGCAGTAGAGCGAAGACCCGAGGAATGCGCCAAGCGTCCACTGTGTGATCTGTCGATTGGCGAAAATACGAATGATCCGCGGACCGAACTGCGAACTCGCCTGGGCGATGACCAGCATGCTGACGGAGAACACGACCCCCGATACCGTCGAGAGAATCGCAATCATCGACTGCATCAACAGCGTGTCCGACTCCGGCGACAGCGTGTACGGCAGCCATTCCTTGATCGGCTGGTCGGTTTGCATTTCCAGCGAGGGGAACAGAAACCCGAGCGTGATCCCGAGCAGAAGCAGCAGTGCCGGGATAAGGCCGAAGTTCGTCTTCAGCAGATCCCACAGATAAGTGAACCAGGTGGACATAGTCAAAGGTCTTCCGTCGGGGGTGTCACAGCAGTCGGCTTCCTCATTCTCCCACGGGATCGAAGCCGTGCAACCCCGGTCCCCGCAATGGGGTCTGTCGGGGAGTGGCTGAGAACGATCCGTCGGCCTATAATTCGAGCGGCGAGACCTTCGCCGCCGTTCCCTTTTTTTTGCGGTTGCTCATCTGAGATTTTTTTCATGCTCGACGGTCCACTGCTGACAGCCGATCAGTTTATCGACACCCGGTTTTCGCTGCCGGAAAGCGGTCAATGGGCCGAGCTGCATGGGGGCAAGGTCCAGATGTTCCAGCCGCCCGATCTCGACCATGGCAACACGATTCTGAATCTCTCCAAGATCCTCGCCGAGTACGTGCAGACGCGACGCCACGGCTATCCCTGTTTCGATCTGGGACTTTTGATGGAGACGGGACCCGATACGATTCGCTTCCCCGCAGCCAGTTATTTCCTGCAGGGGAATCGTTTCGACGAGACCGACAAGACCTACACGGAAACTTTGCCGGCGATTGTGATCGAACTCGCCTCAACCGCCGATCGCCGCCAGGCGTTGCCTCGCCGGGTGGAGGATTACTTCGCCTGGGGTGTCGATGGGATGTGGATCATCGATCCGGCGAGCCGCGAGTTGATCGCCATCGATCAGGCCGGACAGGAACGCCGGTTCGAAGAGAGCGACGTTCTGACCGAGCCTCAGTTGCCGGGGTTCGAGTGCGTGATCGAACAGCTGTTCGTCGAACCGAGCTGGTACAGTGCCCAGTAAGGAAAGCTCGTTGCTTACCGGCTGGCCGTGGGTGGTTTCTTCGGAGCCAGCTGCAGGGCTCCAAAATCGGAGAAGTGAGCCGTTCCGTTCCGGACGCTTAGTTCCAGAAGATGCGTCTGGGCATTCTCGGAATGCAGTATTCCTCCGAGCTCGGTTCCGTTTGCCTCGATGAGCCAGCCGTCCGGCTGATGCAGGATCGTCAGCTGTTGATAATGCGGCGGGTCATCGACCCGTGTAAACGGAATCTCGACGGATCCCGCGACAGGCCGCCAGCGGTTGTCGGGACCGTCGAGGGTTCCGAACTGAATACGGTCCTTTCCAAGGCGAATCACCGGGCGTTGTTTCTGGCCACGGCCGAGCAGGACATCAACCTCGGCATCCTCCAGCGGGTTGATACTCAACGTGAGTTGATAGAAGTCGATGTCGCTGGCGGGCAGTCGAAACTCGTGGGCTCCGTTCGATCCCGCCAGCACAGTCGCTCCGGCCAGCCCCTCGCCCAGATCTTCCGCCTCCGTCACCCATGTTCCTGACTGCGCTCCCCGGAGCGGAACACTGACCCCATTGAACAGCGGGGCCAGCGGGCGATCGAAGGGCACAAGAGCAATTCGAACCGGGCCAGGGGGGGCGGCTGCCTGTCGAGGATACGTTAGAAAGCCAATGATCAGGAGAAGGGCAAGTAGTCCGGCTCCGCCAATGGCGATCCTCCTCTTCCGGGGCGACTGTCGACGTGTTTGATGCGCGGGAGTGGGGTCCTCCGCTTGTTCAAGCAGCGAGTCGATCCGTTGCAGGACCTCTTCGTAGCTCGCGAGTCGCTCGTCGACATTCGGAGCCGTCATCGCGGCACACAGTTCACTGCACCCCCAAGAGATCGGTTCCGGAAAGGTGCGCGACCAGTCCGTATCCCCATTCCATTTGGCTGAGATCACCTGCATCACCGATCTGTTGGCATACGGGCTGCGACCCATCAGCATGAAGAACAGTGTTGCTCCCAGCGAATAGATATCGGCACGCGAATCGACATGCGAATCTTTCATTTGCTCGGGTGCGGCATAGGACGGCGTGCCGATCGTAGATCCATCGAGGGTGAGTCGCGTTTTGTCCTGCTCGCTCGTTGTCGCGCGGGCCAGACCGAAGTCGGCAACTTTGACCAGCGGCAGATTCGAATCCCGATGCAACGCGGTATCGTCCCGCGTTATCAGCAGATTGGCCGGCTTGATATCGCGATGCGTGATTCCCTGAGCTCCGGCATGCGAAAGAGCCGCGGTGACCTGGCGAAGCAGCAGCAGTGCGGTTCGTTCCTGCAACGGACCTTCCCGGGTGATCCACTCCTGTAGAGTCTCGCCGTCGACCAGTTCCATGGCCAGATAGATGCGACCCTGGCAGAGACCATAATCGTAGGCGGCGACAATATTGGGGTGTCGCAACCGGGCCACCAGCCGGGCTTCCTGCTGGCTGCGTGTCGCCGAACTGGCGTCGCTCAATTTCATCAGCTTGAGTGCGACAACACGATCGAGATTCAACTGCCGCGCCTTGTACACGGCTCCCATGCCGCCGCTGCCGAGCAGGTCGAGCAGTTCGTATTCCGGGATGAAGTTCCTGGGATCGGTCAGGGGGATCAAATTTTCGACCTGCTGGGGATCGAGCAGTCCCTGTTCGTAGGCGACATCCAGAGTCGACGCGTCCTTCTCGCGAGCGACCTCCATCAATCGTTCCACCTCATCGGCCTCGAGGTATCCTTTGCGGATGACCAGATCGATCAGCGTGGCTTCCGAGATGGCACTCTGTTGGTCCATGGCGTTGAAGTGTTTCAGTCCTGCGCGGCCTGGAGGCTCTCCAGAATCTTCTTGACCGACGGCCGATCAGCCGTATGGTCCTTACCCACGTAAGCGAGGAGAACGTTCCCCTGCTTATCAATGACGTACGTCGAGGGGTGAGCATTTTGTGAACGGATCTCGAAGAAATCGACCGCTTTGAATTCTTCATCGAGCAGGATCGGAAATGGAACGCGTTCGAGTTGAGCTTTGCTGTCGGTCTGGGCGACCTTCACGAACTCGTCAAGATGATCCCTTGGTCCCGGATAGACAACGAGAACCTCTGTCTCGAGTTCCTTGAACTTGTCGTAGTTCGCGATCAGCCGGGCCGTCTGGGTGGTGCAGAACGGACAGAGCGTGCCGTAAAAACCCTGCGTGAAGATGAGAACGACATTCTTCTCGCCGAGCACGTCCTTCAGCAGCACCGGATTTCCGTCTGTGTCGACGAACTGCAGATCTTCCAGTCCCTCCGGCGGCTGCGTATTCGAAGAGAGTTCGTCTTTGAAGACGATGTTCTCCGCGGTGACCCCATAATAGTCGGCATCGTAGCCGTAGTTGGACTCAGAAGAATAATTGTAGGTCGTCGAGGGGGCGGGCGTCTCCGGCTTCGAACAGCCCGTCAACACCGGAGCAGCCGGCAGACATACCATAAGCACGATTCGCAAAACGTAGCGAGACATCGCAAAGGCCCGTCAGAGAGAGTTCATCACCAGAAACCAGAGTCACGAACGCCACTGTATCATAGCGTACACCCCGGTGGGGTAGAATCCCGCGTAATTCCGGAATATTGCCCGACGCTCGACCAGCTTGAGTGGGGCCGCACAGGATGCCGCCGCTACGGGGATTCCCTTTCGGTCTTGTTGCGAAGTCGTAATGCTAACGGGAGCCTGCCTCATGCTTCGTTCCGATACGAAAACAGGATTCCGCAATGATTCGCTGCTTTGCTTCCGTTCTTGTTCTAGCCTGCTCGCTGTTGCACTCGCTCGATCTCCAGGCGGAGGCGAAACGGGAGCGGCCGAATGTGTTACTGATTGTTTCCGACGATCAGGGCTATAACGATCTCGGCGTGCTCAATGATGATCTCATTACGCCCGCTCTGGATCGGCTCGCACGGGAAGGGACACGGCTGACGAACTTTTACGTTTCGTGGCCGGCCTGCACTCCTTCGCGGGCCAGTCTGCTGACGGGGCGGTATCCGCAGCGGAACGGAATCTACGACATGATCCGCAACGAAGCTCCCGATTACGGTCACAAGTACAAGCCGTCGGCTTATGAAGTCACATTCGAACGCATTGGCGGCATGGATGAGCGGGAGATCACCATTCCGAAACTGCTCGGCAAGGACGGGTATCGTTCCGCCATTTTCGGCAAATGGGATCTTGGTTCGCTGAAACGCTATCTGCCGACCGCACGCGGCTTCGACGAGTTCTACGGTTTCGTGAATACCGGGATCGATTATTTCACTCACGAGCGTTACGGCGTGCCGAGTATGTATCGGAACACCGAGCCAACGCAGGAAGATCGAGGGACCTACTGCACCGATCTGTTTGGCCGCGAAGCACTCCGCTTCGTCGACGAAACCGCCGGGCAGCAGCGGTTCTTCCTCTATCTGCCGTTCAATGCCCCCCACAACTCCTCGGCTCTGGAACCGCATATCAGGACGACGGTTCAGGCCCCGGAAGAGTATCAGAAGATGTACCCTCCGGTGGAGCAGGAATATCGAGAAGTGGCTGCCTATAAATACGGAGGAGCCGCCCGCGTTGTGACTCCAGAAGCCCGGCAACGCGATTACAGGGCCGCGGTCACCTGCATGGATGCCGCGATTGGAAAGGTCCTCGATGATCTTGAGAAACGGGGCGAGCTCGACAATACGATTGTGATCTTCTTCTCCGATAACGGCGGCAGCGGCGGAGCCGACAACTCGCCGCTTCGCGGACACAAGGCACAAATGTGGGAAGGGGGAATTCGGGTCCCCTGTCTGATCCGCTGGCCCGATGGCGGCATCCCGGCTGGCGAAGTGAATGACGCTTTCCTGACGTCGCTCGAACTCCTGCCGAGCATCTGCATTGCAACGGGAACGGAAATCCCGGCCGATCTGGTGCTGGACGGATTCGACTGGTGGCCGACCCTGCGCGGGGAAGCGGACTCGCCGCGACAGGAGATGTTCTGGAAACGCCAGGAGCAGCAGGCCGCCCGCGTGGGTCAGTACAAATGGGTCGATGAAAAAGGGAAAGCCGGCGGGTTATTCGATTTGTCGAAGGATATCGATGAATCCGACGATCTGAGCGAGTCGCATCCCGAGATCCTGAAGAGGGTGACAGGACGGTATCAACGCTGGCTGGACGAGATGGAGGCTTCCGAACCGCGTGGCCCGTTCCGCGATTTTTAATTCCCGCCGATGCTCAAAATGCGTCTTTGTCGTTTTCCGGTAAGGAGTTACACTTCGGCTGTTATTTTGACGGCATGAACTTCCGGATTATCAGGAGAACCAGGGATGGTCATCTCTCCGAAATGGCAATATGCGTTTGTCAGCACGGTTAAAGGAGGCACGAACTCTCTGTATGAGGTGCTGACTTCGAGCTACGACGGTCACCGCTACGGCGATTTTCACTGTTGCGACGTAAGCGAGATTCCGTCGGACTGGTTTTTGTTCACGACTTGCAGAAACCCTTACACCCGAGCGGTTTCGATCTGGTGGAGTACCTGCATGCGGGGCAAGGATCGCTACCAGTTCCGCCAGATGTGCGATAATCCCGACTCCTTTGAAGCTTTCGCCCAGTGGGCCGCCTCCATGCAGCCGCATCTGGGAGAACTGTCGACAGCTCAGCAACAGCTTCTGCTGACGCAGTCGGCTCGGCATGGCGAGATCAATTTCACCACGATTCTGCGGATGGAGCACCTCGAACGGGATTTCGCTCAGCTTCCCTTTGTGATGGGACGCGGGGGCCAGTTGCCGCAGCTGAATCCGACCGTGGGGCAGCGGAACAAAGCATACACGTATCTCACCGACGAAGCGGTTGTGGCCGTCCAGAAATGGATGGGAGTCGATTTTGACCGCTACGGATACTCCCGGGAAATTGCGAAGGTTGCAACGCTTGAAGGAAGCAGCCAGGGCTGATTTCTCAGCCGAAGAATCGGGCTGACTGTACGACCCATTCAGTCTCGTTTACACTGCCGGCCATTCTCCGGCCCTGAAAACAGGGCTCCGTTCCGGCCTCAGTGAAGATTGCCATGCGTAAAGAAATCATTGCCGCCCTGTCGAAACACATGCCGGACGTGATGCGCTGGTCCGGCAGTCTGGCTCGTGAACTTCGCAAGCACAATATTGCCGTCACGGCGAAAACTTCGGGCAGCGCATTGACCGATGCCCTGACGCTGGCAGACCTTACGATTCAGGATCTGCTCATCAATGCGATGCGCGATCGGGCTCCGGAACTGCTGAAATGCCGGATTGAAGCCGAGGAATCGACCGGCGATTTGAGCCGGTTCGCCACCGAGGGCGAATACATCATCGCGTTGGATCCGATTGATGGAACCAAGCAGTTTCGCGACAGGAGCGGCGATGGTTACGCCGTGATGCTGCATCTGCGGACCGTCGATGAAGTGGTCTATTCGCTGGTTTATCTGCCGGCCTTCGGCGAACACGGGGGCTGGGTGGAAGTTCATCCCGATCGAATTGTCACGGGAGCAGATGATCCGAGTCGTCCTGCCCGCGACGTACTCGATTCCCTCACGCCGATCGATGCCCGAACCCGCCCGCATTCGAAGAAGATTTACCTGATCGGCTTCCAGCAGCGGGATGTCGAACGGTCTGAAGATGTGACGCGAGCCGGGCTGGAAGGGGTGGCTCCGGACGATATGCCGGGCAGCATTTACCCCTTGCTGGCGACCGGCGAGTTCGGCGGTTCCCTGATTCATACGCCGAATGTGTATGATTATCCCGTCTCCTGGCAGATCGCTCGCCAGTTGGGAGGCGATTCGGTCTGGGTTCACAATGGCGAAACGGTGAACTTCTCAGAAACGTGGATGGACGAACGAGCCGATATGCTGCGATTGCCTGGCATCGTGGCCACCTCGTCGGATCAGTCGACCCTCGACACGCTCTGCAAACTGGCTCGGGACTGGAGCCGGGAACGTTACGAGAGCCGCTGAAATTCAGTCAAAACGGGCAATTTGCCCTCCAGTCGATTCAGTCTTCATGCAAAACTCGAAAGAGATTGTTTTCGCCGTCCGGAACGAAGACTGATATCATGGCGGCAACTGCAGAGAGCCGGTGACGCAGCGCCTGCGTCGCACAAGCGTTAAATTGGCTTCGGGAAACGAGTTCAGTGATATTGCGAACCTGTCACGATCTGGACGATAGCGTCGACGCTGGACAGGAGGCGGTTGCGCGGCTCGCGGCAGGCGAAATCGTGGGCGTGGCGACCGATTATGGCTACGCGGCGGCTTGTCGAAGTGCCCGGAAACTGCAGAGCTGTCTGGAAGGTCGGGAAGATGCCGCCGAGATTGTGCTGGCGTTGCGGCATCCCGAAGAAATCTACGATTACCTGCCCGAGCTGCCCAAGCCCGCCTGGAGACTGCTGTCCCGATCGGCGGCTGGTTCCCTGGTCCTGCGTTTCCCGTCGACGGCTCAGGCCCTGTTGTTTGATCGCCCGGATGAACTTTCGCTGCTCGAAGCAGAGACCAGACGGATCGCCTGTTCGCAGGGGGTGGCAAACCGATCGGTGCTGGCGAGTTCGGGGGCGCTCTCCAAGTTTATCCATCCTTACACGGCCTGGCCGCTCTACCTGCTCTGGCCCAGAGAATTCACTGGAAACGCAGCGTTTCGCTACTGTCAAACAGCCTCCAGCCTTGTAGACTGCCTGCCAAACTGTTTGAATTACGTGATTGAGACCGGCACCGTGCAGGCCGATGGTCCGCCCGCCATCGTGGAGTTCTCCGACGAGGGAGTCAGAATCATCCCGTCCAGCGAAATGAATGAGTCGACAATTCTCGAGAAAGGTCGCGCCGGCGTGCTTTTCGTCTGCACCGGCAACACCTGCCGCAGTCCCATGGCCGAAGTTCTGTGTCGGAAGATGCTGGCAGAACGGCTGAACTGCGGTCCCGACGAGGTGTCCAAGTACGGAATTGAAGTCGCTTCGGCGGGCATCGCGGCCGATTACGGGATGCCAGCCAGTGCCGAGGCCGTCGAGCTTCTCGCCGCGGAAGGCGTTGATCTGACCGCTCATCAGAGCCAGCCTTTGACGCAGTCGCTGTTGGAACGCTCCGATCATGTGTATACTCTGACCAGACATCATCGCGACATTATTGTCGCACACCGCCCGGAACTTCAGGATCGGGTTTCGGTTCTCGGCCGCGATGGCCGCGATATCCCCGACCCGATCGGGGGAGACCTGGCGATTTATCGTGAGTGCAAAGACGTTATCGAGGCGAATCTGAAGCCCATCGTGGATGACCTGATCGCTCACCTGGATAAGTGAGCCGATTCCGCAGCTTTCAGCTCTGTCGTCCGGGGATGGCCCTGGGCATCTGCACGACTGAAAGCCTTCCGATCTCCGATCGTCCTTCGATCGAAGATCGCCTGAACATTGTGAGACAGAATCCGAATGAAAGTAGCCGTCGCAAGCGATCACCGGGGATTTGACCTGAAATCGCGTATTCTTGATCGACTCACCAACCTGGGACACGAAGCCATCGATATGGGCCCGGAGTCGGGTGAGAGTGTCGACTATCCCGACTTCGCCATCAAAGTCTCCAAGGCTGTTGCAGCCGGGGAAGTCGATCGAGGCATCCTGATCTGTGGCACGGGTATGGGGATGTGCATTGCCGCCAATAAGTTCTCCGGCGTCCGGGCCACAGCGTGTCACGATGAAGTGACCGCGGAAATGAGCCGTCGTCATAACGATGCCAATGTCCTCTGCCTGTCGGCCGAACTGCTGGGCGAACAGCTCGTCGATCGCATGACCGACATCTGGATGACAACCGAGTTCGAAGGGGGCCGCCATGCCCGCCGTCTCGGTAAAATTAGCGACTTCGAACAGAAGTAGGGCCCCGGCAGAGCCTCGCGATCGCGAATGCCGCTTTTTTCAGCCGGCAGGGTGGCACAGTTATTCCTGTCTGTGCAGAATTAACACGGTTTGATGTGGAAGTTCGCACGCTCCCGGGATGAAGTGTCCGGAGTTATGACAACCGCTTCGCACAGTTTCTTCTCACGATTTGGCAGACAGGGGTATTCGGGATGGATCTTTCTTCCCTCCGCTATTCACAGACGCATGAATGGGTGCATTGGGACGGCAATGTGGCCACCGTCGGCATTACCGACTTCGCCGTCTCGCAGTTGACCGATCTGGTCTATGTCGAGTTGCCCAAAGTGGGAAGCGAGATCAAAGCTGGCGAAACCTGTGGCGAGATCGAAAGCGTGAAAGCGGTCGGCGAGTTGAATTCTCCGCTCGATGGCACCGTGGCCGAAGTCAACGAGTCGCTGGAGAACGAACTCGAGAAACTGTCGGACAGCCCCTTCGAAGCTGGCTGGATTTTCCGCCTCACTCCCAGCGATCCGGCCCAGATTGATCAGCTGCTCGACCGAGCCGCCTACGAAAAGCTTTGCGACGAAGAAGGACACTGATCCTCGCGTCGGTCAAATTGTCACAGCTCCATTTTCTCGGGTCGCAGCGACTGCAGCCCGAGGCGGAGTTGTCTATAATGCGGCAGCGCCGGTCGAGAACTCCTTCGCCTCACATGCGAAGTGATCCCAGGTTCATCCCGCTCATGAAACCGGCTGCCGCCGTTGGGAGCTGTACCGTGGCCAATTGAGCCCTCCTCCCGGCTAAACCTTCTTCGATCACCCACGCACCTAGGATCGAACAGCGTGTCGTATCTATTTGCTACCCCGGAAGAACAACAGCAGATGCTCGCCGCGATCGGGGTGGAAAACCTCGACGAACTTTTCGAGCAGCTGCCGGAAGAAGTCCGGCTCAATCGCGAGCTCGATCTGCCCCCGGCCCTTTCGGAAATCGAACTCGACCGGATGCTGCGAAAGATCAGCTCCGACTTCGCCACGCATGGCGATCGCGTCTGCTTCCAGGGCGGCGGAGCTTACGATCACTTCATTCCGGCCACGGTCGATGAAATCTGCTCTCGCGGCGAGTTCTACACGGCTTACACGCCGTATCAGCCGGAAGCCAGCCAGGGAACGCTGCAGGCGTTCTTCGAATTCCAGTCGCTGATCACCGCTCTCACCGGAATGGATGTGGCCAACGCCAGTCTGTACGAAGGAGCGAGTGCTCTGGCCGAAGCGATCATCATGGCCATCCGCACGACAGGCCGCGGCGGCCGCGTGGTCATCTCCGGCTCGGTGCATCCCGAATATATCGAAACCGTTCGCACCTACCTGATGCGGAACAGCTGCGAGATCGTTGTTGCCGATGTCGTCGATGGTGTGACCGACTGGCAGCAGGCCGGCTCGCTGATCAACGATCAGACCGCCGCTCTCGTCGTGCAGCATCCGAACTTCTTCGGCTGCTTCGAAGATGTGCAGACCGTCGTCGACCAGGCGCATGCAGCCGGAGCTCTGGCGATCGAAGTGTTCGATCCGGTCAGTCTTGGTGTCATCAAGCGTCCCGGCGATTACGGAATCGATATTGCCGTCGCGGAAGGACAGTCGCTTGGGATTCCGCTGCAGTTTGGCGGACCTTACCTCGGCATCCTGGCCTGCCGTGAAGAGTTCGTTCGCAAGATGCCAGGCCGTCTCATCGGACAGACCGTTGATCGCGACGGCCGCCGTGCATTCGTGCTCAACTTCCAGACTCGCGAGCAGCACATTCGCCGCGACAAGGCCACCAGTAACATCTGCACAAACCAGGGGCTGATGGCGCTCCGCGCGTCGGTCTACATCTCTCAGCTCGGTCCGAAAGGCTTTGTCGAGCTGGGCGATCAGTGTCACCAGAAAGCGGCCGCTCTGGCGGATCGCCTGACCGAAGCGGGCGTCGGACAGCTGGCCTTTGCCCAGCCGTTCTTCAAGGAGTTCGTCTTCCAGTTCAATCGCCCGGTCGACGAAGTCATCGCCGCTGCCCAGCAGGCCGGCTTCAACCTGGGTCCGGTTCTGAACCGTTTCGAGTTCCAGAATCAGATCCCGGAAAACTCACTTCTGATCGCGGTGACCGAGAAGCGAACCTTCGACGAAATCGACCGCCTCGTCGCCGCCCTTAGCCGGTAATTCATTTCCTTTGTGACTCTTTCACGATTTGGCCGCAGCCATGGAAAATCAAATCGCCCTTCAGCTCCTGCAGGATCTCTCCGTTCCGGGACGTCGCGCCACCGCGTTTCCGCCTGAGGAACTGGCCGAAGCCGGCACGAGTTCGCAGATCCCCGATGAGCATCGTGCGGATCACAAGCTGAACCTGCCCGAGCTTTCCGAAGGTGACATCGTTCGGCACTACGTGAGCCTTTCGCAACGGAACATGTCGGTCGACACGCACTTCTATCCGCTTGGCAGCTGCACGATGAAGTACAACCCGAAGCGGCACGAACGCTGGGCCGGGATGAATGGCTTCATCAACGCTCACCCGTACGCCGAAGCGGGCGACATCCAGGGGCTGCTGGCCGTACTGTACGAGATGCAGGAAATGCTGGGTGAGATCGCTGGATTGCCCTCGGTCTCGCTGCATCCCGCTGCCGGTGCTCAGGGAGAGTTCGCCGCGATTCTGACCGCGTCCGCTTACTTCGCGAGCAAAGGCGAGGACCGCAAGACGGTTGTCTTCCCGGCCAGTGCCCACGGCACCAATCCCGCCAGTGCGGCCATGGCCGGTTACAAGTGCGTTCAGCTCAAGCCGTCTTCAACCGGTCTCGTGAACCTCGACGATCTGAAGCAGCACCTGTCTGAAGAAGTCGCCGTGTTCATGATCACGAATCCGAACACGATCGGACTGTTCGAGAAGGACATTCAGAAGATCAGCGAAATGCTGCACGACGTCGGCGGACTCGTCTACATCGACGGCGCCAACATGAACGCCATTCTCGGCAAGACCCGTCCCGGCGACTTCGGCGGCGACATGATGCACTACAACGTGCATAAGACATTCACCGGTCCGCACGGAGCCGGCGGACCGGGATCGGGACCGATTGCCGTTCGCGACTTCCTCGGCGATTACCTGCCGGGACCGATTGTGACCCGCGAAACCGATGCCCAGGGCAAAACGGTTTACAAGCTTTCCAGGCCGCCCAAGTCGGTCGGCCAGCTGCGGTCGTTCATCGGCAACATCGGGATTCTGCTGCGAGGTTACTTCTACATCCGCACGCTTGGCGGCGTCGGTCTTCGCGAAGTTTCCGAGCATGCCGTGCTCAACGCCAACTATCTTCTGTCGCAGCTCAAAGACGTGCTCGATGTCCCGAACGGCGACCGCTGCATGCACGAATTCGTCGCCTCTGCTGCTCCGTTCAAGAAGAAGGGCGTCACGGCGATGGACATCGCCAAGCGACTGCTCGATTACGGCTTCCACGCCCCGACGGTCTACTTCCCGCTCGTGATTCCTGAAGCGATGATGATGGAGCCGACCGAAACCGAATCGAAGCTCACCCTCGATCGGTTCGCCGATACGATCAAGAACATTCTCGCCGAAGATCCCGAGACGCTTCGAGCCGCCCCGCACGCCACGCCGGTCACCCGTCCGGATGAAGTGAAGGCGGTCAAGGAACCGATCCTGAGCTACTGTCCCTGTCCGACTCCGTTCGAAGTCGACGCTCCTACGGGCGTGAAAGAATCGGTCCCGTCGTACATTTAGGCTGAACGTTACATTGGTCAATCGGTTTTGAGTTTGTGACGCTATTCAAGTTCCCTCTCCCCCTTGGGGGAGAGTGTTCGGGTGAGGGGAATTGTGGGGTCCAGGCTCCACGGGCCGTTCTGTTTTCAGTGGGATTAATGCGTCGCTGGTTGTTCGCCCCCTCATCCGCCCTTCGGGCACCTTCTCCCCCTGAAGCGGGAGAAGGAACATAATTGAGGCAATGAGGACAGGGATGCAGACAGACTTCTCCACAGCCGTCGGCTCCCTGTATCTCGAGTTCTTCCCGCGCTCGGGTGAGGAGAACATGGCCATCGACGAGCGGTTGCTCGAACGGGCCATTGATGAGGATCAGATCTCCTTTCGCTTCTACCGCTGGCGGGAAGCCACTCTGAGCCTCGGGCACTTTCAGGCCAAACAGGGCGGCCCGGTCGCGGAGTGTTTTGCCGATCTGCCGGTAGTCACGCGACTCTCCGGGGGTGGCGCGATTCTCCATGACCGCGAACTGACCTACAGTCTCGCGATCCCCGCCGCCCATCCGCTGGCAAAGACACCGACGTCGCTGTACGCGATTGTCCACAGCGCGTTTATCGAAGCGCTGGCCGAGCAGGGGATCGAGGTTTCCATGCGGGGGGAAGAACTGGCTGCTCAGAATGGCGAGTTCCTCTGCTTTCTTCGCGGCGACCGGCACGATGTCCTTTGCAATGGGCAGAAAGTCCTCGGCAGTGCCCAACGCCGCCGCAAAGGAGCGGTGCTCCAGCACGGAAGCCTGATTCTGGAAGCCTCCCCGCTGGCCCCGGAGGTGCAGGGGCTCAATGAGTTGTCAGGCCGGGAGTTTCAGGCCGATAGCCTTGTGTTCGGCGTTATGAGTCGGCTGGGGGAACTGGCGGCGTCATGGGAGAATGCGTAGATTCCATGCGGGGCCGGTGGATTCGAATGCCGCTGCAGAGTCTCTTGCCCACAGACAGGAATGTCTGTGCCACTGGCTGAGGATGACGGGAACACCCGTAGCGACGGCATCTTGCCGCCGATTGTGCGGAGCCGGTAATGAGAGGGGTTCAGGAAGACTGGCGAGGATTCGGGGATAGGGATTCGGCGTCCCCCAGGTTTCCCACGTCCTTTCAGCAGCAGGGATGCCGCCGCTACGGAGTCTGCTGACACTCTTTGTTTTCCCTATTTTGCACATCTGCACTCTCGAAATCTGGTCTCGCGTCCATTGTCGAAACTGTGCTAGGATCCGGCTCTTCTCGACGGGACGATTCTGCGCCCCGGCCGAGCCGCGATGGATTTGCGGAATTCTGACTGATCTGCCGTTGCGACAAGGATGTTGCCAGCGCGACCATGCTCACCACGTTTGAACGTCAACTTTTTCGACAGTTTCTGTTCGTCAACGCCGTCTATCTGTGCGTGATTCTCGGGCTGTTCACGGTGATCGACCTGTTCGACAACGTGGACGACTTCGTCAATCACAGCAATGGGCAGCCGTTGACGATCGTGCTCAGCATTGCCTCTTACTACGGTAAGATGGGCATGTTCATTTTTGATGCCGCCTCGGTTCCCATGATCGCCATGTCGGGACTGACGACGCTGCTGCTTTGCAAACGTCGCGGCCAGGTGAAGCCGTTTCTTTCCGCCGGAATTCCGACGTATCGCGTTCTCGCTCCCGCACTGCTGATGGGTGCCTGCGTGATGGTCGGCCTCAAAATGGTCAACCGCGAAGTCTTCCTCGGCGATGCCGTGCATCATCTGCATTCGAGCCGCGGGGGAGGAGGAGCCGAAACGCTGCATCTCGTCGCCCCGCGTTACGACCATGCGTCCCAGATTTTGATCGATGGCTGGGCCGTCTATCCGCATACACAGCGGATCGAGAAGGCCGCCTTCGTGCTGCCGCCGGAGATCGCCGGGCAGGACATGATTTGCCTGAAGGCCGACGAAGCCGAGTTTTACCCGAAGCAGGGGAATCGACCGTCCGGCTGGCTGCTGCGAAACGCGAATCCTCCGATGGCCGAGATTCCGCTCACCGAGCAGGGGAAGTCGTATCTGCTGCGATCGAAGCAGTCGGAGAACATCTTCGTAGTCAGCGATGTCACACCGGACCTGATTTACAAGGCGAAAGAGTCGAGCGGGTTTCTGAGCACGGCTCAGCTGGTCGAGCGGATCAACAGTCCGGCGATCGATAACAACACCGCGCGAGACCTCGAATTCAATTTCCATGCCCGCGTGATCGAACCGTTTCTCACCGGGCTGATGATCTGGATTTCGATTCCGGTCATTCTCCAGAAGGAGAGCCGGGGCATGATTGTGAACGCGGGAGAATGTGGCTTCTGGCTGTTCGCGGTTATCGGCAGCACCTACGCCGTGCGGTTTTTACCGGCACTGCAGGTCGCCGAGCCGGTTCAGGCCGCCTGGATTCCACTCCTGTTAACGACCCCGCTGACGGTCTGGATGCTCGATCGCGTCGAGACCTGAACGAATCAATGACGAATTCATTTATCTGAGAACTGGTGCAATGCATGCAATCACGGACACACATCCGTCCCCGTCGGAACAGGGGAAATCGCTGGTCGAACGCTTTAAGGCGTCGCTGTCGCAGCGGCCACTTTCGTGGCTGATCGGCACGCTGCTGCTCGTTCGGCTCGGTTTCATTCTGTCCTCGCCGGTCGATCTCATCGCCGATGAGTCTTATTACTGGGACTGGTCGCGGCGTCTCGATTTCGGCTACTACAGCAAGCCGCCGATGATCGCCTGGATCAACTGGCTGTCGACAACGCTGCTCGGTCCGAGTGAATTCGCCGTCCGTTTCCCGGCTGCGCTGCTTGGAACCTTCGGCCTGCTCTGGGTGTATCATCTCGGTGCCCGGCTGTTCTCGTATCGGGTCGGCGTGCTCTCGGTTCTGTTGCTGGCCCTTACACCGGGACAGACCGCCCTCAGCTTTCTGATGACCATCGATGCTCCCTTCCTGTTCTGCTGGGCGGGTGCATTGTATGGCTTCTGGATGATGACCTCGGTGCGGAATCCTCCACTGAAGTGGTGCGTGGTGACGGCCCTGATGCTGGGCCTGGGGATCCTCTCCAAGCAGACGATGCTCGGCTTCTTCCCGCTGGCCGGCCTGTTTCTGCTGGCAACGCCGGAACGTCGGGCCATGTGGCTGTCGCCCCGCGTCTGGATGACGGCTGCGGCCGGGCTGGCGTTTCTGGCTCCCGTGCTGATCTGGAACATGCGAAACGACTGGATCACGCTGGAACACACGGCGTCGCACTTCTCCGAAAGTTCGGTCACGTGGATGACCCAGTTCGCGCGATTCGCGGAATTCATTCTGGGGCAGATCGGCGTGGCTTCTCCCGTATTGTGGTTTGCGATCGTTGTCACGATGTACGCCGCGTTTCGGAAGTTCAAAACTCTGACGCCGGGCGAGCGGTATCTGGTCTGCTTCTCCGGCGTGCCGATGCTCGGGATTCTTGTCCTCAGTGCGACCCGTCGTCTCGAACCAAACTGGCCGGCGGCCTGTTATCCGGCTGCCGTCATTCTTGTCTCGGCCGTGCTGCTGGGGCGTTCCTCATTGAACAACCTGTTCAAGTCGCGTGAAAAGACACTCACCCGCTGCTGGCAGACGGGGCTGGTCTGCACGGCCATTACCTATGCCGCCGTCACCGTGGTCCCGCTGTCTCCGCTGGCGGGAAGTCCGCTCGATATCACGTGCCGGCTGCGGGGCTGGAAAACGCTGGCTCTGCAGTTCGATGAAGTGGTTAAGAACGACGCGAAGTCCACCGGCGTGGAGAAGCCATTGATTATTTCCACGGCTGGCCGCGATATCACCAGCGGACTCGCTTTCTATCTTCCTTCCCAGCCGTTGATTCCCCTCTGGTCGCAGGATAATGCCGGCGTGCGGTGTCAGTACGACCTGTGGCCGAAGCCGGATACCGCGCGGACCGACGCCGCGTATGTGATTACCGAAGTGAATCCGAGGCTGCCCGAGTCGTTGAACGCATCGTTCGCGGAATGGGAGTCTCTCGGGACAATCTCCACGCAGCTTGGCAGTGGCCGGCAGCGTGAGTATGAAATCTTCCGAACTCGGAACGCCGTGGCTGAGGAAGCCGGGGCGATTGAACGCACTGCCAGGAACCCTGCCTCGCGCACCATCAGATAAGACCGACCCATGCTGCAGAGCTTTGTCCAGACGTATCTCAACGCCGGCCGAGTGACCCGTGCGCGAATTCCGCTGGCAATCCCGCTCTGCACGCTGCTGCTCGGTACGTTTCTACTGGAGTGGAGCGGTCTCGATCTGGAGGTCTCGCGACGCTTTTACGACGCCGAGTCGAAAAGCTGGCCGCTGGCCGATGTCGATCCCTGGCAGACCATCGATGAATGGTTCGTGTTTCCCGGCGTCATCATCGGTGTGATCGCTCTGTTCTGGGGGCTGATTGCCTGTCTCCGCTGGCGCTGGGACAATCGGGCTCGAGCAGCCGTGGTCCTGACCTGGGTGCTGCTGATCGGTCCCGGACTGCTCGTGAATGGTTCATTGAAGCCGTATTTCAGCCGCCCGCGTCCGCGTGAAGTGGTCGAACTCGGCGGCGTGAAAGCGTATCAGCCCGCGTTCGGATTCGGCGACAAGGTGCACTTCAATTCGTCGTTCCCTTCCGGGCATGCCTCGATCGGCTTCTTTCTGATCACCCCCGCGTTTCTGTGCCGCACCCGCCGCTGGCGCTGGTCGCTGCTGACCGCCGGCCTCTGCTATGGCGGCCTGATGAGTCTCTCGCGCATCGTTCAGGGAGGGCATTATCTTAGCGACACCCTCTGGTCACTGGGGATTGTCTACGCCGTCGCCTGGGGTGTTTCCACACTCGTCACGGCGATCCAGATCCACCGCATCCGCCCGCTGGTGACCGAGACGACCCCGCTGTCTGACCAGGCCAGGCTCGCCGCCTGACGGGGTGAATGCTATTTCTCGCCCAGGCAGTCTGTTGGGGCGGATCGTCGATTCGATGGTGCGTCAACACGGCACCCAACGGTGCGATACGCGTCGCATCTTAACCCGAAACGTCAGTCAGGGAACTGCGCGTTGCGACCTCGCTGATGCTTCGGGTTGGGGAACGGAAGGCGTCCGTCGGCCGGTGTGGGGAGTTCACTCGGCCGGGCCGTCTCCGCTGTCGTGGGGGAAGCCGAGTTCGGAGAGTCGTTCGAGGAGCACGGCTCGGACTTTGTGGAAGTAGTCCCTATCGCCGGACGCCATGGCGTTCTCGAAGCTGTCGATGATCTGTTCGAACTCCGTGCGTTCCTGAGGAGCGATCTCGCCGAGGACGCGTTCGCTGAATCGCAGCAGTTGCTGGTTCTCCACTTCATCGCGCGGGTAGAACTTGAGGTCCTGCAATTTGCTGACGGCTTCCTCAATCTCTTTCTGGGAGAGATGCTGAGCGTGATTGGTCAGCACGGTGCTGAACTTGCGACCGGTGCTGTCGACGAGAGCTTCAACTTCAAGCAAGCCATTCAGGTCGTACGTGAAGCGAATACGAATCGGCACGCCGGCAGGGGCCGGAGGAATTCCGGTGACGCGCAGTTCACCCAGCGACAGGTTCCCCTCGGTCTTCCGATGCTCACCCTGGTAGACTCGAACCATCACTTCCCGCTGATTCGCACGGACCGTGCAGACCACCTCTTCCGCGGAAACGGGGAGTGTTGTGTTGCGGTGGATGATCGGCAGGAAGAACCCTTCGACATCGTGGCCGCCTATGTGCTTGGTGATTTCGACGCCGAGTGTGAACGGACAGACGTCCGTCATCACGATGTCCTGCACGGCTTCATCGTTCGACAACAGAGCCGCCTGAATCGCCGCTCCAAGAGCAACGACTTCATCCGGGTTGTGAGTGCAAAGGGGCTCCTGATCGAAGATTTCCCGCACGCACGTCTTGAGAACCGGCATGCGGGTGGCGCCGCCGACGAGAATCACATCGTCGACCTGATCCGGCGACAGGCCGGCATCGCGGAGGACGCGGGCAATAGGACGACGAATGCGGTCGAGTAGCGGTTGAACGATCTCCGAGAACAGTTCCGTGGTGACAGACACGGTCCGAGGAGAGTCCGGAATGTTGCCCTGTTCGTCGGGAATGCGAACCTCAAGCTGTTCGACGTCGCCGAGTCTTCGTTTGGCCCGTTCGCACTCTTCGCGTAAACGGGAGGCCATGAGAGGCAGCCGCACTTCGGTTGACTCCAGATGCATCTGCATGGTTTGCAGAACATGCCCGAGCAGTCGATCGGTGAAGTCTTCGCCGCCGAGTGTGCTTTCACCGGCGGAGGCGATGATTTCGAGCGTTCCCTCGAACACTTCCATCATGGTGACGTCGAACGTGCCGCCCCCGAGATCGATCACGAGCAGGTTCTTCTCGGCATCGCGATCATGGAATCCGTACGCCAAGGCCGCCGCGGTGGGCTCGTTGATGATACGGTTCACCTTCAGCCCGGCGAGTTCTCCGGCGAGCTTGGTGGCGCGGCGCTGAAGTTCGTTGAAGTACGCCGGAACGGTGATGACGACATCGGTGACCTCTTCGCCGAGATAGGCTTCGGCATCCTGCTTGAGCGACTTCAGGACGAGGCTGGAGAGTTCGGCTGCGTTGAGTTGTTTGCTGTTGAGCGGAATGGTTTCCTGGGTGCCCATCAATCGCTTGAAGCGGGAGGCGACCTGTTGCGGACGCGTGACGCGGAGTTCGCGAGCCGCGTCGCCGACGAGGAGTTCGCCGGAATCGAGGACGCCGACCACGGAAGGCGTGAGGCTGCGGCCATGGCTGCTGGGAATGATGACCGGCTGGCCGTCCTGAAAAACGGCGCAGAGAGAATTCGTCGTGCCCAGATCGATGCCGACAATCATGAAAGGAACTTACCTGCTCAGACGTAATAGAACGACAGTCCGCCGGGAATCCGGCGTGTGTCGAACGTCTACTGAAGTGGAGTCGGGGGTTTGGAATCGGTCCCCTGAAGCCAGTGACGTTACTCAAATATGAATACTCTGCGAAGCGACTGTCAACAATGGAACGACATCGAACCATTTCTGTGCTAAGGTGAGCGTCTCGTTCCCGCTGTCGGGAGGCGAAGTTTCTTTGTCGCGAAAGCCCTGTGATCATGCTGATCAGTCACGAATACCAGTTCATTTTCATCAAGACACGAAAGACCGCCGGGACGAGCATCGAGATGTCCCTGTCGCGATTTCTCGGGCCCTGGGATGTTGTCACGCCCATCAGTCGGGACGATGAACTGGAACGGATGCGAATGGGCATCGTGCCGCGAAACTATCTCGTGCCGAAGCATGAGCTGAACCCCGAAGAAACGCTCGATCTGGCCGGAGTCGATCGTGTTCTGGCGAGAGTCGCACTCGATCGGCAGTTTTACAACCACTGCTCGGCACGGGAAGTTCGGGATTTTGTCGGGCCGCGAATCTGGCGGACTTACACCAAGTTCTGCTTTGAACGGAATCCCTGGGAACGGGTCGTTTCCGAGTACCGCTTTCTGCAACGGAGCCGTCCCGACCAGTATTCCGGGGTGACGTTCGAGCAGTTTGTGATGGGCGGCAATTACTCGCTGAATGCTCCGCTGTACCTGATCGATGGCGAGCCGGTTCTCGATCACTATCTGCGTTACGAAAATCTGAACGAGGATCTGCAACAGATTTGTGAGCGGATCGGAATTCCGTTCGATGGCTGGATGCCGCATGCCAAAGGTGGCGGTCAGTCATCGCCCTCCGTCGCGACAATCCTCACTGAAGAGATGGCCGCCCATATCGCCCGCAGTTGTCAGCCGGAGATTGAGCTGTTCGGCTACGAATGCCCGGTGAAAACAGGGACGCCGTGATCGGCAGGAAGAGGTGAGATCAGCGGGAACGACTCCGCGACAAATTGCCTCGGCGCGAATCGAGGGCATTTCTGATTACAATCGGCTCGAACGATTCACTTTTGTCTGATTCGGATCTGAAGCCATGGACGTTCTCCTGCTGTCGCGATTGCAGTTTGCTTTCACGATCATGTTTCACTACCTGTTTCCGCCGCTTACGATCGGACTCGGGGTGATTCTGGTCTATCTGGAAGGGATGTATCTGCGGACGAAGCAGCCCATCTACGAGCAGGCGGCTCGCTTCTGGACCAAGATCTTCGGGCTCAACTTCGCACTCGGCGTTGTCACCGGCATCGTGATGGAGTTCGAGTTCGGCACCAACTGGGCGGCTTACTCCCGGTATGTCGGCGACGTCTTCGGCTCCGCTCTGGCGGCGGAGGGAATCTTCGCCTTCTTTCTCGAATCGGGTTTTCTCTCTCTGCTGTTGTTTGGCTGGGATCGTGTCGGCCCGAAGATGCATTTCTTTGCCACGCTGATGGTCTGCCTGGGCGGGATTTTCTCGTCGGTCTGGATCACGATTGCCAACTCGTGGCAGCAGACGCCGACGGGGCATGAAATCCGCGAAGTCGTCATCAACGGACAGACGTTCGAGCGGGCAGAGATCGTCGACTTCTGGGCGATGGTGTTTAATCCGTCCACGATCGATCGGCTGATTCATGTCTGGATCGGAGCGTTCATTCTCGGAGCGTTCTTCGTGATGAGTATCTCGGCCTGGTACATCCTCAAAGGCCGGCATCTCGAATTCGCCAAACGATCCTTCACCGGAGCGTTGCTGCTGGCCACGGTGTCTTCACTCGCACAGCTGGTGTCGGGCCATTCGAACGCCAACATGGTCGCCGAGTACCAGCCGGCAAAACTGGCGGCGATGGAAGGTTTGTACCAAACCGAAGAAGGGGGAACCGGGCTCTATCTGTTCGGCTGGCCGGATGATGAAACGGGCACGGTAAAATACGGAATCGAAATTCCGGGGATGCTCAGCTTTCTGGTGCACGGCGACTTCAAAACGCCAGTGCCGGGATTTGATCAGCTGGAGCAATGGGGCCGCCCGCCGGTCTGGCTCACGTTTCAGGCGTATCATCTGATGATCGGCATCGGCAGTCTGTTCATCGCCAGTACGCTGTTCGCCTGCCTGCTCTGGTATCGCGGCACGCTGTTCGAAACGCGGTGGCTGCTCTGGTATTTTGTGTTTGCGGTCTCGCTGGCTTTCATTGCGAATGAAGCGGGCTGGGTCGCCGCGGAAGTCGGTCGACAGCCCTGGATTGTCGCGCCGAGTCTGGTGAATGGCGAACTGGTTGGCGGCTTGCGAACCAGCGAAGGACTGTCGGAAGCCGTGCGAGCGGAACAGGTGCTGGGGTCGATTCTCTTCTTCGGCTTCATCTATTTTCTGTTGTTCATCCTCTGGGTGACGCTGCTGCATCAGAAGATTTCGCACGGCCCGGAGATTTCCGACGACGAAGACCCGTATCACGATCGAGCCCACATTGAGAAGGCGGTCTGATGGATTGGAACCTGCTCTGGTTTGTTCTGCTCGGCATTCTGCTGGCCGGCTACGCGATTCTGGATGGCTTCGATTTTGGCGTCGGCATGCTGCATCCCGTTGCAAAGACCGACGAAGAACGTCGGATACTGATCAACGCGATCGGCCCGCTGTGGGATGGGAATGAAGTCTGGCTGGTCACGTTCGGTGGCGCGCTCTTCGCTGCGTTTCCGGAAGCCTATGCGACGATCTTTTCGGGTTACTACGAAGCGCTGATGCTCGTGCTTGGCTGCCTGATCTTTCGGGCTGTTTCGATTGAGTTTCGCAGCAAGCGGCCCGAACGCTGGTGGCGGTCGACATGGGACACGGCATTCTTCCTGTCGAGCCTGATCGTCTCGCTCGGTTTCGGGATGGCCGTCGGCAGTGCGATGATCGGGATTCCGCTGGATGAACGCGGTATTTTTCGCGGCTCCATTGCAGATCAGATTGGGCTGTATGGATTGCTCGTCGGTCTGCTGACCGTCGCCATGTTTCAGATGCATGGGGCGATCTTCCTGGTCTTCAAAACGAAGGACGATCTGCAGCAGCGACTGATCCGCTGGACGTGGCGAGGGTATTACGCGTTTCTCACGATGTTCGTTGTCGTGACCATCGCGACCTGGTTGTGGATTCCCCGCGCGGTCGACACGTTTGAGCATTTTCCGATCGGCTGGCTGATCGTCGTTCTGATGTTCCTCGCCGTCGCCAACATTCCACGATGCCTCAATCATCAGGGGTACATGCAGGCCTTCTTCTCCTCGACCTGCACAATCGCCGCTCTGGTATTCCTGCTCGGAGTGGCACTCTTCCCGAACCTGGTGACATCGTCGCCAGTGACGGAGAACAGTCTGACGATCTACAACGCGGCCTCGTCGCAAACAACGCTGAAGCTGATGAGTCTGATCGCTCTGCTCGGCATGCCATTCGTCATCGGCTACACCATCATGGTTTACCGCACCTTCCGCGGCCCGGTCATTCTCGACAAGAACAGCTACTGATTGTGCCGGGCAAGCTGGGCGCAGCCGTATCCCAGTAAGTTGAGACAGGTAGGGTGCGTCTTGACGCACCGAATCAACTGCAGCGATCTCCACCCACGCCGCCGCCGGGGCACAAAGTTCCTTTCGCAGGTTTCCGAGCAACCTCAACGTTGTGTGCCCGGGGTTTCGTTTCGATTGGTGCGTCAAGACGCACCCTACTGTTTTGGCGGCTGGATTCGTTGCGATCGGAGCTCTGCATCGAACGCGCAATTGCTGGGATACGCCTTGGCGGCTATCCCAGCCTGCACGCCACTTGCAGGCGCGACCGTTTAACCCGAAACGTCAGTGAGGGCCAGACGCCAAACGCCTTTGCTGCCGCTTCGAGTTGGGAGGGAGCGGTTGTTATTCGTTCTCGTCCTGGTCGGGGTCGGGGCGGCCGGTGCGGATTTCGCTCAGGGAGGGAAGCAGGCGGTTGTTGAAGTCTTCCTGGACTTTCTCGAGCTCGCGTTCGAAGGGGCCGATTTCGATGGTGCCGTTTGTGCGCTGAAGAAGCAGATCGCGATACCGGCGAAGGCTGACGACCAGATAGCGTTCGGGGTTCTCTGGAGTTGGCGAGGAAACGAGTTCGAGGCCTCGATAGTCGCGACTCCACAGGAGTGGAAACCGGGTGATCGAGCTGCCATATTTCTGCTCGATGGTCCCGGCGAAGTCGGGGCCGATGTATTCGAACGGCTGGGCCGTCCAGGGATCCAGCGGGAGAGCGTCGAGATAGTCCGGCACGAGTTCGATCAGTTCGGCCGGGTAAGCGTCGTTCTCTTTTGCGTAGGCGAGCAGGGCCAGTTCGGTCGTCAGGAATCGATAGTTTCGAACCACATCGACGTAGGACTGGTAAAGGTTATTGCGACGATAGGCGAGATCGTTGACGGCGAGCGTCGATTCGAATTCGCGGGTGGCTTCATGTTCATCGACCTGTGGGGGCAACGGAAGTGACCAGTTCCGTTCTTCAATCGCCGGCCAGAGCTGGTTCAGTGGAGCATCGACGCGGAGAAACTGGTCGACGCGCTCGGCGTCGGCGTTACGTCCCCGCTGAGCGATATCGACCAGGCGTCGGGCACGCTCATATTCCGAGGGCAACAACGTAATCCGTCCGTACATGAGCTCTGAAACGAGCTGGTGGTATTGAGGACTTGTGTAAATCGCGTTCGACATCTGGAGAAACTTGCTGAGGTAGAGCCAGAAGTAAGTGTCGTCGTATTCGAGTTCGGACAGAATCCCGCAGTAATCAATCGTCAACAGGTCGGCCAGCGGAGTGATCTCCTGCTGACGAACCGCGGCTTCCTTCGCCAGTGTCCGCAACTCCTCTGCCGTCGACTCGTAAGCCAGTTGCGTCATGAGCTCACGCCGCGTGAAGTTCAGGAGATGAAGGTAGGAAACGGGAGTCACGTAGTCCTGATAGCGACTGAGGAACTGATGCCCCCGATCGAGATTCCAGCCCAGCCGCAGGGTGTCGGCCAGCGACAGCGGCGAGAAATACCGTTCCTCGGGATCAGGACGATATGTCGGACGCAGCAGGTTAATGACCTGATCGACCGGCAATCCAAAGTAGCCGTTCCATTCCTCGTACGGCGTGTGCCGCTGTGGGTACCAGGTCCGGCTCAGGTCAAGTTGCATCGGCTGAGCGGAGTTGTATTGACGCTGCATCAGAGCTGCGAGTTCCTGAAGGGGTTCGCGGGCCTCTTCCAGAAGCTGGCGTCGAAACTGCCAGTAGAGATCGCGTTCCTTCTGCTTGAAGGTTCCGGAATGCGGGCTGACATCGGCACCGAGTTGGGCCCGGACGGCCTCTTTCACCATCCGATCGAGGTCCTCGTTTTTGGGAAGCTCCGCGACAAGGGCTTCGTAACGTCGCTGATATTTATCATCATGCTGATAAGGACCGCGGCTCAAGCCTTCGGGCCCAATCTGCAGCACCAGATCGGGATCGGACGGGAGTTTGAACGCCGTTCCGGGCGGGATCTCGGCTACAGTGACCATCCGGTAGGAGAAGAAACCGATCAATCCGAACACGATGGCGACTGGCATCGGCAGGTCGAACCTCCGCAGCCAGTTGCCGGGCTCATCGAGATTGCGAAGCGTATCGCTGGTTGCACGGAGATTGTTGATCACAAGGGCAATCAGGATCGGCGTGAAGAAAACCCAGAGCGGGACATAGCTGACCTGGCTCAGGTGCATGGGAACGTAGATCAGAATCGCGAGGCCACAGGCCATGGCGACCGAGAAGACAATGACCACCTTCGGAAGTCGAATCGTCGCCCACTGCCCGAGCAGGAACAGAGCGAGAGCGAACACCCATGGGTTGGATGGGAAATCCTGAGTCGAGGGCACAAGAGACTCGACGACATCTTCGAAATGGCGGTCGCCACCTGATGCGTAATCAGGAAGAATCATCCAGGGGAGCAGGTACAGGAACGTGAACAGCGAAAACGTAACCGTCAGCCAGATCGCTGTTTTCATGCTCCAGAAGCCGACGGCGGAGCAGCCCCGGTTGTACCAGAAGCGGGCCCGTTCAGGCTGGCGATCGCGATAGGCCGAAGCAATTCCCAGGATGAACGGCACGGCCACCCAGGTCAGCGACGAACGCAGGTCGCCGGCGTTGTGGTAGTTGATGAGGATGTCGTACAGAATGGCTCCGATCGCGACGGCGAGCCAGATCCAGAAACTCTGACGCACTTCGAGCCAGAGGAAGCGGCTCCCAAAGCGAGGAAACGGAGAAAGCGCGTGTCCCAGTTCGAGAACCCGTGACTGCCGCTCCGTACCGCTGTCGGTCCAGTCCCACGAAATTCGCTTTCCGGCGGTCCACCGGGGGATTGCCCAGGCGTTGGCCACAATCAGCACGAACAGACAGATTCCGTTGAGGGCCAGTGACTTACCAAGCTCGGTATCGGCACTCAGGAACGGACCACCTCGAATCGTTTCGGAGAGGAAAACAACACAGGTGACCAGCACGATGACGCTAAGCACCAGGGTGCCCAGAACGTTGCGAATCTGAGACGAGATCAGGCTGCCGAGCAGCATTGCTTCCACGGCCACCGTCAGGAACATCACCGCCTGCAGCAGGTTCAACTGGATTCCGGCGAGCCCGGCATGCTCCGTAAAGAGAGTGCTGAAGAACAGCACGACAATGGCCGAAACGGTCATTGTTGCCCAGAGTAAGACCAGAGCGGCAAAGGCGGCAGAGAGCTTGGCCTGCCAGATTGCGGTGCGGGGGACGGCCAGTCGCTGCAGCAGCAGATCGGTACGAAATTCGGTTTCGGATGCGAACATCGCCGCTCCGGCAGCCAGTCCCAGGGCAACAGTCAGCAGGCCAATGACTTCGGCTGATCGCCGGAAGGCTTCCTGAGGACTGGCGTCGAAGCCGATGCCGATGATCAGGATCGTGCCGGCCACCAGCATCAGTCCGCCCAAACGAAGCAGGAGGTACCATTCTTTCCAGAACAGATGTCGAAACGCACGAAGGGATGCAGTGCTCATGATTGGATCTCGAAATCGAATCGACGTGAAGGAATATTCCGTATAACTGACCGCTACGGTGTCGAGGGATGTGGCCTCTCCGTGGCAGTTCCGCTGTCGTTCTTCTGGTCCACCCGGGAAGACTTCAGCATCTGCAGGAGGATCTCTTCCAGGGACGGATGCCGCAGTTCATAGTTGAGTCCGTCGTACTCATCGAAACGGGCTTTGAGTTGAACAGGGTCGGCATCGAGCATCAACCACTGCTGTTGATGTCCGCTCGATTCGCGATGGATGAGTCGGCCCGGCAGATCGTGCGGGTCCACCTGAGTTGCCCCTGTCCCGAGTACGACTTCACAAGCCGAAGACTTCAGGTCTTCGAGCCGCGCTTTGAGGATCAGTTTTCCCTTGATCAGGATCACAACGACATCAGCGACCCGTTCGACTTCGCTGACCTGATGACTGGCCAGGAGAACGCCGTGCCCCCGGGCGGCCACATCGACCATGCTTTCGAGGAACTCGCGACGAATGAGCGGGTCCAGGCCGGACGTCGGTTCATCCAGAATCAGCAGATGCGGTTCATGGGCCAGAGACAGCGACAGCGAGACCTTCGCCTGCATCCCTTTCGACAGGGTGCGGATCTTCTTTTTGAGCGGGACATCGAACTTCGTGATTTGAGCACGATAACGTTCGTGATAACCGGACGGATAGAACCCGGAGGCGAACCAGCCAAGTTCGTCGACCGTCATCCAGTCGTAAAAGGCGGGGCGATCGGGGACGAAACCGACCTGCTGGCGAATCTCCAGAGACTGGCGGGCACTGTTCATGCCGAGAACCTGAGCCTGACCGGAATCGGGCTTCAGCGAGCCGAGCAGAATATTGATGGCGGTCGTTTTACCCGCTCCGTTGTCACCGAGTAGAGCCACGACCTCGCCGGGATGTCCGGCAAAGCTGACGTGGTCCAGCGCGTGCACGTTGCGAAACGATTTCGTGACATCATTCAGACTGAAGATGGGGTCGCTCATGATGAGGCATCCTGACGGGCGCTGACGGACAGTTACGCCCACTGGAAAAATCCAGTGGCACACCAAGGGTTACTGCGAGTTCTTCCAGAGCCGATTCATCTCGCGTTCGATGAATCGGTTCACATCATCGCGTGAAATCTGACTGGCTTTGGCCTCCTGCAGCACGGACGCGATCCGTTCCTGGATCAGCCGTTTGCGTTCCTTCTGGCACAGCTGCGTGGCATCGGCGGCGATCTGCATGCCGGTCCCACGAACCGATTCGATGATTCCTTCCCGCTGCAGCTCGCCATAGGAGCGTGCCACGGTATTCGGGTTCACGGCCATCTTTTGAGCCATCTCGCGAACCGACGGAAGCAGTTCGCCGGGAAGATAGGCTTTGTCGGCGATGGCGAATTTCACCTGCCGACAAACCTGCTCGAAGATGGGGATGCCATTTTGGGGGTCAATGACGGGAAACATAACGGGCGAATCCTGCGATTGAGTGTACTAGGTATCTAGTACGGTATCGCTGTTCGCGAAAACTGTCAAACACTTTTCCCGAGAAAATGCTGAAAAGCTTTCTCAGCGGACCAGGCCGCGGGCTGGCGAAGGCTCGACAAAAAGCTGATGTGGACAAATCAGTAGGCTGACATGCGTTGAGGGAGCGATTAATATGGGAGATCGCTGTTTCACGGCAGCCGGTTCTCGGCTGCGACCAACTCCGGGCCCATCAATTCCTTTGGTTTGGAAAGAAGTCACCCATGGCGCTCAAGACCAGGTGTACTCACTGCGGCGCCTCTTTCGCGATGAAGAATCGAGATAAAGAGGGGGCGAAGATTCGCTGCAAGAAATGCGGTGAGCCGTTTGTCGTTCAGATCGAAGAAGCCAGACAGAAGAAGCGGGCGAAGCGTCCTGAGCCAGCGGATGAGTGGGGAGAACTGCCGGCCAAGGTGATTGGTTCGAATGCCGTCACCAGAAAAAAGAGTGCCGCGGAGGAATCGGAATCTTCCGCGAACAAGCCGTTTATCATCGTCGGTGGGATCGTCTTCTTCATCGCGGCCTGGACCGGCATCATCTACGGACTGAGCCTGCTCGATGTGAAGGTCGACACCGGACCGGCTGAAATCCAGCAGGTCAATCTCCCGTTGAAGTATGGGACCTCGGAGCAGAAGAATTTCGCTGTGCAGTATCCGACCGACTGGTCGTTCGAAACCGGCGGCGGCACTGGCGGGACACCCGAGTGGATCCGCGTGCAGGCGGATGATATCTCCATCAATATTCGCACCAATCTCCGTGCGTCGGCTCTGGGTGATATTACTTCCGGCGGGGGAACGATTCAGGACGAGGAAATGCCCGAAGAGCTGGAGCCGATCGCTCAGGTTCACGAGATGATGAAAGCTGACCTCGTTTCCGAGATGGAATCGTACGAAGAGGAAGCTCCGGAGAAAGTTGAGGCCCGAGCCGGTAACTCACGAATCTCACGGTTCGTCGGAAATCGGGGATTCGTCGGCGGCGGCATGGCGTATGGATTCCGCGCGACCGTGCCCCGGGGCAACGACAAGCTCAAAGTGACGGCGATTTGCGAGTCGGAAAAGGTGTTCAAAGCTCACGAGGAGCTGCTGCGGAAGATTATTCTCAGCATCGGCAGTCCGCCGGGTTGATGTCTGTGAGAAACACGATTGCGGCGGGACATACGGAGAAGATCCATGAATCGTTCCCTCACGCTGATCGCAGCTCTCATGGTCGGATGGTCGCTTCACCTGGTGACGGCCGACTCGGTCGCCGAACCTCAGGCTGAGAGTGCCACCGTTCCCGAGTACCGGGTGATGTCGCTGATCGACATGTTCAAAGAGGATGAAGTTGCCCGCAAGAAGATCGGCGAGATGATGTTCCAGGTCCGCAAGTCGAGCGAGACCTCGCGCACGACCCGGACTGATCTTGATGTCGTCGATTACCAGCGGGCTCTCGATCGGCTGTCGCAGGAAGGCTGGCGGCTCGTGACGGTAAATAAGTCGAATTACTGGGTGTTTATGCGAGAAGCACCCCTCAAACAGTAATCGTCCGCGGCCCTCGGCGGCGCGATTTCGTTGAAAATCGGTGGAAAACGGCAGGGATTCGGGGGAATGGACTCGAATCGAGGCGACTGGCCGATTCAGCGGGACCGGTCGCTGGAGTCTGCCGGAACGGCTGGCTACACTGGTGCGTGGGAAACGTCGGATGCTTTCCGGCGTTTTGTTTTTTGCGCGTCTAGATATCAACCGGAAGAGTCTCGTGTCTGCAACAGCGGTCGTAGGGTTACAATGGGGCGACGAAGCCAAGGGCAAAATTGTCGATCTTTTGACTGATCAGCACGAGATCGTCGTGCGGTATCTCGGCGGAAACAACGCCGGGCATACCGTCAAGTTCGATGGCAAGACGTTCAAACTTTCGCTCCTTCCGGCGGGTGTCCTGCGGCCGGGCGTGACCTCGGTCATCGCTACCGGTGTTGTGATCAATCCGGCAGCTCTCCTGAACGAAATGGCCGGCGTCGAATCGCAGGGCGTGACGATCGGCGAAGATCTGCTGATCAGCGACCGCGCTCATGTCATCTTCCCCTACCATATGGCGGAAGAAGCGATTTACGAAAAGCAGAGTGGCTCCTCCGCGATCGGTACCACGATGCGGGGGATCGGGTTCTGCTACCGCGAGAAAGCGGGCCGCAGCCACGCCATCCGCATGGGGGAACTGATTCGTCCGGATGTGCTGCGCAGCAAACTGCCCGAGATTATCGAGTTCAAGAATCGACTCCTTTCGGCGCTCGATCCGGAGCACACTCCCTTCAAAGCCGATGAGGTCATCGAGCAGTATCTGGAACTTGGCGAGAAGTTGAAGCCCCACATCACGGATACGACCGCTTACCTGCACCGTCAGCTGAAGGAAGGTCGTCGCCTGCTGTTCGAAGGAGCCCAGGGAAGTCTGCTCGATCTCGATCACGGAACGTTCCCGTTTGTAACGTCTTCGAACAGTTCCGGAGCGGGGATTCATTCCGGCTCCGGCGTTCCGGAACGTCACATCTCCCGAATGATCGGCATCGTGAAGGCCTATACCACTCGCGTAGGCGGCGGCCCCTGTCCCACGGAATTGCTGGACGATGTCGGTCAGCATATTCGCGATGAGGGCAACGAGTACGGAACGGTCACTGGCCGACCGCGCCGATGTGGCTGGCTCGATGCCGTGGCGACCCGCTATGGAGCCAACGTGAGTGGAGTCGACTGTCTGGCCGTGATGCTGCTCGATGTTCTGAGCAAGCTGCCGGAACTCAAGATCTGCGAAGCCTATGAAATCAACGGGCAGCGGGTCGAAGATTTCCCGAGTCAGATCGACGACCTGGCTGCGGCCAAGCCGATCTATCGTACGCTCAAAGGCTGGCAGTCCGATATCTGCGGTGTGCGAAAGATGGCCGATCTTCCGGCAGAAGCCCGCGAGTATGTCGATGTCGTTTCCGAACTGGTCGGCGTGCCGGTGCAGATCGTTTCCGTCGGTCCCGATCGTGCCCAAACGATTCTCGAATAGAACGCCGCAGAGGCCAGGCGGCTTCAGCGCAAAGTGAAAGCCTGCTGGTTGGGACAGCAGGCTTTCCGTCGGGAGATATTCATCTCCAGCAGTAGTCCCGATCGGGGCTGTACCGATCGTTCCAACGACTATTCCTCGTCCATAGCGAGCGAATATTCGGGGTTATTGGCGTCGAATTCCTCTTCGCCGGGGCACTTGTCGAACGACAGGTCGCGATAGACGTACTTCTCGGCAATCCCGGCCGGTTCGCCCTTGTAGTCCCATTCGCAAATGATTGCGCTCTGCAGCAATTTCGTTTCTGCATCGAAGTGATACTCGCAGGTCGAGTACGGCGATTCATCGGGCGACGGGAACGCGATATTAAAGACGATCACCGGACGTCCGTTGATCTGATTAATCGTGTGACCGCACGTCATTGCTTCCGATTTGTTTGCGTCGTAGAAGGCGATCACTCGCTCGTTCATTTTCTTAAGACCGAGTTCGGTCACCGGGTAGCGGTTGTTCTTCATCGCCCGACGGCTATCTGGCTCCAGCTTCCAGACCCCTTTCAGGGCAGCGAATCCACGCGTGGCTCGGGCGAGCAGACAGTTGTCGTATTTGCCTTCGACATACAAGGCTTCCTGCCCGTCTTCTTCCCACTTCATATAGACACTGAAAGGCTCGTGACGAACCTTAACGACCATCTCTTCGGGTTCCTGCAGTTCGCCATCAATCCGGACCTGCTTTTCCAGAATGGCGCAGTATCCATCGATCTCATTGAGAACCTGTTGCGATTCATCAAGCATCGTTCGGAACAACTCGTAGGAGTTCGCGGGATTCCTGGGATCGGGCCCGATCACCGTTTCCTTTCCGGGAACAATCCGCGCTTCCGCGAGTTGGATTTGTTCGCTTTGCTCTTGCCCGACTGCCGTCGTCAGCCCGAGAAACGGCAGTACCAAAAGTTGTGCGGCCCAGAATGTCAGTTTCCCCCGAGTGTTCATGGCTGTATCTCCCTCACTTCGTGATCCCTCGCGAGAGAATTAAAATGGCAAACGGCGCGCCAAATCTGTTGCTTCAAATGCAAGGTGTTCGCAAGTCGTGTGCGGGAGCCAGTTTATTGCAGGCCGATTTCCGCTTGAGGGGGAGACGACCGGGTGCGGGGTAGCGAGCGAAAATCGTCCAGTGATCGGTCAGGCCAGTCAGCCCGCGATCAGGTGTCGGGAAAAACTGGAGGAAATTCGAGCGAATCTCAGTGTTTTTCCGGAATTGTCGGAAGAACTGCGTCACGACTCCGTTCCTGTTCCCGCTTCACAAGCATTCAAGGTTTTTTCACTCAGAGGAGACGACTCTCACCACAAAGGGCCAAAGACATGACTTCGATCTTCAAGAAGGTAAGCCGTTCCCTGCAAACCATGTTCGTTAAGCCCGCCCGGCGTCGCTTGAGAACATATCACGGTCAGGGAGAAACCCTCGAGACGCGTCAGCTGCTGTCTGTCTCCAAGCTCTGGATGAGCGGGTCCACGCTGGTGGTGAAATCCAATAACTCGGCGACCCATGTCAAGGTTCGACAGAACGGGTCCAAGGTTCAGATCGAAGACGTGACCACGCGACGGAAGTGGAATGTCTCCAAGAGCAGAGTGAGCACGGTCGAGTTTCAGGGAGGAAGCGGAAACGACCGCTTTGTGAACTACTACCGCTCTCTGCCGGTGCGTGCGTTTGGAAACGCCGGCCACGATTATCTCGAAGGCTACGACGGAGCCGACTACCTGAATGGGGGAACCGGAAACGATACCCTCAAAGGTTACGGCGGCAACGATCGCCTGAATGGAAGCTACGGCAACGATCTCATCAAAGGGGGCTCCGGCAACGATACCGTCTGGGGCGGTAACGGGAACGACCGGATCGATGGCGGTTCTGGCCATGATAAGCTGATGGGCCAGAATGGAAACGACACCATTGAAGGGGGAAGTGGCAACGACACCGCCTGGGGTGGGAACGGCCACGATACCCTGCTCGGGGAATCGGGGCACGACAAGCTGATCGGCCAGGCGGGCAATGATCACATCAACGGTGGAAGTGGAACCGACAAGATGTGGGGCGGCTCGGGGAACGACGTTCTCATCGCCATCGACAATGGCGTGCTCGACTATGTCCAGAGCGACTCCGGCCGCGATGCCGTCTGGGTCGATCGCAATGGGAGCCGTTCCGATCGGATGTACGGCAACAGCCGTCTGGACGCCGTGCAGAAGGTGAGCTACTTCTCCAACAGTGCCGATCGGACGCTGAACGGCGACAACATCTCCGATCCGAGAGTCGCCAATCGCGGAGAGACCTATCGACGGTTCGCGAACAATCCGCTGTTCTCGTCGCGCGGACCACGGGTAACCGATATCCGTCAGGGAAGCATCGGCAACTGCTACTTCCTGGCCGGTCTGGGGGCGATCGCCAACGACAGCCCGACTGCTCTGCGGCAGAACATTGTCGACTTCAACGACGGCACCTATGGCGTCCGTTACGGCAACCGGTTCTACCGGGTCGACAATCAGCTGGTCGTGAAGTCGGGACGGACGACGCCCGCTTACGCCAGGCTGGGACTGCAGGGAAGCATGTGGGTTGCCATCGCCGAGAAGGCCTGGGCTCACTACCGCAAGGGCCAGAACAGCTTCGCCAGTACCGAAGGGGGCTGGTCGGTGGAGGTCAACCGGGCCTTCCGGACACGGTCGGCTGTCGATCGCAGCTTCCGTGGCTTCCGCAATTCGCGGTCGCTGGGGAACTACATCGGCTCGCTCTATAGCCGGGATCAGGCCGTGACGGTCGGATTCACCTCCGACTCGCGGCGGAGTACGGCTGGAACGATCGTGCTCGGCCACATGTACACGGTCACCGGAATCCGTCGGAACTCGGCCGGAACCGTGATCCAGATCACTCTCCGCAACCCTTGGGGTGTGGACGGAGCTTCCGGATACGGGAATAAGAACGACGGCTTCATCAAGGTCACCCCGGCTCAATTGTTCCGACTGGCCGGACGGGTGAATGCCGGACGGGTTTAGTCCAGACCCGCTCGGTCGCCGCGGCGGGCCAAGTCGATCACTGGAATTGCTGTGTGCCGCAAAGCATTCCTGCTGAAGAGAATGCGACTCCAGTGATCGACGGCCGCGGCTTTTAGCTTTGCCAGAAAGAATGAGCCGCTTTCGAGTGGCCGCTTTGGCCGGAGAGAATCTGGAAAAAATTTTTCCAGATTTCGTGGAAGAGAGATGTCACCGCGGCGTTGATCTTGTCGCTCCTAGAGCATCTGAACCACTTTCACTCTCCAACCAAGGGCCACGGAAATGAAGTCGATCTTTACCAGGATTAACCGCTCGCTTTCCACAATGTTTTCTCAGCCGGCTCGTCGCCGGGTCAAAATGTATCACGGCCAGGGCGAAGCTCTGGAAACTCGCGAACTGTTGTCTGTTTCCAAGCTCTGGATGAGCGGTTCGATGCTCGTCGTGAAAACCGATAACGCTTCGACGCATGTCAATGTTCGTCAGGTCGGCTCCAATGTCCGGATCGAAGATGTCACCTCCAATCGGAGCTGGAATTACTCCAGCGCCCAGGTGAAGTCGGTTGAGTTCCAGGGTGGAAATGGAGACGACCGCTTTGTGAACTACTACCGCACTCTGCCGGTCCGAGCCTTCGGGAATGCCGGCAACGATTACCTCGAAGGATACGATGGAGCCGACTACCTGGATGGCGGAAGTGGAGACGATATCCTCAAGGGCTATGGCGGCAACGATCATCTTCGCGGTGGATCCGGAAACGATATCCTGCTCGGAGGATCAGGCGACGATCAACTGGTCGGCGAGGATGGGAACGATCAGCTCAACGGCGGCAGTGGGGCCGACAAGATGTGGGGCGGAGCAGGGGATGACATCCTGATCGCCATCGACGGCGGTGTTCTCGACTACATTCAGAGTGATTCCGGCCGCGATGCCATCTGGGTCGACAAGAACGGATCGAGCACCGATCGGATGTACGGCAACAGCAGCAGCGACACCGTTCAGCAGGTTGCCAGCTTCGCCAACGGAGCGGACCGGACTCTGGACGGCGACAACATTGTCGATCCCACGGTGAAAAAGAGCGGTCAGACACATATGACCTTCGCCAATCGTCCTCTGTTCTCCACCAATGGTCCACATGTGAAGGACATCAATCAGGGAGGACTGGGGGACTGCTACTTCCTGGCCGGTCTGGGGGCGATCACCATCGATAACCCGACCGCTCTCCGGCACAACATTGTCGACTTCAATGACGGGACCTACGGCGTGCGGTACGGCAACAGCTTCTACCGTGTCGACAACCAGCTCGTCGTTGATTCCGGAAAGAACACGCCCGCTTACGCCGGCTTCGGGGTGCAGGGCAGCATGTGGGTTGCCATCGCCGAAAAGGCCTGGGCTCATCACCGTAAAGGACAGAACAGCTACGCCTCCATCGAGAGTGGCTGGTCTGTCGAAGTGAACCGCGCCTTCCGCACGACCGCGGCTGTCGACCGGGCGATCAACAGTTTCTCCAGCGCTCAGGCCATGGGGAACTACGTTGGGACTTTGTGGAACGGCTACCAGGCCGTGACGATTGGCTTCAACGGGGACGACAAGAAGTCGGAATCGGGCAAGCTGATTCTCGGTCACCAGTACACAGTCACCGGAATCCGCCGCGATTCTTCGGGGAACGTGATTTCGATCACGCTTTACAATCCGTGGGGAACCGACGGAGCAGCCGGTGACGGCGACGTTAACGACGGATATATCACGGTCACGCCAGCCGATCTGTTCAAACTGGCCGGACGCATCAATGGGGGGCGTGTTTGAGGAATGACTGAGGAAGTGCGGGCCGAACACCGGGCGGGTAAGTGTTGCCTGTCCGGTGTTTTTTCGTCGAATCCCTGTACTTCCCGAAAGTAGGCAGCCGTGGGCTTCGAGAATTCGCGTCCAGATTGCTATAACATGCACGAAGTTGAATTCGTGATCATGAAGTCATGAGAGAGTCCATGCGAGCCGAAGTGCTGTCCGAAGTTATCCGGGAACGTTGTACGGAAAAAGTCCTGTCGTCCGAGCCGCAGCCGGCTTCGGCGAACACGTCGCTGGCCGACGAACTGCTCGAACTGGCCGCCTGGGCTCCCTTTCATCGCCCGGCCGATGCAATCCATCTTGAAGGTCGGGAACAGTCGGGCATTATGCCCTGGCGGTTCTATGTTCTCGACGCCGAGAGTTGCCGGAAGCTCCACACCCGACTGCTCGGTAAGGACAGCTCCAAGATCATGGAGATGCTGACAACTGCCGACTGTCTCGTGCAGGCGACCTGGTTGCCGAACCCTTCTGCAGAGGAGGGGAACGGGCTGTTCGCTCCCACGCTGGAGAATATGGAACATCTCGCCGCGGCGGGAGCAGCCGTGCAGAATCTGCTGCTCGGCGCGACCGCCAGCGGCATCCGCAATTACTGGTCGAGCGGTGGCATTCTGCGGACGCCCGAAATTTTCGAACTGCTCGGCATCCCGCAACGGGAGCTGTTGATCGGATCGCTCTTCTTTTTTCCCCAGGATGTCGGAGACGCAACGGTCGCGACCAGCAAGCTCAGGGACAAGCGGGGGCCGCTGTCAGGCTGGGTCCGACGAGTGTCTGTTTCATAGGAGTTGCTGCCTGTCGATTCTCATTTGCGCCTTGCTATTCGTTCACCAAACGTTAAAAAAACACCGAACATCAATCCCTGTCTTCAGCTGACGTCCGGCTGTTTCGCTGCCGGCCAACCGATTTCACGGCTGCCTGCGACTGTCCTGCGATGAGGTCCCTATGATTCCCCAGCATCGTTTCGCCGCGCGTCGCGAGAAGCTCAAGAAGGTCCTGAAAAAGGAAAAGCTTCCCGCCGTCCTGATCTGTAATGAGACGAACATCCGCTATCTGACCGGCTTCACCGGGGACAGCAGCTGGTTACTCGTGGGGGATGGCGTCGAGCGGATCATCAGCGACGGCCGCTTCACCACACAGCTGCAGGAAGAATGCCCCGATATTGAAGCGGTCATTCGTTCGGTCGATCGGACACTGCTTCAGACCACGGCTGATAATCTCCGCTCGCTCAAGGTTCCCGTCTGCGGGTTTGAGTCGACGGCAATCAGCTATGATGCCGCCGCCCAGCTGGAAGAAGGGGTCGAAACTCCCGATCTGATCCCGGTCAAAGGTCTGGTTGAACCATTGCGGGCGATCAAGGATCCGGATGAAATCCGGGAGATTCGCGAAGCGGTTCGACAGGCCGAGAAAGCGTTCGAGTACCTGCGGGCGACGCTGACCAAAGACATGACGGAACTGCAGGCGGCCTTTCTACTGGAAGAAGGGATGCGGCGGTTCGGCGCGGTTGGAGCCGGGTTCGAGATTATTACTGCGGTCGGGGAGCGAGCTGCCCTGCCACACGCGCGGCCGGGACAGGCCACCGTGGGCGAGTCTCCCTTCATGCTGGTCGACTGGGGCGCCCGCACGCACGCGGGGTACGTCAGCGACTTGACGAGGATGATCATCACCGGTAGCATCTCGTCCAAACTTCAACGCATGTATGAAGTTGTGAAAACTGCCCAGGAGGAATCGATCAAAGCGATCGGCCCCGGGATCCGGGCCAGCGACGTCGATCGCATTGCCCGGAAAGTGATGGAGGATCACGGTGTTGGTCCAAAGTTCAACCATGGTCTGGGGCACGGTTTTGGCCTTCAGGTTCACGAAGCCATCCGGATTGGGCCGACGTCGGAAGACGTCCTCAAGCCCGGTATGGTTGTGACCGTGGAGCCGGGGCTGTATTTTCCGGGGTGGGGCGGCATCCGCATCGAAGATGACGTTCTGGTGACCAAGGACGGGAATGAGGTTCTCTCCTCACTTCCGAAAGATCTGGAATCAAGTGTAATCCGGTAGCGGCAGCACTCACCGAAGGTCGAGTCTGCGGCAACCGCCCGTCTCGAACAGCTCTTCATTGACAGTATCAGGGGCTCTCGTGAGCGATAGAAAGCATATGAACGACAAACCAAAAGGCACTTCCGTAAAGGGCTCTTTCGATCTGGCGCAGCTCCGCGAACTGATCGAAATGATGGAAGCTCACGACGTGACCGAAGTCAATCTGCGAAATGGGGACGAGCAGTGGCGTCTCCGTCGGGGCCCTCAGGTCACCGCGATGCCCATGCCCGCCATGCCGGCGATGCCACAGGCACCGGTCCCCGCCGCAGCTCCGGCTGCAGCTGCACCGGCTCCCGCCGCCGGGGGCGCTGCTCCCGCACCAGCCGCCGCTGATGAAGGGCTCATCGACATCAAGAGTCCGACCGTCGGAACATTCTATTCGTCCCCAAGTCCGGATGATCCTGCCTTCGTGAAGGTGGGTTCGACGGTGTCTCCCGACACCACGGTCTGCCTGGTCGAAGCGATGAAGGTATTCAACCAGATCCCTGCCGAGTGTTCCGGCGTGATCGAGAAGATCCTTGTCAAAGATGGCGACGCCGTTGACTTCAACCAGCCGCTGTTCAAGGTACGTCCGAAATAGTTGCGGATCAGCTGCGGACGTTTGCTCGCCGAATTCCCGGGGAGCCGTACGGAAGCACGAATCACTCGGGAGTCGAATGCGATTCTCGCTCACATTCAGTTCTCATGTCGGATGAACGTCCGATAGGCAAACGGGTTTATGTTCCAGAGAATTCTGATCGCGAACCGCGGTGAAATCGCCCTGCGAATTATGCGGGCCTGCCGCGAAATGGGCATCGAAACCGTCGCAGTTTACAGCGAAGCCGACCGCGGCGCCCATTACCTGTCTCTTGCCGACGAGGCTTACTGCATTGGCAAAGCCCCGGCCGGCGAAAGTTATCTGCTGATTGACCGCATCATCTCGGCTGCGGAAATCGGCAACGTTCAGGCGATTCATCCGGGCTACGGCTTCCTCGCAGAAAACGCACACTTCGCGGAAGTCTGCCGCGAATGCAGCATCGAGTTCATCGGCCCGCATCACACGGCCATGGAGAAGCTGGGCGACAAGGTTTCGGCTCGGAAAATCGCTGCCGAAGCGAAGGTGAATGTCGTCCCCGGTAGCGATGGTCTCGTGACCGATGAAAAGACCGCTCTCGAGGTCGCCAGCCGTATTGGGTATCCCGTTCTGATCAAAGCCACGGCTGGTGGCGGTGGTAAGGGGATGCGGGTCGCCATGAACGAGATTTCGCTGAAGTCCGGCTTCAGTGCGGCTCGGCAGGAAGCGGAAAAGGCATTCAAGAATCCCGGGGTCTACCTGGAAAAGTACATCGAGCGTCCCCGGCACGTCGAAGTGCAGGTCCTGGCCGACCAGCACGGTAACTGTGTGCACCTTTGGGAACGCGACTGCTCGACGCAGCGTAAGCACCAGAAGCTGGTCGAAGAAAGCCCGGCTCCGGATCTGCCGAAGTCCGTTCGGGAAGACATCTGCAAGTCGGCTGTCCGACTGATCAAGACCTGTGGCTACTACAACGCCGGTACGGTCGAGTTCATCGTCGACAAGGAACACCAGTTCTACTTCATCGAAGTGAACGCCCGCATTCAGGTCGAGCACCCGGTCAGCGAAATGGTGACCGGCATCGACCTGATCAAGCAGCAGATTCGCGTGGCTGCCGGCGAAGAGCTGACGGTCAAGCAGAAAAACATCCAGACGAACGGCTCGGCAATCGAAGTTCGTATCAATGCCGAGGACCCGGAAAACGATTACCGCGGATGCCCCGGTCGAATCACGAAACTGCGGGTTCCCGGTGGACTCGGCGTCCGTTTCGATTCGCACGTGCACGAGGGCTATATGATCAGCCCGTACTACGACTCGATGATCGGCAAGCTGATTGTGCACCGACCGACCCGCGAAGAGTCGATCGCCTGTGCTTTGGCGGCCCTGGATGAGTTCGTAATCGAAGGCGTGAAAACGACGATTCCGCTCGCTCGCCGCGTGCTGGCTCACTCGGCGTTCAAAGAGGGGAAAATCGATACGACGTTCCTCGAACGGACGTTTTGAAATCTTGCTCGCAATTCATTAAGCTCTGGGCGCAACACGGGCAGAACGCACTCTGTCCGTTTGGATTGACAGGATTTTCGCCATGCCGGCTCGTGGCTGGCACTGGAACCATGGCCTCGGCGGATTGCTGATGCCAGGGCATTTACTTCGAGGTGTCGCCGTTTCGTCCGCGTAAGGTCCTGCCAACAGGCCCGACACTGTTCCCGCGGACAGACAGGAGAGCGAACTGCTCAAGGCCCACCCGCCCACGTTACCCAGGGTACATTCCGTAACGATAACTAGAGGATTCATAACGATGAAAGTTGGTCTGCTTACTGGTGGTGGGGATTGCCCGGGTCTGAACCCCGTGATTCGTGGCGTGGTGAAGGTCATCGACAACGCAGGTGGCCAATGTCTCGGCCTGATGGAAGGCTGGCGCGGCGCCATTACCGGCAACCACATCAAGCTGACGCCGGAAAACACCGATTCGATCTTCGACAAGGGCGGCACGATCCTCGGTTCGTCTCGGACCAACCCCTGGAAGAACCCGGCCGAGATCGATCAGATCCTCGAAACCTTCAAGAAGCTTGGTCTCGATTGCCTGGTTGCCATCGGCGGCGATGATACGCTCGGCGTCGCCAGCAAGCTGTACTCGGAAAAGAACTTCCCGACCATCGGCTGCCCGAAGACCATCGACAACGACCTGAGCGCCACTGATCAGACGTTCGGTTTTGATACCTGTATCAACATCGTCTGTGACGCGATCGATCGTCTCCGCACGACCGCCGAATCGCACCGTCGAATTCTGGTCGTCGAAGTGATGGGACGTCATGCCGGCTGGATCGCCTGCTACTCGGCCATCGCCAACGGAGCCGACTACTTCATGGTTCCGGAAAAGCCGGTCGACCTGAATGACATGGTCGAAACCCTGAAGCGGAAGCTGAACTCCGGCAAGAAGTACGGAATCGTCGTCGTCAGCGAAGGTGCCAAACTGAGCGAAGACTTCGTGACCAAGGACCAGGAGATCGACGAGTTCGGTCACGTCAAACTCGGCGGGATTGGCGATCAGGTCGCCAAGATCATCGAAGAGCGTGTCGAAATCGAAACCCGCTCGGTCATTCTCGGTCACCTTCAGCGTGGCGGCAGCCCGAGCGCCTTCGACCGCGTTCTCGGCACCCGCTGCGGCGTCCATGCCGGCCAGCTGGCTCTGAAGAAAGACTTCGGCAAGATGGTCGCTCTGAAGGGCACCGAAATCGTTGGCGTGCCGTTGAAAGACGCTGTCGACAAGATGCGCGTCCTCGACGACTCCTTCTACGAAGAAGCCGCCGTGTTCCTGAAGTAAGCCGCGAACACGAACCAAAGCAAAAAGCACCCGTCGGTATCAGGCGGGTGCTTTTTTCGTGCGCTCCTTCATCCGAATGACGGAACCGGTGCCTCGCAATCCGACGCGTGAGCGAGGTTGTTGGGTGGGGCCCCTCACTGACGTTTCGGGTTGGGAGGTTGGCTCTGTGGACTCATCGGCTGGGAGAAGCAACGTCGATGACAGGCCTGCCTTCCCGCGTGGGCAGGGCATTCCGGGTGGGGAGCGTATCAATAGAAAAAGAGCACTCGTCTGAATCAGGCGAGTGCTCTTTTCGCGTATGTCGCGCGGTCAGCTGTTGTGATTACGGGCTGACGATGATTCGCGTTTCGTTTCCGTCATCGGCGAGGGCGGCTGCACCGAGTGCGGTACCGGTGATGGCCAGGCCGAGCGTGATGGTGTCGAGCGGATCGCAGAACAGACCCGCCTGCGTCCGGGCGGTGGCACCGCTGACGATCAGCACGTTGTTCTTGGCAGCCGGCGGAGCGATGTGCGTGTCCCAGGCACGAACGAGTCCCTGGCCCTGGCCAGCCTGCAGTTCGTAAATACCGGTTCCGAGTCCAGCGACGGCGAACTTTCCGTCGGCGTCGGTTACGGCTGTGGCAACGACTTCGCTGTTCTGACGAACGGAAACCTTGGCTCCGTCGAGCGGCTTACCCTGGCCATCGACAGCGCGGCCCTGAAGCGTTCCAGCTTCCGAGAGAGCGACATCGTTGATAGCCGGCTTGGTAGCCGAGGTCGTGCGAGCAGTTTCCGCCTGAGCGAACATCGGGGCGAGGATCAGACTGCAGCAGGCCAGTCCGGTCAGAAGTGATTTCATGGTTAAGTCCCTTTCCTGGGTAGGTTCCGTTTTGTGTGATGGGATGCGTGAGGGGGAGTTCAGGGCCAGCCTCCTGCCGACCGGTGAATCTGTATTGCGGGAGGCCGGACACAGTCCAGTCCTGTGGAGTGTTGGAGCGAAAAACTTCGTCGTGAAGCGTTTCACACACTACGGAAAAGTAATCGTACTCGAGATGGGGTTCCCGCTTTGGTGTTGCCCGTCTGAGCAACGCGGGCGGATCTTTGAAAAATCCTCGAAATGCGTCAAGCGATCTTTTACAACGCTCCTGGAATTGAACAACTTACATCGCGTGAAGAGTGCAAATTGTCGATAACCGCCTGTTTTTATGGACAAACGGGCTGGCGCGGTCCATAGACGACCGCGTCAGCCCGTTGATGATCTTCTTACTTTGTCGCGGTGGCGGCTCGGGGTGGCAGCACCGGGCGGGACGATTTGGCCAGCATCTCCGTGCGGTAGCTGCGGAGATAGCGGGTCAGGGTCCGTTCGATGTGTTTCTTGCGCGACTCGAACTCGGCCTCGTCAATCGACGTCCGAGAGGCGATCCCTTCCATTGTGGTCAACGACTGTTGACATGCTTCGATCGAGTCCTGCAGATCGATCAGAAGAACCGGCTGGGAGATATCTTTCTTGCCGCGTCGCATCTGCCAGCGAACTTTCAGGACTTCGAGCAGAGCGTTCATCTGATCGTAGCGTTCTTCATCCGACAGACTGACATCCCCGTTGAGCAGTTCGAGCGAGCGATGGATGCTTCGGACCGATCGTTCCTGTCGTCCACCGAAGTGGACAGCATGCAGCCAGTGGCGAAGTTCACGATCGGGCTGGGCGGGCTCACACCGCTGATACAGCTTGGCGATCTCGGCATGCATGAAGTGACTGATCAACGGATCGTACGGCGATTCAAACTCTTCAACCGCAGTCAGCGAAGCCAGCGTCGTGGGCGATTCCTGGGTCGCCTTGCCGAGAGTCTCGAAATAGGCAATACGACGTCGGTCTTCCGGATGCATCTTCTGCTGGAGCCCTTCGCCCTTAACCGGTTCAATGACGGCGCGGGGATTGTCCTGCAGACGTTTCTTGACCGACTTTCGGTAGACCCAGAATTCGTCCGGATGCTGTTCGAGCACCTGTTCGCGAGCAGCGACGTCCGACAGTCGACGCAGAATATCATCGACAGCTTTGTCGTCGGCGTAATGGTTCATCAGACGCCGCGGTTTGGCGGCCAGCAGATTACGGACTTCGTTCCATTTGTCGGACCAGCGCATCATTTCGGCATATCGTCCGAATGCTTCGGTGCCGCGGAAGACCGAGGCCGGTCCGAAGTCGTTCGCAGCTTCCAGGTCTTCCAGCTCAAAACGTGCGAGGTTCATTGCAATCGACCAGTCCCAGCCAACGCGGGCGAGGCTTCGCTGCACCTGCGGAGCGGAGATGCGATCGATCAACCCTTCGGCCAGCACATTCTCTTTGCTGCGGGCGGCGACGAAGAGAAGTTCTCCCGGGGCGGTGTCGAATGCGGTCATGTAGCCAAACGACTTTTGCAGCGTTCGAGCGATGCTCGCCAGAACGCCGGGGCCGTAATCGGTGAAGATGAACCGCTGGCAGTAGACGCCGTTCTCACTCAACAGCTGCGACATCTGCTGATAGTGCAGTTCATTGAACTCGTGGGCGGCTCGGTAGCTGGCCGAGTGATGAGGCGACTCGATAATGACATCGTAACGATGCCCATTGTGATTCCGGACGGCCGTTGTGAAGTGAACGCGGTCATCGGTGGTCGAAGCGGCCATGGCCGGGGCCAGAACACCATTCTGCATCTCGGACCAGAGCTGCGCGTTCGAATCGCAGCATTGCACATGCATGACCGGAAACTCGAGGGTGGTTTCCAGAGCCAGTCCCCCCTCAAGGCCGAGCAGCAGAACTTCTCGTGGAGCAGGGTGAATCGAAAGCGGCAGCACGGCGCTGAGAAGTGTTCCCGTAGGCTGCGGCACGACCTGGTCGTTCAGGCTGATGCGTCCCTGAGGAATCCCGTTCAAACGAATCTGCACGTGAGTTCCGTGGTGCTTCCAGTAGGACAGCGTTCCGTCAGGAGTTTCTTCGATCTTCATCAGCCGGCTGTCGTCGAGTCCGGCCAGTTCATCGAGGCTGGTGCCGTTCTGCCAGGCAATGAACGAATTCGTGGAGAACAGCGTTCTCGCCGACAAGGCGGGGTTATAAAGCGCTGGCAGAGCAGCGGCGGCAAGGCAGGCCGCCACAAGGCCGGCGTTCTTCAACATGTGCCGACGCTCGCGAAGACGATTCCAGTCGAAGGCAATGGTCTCCATTCCAAATGCGAGAGCGACCAGTCCACCGCAGCCGGCGAGCATCAGAACCGGCACTCCGACAGCAGACAACACGGTCGGCGAGACGGCCAGGGCCGTCATGAATGCGGCGATCGGGAAGACGCGACCGGGAATTGAAGTTCCGCTCGATGTCCAGGAAGCGAGAACCCGACCTGCGAGAAGGCCGACAGGCAGGAGCAGGACGTGAATCACGACTGCTCGGGCCAGCATCGCCAGGGGAACGATCGAGATCGTGGAGGAGATCATCAGATACGCACGAATCCACAGAGGGAACGCGGCGTAAAGGACGACGATAACTGCGGCGAGTCGAACGAGGGAACTCTGCCGTGAGAATCTTGTTGAGAGAAAAGCCCCGAACAACACCGCGGTGATCGAGCAGTAAAACAGGAACGTCGATTCCGGCTGAAGCTGAGCCAGATAACGGACAGCGGCGGGAATCAGCAAACCAAGAATGATCGCCAGCGAGGTGATGCCCCACAGAGGATCGGCAGCGTTCGCTGGGGCTGTCTTTCGGGAACACGAAGCAAACAGAACCGCACGGCTCGTGGTTGTCAGATGAAGCGTCAGCAGCAGGCAGCTGGCAATGGCCGCCGACATGTAGGTCGGAATCGCTACAGGGAGCGCGATGCCGCCGAGCACGAGTCCGGTTGTCAGTCCCAGCAGATTCGCAGATCCGGCCCCCGACTTTCGAGCGGGGATCAGGCAATATCGAGCCGAGGACGCCAGCACGGCAATCAGCAGCGCATGGATCAGGCCAGCGAAAATGGGGCCAGCCGCCGAGCTGGAAAGAGCCAGGTTCGCGAAATGCCAGGTGCTCCACCATACCGGGCTGAGCGCGGTAAATAGCGTCAATACGCCGGCGGCGATCGACCGGTTCCATTTTAACCGCACGCTCGGCAACGCGGCTGCGATTAGCAACCCACCCGCGGCCCCGATTCCGACGATCGAACCGAAGCCCCACGTCGTAATCAGAAGATGGCACCAGAAGACGGCGGTCACTGCGACCAGAAGAGCCGCGAAGAAGCTTCTGCTGCGGCTGCCGATGAGAAAAGTCGCCCTTAAACGGGCGTAGTATGTCTGTTGAGGACTCGTTTCGGCGTCCATGCCACCCCTCGTGAAGCGTCGTTGTCGTACGTGTCCCGGGCCCCTCCCGGACGCTTGCAGGCGATGTTCTAGCTGATTAAGCCGATTCAGGGCAAGACGTTCTGATCGAAAGACCGGACGCGTCATCGCTCGCGACTCTGGAAGAGCCTGCTCCGGAATCGTCCCGTAGATTTGGAAATGGGTTTGAATCTGCATAGAATCGGGGAAATCTGATCCAACTAACGTCCCTCCGAATCACCTGATGCATGACGGGAACTCCACGTGACTGACGCAACTCTCGCCCCGGAACTCGCTTCTCAGGCCAAGCAGGCCCGCGAAGCCCTCGACAAGCAGGTTGTCGAGATCGTTCAACTCCACTTCCATCCCGAGCATGGAGCTCCGTTCTGGCTGGAGAAGGCCAAGACCTACGACTTTGATCCCCTCAAGGACGTCAACTGCTTCGATGACCTGAAAAAGTTCCCGCTGTTCGAAGACGACTGGCTTCGCGGCGGGCCGGTGCGTCGCTTCCTTCCGCAGAAGTGGTACGACAAGCCGACTTACGTCTTCGAAACCGGCGGCACGACCGGAATTCCGAAGAGCCGCTGCGTGGTCGATGACTTCCGCATCGATTACGAACAGTTCAGCCATACGCTGCCGGATGAGCATTTCCCCAAGGGCGCCAACTGGATGATGCTCGGACCATCGGGCCCGCGTCGTCTGCGTCTGGCAGTTGAGCATCTCTGCCAGTATCGCGGCGGAATCTGCTTCTGTGTCGACCTGGACCCGCGATGGGTTGTTAAGCTGCTTAAGAAGGGCAAGATCGACGAAGCCAAGGAATACAGCACGCACGTAATCGATCAGGCCATGACGATTCTCTCGGCTGGTCATGAGATCCAGTGCATGTTTACGACGCCGAAGCTGCTCGAAGCTCTGGCTTTGCGTCTGATGGACGAAGGCAGCAGCATTGCCGAAGCCGGCATCAAGGGGATCTTCTGCGGCGGAACCGAGTTCACGCAGCAGTGGTATCGCTTTGCCCGCGAAGAACTGCTCGGGCCGGATGTTTACATCACGCCGACTTACGGCAACACGCTGATGGGCCTGGCCTGTGGCAAGCCATTCATTCCGGAAGACAACTTTAAGATTACCTACTACGCCCCGCAGCCGCGAGCCGTGGTGGAAGTGGTCGATTTCGACAATCACGAGCAGGTTGTCGGGTACAACGAAACCGGTCGCGTGAAGCTGTACACGCTGACTCAGGAACTGTTCATTCCCGGCTTCCTGGAACGCGATGAAGGTGAACGCGAACTGCCGCACGAGAAGTATCCGTGGGACGGTGTCAGTGGCGTGCGACCGTATCACGTCTTCGCGAAATCGACGACGGTTGGCGTGTACTAAATTCAGTAGGTCAGGGACTCACAGGACGTTCCGTCAGACATGGCGGAGCGTCCCTTTTTTGCGCATCCGGCGCAATCGATCATTTCCCCATAATCGCTGCGGTCGAATCTTTCGCTTTTATCTACTTGAGTAGAGCCCCAGTCGTCGATGAATCAGAGGAGATACCTCGTCTGCAGAACATCCTCTGCCTGCGACTCGATCCTTTGAAGTCCGTCCGCCCGAAGTTCCTGGGACGGCAGGAAGACGATCATGATTCAGCGCTGCTCTTATTCGTTCCGTTTCGCCCTTCTCGTTCTTGCGCTGGCCGTTCCATCGGGCAGTCTGCAGGCTGAAACGTTCCATTTCATGACCGTTTACGGTTCGCAGTGTCATCCGCCGAAAGGAAAGTATGTCCACTCGTTCGCGACATTTGTGCGGGCGACCGGCTGCGGAGAAGACTGGAGCAATTACCATCTGGAAGTCCATACCATCAGCTGGCTTCCGGCCACGATGGATATCAAGCCCTGGAGAATGGTTCCCGAAGAAGGGGACAACTATTCCCTAAAGCAGACCCTCTGCTGGGCCTGGGAAAACGGAGCCGACGTGAAAAAGTGGGGGCCGTATCAGATCTCCTGTGAAACCTATCAGCGGGCCGTCCATCGAATTGGCATTCTGAACGAGGATCTGCTGGCTTATCAGGCGATTGATCCGATCTACCGGACCGAAATCAGCAACTGCATTCACGCGGTCTCCGGCGTTGATCCTTACGATGGTCGTACGCGTTACCCGCTGGTCCGTGTCGGCTACTCGGCCAGTGAGCATATCGCCGAAGTCTTTCTCGAGAACGGCCTGATTCTCGATGTGAACGCCAATCACAGCTGGCTTGATCGAAGGATGGGATTGTGCGGACTGCCGATCGAGACCGGACAGCTGGAGGTTCCCCTCATCGCGGCGGGCGTCGGTCGGAGCAGAACGTCCGCGGCGGAAGTTCAGTTTCCGGAAGTCAACGTGCCGGTCTGTCCCGACTTCACCGTCCCGCCGGGGTGTCGACACTGCCTCGGTCTCCGGTAAGAGTCCGGGATTTCAGGGGGAACACAGTGAGAACGCGTCGCAGCGGACAGATTGTCGGTTGGACGCCCGGACGATGAGACGTGAACGGAGCTATGTCTTTACAAGTCTCTCTCCGTTGTGGGAAACGGGGCGAGTCCTGATGTGATGACCCTGTGCCAACAGATCCCGAAAACATGGGGAATTGGACCCGAAAACTCCCGTTCGTTGTTCTGCTGCTCGGACTCTTCGGCCAGTCCGCGGCTGCCGATACGCTCTACTTCATGACTGTTTTCGGTTCCGAGTGCCATTCACTGCGGCTGCAGCGGGCACATACGTTTGCTTCCTTCATCAAGGCCACGGGGTGCGGAGACGACTGGGATTCGTATCGGCTCGAAGTGTATACGATGAGCTGGCTACCCCGGACGGGAGAAGTCCGGGTCTGGTGTCTCGTTCCCGAAGAAGGGGACAACTACTCGCTTCAGGAAACACTCGACTGGGCCCGAGTCGAAAATGCTGCGGTCAAGAAGTGGGGACCTTTCCGAATCGATGAGGCGACGTGGGAGTGTGCACTGCACCGCATCGGTGTGCTTGAAAACGACCTGCTGAAGTACCAGGCGTTCGACCCGTTTCGTCGGACGAGTATCACCAACTGCATTCACGCGGTCTCAGGAGTGGATCGCAACGACGGCCGGATCCGCTTCCCGCTGATTCGCGTCGGCTGCGCGGCGAGCCGGCACATCGCCGAAGTCTTTTGTGAGAACGGATTGTGTCATCGCGAGGAGTCGCTCGGCTACAGTTGGGTCGATCGTAGAATGGGCATTACCGAGACGGCGATCGAATCGTGTCAGCCCAGGAGGGCTCCCCTCATTCCTCTGCTCGGCCGCGGCCCCTGCGCGGCTCGGGAACTTCAGTTCGCCGATGCTGAAGTCGACGCTACACCCGACTTCGTTGTTCAGCCCGGGCACTCCTATCGACTCTCATTTTAGCGCATCAGCACGCTTTTCCACGGCCGCACGATTGCCTGTTCACGGCGAAATTCGAACTTGCTATCCCGAATTTGCGCTCTGCTTCACTTCACTGTGAAACCCGCTCCGCGTGAGCTGGCTGATCGATCGGAGTCTGCTGATGCGACAGAAGCTGTTGCAACCCGCATCACGCGTGCCGTCAGCAGCGGATAAACTCTGATCTCAATTAAATTGCCTGTCTTTCCCAAATTTCCTGTTGCACGAAATTCATTCATGTTGGATTATCAGGTTCTGGTTGTGTATGTCCTCCATTTTGTCGCTGCTGAGCTGCTCGGACAGCCGGAGGACCCAACAGCAGGCCTGATTTTTTAACTTGAGAGGGGAGAACAGAAGATGCAAAGTCAGTTGAAGGGATCGTTGGTACGGTTCCTCGCCCTGGCGTGCCTTGTGGCGGTTTCTACACCGGCCCTGGCAGGACATTGCCACACGTGTGCACCAAACTGTGCGAAACCATGCGACAGCTGCTGCGAAGATGCCTGTAAAGGCGGAGAATGTGAGTTCGAGATCGTCGAAAAGACGGTCATGAAGCCGAAGTGGGTCACGGAAACCAAGACGATTCACGTGACCGAGTACGAACAGGAAGAGCGCGAGAAGACCTACACGGTCAAGAAGATGGTTCCGAAAACGGAAACCCGTACTCGCGAAGTGTCGTACACGGACTGGGTCGAAGAAGAGCGTGAAAAGACCTACACCGTTTACGAAACCGAAAAGGAAGAAAAGGAAGTCGAGTACGAAGTCATGGTCCCGAAGGACGTCGTGAAGACGGGCACCCGGACGGTCATGAAGGAAGAGCGCGAAGAAGTCGAGAAGACTTACGTCGTGAAGGTTCCTCACGAAGTCACCAAGACTGGCACCCGCAAGGTGATGAAGCCGGTCTGGGTTGAAGTCGAGAAGGAATACACGCGGATGGTTCCGGTTGAAGAAGTTCGCACCGGCACCCGCTGCGTCTACGACGTCGTCAAGGAAGAGAAGACTCGCGTCGTGAAGATCGACCGCGGACACTGGGCCTGCGTGACCGAAGAATGCGGTTGTGCTGGCGACGAGAAGGCTGAAGCTCCCTGCAAGTCTTGCTGCTCACCCTGCAATTCCTGCTGTGCAAGCGTCTGCTCGAAGTGCTGCGGTAAGGGCTCGATCACCAAGCGCTGCTGGGTTCCGGAAGTCGAAGAGAAGGAAGTCAGCTACACCGTTTGCAAGCGAGTTCCTCGCCACGAAGAGTACGAGTACACCGTGACCGTCTGCAAGCCGGAAACCTTCACCAAGACGGTTAAGGTCTGCAAATGGGAATGCGTTGAAGAAGAGTACGAGTACACCGTGACCGAGTGGAAAGAAGAAGAGAAGACCAAGATGGTCACAGTCGTGAACTGTGTCCCGGTTGAAGAAGAGTACGAGTACACCGTGACCGAATGCGTTCCGGAAACTCGCACCAAGACCGTGGTCTGCTGCAAGAAGGTTCCCGTCGAAAAGACCAAGACCTACACCGTGAAGGTCCCGGTTGAGAAGACGCGAGTCGAAGAATACGACGTCACTGTCTGTGAGTGCGTCGAAGAAGAAGTCACCAAGACCTACACCGTTCGCGTGCCGGTCAAGGTGGAAAAAGAAGTTGAAGTGAAGGTCTGCCGGATGGTTGAAGAAACCGTCGAGTGCAAGGTCTACAACAACAACGGCTGCTGCCGTCAGCACTGCCGCAAGTGCTGCAACTAGTGAATCGATGAGCGAGTAGCAGTAGTCTCCCTGCTCTCGATCGACCGAGCCGCTTCGTGGCGGCTCTGTCTTCGAGTATTGGGAGGCTTCGATCAGCGATGAAAAAAGCCGCCGGGGGACTCAGCCCTCCGGCGGCTTTTCTTTTGCGACTCCCAAGACCAGCGGCGGTCCTGCCGTTAATCAATCCAGCTGTTGGCCCGCATCCAGTTTTCCGCCAGTGTGGACCAGGCGTTCGTGGCTGGGATGTTACGCCCCAAGCCGACGCCATGGCGTCCCGACTGGAAGATATGAAGTTCGCCGGGCACCTTGTGTTCGATCATCGCCTGATAGAACAGCACGCTGTTGAGCGGCGGCACGGCGGTGTCTTCAAAGGTGTGGAACAGAAACGTCGGCGGAGTTTCTTCCGTGACCTGCAGTTCGTTCGACATCAGTTCGACGAGATCTTCAGGGGGATCGGTTCCGAGCAGATTCTTCTTTGATCCCCCGTGCGTCGTCGGGCTCTTCATCGTGATAACCGGATAACAGAGAATGCCGAAGTCCGGACGACAGCTCTGTTGATCGATCGGATCGGAGGAGTCTGAATTGCCGTCATCGAAGTGAGTCACTGCAGTTGAGGCGAGATGTCCGCCGGCTGAGAAACCGAGCACACCGATCTTCTCCGGATCGATCCCATACTCTTCCGCATTGGCTCGCACGTGACGGATGGCGCGCTGCACGTCGTGCATCGGAACCGGATGCTGATACGGTGCGAGGCGATACTTGAGCACGAAGGCCGTTGACCGCAGCGAATTCAGCCATCCTGCGATCTCGGCTCCTTCGTGTCCCATCGCATGACCGCCGTAGCCGCCGCCCGGGCAAACGATCACCGCACACTTCTTGTTGAAGCGAACAGAGGGTTGATAGATCGTGATCGTCGGTCGATCCGCCGGCTCACTCCCCCTGGCAGCCGGAGCGCCCTCGGGCCAGAGTTCGACGGTCTTCGGAACGACCAGTTCTTCGGCGCGGGCCAGCCCGGCCGGCAGAACCAGCAGTGTGAGGAGAAATGCGAGCAGACTCTTCATTCGTGTTTCCTTCCAGTGTTGTCGGAACGGGTTTGTTTCGCTGGTCATATCAGCGCCCGTTGAAATTCTCAAGCGGCCCCGTTCCGCCTCGACGATCGAACCCGAATCCGTAGCGGCGGCAGGATGCCGCCGGTAAGTGGCTATAGTCGAGCGATCTCGTGGCAGGGGAGATCGAAAGCATCGGCGACGGCCTGATTGGTCAACTTGCCCTGCCAGATATTGACGGCTGAGGTCATTTCCGGCGACAGGTCCGGCTTCCGCTGCAGACCACCATCGGCGATTTGTGCGACATACGGGAACGTGACGTTACAGAGCGCATAGGTACTGGTGCGGCCGACGGCTCCCGGCATGTTGGCGACACAGTAGTGGACCACTTCATCGATGATGTAAGTCGGCTCGGAATGCGTCGTCGGCCGGGACGTTTCGAAGCAGCCCCCCTGGTCGATGGCAACATCGATGATGACTGCGCCTGCTTTCATCCGTTTCAGATCGTCGGCCAACAGGAGTTGAGGCGCCTTGGCTCCCGGGATGAGCACACAGCCGATGATGAGATCGGCTCGTTGAATCTGTTCCTGAAGATTGTGTCGATCGCTGAAAAGCGTGTTCACGTTCGGTGGCATGATGTCTTCGAGGTAACGCAGGCGATCGACGTTCACGTCGAGGATCACGACGTCGGCCTGGAAGCCGGCGGCGATCTGGGCGGCATTCTTGCCGACGACTCCGCCTCCGAGAATCACAATATGAGCCGGAGCGACACCGGGCACCCCGCCAAGGAGGATGCCGCGACCTTCCTGCGGACGTTCCAGATACTTGGCCCCTTCCTGAATGCTCATCCGGCCGGCAACTTCGCTCATTGGCGTGAGCAGCGGCAGGTTTCCGTTCGGCCCTTTCAGCGTTTCATAAGCAACGGCGATGACACCCGATTCGAGCAGCGCTTCGGTCAGTCTTCTGCTCGAAGCCAGATGGAAGTACGTGAAGACGATCTGTCCTTCCCGCAGCATCGGCCACTCCTGCGGGAGCGGCTCCTTTACTTTGACAATCAGTTCGGCATTCGCGAAGACTTCCTTCGCGGTCGGAACGATTTCCGCTCCGTTGGTCGCGTAGGCTTCGTCGGGCAAACCGCTTCCGGCACCGGCTCCACTTTGTACCAGAACCTGATGGCCACGACGGGTCAACTCCTGCACGCCAACCGGCAGCATGGCGACGCGGTATTCGTCCGTCTTCACTTCGCGGGGGACGCCGACAATCATGTGCACTCCATCGATTGAGCTGAGGCCCGTCTCAAGAAGGTCCGACGTCACCTCAGCGACATCGGTTCCGGAGCCTCATGTTCTCACATTCAGGAGGAGAGCGGAAGTCCCAGCGAACGGAGGTGGCGTCTCAGCGACGCGGCGTCGGTGAAAACTTCGGCCTGCAGTCCGGTCGCGCGGGCGGCGACAACGTTCTCGTGGATGTCGTCGGTAAAGAAGCAGTGCTCCGCCGAATGCCCGGTCGCAGCGACGGCCAGTTCATAGATGCCCGGGTCGGGCTTGAGCAGTTTCGCTTCGTAAGACAGCACGTAGTGATCGAACTCCTGCAGAATCGAGAACTCGCGACGGATGAACTCGAAGTGAATCCGACTCGTGTTCGAAAGCAGCACGAGCGGAAAGCCGGCGGCTTTCAGTTCCCGCACCAGCGGCAGGATGTCCTCGTTCTCGCTGAAGATTCTCGCGGCGGCATCTTCGAGATGCTCGCGATCGACGGTGCAGCCGAGTCGCGACTGAATCAGTTCGTGAATCTGCTCTTCGGTATGCGCACCGCGTTCATATTCGAGCAGCAGGCCGGAATCGAACAACACGGTTCGCAGATAAGCCGCCTCACAATTGCAGAGAGTCGCCATTTGTTGAAGCATCTGATCGTGAGAAAAATGCACGAGCACCTTTCCCATGTCGAAGATACAGGCTTTGATTTCAGGCATGGACACGGATCCTCGAACCACCAACTCACGTCTTGAACAATACCCCAACCTGAAGCGTGAGCGGGGGCCCGTCACTCAGTAGGGTGCGTCCTGACGCACCAGGTCAACTTCAGTGCATGCAACCAGCGTCGCCTCCACTCCATTTGAAGGCACTCATTTTTCCCGGACAACATGACCGGGACAGATGCGGATCTTTGACCCGATCGGTGCGTCAAGACGCACCCTACGAGTCTAGGGGCGCGGAAGAGTTGCGATCGTTTACGGACGGATTGCCACGCGGCTCGATGTGGTCAGCAGGTCGTAAACCTGGGCCACGTCGCCGTCGTACATGCGGATGCATCCTTTGGAGGCGGCTTTGCCGATGGAGGTCGGATCGTTGGTTCCGTGAATGCCGATGCTGTCACCGAGATCGATCCAGTACTCGCCGAGCGGGTTCTGAGGATCATCACAGCTGATGACGCCTTCCGGCCCGTAGTACGTCGGGTTTTCCTGTTTGTTCAGCACGGCAAACTGACCGGCGGGCGTGCTGCCGTTCGTCCCGATTCCGATGGGATACGAGGCGACGACATAGCCGTGTGCGTGAATCGTCAGCCGCATCTGGCTCAGTTCCACAACGGCATCGAACGGGCCCTGAATGATCTTGATGTCCTGGCCGGCTCGCAGCTTCTCGGGGGAAATTCCGTTGAGGCTGGCCAGATACTGCCAGGAGACATCGTACTGTCGGGCGATCGTTTCGAGGTGCTGGTTTGGCTGCACGGTATGGGGCGGCAGGTAGTGAGAGGCATCGGTGAAGTAGATCTTATGGGAGAGCACCATCAGCTCATCTTCAATCTCCGCTCGCTGATCAGGCTTCTGCCAGTAGAGCGTCGAGAGTTCCCGCAGACGGAGAACATCCTGCTCGGCTTCCGGCGTCAGCTCGAACGCGGTCGGCAGTGGATTCGGTTCCTGAGAAGCAGCCGTCGGAACGATCTGCTGTTCGACGGGTTCGGCCATCTGCGGCATAACGGCGTCGGCGGTAACGATTCCGGACGGCTCCTGTTGTGGCTCGACCATGGCCGTCTGCTGAGGGGCAGCGGCGGTTCGCAGGGGGAGTCGCGAACTGATCAGGGGATCGTCTCGACGATACTGCTGCAGCGGCGGAGTCTGCAGGCCCGGTTTCGACTGATGTTGGGCAAGTTGCGTCGCCTTGTCGGCATCGATCATAGCGGGGGGGTGATTCGCAGCGGACTCCGATTCCTGTTGGAACTCCGACAGTTCAAGGCGAAAGTCGGGAGTCTCGGGGGAGTATCGCGCCCGGTGCTCAGGTGACTGTGCAGCCAGTTCCTCGTCCGAATAGCTGTCCGGGAATTCCTCGACCGGATGTTCGCGAAGGGCAATCTGTTCGGCTTTGAATGGATTGAACGGCAACAGTTCCAGATGCCAGGCTGTGAGGCCAGCCGCCATGATGGCCACGAACCACCAGATCGACCAGACAGATTTGGGCTGCTGACGGTAAGGACGTTCATCGAACATGGGAGTTTCCGTTCTGTCTTCCGCTGCAGGGAACAATGGGAACTGTGGAATCATGGTGCGAGTCGCTTATTCGGCGAACAGAGGCAGGATGGGATCGCTGGCCGGCGAGGTCATCGACGTATGGGGAACAGCGGTCATCTCGCGTTGACTGGTCGCGGTCTGAACGTGAATCGGGGCCGCTCCACGGTTCCAGCGAACTCCTTGTGAGGCCTGTGGTCTGGCCTTGCGAATGATCGCGTATTCGATCGGAGCCGGCCCACGGGATGGCAGTCGCCTGGCTTGCACGGGGGCCTCCTGCGGGCGATACAGTGCATCGCGAACAGGAGGTTCGGCAGCCGTTGTCGCCAGGGTACTCACGCCAATGGACGACGCCAGGACGAGTCCACTCCAGCAGCGAATTGTCAACCGGAACATGTCGGAATCCATTCTTGATGTTCACAGACAGATCGATCCTGAAGGACTATTCTTCAAATGGATCGTGTGAGATCAGACCATCGACCTTGTGCGTATAAGTCGGAGGATCGGGGACCGAAAAGTTGTAGGCGTCACGCCCCAATGCCGGGCCGCGATTGAGTTTGCGAAGTTGTTTTCCCTGCAGCGCATGGGGCATCAACTGGCAACCGGTCAGGGAGACCGTCAGTAGCGCTACCAGCACCACGGGATAGCGTTTCAACCACGACATGAAGAAACTCTCCATCGAATCAGAGGGGATTAGAGAAGAGACGGGAATCGAATACGAAAGGACGGCGCAGGCGGCCGCAATTTGACGAGGGCGGGAGTTTAAGTCGAAGCCCCGCATTCTGCCATGCGTGTTGCCCGATGGCAAAAATGACAATTCCACGCTCTGAAAAGCGGGGGCATGCTCGTCGACAGCTTGAGTTCATGCCAATGAGAATCGCCTGGCGGAAATCCAAATCTGCGAGGCCGCTCGAGATCGGAACTGCTGCGGACTCGGTCAACCGGCGAAGATACTCAGCAGCCCCCACAGAGTGAGTACGACAAAAAGGCCGAGCAGTGCGGTCAGGATGATCTTGACCATCGACCAAGGTCGTTGGCCGGACACACGCCCCGTCGCGGCGTTGATCATCACCTGGTAGACCTTGCCCTTATATTTGTAGGACAGCAGCCAGACGGGGAGGAACATGTACTTGAACGTCACGGCTGAGTAGCCGACGTCCATCTTGTGGACCCGTTGCCGATCTCCGCCGATGCGGCGGCGCACATCGCTTTCCAGGGCCCGCTCAATCCGCGGTCGTGCTTCGCGAAAACCGGCTTCCAGTTCCGTGTCGTAGGTCCGGGCCAGGTAGCCGGCGAGGACTTCCCGGTTAAAGGGAATCGCCTTCTGCAAAGGCCAGGGCTCCATGCCGGCGATCAAATCGGGCGACATCTCGCGGCAGGCGATGACGAGAACATCGTCGAAGAATCGTTGGAAATCTCCGGCGGCCGGATACCAGCGGACTCGCGTTTCCGTGCGGCGATTCTTCCCCGTCCCCACCCGCACAGTGTACGTTTCACCCCGCTGGCCGGAGTAAACCGTGTAGGTCATCGAGTCGAATGTCCAGAATGGCAGGTAGACGCCGCTGAACCGACCCGACATGTCGGCCTGCCGAAAGTCGCTCGGCGCAAACCAGAGACCATGGACCCAGTCGCGAAGTGATTTGCGGGCTCGTTTTTCATCGACCAGAAACGGAAGCACACCATCGGGACGGATCCGCGTCTCCACTTCGTGGACGTGCTCGAGTTGAATGGGGGAGGTGCAATAGGGGCAGTCGGTGCTGGCGAGGTTCCCCTCAAAGACGACCGTGCCGCCGCAGCTGTCGCAGCGAACTTCTTTCAGGCCGGTCTCGAAGTCGAGCGTCTCGTGATGCTCGCGAAGCGACTTCAGCTGAGCTTCGTAGTCCCGTTCCTGCAGCTCGGTCTCGCTCAGCGCTAAGGCCTGCGTATGTCCACAATAGGGGCATTTCAACTGCTGCGTGCCGATGTGAAACACGACATCCGCCCCGCAGGCCTCACAGGGGAAAATTCGTCCCTCGGCCTGACTGCGATGCGCTTCCGCGGTCCGTGAATCGAAATCCCCGTCCGGAAGTGCAGGCTCTTCAGGCGAAGCCGTGGTCATGGCTGGTCTCGGTCGCAAACAGGGACTTAATAAAGGTTCTTGTCATCGCGGACACGGAGGACCACCTGATGCTGACATCGTCGACACTGATACGTCGCGGTGGAATCGTCGTTGAGGCACTTCCGCACATACGTGAAGAACCAGCGACACCCGCCGCAACGCATCGGAGATTCTGTGTCCCAATAATAGAAACCCAACGAGCTCTGCATCGATTGCACTCCGCAATACAGGGGGGCGATCTCGAATGTTAAGCGGGAAGACCGACCGGGAGAAGCGAACGACTGCAGTTTGACTCGGTAACGTCGGGAGCGGGCATAACGAAAACACCCCGGCGGTTTGACCAGCCGGGGTGCGGAATTCATGTCGTCAACCAAAACGAGTCTGGTTTAGAACTCGCCGATGACTTCGCCATTGGCTCGTGTGCCGAGTGCCCCGAAGATGCCGTACGGAGACGGCACGGCGGAGTTTGGCGGAGCCGGAGCGGCCGTCAGATCGCCGGTGTCGATGTTCTCGCTGATGAAGCGAACGCTGCCGTCAGCCAGACAGAACTGAGCTCCCCCGGAGTGGCGACTGCCGGAGCTGAGAATTCCGTCGCCGCTGTCGTTCCGCTGACGCATACAACTCGGAGAGTTCGGCGGGAGGATGGTGGTGAAGAACGTGAAGACCGTTCCTCCATCCCCGTAGCGATACCCCTGCTTCTGATCGCCTCCGGTGAATTCGCCGCTTGACGGGACCGGGGTGATATAGAGACCGGTCGACTTGTTGAACATCGCCTGACACTGGGACGGGTTGTCCATGATGGAGTTCCAGTCGCCAGAAGAGGGGCGCACAACATCGCCGAGAGCCTGGCCGCCCTTGGGACGAACAATTTCTCCGACGACGATGGTGTTGCTGGTCCCGTCGAGAATGTCACGAATCTTGACACTGCTTTCCCGGCAGAAGCAGCCGCGTCCGTCGCGGTCATCGAGACGATGGGGGTTGTCCCCGCCGCAGAAGGCGTAGTTGGTACCGCCCTGGCCACCCATCAGATTCTTCTGGTACGGATCGGAGGGGCAAATGATTGAGTTGATGTCGGCTCCCGTCGGTATGGTTCCGCCGCTTGTCCATTCGTTCCAGGGACGAATGTTGGGATAACCCGGAGCCTCAGCCTGAGACATCCAGGCATCGTAGAGAGCGCCCTGTTCAATGTAAGGGAGCAGATGCACGTGGGCACTCCAGCGATCGCCACCCTGATGTCCCGGGCCGCCTCGGCCGGGAGGGAACACACTGTGTGTATCGTGGTAATTTTGAAGGGCCAGGCCGAGCTGCTTGAGATTGTTCTTACAGGAACTGCGGCGAGCTGCCTCGCGGGCCTGTTGAACGGCTGGCAGCAGCAGTGCGACCAGAATCGCGATAATCGCGATGACAACCAGCAGCTCAATCAGTGTAAAGCCGCGGCGCGTAGTGATGGGGCCCACTTGACGTGGTGCAGACATGGCGACGGTCCTTCCTTCTCTGGAATAGAGTAAGACAGAATATGAGACGTGGATTCACGTCGGGCGCGAATGCGCGGAGAACGTATCGTCGTGCGATTATTTACGGAGAATTCCGTGAATTTTCAAAATAGGCCCATCATCCAAGGATGTCAATGCGTATGCGCCTGTCGAGGCAGGATTCGACGCAATTCAGTGAATGTACAAATAGAAACACCCCGGCTGATGACTCAGCCGGGGTGCGGAATTCAGGCTTTAATATAAACGACAGCCAGAGTCTTAGAACTCGCCGATGACTTCGCCGGCGGCTCGGGTTCCGAGGGCGCCGAAGACACCGTACGGCGATGGTGTTGCGGAGTTCGCCGGAGGCACGGATGCGGTGAGGTTGCCGGTGTCGACGTTCTCGCTGATGAAGCGGACGCTTCCGTCAGCCAGACAGAACTGCGCTCCCCCAGAGTGACGGCTGCCGGGGCTCAGAATACCATCACCGCTATCGTTGTTCTGCCGCATACAGCTGGCGGAGTTTGGCGGGAGAATGGTGGTAAACAGAGTGAAGACAGAACCGCCATCGCCGTAGCGATAACCCTGCTTCTGGTCTCCCCCGCCGTGATGACCACTCGATGGCAGCGGGTTGACGTAGAGGCCGGTTGAACGATCGAACATTGCGGCACAGGCAGACGGGTTGTTGAGAACGATTGCGTTCCAATCGCCGGAGCTGGGACGGGCGATATCGCCCAGGGCGCGGCCACCCTTCGGTCGAACAATCTCGCCGACAACGATGGTGTTGCTGGTTCCATCAAGGATGTCACGCATTCTCACGCTGCTGATGCGGCAGAAGCAACCGCGTCCGTCGGGATCATCAAGGCGGTCGCCGTTATCGCCCGCGCAGAAAGCGTAGTTCGTTCCGCCCTGTCCTCCAAAGAGGTTCTTCTGATAGGGATCGGAAGGGCAGAGAATCGTCTTGATGTCGGCACCAGTCGGCTGCATGCCGCTGATCGTCCACTCAGTCCAGGGGCGAATATCGGGATAGCCGGTCGCCTGAGCTTGAGAGATCCACAGGTCGTACAGGGCTGCCTGTTCGATGTAGGGCAGCAAATGGACGTGTGCACTCCAGCGATCTCCACCCTGGTGTCCGGGGCCGCCGCGGCCGGGGGGGAAGACACTGTGCGTATCGTGGTAGTTCTGCAGGCCCAGCCCGATCTGCTTGAGGTTGTTTTTGCAGGCACTGCGACGGGCGGCTTCGCGGGCCTGTTGCACGGCTGGCAGCAGCAGCGCAACTAGGATTGCAATGATGGCAATAACAACCAGCAGCTCGATCAGCGTGAAGCCGACGCGTGCCTGGTTGCTGTTGCTCACGGGACGTGGAGCAGACATGGCGACGATCCTTCCTTCATTAAGAAAAAAGAGAAGCATGAGTATGAGGACGTGAATTCACGTCTTGCGCAGACCGCGCGGGAACACTTCGTTACTCGGTAAATGTACTGATTATTTGTTGTGCTCAGAATAAATGGGATATCGACAACTGTCAATACGTGCGCCCACTCCGCGCGACCATTTCGAGAGCGAAATTTGCAGCGTTTCGGCTCCCGGAATTCGAGCGATCCCGCGAAACCGGTCTCCCGCGACCGACTGGCTCACGCCCTGAGTCGACTTCAGGGCGTACGTTCCCTGTCCACTCTCCGGCGAACCGAGCACAAACCGGTTCATCGCACGAAGGCAGCTCACAGGTTTTGGCCATAACCTGTGAGCTACAAGGCAGTTCCGTGAATTTTTCCGCTGCGGGCTGGAGCGCTGGAGTTAGCTGACCCAGGAATCAAACACCCGAACCTGCTTCCAGTTCTCCTTATTTTCCGCAATAAATGTTAAATGTTCTTCGACCGTCTGGTAGGCGTCATGAGCAGCCTTGTCGGTGAAGTAGACATGCAGGGAGACATCGTAGGCTTTGTCGTTGACCGGGCGGCTGAATTCATCGCCCAGAGTGCCGGCTGCGAAGAACTCCACGCCCGGGTGATCCTTCAGATACTTGTGGCAGGCATCGACCAGCTTTTTGACGGCGGCTTCGGAGTTGTCGTTGAGCGTGAAGTAGACGATGTGAGCCAGCATGAAAGACCTCAGGGTTCGAATTTCCAGATGAGAACAAGATTGCGGACCGCATTCTGCCCGGTTCGGCTCCGATGTTCAATCGGACCGTGCTGATGGGCGGCTCGAATTGCCTTCCGAACCTTGAACGCCCGCACCTCGCCAGATACTCTGGGCGGATTCGTATCCAGCCCTGATCCTGATTGATCGGGTGCCATGCCCACGCTCGCGTGGGCATGCTTCAGGAGGACGAATTACAAATCATCGCGGTCGACGGGGCGAAGTCGATTGCATGCTCACGGCCAGCGTGGGCATGGCACCCCGTTGAACTGATTGCACCGCAGCGGGCGGTTTCTGCCAGAACTTAAGGAGTCGAGCATGGGCCTGTTTTCGGGCAAAAAGGGGTTGGTTTTCGGTATCGCCAACGATCACAGCATCGCCTGGGCCATCACACAGCAACTGCAGGCTGAAGGAGCCGAGATGGCCTTCACGCACCTGCCCGACAAAGATCCTGAACGGCCCCGCATGGAGCGTCGTCTGCGCAAACTCGTCGATGACTTCGCCAAGTTCATCATGCCCTGCGACGTGCAGAACGACGAAAACCTCGACGCCGTCTTCGCCAAAGCTAAGGAAGAGTTCGGTCAGGTCGACTTCATTCTCCACTCTATCGCCTACGCTCCGATGGACGACCTCAAGGGCCCTGTTCACGCCGTGAGTCGCGACGGCTTCAAGATGTCGATGGAAATCAGCTGCTACAGCCTGATCTCGCTGGCTCATCGCGGCCGCGAAATCCTGGCTCCGGGCGGAAGCATCCTCTCGCTGACCTACCTCGGCGGCGAGAAGGTGATTCCGGGTTACAACATCATGGGCGTTTGCAAGTCGGCTCTCGAAAGCACCGTGGAATACCTGGCCAACGAACTCGGCCCGGAAGGATTCCGCGTCAACGCCCTGAGCGCCGGTCCGCTGAAGACTCTGAGTTCCTCGGCTGTCGGTGAATTCGACCAGATGATGAAGCTCTACACCGCTTACTCGCCACTGCGTCGCAACGTGACGCCCGACGAAGTCGGCAAGACCGGCATGTGGCTCATGAGCGAACAGGCCAGCGGCATCAGCGGCGAAACCCTCCACGTCGACGGCGGCTACCACATCATGGGAGCCCCCCCGCACGACGTGCAGATCGCCAATCAGTAAGAAGGTTTTGTCTTCGCGTGTGTTGAAGACCTGAGGTCAGATGCCGCACTGACAGGAATGTCTGTGCCACCCTGTCGGGCAAGAATCTGACCCGAACGGAGTAACCCCGGTTGCTCCGCTACCGGGGCCGACGGAGTCGGCAAGAGGTCGCAACCCGGACGGCTCAATCCGTAGACCGTTCGGTGAAGACTTCTTGCCACCATCAGATGCCCTGAAGAACCCACAGTTGCTGAGATACGCTTCGCTATCCCAGCCTGCGAAGACATTGATTGTCCGACGGTTTTTGAACGCTGCATGCCTGCGAGAGCGACGGCATGTCACTCCGGACTTTGAACCGGTCCAGACTAGAAAACAGGTGAACGATGAAACTGGCCATGCTGGAAACGGGTGGAGAACTGAAGCCGGTCGCTGTCGAACTGGCAGGCGCCGAACCTCGCTATGTCGACCTGTGTGCCGTCGATGATTCGCTGCCGTGTACCGTTCACGAGATTCTGGAGCAGGGATTGGTCGACCGAGCCGAACGGGCCGCCCAGACTGGCGTGTCGCAGGAACGGTTCATCGACGGGGCCTTGCGGGCTCCGATTGCCAGGCCGAGCAAGATCATCTGTATCGGCCTCAACTACGGCGACCATGCCCGCGAAACCAAAGCCGAAATTCCGAGCGAACCGGTCTGCTTCGGCAAGTACCCGAACACGATCACCGGCCCCGATGAACCGGTGCGTCTTCCCGCCGTCGCCAAGAAGGTCGATTACGAAGCCGAACTGGTCGTCGTGATCGGCAAGTCAGCCAGCAATGTGTCAGCCGATGAGGCTCTCGACTACGTCGCCGGTTACATGGTCGGCAACGATGTCTCGGCTCGCGACTGGCAGAAAGGCCGCCCCGGCGGACAGTGGCTGCTCGGTAAGTCGCCGGACACGTTCGCTCCGATCGGCCCCTGGATTGTCACCAGCGAAGAAGTCGGCGATCCGCACGACCTGAGCATCTCACTGAAGCTGAACGGCGAAGTGATGCAGGACAGCTCGACCAAAGAGCTGATTTTCAACATCGGCCAGATCATGGCGCACCTGACGCAGCTGATGACCCTTGAACCGGGTGACATCATCTTCACCGGCACCCCCTCAGGCGTCGGCATGGCCCGCAACCCGCAGGTCTTCCTGAAGCCGGGCGATGTGGTCGAAGTGACCATCGAAAAACTCGGCACCCTGCGAAACCCGATCATCGACTAAGCCGGGGTGTTGCGGGCTCCGTTGGAGGCTGGGATGGCGACGCGTATCCCAGCAATTGGTCGACCGTCTCAAGCGTGACGTCTAGCCGGAGCCACTCGTAGCGGCGGCATCCTGCCACCGAAGGGACGTGGCTCGGAAATGGAACGTTGAAACGCCAACTCCGAACCTTTCCGGTGGCCCTGATAGCTCTGCTATCAGGGCGGCGAAGCCGTGGGAGAATGCAACTGTCGCGTTCCTCAACTGGCGGCCATCCATTGTTTTTCGGCAACCGCACCGTAACTTGTATCAGGCGTCAAATCCCACTTCGCCGACGGCTGCGCCGCCCCGAAAGAATCTTTCGGGGCCACCCTTCGCATGGGCGGTTTCTGAAGCAAAGCACATTTGCTGGGAAATGCTTCGCTATCCCACCCTGCGGGCAATGTCCGCAAAGGCAGATTCTTACACGCTGGCGGAATCTTGCGTGGGCTGGATGCCGAAGGGGCGGAGTTTCTCCTGGAGTTTTTCTCGGGCGAGTCGCAGCCGGCTCTTCGTGGTGGCGACGTTGGCCTCAAGGATTTCGGCGACTTCGGCCAGGTTGAGTCCGACGTAGTGATGCAGCACGAAGGTCTGTCGCTGGTCGTCCGGGATTTCATCGAGCAGTTTGTCGACGATCGCCGAGAACTCGCGCTCGTCAAGCTTTTCTTCCGGAGAGGTAAACTCCCCGGCGATGCGCGAGATGCCGGCGTCGTTCTCTTCCGAGCGACTCTGATAGGCTCGAACGAGAGCATCGTGGGATCGTTTGCGAACGTTGTCGATGAGCAGGTTGCGGGCGACGCGGTACATCCACGGTTTGAAGCGGCCGACCGGCAGGTAATCCCACGCCTGATTGTAAACCCGCAGCAGTGTTTCCTGTGACAGGTCCTCGGCCAGCTGCCAGTCCCGCACGTTCCGCATGAAATAGCCGATGAGCGGCCGCTGATGCAGCTCGACGAGCTCCTCGAAGGCGGAGTTGTCTCCCCCCTGGAGGCGAATCATGAGTTCGTCGTTTTCGTCGATCATGGAAAGACAGCGAGCTGGGAACGGTTCGGGAAGGCCGAATGGTGCACGGATCGGAGCTGAAACGACAGTGTCGCAGAAATTCAGTACAATTGCGATTGAAGCCCGAAAATCTGTGCACACACTTGCAGGTGTGGCCCGGGTTGCGGTCGCATCGACGTGTTAAGAGAGTCAGGAACGAAGAGTGGCAAAGTTCGAAATCCATTACGGCACCGGAGAGACCTTTCCGTTTGAGCTGCCCGAGGAGCAGGTCCTCTGGCAACAGACCGGCCCGCAGCCGCAGACCAACGTGTCCGGGGCGATTGAAGCCGCGCTGGCGACGCCGCTCGATTATCCGCCTGTCAGCGACGCCGTGGTCCCCGGCGACAAGGTCACGCTCGTCATCGATGCCGGCACACCCGCCTGGGAGGAGATCATTCGTGCGATCGGTAAGCAGCTTGAATCTCGTGGTGTCGAAGCCGAGATGCTGCACGTGGTCCTCAACGGAACGGAAGCCGACGCGGCTCGCAGCACCGATCTTCCCTACAAGGTGATCGCCTTCGACGAAGCGATGCAGGGTCGCTCGGTCTATCTGGCATCAACCGCGGAAGGTCAACGCATCTATCTGCCGGAAGAGATTGGTGAAGCCGACTATGTGATTACGATCGGTCGGTTCGGCTTCGACGATCGCTGGGGCTATCGCGGCACCAATTCCACGGTCTACCCGGCGTTTGGCGGCGAAGAAGCCCAGTCGCGTTTCAGTGGACAGGGAAGCCAGGAGCTTTCGCCGGACCAGTCGTTTGGTGTGCGGCAGATGATCGACGAAGTCGGCTGGCTGCTCGGCCTGCAGTTCTCCGTGCAGGTCATTCCCTCGGGTTCCGGCAAGCTCGCCCATGTGATCGCGGGAGCCAGCGATTCGGTCTATCGCGAAGCGGTCTCGCGACTCAACTCGAGTTGGCGGTCGTCTGTTGCCGAACCAGCCGAAACCGTGATTGTTTCCGTGCCGAGTCTCGAATCGGGAGATGCCTGGGTCTCAGCCGCCCGCGCCTGCCGTGTCGCCGAGAAGCTCGTCTCTGACGATGGCCGCGTTTTGCTCGTCACGGACCTCAAAGACTTCCCGGAAGGACTGCAGGAAGCCATTCAGGCCTCCGGCGACAGCGATGAGGTGATGCGAAATCTGAACCGCAGCAAGTCACCGGCGAGCCGTGCCGTCGCAACGCTGGCCGGACTCGCGAGCCGTTATCGCGTCTATCTTCTGAGTCGACTGGAGCAGGACATCGTCGAGAATCTGTTCTGCATCCCACTGGCTGATACCGACGAGCTGCGTAGCGCCCTCCAGGGGGGCACGTCCTACGCCATTCTCGATGGTGGCCAGTTCGCTTGGGTCGATACCGAGAACTGATTGCCGCGACGGACTCAGTGCGGGACATCTGACCTTGAGTTTCCGACGCCGTTCCGTCCCAGAAATTTCCCCGTTCACGCGGGAAATCCGTCTGCTGTTCTGGTACGTTGCATCAACTGGCATTGATGGACGTTCTGTCCGGTCGTTCTCGAAGTTGCTTCTCTGAATCAAGGTCTGATCCATGCGGTTTCCGTCGGTACGCAGTTTACTCGCCTGCTGTTTTGTCTCATGCACGCTGCTCGCAATCACGCTTTCCGGTTGCAGTGAACCGGGCCCCGGCGGATCGGGCGGCACGACGAAGGCGGCTGATGAATCGGTCGATGTGGCGTTCATTACGAACGTCGTGGCGTCGTTCTGGGAAGTGGCCGAGAAGGGAGCCAACGCGGCTGGAGAAGACTTCAACGCCAACGTGCAGTTTTTCATGCCGACCGATTACGCCGCTGGTCAGAAGCGAATCGTCGAAGACCTGCTGATCCGCGGGATCGATGGCATCGCCATTACCGTGATCGATCAGGAAGGTCAGCTCGATATGCTCAACAATGCGGCTGAGCAGACCAATCTGATCACCAACGATTCGGACGCCCCGAAGACGAATCGCCTCTGCTACATCGGCATCGACAACTACGACGCCGGCCTGGCCTGCGGGGAACTCGTGAAAGAAGCGATCCCGGATGGCGGTGAAGTAATGCTGTTCGTCGGGAACCTCGATCAGCTCAATGCCCGCCAGCGGCGACAGGGCGTGATTGATGCGGTGCTCGGCCGCGAACCCGATCCGACGCGCGAGGATCCAGCCGGGAAGCCCGTCAAGAACGACAAGTACACCATTCTCGACACTCGCACCGATGGAGCCGACTTCGCCAAGGCCAAGGCCGATGCCGCCGACTCGATCGTGAAGCATCCCAACCTGAAGTGCATGGTCGGACTGTTTGCCTACAACCCGCCGCTTTGTCTTCAGGCGGTGAAGGAAGCCGACAAGCTGGACCAGATTGCGGTCGTCGGTTTCGATGAAGAGAAGGGGACCCTGCAGGGCATTGTCGATGGCGAGATCTACGGCACCGTGGTGCAGAATCCTTACATGTACGGCTACGAGTCGATTCGCATTCTTTCCGGGCTGGCTCGCGGTGAAGAACTTTCGAAGCTGATGGAACAGACCGAAGGTGTGCTCGTCGCCGAGGAAGATACGATTCTCTTCCCTGCCCGCGTCATCAAGAAAGAAGTCGACCCTGAGAACGAACGCGAGATTCAGGTTGAAGAATTCTGGTCCGAGCTGAAGGAACTGACGGAATGACGTCCGCCGTCACAGCCGCTCCTCCGGCGACCCGGCTGCAGGCGAAAGGGATCACCAAACGATTCCCCGGCGTCACCGCGCTCGATCATGTCGATCTGCACGTCGCAGCTGGCGAAGTCCTGGCTGTGGTCGGCGAGAACGGCGCGGGCAAAAGCACGCTGATGAAAATCCTCGCGGGCGTGCAGAGTCCCGATGTCGGTCAGTTGATCGTCGATGGCCAGCCGGTCGAGTTTCGTTCGGTCGACGATGCACTCGACGCCGGGATTGCGCTCATTCATCAGGAGTTGAACCTCTCCGATAACCTCGATGTCGCCGCGAATATCTTCCTCGGCCGCGAACCGAATGTCGGGGGCTGGATTCGCCGCAAAGAGCTTGAAGAGCAGTCCCGGAAACACCTGCGACGGGTCGGACTCAATGTCTCGCCACGAACACTCGTTCGCGATCTGCCGATTGGTCAACAGCAGTTGGTCGAGATTGCCAAAGCGCTCTCGATCAACGCCCGCGTGCTCATCATGGATGAGCCAACCTCATCGCTGTCGCAGCGGGAAACCGAATCGCTGATGCAGGTCATCGCCCAGTTGCGGCAGGAGTCGGTGAGCATTCTCTATATCTCACATCGCCTCGGCGAGATTCAGCGAATTGCCGATCGGGTGACCGTGTTGCGAGACGGCAGGAACGCCGGCGAATTGGAGCGAAGTGAAATCACTCACGATGCGATGGTCTGCCGGATGGTGGGCCGGGACGTCTCGCGGTTCTATCAGCGGCATCCTCACACGCCGGGCGAGGTGGCACTGCAGGTGAAGGATGTCACGACCACCGCCTGGCCGGGGGAGTCGAACAGTCTGGTAGTGAAGCGAGGCGAGATTGTCGGCCTGGCCGGACTTGTCGGAGCAGGCCGCAGCGAACTGCTCAACGCCATCTTCGGCGTCGATCCGATTCTTTCCGGAACAATCCAGGTCGATGGTCAGCCGCTTTCCGCGGGTGATGTGCGCGAGTCGATCCGCAGTGGACTGGCGCTGGTGCCTGAGGATCGAAAACAGCAGGGACTGATTCTCGAAATGACGATCCGCGAGAACGTCTCACTGCCCAGCCTCACCAGCGACGCCGTGGCCGGTTGTCTGGTCAACCGCAGTCGAGAGCGATCGCTGTGCGACAGCTTCCGCGAATCACTCGGCATCCGTATGGCGGGCCGCGAACAACTGGCCGGCCTGCTCTCGGGCGGGAATCAGCAGAAGGTCGTTCTGGCGAAATGGCTGGCACTCAAACCGCGCGTGCTCCTGCTCGATGAGCCGACTCGCGGCATCGACATCGGAGCCAAGGAAGAGATCTACCGCCTGATCGATCAACTCGCCGGCGAAGGCGTGGCGATTCTGTTCGCCAGTTCGGAAATGGAAGAGATCATCGGCCTGTCCGACCGCGTGCTCGTGATGCGGGAAGGCAAAATCACCGGAGAACTTCCCCGAGCTAAAGTGAGCGAAACCGCCGTGATGGACCTCGCCACCGCATGAACTTTGTGCGGGTGCCGGGTGGCCCGGCCCCTGGCCGGGTCGCATCGCGACAGGAGGACCCACCATCCGCGCGGCATTACCTCAGGGGTAAATCTCGCGAAAGCCTCATGCCCATGGCGCAGCCTCTTGTGCCTTGAAACGCGAGATTCAAAGGGTTTCGGCCAGACGACGCAATAGCCTGTCCAGGTCACGTTGTCAGGCGAGTCATGTCCCTTCGCTCCCTTTAGGGGGAGAAGGTGCCCAACGGGCGGATGAGGGGGCGATCAACCAGCGATGGTCCATACAAATGAGAATCAACGGCCCGTGGAGCGTGTCACCCGCATTTCCCCCTCACCCTAACCCTCTCCCCCAAAGGGGCGAGGGAACTTACGTCGCCAAATCGTTATGACAGTCTCGATAAAGAGACAGTCGTGGTGTCGCAACAAGCTCGCCGTACCTTCGCCCGCCCCCCCCAATGTCTAACTCCGAAGCCCATGCTGCTGCATCAGCTTCGCTGTCGACTCATACGCCTCGCGGACCCAGGCTTCGATGTTGTCCGGATCAGGCGAATACTCGAGTTCGATTGAAACCGTGCCGTCCATCTCCAGTTTCTGGAGTTCATCCAGATAAGGGCCGAAGTCGACCACGCCGCGGCCGGGGGGCAGGTCGCCGTGGACTTTGCCATCGCAGTCGGAAATGTGCACGTGAATCGCTTTGCCTTTGAGCCGAGACAGTTCGCTCGCCTTCACGTCAGCCAGTTGCAAATGCGAAATATCGATGTTCGCCCGCAGCGCCGGGTGATCGACATCGCGGATGAATCGTTCCATCGTGTCGACACTGTTGAGCAGCGACAGCGGAAACGGTTCGAGCTCCATGGCGATTTTCAGTCCGAGCGAATCGGCGTAGTCGGCCAGCTCGCGGCAGGTCTCGACACCCAGATTCCATTGCTCGTCAGGCGGGATAACTTCTTTATTCCAGATGTATTCCCCGAGCACGAGCAGCAGGTTCTCGGCTTCGTACTCGTAGCACATGTCGAGATAGGCGATGCAGCGTTCGAGATGAAAGCGGCGGACGCTCGGATTGAAATCGATGAGCCCGACGGCGACGCAGCAGATCGAAACGATGGGCAGTTCGAGCCGATCGCATTCCCGTTTGATGAGCAGCCGTTCGCGGATATCAATGTCGAACGGATCGGCGAAAATATCGATGCAGTCGAAGCCGATTTCCTTGGTCTTCTGAATGCCCCAGGCGGTATCGCGGCCCGCCTGGGCCCAGGCGGAGTTGATCAATCCGAGTTTCATCGTGCGGCTCCTCAATTCAGGATCAGCGAATTCTCTTCAGGGCTGGAGTCGTTCTTGCCGTCCGGGCAGTGTATCATGAAACCCGTTCACTTCGCACATCGCCCGCCCTGCACATCGAGCGAATCCCGTGTTCCGAACCGTCCTAATTCTGATAATCATTCTCGCGATCTCTCATCCGGTCATCGCTCAGGATCAGACTCCGGTCGCACCTCGTGCCAAACCGGTCGCCCTGGAACTCACGGCCGCCGAGCTTGACCTTCAGCTCTACGTTCCCGTTCGCGACGTCTCGTCCGCACAGATCGACCGCTGGCGACAATTGCTGCAACAGCATCTCGCGAACGGCTGGGGACAGGCCGTGCGCTGGCAGCTGACTGTCCATCCGCGCGCGGACTGGAGCGAAACGCCCGAAGAACGAACGGTTCTCAGCACCGATGACGAACTGCACCAACTCGGGTCCACCAGGGTGGAGGTGCGGCTCTCTCGTCGAGACGGAGTCTGGACAATCGAATCCCGCAGCTGGCTGGCGCTCACCGGCAAATGGACCGGAAGAGACGCTCAGACCGTGCGTTCCGAAGAACTGCTGCCGATCCAGCTGGCCGCGACGATGCAGGAGAACTTCGCGGCTGTGGTGCATATCAATGAGGTCGATTTCAAAGCGGTCGCGGGAAAGCTGATGGCCGGCGAACTCGGCGTTCTCGATCAGTCGTTTGCGTTGCTTGAACCGGGCGACATGCTGAAAGTATTGCTGTTGTACTTCGATCGCGATGGCAACCTGACGACGCGACAGGAGTTGCCGTGGACGTATCTGGAGGTCAGCAGCCGCAATCGGGCGTTGATTGAGATGCAGATCCACTCGGCGTTTCGTAATGTGATTCCCCAGTCGCGACGGCGGGTCGAGGTGATGGCGTATCAGATCTCACCCCGATTTGAAACGTCGCAGGCCCACGTCACCACGCGGGGGGAGTTTATTCGCGATTTCCAGCTGGCTCGTGTGCTGGTCTCCCCCTGGCGAACAGCTCCCAAGCCGGAACCGGCTGAGGAGGAATCCGAGAAAACTCCGAAGCCGATCGTTCCCTCGGTGGTTCGCTTATCCGATCGAAACGGCGACTTCGAGCTGACCGCCACTCCGCTTGCAACGGAACTCGGCACCGATCTCGTGAAACTGGAAGTGATGAGCGAGAAAGTGGTCGTGGCTCGCGTTCCCTATCTACTGGGCAGTGAGGAGCAGATCGATCTAACCGTCCCCGACGACTCGGCTCGCGTTGAAGCCGTCACTCGTCTGGGGCAATTGAAGGCGGAGTTGTTGCGAGTCACCGCGAAGCGGGCGACGCTGATGGCGGCAATTCGCAAGCTGATCGACGAACCTCAGGACGTTGACCCGAAGAAGCTGTTCGAAGAAATGGAGACGCTGCCGAACGCAGAGCAGTTCACGAGGCAGGTCACTCTCATCCGTGTTGCTGCTGAAACGAAACTGCAGCAACTCGGCAACCGCGTTGCCGCCAGCCAGGTTCGCAAGGACGCCGAGGAAGCCCAGGCTCTGGTGGAACGCTATCTCGATCCCGAACCGGTCGAAGAACTCAAGCTCGCCCTCGGTATCGAAGAACCGCAGTCCGAACCGACTTCAACCGACACGCCTCAAGCTCGCCCCAAACGCCGCAGCGGCGTGAAGATCCCCCAGTTCAACAACTGATCGGGAAGCGTATCCAAGGTCGATTCCCAACCCGAAGTCGTAGACGGTAGGGTCCGCCGTGCGGACGCGTATTGTGGGTTCTTCGAAGACTTAGGTTTCATTGTTCCTTTAGCGGTTCCGGGAGCAAAGAGACTCTCCTCTGCATTCCACTCGTGTCCCGCGTCCGCACAGCGGACCCTACGTTCATTAATCCGAAGCAAGGCCATCGCGCCCTCGCTTACGCTTCGGCTCGGGATGTTGTTGGCCACGTCAGATCTCGAAGGACTGGCCGCGTTCCGGGACGATGGGGTCTTCGTCGCAGTAGTCGCGGATGACGTCGGCGAGAGCCGCGGCTGATTCGGGTTCGCCATGAACCAGGAACGCCTGGCCGACTCCACCGGCGTTGACGGCCTGCTCGAACCACCAGCGGAAGTCATTCACATCGGCGTGGGCGGAGAGGCCTTCGAGATTCTCGACGTGCGCTTTGAGTCGGAAATCACGGTCGAAGAAGCGGATGAACTTCCTTCGCTCGGCGATGCGGCGGCCCGCGGTATGCTCGGCTTGAAACCCCATCAGGACGACGGTGTTGTGTTCGTCAGAGATGGAGTGAATCAGGTGATGCACGACACGCCCGCTCTCGCACATTCCCGAAGAAGCGATGATCAGGATCGTACCCTCGTGATCGTTCAGCTCCTTGCTTTCCGCTGACGACTGAATGTATCGCAGCCAGGGAAAGCCGAACGGATCGTGGTCATCGCGCAGCATACGCTGGACGTCGTCGTCCATAATACCAAGGTGGTCGCGATAGGTCGCGGTCAGCCGCGATGAGAGTGGGCTGTCGACGTATACGGGGATCGGTGGCAGTTGACCCGAGTTATAAAGCTCGTTCAGAAAGTAGACGAGTTGCTGTGTTCTCCCCAGGGCAAATGCCGGCACAATCACGCGGCCGCCGACCATGAGAGCTTCCTTTAGAATCCGGAGGAGTTCGTTCTTGATGTCGTTGCTCGGCGGATGCACGCGGTTTCCGTAGGTCGATTCGCAGATCAGCACATCGCAGCGCTCGATCGGACTTGGGTCGGGCAGCAGCGGGAGATCGCGACGGCCCAGATCGCCGCTGAAGGTGATGCGTTTCCACTCGCCATCTTCTTCCAGATCGACTTCAGTGATGGCTGATCCCAGAATATGTCCGGCGTTGAGGAACCTGAGTCGAAACTCGGAATTGATCTCGTGACGCTGATCGAACTCAAGGGGCTCGAACAGTTCCATCAGACCGTTGACGTCGTTCTGATCATAAAGCGGCTCGATCGCAGGGTGCCCGGGCTTGAGGTGTCGCGACAGATACCGCTGATCTTCCTGCTGGATCTTCGCTGAGTCGCGAAGCATGATCTCGGTGATATCGGCCGTCGCGGGAGTGCAGAAGACGCGGCCGCGAAACCCGAGACGGTAGAGTCGGGGCAGGTTCCCGCTGTGATCGATGTGGGCGTGCGAAAGAATGACGATATCGATGTCGCGTGGATCGAACCCGAATTTCTCATTCTTAAGCCGCGATTCGGCACGGCGTCCCTGAAAAAGACCGCAGTCGAAGAGAATCTTGCGTCCCTGCGATTCAAGCAGGTGCTGACTGCCCGTGACTTCGCCAGCTGCTCCGTGGAATGTCAGTTTCATGGGTGCCTCGCCCGGGAACAGGTCTATAATTCGGCGTCGGTTACGGTAGTTTGTGGGAAACGCGATTGGCCGCCTCTTCTGGACAGGACGTGGAGATCTCTTCAGACTCCATACATTCCGGTCACGGAACCGTGGCCGTCTCCCGCCTTTCCTCGATCGCCTCAGGAGCCTCCCGGGCGATCGCTTCAATAGATCAAGAGTAATGGAATGAGTCAGAACGAAACAGCGACGGATGCCCCGTTGCCGGTTCCCGCTGCAATCCGTGAAACCGACGCCGTCGTTGAGGATCACGAACTCAAGGCCAGATGGGAGCTGCGAAACCTGCTTGTTCTGGCCGCCCATCACGTCTTTCTGCGGCTCGCATGGATCTTCAAAACGGAAACGGTCATCATCCCGGCTTTCCTCGATACCATCGCGGGAGCAGGCTGGATTCGCGGCTGTCTGCCGGTGCTCAATCGCATCAGTCAGAGCGTTGCTCCCGTGCTCGCCTCCGCCAGTCTGCGAAACGCACCGCTCAAATCGCGGATGCTGATGAACACGTCGCTGCTGATGGCGTTCCTGTTCGGCGTGCTGGCGTTTCTCTGCCTGAACCTGGGTCGGGAGCCGATGCCCTGGCTGCCAGTCGTTTTTCTGATTCTGTACTCAATGTTCTTCGCCACAACCGGCGTCAATCAACTCTCCTTCAACACGCTTCAGGGAAAGCTGATTCGGCCGCATCGACGAGGGCGGCTCATGTCGATCGCCGGGATGGCGGGCTCGATTGTCGCAATGACTGGAGCATGGTTTCTGCTGACGGGCTGGCTGGCTCTGCCCGATGGCCGCGGCTTTGCCCGCATCTTCGGCGTGACATCCTTCTGTTTCTTTCTGGCTTCGTCGGTCCTCTGGCTTGTTCGTGAACCGAGAGATCCGCAGGGACATGTGGAGTCTCATCCGGGACGACTGTTCCTGAATGTCTGGCGGACGCTTCGCGAACAGAAATCGATGCAGCGGGTTGCCGTCGTCGCCGTGCTCTACATGTCTTCGATGCTTCTGTTTCCGCATTATCAGTGGCTCGGCCGCACGTTGCTGGAAGCTGGTCCTCGCGATCTGATGATCTGGGTGATCGGCCAGAACCTGTCGGTCGGCATCTTCAGTTCGATCACCGGTTACATCGGCGACCGATACGGCTACCGGGTGGTCATCCGCTGCGAGACCTTTGCGATGTCGCTGGTGCCGCTGGTGGCAATCGGACTTTCCGAATACCTCCAGCCGGAGCAGCGGATCTGGTACGCGATCACATTCATCATGCTCGGTCTGACTCCCGTCACGGTGAAGACGTTGTTCAACTACGTGCTCGAACTGGTGCACGAGGAACATCACCCCCACTACCTGAGCACCCTCAACGTCTGCATGGCGCTCCCGCTCTTCTTCGCCCCGGTGGTCGGTTATCTGATCGACTGGAACCACCATGCGATGTTCTTCCTCATCGCCGGCGTCGTCTTCCTCTCGGGCCTGCTCACCTTCCGCATGGACGAACCTCGGCACGAGCTGGATGAACAAGACTGAGTTGGTCTCGATTGGAGATGGCTCTCGTTTAACCACAGAGACACAGAGGGCACAGAGATTCCCGTGGCTCTTCCGCGAATGCTCTTGAAGAGAAAGAAAAGTAAGAGTGGGTCTTTCAGGGAGCTTGTCAGTTATTGTGCTCTCTGTGACCTCTGTGTCTCTGTGGTTGATACCCTGAGAAAAGAGTAAATGGGGTGGACTCAGGTCGAGCACCGGTGTCCCCGCGGTGGGCTTCTTAACCCAACTCACAAGCGAGGGCTACGTCGAAGCTTCCTCGCTTACGCTTCGGGTTGGAATTCGTTGGCGGACTACTGGAGTGGAGTCGGTTCGTCGAAGATGGCGTTAAGGACGTCTTTCAGGTGGTCTTCGAAGGTTCCCGGGAGGTCGTGTTCGTAGAGTTCGCCGAGCTTCTGTTGGAGGCGGGATTGGAGGGGACGATCCATCAATTTCAAATTGGCGAGGGTTGTGCCATCAGATTCTTCCGCCGTCTGATAGTCTTTCAACACGGATTGCAGTTGTTCTCGACGTGCTGGTTCGAGTTGGCTGAGGTCTACAGTGAAAGGGCGGGTTTTCAGGCGTGACTGCAGAGTGGAGTAGTTGACGCCAAGGACGGGATGTTCGGTGGTGCCGGCGATGTCGCAGAGGGGATCGAGAACGAAGCGGCGGTACCAGCAGGCGGGGTGAGGGACCGTGAGTCGTTCGGTTTCGATGATCTCTGAGCCGAAGTAGACGATGTCGACATCGAGCGTGCGGGGACCCCAGTGGATCTCGCGGACGCGGCCGGCGTCGTATTCGATCTGCTGACAGGCATCGAGAAGAGCCTCCGCGGAGAGTGACGTCTCGATCAGTGCAGCCGAGTTGATGAAGCGATTGCCGGCCGAGACGCCGACGGGACTTGTGGTGAAGTTTCGGCTCGTTTTGAGAACCACGATCTGCGGATGATCATCCAGGAGCTGGTAAGCGGTTTCGAGCAGAGCGATGGTATCGCCGAGATTGCCGCCGAGTGCCAAGCCTGCTTTCACCACGACTCTGCTTTCAGAAGGATGTCAGGCCGCGTTCTGCTCGTGAGCGGCGGCGAGGGCCTGGAAGCCGATTTCGAGACTGAGCGCTGCAGTAGACCGGTCCGTTCGGCGGACATCAACGCGGAATCCGTGCGGATAGACTTCGCCCACCGAGGCCTCAATCTCGTAGGCTCCAATCGGCTCGCACTCGATCTCCGGAACCGAACTGAGCGAGGGAGTGAAGACCACATGGCCAGAGACCTGCTTCTGACCCTCCGCGAGTTCGAGCCTTAACATGCCTTCGACAACTTCCGTACCATCGGTCTGACGGCTGCGGGAAAGCCACTGCACGGTTTCTCCGGACTTCGCTTCGGGCTGCGTCTCCGGAACGATGGGGGCAACTGTAGTGGACTCTGGTTTGGCTGGAGTCATTGCCGGCGCAGACGCTGTTGGCTGTGTGAGCAGATTCAAGCCGCGGCTGGCGAGCATCACGGTGACGCCGGCCATGGCGGCCGCGTGCAGAAAGACCGACCAGAAACTGCGGAGTGGGGTGAGAGCGAGGCTGCCGAGGAGAATGCCGGACAGGGTGACCATCGCCAGAAAAAGGACCTGAGAGCGAGCTGATTCGGTGAGCGGGCGGGAACGCAGCAGGTGGGTGCTGGTCATCAGGCCGACGCCGAAAAGGCCGAGGATCGAGCCGGCCGCGCGGACGGCATCGGTATCCGGAGCAAAGCTGCCCAATGCGCGGGCGGTGACAAGCACGAAGCCGACGATAATCCACGTCAGGCCGCAGGCCCAGCAGTATTGCAGATCACGAGACTGCTCGGTCTCGCGGGCCCAGCGTTCACAGGTTTGTCCCAGCGACATGGCGACACTCCTTCGCTCGCCGATTGCGGTTCCACCAGTTTGATTCAGGTTCGGAAGATCGACTCGCGGAAGCATCATCCGTTCCGCGAGTCGTTTCCGGGTTCAATTAGCTAATGACGAATTCCGTCTGCGGCACGTCGCTGCTCAGGCCGCATGCCTGGCGCAGAGCCGATGCCCGATCGATGGCTTCCCAGGTGAAGTCCGGATCGTTGCGGCCGAAGTGACCACCCCAGGCGGTCTTGCCGAAGATCGGACGACGCAGGTCGAGCGTTTCGATAATGCCCTTCGGAGTGAGCGGGAAGATCTCACGGATCGCCCGTTCAATCTTGGACTCGTCGACTTCGTGGGTGCCGAACGTATCGATGTGCACGCTGACCGGCTCGGCAACGCCGATGGCGTAAGCCAGCTGGACTTCACATTCGCTTGCCAGACCAGCTGCGACCACGTTCTTGGCGACGTAGCGGGCCATGTAAGCAGCAGAGCGGTCGACCTTTGTAGGATCTTTTCCACTGAAGGCACCGCCGCCGTGACGGCCCCAGCCGCCGTAGGTGTCGACGATGATCTTCCGTCCGGTCAGACCACAGTCGCCGTGAGGGCCACCGATGATAAACTGGCCGGTCGGATTAATGTGATACTTGGTCTTGTCGTTGAGGTACTCAGCCGGAATCACGTCCTTGATGATCTGATCGACTGTGAATTCCGAAATCTCTTTCTGAGAAACCGAAGCGGCGTGCTGAGTCGAAACGACGACAGCGGAGATTCGAACCGGCTTGGAGCCGTTGAACTCGACACTGACCTGGCTCTTGCTGTCAGGACGCAGCCAGTCGACTTCGCCCTTCTGACGAGCTTCGGTGAGGCGGTTCAGCACCCGATGCGACAGAGCGATGGGGACCGGCATGTATTCTTCGGTCTGGTTGCAGGCGTAGCCGAACATCAGACCCTGATCGCCGGCTCCGTCGCGGTCGACACCCATGGCGATATCAGCCGACTGCGAGTGCAGCAGGACATCGACTTTGCAGGTGTCGGCGTTGAACCCGATATCGTCGCTCGTGTAGCCGATGCCGCGAATTACGTCGCGGGCGACCTGTTCGTAGTCGACCTTGGCGTTAGCCGTGATTTCGCCTGCCAGGCAGACGTAATCGGTTGTGCAAAGTGTTTCGCAGGCCACGCGAGCCCGGGGATCCTCGGCCAGCAGGGCGTCGAGCACTCCATCAGAAACCTGATCCGAAACCTTGTCCGGATGGCCCATGCTGACCGCTTCGCTGGTAAAAATATAACTGGACATTCTTCTTCCTCACCACTGTGTTTGCGCAAACTCCAAGCCGGGCATTCTAAGCAAGTTACATACGTACCGAAAGCGAATCGCTGCCGGTTTTCCGCATTCAGGCTGGCTCAAATTGTCGCAGAACGAGCGAATTTCGCTGCGACTCCCCGACTCACGCCGCGGGACGAATCGTCTCGGGCTGCGTCAGATGCAGTGTTTTCTCGATCTGATCGAGAGTGAGAGCAGTCGCTCCCTGCTTGCTGAGGACGTAGTTCTGGGCGGCTCGGCCAAGTCGCTGGGCGGTCTGCGGCGTGCGAAGCAGCTCGCCGATCTGGCTGACCAGTTCGTGTTGACTGTTCACGATCTTGCAGGCGCGGGCCTGTTTCAGGTCTTCGACGACGTCGGCAAAATTCCAGGTATTCGGCCCGAAGAGCAGGGCGGCTCCGTAGCCGGCCGGCTCCATCATGTTCTGCCCGCCCCGCTGATTCAGGCTGCCGCCCACGAAGGCGATGTCGGCGACACCCCAGCATGCCGAGAGATCGCCGAGCGTATCGAGCAGATACACCGGGGGAATCTGTTTCATCGATTTGCGCGGCTTCTCGCCCAGTTTCGACCGGCGGACCGCATGGAAACCGGCTCGCTGGATCAGCTCGGCTACTTCGTCGAACCGTTCCTGATGCCGGGGGGCAATCAGCAGCTGCAGTTTGGGAAACTGCTGTCGAAGTGCGATCCAGGTCGCGAGGATGATCTTCTCTTCCGGGTCGCCGGTGCTGCCCGCCATGAGCACGGGAGCGTCTGGCTTGATGCCGAAATCTTCCCGCAGCTGCAGTGTGCGCGGACTGCTGCGGTCGGTGGAAAGTCGATCGAATTTAATCGACCCGGCAACATGCAGCCGGTTCTTTGGCACGCCGAGCTTCAGGAATCGGTCGCGGTATTCTTCGTTTTGAGCCGTGACAACGTCGAGCTTCTTCATCAGCGAAGAAACCAGCGGGCGGATGCGACGGTACCCTCGGAAACTTTTCTCACTGAGCCGCCCGTTGATCAGCAGCACCGGGATGTTGGCCCGGTCCGACTCGAGGATCAGGTTCGGCCAGATTTCGAGTTCGACCAGGACGACACAACTCGGCTTGAGCCGCTTGAGCGTGTTCCGCACGGCCCAGCTGAAATCGAGCGGGCAGTAGAAGAGATGTGCATCGGGGTATGTTTTCTTTGCGACCTGCATGCCGGTTTGTGTGGTCGTGCTGATGGCGATGTCCCAGTCAGGGAATCGTTCCCGCCAGCCCTTCACGATCGACTCGAGCTGCAGCACTTCGCCGACGCTGACGGCGTGCAGCCAGACACAGGGAGCTTCGCTGTTGCGGGGTTCGATGCGGCCCCAGAGTTTCTGCGGCCAGCCTTCGCGGTAACGCCCGGTCGTCCATCGGCGATACAGCAGGATCGGTGAAACAGCGGCAATGAGCAGAACGTAGACGCAGTTGAGCAAATATCGCACGAGAGAGCTTCCATTCACTCCAGTGGACTCGGGTGATCAGCGATCACCCGCGAAATCAAATTTCGACCCGCTCCGCGAGTCTTCCGTCTCAGTAGGCTGGTATAGCGCAGCGTATCCCAGCTTTGGCCGCGTATAAAGTTCACCACAGAGACACGGAGGACACTGAGAGTTTCCTGCGGTGTCGTGTTGCTGGCGAACGAGGTCTCCTTGAATCGTCAGGCCTCGGAGCATCCAGCAGAGAGGTAGAGAATGAGTTTTCTCCGTGTACTCTGTGTCTCTGTGGTTTTCCGAATTCCTGACCAGAGAATGTGGTTCACGTCTTCGAATTCTACCCGCATCGCGAATTTGCTGCGACAGCGCTTTTATTCGTCTTCGCCCCAGTTCTCGTCCGGGTAGGCGACCACGACATTGGTGCGGATGCCGCCTCGGGCGGTGAACTCGGCTCGCAGTTCCATGGACCGGGGCTGCGTGGCCGCGACCAGATCATCGAGGATCTGATTGGTCACCTGCTCGTAGAATGCGCCGTGGTTCCGGTACTGCTGCAGATACATCTTGAGCGACTTCAGCTCGAAGCAGAGTCGATCCGGAATGTAGGTGATGTACAGGGTGCCGAAGTCGGGCTGGCCGGTTTTCGGGCAGACCGAAGTGAATTCCGGGCAGACTGTTTCGATCACGTAGTCCCGCTCGGGATACGGATTGTCGAATGTTTCGAGCAGATCGGACGTAGGTTCAGACATGGGCCGTTCAATCAGGAAGAGGCGAAAGCGGGACGAAATCGTTGCCGGCTATCATTGGTTCCGGGAGGCGATCCGTCAATCAGCGGGGTAATCCGTTGTTGTAGCCTTAGGATTCGAAAATCCAACGGCGGAAATGCGCGAGCATCACAACGGGGGGACATGGGCTCGGCCCATGCGAAGGCGGGATTGAGCGGGCGGCACCGTCTCAAGCAGTGCCACCCGGATTCGAACCCGATTATTCGCCGTAGACTATCACCTGTTCCTGATGTTTCAAGGGAGCCGAAATCTGGTCGGCCAGCACCTCGAACTCCACGCGGCCATCGCCGGCGGCCTTCGCATTGAAGACCACATCGAACGAGGCTTCCCCGTTCGGCTTCAGGCTTTCCATCGCTTCGAACTCGATAACCTCGCCCTTCTGAACCCCAGTGACCGGACCGTTGGCGGAGATATACTCCAGCTGCGGCGGCACATGGCAGCGAACGATCACACGGCTCGCTTCGGCGGATCCCTGATTGGTCACCTTGAACCGCAGAGAAACTCGCTCGCCCTGAGCGGCTGGCCCGCGATTGTCCGGGCTGCGAACAGCGAGTGACGGGAAGCCTTCGACTTTCACAGCCGTGCTGACTTCGGCGCGATGTCCGCGGGCGTCTTCCACCGTGGCGAGAATGCTGTGCGTACCAACATTGGCGGGCAGCAGCTTCGTCGAAACGGTCTGTTCTTCATTGGGCTGCAACTGGGGCAGAACCCAGGTGACGATCTTCATCTGATCGTTGTAGGTTCCCTTTTCGCCGGCCGACTGGAAACGGAATCCGCTCGGCAGCTGAGCGACAACGGTCACCTGTTCGAGCACGCGGCTTGAATTGTTGCGAACGGTCGTCTGATACTCGGCGACATGGCCGACGAAGCGACGTGTCGGGCCGCGATGGCTGATGCTCATCACCGACTCGATGACGCGAATCGTGGCTTTGGCGTCGGCTGAAACACCGCTGGAGGACTTCACAGTAGCGACGTTGTCGAAATCACCGACGCCGCGACCGATCATGGTCAGCGTGACTTCCTTCTCTTCGCCGCCCTTCAGCAGTCCGACTTCGTATTCGAGATCGGAACCGGCCGGATGTTCGAGACCATCCGGAATGAGGTTGCGGAGAATGACTTCATGGGCGTCGCCCTGTCCGGTGTTCTTGATCACGAAGTGAACCTGAGCGGTTTCGTCGAGAGCAATTTCCGGCGTCGCCGTCAGTTCGATTTCGAGTTTCGGAGCCGTGACCATGGTCTGGGCGGAGACCGACGACTTGTAGGCGACCGTCGACACAGAGCCGATTTTGCCCGGTTCAATCGGAACAACGCGGACGAGAATCTTCTTACGTTCCGCCGGCTTGAGTTCTTCAAACCGCCAGATCAGTGTCTTTTCGACGAGTTCGGCTCGGGGAATCGTTCCGGTCAGCTTGGTGCCAGCCGGGAACTTGTCTTCCACAACGACATCGTTCACAGCGACTTCGCCGGTGTTCTCGATTTCGATCGAGTAGATCAGCGGCTGTCCCAGAACGGCGTTGTCCGGAGCGGTTTTGAACAGTTCAACCTTCGGCTGCAGGACTCGTTCAGGCACGTTCTGATCGAGGCGGGCACTGCCGATGAGAACTTCATCGTTCGGCCTGGACTGACGGAATTCGGTGTCGCTCGCCATATTGGCCGGAGCGGGCGCTGGCTTCGTTTCGACAGGAGCCGGCGAGGGTTCCGGCTTGACCGGAGGCGAATCGGCGGTCGGGAATCCGGCACCAGGCTGCGGCCGGGGCTCTGGATTGAAGTCGAACGGTGAGGGCTGCTTCGGTGGCTCGGTCGCCATTTCCGTGGCAGGCACTGCGGGTTCCGGTGCTGGATTGATCTGATCCGGGGGAGTCAGCTCGAACTTCGGACTAGGCTCGGCTTTGGGGGCTTCTTCTGCCGGCGTTTCCGGAGCAGGAGCCGGCTTCATTTCCGGAGCAGTATCGAATGGTGACGGTGCGGAACTCGGTTCTTCCTGAGGAGAGAACGTCGGGAAACCCGAGGGACGCTCAGGAGCTGGCTTTGGCTCGGCGGCCGGTTCCGGTTTGGATTCGGGTTCTGGCTGCGGTTCCTGTTCCGGCTCCGGGGCCATTTGCGGACTGTCCGGAGGCGTCAGGGCAAACGGAGCGGGAGCGGAGTCCGCGTCCGGCTTCGTACTCGGCATGTCCTGATTGAACTGCGGCACGAGACGATACGGGTCGTCTGCTCCAGCCGTGCTGGATTCGGTAGCCGGTTCGCTCGGGAAGAATGACGCAGGCGGAGCAGAATCGGTTTTAGGTTTGGTCTCGGCCGGGGTAGTCGGGAATGACTTGTCCTCTGAAACCTCGGCGTCGGCCACGCGAGCTGGAGTGACTTCCGGCATTGCCCCGCCCGGTTGGATTGACGGTGCGGAGTCCTGTTCGGCGTTGGCACCAGGGAACTGAGCCCCCGGTGTGATCTTCGGCATCTGCTCGGCTGCTGGGAAGGCAAACGGAGAAGCCGAAGCAGGAGCCTCGGTTTTGGGCGTCGGAGCCGGAGCGGGTTCATCGACCGCGAAGGGGTCCACCTGTTCCTTTTTGGGAACGACCGGCGCGGGAGCATCGGTTGCGGCTACGGGGACCGTGACGGGTTCGGCTTCAGGTTCCGGCTCGTTCTGTGATTCGATCGGTTTAGCATCTTCGGTATCGAAGGGCAGGAAGGGAGGCGGGGTATCGCCGTTCCGGCTGTTCGAAGAGTTGAACTGAGCCACTGGCTTGCCGTTGGAACGCCCGGCCAGCTGAATCAATTCCTGAGCGGCAGAGCTGCCGCCCTTGGGGCCCGCGAGGGTGACACGCATCTCGGGGGTCGATTTGCTGGTTTCTTCCACAGCAGTCGCGACCGCATTCACGATCTGAGCCGGTTCGCTCTGCTCCAGTTCCCCACGAACTTCGTTGGCAGTCTGAACGATTTGGCTCTGCCAGTTGTCCATTTCTTCGCCGGCCTGGGTGACCTGTTCGTCGACCTTCTGCATGGTCTGCTGAACGGTGTTGTTCAAATTCTGACCAGCGCGGGTGACATCTTCCCGCATCTGTTCAGCGGGAGCGCGAAAGGCGGCGAAGGGATCCTGAGCCCCCGGTTGTGACGAATTTGCCGAATTTCCGGCAAATGGATCCGCATCCGGGGTCGTACTGTTGTTTTGCGGTGTTGGTTCCGACTGGGCCAGGGGGGCGTCCATGCGTCGAAATGGATCATTTTCCGGCATTCCGGCCGATTCAGACGGCGGGGCAGAACCGAAAGGATCCGGGCTGGGGTCCCCAAGCTCGGCTGTCGCAAAGTCTTCTGCGGTAAGGAGTCCCGACTCCTCGCTCACCGGGTCATCGGGCGTGGCGACCTCGCCGGAGGGAGTCGGATTGGACGCGGTCTGGTCCAGATGTTGCTGAACCTGCATGAGGCCAAAGAAACCAATGGTTAAACTGGTGGCCAGTGCTGTCAGCTTCCAGGCTGCACCCTGCATGGGATTCCCTTCCCGAGTGATAGCAAGAACTTACGATAATTTCCGGTGTCCCTGTCTTCCTGGCAGAACACCGAAGCGATTGGTTGAGAGGAGGCAGAAATATCAGGTTTGGCAATTTTTGCAAAGCCCAATTTCCTCTTGAACGTGTTTTTTGCCGGAGGGCCGTCGCTTGACTGAACCGTGTGGCAGAATTGCCGTTGGGGATTGACTCCTCGTTCATGGATGAGGAGGCGACTGTTGATCGATGGAACCTCTGGTGGGTTTGAATATGACGTAAGGAAAGGATTGGGAACAGTTTACAGAATCCGGTGGGGCCGCCGGATTGGCTGACTCGAAAATAATTTTCCAAAAAATGGTTCGTATGCGAACTTTTTTCAACCAGGTGTCGTCTTAATTACGTATTAAGGGCAAGTGGATGAAAAGTGGAATTTCAGTAGAAGCCGGGCAAGATGTCCGGAGTTCTCTCAAGGGCAACTGTCACGAAGACGGTCTCTCTTCTGGGGAATAGTTATGGCCAGTTATGCAAATCCTGCCATCCGGCAGCTCAAAGATCAGCAGGTTCGATATGCGCCGAAGAAGGTTCGGCTGGAGCAGATCCAGCGGACTGAAAAGCTGTTGGCGAAACTGGACCCTGATCAACAATACGAATACCCCGAACTGCACGAGCAGATTACGGATCACGCGTCCAGTCAGTATCCCGATCTTCAGATCGACGGTAAGGACGCGGTTCACGACCTCTGCCGGTTCGTGGAAGACCTTTCCGAGAGCGTTGATCAAACGGTGGACGAGATCAGCGAACCGGTGCTCACGGTCGACGACCTGAGTGAGCGGTTCCACGTCTCGACGAAAACCGTTGACCGCTGGCGGCAGCGCGGCCTGGTTGGACGCAAAGTCAAAGTCGGCTCTCGGAAACGGGTCGTGTTTCTGAAATCGAATGTCGATCGCTTCGTAAAGCAGAACGCAGCCGAGATTCGGCGAAGCTCGCGCTTTTCGCAGCTGACCGCTCAGGAGCGCCTCGAAATTATTCGTCGGGCTCGCAAGCTCGCCGATCACGGTGCCTGCCTGTCGGAAATCAGCAATCGGCTCGCTCGCAAGATGGGCCGCTCTGTGGAAACGATCCGGTACACGTTGAAGAACCATGACCGCGATTATCCCAATTCCGCCATCTTCCCTCACGCTCGCGGTCCGATGACCGACGAGACGAAGCGGGAGATCTGGTACAAACATCAGCGGGGGACCCCGATCGAAGAATTGGCTCGTCAGTACTGCCGGACTCGTTCCAGCGTGCACCGCATTATTAATGAGGTGCGGGCGGCCCGGATCTTCGACGTTTCCCTGGACTTCATCGACAGCGAAGAGTTCCATGTACGGAACGCCGACAAGGCGATTCTTGGACCTCCGCCGGAAGTCGAAAAATCCGAATCGCGTCAGAAGGTCCCGCCGGGGCTGCCGGCTTACCTGGCCAGCCTCTACGAGTTGCCGTTACTGACGCGGGAAGAAGAAGCGTACTACTTCCGGAAGATGAACTACCTGAAGTTCAAAGCCGGCAAGGTGCGTGACAAGATCGATCCGGCCAAGCCCGCCGCCCGCCTGATGAAGGAAGCGGAAGAGCTGATCCGGGAATCGGTTTCGGTCAAGAACTTCCTGATCCGCAGTAACCTGCGACTGGTTGTGTCGATCGCCAAACGGCACTTCAAGCCGCATACGAACTTCTTCGAAATGGTTTCGGACGGCAACATGTCGCTGATCCGGGCGATCGAGAAGTTCGACTACTCGCAGGGGAATAAGTTCTCGACGTACGCCACCTGGGCGATCATGAAGAACTACGCGCGTTCGATTCCGACGGAGATGAAGCAGCTCGATCGTTACCGCACCGGTCACGACGAACTCTTCTCGCAGTCGACCGATGCACGGGATAATCCGTTCCAGCAGGAGCTCACGCAGAAGCATCAGCACTCGGCGATTATGAGCATCCTCGATCAACTTGATCGTCGGGAACGGGATATCATTCTGCATCGCTTCGGATTGAACCCGGGGACCGAATCGGAGACCCTGGAACAGGTTGGTAACCGGTTCGGCGTAACCAAGGAAAGGATTCGTCAGATCGAATCGCGAGCTCTCTCGAAGCTGAAGAAGATTGCGGTCGAGGAGAAGCTCGAAATTCCCGGCATCTGATATCCGCTGAACCTGCATTTAAAAAAGAAGCCCGCCTCTCTCGCAGAGGCGGGCTTCTTGCGTATGTGCATGTACTTCCCGTCTCAGGCTCTCAGCACCCGGCCAGATTAATCGGCGAGAGAGGCGAGCTGTGCAGTCGGTTCTGGGTGCCGACGGCCTGTTCGGCGAACTTCAGGATCGCACCTCGAACCTGGTCAGCGCCCGGTTCGTTGAGAACCTCGTGATACCATCCCGGCAGCGAGCGAAACTGGACCAGCGGCAGACGGTGGTTGACTGCTACTCCTTCCAGCGAGCCTCGCTTTCGGACTTCTTCGACCCACGCTCGTGTCGCCAGCGGATCGACCACGTGATCGGCTCCTCCCTGCAGGACAAGCGTCGGAACTCGAATCGCGTCGGCTTCGGCAAACGCATGTTGCAGGGCACGGTCGACTTCACAATACCACCGTGCGGTGACCGTACTGCGGATCAATGGATCTTCCACTTTCCGACGCAGAATCAGCGGGTCGTGGCAAAGCAGGCTGTTGTCGATCGTACTGCGAAACCGGGTTCGCGGGAGATACTTCGACAGTGTCCCGGAAACGGCCTTCTTCCAGCTTTCGATCGGGTGCTTAATGGCCAGCAGAGGCGAGGTCAGGATCATTCCCGAGCAAAGGTTGATTCCCTTGTCCCGCCAGAAGGACTGGACCGTGCGGAGGGTAATAAGCCCTCCCATGCTGTTCCCGAGGAGCACGGTTCGTTCTGGCGGCAGTTGCTGATCTTCGCAAACCGCCCGCAGATCGTCGGTGTATTCATCGAAGCGGTCGACGTGAACGTAATCACCGGTCGAGTTGCCGTGTCCCCGAAGATCGACGGCGATTGTCGTCCAGCCGGCCGCGGCGGCTCGTTCTCTCAGCTGAACATAGCGTCCGCCGTGTTCGCAGGCCCCATGTGTGATAACCAGATATCTCGGTAAGGCCCGATGGGATTCCGGCTCCCATCGCCTTCCGTGCAGAACAATTCCGTCCTGACGCTTCAATTGGAAGATAAACTTGGACACTGGCGCACCGCTGTCGGTGATCGTGCTGACTTGGATCACGAGATCTCTCCGCTACAGGTCGATTTTAGTAGGTATCGGGTCAGCTGGGGGGATCCGACCGCTCTATTCGGCGAAAAATGGGCGACCAGCCCGGATTTTCGCGAAGGAACGTCTTTGCAGTGAGGTGAATTAATCAGGCCCAGATCTCCGAAAGCCTGAAAAAGAAAGCTTTCGCCGGCGATCACCCCTAAGGCGACCGCCGTGGGAATTCGCTGGGATCTGCTTGAGATCGCTGATTTTTCCGGGTATCGTGAACGGGCGGCTCCGTGAAGCCGCGGGCATGGAGACAGGATTCTCCCGGTATTGACTCTCTGACAGGAACTGCGTGGAGTTTGCATTCATGTTGAATAAATCTCCCCAATCGTACATCGACCGGGCCAAGGATGCGCCCGCCTGGGCGATCAGCCTCGCTGTCCATGTCGTCATCATGATGCTCATGGCGAGCATCACGTATGTGGCACAGAATCCTGATCGAAATCTGCTCCTTAGCAGTGCAATTGACGAGCCACTCGACGAAAAATACATCTTCGACGTGACCGTGGCCGATCAGCTGGGAACCGAATCCAACTTCGACACCCTTTCTGCTTCCCTGGCGGCCACTCAGGACCCTCAGAAGGCAGAACAGGATCCCGTCCAGGAGAAACTCGAAGAAGAGCTTCTCGAAGTCGAGATGCCGAATACTGATCTGGTCAGCCGTCCCAGTGATGCCGAACTGGTTGAAGCTGTCGAAGTGGCCGGTCAGACCGAACACACAGGCGGTGTGGAAGGGGCGATGGATCGTCTGACGCTCGAAATCGCCACCTCGCTGAACGACAAGCCCACTCTTGCCATCTGGCTGTTCGATGCCTCGGGTTCGCTCGAAGAACGTCGCGAAGCGATCGCCAAGCGTTTTGAGGTCGTCTACAAACAGCTCGGCATGCTCGATGCCGCCAAGAAAGACAAGATCCCTCTCGAGACCGCTGTCGTCAGCTATGGCCAGACGACGAAGTTCATCACCGAAAAGCCGGTGACCGATGTTACCGAGCTGATTAAGGCCATCCGCGAAATCGAATCGGATACCAGCGGCAAGGAATTCGTGTTCGACGCCGTCAGCAAGGTGTCCAATCGCTGGCAGAGCTACAAGACCAAGCTGCGTCGCAACGTGATGCTGATCATTGTCACCGATGAAAAAGGGGACGATGTCGAACTGCTGGAAAAGACGATCAACTTCAACAAACGTCTCGGCATGCCGGTTTACTGCGTGGGCAACGCCGCGGTCTTTGGTCGTGATCAAGCCTATGTGACGACCACCTGGGAAGAGGATGGCCAGACCTTTACGATGGACATCCCCACCGACCAGGGGCCGGAAACGATTTACCCTGAGCGGCTCAATCTGCCGTTCTGGGGAGGCAATCAGCGTCAGTACGATCAGATGTCGGCCAGCTTTGGTCCGTATGCCCTGACTCGACTCTGTGCCGAAACCGGGGGGCTCTATCTCGTCTCGGCAGATGTCCAGGACGCGACGAGTTTCGATCCGGCCATAATGCGAAGCTATGCTCCCGACTATCGTCCGATTCGTCTGGTCGATCTGGAACTTCGACAGAATAAGGCCAAGGCTGCTTTGTTGATGGCGGCCCAACAGTCGCGCGTGAATTCGATTCCGATTCCCACGTTGCAGTTCCGGGCCGATACCGACACCATTCTCCGTCAGCAGGTCACAGAAGCCCAGAAGCCTCTGGCCGTGCTCGACTATCAGCTGCAGCAGTTGATGGGGATTCTCGAGACCGGCGTCAAGGATCGCCCCAAGCTCGTGGAACCTCGCTGGCGTGCCGGATTTGACCTGGCGGTCGGTCGTGTTCTGGCGATGCGGGCCCGGGCCCTTGGGTATAATGAAATGTGTGCCGAAATGAAGTCGTCGCCGAAGAAGTTCGAAGACGACAAGAACAATCACTGGCGACTGGTTCCCTCGGAAGAAATCTCTTCCGGTTCGACCGTGAAGAAGCTTGCCGAACAGGCGGATGAATACCTGACTCGCGTCATCACCGAGCATCCCGGCACGCCATGGGAAATGCTCGCTCGCCGCGAGAAGGAACAGCCCCTCGGCTGGGAATGGCACGAGTTCTTCCGCGACGTGCCGAGTATGAACGGGGCCAACCCCGACGATCCCATGCTGCTTCTGGCCGAGGAAGAAAAGAAGAAGCAGATGGCAAAGCAGCCGCCCAAACCCAAGAACATTCCCAAGCTCTAAGGCTTTGGCGTCGGCGTTTTTCCCCTCGAAATTGTCTCACACCGTTTTCAGCGACGAGCAGGATTATGTCAAACCGAACGAGCGATTATACCGCCCTCTCGATGTCAGTCGGGGTCCATGTGGTGATCCTGTTGGCAATGGCGTTGATCAAGTTCACGCTGTTGGATGACGGCAGTGAAGTGGCTGTGGAAACCGTCTTCACCGACGAGCGAACTCAGCAGGAGTTCACACAGGAACTCGACCTCAACACGGAAGTTTCCGAGAATCTTTCCGTGGTCGCCGGTGCGGCCATCTCAACCGCCTCCGGGGGCTCCTCCGCTCCCGCGGTCAGTCAGACCAAGATCGAAACTTCAGAGTCTCTGAAGGAACCTGAGATTCAGGTCAATGTCGCTCAGGTCTCCATGCCCGGGGCGAACATGCTCGGGGAAGACCTTGGGGAATCGGAGATCAAAGGGGAAACAGGCGCTGTGGTGGAAGGGTATGGAGCGGCGATGAGTCGCCTGACCCAGGAAATCGTGCGTCTGATGCGGAACGATAAAGTTCATGTCGTCTGGCTCTTCGATGAGTCGGAAAGTATGAAGGACGACCAGGCCGAGATTCGCGACCAGTTTCACAAGGTCTATGAAGAGCTGCAGATCGCTCAGGAACAGGATGCGACGCTGAAGTCCAAAAAGGATTCGGACGCGACGCTCTTGACGACCATTCTCAGCTACGGGGCTGGAATCAACACGCATACCGCAAAGCCGACTACCGATATTCCAGAAATCAAGAAAGCGATCGACCAGATTCCGATCGATACGACCGGAGAAGAAAATCTGTTCCAGTCGATCATGGCGGTCTGCGACAAATACGGTCCGCTGGCTCAGCGGGGTCACCGTAAGCTGGCCATCGTTGTTCTCTCCGATGAGGGTGGCGACGACGGACAGGCCGTGGAAGAAGCCATCGAACGCTGTAAGCGATTCAAGGCTCCCGTCTACCTGATGGGACGCGAGGCGATCTTCGGTTATCCGTATGCCCGGATGGAGTGGACCGATCCCAAGTTCGGTCTGAAGTTCTGGATCGATGTGCGACGCGGTCCGGAAACGGCCTTCCCGGAAGCTCTGCAGTACGACGGTCTGCATCGTCGCTGGGATTCTTTCTCCAGCGGCTTCGGCTGCTACGAGCAGGTGCGTCTCTGCCGCGAATCGGGCGGAATTTACTTCATGCTCCCTGGCGATGAAGAGAACCTGGCGGGACGTGCCCGGCATCTCGAACGGAAGTTCGAGTTCCTGGCCATGAAGGAGTACCAGCCGCTCCTGCTGGCCCGTCGTGAATACGAACAGGAACGCAGTCAGAGCAAGTTCCGGCAGGAGATCTGGAACGTGATTTCGGTGCTGAATCCTTATCAGGATGACAAGCTGAATATTAAAGAACATTGGTACTCGTTCTCGCCGGAAGAGTTTCGTCCGGAGGGACTGGAGAATGCCAGTCGGGCGTTGCGAGCCTTCGGCATTCTGAATGAAGCCGTGCGTCGCCTCGAGGCCATCGCTCCGCTGCGTGCCAAGGAAGACTCTCAGCGATGGCGTGCCGCCTACGACCTGGCCTATGCCCAATGCCTTTCATTCCGCGTGCGTCTGTTTCAGTTCATGCTCGCTGTCGATTCTCATATGAAAGAGATGCCGCAGCCCAAGAAACCGAATGCGAACCGCTGGAACGTGAACCGAACCAAGAAAATGCGGGAGCCGGATGAAGAGCAGATCCGCCGCACGAAGGTCGATATGGCTGAACTCAACAAACAGCTTGACAAAGCCAAGGAACAGTACGAATTCGTGAAGCAGCAGCACCCGGGCACTCCGTGGGCCCAGCGTGCTCAGTGGGAACTCAACAGCGGCTTCGGCTTCTACTTCGTCGACGTCTTCCGCGATCCCCGCTACGACACGATGCGGGATCAGATTAAAGTGCCAAAGCTGTAAGTCGATCGATTCGATTTGAACTCAAAAGCACTGCCGGAAATCTGGCAGTGCTTTTTTCATGCGCGAACGGAAGGAGACACATCCGTAGCGGCGCCATCCTGCCGCCGATCGTGCCCGGTGAATAATCAATGCAAGTGGCGTCTCGGCGTGCGGCAGGATGTAAGCTGAGATAGGCGAAGCCGTATCCCGACAGCGAACGTCCATCTGCCGGCATACGCCTGACGGCTATCCCGGCCTGCCAGCTGAAGTAAGCGGCATTGGGCATCTTGTCGCCGCTACGTACTTCGCATTAACCGGCGTGTGGCTCAAGCCAGAACGTCTTTGACCACATGCCCATGCACGTCGGTCAGCCGATAATCGCGGCCCTGGAAGCGATAGGTCAGGCGTTCGTGATTGAAGCCGAGCAGATGCAGGATCGTGGCCTGGAAGTCGTGGATGTGGACCTTGTTCTCAGTGACGCCAAACCCGAGTTCATCAGTCTGTCCGTGATTGTATCCCGGCTTCACGCCGCCGCCGGCCATCCACATCGTGTAACAGTCGGGGTAATGGTCGCGGCCCAGAATCGTGCTCTTCGCCGTGCGGCCTTCGCGGAATGGCGTGCGGCCGAACTCGCCGCCCCAGACGACCAGCGTGTCTTCCAGCAGCCCTCGCTGCTTCAGATCCTTGATCAGGGCGGCGACCGGTTTGTCCATCGTTTTGCATTTGTCTTTCAGGCCATCGCCGATCCCCGAGCCTTCCGACGTGCCGTGATAGTCCCAGCCCCAGTCGAACAACTGCACGAACCGCACGCCTGACTCGACGAGCCGGCGGGCCAGCAGACAGTTGTTCGCCAGCGACGATGCCCCCGGCTCCGCGCCGTAGGCTTCGAGTGTCTCCTTGGTTTCACTGCCGATGTCCATTACTTCGGGGACGGACACCTGCATGCGAAACGCGAGTTCGTACTGAGCAATCCGCGTCTGTGTTTCCGGATGCCCGAGCCGTTCAGCCTGCAGTTCATTCAAGTCCCGCAACGCATCGAGGCTCATTCGTCGCACGTTGCGGTCCATGCCGTCCGGATTGGAAACGAACAGCACCGGATCGCCCTGCGATCGGCATTGCACGCCCTGGAAGACGGAGGGCAGAAACCCACTGCCAAACGATTTGTTGCCGCCGTTCGGCTGGACTCCACTGGAGATGAGCACCACAAAGCCCGGCAGATTCTCGCTCTCGGAACCGAGTCCGTACGTGATCCACGATCCCATCGAAGGCCGGCCCGATTGAGCCGATCCGGTGTAAAGAAGCAGTTCCGCCGGGGCGTGATTGAACTGATCGGTCGTCATCGAATGGATGAGGCACATCTCATCGGCGACTTCGTGCAGATGCGGAATCGCTTCCGACATCCACGTGCCGGCTTCGCCGACCTGCTTGAACTTCTGCGGCGTTCCGAGCAGCGTCGGCACGCCGGTCGTAAACGCGAACCGTTTGCCCTCCAGGAACGATTGCGGGCAGTCTTCCCCATTCCGGCGGATCAGTTCCGGTTTGTAGTCGAACAGGTCGAGGTTCGGCGGCGAGCCGGTCATATGCAGATAGATGACCCGCTTCGCTTTGGGCGTGAAGTGCGGATCCCGGACGGCGAGCGGATTGACCTCGCCTTCGGCTTTGGCCGCGGCTGAGCCTGGGAAGAGCGACGACAACGCAGCCGCACCGAGTCCGATACCAGACTGCTGAAGGAAGTAGCGTCGCGTCGGGTTCCACAGGGAATCGTGAATGGGAGACATGAGAGTCACTTTCCGCGTTACGGCTTCATCAGTACTTCGTCGAGATTCAACAGCACGTTGCCAACCAGCGTCCACGCGGCCATCGCAGCCGGATCGGCTCCTTCCGGAAGCGGCCCCAGTGGGTCCTCGGCAAACGTCTTCGCGGCGGCGAGATCGTTCTGATAGTTGGCCCGCACGGTCTCGAACAGCTTCGTTAACCGGTTGAGTTCCGCTTCACTTGGCTCGCGAATCAGACAGAGGCGGAAACCGTGAGACAGTTGTTCGGGAATCGTTCCTTCCCGGGAAGCCATTCGGCGTCCCAGAGCCTGAGCTGCTTCAACATAAGCGGGATCGTTGAGCGTCACAAACGCCTGCAACGGTGTGTTCGTGCGATCGCGACGGACGGTGCAGACCTCGCGGTTGGGGGCATCGAAGGCGGCCATCGACGGATACGGATTGGATCGCCGCCAGGTCGTGTAGAGTCCACGCCGGTAACGGTCCTCGCCTTTGCTGGTGACCCAGTCGATTCCCGCTCCGAAGGCGGCTTTGAGTCCGATATCGGGCTGCGGCGGCTTGACCGGCGGGCCGTACATCTTCGTGCTGAGCAGCCCGCTGATGCTGAGCGCCTGGTCGCGAATCATCTCTGCGGAAAGTCGTACTCGCGGCCCGCGCGTCATCAGCCGATTGTCCGGGTCGACTTCCAGCAACTCCGGAGTGACCGCTCCCGCTTGACGATAAGCGGCTGACATCACGATGGTCTTCACGAACGCTTTCAGGTCCCAGTCGAGCCGCAGCAACTCGGTGGCCAGCCAGTCGAGCAGAGCCGGGTGGGTCGGCAGTTCGCCCTGCGAGCCAAACTCCTCGCTGGTGCTCACGAGTCCGAGTCCGAACAGTTTCTCCCAGTAGCGATTGGCGATGACACGAGGCGTCAAGGGATTGTCCGGATGCACGAGCCAGTGAGCCAGATCGAGCCGAGTTGGCTGATCGACTTCGAGCGGAATCTCGAAGACTTCGGGCAGTCCCGGCGAGACTTCGTCGCCGTGGACCATGAAGTTGCCACGAATCTGAATGTGCGTCTTTCGCTGCTGATCAGCCGGCAGTTGCCGCATGACCGGCACGGTGGTTGTCGGCTTCAGTTTTTCCAGTGACGTTTCCAGCGAGGCGAGCCGTTCCCGCGACTTCTGCAGCGAGGGGGCGATCTCCTTCACGTAGAAGGCGGTCAACTCCTGTTGGGCAGCTGGCGTTCGGTCCGTGCTCGGCTGCTGAAGGATCGTCCGTAACTTGTCGGGCACACGGGCCAGTTCGGCGGCTCGATTGTCGCCGGTCGTCGCGATGCGGAATCGTTTCAGCGTGTGCTTGTCGTACTTCGACTGCTGCTCGATGGTGACGACCAGCTTCTCGCCCGCACCGATTGTGAACGGCTTCTCGGCCGTCAACGTCAAGGTATGAGGCTTGGCTGTCTGCCCGCCGACGGCCCATCCCGTTTTTTCTTTGGTCTCAACGTCGAGCACATTTGCAGCCGGGAAGCCCTGCTGTTCGTAGTCGGCGAACGCCTGCGAAAATGTCACCGGCCGGGAGGACGAAGCGGCGAACGTCGTGGAGTTCTGAGGCGGCTTGGCTTCTTTCTGCTCCCAGACGGTCTTCCGATCCGCATCGAGAATGCTCACGCGGAAGTTCTTCAGACGGCTCTGCAGGTTGTTGTCGGTGCGGTTCCAGACGACGATCTGATCAATCGGCTGCAACGATCCGAGATCGACTTCCCACCAGGGATTGTCCGCCGTCTCGGTATGCGTTACCGATTTGTTATCGAAGTTGCCATCGGTGTTTCCGTCAACGGCGTAGGCAGCCGGGGCGTTGTAGGAAGTAGTGCTCTGTGTTGCTTTGCCCTCGGGGCCCAGATTCCGGCCGGCGGAAAAAACCTGCACTTCGGCCAGCGAAAGAATCTGCTTCTTTCCCGGCAGTTCGATGCGAACAAACCGTCCCGGCACTGCCGTTCCTTCGTCGGGAACGACTGCGGCCGAAACACTGGTGATGACAAAGTTCCCACCGCCCGCGTGGCCCGCTCCGCCGCCTTCAGGAAGCGACTGAAGCTGAATCGCATGAAGGGGCTGGCCTGGTTCGTTCGGCTGCAGTTCGATCTGATAGGTGCTTCTGTCGTCGGATTCCGGAACGGAAATTGTCTTGTCCTCAGCGATGTCGGCATCCTTCGCACCGGCCAGCTTCAACACATCGGGGGCGGTCCACTGCAGTGGTGTCTGCAGGCGTGCTTCCCATCCGGCCATTTCGGCTTTGAGGGCGTCAGTCGGTGTCGAGAGCGTTTTCTTCAGCTCGGCAATCTCAGCCTGCCAGCTGGCTTTCTTCTGCTTCGTTTCTTCGGAATACCATTCGAGCAGCGGCGATTCATCCCGCTTGTCGGCGTCCGCGGTGTTGTTGAAGATCGCGAAGAGTTCGAAATATTCCTGATGGCTGATCGGGTCGAACTTGTGCGTATGGCACTGGGCACAGGCCATGGTCGTGCCCATCCACACGGCGAAGGTGGTGTTCACGCGATCGACGATGGCCGCGTTGCGGAACTCTTCGTCGTTCGTGCCCCCTTCGTTGTTCGTCATTGTGTTGCGATGAAAGGCCGTCGCGATCAGCTGATCTTCCGTCGGCTCCGGAAGAAGATCGCCGGCCAGCTGTTCGATCGTGAATTCGTCAAACGGCTTGTTTGCGTTGAGTGAGCGGATCACGTAATCGCGATAGAGCCAGATCGTGCGGGAAGGATCGTCGGCGTATCCGGCGGAGTCGGCATAGCGGGCCAGATCGAGCCACATGCGGGCCCAGTGCTCGCCGTAAGCGGGCGTATCGAGCAGCCGGTCAACGACCCGTTCATACGCCTGCGGACTTGGATCGTTCTGAAACTCCTCAGCTTCTTCCAGCGTCGGCGGCAGTCCGGTCAGGTCGAGCGTCACGCGGCGGAGCAGGGCGGCTTTGTCCGCTTCCGTTTGTGGCTGCAAGCCTTCCTTCTCGAGTCGAGCCAGAACGAACCGGTCGATTTCGTTGATTGGCCAGTCGCCGTTCCTGACGGCCGGGAGTTCCGGTCGCTCCGGCTTCTGATACGACCAGTGCCCCTTGTACTCGGCTCCCTGTTCGATCCACTGACGAATCAGTGCGATCGATTTCTCATCGAGTTCCATCCCGGAGCCGGCGGGCGGCATCCGTTCGGAATCGTCTTCGCTGGTAATGCGGCGGAACAGTTCGCTGTCATCGACATCCCCCGGCGTGATCGCGGGGAGGCCGGAGGCGGTTTCGCCGAAGGCTCCGCTCGCGGTATCGAGCCGAAGATCCCCCTGACGCTCGGCTTCATCGGGGCCGTGACAGTGAAAACACTTATTCGACAGCAGTGGCCGAATCTGTGTCACGAAATCAATCTGCGGAGTGTCCTCGGCAGCAGCCGGCCGGACCGACAGACAGAACGCGAGCACACTGAATGTGAGGAGGAAATGCTTCATAGGGAGAGACGTTCAGCGGGAGGCATCGAAGGACACTGATTTATGATGCACTTCTAAGGCTGAAAATCCAAGAGGAATACCGGAAAACCACCAAAGTTGACCGATCCCTGACGCATCTCCTCCAACCGCTGTCAGGCCTTTTCCAACCGTGTCAGGGCGGCTCCCTCGGTGCTGTACTCAGCCGGATCCATCAACTGGCGGGCCAGTTCAAACTCGTGGCGACATTCCCTTAGAAACGACCGGAAACCGAGTCCGCCGGCTCTCATGGCCCGGCCATGCTTGTGCCAGACGACCAGACTGGTGCCGAACAGAAAGAAGCGATGCAGTGCCTGCCGTGAAACCACGGTGAACCGACTCCGATGCTGCCGGAGAATCGCCAGCCGTTCGCACTGAAACTCGACGTGCGGCTTCTCGTCCTGAATGATCTGATCACAAAGTTTTCGCAGCACGGGGGAAGCGGTCGCCTGCTGTAACGCGGGGTAGTAGACCTTGGCGATGATTTCCGCGGTCACCAGCACCGCGATCGAGAGTTCCAGATTCGCACAATGCCGAAGCTTGCGGAACACCGTGTCGGGCCAGGTTTTGCGAACCTTCGGGATGCCGGACATTTCCATGAAGCGGCCCAGATCGCGGGCGTGCCGCTGCTCTTCGCGAATGAACCGTTTGATGGCCTCGTAATAGTCGGGATCGGCGTGGCGTTCGCTCCAGACCTTTGCGCATTTCGAGAGATGAAAGCCTTCCGAACTCTCGCCGAGCTGAAACCCCTGAATCGAACTGGTGATCGCTTTGCGTTCCTGGTCCGTCAGCTCGCCGCCCGTTTCCCAGGGAATCGCCATCAGTTCCTGATCATTGCGGGCGAAATAGTCATCCCACTGGCGGGAGCTTCGCAGAGACGGACGGGGATCGGCTTGATGAACTTCGCGGGTCACGTGAACGCTCCTTCTGAGACCGGAATTTCTCGCGACTCGCAGCCGCGGCTCTCACTCAGAGTACGTAACGGAACGGCGATTCCGGAAAAGAAAACGGAGACTGTTGTTCAGAATGGCGAGAACTTCCCGGCACAGATTGTGTATTCTGTGTTCTTCCCGTCGAAGTTCATTTCCCTGGCACTGTTGTGAAAGACCATCGTGTCGACAGAGAATTCCGTTTCCTCATCCGGGCGTTCTCCGATTCAAAGCCCTCTGTTCATGTGGGGCCTGCTGGGCGTGGCTGCTCTCTGCCTGATTGCGTACGGAGTTGTTTATTACCAGCTGAATCACGATCTGGATGTCGAGTTCGACTGGGCCACGTATCGAATCGAGGCGAGTGAAGGTGCGGTGGTGCGGGGCGGAGTCAACCCGGGATCACGACCGGGAGATCCGCAGCCGTTTGAGGCGATTCACATGGGAACCGAACAGGTTGCCGCTCTGAGAACTCTGGCCGATGGCTCGCGGCGCGATGCAATCGTCTCCGGCTCGGTTCGCGTGACGAGCTGGCCGAGGACCGCTTTCACTTTTGCCGGAGCAACAACGAAGCGAATCAGCATTCCCGATTCTCCCACGGGAAGCACGATGAGGAGCGAGTCGAATTCGCTGGCCGGTTTTCTGGGATCGCGACTGCAGAATGGAAGTCCAAGGTTTCGGATCGAAGGCAAATTGAGTTATGAGCGGGACTTCCATCCGCGCGTTTCCAGCGATCCTGCTTATACTCCGGAGACTGTTTTCAGTCACATCCTTTATGAAGGACCGCTGCATCGCGGGGAGGGAATCGCCCTGCGGCGAGAGTTGAACGACGGATCGATTTACATTCTGTTCTTTGAGATGAAGTAGTCCGTTAATCGGCGAAGGAGCTTGAGTGCCCGACGACGATTTGATTCCTGAAACGATATCTGGCACGGCCTCCCTCGGGTCGCGTGCGATCATGTGGGGACTTCTGATTGCCTCCGCCGCAGCCGTGGGCATGTACGGCTTCATCTACTGGCAGTTGAATCACACGCTCGACACGACGGTGCAGTGGAGCTGGTACGTTGTGGACGCGGAGACCGCTACATCGCTCAACGGCGAGGTGCATCCCGGTTCTCCAGCCGGAGAATCGCAGCCATTCGAGGCGATCGTACTTAACGACGAAGCGCTGGCCGCCTTTCGAACACTGCCGGATGATTCCGTTCGAGACGCGATCAGTTCCGGGCAGGCCGGGTGCAGCATGTGGCCTCGCACGTCGTTCTCGCTGAGCAGCGCCCGCAGCCAGAAGATCCCGCTCGATGTCGGCGACGTGATTCCCGGCGTGATTTCGGTAATGAAAACGGAATCGCAATCGTTCGCGGGTTTCCTGGGAGCCCGCCTCAGCAATGGGACGCGATTGTTCCGCGTCGAAGGCAACCTCGGCTACGGCCGCCATTATTCTCCGGTCCTTCCCGGCAACCCAGACTTTGCGTCGCAGTCGCTGCACAGCAACGTGCTGTATGAAGGCAAGCTACTGCCGGGAACATCGCTGATATTTCGACGGGAACTCGGAAACGGGGATTATCTGCTGATGGTGTTTGAGGTGGAGTGAGCGCGGTGTTCACTCGCAGCACTAGGCCAGCACAGATTTCAGCACGTTCCCATGCACGTCGGTCAGGCGGAAGTCGCGGCCGCCGTATCGGTAGGTGAGTTTTTCGTGATTGACGCCCATCTGGTGCAGGACGGTGGCCCAGAGGTCGTAGACTTCGCAGCGGTTCTCGACGGCGTGATAGCCGAGTTCGTCGGTGGCTCCGTAGATGGTGCCTCCTTTGATCCCGCCTCCCGCCATCCAGATGCTGAAGCCGAACGGGTTGTGGTCGCGACCGTTGCTGCCCTGTGAAAACGGCGTGCGGCCGAATTCGCCGGCCCAGATGATGAGCGTTTCATCGAGTAGACCGCGTTGCCTGAGGTCCTGAATGAGGCCGGCGATCGGCTGGTCGACCTGGCCGGACATGGCCCGATGTCCCTTCTCGAGATCGCCGTGCTGATCCCACGGATTCGGCCCGTTCCCCGCTCCAATCCGTTCGTTCAGACAGCTCAGTTCAATGAAGCGGACGCCCCGCTCAACGAGCCGGCGGGCGAGTAGACACTGCCGGCCGTACGCGGCCATCTCCTTGTCACCCGAGTTGAGTCCGTACAGTTCGTGGGTCGCCTGTGTCTCACCAGAGATATCGCAGAGTTCCGGCACGGCGGTTTGCATACGGAAGGCGGTTTCGTAGTTGCGAATCGCTGCTTCGACCTGCGCGTCTTTTCCCGTGCTGGCGAGAAAGTCCTGATCGAACGACTGCGCGAAATTGAGCCGCTGCTTCTGCAGTGTTGAAGTATCGGGCGGCTGGATGTTCTGCAGTGCTTCCCGCTGATCGGCTTTGAGGATCGAACCCTGATGCTGAGCCGGGAGAAAGCCGTTGCTGAAAAGCGGCACCCCGCCATGCGGAGGGACGGCATCGCCGCTCTGCAGAACCACGTAGCCGGGCAGATTCTCGTTCTCCGTGCCGAGCCCGTAAGCACACCACGCTCCCGCACTCGGGTAGCCCATGAACGGGAAGCCGGTGTGCATGAAGAAGTTGGCCTGGGCGTGTTCATTCACCGGCGTCGTCATCGAGCGAATGACAGCCAGTTCATCGGCCTGGGCTCCGATCTGCGGGAACATGCTGCTGACCGGAATGCCGCTCTCGCCGTACTGTGTGTACTTGAACGGGCTGGCCATCACGTTGCCGTTGTTGTTGAACTGCGTCCGCTGCACGGTGACGGGCATCGGCTGGCCGTGCAGTTCTTCGAGCTTCGGCTTCGGATCGAACGAGTCGACATGCGACACGCCCCCCGACATGAAGCAGAAAATGACGTGCTTCGCTTTCGGCGGATGATGCAGCTGCTTCAGTCCGGCTCGCTCCGGCAGATCGCGGCTCGTCGGACTGGCTGTCGCTTCCCGATGCAGCAGACTCGAAAGAGCCATCGCCCCGAAACCAATCGAAGACCGCTGCAGCATCTGCCGGCGGGAGTAACTGTGGTGGATCGAATAATCGTTCATAATGAACTCCGCTGTCGGTTCGGTCGGAAACCGATCCTGCGATTACCGCAAGTAAATGAATTCCTGGAATGTGAACAGCGCTTGGGCCAGATCGGCCCAGGCAGCTGCTTCGCCGGTTTCGGGAGCAGGGCCCATCTGTTCGAGGGTCTTCTCCAGTTGACTGATCTTGGTTTCGAGCTGCTGAAGTTCGTTTCGCTGAGCAGCGGTCAAGGCTTCACGGACTTCGCTTTCCGTAATCGCCGTCGGGGCGGCTCGGAAACTGCCCAGCACCTGCTCGGCGGAAAGAGCCTGATCGTACAGCCGGGCCCGCAGAATCCGACCGGACAGCATACGGTTGCCGCCAGCCGGAAGATGACGCACGCCGAACGAGACAATGCACTCGCCCGCTTTGAACTCGAACGGGCCGTTGCTCTTGTAGGCGTTCCCGTACGGCTCGCCATCGCGGTAGGCCCGAATGGTGCCGTCCGCATGGTAGGCGATCGCGACATGCACCGGACGATTGACTGCGTCCTTCTCGGCTGGCCCCTGAAAGATCTGCGATCGGACGCCATGATCGCTGCCCGCCAGCCATTCTTCGGGGGCCCGTTCGCCGAAGACCAGCGAATCGAAATAACGCCCGTTGGGAGACTGCAGCGTAATCACGCCCGCTCCCCGCTGGTTGAAATCGTCCAGCTGAACCCAGGCTTCCAGCGTTTTCTCACGAATGGTCCACGGAAGCGGATCCGTCGTGACATAACCGCCCCGCTTCACAATCAGAGCTTCATCGGCAACCTTCACGTCTCCATGAGACTTCGTGGCGAGTTGATGAATGCCCTCTTCCAGTCCGTCGACAAAGTCCCAGCGGGCAAGCGGCTGGACAACGGTTCTCGCGATCGACGTATCGAGACCGCCATGGGCGATCTCAAGTTGATGCCGCACGGGGCCAAGAATGTTCTGGATGGCCGTCTGATACCCAGCCAGTTCCTGCTGCTTCTGATCGTATTGATCACGCAGCTGCTCGCGTGTTGCGGTCGAGCTTTGCAGAAACGTTTCGATGCGTGCGATTTCGTCTGAAGTCGCCTGTCGTCCGAACGCGGTCAGGAACATCTGGTGAATCCGGTCTTCCGCGGTGGCTCCGTTCTCCTTCAGGACCTGATTGCTCCAGTTTCTGGCGGCGGCCCGGATCTGACTGTCGTTCATCAGCATCAGCGATTGAGCGGGCACGTTCGTCGCACTCCGCCGGCCCGTGGCGCTGAATGGCTCCGGGAAATCGAACGAGCGCAGGAACGGATCGAGTCGATTGCGGATCACCTGCACATACACGCTGCGACGCGGGGCATTGCCTCCGACGGGCGGGCCGTAGAGTTGATCCTGCAATGTGCCGGATGCGGAGAGCATCGAGTCGCGAATCGCTTCGGCTTCGAGCCGGCGGACATGGGCATGAGAAAGCCATGTGTTATCCGGATCGGCGGCCATCGCCAGTTTGCCCGGTGTCGAAGAGAGCTGCCAGGTTTTTGAAGAGACCAGCAGTCGGATCATCTCTTTGAGCGACCAGTTGCGATCACTCATTTCGACGGCCAGCCAGTCGAGCAGTTCCGGATGCGACGGCTCCTGCCCGAGGCGACCGAAGTTGTCCGGCGTGCCGACGAGGCCGTGGCCGAACAGATGCACCCAGAGACGATTGGCGATCACCCGCCGCGTGAGCGGGTTGTCATCACGCAGCACATCTTCAGCCAGTTGCCGACGGCCACTCAGTTCCGTGTCGTAAGGAGCTGAGTCAATCACTTCCAGAAAGCGGCGAGGAATCACCTCGGCCGGCTGCTTGTGATTGCCGCGAACATACAGGGCCTGATTTTTCCCTTCTGTTTCATCGAGCCCCGGCACGCGGGTCGGCGTTTTCAGCTGCTGTTCAAGCTGACGATACTGATCGACCAGCGACTTCAGCGAAGCAGATTCGTCCGCCTGATTGCGGAGCAAGCCGGATGACAGACAGCGATCAAGCAACTCCGCTTGTGAATCGGTCAGCGAACCGTTCTGCCAATCGCGAATCGCGGTGCTGATTGCCTTCTCGTAGAGTGAGGCGAGATCCTGGATCGACTTCGGAGCAGACTCGGCAGCTTCGAACAACGGACTCAACCAGATCGCCGGGGTGGTCGGAGCCGGGGCATCGACGGGGAGCACGCGAACTTCCTGCACGGCGAACCAGGATCGCTGTTCATTCTTTACCAGCAGAGGCGCATCGAGTGCGGTCACGAGTTCAACGTGTACCGAATCGCCGGTCCAATAGGACAGATCGAACCGATGCCACGTCCAGTCCGATTTGATCTCCTGCACAGGAAAGAGGTTTCCACGGCGGGGATAATTCTGCACGGCGAACCGCACGGTCGAACTTCCCTCGCCCCGGGCTCGCACCCACAGCTGATGTTTCTCCGTCAGACCAATATCGGGCGACGTCAGCCGAGCCGCTTCTCGATCGGAGTGCAGATGAGAATAGACTCCACCCGGGTAGATGCCTTTCAAGATCTCGTTTCCCGATGTCGCAATCGCGAAGGAGCCGGCAGGTTGCGGCTGCTCAGGTAGAGTGTCCGTGCCTGGGAACCATTGCTCGTAATCGTCCTTTCGGGACAGGTCCCACGCTGCGAGGCCTGATTGTGGGGACTCGGGCTTCAGGGCGTGCTTTGTTTTCAGGTTCTGCCAGCGGCTGGCAAACTCTTCCGGCGTCTTTGCCGACTGCAAGTCGAACCACGGCGAGAGCAGGGCATTCTGGCCGTCCGGTTTCTTTCCTGCCTGCAGACGTTCCTTCAGGTTCTCCAGCGAATCGCTCCATTCACTGGCCAGCGACTGTTGAATCTGCGACTTCAGTTCGTCGAGTTGATTGCGGACGGCCTGTCGCTGTTCGGGCAGATCGATGACGGTGCGGCCCGGCCGGCATGAACTGAGGATGCCGAACAGGGCGTAGTAGTCGGCCTGTGAAATCGGATCGAACTTGTGATCGTGACAGCGGGCACAGGAAACTGTCAGTCCAAGAAACGCCTTGCTGAAGACGTTGATCTGATCGTCAGTGAAACGGACCCGCTCATCGAGGGCATCCGTTGGTGAGAAACCGTGGAAGACCATCCGCCAGTGAGCCGGCCCGATCGCCGATTCGTTGATCGCCAGCTCTTTGTTGATGCGAGGTTCTTCCAGCAGATCCCCGGCGATGTGCTCACGAACCAGCTGGTCATAGGGGACATCGGCGTTGAGGGCACGAATGAGATAATCGCGATACCGCCAGGCACCGGGGATGGCCGGGTCGCCTTCGGAGCCGTGCGATTCGGCGTAGCGAATCCAGTCCATCCAGTGCCGGGCCCACCGTTCCCCAAACGCAGGGCGAGCCAGCAGTTCATCAATCAGTTCGCCGGTCGCCGCGTCGCGTTCGGCAGGAGAAGCATCGGCCAGTCGTCCTGTCCAGTACTCCACTTCGTCCGGCGTGGGAGGCAGGCCGATCAGAGTGAAGAAGAGCCGGCGGACAAGCACCGTTGGCTCGGCGAGCGGAGCCGGTTCGAGTCCCTTCGCTTCGAGTTTCTGCAGAATAAACCGGTCGACCGGATGAGCCGACCATCCTTCGTTCTGAACAGCCGGGACTTCCGGGGTCGCGATCGGCTGGAAGCTCCACCACTGGCGACGGCGTTCACGGACCGCTTCCCAGGAGGTCGCTTCGGCCAGCGATTCGGCAGTCGGTTTCTCCGATCGCGGATCGGGCGCACCGAGCGAAATCCACTTTTCAAAGTCGGCGATGATTTCGTCGGAAAGCTTCGGGCCGCTCGACGGCATTTCAAGTCCTTCGACTTCGTGCCGTAGGATGGGCAGCAGGCGGCTCGCTTCCGGTTTGCCCGGCTCGATGATCGTACCCCCGTCGCCGCCTTTCAGGATTGCCGCCCGAAAGTCGACCGCCAGCCCGCCTTCCGCCGCGTCGAGCGAGTTGTGACATTCGTAGCAGTGCTCGATCAGCACCGGGCGAATCTTCGCTTCGAAGAATTCGATCTGTTCGGCCGGGAGCTCCGTCGCGGAAGCAGTCGAGGTCCACAGCAGTGCAGTCAGTGCGGTCAGGAACAGTCGGAAGGAAGCGGGCGTGAAAGTCATCGCATAACCAATCTGAGACCCGAAGGGCAGGTCATCTGGTTCTGGGTTGATTGAGAGAGGTCTCGTAGATGCCGATCCACTGCTTCGCGGTCATCTTTCCGGACAGCTTCGAGATCAGCGTGTAAGGGATGTCGTCCATTTTCTTCAGGCGGACGCAGCACTTGCCCATGTCGAGTTTTGTGCGGCAGTGTTTCGGATACTCGGCCACGAACCAGTCGTGAAGTTTTCCACCATCGTAAAGCCCCATGTGATACAGGCCGATGTGCCGTTTCTGATTCGCCAGCGACATGAACGGCAGCGCCTGCTTCGGATCGCAATGGTATCCACCCGGGTAGAGCGAATGCGGCACCACGTAACCGATCATGCCGTAGGTCATCTGCACGTCGAACCCGTCGGGCAGGGCGTCGGAGATGGTCTGATGGATCTTCGCCACAACGTCCCGGCGGTCATCGGGAAGTTCATTCAGATAGTCATCGACCGTGGCGGCATCGGATCGCATGGCGGGCAGTCTGACGGGGGAGTCCTTGCCCCGGTTTCGGGGGCGGGTTCATTGAAATCCATGTACGTTGATGAGTCAAGGGCCATCTGAACATCGGGCAGACGCGGCGGCGTTCTGCTCGACGAATGGCTCGCTTTCGGTTACGGTGATCGCATCAACTGTTGCCGATCGTTTCCGACTGCCTCATTGCGAGCGAAAGCCATGCTGAAACAACTCATCCAGACCGTCGGGCTGCTGTCCGTGCTCGTCACGCTTCCTCTGTCCGCGGCTGAGAAGCCGAACTTTGTCTTCATCCTCGTCGACGATCTCGGCAAGGAAGACATGAGCATCGAGGGGAGCGAGTTCTACGAGACGCCGCACATCGACAGCATTGCGGAGAAGGCCCTGCGGTTTGATCGCGGCTATTCCGCCTGTCAGGTTTGCAGTCCTTCCCGAGCCGCCATTCAGACCGGCAAAACGCCGGCCCGGGTGAAGATCACCGATTACATCGCCGTCGGACGCCAGAACCAGCCGGACAAATGGAATCGCAACACGAAACTGATGCCGGCTGAGTACGAGCCGGAACTGCCGCTTTCGGAAGTGACGATCGCCGAGGCACTCAAAGAGCATGGCTACAAGACATTTTTTGCCGGCAAGTGGCATCTCGGCGGAGAGGGCTATACGCCGAGCGAGCAGGGGTACGACATCAATCAGGGAGGCTTCCACTTCGGAACCCCTCCCGGCGGATTTCATGCCCCGTACCGGAATCCAAAACTGAGCGACGATCCTCCGGGCACCGAGTTGCCGCAGCGGCTCGGCAAGGAAACGGCCAACTTCGTCCGCGATCAGGCTGCTGCTGATCAGCCCTTCTTTGCAATGCTGTCGTTCTACTCCGTGCACGCTCCGATTCAATGCAGCCGCGAGCGGTTCGAGAAGTTCCAGGCCAAAGCGGAAGAGATGGGACTGACAACACGCACCGAGCCGCGATTCCTGATCGATCGCACCAAAGAAGTACGTCAGGTGCAGGACCATCCGGTCTATGCCGGCATGATGGCCGCTCTCGATGACGCCGTCGGGCAGGTGCTCACGGCTCTCGAAGAGAGTGGGGCCGCGAAGAACACGGTCGTAATCTTTACCTCGGACAACGGCGGCGTTTCCTCCGGCGATGGTTTCGCAACGAGCTGCCTGCCGATGCGGGGCGGCAAGGGGCGACAGTGGGAAGGGGGCATCCGGCAGCCTTATTACATTCACTGGCCCGGCGTCACCAGCGGCGGCACGACCGATCAGCTCGCGACCGGCATGGACTTCTACCCGACGATCCTCGATATCGCCGGCATCCCGCTCAAACCGGAGCAGCACAAGGACGGCATCAGTCTCGTGCCTGTGCTCAAGGGGGACGGTGAGAAGGAACGTTCGCTCTTCTGGCATTACCCGCACTACGGGAATCAGGGAGGCGAACCGTCTTCGATCGTCATGCAGGGCGACTGGAAGCTGATCCATTACTTCGAAGACGATCGCAACGAGCTCTACAACGTAGCCGAAGACATCGGCGAGCAGAACGATCTTTCCGAGAAGCACCCGGATCGCGTCAAGAAGATGCTGGCCGATCTGAAGCAGTGGCAGAAAGAGGTCGACGCCAGCTACCCGACCCGCAATCAGAACTACAACGAAGCCGCCGACGCGCGCTCGATGCAGAACCTGAAAGAGAAGGGGGTCCCCAACCGCGAACGCGAGCACGCCCAGTACCTGAAGCCCGACTTCACCCCCCGCGGCGGCTGGTGGGATGAGAGGAAGTAAGAAGAGAAGGTTCAGCTCGCACGGGGATGGCCCTGATAGCTCCGCTATAAGGGCGGCGGAGCCGTCGGAGAATGCACCTTCCGCGTCCTTCAATCTTCAGCTATTCATTAGCATTTCCGGTGACGACATCCTCTCTTTTTTCAACCTCAAATACGGCTTCGCCCACGGCTGCGCCGCCCCGAAAGAATTTTTCGGGGTCACCCCTGCTGGGACGACGTTTCTTAAGAGTTCGCGTGCGGCCTCGAATGACGACCCGGATGGCGCAGCCTCTTGTGACGGCGTCACCCGGCCGTGTGGCGGCCGGGCCATCCTTGCGGGAAACTCTCCCATCGAAATATCCTTGCAAGTTGATTCGACTTTCTGGACACTGAGGACGCCGTTCTGCGGTGGTCTGGCGGTTTTCTCCGTAGACTGAGGCGAATGCTCCCCGTTTTCTCGGGTGTCTTCTTTTCTTCAGGGTCGTGGCGTGGTCGATCGTGCGCTTTCAGGTCGTGTCGGGTGTCTTGCTGCAGCGGCGATGCTCGCGGTTTCGCTGACCGTCTTTTCCAGTCGTCCGGCTCTCGGTGCGGATGCTTTCGTCACCCGTTATTGTGCCGACTGCCATACGGGTGACTCGGCTGAGGGCGGATTCCAGCTCTCGAGTCTGGATCAGGATCTCAAGTCAGCCGCCGGCTTCGCGGTCTGGGAACGGCTGTACGATCGAATCGATTCCGGCGAGATGCCCCCCGCGGATGCCGAGCAGCCTTCTACGAGCGAAAAGCAGAGGTTCCTCGCGGGGTTGAATGAGCGTCTAACGGCTGCCCATCAGGCTGAACGGGGGACCGTGCTGCGGCGGCTGAATCGTCGTGAGTACGAGAACACGATGAACGACCTGTTCGGGACGAACCTCAATCTCGAGGCGATGCTGCCTGAAGATGGACGGTCGCATGAGTTCGACAACGTCGGCTCCGCGCTTGGGCTGTCGATGATTCACCTGCAAAGCTACATGGACGCGGCTGCCACGGTGCTCGATGCGGCGATCGCCAGTACGGTTGAACGCCCCCAGGCGAATCATATCGAAGCGAGTTACCTCGGATCCCGGGAAGGGGATCAGTTCATTGGCAAAGTCTGGAAGAAGCTCTCGGATGACAGCGTCGTCCGTTTCGCGGGCGGCGGTTATCCCTCGGGAATGCTGCGAGGTACGAACGTTCGCGATCCCGGATATTACCGCGTCCGAGTAAACGGATACGCGTATCAGTCGGAGCGACCGATCGGGTTTTCGGTTGGCGGGACGTCGTTCGCCCGGGGTTCGGAGAAACCGATCTACGGATTCTACTCGTTCAAACCGGGCTCGCCCGGCGATCCGCCGCAGTCGATCGAATTCACGACCTGGATCGAAAACAACTACATGATTCAGATCGAGCCCTACGGTATCAACGATCCCGATCGTTACAAGCGGGATAAAATCGATGGCTACATGGGGCCGGGGCTCGCCATTCATTCGGTGGTGATGGAAGGTCCGCTCGTTGACGAGTTCCCGACGCGCGGGCATCGGCTGATTTTCGACGGTCTGACTCGCGAAGAGATTCCGCCCCGCAATCCCCGCGATCGCGAACGGCCCTACTATCGTCCACAGTTCTCGATCAGTACGAACAACGAAACGGCGGATGTTCGACGTTCGCTGGAACGGGTCGCCACGGCGGCCTTCCGTCGCCCGGCCACATCCGACGCTGTGGCTCCCTATGTCGAGCTTTATCAAACGGAACGCTCGCGAGGCAGCGGCATCGAAGAATCGCTGCGGACAGCTGTGCGGGCAATCTTCACCTCGCCCGATTTTCTGTATCTGATCGAGCCGGCCGGAACGCTGGATGATCATGCCCTCGCGAGTCGTCTGTCGTATTTCATGACGCGCAGTGCACCCGACGAGAAGCTGCTCGCCAGTGCGAATGCGAAACGACTCTCGCGGCCGGGAGGTCTGCGGAGTGAGGTCGATCGTCTGCTCAATGACAAACGGTTCGGGCGGTTCCTGACCGACTTTTCGGAGTCGTGGCTGAATCTGCGGGAGATGGATTTCACCGCTCCCGATCAGACCCTCTTTCCGGAATACGACGACTTCCTCCGGTATTCGATGCCGCTGGAGACCGAAGCGTTTCTACACGAGTTAATCACGTCCAACCTGCCTGCTCGCAATCTGGTGAAGTCTGATTTCGCGATGCTCAACTCGCGACTGGCCAGTCATTACGAACTGCCGCCGGTGGATGGATCGCAGATCCGCAAAGTGTCCCTGCCAGCCGGGCATTTGCGCGGGGGACTGCTCACGCAGGCGAGCATTCTCAAGGTGACGGCAAACGGCACCAATACGTCGCCGGTTGTGCGGGGCGTGTGGGTGACGGAGCGGATTCTCGGCACCGTGCCGCAGCCGCCCCCGCCGGGAATTCCGGGGGTCGAACCCGATATTCGGGGAGCAGAAACGCTGCGGGCGTTGCTCGATAAACATCGCGACCTCGACAGCTGCAAGGCCTGTCATCAGAAGATCGATCCGCCGGGCTTCGCGCTCGAGGCGTTCAATCCGGTCGGGGGATATCGCGAGCGGTATCGATCGCTGGGGAATGGAGATCGCCCTGATGTGCAGATCGACGGGCGGCAGGTTCGTTATCGCCTCGGTCCGCCGGTCGATTGCTCGGGCGAGCTGCCGGATGGAACGCGTTTCCGGAATTATCTGGAGTTTCGCGATCAACTCGCGGAGAATGATGACGTACTGGCCCGCACGTTCGTGACCAAACTGCTGACATTCGCCACGGGCCGCGAGATGGGCTTTTCCGATCGCCCCGTCATTGAGAAAATTGTGCGGCAGGCCCGGGCCAGCAATTACGGCCTGAAAGACCTGCTGTTTGCTGCCGTCGAGAGTGAGATCTTTCGACAGAAATAGTTGTGCTCAACTCTTCCCTGAGGATTGGTATCGATGAAGCGACGCGTCTTAAATCGGCGGCATTTTCTCCGAGGCTCGGGGGCGGCAATCGCGTTGCCGTTTCTGAGTGCAATGGAGCCGGCCTTCGCCCAGGCCCCCAGCACGGCTAGCCCCGAAAGCGTCCATCGCTTCGTCGCGATCTGCGGCAGCCTCGGCTTCCACACGCCGGCTCTGTTTCCGGAAACGGAGGGGAAGGACTACCAGCTGACACCCTATCTGCAGCATCTGGCCGCTCATCGCGACCGCTTCACCGTTTTCTCGGGGCTGTCGCATCCGGAGCAGAACGGAAACAACGGGCACGCGTCGATTCTCACCTGGCTGACCTCGGCTCATCGCCCCGGACTGGCGGGGTTCAAGAATACGATCTCGCTCGATCAGCTGATGGCGGAACGGCTCGGCGGCGTGACGCGGCTGCCGTATCTCTCGCTCAGCACGAATGGCGAGTCGCTGTCGTGGACGGCTAACGGAGTCAGCATCCCGGCTGAGCAGTCTCCGTCGCGGCTGTTCAAGAAATTGTTCATCGCGGGAAGTCCCCAGGAGATCGAAGCCGAGCTGCGCGACCTTGAGCGGGGCCGCAGTATTCTCGATACGGTTGCCGCGCAGGCGAAGAGGCTCGATCGCACACTCGGTCCGCAGGATCGCGCGAAGCTGGATGAGTACCTGACTTCCGTCCGCAGTCTTGAAACACGCATCGGCCAGACCGAGCAATGGACAAAGCGCGACAAGCCGACCGTGAACTACGAGCCGCCCCAAGATGTGGCCGATAAGCAGGATATTCTCGCCAAACAGCGGCTGATGTACGACATGATGGCGCTGGCCCTGCAGACCGACTCTACTCGAGTGATGACGTTCTCCCTGGGCGGAATGAACGCCGTGCCGAGTAATATTCCGGGCGTGAAGACCGACTGGCATAATCTGTCGCACCACGGGAAAGACGAGGAGAAGATCGAGGAACTCAAGATCATCGAAGAGCACGAGTTCATGGCCTTCGGCGAGTTTCTCACGAAGATTCGCGGCCTGACCGAAGCCGGGCGGCCATTGCTCGACAGTACGTCGATTCTGTTCGGCTCCAACCTGGGCAACGCCTCGGCTCACGACTGGCACAACCTGCCGATTATCGTCGCCGGCGGAAAGTACCGGCATCAGGGGTATGTCGCCCACGACGCCCAGAACAACACTCCGCTGGCGAACCTGTTCGTCACCTTCGCCCAGCAGATGGGCATCGAAACCGACACCTTCGGCTCCAGCACCGCCGCCGGCATCCGCGGCCTGGAGACGGCGTAGATAGGTTTAGGTCCCTCACTGACGTTCCGGGGCAAGAAACGGAGTCTGTGAGTGAGGCGTGCAGGCTGGGATAGCCGCAGGCGTATCCCAGCATATGTGCTGGCGTTCGGGGTTAAGAGTCGATTCTTTGAGACCGGAGGGGTTGATTCAATCCGTCGCGGATGGCGCGGCCTCTTGTCGCTTTCGCGACCCGCCCGCCGAGCACCCATTGGTGCGTTGTATGCGAACCCGACGCGTGAGTGAGTTTGTTCGATGCAGGTCCCTCACTGACGTTTCGGGTTGAGATGTTTGGGCGGCAAACGAAAAAACCGCTGGGGAGCGGATCCCACAGCGGTTCATGTTTGCGACTCGGCAGAACGATCAGTCGTCCAGGCCCAGCAGTTTCTCGATGCGTGGCCAGACGGTCGTGCGGGCTTTTTCGTAGGCCCGGTGGTCGGAGATGTCGCGCGACTTGGCGAACGTCGACAGCTGACGGGCTTCTTCCTGCAGCAGATTGTAGACCTGAATCGTTTCGTCGATGTACTTCTGGTCCGACGGATCGTCGCAGTTTTCCTGAACGAGCAGCAGTTGCTTCTTCAGCGTGTCGATCATGCCCACCAGGCCGCCCATGATGTCCTGAACCTGTTCGGTTTCGTAGACATCGTTGCCGAAGGCGTCGGCAGTGGCCCCGATGGCGATGTAGGTCGTATACATGTGAGCGGCCGACAGTCCACCGATTGCCGACAGGCGGCCATCATCGTCGTCTGCGTAAGTCGTAGTCCCATTGCCGACAGCAAACGCGATCGCCACAACGAAAGCAGCCACCCGGAACGGAATCCCAGCCAACACCGATTTCATGATCATCAATCCTCTCGTGTGATTTCAGGGGAGGGAGCTCGTCCGCTCCGGAAAGCCAGCTGACATTATCATGCCGGGCCGTAACTGTTTAATCAATAGGTCAGTTCGATAATCCGACCCGGGATCAGTCGCACGTAGCGAACATCTTCCGGAGCCCGTGGATCGTCCGAGAACCGGAAGATCACTTTGTAGATGTGAGGATTGCCGGGAATCAGCGGCAGAGTTTCAAACCGCCAGAGACCTTTCAGGCGACCATCTTCGAAGCCATCGACGTCGTCTTCTTCCCGGTGCACATACACGTTGACCAGACGAACGCTGATCGCGTTCGGGGCGATGACATCGAGCATGGCGGTGCGCGGGTGCTTGTCAGCCGGAATATCGCGGCTCGGAAGAGAATAGGTTCGGCCGATGGTGCCGCGAGGGGGGGCAGCCGTCAGGCGATCCGGCCCAGCCGGGATTGGCGGTCCGCCGGATCCCAGAGCGCCTTGAAAGCACTCGGCTCCGGCCTGGAAAGGGGAGCCGGCCTGAACGCTCTGCGGAACCAGAGACAAGGTGACCCCGAGGGCCAGAAGTCGTGTGAGTGAAGAGTTCATAATCGTTCCATTCCGATACCGGACAGGGTGAAAGGGCGAGCTCAGTATTACCGTCGCGACGGTATTGGGCGGAGGAACCGCATCGCCAGCCGCAACATCAAACCCGACACAGTCGAGTTGAACAGACGCTATGAAAACCTATCACACCCCCGGCCAGCGGCGGAATTATTGGAGAATCGGCAGTCGTTTTCAGCAACTTTTCGCGGTGGCCTTCGGCAGTCTTTATGCGGCTCCCGCGACTTCTTCAAACCGCACAACCGGCTCGCACGCCTGCGCGGACCGGCCGATATGCGCCGATCGGGGGCGTTTCGGCAACACGTGCGATTGTCGATCTTTCAACGTCAAAATTCGTCTAGGCGGAAACCGCTCAAGTCGGTAGATTCTCCTGCCTCGTTGAAATCGGCGAGATTGGCGGTCCAGTTGGCGGCACGATGCTGGCGATCGGGCCAGTTTGCAGGTCCCCGCTGCGGAAGGAGTCGCAGTTATGCTCGGTACAGTCCTGAACGTCGAAGCCTACCTCAGTCGCTTCGGCGAATTGCTGAATCAGATCGATGCCACCAAGGTGGCCCAGCTCAGCGACGATATCTATCGTTGTTATGAAGAAGGCCGGATGGTGTTCATCTGCGGCAATGGCGGCAGTGGATCCAATTCGTCTCACTTCTGTGAAGACCTCGGTAAGAGCACGCTCGATCCGAAAGATTTCGAGAACGACGACGTCAAGCGTCTCAAGGTGATGAGCCTCACCGACAACACTCCCTACATTCTCGCCTGGGGGAACGATGAAGGTTTCGATCGAATCTTCGTCGAGCAGCTGAAGAATTTCGCGTCACCCGGCGATCTGCTGATTTCCATCAGCGGCAGCGGCAACAGCGCCAACATCCTGAAGGCGGTTGACTGGGCGAACAAGCACAGTCTCACCACCTGGGGCATCACCGGCTATACCGGCGGCAAGCTCCGCGATCTCGCTCAATCTGAACTGCACATTCCTCTGGATGACATGGGCATGGTGGAAACCGCTCACCTGCTGGCCTTCCACTGGGTGCTTAACGATGTCCACGCCCGTATCAACGGCGTCGGACGCTATGACTCGCAAACGGCTCCGCAGACGTTGCCACTCCGCAAAGCGGCTTAAGGCAAACGCCACGGCGATTCCGCAGGCAAACGCTCACTTTGGTCGAACGGACCTGAAGCGGCGATGGGTTTCTCTCCTTCCCCTCGCCGCTTTTTGCTGCGCTGTCGAAGACTGCCGAAGGAAGATCAGACCTCTCGGGTGAAGAACTCAGCTGTCTTTACGGGGTCGGCTTCAACCACGACGATGTTCGTCGCCGGGGTATCTCGTCCGCTGACCTGACCTGTGCTGCCGAACGCTGCATCCGGACGAGTCGTCACAATCACACAGCGTGTCGAGGCCGACTGGCGGCGATTGGCTTCTTCCAGAATGGCGGACGCCTGGAACTCCGAGCCTGGTTCGGCTTCAGCCAGCTGGTCGAGCCAGCCATGCATATCGGGACCATGCGACATACCCAGCCATTCCGTCCGAGCCGTACCGAAGCAGAGCAGGTCCAAATGCTGCGACCCGCATTCCTGAATATGACCCCAGCCGATCGTCGTCGCCAGCGAGGCTGCATTCTCAACGACTTCGAGCTGGCTTTCTTCACTCGCGTTGGGGAGCGGAGCCAGGTCGAGAATGAGCAGCATGCGACGATCGCGATGTTGCCGGTACTCCCGAACCATCAGTTCATTCCGCCGCGCCGTTGTTTTCCAGTGAATCGACCGCAGCTCATCGCCCGGCCGGTATTCTCGAATGCGATGAAATTCATCGTGATGGGCGCCTGAGCGTCCCTGGGCGATGCGGCTTGTCTCCTGTCCGTCGGAGAGACGTCGTTTCCACCAGTTGGCGAGAATTCCGATACGTGGGTAAACGAGAATCTCGTCGTAAACTTCAATCTGCAGACCCCGTTCGACAATTCCCAGCGGGAACCGCGAAACGACACGAGCCGGCCCCAGCTGATAGCGTCCCCGCTGCATGAACCGGGCCTGATAGCGACCGGTGCGGGATTGGCGGGCTGGAACCTGGGCAAACATCAGTTTCCCGGTGAGGAGCTCTCGGGGACCGATGATTCGATCTTCGATCGCGAGCAGGCAGGAAGAAAGGATCCGCTTCCGGTTCTCGAGGGTGATGTCGACCGAAACCGTTTCCCCGGCCATGAGACGCTCAGGGAGTTGGCGATGGACGAGCAGCCGCCGAGTCATGGCGAAGGTGACGCCCCCATTGACGATGAATGGACCGGCCATGAGGGCGAACATGAGCATCAGCGTGTTCGTTTTCCCAAACAGCGCCCCGAGCAGCATGATGATGAGCATGAGCACATACATCTGCCCTTCGACCGGGAGCTTCCACAGGTTGTGCGTCGCCACATTTCGACGTGAACGTGAGCCGCCGTTTCGACGCGTCCCGGCATCGATGGCGGGTGGCCCCTGCCATTCAAGCAGACTCTTCATGCCCCAGATTGAGCTGAACAGAAGCGTGAGATAGGTGCCCCAGAGGAGCGGCCAGGGAAGCAGTCTTTGCAGCACGCCGGTCGAATACTCGATGAGCAGCACCAGAATGGCCGCCAGCATTGCCAGCCAGGCGGCGACAAGAGTTTGCCGGGAATTCGCTACCGGATCAGACATGGGCACAATTCTATGTCAAGTCGTTCGAAACCGCTTTCGCGGAAGGGCTGATTCATTCTCGCAGAATTGCAGCCGAGGGCAAAGTCAGCGGTCGAAGTTCCCCGAAACCACATTCGACGGCTCGGCCGGCGTTCAATCTGATTATTGCAAGTGCAGGGAAATCCTTTTGCAATAGGTGGCAGGATCGGTACGATAGTTGGGACCGATCGCCTGCGCTGCTCCGGCCGTCGGTCGAACGCCTCGTTCTGTCCCCACCCGGTTAGACGTACGTCCGTTGTTCTTCACGCGATAGATGAATCCGATGAGCAACCCCTTTGCCAGCGATGAATATGGTCGCCCGACCGGCTCGCTGCGCAATCTGCCTCCCGACAGCAGCAAGCACGGAACCTCGCAGACGCCGTACGTTCCGGAAAGCTCCGCAAAGAACAACCGGATGGACCGTTTCGTATTCGGCCTGTTGTCGGTCTTTGCCGTACTGCTGATCTTCGGTCTGCTGGTTGTGATGATCATGAACATCTCGCCGAACGCACCAATCCGGCTGACTCCCGATCCCAATGCCATCTCCGACGAGAACGGCAATTCGGACCGTGAAGGGATTCGAGGTCCCGCAGAGACCGAACCGCAGATTTTGGGCGATTGAACCCCTTACTCCGACTCAGGAATCGAGAGCGGCCTGAGGTGTCGAGCCGGCTTCCACCATGTCCAGCTGGTGCATTTTCCGGTAGAAGTTCGTGCGATGCAGCCCCAGTATGCGGGCCGCTTCGGTCATGTTCCCCCGCGCTTTGGAAATCGCTGCGCGAATGTAGTCTCGTTGAAACTCGATCGTCGCATCGCTCAGTGTTGTGAATTCTTCGGAAGGAGCCGACAGTCGAATCCACTTCAACTCCGTCAGCAGATCGTTCGCGTTGATCGTATCGCTCGAGACCCGCCAGACGAGTCGCTCCATGACAGTGCGCAGCTCTGCAATATTGCCCGGCCAGGAGTGCTGCAGCAGCGCCTCGCAGGCGGCATGGGACAGTTCCGGCACACTGCGCCCGGACGCCTGAAACGCCTGCTGCGTGAAATGTTGGGCGAGTGGAAGGACATCTTCGGAACGCGACTGCAGAGCAGGGACTTTCAGCGAGCAGACGGTGAGCCGTCGATACAGGGATTCCTGAAATCGCTTCTCGTCGACTTCACGCTGGAGATCCACCGTGGTCGTGACGATCAACCAGGTTCGACGTTGTGTCGATCCGACAATCTCCGCCGAACGAAGCAGTTGCAACAGATCCTCCTGCAACTCCGCACTTAACTGTTCGACGTTGCTGAGCAGAATCGTCCCACGTTCAGGACGGGCGGCGATTGTGCGGACCTGATCCCACTCTGCGGAATTTCCTGCGGAGAATTCCAGAAGCAATCCGGGAGAATCCGACTTCCGCCAGTGCAGCGCCCGTGCGATGGCCCGCTTGCCGGTCCCCGGTTCTCCTGCCAGACACAGAGGAAATTCAAGCTGAGTCAATGCGTCGATCTGCTCTCGGAATGTCGACAGGAAATCGCTCTCGCCAATCAATTTCGTCTCGTTCCGCAAACGCCTGATGCGCACGTTGTGTTCGTGAAGAACGTCGGCGTGCTGCTGGCGAGAATTCAAATTGAGTTGGACAAAGCGTTCCAGCGTCTGAAGGCAGTTGCGAAAGACTTCCGCAGCCATTTCGACAAGAGGCAGGTCGCTCTGATCGAACTTTCGACCCGCCAGCAGGAGCACACTTTCATCTGACAGAGGAACGAGAATTTGAGCCCAGGTCTCGGCTGGAGTGTCCGGCAGAAACACCGATTGCTGTGTTTCACTTGCGCGATTCAGCTGCGAAGCGTCGTACCGACCGACGAATCGCGCGCTGATACTGGCCCGTTCGGTCCACTGGGAATCTCGATCGACGATAACGAGTCCCTGCGCTCCCAGATGCTTCTGCAACACGGCGAGGGAACTCATCAGAAAGGCGTCCGGATCATCAGCCGCCGTCTGCAGCAATGCCAGCAGATCCCGCTGCATGTCAATCAGAATCGCCGCTTCGGCCGGACTCATGGAAGCGGGAAACGCATTCGGGTCAGAGGGGACGCTTTCGGAACCGTCTTTCATGGAAGCCGCCTGCTTCGTGCTGTCGTGGGCATCCGTCAATTCTGGATTCCTTCCAGGGCGTCGTCGCGGATCTGCTTCAGTGTCTCGACCATCTCGGGGTGTTCCTTTGCGACGTTCGTTTTTTCACTCGGATCCGACTTCAGATTCACCAGAAACAATTCTCGATCCGCTGGCGACAGGTTGCCCTGATTGCTGGTGTCGCGGCAGTTGCCGAGCAGCTTCCAGTCACCCTGACGAACCGCCCATTGAGCATTCTTACCATTTCCCATCTGCCAGTAGAACTGTTCATGCGGCGATTCGGCGGAGCCGGACCGCAATACGCCTGAAAGATCCTTGCCATCGAGATGAGCCGAGCCCGGCGAGACTCCTGCGAGGGCGGCCAGCGTGGGCAGCCAGTCGCAACCGGTCACCATCTGCTCCCGCACTTCACCCTGTGGCAATCCACCCGGCCAGGAGACTACCGACGGCACACGGATTCCGCCTTCGAACAGACAACCCTTCGCCCCGCGATACGGCCCGGCGTTACCGCCCCCGAAGAAGGCCCGCTCCTCCGTGGAATGCCCGTGGTCGGACTGGAAGACGATAATGGTATTCTCTCTCAGCTTTTCTTCTTCGAGATAGTCGAGCACTTCGCCAACCTTCTCATCCATCGTCGATACGAACGCAGCGTATTCCCTACGCGGCGTCGGCAGGTCCGCGTATTCCTTTCGCCACCTGTCAGTACCCTGATAAGGATAGTGCGGCACGTTGATTGCCCAGTAAATCATGAACGGCTTTTTGTCCGCCTTTTCGATCGCCGCCTTCACTTCGCGTACGGTCAGATCGGGAAAGAACTGGCCATCCTCAAAGATCTCCTGACCGTTCCGCCAGAGATCGTGACGGTTCGGCCCCTGCCAGTAAAAGAAGTGGGAGTAGTTGTCGATACAGCCTCCCATATGCCCGAACGAACTGGTAAACCCCTGAGCGTTGGGCATTGTTTCGGGCGTATATCCCAGATGCCACTTGCCGACATGAGCCGTCGCATAACCGGCATCCCGAAAGACTTCGCCCACGGTATATTCCGACGGCGGCATCCCCGGCTTTCCTTCCTGCGAGCTCACATTGGACGGCACCCCGGCCCGTACCGGAAACCGCCCCGTCAACAACCCCGCACGAGACGCCGAGCAGATGCAACTCGGAGCATACATCTGCGTAAACCGAACACCCGTCTTCGCGAGTCGATCAATACTCGGCGTCTGCAAATCGTCCGACCCATAACAATTCGCATCAAGCGTCCCCTGATCGTCGGTGTAGATGATGAGCACATTCGGCCGTGCGGCAGCCGATGCCTGGGTTTGGAGTTGAGCGAGAGTGAAGGGAACTACGACCGCGATTAACAACGCGGTCGAAATCCTTTGTCGGATGGAAGCGACCAAGGGAGCCGGGGAACGAAACGTCATCGAATTGATCTCCAACTGTGGGAGCGAAACACGGGGTGATCCCCGAGTATCAATCGCAGCGGTCCAATGGTCAATCGACCGCGGGACATTTCGCTGGTCAGCGTTTCGTCTGCATGCGCTTCAGGCGAGGATATTCTTTAGCACGTGTCCTTCGACATCGGTCAGGCGGAAGCGGCGGCCCTGGTATTTGAAGGTAAGCCGTTCGGCGTGCAGCAGGAAGAAGACGCCATTGGCTGCACGGATCACGACTTTTTTCCCAAGTCCCGGGCCGACGAATACCGGGCGGACGATCTGGCGGTGATGGAAAGCGGGAAGCCCATTCTGAATCGAATGGAAAGTGCTCCCGAGTCGGAAGGCTCGCCACGACTGGTCGTGACCAGCAAGATTCCGCTGCGAGATCCCCGCGGCCAGGTGATCGGGATCGCTGGCTTCTCGCGGCGGGTCGATCAGGTCCGGCAGTCAGCCGGGACGGCGGATGCATTCACGCGAGTTATCGAGCTGATGCACGAGCAGTTCGCCGACCCGCTTACTTCCGAGCAGCTGGCCGAGGAAGTGGGGCTCTCGGTGAGTCAGTTCGAGCGTCAGTTTCGTCGCGTAATGGGATCGTCGCCCCATAAGTATCTGCTCAGAGTTCGTATCGAGCATGCCGCCCGCCGGCTGAAAGAAACGTCGGATTCTGTAACGACAATCGCTCTGGCGTGCGGCTTCTACGACCATGCCCACTTCAGTCGCACCTTCCGCCGACTGATGAAGGTCTCTCCCCGCGAGTACCGCACGAAAATGACCTGATCGTCTGCGACAGGGGCCTCCGGTCGACCGGGTAAACTGGAGAGTAGCTGTCCCGGTGTGCCTAACCGACGGAGCGTAAGATTTGGTCGCTCGGTGCAGGGAATCGCCAGATTCCCACTTGCGGCCCGTTCAAGGTGCTATAGAAAGCAGAATGAAGCGGCGGCGCCGCCAGTTGATCATCTCTTTCACTTACTTGAATGCGATTCGATGTTAGAGATCTTTGAGTCCGTCACGAAGCGTCTGGTCGAGGTCTGGAAGTCGAATGAGCTTTCGAGCCGCAAGAGTGTCTTTACCTGCCGGTGCGGACGTCCGGTCTACTTCGACAACAGCCTTTGTCTGGGATGCGAAGCTCCGCTTGGCTATGAGCCCCACCTTCAGGAGATCCGTGCCCTCTACCCGGGGCCGGAAGCGGGAACCTGGATGCTGGAGGAGGATCCGGAGGAACGGGAGCTTTGGAAACGCTGCGAAAACTTCGGTTCGCCCGCGGGGTGCAACTGGCTGGTCCGGGCCGATCAGGAAGAAACGCTTTGCCGGTCGTGTCGACTGAACAATACGATTCCCGACCTCAACGACCCGGACAATTGCGAGGGGTGGCGGAAGATCGAAAACGCCAAGCGTCGTCTGGTGGCCCAGCTGTTGAATCTTGGGCTCCCCGTAGCTTCGAAAGTCAGTGAGGACCCGGAGCATGGTGTGATGTTCGACTTTCTCAGGTCGAAGGAAGACGGCCCGAGAATTCTGACGGGGCATGCCAATGGGTTGATTACTCTGAATATCGAAGAGGCGAACGACTCGATCCGGGAGAAAATCCGGCACGAGATGAAGGAGCCGTATCGAACATTGCTCGGCCATTTGCGGCACGAGATCGGCCATTACTACTGGGATCGTCTCATCGCGGAGACCGAATGGCTCGAAAAGTTTCGTGAGCTGTTCGGCGATGAGCGTGAGAATTACGCCGAGGCTCTCGATCGCAATTACAAGGAAGGCCCGCCCGCCGACTGGGCTTCTCGCCACATCAGTTCCTATGCGTCGGTGCATCCCTGGGAAGACTGGGCGGAAACCTGGGCCCATTATCTGCATGTCGTCGACAGTCTCGATACCGCTCTTCGATTTGGACTCCGCGGGGAGGATGTCGAGCAGGAAATCGAGCCATTTACTGTCGACGATCTTTACGATCCGGAAGCGCCCGATACGGAGCGGTTTATCCTGCTGATCAACTCCTGGGTCAAGCTGACGACCGTCCTCAACGAACTCGCACGAAGCATGGGACAACCCGACTTCTACCCGTTTGTCATGTCCCGCCCTGTGCTGCGCAAGATGCATTTCATTCATCTCGTCGTCAAAGACGCCCGGGGCGGAACTCCGTTGATCAGCTAGCCTCGTCCCGGTCAGTAGCATCGACCGAGCGATTCCGGGTATGTTCGCCAGAGTCCCGATGTGGGGAATGAAAACTCGGACTCATGCAGATGGGGAAGGTGATGGCGCGCATCGAATGGAAGAGAGTCTGTCTGATCCTCGGCAGTGTTCTGTGTTCGCTGACAGGACTTCAAGCCGGTGAAAGCGTGCGTCCGAATATCGTTTTTCTGATGTCGGATGACCAGTGCACCTACAGCCTCGGTTGCTATGGAAATCCCGATGTCGAAACGCCACATCTCGATCAGCTGGCTGCTGAGGGAATGGTCTTTGACAATCACTACGATACGACCGCGATCTGCATGGCGAGTCGAGCGAATGTGATGACGGGGATGCTGGAGTACAAGACCGGCTGCAATTTCGACCATGGCCCGCTTACTCAGGACAAGTGGGAAAAATCCTACCCGATGCTGTTGCGAGAGGCGGGGTATCAGACCGCGTTCGCGGGCAAGTTCGGTTTCGAGATTGTCGATTCTCCCGACTCAAAAGATCTGCGGCTGCCCGATGGTGATTTCGATCGCTGGGGAGGCGGCCCCGGGCAAACGTCGTACGAAACCCGGAAGAATAAGTCGATGGTGAAGTATGCGGAGGAGTATCCCCATTCGACATTGTCGTACGGAGCATTTGGCCGAGATTTCATCGAAGAGGCCGCTGGGGCACAGAAACCGTTCTGCCTTTCAATCAGCTTCAAGGCTCCGCACAAGCCGGCCACGCCCGATCCCAGGTTCGACGACATCTATCGTGATAAAGCGTTCCGGAAGCCGGGCAACTTCGGGCGCGAACATGGTCTGCACTTTTCAGAGCAGAGCCGCCAGGGCCGTCAGTTCGAACGATTTCATTCCTGGAACTATTCCGACAAGTACGACGAGGTCATGGCCGTCTATCACCAGCAGGTTTATGCGATCGACGTCGCCGTGGGGATGATTCGTCAGGCGATCGACGAGGCCGACGTGCGTGACGAGACGGTCATTATCTTTACGTCAGACAACGGATATCTTTGTGGTTCGCACGGCTATGGTTCGAAGGTGCTGCCCTATGAAGAGTCCTCGCGTGTTCCCCTCATTATCTTCGATCCCCGTCATCCCAACAGCGGACGGAAGCTCCGGGCGAACGCACTGACAGGCAATGTCGACTTCGCTCCGACAATCTGCGCTTTGGCCGGCGTGGCATGCCCCGAGGGGATCGACGGGCGCAATTTAATGGCGATCTACGATGATCCCACCGCAAGGATCCACGAATCGCTGCCGCTGATCAACGTCTGGGGACCGAAAGCGGTCCATTCACTCGGCGTCGTGACTCAAGACCTGAAGTACATCTTCTGGCCGTATGGAGCCAACGGGATGACGCCGACCGAAGAACTGTACGACACCGCCGCAGATCCACTGGAGTTGATGAACCTCCGGGACGACAGGACGGCAGAGAGCAAACTGCAGGAAATGCGGACCCGCTACGACAAAGCCGTGCAGCATTGGCGCGAGAATGCGGTCGATTACAACGACTATCAGCTGTACGGCGACATCTTTGACCGCCATCTGACCTGGTCGCAGAAGGCTCGATTGATGAAACGTTCGTCCGTTCCGAAGTAACCGGGCAGGCGGCTCATCGAGTCCGCCCGTTGAACAGTTTTTCAGCGAGGACGTTCGGCCGTGTTCAGCGGCTGCACTTTCAACGTCACGACAGTGCCGTTCAGCGGATTGGGAGCGGAGTAATCACCGGCCGCGGAGAGTTCGTCGCGGCCGACGTCGAGACCATCTTTGGGCTGAACGGGGATCAATCCGGGGGACTCGGCAGCGGCTACAGTCTGCCCGTTATAGAGGAGCATTATCTTCTGTTCATCGAGGATCGCTTCGAACGCGAACTTCTTTCTCACCGGATGCGGCGCTTTCACCCGGGTGACTTTGCCCATAACGCGAACATCGAAGGTCAGATGTCCCTCGTGGACGTGAACTGCGAATCCATTTTCGCGTCCCCCCTGCGCGACAATCACACCGTCTCCCTGCAACGTTTCCACGCGACCGGCGATCGAGAGTGGACGGTTCGCAATCTGAGGAGTGGCGATAGAGACATGATTTCCCATTCGCGCTGCGTCCGCTGTCTTCCGTGGATTCCGACCCACGGGTTCGGGATATCTGTCGAGGATCTGCTTGAGTGAGTCAACGACGTGCGGGCGATCGACTGCGAGATTGCGGGTTTCGAGAGGATCGGTCTGGTAATCGTAGAGTTCGTATTCCGTCGAATCTTCGGAGCCATCGAAAGACTGCCATGCGACTAGCCGGTAGCGCTCGGTGCGAATCGACCGGCCGAGTTTCTTTTTGGGATAGGCGTGGTAGGCGTGATCGCGGACTCGAGCGGTCGGATCCTTCAGAACCGGAACAAGACTGACGCCATCGATTGGCTGCGGACCGTCGGGAACGGGCAACCCGGCGAGTTCGGCGAGTGTCGGAAAAATGTCGACGCTTTCCGCCGGCTGTTTTGTCGATGTGCCCGGCTGCGTGACGCCGGGAGCGGCGATAAGGATGGGAATGCGATTGGCCTGTTCATAGTTCGTGTGCTTGGTCCAGATCCCGAGGTCGCCCAGGTGAAATCCATGATCTCCCCAAAGGACGACAACGGTCTCGTCCTCCAGACCGAGCTCGTTGAGTTCCTTGAGGACCTTCCCGATCTGGGCATCGACAAAGCTCGTGCTAGCGTAATAGCCGTGAATCAACTGACGTTTCAGTTCTTCACTGAATGCTGCATCGTCCTCCGTCGGGACGGGTTTGTAATTGGTTATCTCTCCTCCCCGTTTGCCGGCAACAGCGGGGGCGTCGTCTGGCAGTTCTTCGTATTCGGGCAGCGGCAGCATCGCGGGATCGTAAAGATCCCAGTACTTCTGGGGGGCGCTGAAGGGGAGATGCGGACGGGCAAATCCAGCTGCAATAAAGAAGGGCGTGCCTTCCGAATCGCGTCGCTTCCGGGCGGCTTTCAATCGCTCAATCGTTTCGGCGGCGACACGACCATCCGCATAGTCGGTGTCCTCGGCTTCCGGCGATTCAAAGGCTGCTCCCCGGGGCAGAGAGCGAATCGCGTTAAGCTTCTGGTTGGTGAAGTACGCCTCTTCCCGCGTCAGCTGGCCGCCATCAGTACTGGCTGGATCAAGGTACTCAATCACCTTGTCGTGAAAATGAGGCACCTGGAACGATTCCGGATCGCCGTTGTTGCCATGACCGATGTGAAAGATCTTCCCCAGCGACTCCGTCCGGTAGCCCCCGTGCTTCGCGAAGTGCTGGGGCATCGTGACGGCTTCCGGAAGAATCTGCCGCAACTCGCTGCCGAGTCCGTACAGTCCGGTTGAGGTCGAATGCGACCCGAGCATGAGTGTGAACCGTGACGGAGCGCATACGGCCTGATTGCAATATGCGAGGTCGAACCGCATTCCGCGGGCGGCCAGTGCATCGATACTGGGCGTCTTCGCGATCCGATCTCCATAGCAGCCGAGGGCCGGCTTGAGATCATCTACCAGAATCAACAGCACATTCGGACGTTCGGCTGCGGATAACCGAGGCTCACATGACAACGCGACCAGAAGCAGCGCGGCGAGAAAGCGAAGGGAGCAGTTGAGCATGGCGCGGGTTCCCGTGATAGCGGACTCTTAATTCAGAGCGGTTCATCGTATCGGGAGAAGCCGGGGGAGCAATGAAAGGATCAGTCACACCGCTGAGAATTGTTGTCACCCAGAAAATCAAGAACGGGGCGTCCCGAAAGACGCCCCGTTGCAGGACTCAGTCACTCAAAGCGGGGACGGTCAGTTCGTCGTTCCCTGCTGGAGCTTATTCATGACCTCGTCCACGTTGAAGCTGTCCGGCTTCTGACGAGGAGGAAATTCCTGGAATGTTTTCAGGAACTCACCCACGTAAGCCTGAGCGGGCACGAGCATGAAGGCGTGATCGAGCAGCCAGTCGTAATAGGTGTTGGACGTGATATCGGCCTGTTCGTACGGGTCAGCGTGAAGATCGAAGATCTTCGGGACCCGAAGTGTTGTGAATGGTTCCGCCCAAACGCGAAGAGTCCCTTCGGCACGCTGTTCGAGGAAGACGAGTTTCCAGTTCTCGAACCGAAGACCGACCAGCTGGCCATCATCGTTGAAGTAGAAGAACGAGTCTCGTGGCGACTCGTCTTCCTTCCCGGTCAGATAAGGCAGAAGGTTGTAGCCATCGAGGTGCACCTTGAAGGATTTGCCCGCGGCTTTGTGCCCCTTGAGGAGCTTTTCTTTCACATCGGTGTCGCCCGCGGCGGCCAGGAAGGTCGGCAGCCAGTCGAGGCCACTGACGATCTCGTTCGACACGCTGCCCGCCTTGATCTTGCCGGGCCAGCGAATCATGCAGGGAACGCGGAACGCTCCTTCCCAGTTCGAGTTTTTCTCATTGCGGAACGGACTGACGGCGGCATCCGGCCATGTATTTTTATGCGGACCATTGTCCGTGGTGTAAAGAACGATCGTGTTTTCCGCGATTCCCAACTCGTCGAGCTTCTCGAGCAGTGTTCCGACATGGTTGTCGTGCTCGATCATCCCGTCGGCGTATTCGGTTCTCGCAGTCACCCCCGGTTCGTCGCGGTGCTCGTCGCGAACATGCGTGCGGAAGTGCATGCGGGTTGCGTTCCACCAGCAGAAGAACGGTTTCTCAGCTTTGGTCTGACGCTCAATGAAGTCAATGGCTGCAGCCGAGGTCTCGTCGTCGATCGTTTCCATCCGCTTTTTGGTCAGCGGACCGGTGTCTTCAATCTTGCCATCGGCGGTTGCCCTGATGACGCCGCGAGGTCCGAACTTCTTGCGGAATTCGGGATCGGTCGGGTAGTTACGATTCTCGGGTTCCTCTTCAGCATTCAGGTGGTAGAGGTTGCCGTAGAATTCATCGAAACCATGAGCGGTCGGAAGAAACTCATTTCGGTCACCCAGGTGATTCTTACCGAACTGCCCCGTGGCGTAGCCGTGAGGCTTGAGCAACTCGGCGATCGTCGGATCTTCCGCCTGCAGACCGACTTTGGCCCCCGGCATCCCAACTTTGGCCAGCCCGGTGCGGTACGTGCACTGGCCGGTAATAAAGGTCGAACGACCAGCCGTGCAGCTTTGCTCGGCATAGTAGTCGGTGAAGATCATCCCTTCTCGGGCGACGCGGTCGATATTGGGCGTGCGATAGCCAACCAGTCCCATTGTATAGGCGGAAATGTTGGACTGACCGATGTCATCGCCAAAAATCACCAGGATATTAGGCTTATCCTGAGCGGTTGCTGATGCGACTGTGATGAAACACAGCATCAGCGCGAGGAAGAACGGGGCCTGGGGTCTCGTCATCGGGGTCTCCTTCGGGGCAGAGTCTGACCGAACTGACAAACAGCCGGCATCTAACAGAAAAGCAGCTCGTTGCGGGGACGCAAACGACCCGCTCATTGTGGTGAACGGGAGAACTGCAAGAGAGTATTGCATTCCGGATCCCGACCGATGGCCCCTCGGTCGTCGTGAACAGCGATGGTGCTTCCGAGTATAGACACATGAAACCCAAAATAGCACCGGCTTGCGATCACGATTTAGCGGACTTCATAGAAAATGAACAATCGATGAACTGATTCAGCAACGCGTTCCCGGTCTCGCGATTAACTTCTATCAGGCGTCTGTCCTGTTCGTAAGGGCTTTCCAGCGACCGCTCCGCTGTCCATCTGCAGATTTTACCTGACGGCTCCTGCTCGGTACGATGAACCGCTTGTGGCGTAGCTGACTTGCGGGCTTGCACTCGGGAACGAACACGAGTCCGTTCCCCTGCGGAGACTGCCATGGGTGCCATCGAACTGCTAGTGCTCATCGTCGTGTTGATCGGCGTGATTTATGGCTTGAATGCCCGAGGGACATCGGAATCGCGATCGCGGTCTGAATCGTCGCCCGGTTTCTTTCGAGCACTGTTTCAGGGGCATGCAACGTTGACCTGCTGGCACTGCGGAGCGGAAACCGATTCGCGGAAGCAACGTTGTCAGCATTGTGATCGAGAATTGAAATAGTCATTTTCCTTCGGAAAGTTCCATCCATGAAAAATCATCTGTGGTCTGGTATAGGCGCCGTTGCGCTGGGAGTCGTGCTGATGTTCGCGGGAACAACCCATGCCGAAGAGCCTGCCCCGGGGAAACAGGTCGAGCAGTCGCTGACATTGAAGAACGACCAGCCGCTCGATTACTGGCTCTATCTCCCGGAAGACTATTCCAAAGACAAGCCGGCTCCTCTCATGCTCTTTCTGCATGGCCGGGGAGAGCGGGGCGATGATCTGGAACTCGTACTCAAGCATGGTCCCCCGCGATTGATTTCCGAAGGGAAGCAGATGCCGTTCATCGTGGCGTCTCCGCAGTTGCCGAAAGATCCCCTCTGGTGGAATGTCGATCATCTGATCCTGCTGCTCGATGAACTGGAAGAGAAGTATGCCGTCGATAAGTCGCGCATCTACCTGACCGGCCTGAGCATGGGAGGATTTGGCACCTGGGAACTCGGCGCCAAGCAGCCGAAGCGATTCGCGGCATTGATTCCGATTTGCGGGGGCGGCTCGCCGGAATGGGCCGACCAGCTGGCCACGGTTCCGATCTGGGCCTTTCATGGGGATCAGGATCGAGCCGTACCCGTCGAGCGGACACTGGAAATGGTGAAGGCCATCAAAGGTGCCGATGGCGATATCAAGCAGACGATCTACCCGGGTGTTTCTCACGATTCCTGGACGCAGACCTATGCCAATCCGAAAATCTACGACTGGCTGCTTTCTCACACTCGTTAATCGTTAACCTCTGTCCTGACTGTTCGACGTATCTATGAATCCTGAAAATGCTGATTCCGCTGCCCAGGCGGAACCGGAACGCGAAGATCTGAGCCCCTGGTTTCTCACCCTTGATGATCTCAAGGAACCGCTCAACTGGTCGGAGTTCTTTGGAAACGACAACCCCGTCGAGATCGATGTCGGATGCGGACGGGGACTGTTTCTGTTCAACGCCAGTGAACGCAATCCCGACGTGAACTATCTCGGGATCGAGATCGACTACAAGGAGGGCCGCCGCGGAGCGAAGCGACTGAAGAAGGCCGAGCGCCCCAACGCTCGCGTACTTGGTGGAAACGTCCACCGCGCCTTCGACGACTTCGTACCGAAGCAGTCGGTCTCCGCCGTGCATGTTTACTTTCCCGACCCCTGGTGGAAGGCGAAGCATCACAAGCGGCGGGTCTTCACCGAAAACTTCACGAAGCAGATTTACGATGTTCTCGTGCCCGACGGGCATTTGCATGGCTGGACCGATGTGTTCGACTACTGGGAACTGATGACCGGGCACATCACTGAGCACGGCGGCTTCGCCGAGCGACCCGCTCCGGAAGAACGCATTCCCCAGCACCACATGGACTATCAGACAAGTTTCGAACGGAAGAAACGCCTCGCCGGCTGGCCCATCTATCGCGGCCTCTGGCAGAAGCAGCCTCTCCCGTAACGAAGAACGTAGAAACGAAGAACGCAGGGAAGCTCGAAAGCATTCCCTGCGCCCCCTTCTGGCCTGGTGCCGCCTTGGGATCAGGTCAGATGGCCAGCAGATTTCTGCAGGTGGTTCATCGTGGCGGACTGCTGTTCGATGGCGACGGCGACGCCGCCAATGTTCTGGTTCACATCGCCGACGGCATTGCGAATCTGATCGGCCGACTCGACAACCTGCGAGATGCGGCCGCGAATCTCCTTGACGCTCTCTTCAATCATCTCCGTCGCCTTGCGGGTTTCGATCGCCAGCGACTTTACTTCCGTGGCGACGACGGCAAAACCACGTCCCGCATCGCCGGCTCGGGCGGCTTCCACCGACGCATTCAGGGCAAGCAGGTTGGTCTGTTCGGCGAACTTGCTGATCAGACTGACGACATCGCCAATTCGCCGGCTGCTGTCGCCGAGGCCATCGATGGTTTCGCCGGTCGCGTCCATCAAGGTCTGCGTGTGATTGGCGAGGTTAGTCACGTTGTTGACGTTGCGGGAGATCTCCGTGATGGTGGCCGTCATCTCGGCGAAGCTGCTGGCCAGTGTTTCGGCTGTCCGTGACGATTCCTGTCGAGCTTCGACTTCTTTGGTGATGTCGGTGGCGAACTTGACGACTTTCACCAGATTTCCCGCCGGGTCGAAGATCGGATTGTAAGAAGCTTCGATCCAGATTTCGTTGCCCCGCTTGGAGAGCCGCTTGAACTGGCCGCTGTGATTCTGACCGGATTGCAACTTCTTCCAGAACTCGGCATAAGCCGACGAGCGGGCGTATTCGGGATCGACGAACATCTTGTGATGATGCCCCTGAATTTCATCGAGACGGTAGCCGACGACACTCAGGAAGTTGTCGTTGGCCGTAATGATGGTTCCATCGACGTTGAACTCGATCACAGCCTGCGTTCGACGGACAGCTTCGAGCTGATACTCGTAGTCCGAAGCCGTCATTTTGTCTTTGGTGACATCGAGAGCGAACTTGATGACGCCGACGGCCCGTCCGTTCTCATCCAGGATCGGATTGTAGGCAGCTCTCAGCCAGATGTTTCGCCCCCCTTTGGCGACCCGATGAAATTCGCCGCTGACAAACTCCCCGCGACGCAGGCGTTCCCAAAGTTCGCGGTATGCCGCGGTCTGACCATACTCGGGATCGACGAACAGACGATGGTGCTGGCCCACGACTTCCTCTTCGGTGTAGCCCATTGTCTGCTGGAAGTTCTGGTTGGCGGCGATGATGGTGCCGTCCATCTCGAATTCGATGACGGCAAACGAGCGACTGAGTGCATCGAGAATGCCGTCTGACTTCCGGGAAGCGATGCGGGCCGACTCGGCTTCGTGTTCCATGCGTTCAATCGTCGAACGGGTCTGCAGCAGTTCTGCTTCCACTGTTGCCAGATTCCGCTGCGTGCCGGGACGTCGATTGATCAGAGTAAAGGGCATTGTGTCATCTCCATATCTGAGGGGGCATAAGCAATGGCTCCGTTGAACCGCTATCCCGACTCTAGGACGCACTTTCAGCGGGAACGGAAAACAGCCCTCGAATTTCGCCCTTCCACAGCGGGCTTCAGAGATATCCCCGCAACAGCTTCGGAGTGGTGCTTTCATTACGGACAGAAAGCGCAATCCGCACAGCAGGGAACGGGTCTCAGGTGATTGCCGCAGACGTCCGCCATTCCATCAGGGGATCACCTCAACCCCGGTGGAAGAGCGCAGCTGTCAGGGATGCCCCCTGGAGACATGCCCCGGTTCTACGAACGCGTGCGTTCGTGCAGGGCTTCAGCGGAGATGCTGTAGACGACTTCCTGAGCGAGTCGGTCCATGTCCATCACGAGTCGGTCGACGCGGCCCGACAGGTACATGTAGATGATCAGCGAAGGGATCGCGACCATCAGGCCGGCTGCGGTGGTGAGCAGAGCCAGGGCGATGCCGGCGGCCAGTTTCTCCGGGCTGCCCATGGCGGCACTGCCGGCGATGCCGTTGAAGGCATCAATCATGCCCCAGACCGTGCCGAGAAGGCCGATGAGCGGAGAAACCGTCGCCACGCCGTTGAGCACCCGCAGGTGCTTCCGCATCTGGCTCACCTGCCGCTCACCGCCATCGATGATCGCCTGTTCCACTTCGACGCTCGGCTTGCCCCATTTCCGGACGCCGTGCGCAAAGATCTGCGCGACCGGGCTGCCGTTTTCATCGCAGAGCTGCAGGGCTTCGTCCGGCTCGATGGTGCCTTCCCGCAGGTGATGCAGAAAGCGATCAACGAACGGCTTGGGAATCACCCGGGCTTTCCGCAGGACGACAAGACGTTCCGTGCTGAACCAGAGCGAAATCAGCGTCGCCAGGCCGAACGGAAGCCCCCACCAGCCGAGAGCGGTGACCGCTTCGGCGGGAGTGACGGGAATGACGCCGCGAGCGGGTTGGCCCGCCGGGTTTTCGGCCGGTGCGGCTTCGGCGGGAGCGGCCGGACCAGGGCCCGGCTGTTCCGCATCCTGAGCAGCGGCAAAGCGGATTCCAGACGTAGTCACACCCAGAACGATGATGATCGCCAGGCCGAGGTGTCGAATCTGCTTCATTGTCGGGATATTCCACGCAGCGGATAAATACTTCACGTCAATCACTCACCCTGATCAATATCGAGCGCAGAAACGCTGCAGGTGATCCCCATTTTCTCAATCCCGCGGATTTGCGAGAGTCAGACACTCTCCAGTTTTGCCAGGTTTCCCTGCTTGCCGTAAACAGGCGTGACTGGCTCTTTTCGCGACGAATTCTGCCGGCTTAACCGGCTGGTTTCAACGCCTGAACCCGCTCGCTGGCCCGGGTTGCGAACTCACTTTCAGGATACAGCCGGATCAGGTTCTCATAGTTGATGATTGCCTGATCCTTGTTTCCGAGGACCTCATCGCACTGGCCGGCCTGGTACAGAGCGGCTGACTGCAGGTCCGGGAAGCCGGGGAAGAGTATGGCCATACGAATGTATTCTTTGATCGCCAGGCGATAGTCCTTCTGAATTAGCGCGGTCTCGGCGAGATAGAACTGACTCTGGGCGGCAGCCAGAGATTTCGTCCCGGCTGCACGATCGAGCACGGCTCGAAACGCCTGTTCGGCGGCCTCGAAGTTGGCCTCGGCAATGTGAATCCTTCCGACAATCACCTCGAGCTCTTCCCGCTCCGGCGTGTTGGGATATTCTTTCCGCAGCACTTCGAGGGCATCTTTGGCTTTCTGATAGTCTTTACTGCGCCGGGCCAGTTCACCCGTCTGCACGTACATGCGGGGGAACCAATCGGGGCGATTGTCGTCCGGAATCGCCAGAGCCCGTTCCCGCAGACTGGCGAGCTGATCGCGGGCTTCGGCCAGTTGATTTTGATCCATGAACAGCTGAATCAACTGCAGTTCGATCTCTCCGACCTCGGCGGCATTCGTTGGACTCCCGCCCGATTCCTTCAGATACCGGGTGGCATATTCCTTAACCGCTTCGGTGTTGTTCTCACTCGCGGCGACCATCACCCGCTGGTAGAGCGCCCGACGTTTCACGAATTCGTCGATCTGCTTCTGCTCCAGCAGCATGTCGAGTCGTTGACGAGCCGATTCAATCTCGCCATCGACAAAGTCGCTCTCGGCCAGAGACAGCAGAGCGTCGTCCGCCCGATCGCTGTTCGGCGTTTCTTTCAGCAGGATCTCGAAGACCTGATCAGCCAGGGCGAACTGTTCGCTTTCGTAGTGAAGCAGGGCCCATTCATCGAGCAGTTTGTCGAGTTCCGTTCGCCGGTTCTCGGGCTGCTTGCGGAGTTCTTCGTACGCGATGCGATAAGCTTCCGCCGACTGATCGACCTTCTTCTGCTGTCGATAAATGCGAGCCGCTTCGCGGGCGGCTCGATAGGCGACATGATGCACTTCGTTCCCGGTCGCGACATCGGAGGGCGAACGATGGGCCTGCGCCGTTTTCAGGAACGCCTCGGCGGCTTCGTTCTGTTCGCCCGCCCGCAGTCGGGACATTCCCTGCATGTATCCCGCTTCCGCGGCAACCTGAGCCGACTTGGGGAAGTCCTGCTGCAGTTTGTCGAACCGCTGATCGGCTTTCGCGAAGTCACCTGCTTCGAAGTAACTCCACGCCTGCCCGGAAAGGGCTTTGATGGTCCAGTCGTCCGACAGCTTCAAATCGATGACCTGTTGATACAACTCCTGGGCGGTGTCCCACTGCTGCCGGGCATAGCTCAATTCGGCAAGCTGATACGTCGCTTCCGCCAGCGTCGACGGTGCGATGCCAGCCGTGCGGAGGTTTGCCAGAGCTTCGCGAGCCGCCGCGACGTCGCCCAGTTTGATGAGGACGTTCATCCGGACGATGTTGGCCTGCGTCAGCGGAGTCTCTTTTCCGACCAGCTGTTCGTATTGGTCGAGGGATTTCAAAGCGGAATCGTAGGCCGCCGTCTCGTATTCACTGCTTGCCAGCAGCAGCCAGCTTTCCGGATACTGCAGCTTCTCCGGTTCAAGATCCCGCGTGACGGGACTGATGACCGCGATCGCAGCCGGATGATTGCCCCGTTCCTGCAGCACGCGGGCCGCCTGATAGTGCGCCTGCTGGGCGAACCGATCCGTCTGATCGGAAACCGATTTCAACACGCCATCAAGCAGTTCCGTCGCCTTCGCGAGCCGCGTGGAGCGATCGCCCAGCGAGTCGGGCAGCGGATCCTTCTCCGACGTTCCCGCACTCAACAGCCGCGCCTTCAGCAGTGTGGCTTCATTCGACTGTCGCTCGGTTGGTTTGGTCTCAAATTCCTGTTCTGCCAGTTCCCATCCCTGACCAAGTTGATTGGTCAGCAGGCAGGCTTCGATGGCCGCGAGTCGGGCATCGATCGCCGATTCGCCTTTGGGATACTTCTTCAGATACTCCAGGAAGAGCGGCAGCGCCTGATCGTAGTTTCCGAGCTGAAAGCGACTGTCGGCCAACTGGAAATGAATCTTCGGCAGCAGGTCGCTGTCCTGCGTTTCTTTCATCAACTGATCAAGCCGCTGAGCCGCCTGCTCAAGATTGCCGGACCGTTTGTAGGTCTGTGCAATCCAGTACGAAGCCGTCTTGCCGTACTGTTCGTTCTGCTCGGCTGCCGCGAACTGCTCGACCGCCTTGTCCCAGTCCTCCAGCGAATACAGAGCATAGCCGGCATTCAGCCGGGCCAGAGCTGCAAGGCGTCCCTGCGGATCGCGCGTCGCCAGATCGGAAAAGGTCCCGGCTGCTTCCTGAAACCTGTTGTCCTGAAAGTAGAGCATGCCGAGATTGAACAGCGACTCATCAATCCGCTGAGCCTCCTTCATCTCGGTCAACAGCTGATACTGATCGATCGCCTCGGCATTCTTGTTCTGCAGTTCCAGCGATCGGGCCAGCCCGAAGCGGCTGTCTTCCACGAAGCGTCCGTTCGGAAACTTCTCCAGCGATGCGCGAAACTGCTTCTCGGCTTCGACCGGTTTGTTCGTTCGCAGATAGGCATCGGCCAGATACGGCAGCGCCCATTCGACAAGCTGGTCATCGGGGGCCTTCTTCAGAAAGGCTTCGAACTCGGTGATGGCGGAATCGAAATCGTCGAGGAAGTAGCTGCACTCGGCGACGCGGTACATCGCCTGCCCGAGGTTTTTGTTCTCGGGATGATTCTTAAGGAAGTCCCGCAGCACGTTGCGGGCGTCCTTGTAGTTCTGCAGATTGACCAGACTCTGCGCCAGATACAGCTTCGCCAGCGGAGCCTGCCCGTGGTTCGGGTAGGATTTCAGATAACTCTGAAACGTGTCGCGGGCCAGCTCCCAGCGTTTCTGTCCGTAGAGCGTGACAGCCAGCGTGTATTCGTCATCGGCTGGAGCCGCGACGGCCGGAGCAGCCATGAACAGCGGACACAGAATTGCCAGCACGAGCAGTCCGCAAAGATGACCTGTTGTCCGATTCCAGCGACTGCTCATATTCATGCTTCGTCTATTACCAGCTCGTCGAATTCAAGATCATGCTGCGGCGCGGCACCGCGAACCCGAGATCACAACGAGCCCCGGAATTCGCGCAAGTCCAGTAGAACTTCCGCGGTATTGTATCGCAAAGAGACGGGCAGAGGAAAATGTTTCAACGCGAATGCATGCCGAACTCTCGATCCTTCCGCTTGCGCAGAGTGTCTATCCTGCCAGATGTGTCGGTTTTGCGGGTTGGGCATGTGCACGTCGTCGCTAAGTCGATCGGCAGCATCAGCCGTGTCGCCACCAATTGAGTCCCATTGGCATGAGTATAAGGACGACTTTGAAAACGATGTTGGGTGACCCCTCCGGCACGGGCGGGTGACGAAGTCACAAGAGGCCGGGCCATAAACGACGATTCTTCGAGTGACGAACGATTCTAAGAAACCACGCCGATGCCGCTTTAACCATTCAGTGATGCGACCGAGAACGCGGCGAGCGAAGTGATCGGAGACCTGTGTCAGAGCAGGTTTGACTTCCCGAATTGCACCCTGCAGAATCGAGTCTTCTCGTCCGATGACTTCCCATGCACTTCCGAGGGTTCCCCATGGCTCGACGCATTTCTCTGTTGGCACTCCCGCTTCTGATGCTCGTCGCGGCTCTCTGTTCTCAGTCCACTGCAGTGGCGAAAGATGCACCGCGGCCGAACATCATCGTCATCATGGCCGACGATCTCGGGTATGGCGATTTGAGCTGCTATGGAGCGACAGAGCTCGAGACGCCGCACATCGACAGTCTGGCGAAAGACGGCGTTCTTTTCCGAGACGGTTACTGCTCGGCTTCCACCTGCACGCCGACGCGGTTCTCGTTTCTGACCGGCATGTACGCCTTCCGCCAGCCGGGGACCGGAATTGCTCCGCCGAACGCAACCGCGCTCATCCAGCCGGGCACGCCGACAATTGCGTCCGTGTTAAACGACGCCGGCTATAAAACGGCTGTCGTGGGAAAGTGGCATCTCGGGCTGGGCGAAGGGAAGCAGCCGGACTGGAATGGCGACCTGAAGCCGGGGCCGCTCGAAATCGGATTCGATGAATGTTTCCTCCTGCCGACAACCAATGACCGCGTGCCTCAGGTTTACGTGAAGAATCATCGCGTCGTGAATCTTGATCCGGCCGATCCGCTGTGGGTCGGGACCAGGAATCCCGATGGCCAGCCGACCGGACTGACGCATCGCGATACGTTGAAGATGGACTGGTCGCACGGGCATCACGATACGATTCACAACGGCATCAGCCGCATCGGTTTTTACTCGGGCGGACACGCTGCCCGCTGGCGGGATGAAGATCTGGCCGACATGTGGGTCGCAGAAGCGAATCGCTTCATGGAAGCCAACAGAAACGAGCCATTCTTCCTGTTCTTCTCCTCGCACGATATCCACGTCCCCCGCATGCCGCACGAGCGGTTTCAGAAGAAGTCGGGCCTGGGCTATCGGGGCGACGCGATTCTGGAACTCGACTGGCAGGTCGGTCAGATCCGGGAGACCGTCAACCGTCTCGGCCTCGCGGAGAACACGCTGATCATCTTCTGCAGCGACAACGGTCCGGTGCTGGACGACGGTTACAAAGACGGAGCGGTTGAGCAACTCGGCAGGCACGAGCCGTCCGGTCCGTATCGAGGCGGAAAATACAGCGGCTACGAGGGCGGCACCCGCACCCCGTTCATCACCTGCTGGCCGGGAACCGTTTCGCCGGGCGAGTCGCATCACATCGTGAACACGATCGACCTGCCGACCAGCATGGCGGCTCTCGTCAGCCAGCCGCTGCCGGAACAGGCCTTCCCCGACAGCCTGAATGTGCTGCCCGCTTTGCTCGGCAAGCCAAACGCCGAAGGGCGGACCGAGAACGTGGAGCAGGGGACCAACTCACTCGGCTACCGCCAGGGCGACTGGAAGCTGGTCGTCTACAGGAACGCCAAAGCCGCCGGGAAGACCTTCGAAAAGAAGGGGAAGGGGCTCGTCGAACTCTACAACCTGAAAAACGACCCCGGCGAAACAAAGAATCTTGTCGACGAGCATCCTGAGAAAGCCGAGGAACTCAAAGCCCGCCTCGACGAGATTCAGGCCAAACCTACCAGGTTCTAGCGGATTGAGGCCGGGTGGCCTGGCCGTGTCAACAGACGGGTGACGAACGGGGTAGCCCCGGTTGCTCCGCTACCGGGGCCGACGCAGTCGGCACGAGGTCAATCGTTCTGGTGCTGACAAACATAATCCCTCAGGCGTTGAGTGCGACCTCTTGTGGCTTCGCCACCCCGGTTGAATCAACCGGGGCTACCCGGGAGCCGTTCATATCCTCTGAGCAATCGATCCCCCGTTCCACGCAACCCAGTCGAATTTTCGGCTTGGGGGCTGACTCATCTGTCTCGATGGATGCGTTTCCCCTTGAAAACCTGCTGAACCTGTTCGGGGGAAATACTGTCCTGTTCGGATTCGACTGAGTATGATATGACATCCGCGCTTTGTCGGACCCACTCTAATCCTCCAGGACCATTGAACCGCGACCATGCGAAGTGAATCCGAAGTCCCGTTTACGGACAATCCGTTCTCCATTCCCGTTGCTGACCGTGTCAAACGGCTGCCGCCCTATCTGTTCGGCAAGATCAACAAGCTGAAGTACCAGAAACGGGTGGCGGGCGTCGATGTCATCGACCTGGGCATGGGAAATCCGACCGATCCGCCCGATCCGCTGATCGTCGAGAAAATGACCGAAGCGCTGTCCGATCCCCGGAATCACCGCTATTCGGTTTCGAACGGCATCGCGAACCTTCGCAAGGAAGTCGCCGCCCGTTACTTCAAGAAGTACGGCGTCCGGCTCGACCCCGACAACGAAATCGTCACCTGCATCGGTTCCAAGGAAGGTTTCAGCCACCTCTGCCTGGCACTCATGGGCCCCGGCGACACGGCAATCGTGCCGGCTCCATACTTCCCGATTCACGTGTACGCCGTCGCTCTGGCCGCCGGGAACGTGATTTCGCTCGACTGCCGCGAGCCAGAGAAGTTCCTGCAGAACATCGCCTACACCTGCGAACATCTGTATCCGAAGCCGAAGCTGGTAATCGTCAACTTCCCGCACAATCCGAGCACGACCGTGGTCGAGCAGGATTTCTACGATGACCTCGTGAAACTCGCCAAGAAGTACGAGTTCATGGTCATTTCAGACTTCGCCTACGCCGACATCGTGTTCGATGGCTACAAGGCTCCAAGCTTCCTGTCCTCGCCGGGTGCGAGCGACGTGGGAGTCGAATTCACGACGATGAGCAAGGGCTACAGCATGGCCGGCTGGCGTGTCGGCTTCTGTGCCGGCAACCAGGAAATGGTCCGGGCTCTGGCCACCATCAAAGGCTATTACGATTACGGCCTGTTCCAGCCGACGCAGATTGCTGCCATTGTCGCCATGCGACATTGCGAAGCCGCTGTCGAAAGTGTCGCCTCAGAATACCAGACGCGTCGCGATGCCCTCTGCGACGGTCTCGAACGCATTGGCTGGGAAATCGAACGTCCCAAAGGCACGATGTTCGTCTGGGCCAAGATTCCCGAGCCATGGGCCAAGATGGGCTCGATTGACTTCTCGATGAAGCTCCTGGACGAAGCTGGCGTCGCCGTGAGTCCGGGCCGCGGTTTCGGCGAAGATGGCGAAGGCTATCTGCGTCTGGCCATCGTCGAGAACGTGCACCGACTCCGTCAGGCCGTCCGTCAAATCGACCGCTGCCTGAACAAGTCCGCCGTCACTTCGGAAACCTGACTCCTCAATCGATAACGGGACTCGCCCCGGGGCAATTCACCGGGGTGCGTTCAAACGCCTTCTCGGCAACTGCCGAAAGTGCTCTACAGAGACACAGAGGTCACAGAGAGGAAGAGCCTGGCTGATAGTGAAGTCGTCTCTCGTCTTCAGGTTCACTGGCGATTTTCAACGAGTCACTCGTTCGAGAGACACGGGAAACTCTGTGTTCTCTGTGTCTCCGTGGTTCAAAAGAATTCCCGGCTGCGGATCGAGATTCCCGCCCCGGTCAATTAGTCTCCCGTCACTCAAACCAGAGCGAAACTGGTTTCATGAAGGTCCTTCCCTCCCTCATCCTCGGGCTGATGCTGCTGTGTGGGCAGGGTGCGTGTGGAGTTTCGCGGGCGGATGATCGCGAGTTTGTGATCGTCAATCCGGGCGATGCTCAGGAGCGGTACTTCGCGTCTCTGCGGGAACGGCGGCTGTTTCAACTGGCCGAACTCCTGTGCCAACGGGCGTTGAACGACTCGGCCATGCGGCCCGGGGATCAGATCATCTACCGGCTCGAACTGGCCCGCACCTTCCGCGATCATGCCCATTCCGTGCCGTGGACCGAAGCTCGCGAACTCTGGGAACAGGCGGCTCGTCTGCTCGACGTACAGGGAGCCTACGCCGAACGCTGTCGTTTTGAGGCGGCGTTGCTGCAGGCCTCGAAGCTCGAACAAATCTTCTGGGTGCGGCAGCTCGACCCGAAGAATCCAGAACTGCTCCGCGAGTTCCAGACGATCGGACGCAAGGCGTTACAGGACCTCGGAGTCGCCCGGCAGATTGTCGACCGCCAGACCCAGTCCGGCAAGCTTGGCCGCGATGAAGGCCTGATCGGCATCGACGAAGAAGCGTTCGTACTGGCTCTGGGGCGCGTCAACATTCGGCTCGCCGAAGTTCAGCGCGAGAACATCGGAGAACGGAACCGACTGCTCTCCGAAGGTCGATCCGCGTTGCAGGCCGTGCGTCGTTCGCTGCTTTCCGATCAGAACTATCTGGAAGCTCAACTGCTGTTGTTAACAGCCGCCCGTCTTGAGAATCGTCGGGGTGATTTTGATCGTCTGTACGACACCGTCCGTGCGGAATCGGATTCGACTTCGTTTCGTCAGCGAGCCGGAGCCGAACGGGTTCGCTATCTGCTCGAACAGAACCGCCCCACCGAAGCGGCGGAGTTCGTGCCGAAACTGGCCGACACGAACGGTGAACTGTCGCCGCAACTCCGGGGACTTCGCCTGCAGGCCTTGATCGCCATGTCGGTTGAAGTGCGGATGAAGGGTGAGGACGCTCTGGCGGATCAGCTGATTCAGGAAGCGCGAAACCGGATGGCTCAGCTCGCCCGCGAAGGGCATACATTCGATGCCGAGCTGGTTGCGACGGAACTGCGCGAGAGTTACGCCATCCACCAGTTCGGTCCGGAGCTGGCTCAGAAAGTCCGACTGGCCCGGGAAGCCGCCCGCACCGGTGATGCCGTGGAGGCTCGGAAGCAGTATGAAGCCGGCATCGCAGTAGCGACAAGTCAGGGCCGGTTCGAGCAGCTGATCGAGCTGGCTCGGGAGATCGCCGCAGTTTATTTTCAGGAGCGGATGTTCGATCAGGCGGCGAGTCAACTCGAGTCGATCTGGCGGAACTCCCCGAACCTCCCCGGCATGGAACAGGTGCATCTGCTCTGGATCACGAGTCTGCAGCGGCAATACTCGGCTGGTCCAAGTGTCGAACGCTTGAACGACTACGCGGCTGCGATTGCCGACCATCTGCAGCGCTACTCTGAACGCGAATCGAGTTTCGAGGCCCGCTGGCTGCAGGCGGAGCTGACCTTCGCCCGCAAGCAGTATCGGGATGCGATCCTTGAATACATGCAGTTCCCGCGAACGCACGAGCGTTACTACGCGGCTCAACTCCGGTTGGGCCAGTGTTACGACGCACTGCTCGCTAACGACGCGACCGCTTCCCTCGATGTCATGAAAGAAGCGGTGCTGTTCGGCAACCGGCTGCTGGAAGGAACCGACTGGGAGAAGTTGCAGTCGCCTGCTCAGGTCGATGCTCTGTTGAATGCCTGCCGGCTGTTGCTGAAGTACGAAACAGGTCTGCATCCCGTGCTGCCTAGAGCGCTCGACCAGCTCGAACAACGACTGCAGATTACCGATTCGCCGCTCGCCGCCGTGGCCGAGCCGGCTGCCCGGCAGCGGTGGATGAGAATGGTCACTGCGTACAGGGGAATCATGCTGGCCCGGCAGGGGCGCTCGCAGGAAGCGATGGCACTCTTCAGAAGCGAGCGGGTGACCGCGGGGGATGCTTCGGAAACGCTCTTTCTGATCAACCAGCTGGCCGATGTGAATTCGCCCGATCCGCAGTCGGAGCAGATTCTGGCCGGGATTCAGTTGCGGCTCATTCAGGATCTGCTTTCGCCCGGCAAAAGAAACGCGCTGACCCCCGAGGAGCTGGTGGCATTGCAGCTGGGAGAGGCGGAGGCTCACTACACGCTTGGAAGGCTCAGTCAGGCGATTCCGATCTATCAGGAACTCGCGAAGTCCGCCGGACCAGCCGACCCGATTACGCAGCGTCTCTCCGCGCTGCTCCGCGAATGCAATAATGGCGACTGCTTCGAACAGCTCTATGAACTCTGGAAGGGGATGGTCGCGGCCACGAAACAGGGGAGCCGGGACTGGCATCGGGCCCGCCTCGAACTGGCCCGCGCCTGTCTGCTGACCGACCGAAAGCCCGAAGCGAAGAAGCTGGTTCAGATCACTCAGCTGCTCTATCCGACGACCGGCTCAGAAGTGCTCGACCGGCAATTCGAAGAACTGGCCGAGCAGCTGAAATAGCAGCATCCCAACTCGAAGCGTCAGCGAGGGAAATCGTCGTCCGTCACGCACCGACGCATCCGGTCAAGATTCTCGCAAAAAAGTAGGGTTCGCTGTGCGGACGCGGAAACCGGGTGGAACGCAGAACGGAGTCTCGTTGCTTCCAACGATTCTCAAAACAATGGCACCTGAGTGCTTCGAGGGACACACAATACGCGTCCGCACAGCGGACCCTACTGGACTCCACTTGAGTGGAGTCTGTTTAGGAGAGCAGAATCAGGGCGTCGGACAGTTCGTTGACGTCGTCGGTTTCTCGCGGTAGGACTTTGCCGAGTTCCTCGCCGAGCTGATCGATCGTCGATTTCATTGAGGGAATGATCCCGCTCGTGCGGAAGCCGCTGGTCATCTCGTTGCAGAGGACATTCAAGCGATCCTGGCCGAGTTGATCAAGAATCTTCTGGTCGGCGATGATGACCGCCCGATGTTCAAACAGCGAGACGTAGATCATCACCCCGGTCGCTCCCGCGGTGTGGTGGACTCGCTGATCGAAGAACATGGCCCGTGCTTTCAGCCAGACCTCATCGGCCATCTGATCGGCTGGCGTGAAGAGGCGACGGAGGCCATTGAACTGACTCGCCAGTGAGGCCCCAATCAGAAATCCAATGAGCGTGACGAGCAGAAAAGCGACGAGCTGTTGAACGGGATGCCCGGCGGCCCAGCTGCCTTCCGCCATCTCGACGGGCGGGTAAAGAGCCCAGGTGATGGCCAGCAGAATCAGGCCGAGCCAGAGTCCGGCGACATCTTCGGCTCGATCGTAACGGCCCGAGGCTTCCGCGATGACTGGCACGATCTCGGCTGAGGTTTTCTTCTCCGCGGCGGCAATCGCGGCGGTAATCTCAGCCTGTTCCGGCTTTCCAAACTGCTTTTCGAGTGCGGTTGTCATCGCAAGTCCTGATGTCTCGTCAAACTGTGTGCGTGAATGGAAGTGGTTCGGAAAGGAAGCCTACCAGGAGCCGCTCGCTCCACCGCCGCCGGAGAAGCCACCTCCGCCGAACGAGCCTCCCGAGAACCCGCCGCCACTGCTGCTGCCGGAACTCGTGGCCATGTGATAAAGCACCGTGCCGATCGCGGCGAAGACAAAGCCCCAGAAGAGCCACGCCCAGCCGCTGGTCCCTCGGCGAATCATCGAAACAATCGTGAAGATCCCGAGTGCGACCACGCCGATCATCACCGGGTAATACCAGGCCGGCTTCGGAGCGGCCGGCAGCTTCAGATCGCGAGCCATCCGTTCGAGCGAAACGGCTCCCGCCTTGATCCCGGCCGAGTAGTCTCCCTCGTTGAATCGGGGGATGATCTGCTCGTTCATGATCTGCTGGCAGAGTTGATCCTTCTCCCGTCCCCAGCCGGCTCCCAGCTCGATCCGGGCTTTCCGGTCGTTCTTGGAAACGAGAAGCAGAATCCCTTTGTTCCAGACGTTCTTGTTCACTTCAGCGGGACCGATTTGCCACTGGTCGAACAGCAGGCGGGCAAAGGTCTCGATCCGCAGTCCCATTCCGCCGTGATCGCTCATCGAATTGATGGTGACGATCACCAGCGGAGCAGCCGTGTCGGTGAGCAGCTTGTCGGCCAGTTCTTTGATCTCGGCTTCATCTTCCGGTGTGATCAGATTGGCCCGGTCGAGGATGAAGTCCCGCTGTCCCGGCGGATCGAGCTCGATGCGGAAGTTCTCCTGCGGCTGCGCCAAAGCGGGCTGCAGAAAACAGACGGACGTGAGCAACATCAACAGCAGGATTCGCATCGGACGGAAACTCTTTCGGGGCGATTTCTTGAAGCCGGGGTCTATTCCGCGACAGATTTCAGATACGAACGGTAATTCTCCAGCTGTGGATCATCGGTTTCTGCCATGATTGTTTCCAGCTGGTTTCGCAGATCGACCAGAATTTCCCGTTTGCCGTTGTCTTCCGAGAGATCCTCTCGAGCAGACGGATCCTGTTCGTAATTGTAGAGTTCCTCCGGCTGGCGATACTGGAACAGCTTCACACGTTCGGCGATTTGCGGATCGTTCTCCGCGGCTCGCTGCATCGCTTTGAACGTCAACCCGTTTTGCGATTCATTCTTGAAGACCGTTTCGCCATCGGCCCAGGCGTTAAAGATGTAGCCGTGTGTCCGCGTGGTGATGGCCCGCATTGGGAACGGCTTTTTGCTGGAAAGTGTATTGATGCTTGTGAAGACCCAGTCGCGATTCTTCTGTGATTCCCCTCGCAGGATCGGCAGATAGCTGCGGCCATCCATCCCCTGCGGAGGAGTCAACTGCAGTGCATCGAGAACGGTGGGCATGAAGTCGATGCCCGAAACCAGATGCTGATCATCGACCGCTCCCGCCGAGATCCGGCCCGGCCAGCGAACGATCAGCGGCGTCTTCGTGCTGTTGAGATAGCAGTTTGTCTTGGCGAACGGCAGCGGCATGCCGTGGTCGCTCATGAAAAAGACGAGCGTGTTGTCGCGATGTCCGCTTTCATCGAGGGCCTTCAGCACGGCTCCGGTAATTGCATCGGCTCGATGCACTGAGGTGAAATACTCGCTCAACTCCTGACGAATATCGGGCAGATCGGGGAGAAAGCTGGGAACGACGGCTTCGTCCGGCGAGCAGAACGGTTCCGATTCCGGATACGCGGGAGCCTTCGCCTGCTTCCTGTTCTTCTTGCCACCACGCCCCTGTTCCTGGGCACTGCCGGCGAACGGCCGATGAGGATCGTTGGAATTCGCCATCAGGAAGAACGGCTTCTCCGCCTGATCGGCCGCCGCGAGGAACTTCTTTGTTAATTCGAAATACTTCTCCGGAACACGACCCCGCCCCAGATCGTTCATCGCACCTTCGAAGTCCCAGCAGAACTTTTCCTTCGGTTCCAGGTGTTCGATCTTGGAGAGAATGCCATTGAAGTAGCCCGCGTCCCGCAGCGATTCCTGCAGCGTGGGGACTTCGCGATCGATCGGATCGAAGCCGAGGGCTCCGTTGCGATGCGGATAACGCCCGGTCATCCAGACCGACCGGGTTGGCTGGCAGATCGCAATCGTGACATGCGCGTGTTCGAATCGCATTCCTTCCGCGGCAAGCTGGTCGATGTTCGGCGTGATTCCTTTGAGCGGACATCCGAAGGCCCCGACCGAATCCCAGTTCATGTCGTCGACGGTGATCATCAGCACGTTCGGCTGATCGGCCCCATGAGTAACCGACGACACGATGCAGAGCAGGGCGAACAGAACGAGCCAGACGCGATGTCTCATGGGAACTCCCGGGGTACAGAAAGGACGAGGGAATGCTGCGAGTGAAGTTCTCGCCTCAACAGCCGACAGAAAACGGCCGATGTTCCGTGCGTCTGACTGTACCCGATGTCTGTTCCTCAGCGAAAGCGTTCGCTCGACTCGGAGTGCGACTGGCATAAAGAGCAAGGCCTTCACGACTCCAGTCGTGAAGGCCTTGCAGGTCAGCGAATTCGATTGACGACTCGATTTATGGGATGGCCCAGATGCACGCGACTGAGCCAATCGTTCCGATCGTCGTTGTTCGTTCAGTAAGCGCGACGCTTGTTCCGGTTCAGGTCGATGTGGATGGTTTCCACCTTGCCGCAGTCGCATTTAATGACAACCAGGCAGATCTCATCGCAGGCGTGCCGCATGGCGTCGTCCCAGTCTCGATCGCAGCGAATACGTTCGCCATCAACCCGCTTGATGATGTCCCCTTCTTCCAGACCGGCGAACCAGGCCAGCGAACGATGTTCAACATCGTGAATCAGCATGCCGTGGCGGCAAATCTCTCCGTAGAAGCCGAGTCGAACAGGCTTGCTGCAGCTCACTGGCCGGCGAACTTCGCAGCTTGGAGTGCTGATGCGGACGTATGACGAACGGTAACCGCTCGAAGAACAGCTGCCGGCTTCGGCAACCGGAACGATGAAGGCGGTGAGAACGGCGAGGGTCGAGATCGAAACGATAAGGCGATTCATGTCTTGCACTCCTGTCTTGTGAGTGGGCCCGGCGATGACTCGCCAGTGTTGTGTGTTGTGTCCTGCCTTGAGAAGCGAAACAAAGGCGGAGCAGGGGACAGGAGGGACGGACTTTTTTGCGAAATTCGTCCGAAATGAGTTCGAATGGGAATTCGACAGTTAAAAAAGACATTCGAACGGGCATTTGCTGGGATACGCCTGACCGCTATCCCAGCCGGCAAGCCGCGTTTGCCGAGCAGACTTCTCAACCCGTAACGTCGGTGAGGGCACATCGACGTTGGTCCCTCACTGACGATTCGGATTAAGTCAAGCAGTCAAGCAGGGTGCGTCTTGACGCACCAGGTCAACTTCAGCGCTCACAATCAATGTCGCCGCTCTGCCACAACGGCGTATCGATTCCACCCGACAACATCAATGCGTCACGTGCAAACGGTCGATCCGATCGGTGCGTCGAGACGCACCCTACAGACTGCAGCTGATCGGATAAAAATCCCAACCGGAAGTGCGATGCTTCCGATTGGGATTCGATGAACTCAGGAGCTTTTTCTCGATCAGGTGCCGGTCGTGCCTTCTTCGTCGACCTGCTTGTCGATCACATCGTCCTGGTAATCGTCCAGGCGATGTTCGGCTTCCATGGCGAGTTCTTCGTCCTGAATGTAGGTCTTGCCGCGATAGAACTGGGCGAAGATCACGAACAGAACTGCCGTCACCAGCATGCAGACGGTGAAGAACTGGTAGTACTGCACTTCGGTCAGTTTGCTCGTGCCGTCTTCGTTCTGAATGTAATGGTTCACGCCGGCGACAAAGAAGTTGCCCAGCGAGACACTGAGCAGATACAGCCCCATGATGAACGATTTCATCCGCTTCGGAGCCTGCGTATAAGAGAACTCCAGCGACGTAATCGACACCATAATCTCGGCTGCCGTAATGAGCACATACGCCCAGAAGTGCCAGATGATGTGTGGCGTTTCACCAGCCGCGATCCGCATTTCCAGCCACGCCGGCAGGGCAAAGGCGGGAACGGTGAGGAACAGTCCGATCGCAATCTTACGCAGCGGCGTGACGGTGAAGAACTTCCCCATCATCGGATAGATGACGTAGGAGAAGAGCGGGATGAAGATCATCACAAGCACGGGGTTAATCGCCTGCAACTGCGAGGGCTGCACTTCCCAGCCACCGACGAGGCGGTTCATCGACTGAGCCTGAATCACCCAGGCCGAGGCGGTCTGATCGAACAGGGCCCAGAACATCGCGATGAAGAAGTAGAGCGGAATCAGATTCAGAATCGCCAGCATCCCGGTTTTACTGAACGTTTCCCGGAAGAAACTCGTACCGGCCGGCGGGATGTGAGCGTACTTATTGCGGCCCATCCAGAACGCAAACGTGGCAATCGCCATCAGGACCCCGGGCACGCCAAAGGCGACACTCGGGCCAAACTGAGTCAGCAGAACCGGAATGAGCAGCGTTGAAATGGCCGAGCCGAAGTTGATGGAGAAGTAGAACCATTGAAACACCCGCGGCAGCAGATGCTGGTTCCTCTTGCCGAACTGGTCTCCCACATGCGAGGAGACGCAGGGCTTGATCCCCCCGGATCCCACGGCAATCAACGCCAGGGCAATAAAGAGCATGGTGCGGGGATGAATGCCGGTCGTCTGAGGCAAATCGACGAGTGCCATCGCGACATGTCCAAAGCAGTAAACAATGGACAGCGAAATGATGACCCGATATTTACCGAGCAGCCAGTCGGACAGGATCGCTCCGAAGATCGGAAAGAAGTAGACGGCCGAACCGAAGCCATGCAGCCACTCGCGGGCTTCTTCTTTGGTCATTGGAGCAACTTCGCCCTGCAGATTCAGCAGGTAAGAAGTCATGAAGACGGTGAGGATGGCCTTCATGCCGTAGTAGCTGAAGCGCTCGGCAGCCTCGTTCCCCACAATATAAGGGATGCCCGGAGGCATGGTGTCGATGTCGTAGGGGGCTGTCGCGTGCTTCTTCTGACCGGCCATGGGCAAACTTTCCTTCCTCAGCGTTCCCTGTGATTCACACGCAACCGCACGATGGCTGTCGTGAGTGTCATGCAGAATAGAGAACCTGCGGCAACTGGTCGAGAGAGATTCTCCAGTGGACTGCCGGAAGACACGGAGCCTGAATAACCGAGCCCGATTTGGCAGCGGCATTGATTTCAACCGGTCATCGGGTGGCACTGGCTTCGCCAGTGCTGGCTGAACAGCCTTGATCGCGGGAAGGCACTGGCGGAGCCAGTGGCACACGGTTCCGTTGCAGAGGGAGAGTCATCGAAGCGTCTCCGAATCCAGGCAGCGTCTCCCTAATCCTCCAGAAGATGCTCCTCGAAACCGGCCGACGAATGCTTTTCGAAACCGTCTTGCGTTCCGAGCACGATGAATGCGGAGGCGGAGTACTTCTTCAGAACGGCAAATCCTTTCTCCGGGCCCATTACGGAAAGAGCGGAGGCCAGAGCATCGGCATCCATGCCGTTCGGGGCAATTACGGTGACGCTGCTCGATTCGGTGAGTCCGATCCCGGTCTTTGGATCGACGATATGCGAGTACCGTGTGCCGTCGATTTCGACATACCGGCTCGCATCGCCCGAGGTCGCGACGGAACAGTTGGCGACCTTCAGGAAGACGTTCGGCTCCCCCTGGGGACTCTTCAGCGGGGCGATGCCAATCACCCAGTGATCGGCTCCCGTGGGCGGATCGCCGATCACGATATCGCCGGAAGCGTCGATCAGGGCTCGCTCGATGCCTCGGGTTTTCAGGACTTCGAGAGCTTCATCGGCTGCATAGCCCTTGGCGATCGCCCCCAGATCGAGCTGGAGATCGCCCTTCAGAAACTCAACTGTCCGACTTTCCGGATGCAGCCGGAGCAAACGGAAGTTGGTGCGGCTCAGGGCCTCGGTCAAAGTTGCCTGTTCCGGCAGAGCATTCCTGCGATAGGCCCGACGCCATAAATCGGTGACATGCCCGACGGTGACGTCGAACGCTCCGCCGCTGCGGCAGGACATCGTCTGGGCGGCTGATAATACAGTGAACAGATCCTCGCTGACTTCGGTCTTCTGTCCGGGTTTTGCATTCTGGCAGAGCTGATTCAGCTCACTGTCAGGGTCGTAGTCGGACAGGGCCCGATCGATTGCGCGAACGCGGGCAAAAACGGCTTTCTGGGCAGCCAGTGCGGCTTCGTTCGACGTGGCTTCAAACTCGATTCGCCAGGGGACGCCCATGCAGACCTGTTGAAACTGAAAGCGGGCTGGATTCGCATGAGAGATTTCAGATGCACCTACTTGACAGTTTTCAAGTCCCATGACCACTATGATAGACGCAAGCCCGTGAATCAGTGCGGACCGGACTCGATCTTGCAGCCGGGAGCGAAGATTCACTTGAACAGCGGATGGTCCCCGTTCACAATCCCTCCACACAGTCCCTCCAGTTGTTTGCGGAAGAACTCTCGAAAGACCAAATAGATGCAACATACTTCACGAATCCTGTTGTCGTTGAGCCTCTGGGCGACTTCGGCAGTCATTGTTTCGCCGCTGCAGGCGGCCGACAAGGCACCGCCCGCAGAAGACGTCACGCTCAAACCGTACACCGTCGAGCTTCCTTACACGGAAATCACCTTCGATATGGTGCCGATTCCCGGCGGTGAATTCCAGATGGGCAGCCCGGACGACGAAGTGGATCGTCAGGACGACGAAGGCCCGGTCCACACGGTCAAAATCGAGCCGTTCTGGATGGGCAAATGCGAAGTCACCTGGGACGAATACGACACCTATCGCTACAAGCTCGACGTGCAGCGTCGTGAACTGGCCGGTCTCGATGCGACCGAACTGGACACCAAAGCCGATGCGGTCACCCGTCCGACCAAAGAATACCGCGATATGACCTTCGGCATGGGGCACGATGGCTATCCGGCCATCTGTATGACTCAGCTGGCCGCCAAATCGTACTGCGAATGGCTTACGGAGATCACCGGCGACTATTACCGTCTGCCGACCGAAGCCGAGTGGGAATACGCCTGCCGAGCTGGCACAACCACCGCTTACTCCTTCGGTGATGATCCGGAAGATCTCGACGATTACGCCTGGTACTACGACAACGCCGACGAGAAGTACCAGAAGGTTGGGCAGAAGAAGCCGAACCCCTGGGGTCTGTATGACATGCACGGCAATGTCGCCGAGTGGTGTCTCGACCAGTACAAGCCCGACTTCTACAAGCAGTTCGATGGCAAAGTGGCCGACAACCCGATCGCTGTCGTTGAAACGCTGTATCCCCGCGTGGTCCGCGGCGGGTCCTGGGACGACGATCCCGATTTCCTCCGCAGTGCTTCGCGTCAGAAGTCTGATCCGCTCTGGAAGGTTCGCGATCCTCAGCTGCCCAAGAGCATGTGGTATCATACCGACGCTCTGCATGTCGGCTTCCGCGTGATCCGCCCGCTCCGTCGTCCGAGCGACGCCGAGATCAAGGACAAAGTCCTGCACCCGGATCCCCCGCCCGAACTTATGAAGTAGTTCCGGTGAGAACAGAGAAAACCGCGACTCGAACGAGCCGCGGTTTTTTTTACGTCGTGCTGAAATCCCCCGTAGCGGCAGCATCTTGCCGCCGAAGGGACGGTGCTCGGAGTCTCGACGCGGTGTTGTTCCTCGCTCGCACGATCGGCGGCAGGATGTCGCCGCTACGAACGATTGGATAACGGCTTCTCCTCGGTCCGTGATGGGACTTGCTCAAGACAAGCCTCCTGTTGCTTCGCAACACAGAGATGAATCTCTGTGCCATCCACCATCCCGGAATCCTGGGCTTACTTCTCGTAGCCGCGGAGGAGGCCGTTTTTGTCGAAGGCGGTGTCCGGGAAGCAGTCGAGCATTTTGCGGATGAGCTGCTGAAGGGTGTTCAGCGAATCGTTTTTGCGGATGCCGGAGGCCATCTGCCAGTTGAGATCGGAGGCTGGAAGGCGTTCCGGGAGGCGAAGTTCAGGAAACACGACCGACAGCGGCTGCTGACCCCATTCGCGGGCGCGGCGTTTGTTATAGAAGATGTCATCCACCTCGTGCGTTAGAGCGAGGTGGGCACAAAGGAAGTCGGACCACATCTCGGCGTTCTTCCGCAGTTGGTTCAGGCTCCGCATGCGAGAAGCGTCGATGCTGTGGCCGGCCAGAATGAGTTTCAGGCAGCGGATGCGGACCTGCATCTGTGAAGCGAGCACACTGCGGGCGATCGGTTCGACATGCCGTTTGCCGGCGGCTTTGTCGGCAGCGCGAAGAATCGTATACCAGACGCGATGAAGAACGTCCGCGCGGAGGATATCCCGCAGATCCGGCTCATACTCCAGCCAGCAGTGCCGGCGGCGAATGGGATTCGAGTCTTCGAGCACCCGCTGACAGATGGCGAGATTCTGCATCCATGTATTGGTCAACTCCCGCGAGTACGACCAGTAGGCATGCAGGGGAGCATCCCGGATCAACTGCGAGTGATGGACCAGACAGTCGGCGTGCGCGACCAGTTGGGCGGCGGCGTCAACAGTATGCGAGAGGTTCAATAGACCGTTCCTGACTTTCAGGGGGGCGATCGGAGAAGCCGGTCGCCCGCACTCAAAACGACATGGAGGGCAGAGCCGCCGACGTTTCGTCCGTGGACGACGCGACTCTGAAAACTGGCGGGGCGAGAACTGCTCCTTCGTCCCGACATCCCGCTTCAATGCAGTTTGAATGCCGGGAGCGGTCCTGTCATTCGGCGAGTCGATTCCCGGTCGCGGAAGGGAGAAAGTCAGCCGTACAAATCGCCTGATCGCTACAACCGGAACGGATCGCCCCCGGAATTCGCAGGTTTTTCATGCTTCCGCCGCTCCGTCAATCGTCGGGATGAACCCCGATTGGGGGAGCCAGACGGAGCGTGTTCCGATTTATCACCACGGGTGTTGACGGGAGGCACCCGTTCGGACAACCTCCCGCGGCTTCGCTGCAGCGGATTGAAACTGTAAAATCTCTCTCAAGTCGACCGTTGCGACTCTGCTCTCGTATTGGGCGGACTCCGACCGCTTCTGTCGATGGGGAATCCTGGAAACTGACATCCGCTGGAAGGCGGGCCTGCACGTAAGTCCTGAACTGACAATGGATAGAAACAAAACCGAAGGACTTGTGATTCGGCAGGTCGACTTCAGTGAAACGAGTCGCGTGGTGACCTTCTTTACCCGCGACTACGGTCGCATTTCGGTGCTGGCCAAGGGAGCCAAACGGCTCAAGAGCTCGTTCGAGGCTGCTATTGACCTGTTGACGAGATGTCAGATAGTTTTCCTCCACAAATCCACATCCAGTCTCGACATTCTTACAGAAGCCAAACTCGTTAACCGGTTTCGGGCGGAGTCGCATCAGGTGAATGCGTACTACGCCGGTCTCTACGTGGCGGAGCTGCTTCAGTCCCTTTCCGAGGAGTACGACCCTTATCCCCGCTGGTACGACGCCGCGGTCGTGACACTGAGCCGGTTGCAGTCGGATGCCGACTTCAGACAGGCCGTGATCCGATTCGAACTCGTCACGCTGGCGGAACTGGGGCTGCTGCCGGAATTTGAGCAATGTCAGTGCGGACGTCCAGTCGAGGAAAACTCCGACCGCTGGTCGCTGTGGATTCAACAGGGAGTCTTGTTGTGTTCGCAATGTCGACAACACGAAGCGTCCGCGCGACCGCTGACCGGCGAGGTCCTGTCGACGCTGCGCCGACTGAGCCAGTCCGAACTGGCCGACAACGACCTTCCTCCTGTCCCCGAAAAACAACTTCCGATCATCCGTCATCTGCTGACGGCTCTGATTTCGAACATTATCGATCGTCGACCCAAGATGCTCGCCTACCTGAAGTTCTGACCGTTCCGGTCGAACTCCCCCGGCTCTCCGCCACCCTCCTGCGCAGTCTGTCTCTTCCCTCTGAGTGCGACTTCGCGACCCTCCCATCTCCGTTCGCTCGCCGGCGTCCTGCTGGTGATCTCCCACCTCACCTCACTCCCATCCTGAGGGCAAGGTCGATCCTATGAATATTTCCCGCATGATTCTCCGCTGCCAGCGGTCACTGGTTCAGACCAGCCTGACCGGGGCGATGCTTTGCGCTGTCGGCTGTCAGACATTCCGCTACGGCGAGAGCGAAGGCAAAGGGCCGCTCGCCGCCACACCGATTTCCGCCGAGACCTCGATCGATGGCGTGAAAGGTCCGCTGGAAAAGCAGCTGCTGGCGAATCGCAGCCAGTCGATCGTCGACCTGGCCGCGCATCAGAATACACCCGACTTCCAGGAGTACCTCGCGGCCAGGCAGCTCTACGATGCCGGAAAGTATGCCGAAGCTGAAAAGGCCTTCAAAGAGCTGGCCGATCGTCTCGAGCTCGACGAGAACGGACAGTACCGCAAACGCAGATTCTCGAACTGGTATAAGCCGCTCTCCGAACGAGCCGCCAGTTACACCGATGGACCGATTCGTGAAGACGCCGTCTTCATGGTTGCCGAATGCCGGTATCAGCAGAAGGAATACCCCGGCGCTCAGGACATGTATCTCGGCCTGCTCAAGGTTTACCCGCATACGCGGCATCTGGAAACGTCGACGCAGCGACTTTATGACATCGCTCGCATCTGGATGCAGTTCAAGCCGACAACCAATAAGGATGTCGAACTGGCTGCCTACGAAGACACCGGTCGCGCCAGTAAGCCCAAAGTGGTCGTCGATCCCGACTACGATCGCCCCAGTTTCTTCAATCTGACGGATCGCAAGCGACCGTTCACCGATACCGAAGGGCGGGCCCTGGAATGTCTCAAGGCCATCTGGCTGAACGACCCGACCGGGCCACTCGCGGACGATGCGCTGATGCTGACCGCCAGTCATTACCTTCGTACGGGTCGAAACTTTGAAGCGGCGGAAACCTATCGGCTGCTGCGGGAAGAGTTCCCCGACAGCCCGCACGTGAAGGATGCCTATCTGCTGGGAGCCTATGTGACCCAGGCGTCCTATCAGGGAGCTCACTACGACGGCAAGGAACTTTCCGAGGCTCGTCAACTGCGGTTGATTGCTCTCAACTCGCTGGGCAATCTCGATGCTGACGAACGCAAGCGGCTCGAGACCGAGCTCCAGCAGGTCGATGATGCCACCGTGGCTCGTGATTTCGCCGGTGCACTCTACTGGCTGAATCGCGGCCGGTTTGAAGCGGTCGAGATGCACTGCCACCACATCATCAATACCTATCCGAGCTCGAAGTACGCCGGAAAGGCTCGCGGCCTGTTGAGTTTGCTGCCGCAATACAAAGATCAGAATACGCTGTTGCTGGCGATGCAGCACATCACAGCCGATGACATCCCCTCGATCGACAACATGCCTTCGCAGACCGCGGAAGCACCGTCGATGCCGCAGCAGCGTCAACAGCCGCAGACCCGACCGGCTCCTGCCGCTCCGGAACCGCCGGAAGAAGAGAGCAAGCCGCGTTACTTCCCATCATGGGGAATCCCGAAGTTGAAGCCGATCCCGATTCCAGGGTTCCAGAACGACGAACCGGCTCCCCCGGAACCGGAAGATGCACCGCCGTTTAATCCAAGCCCCGGCGAGAAAACTCCGGGCCGCGCGACGCTGACACTGGGTGAAGAGCCCCAGAAATAGTTTGATTTGAGTTCATGACCCGTCGAGAATTCCTGAATTTGTTCAGCTGTGTGGCCGTCGGCGCGATCGCCGGCTGCGGCTACAGAATCGGCGGGCCGTACGATCCCGAAGTGCGGTCAGTCCACGTGCCGATCTTCACCTCGGATCTGTTCCGTCGCGATATCAACATCGAACTCACCGAAGCGGTGCAGAAGGAGATCCGGGCTCGTACCCCGTTCCAGATCTCCTCCGCTGAGCACGCCGACACAGTGCTCATCGGGCATGTGGTTGAAGTCCGTAAGAACGTGCTCGGCGAAACGTCGTTCGACGATCCCCGTCAGCTGCAGCTGGGCGTCGGCGTCGAAGTTCTCTGGGAAGAGAACCATACCGGACAACTGCTGGCCCGCCATCAGGTTCCCATCGATGCCCCGACGAGACAACTGCTCATGCAGTCCAACTTCGCTCCAGAAGTCGGCCAGTCTTACGCGACCGCCAAGCACGAAGCCATCACCCGCCTGGCCCGCCGCATCGTCGACCTGATGGAAATGCCCTGGTAACGGTTGGCGCTTCGCTGCAGCGCATCTTCAGGCCATACCTTTTGGGGCAGCGCCCCTGCATCCGGCGAAGGACGCGGTCAGTCGACGCATTCGTGGTATCCAATGGACGCAATCTCTTCCGTGGATGTCCCCGAGATTCCCATCTGGCTGCGGCCGAATTGAAACAGTCCGGGCGTTTGAAGCGTGCCTTTGACACCCTGCGAAAGAGACAGGGTGTTGTTGTTCGACGGCCACCAGGGAGCATCGTTAACCTTGATTTGAAGGTTGATCTTTGAGTCGCCCGTGTCACTTTCAGGGATGAGCCAGAACGAAAATCTGTTTGCCTCAAACGTTCTTTCGAAGGGCAATGTGACGACCTCTTCCGTAACGCGATCGTCGGCATCGAATCGGGCGGCTATCCGCTGGCTCAAATCGCCCTGAACGATCACCTTGATCTCGCGTGAAGGTCGTACGAGGGCAGTCGACAGCAAGGTTGCGGCCACTACGGCGACGGCAACAATGATGAGTCCTTTTCGACGCATAATGATTGGGGGCTCCCTCTGCATAACCGGGCGATCGCTCAACCATCTGCTTTCAGGATACGCTTCTTCAATCGTGGTAGTCAATCTTCGTATGCTACAGGCTCGGTGCCGGGAGACGGCTTCGCTCGTCGCTCTACAGAGATGTCTGCAGCAGACACGCGGAGATCTCTTTGGCCTTTACTTCCACTTCAACGCAGAGAGCGAGTTCTTTCCAGCAGTTCGCAGGCTGGGAGAGTCGCAGGCGTATCCCAGCAAATGGACGTGCGGTGGAGAAGGCGATGCCCAATCTCGTTTTGCCACGTGATTGAGTGGCTGGTGCTCGCCTCTACCCGACCGGTGAGCGTGGCTTTTTTGCTGGTCCCTAACTGACCTTTCGGGTTAGGACGCGAATACCGCGCTTTGTGAAGGTCGCCGTCGTCCAGGCTACAGGGACTCCTTCAACCGCAGCACGGCCTTTTCTTTGGCTTTCGCTTCCACCTCGATGGTGAGGTCGAGTTCTTTCCAGCAGTCGGGGAAGTCAGCGATGTCGATGAAGTCGTGATGCCGGCGGGGTTTCGGGCCGTCCCAGCCTTCGAGTGGGCTGGAGATGTGGAACAGTGGCTCCCGGTCCTTCCACGTGGCCAGAGCATGTACGGTCGCCTCTTCGATCGAGTACTCATCCGGGCGGCAACGGTGATGATGCACATCGTAAACGAACGGAACTCCTTCGGCTCGACACATTGGAAGCAGGTCAACCGGAGTGTAGGTGACATCGTCGTTCTCGACGGTCAGCCGCTTGCGGGCTCGATGCGAGAGCCGGTTCAGATTCCGGGCGAACTCCGAGAGCGCGAGTTGCTTGTCTCCGAAGGCTCCACCGCCGTGGATGTTGATCACATCGGCTCCAATCCATTCCGCGACCTCGGCCTGGTACTCGATCTCCTGCAGCGAACGTTCGACAACCTCCTCTTTCTGGGAGTTGAGGACAACGAACTGGTCAGGATGAAAGCAGGTCCGCAGATTGTGCTTTCGCGAGTACGTTCTGCACTTCCTGAAACGGGCGACGATCGTTTCCGCATCAGGAAGCTCGGCAATATCGTAGCCGCACTCGTCGTGCGTTTTTAAGGGCAGGATCTGACTGTTCACTCGAAAGCAGCCGATTCCGTTTGCGGCACAAAACTGCAACGCGGCCTGCAGTGCCTCGGCATTGGACAGGCAGAGCCGGCTGAGTTTCTGCAGAGCAGCGGCCCGTTCCATTTTGCTCACCGCGGCCACAGTGGTCGTGCAGAACTTGATCGGCTCGTCGCGGAATGTGCAGCAGAGACCGAGCCGAATCATAGTCGTGCCCAGTTCATGGCCATAATCGAAAGCTGCAGTACCGTCGCAATCGAAACCCACGTGAGATAGGGCAGCTGAGCCAGAGCGATCCAGCGATTGTGGGACCAGACGGCGATCATCATCCACACGATCGTAGCCCAGACGATCAGGATATCGATTGTCGCCAGCGGGATATTTTGTAGTCCGAACATCAGCGGGGTGAAGCTGAGGTTGGCCATGAGGTTGATCGCAAAGGGGATCGCGACCCACGCCGGCCACTTCCGCCGGGCGGTCTGTACGAAGACGTAACCGAACGTGACGATGATGATTGGATAAAGGATCTGCCAGATCAGCGAGATCGTCGAGGGAGCCGGAGTCCACTCTGGTTTAGCGAGACTTTGATACCATTCCATCCACGACATGGGAGCGGGAGTTTCCTGTGCGAAAGGTCGTGTTCACAAAGTTCGATTGTAGATCGCTCAGGACGGGATCAAACCCGCTTTCCGGAGTCCGTTGGGAGAGAATCGAAAGGTCGGGCTATTGGGCGTAGCTGATCATCGCGGTGACGACCGCGGCAAAGATTACGAGCACGAATGCGAACTGCAGCAGGATGCCAAGCAGGGCCACGGTGATTCCCATGACCCGCACTCCGGTGCTCGGATATCGTGACCAGAGAACCGGCAGGCAGGAGACGATTGCAATCAGCGGGCTCAAGAACGTGGCGACAAGAGCCGCCTGGACGATTAGATCGGGAAATCGCAGCCAGGTGAAAATGGTCACCGCGAGAAAGCTGAGCGTCGGACTGAAGAAGGTCAGCCACCAGGCGGCCGGCGGAAAGCGAACGGAAGAGGGGGACGTTGTTGCTGAAATGGGAGCACTCATTCTCAGACTCCGAAGCGATTCCCCGATTACTCGTTCGGCACTTCCAGTCGACAGCAGCCAAAGTCGAGATGCTGCTTGCCCCCGCGACTGACCGCAGAGACATCCGGATGAAGCCGGTAAAGCATGAAGCGGCCCTGTTTTGTCTTTTCCACCAGCCCGGCGTGATACAGGATTCCGAGATGATGGGAGACGTTGACAATCTCCTCGCCCAGATTCTCCGCAATCTCTGTCACGGTTTTTTGACCATCCCGCAGCAGATCCACGATTCGGACCCGAATCGGTTCGCCCAGCGCTTTGAGCTTTTCCGCGCACAGTTTCGATTGAAGCCGGTCCTCAGCCACGAACTCTACCCGTCCTCTTGGAACCCACAGATACCGTTGTGCTTGTCTACATCCGTGCGAAGCGGGGAAGCACGGTGGATATTACCAAGAGAAGAGAGCCGGAGACAGGTTGAACGCCGAATCTTTCCCCCGGTCAACCACTGCCGTTCCGCCCTGGAACGCGAGGCGTTCTGTATTCCTGCCTTATTGGTCCGTTGTTTGCGTTTAGTCCCTGTTGCAGTTCGCTGTCGCTAAAACACAGCGTTCGAACAGTCTGGTCTGGAGGATGACCGATCAGTTTGCTGGCTCAGTGTTCGCCGGGCAGAGACGGTACCCTGTCCTCCAGATGGAATTGCGGCTTGAGCGTTTCCGTGTAAGATTGAACTGGAGTCGAACGACTTCGAAGTGTGACAGCCGACTGCGAATCCGATCATTCACGCACACGTGCACGAAGGGGAGAGCGATGCTGAAAACACCGAAGATGGACGACGTGAGAGAGCTGTGCTCCGATGGGGGCCAGCCGTGTGTATCGATTTATCTGCCCACGCACGAAAAAGGCCCGGACACTCGGGAAGACCCCATCCGCCTGAAGAACTGTATCCGCGAGGCCAGTCAGCAACTTACCGACTGGGGGATGCCGGGCGGCGAAATCCGACTGCTGTTCCAGCCGTTTGAAGATCTCTACCGAGGTGATGGTCCCGCGGAGGCTCAGGACTTCTGGCGGCATCAGGGACGGGGGCTCGCGATCTTCGTCTCGCCCAATCAGGATCATCGCGTCTACTCGTTACCCGATGAAGTGCAGGAGCAGATCATTATCGCTCCCCGCTTTCATGTGCTACCGCTTCTGAGTGCCGTTCAGCATGACCGCCAGTTCTGCCTGCTCGATGTCAGTCAGAATCAGGTTCGACTGTTCGAGGGATGCCGGACCGGCCTCACAGCCGTCGAACTCGATGATCTTCCCGGCTCTCTGATCGAAGTCATCAGCGGTCATCAGCAGAAGGGCTTTGCTCTGCATTCCTTTGGCGGCCAGCCGGGAGCGAAGGATCAGGCCGTGCCGCACGGCCATTACGAGCACGATCGTCACGCGGAATACAAGGAGTTCCTGAAGGCGGTCGCTCAGCCCCTTAACGATTATCTTTACAACAGTCATAAGCCGCTGGTCTTCGCCGGCGTGGATGAGCTGTTCTCCTACTTCCGGAAAGAATGCGATTATCCTCATCTGGTTTCCGAGCCAATTTCCGGAAACCACGACAACATGAATCCCGATGAACTGCACAAGCTCGCCTGGCCAATGGTGGAGAAGCAGATTGAGGAAGATGAGCAACTGATCCTGGATCGCTGGGGCGAAGCTCGCACGTCGCCAGCCGGCAAAGAATCGATCGCTGAGATTCTGATTGCTGCTCAGGATGGTCGCGTCGACACACTGCTGCTGCAGGAAGGTCATCCGATCTGGGGAACCTTCGATGAAGAGCAGCGTTCAGTTGCAAAAGCCGACGGGAACGCTGCCGACAATTACGATCTTTGCAACGTGGCCGCCCTTAAAACGCTCAGAGCAGACGGAGAGGTGCGGTTCATCAGTGGCGATGAGTCCTTCAGCAAGGAAGGTGTCGCCGCGATCTTCCGTTATTGATTGACCCCCGATTGAAAACGTCAACAGGCTGGGATCCGTAATTGGGATCTCAGCCTGTTTCTTTAAACGGAAGCCAGGTCAGTTCGTGCTCAACCCTCCATCCAGGACGAAGACAGACCCGGTCGTCCAGCGGGCTTCATCCGAAGCCAGATAGACGGCCAGATGTCCCACTTCTTCCGGCTCGCCCAGTCGGCCCATGGCGAAAGATTCACTGACAAACTTCTCATACGCGGTCCGACGCTCCTCGGAAAAGCTGGCGATCATGTTCTTCGTCAAGGTCGTGCGCACGGTGCCAGGCGCGATTGCGTTCACGCGCACACCGGTCGGACCGAGTTCGAGAGCAAGAGCCTTCGTCAGCGAATTGATGCCTCCCTTGGTCATCGCATACACCGAAGCGGGGCGCCCCGGGATGAGTCGATGAGCCGAGGTGGAGGAAATATTGATGACATTCCCGCCCGTCTTTTTCAGCAACGGAAGCAACGCCTGAGTGAGCACATACGGCGTAAGCAGATTCAGTTGCACCTGGGCCTGAATCTCAGCCGCCGGGACATCGGCAAACGGGGTAAAGCGAGCCATGCCGGCGTTATTCACCAGGATATCGCATCGTTCCCAGGCCGAGGTAATCTCATCGGCGGCGATCTGAACCTGCACGGGATCGGTCAGATCGGCTATGGTGCTCCGAACCGTTCCGCCGGCAGCGGTCAGGGAACGAGCCGCTTCATCGAGCTTGTCCTGATTGCGGGCGATCAGCCAGACCTCGGCTCCTTCCGCGACAAATGCGGCGGCAATCGCCAGTCCGATCCCGTCGCTGCCGCCCGTGATTACCGCCCGCTTCTGCTCCAGTCGACCCCGCTGCTGAGACATACCGTTCTCCCTGTAATGCGTCGAATTCCGGAGTCACCTCCGGCGATCTGAACGCCCGCAGGACACGGATGCCGAACAGCGGTTCGCTGGCAGCAGTCGAAACCGGAATCAGCCTTTGGCGATGTTCACAAAGACCTTGAGCACGCTGGAATCGGACAGCAGCGGCAGCAGTTTTTCGTGCTGATCCATACCGTCCACCGGGTGAGTCAGAATCCGCTCGATCACGCCGGGGTACATGGAAGCCCCGAGTGCAAGGTCCGCAATTCCGGCCTGGAAGTGGCGGAAGTTTCCATTGACCGATCCAAGCAGCAGTTTATTGCCGAGCACCCATTCCAGGTTGATCTTGTCCGACTCGATCTCCGTGCTCCTCGAACCGCCGGTCACGCTGGTCAGCACCAGGGCTCCGTTCAGATTCAGCACGTTCATGCACTGGAAAGCGATCATGCTGTTGCCGGTCGCTTCGATAATCAGGTCGGGGCGACCATGTTCGCGGGCGACATCGTGGAGGCTCTGATCTTTCGTGCTCACGTACTGAGCCCCGAAACTCTCGGCGATCTCGGCTTTCAGGTTCCCCTCGGCCGGGCTGCGGGCGATTGTGCAGACATCGAGCCGGCGAAGCTTGAGCATCATCGTAGCGAGCAGGCCAATCTGACCGGCTCCCATCACCCAGGCCTTTTTCGGTTCCCAGACCTGCAGTCGCTGCTGGGCGGCATAAGCCTGTTCGATCGCCTTGGCACAGACACTGGCCGGCTCGGCCAGCACACCCAGATTCTTCAAGGCACCCGGGTACTTCACGATGAACTCGGCATCGTCGACGAAGTACTCGGTCATGAAACCGTGCAGCAGATTGATGCCGCGTTCGAAATACGTTTCTTCGCTCGTGATATCGGAACGGCCAATGCGATCGTAGATCGACTTGCCCGGTCGGCGAACGGTGCAGGCCACGTAATCGCCGGGCTGCACATGAGTTACGGACGATCCGACCTCTTCGACGATGCCAAATACTTCGTGCCCGATGACCAGATAATCATCGCCAGCCGGGGCGGCTCCGTAAAGGGCCTCGTTAATCTCCATATCCGTGGCGTCGACGCCGACCTGGAGGACTTTGACAAGCACGCCGCGACCGTTCGGAATATCCGAAACACTGGGCTTTTCGATGTCCCGCAGATGCATCGTGTGCGCCTTACCGGGATGGACGGCGATCGCTTTCATGGAAGGAACTCTCTGTTTTCACTCACCGGCTCAGGCAGGAGCCGCTTCAGGCTGGATTTCTGTGATTTCAAATCGAAATCGAAAGGCTATCATTCAAAAGTGAACGGACCAGAATACAGGAGCCGCCAATTGCCGTCCAATGCACCCCCTGAGAAATTCCGACCCGCTCCCGCTTCCCGCACGATGACATTGGGAGATCTACGGATCACCGCCGTTTCCGGAGGCACCTACCGCCTCGACGGAGGGACGCTCTTTGGTGTCGTCCCGCGCAAACTCTGGGCAAAGCACTTCGAGCCGGATGAGCGGAATACGATTCTGCAGGAAACGAACTGCATGCTCGTCGAGACAGGCAGTGAGCGAATTCTGATCGACACCGGTTATGGCTCCAAACTGCCGGAGAAGTTCCGTTTTCACCATGCGATCGAAGAGGGCGATGCTCTATTAAAGAACCTGGCGGCTGCCGGCGTTTCGCCCGAACAGATCGACCGGGTGATTCTGTCGCATCTGCATTTCGACCATGCCGGTGGAGGAACGCGGCTCTCGGAAGACGGAGCGGTCGGGGCGACATTCCCCAATGCCGAATACGTGGTGAACCGCACTGAATGGGACGCCGCGAACAGCGACGCCGAAGAGCTGAAGGGCTCGTACTTCCGGGCAGACTTCGAGGTTCTCGAAGAATCCGGCCAGCTGCGGCTCGTTTCCGATGGCGACGAGATTGTTCCCGGCATCAGCGTCTGGCAGACCGGCGGACATACCCTCGGGCATCAGTCGATCATTCTGGAAAGTGGCGACGAAGGGGCAGTTTACGCAGGCGATATCTGTGCCACGGCTGCCCATTGTCCGATGGCGTGGTGCATGGCTTACGATATGTATCAGTTGGAGACTCGCCAGAACAAACTGAAACTGATGGAGTTGATCGAGGAGCGGGGCTGGTGGCTGCTGTTCGACCACGATCCGTACCAGTGGGGAGCGATTGCCGAACGATGAGCGAAACCCCTCCGGTGAAGTCTGGTCGCAGGAAACTGCTGCGGTTCGCTCTGATATTCGTGGTGGCGGGCGGCCTGGCAATTGCCGCCCGGCTGGCCATGACCCCCGAACGTGAAACAGGAGTGGATGGGATGACGCTGAAACCTTGCCCTGAGACTCCCAATTGCGTTTCGACCCAGGCGGATCGTGAATCCCAGAAAATGGAGCCGATTCCCTTTGAGGGGACGGCCGACGATGCTCGGCAACGCCTGAAAACGATCGTCGAGTCACTGCCTCGGACGAGAATCGTTGAGGAGCGGGACAACTATCTGCACGCCGAGTCTCGCAGCCTGGTCTTCCGGTTCGTGGATGATATTGAGTTCGTCCTCGATGAAGCCGCAGGTCTCATTCACTTCCGCTCAGCCGCCCGACTCGGAACCTGGGACTTCAACGTGAACCGCAAGCGGATGGAGGAGATCCGCCGCAAGTTTGAAGCCGCTTCCTGAGCATCCGCCTTGTCCCTTCTGGATCGACGTCTACAACGAAAGAGTATCGTTTGTTTTGCGTCTCTCGCTATCCGGGGAAGGTCCCATGTTCAAAAAACGCATTCTGGCCAGTCTTGCTGCTGTTCTCGCCCTCGTTGTTGCCGCCGGGTTGGGGCGAGCCGGGGACAAGATTCCCGATGATGTCCTGAAAGCCGCCGGCATTCTGAAGCAGTCCCTGCAGGACCGCTCATTAAAGACGTCGTCGACGATGGAGGACTGGAAAACGGTGGTCGACGAGGCCACGGCTGCTCTGCCGGACGACCATTACGGCCGGAAGATGCTCGCCGATGCCGTGACCCGTGCTCAGCAGCAGCCGACCGAAACGGCGATGATCGCGCGGATGCGGCAGGAGCTTGAATGGGCCCGCGAGTCACTGACGTTCGTCCCCGTCGACGAGGGGGAGTTGCCTCAGGGATTTCCTGAGATCACGCCGGTCAATGTGATTGAAGTGAAAACGTATCCGGCCTATCGAATTGCGCGAGCCGGAATGACGAACGGGAACAACGGAACCTTCATGAGGTTGTTCGGCCACATCAGGCGGAATGACATTGCGATGACCGTGCCGGTCGAAATCAACTACGAGTCGACCGGAGCAGGCGCGGATCAGGAATCGATGGCATTTCTTTATCGCCGACCGGAGATGGGGAGCACGGGAGCGGATCCGGCCGATGACCTCGTCGAAGTCGTCGATGTGCCGGCGGGCACATTCGTGTCGATTGGCTGTCGAGGCAACACCGGACGTAGCGAACTTGACTTCGCGGTCAAGCGGCTGGAGGAATGGCTGGCGACGCAAGGTGCGGAATATGAAGCAGCTGGAGCGATGCGGACGATGTCCTATAACAGCCCGTTCGTGTTGCCCTTCAATCGGTACTTTGAAGTCCAGATCCCTGTCAGGAAGGTCGATAACGAGAGCTGAGCCGTTCGGCTCATTGCGGCATTTCGAGCCGCCTCTCCAGGAAGGAAACTGATAAGACCAGTCCGACGAAATAATCTTTCAAGCAACGGCGGGTCGGGTCTTTTTGCTTGTACATTTGCGTAGACCGATTTAGATTCATTTTTTATCAGAATTCAGAATCTTTCTGATTCTTTTGCGCGAATCGATTATCACCATTCGGTGTTTAAACGGGACACGAAGCGTCTTCGGTCCGTTTTATATCCTTTCTGGAGTGTGGTTCCATGGAATCGCGTCATGCTCTGTTTTCGCGTCGTCCTTCTGTTCCCCGTCCTGCGTTCACCCTTATTGAGCTTCTCGTTGTCATCGCCATCATCGCAATTCTGGTCGCACTCCTGCTGCCAGCCGTCCAACAGGCCCGAGAAGCCGCCCGTCGTTCAAGCTGCAAGAACAATCTGAAGCAGATCGGCGTCGCTCTGCACAACTACCACGATACGCACTCCGTATTTCCCCCAGGTCAGATGCGGGGGTACCGCTCTTCTCCGACCGCTGGCGAGTTCGGAAACGGAGCCGCCTGGAGTGCCATGCTGCTGCCGTTCCTCGAGCAGGGGACGATTTACGATGCGATGAACTGGCAGATCGGCCTGTTTGAAGGCACTAACAAAACCCTGATCAACAACCTTGCTCCGGTTCCAGTCTTCCTCTGCCCCAGTGACTCGGAGCGACCCGTTCGCGGTTCGATCCATGCCAACACCACGACAAACTACATGGCTTCGGCTCCCCGAATGAGTTACTTCGGCAGCTCGGGATCGTTCAACAACTGGAGCGACAGCACGAGCACGAAGCTGTCGGGCGGCTTTTTCACGATCGACCCTGCTCCTGCTTCGAACATGGCATCCATCAAGGACGGTACTTCGAACACGATCGCGGTCGGCGAAGCTTCGGGATCGGTGTGGACCGGCGGATCGTTCCTCGGGGTTCAGCACAGCACCCAGACGATCGGCGGGGCAGACAACGCCTGCTGTCAGGACTGGTTCCTGAAGATTGCTCTGTATCCCATTACGAACAAGGGGCCAGTTTCGACTTATGCCTCATGGCGATTCGGAAGCGAGCATGATGGCGGCGCCCAGTTCGTCATGGCTGACGGATCGGTTCGTTTTATCTCCGAGAACATCAATCACATTCTGGAGAAAACCAATAACGACACGTCGACGGTGAAGCACGAAGCCGTTCACGGAGCCGGCTGCCTCTGGCGGGCGGAAGCGAACTCCTGTGCGACCTCACCGGGCGACTTTGACAACAAGGCTGGACTGGCCAATCACTTCGGTGTCTGGCAGCGTCTGCATCACAAGCGGGATGGTCTCGTAATCGGCGAATTCTAACATCAAGATTCAACGCGGACTTGCAATGGAGCTCGTCAATCCTGGCGAGCTCCGGTTCGCGGCCCAACGGAATCATGACTTGGTCTGAAGAAATCTCAGGACGGTCATTCGCACGACATGTCGTGTCGGATGACCGTCTTTCCTTTCATTTCGGTTTATCACTTTGATCGCCCGCTCTTCGAGCAGCGATCTTTTTTCGTTTCTGGTGGCGTGATTTCTCGTGTCGCCCTGCCCGCTTCGGGCCGTTGAAAGAGTTCAACTCCAATCATCACAGACATGAGCACTGACCTGTGCTTCTGGCGGGTGGCTCATTCATTCTGATCTGAAATCATCATGCATCGTTCTTGCGATTCCTGCACCGTCCATAAAAGGAGATGACGCCAACGATCTCGAAATGGGTTGGTAACCCTCGTCAGAACGCTCTGTCTGAACGCGTTCTGTTTCGCGACCCCCCATCAGACGCAACTGTTTTATCGATTACTTCATGAAAGGGGCCCCCCATGGTCACCCGACGTTGCGCATTTACTCTGATCGAACTTCTTGTTGTCATCGCGATCATCGCCATTTTGGTTGCACTTCTCCTTCCAGCGGTTCAACAGGCTCGCGAGGCCGCTCGTCGAAGTTCCTGCAAGAATAACCTGAAGCAGTTCGGACTCGCCCTCCACAACTACCACGACACGCACTCAGTCTTTCCACCCGGACAAATTCGCGGCCGGGCGGGGTCGGTGGAAAATGGAGGAGGATACAGCTGGGGCGCGATGCTGTTGCCCTATCTGGAAGAAGGAGCGATTTACGATCAGCTCAACTTCAACATCCCCGTCTTCGAAGGTTCGAACAAAACGTTCATTCAGACCCTCGGTCCAATCGATGTCGCTCTCTGTCCGAGCGATACAGAACGTCCCCGTTTGCGGAACATTCATGCGACGACCGCCACGAACTACGTTTCGTCGCTGCCGAATACCAGCTATTTCGGTTCTTCGGGGGCCTTCAATAACTGGAGTGACAGTACCAGTACGAAACTCTCGGGCGGCTTCTTCACAATCGATCCTGCCGCACCTTCGACGATGGCGTCCATCAAGGACGGCACCTCAAACACGATCGCAATCGGCGAAGCTTCCGGGTCGGTCTGGGGTGGGGGCTCGTTCCTGGGCGTCCAGCACAGCACGCAGACAACTGGCGACAGTGATACCGCCTGCTGCCAGGACTGGTATCTCACCTATGCTCTGTATCCCATCACCAATCAGGCACCCGCTCCTTACGGGGCCAGCATCCGTTTCGGCAGCGAACATGACGGCGGGGCTCAGTTCCTGATGGCCGACGGTGGTGTCCGCTTTATCTCCGAGAACATCAACCACATCCTCGAGAAGACCGACCTCGATGCGAATCACAAAGCCGCCAACGGAGCAGGCTGCCTCTGGCGGACCGACAGTAACCAGTCCTGTGGTTCAGGTGGTTCCGGGCAGTTTGATAACAAAGCGAATCTTTCGAATCTGATGGGTGTCTGGCAACGCCTGCATCATAAACGGGACGGACTGGTGATCGGAGAATTCTAGATCTCACGATTGTCTGCCGCCCTTAGTTCTGTTGTTTCACAGTTCCAGAAAGCCGCCAGACGGAAGGAGGAATGAGAGAAACCGGTTTTCTGGCCCCGGGCCGGCGTGCAGAGCTGACCGAATCTCAGTCGGCTCCGCACGCGTTTTTATTCATGTCGCACATCGCTACATAATTTTTGTGCATATCACGAAGGACACGACCATGACCTCGAGACGTAATGCTTTTACCCTTATCGAACTTCTTGTTGTTATCGCAATCATTGCCATCCTGGTGGCGTTGCTTCTGCCCGCCGTTCAGCAGGCTCGTGAGGCTGCCCGCCGCAGTTCCTGCAAAAATAACCTCAAACAGCTGGGCCTGGCTCTTCACAACTATCACGATACCCATCGTGTCTTCCCGCCGGGACAGATTCGCGGCCGCATGACGAGTCCGACCCGAGAAATGGGCGGCGGTTTCAGCTGGGGCTGTATGCTGCTTCCGTACCTGGAGCAGGGGGCCATCTACGATCAGATGGACTTCACGATCGGCATCTTCGAAGGATCGAACAAAACGCTGATTCTCGGACTGGGGCCCATCGATGCCGCACTGTGCCCGAGTGACACCGAACGTCCCAAGCTGCGTGGTGTTCATTCCAGTTCAACTCCGAACTACATGTCCTCGTTGCCGAATACCAGCTACTTCGGATCCTCCGGCGCCTTCAATAACTGGAGCGACAGTACCAATCCCCGACTCTCAGGCGGGTTCTTCACCATCGATCCGGCTGCCCCGTCCACGATCGCCACGATTAAAGACGGCACCTCGAATACGATTGCCGTTGGCGAAGCATCCGGTTCTGTCTGGGCGGGTGGTTCGTTCCTCGGACTTCAGCACAACACGCACTCGATTGGCGACGCCGATCCCGCCTGCTGTCAGGACTGGTACCTGAACTACGCGCTGTACCCGATCTCGAACAGTCTCCCGGTCCCCTACGGAGCGAACATTCGATTCGGGAGCGAGCATGACGGCGGAGCTCAGTTCCTGATGGCTGACGGCAGCGTCCGCTTCCTGTCCGAGAACATCAACCACATTCTCGATACTACGGGGGCCGATACGTGGCACAAACCGGAGAATGGAGCCGGATGTCTCTGGCGAAATGGAGCAGGCGGGTGTGCGGACGGTTCGACTGGAGCCTTCCGGGACAAGGCGGCTCTGGCCAACTACATGGGGGTCTGGCAGCGATTGACCCACAAACGGGATGGCCTCGTGGTAGGTGAGTTCTAAAGCAGACTTCGTATAAGAGTAGTGGCCTTCAGCGAAGTGAGGTGGTCATTTAGCCTTTTGACGCTCATACGGCGCTACTCGGTCGAGCGATGTGCTCTCAGTCGATCTCTGGTCATGACTGCCGGTCCTGAAAGGGGCGGCGGTCAATCGTTCCTCTCTGATAATGAGCGACTCTCGCATGACGGGAGCCGCTCATTATCGATTTCGGCCCTCTGCAACGGAGCAATCTGCCTTCTGTCCCGGCAAGACCGCGAGACCTGCACGGTCCACGCCTCCGGGAGGCCCTCCGCAGAGAGACTGGGCGACCAGCGGGGCGAGTCGGGGAAAAATTCTTCACGGGCCATGCCGCAAATTTCTTGACATCCTGATTTGTGCATGGTGATAATCTGCATCGTTCACTGGCCCTGATTCCGAGCCCGTTGAAAACCATCTCCCTCCGGAATCATCCTCACTTTTCTCTCCAGGATTCGTCCCATGAAACGGCGCGGTTTTACTCTCATTGAATTGCTCGTCGTGATTGCAATCATTGCAATCCTTGTCGCACTGTTGCTGCCGGCCGTCCAGCAGGCTCGCGAGGCAGCACGTCGCTCAAGCTGTAAGAACAACCTGAAACAGCTGGGACTGGCTCTGCATAACTACCACGACACCCACTCCGTGTTCCCTCCCGGCCAGATTCGCGGCTTCTTCGACGTGCCGAACTCAACGACCGACCAGGAATTCGGCAACGGATTCAGCTGGGGAGCCATGCTACTGCCGTTCATCGAACAGGGACCGACTTACGATCAGCTCGATTTCAGGATCGGCGTATTTCAGGGAGCCAACAAAACGGCTATCCAGACGCTCGTCCCGCCGCCGGTCATTCTCTGCCCCAGCGATACCGATCGCAGCGCCCGTCGGTCATTTCACACCAACGGCAACCTGAACTACATGTCTTCGGTACCCAGCACGAGCTACTACGGTTCGACCGGTCCATTCAACTGGAGCGACTCGACCAATATCCGGGCCTCGGGTGGCTTCTTCACCATCGATCCGGCCCCGGCTTCGACAATGGCCTCGATTAAGGACGGCACCTCGAACACGATTGCTGTCGGCGAGAAGGCCGGTTCGGTCTGGAACGGCGGTTCGTTCCTGGGAGCGAACAGCTCTACTCAGGTTCAGGGAGGATCGGACTTCGCAAGCAGCCAGGACCATTACCTGACCTACGCCCGTTATCCAATTCAGAATTCGCCGGTGTCGGTCTACACCAACATTCGTTTCGGCAGCGAGCACGATGGTGGAGCTCAGTTCCTGATGGCCGATGGATCCGTCCGGTTCATCTCTGAAAACATCGAGCACATTCTGGAAAAGACTGGAAACGATACCGCCGTGCCGCCGCACAACGCCGCGATCAAGGCGGGCTGTCTGTTCCGGAATGAAGCCAATTCCTGCGGCGACAACCCGGGATTCTTCTCGAACAAGACCGCTCTGTCCGGCGTCATGGGCCTCTGGCAGCGTCTGCATCACAAGAATGACGGTCTCGTGATCGGCGAGTTCTAGGGCGAATCGCTCTCCCGTATGTCTGTTGCTGTAAGTCTTCTGCGGAGTTCAGATTCCGACAAAAACGGCCCGTTGCCCCGGCAGCGGGCTTTTCTATTGATTCCGCCCCGCTTTTCGAGTCGATACGATGCGAAGAGGCACCTGTTGCGCCAGCAAATCGCCCGTTTCGTTCGTAGCAGGTGAGTACGCCGTCCGGTCCCGACCGACGGTTCAGGAATCAGAATAGCCACCGGCCGTCGGATCGGGTCTGCATGATCAGGGTCAATCATCTTTCGAAGCACTTCGAAGACCTTCGCAAAGGGCGTGTCTACGCGCTGGAAGATGTCTCGTTTGAAGTGCGCCCGGGAGAAATCTTCGGGTTGCTCGGCCCGAATGGAGCCGGGAAAACGACCTGCCTGCGGATTCTCAGCACGGTGCTTAAGCCGTCTTCGGGCGAAGCGATTGTGGCGGGGTTCGACGTAGCCCATCATCCGGCGGAAGTCCGTCAGAACATTGGGTTTATGTCGGGCAACACGGGGATCTACGACCGGATGACCGGCTGGGAGCTGGTGGAGTATTTCGGCCGCCTTTACGGCTTGCCGGAGGATCTGCTCCAGCATCGGCTGCACGAAGTCTTCGAGACCCTCAAGATGGAGGACGTCCGCGACGTGCTCGGTTCGAAAATGTCGACCGGGATGAAGCAGAAAGTGTCGATTGCCCGCACGATTGTTCATGATCCGCCGGTTCTGATCTTCGACGAGCCGACTTCGGGGCTCGATGTCCTCGTGGCCCGGGCGCTGCTCGAAGCGATCGATGCGCTCCGCTCCAAGGGGAAGTCGATCATCTTTTCGACGCATATCATGCGGGAAGTCGAAAAACTGTGTGATCGGGTTGCCATTATTCACAAGGGCCAGATTCTGGCTTCGGGAACAATCGAGGAACTCTCGGACCGGTATCAGGAGCCGGAGATGGAAGAACTGTTCTTCGATCTGATCCGACGGACGGACGGAAACGCCCTGGAACTCGAATAGAGAGATGGCGTTTTTCGCGAGCCGGGCGTTCGATTACAATGAAACCTCCGGCAAAAACAGGACCAGGGACGAGACGGGTACGGGAACCGGATGACGTGGCGTAACATACGATTGATCTTCTTCCGGGAAGTTGCCGACCAACTTCGTGATCGCCGCACGCTGTTCATGGTGGTGATTCTGCCGCTGCTGCTTTATCCGGCCATGGGCATCGGGATGATGCAGATGACGCTGCTCTTTTCGGAGCAGCCGCGGACGGTTGTCGTTCTCGGTGCGAAATCGCTGCCCAGTCCTCCGCTGTTGTCGCAGGATGGCAGCCGGATTCTCGATCAGTGGTTCGTGACCGAAGGGGATTCCCAAACTCTGCAGATTGTCTCCGATCTGCCGGAAGGGGACGAAGTCGCTCTGCGTACTCCCTCCGAACAGGAATCGCTGCAGTTAGCCCGCGAGATCCGGTTGAGGCTCGATGAGCTCAAGCGGCTGCGGGATGAAGTGCAGTCGCTGACCGAGAACGATGCGGAAGTGGTTGCCATGAAGCAGGGGCAGATCGAGTCTCTGCTCGAGGAAATCGCCGAGTATTTCGCTCGTGCCAATATTCAGGTGCTCATCGTCATTCCCGATGGCTTCGACGAATACATCCGCCGCGAGAACCAGCGGCTCGCGGCTCGGGAGCCGAGTGGCGAGAACGAACCACGTCTGCAGCCAACGATCATTCGGAACTCGGCGAATGAGAAGTCGCTGATCGCCTACGGCCGCGTTCGGGAAGCATTTGATAATTGGGAGCAGGCCGTACTGAGCGAACGTCTCGCTCTGGCCGATCTGCCAGCCGATCTCACGCAGCCGATCAACGCCGAGCGGGTCGACCTCGCGAAAGGCGAGGAACTCGCCGCGAACGTCTGGAGCAAGCTGTTCCCCGCGATGCTGGTCATCATGGCAATGACCGGGGCTTTCTATCCGGCCGTGGACCTGGGAGCGGGCGAAAAAGAACGCGGCACCATGGAGACGCTGCTGATCTGCCCGGCTCTCCGCAGCGAGATCGTGATCGGCAAGTTCCTCACCGTGCTCCTCTTCAGTCTGATCACGGCTCTCCTCAATCTGGTCAGCATGGGTGTGACCGGCCTGCATGTGCTGAATACCGCGGGCGGGGGCGAATTCTCCGCCGTGGGCGATGTCGCTATTCCGGGGATGGATGTCCTGATCTGGGTCGGCATTCTGGCGATTCCCCTTGCGGCTCTGTTCGCTTCATTGAGTCTGGCATTTGCTCTGTTCGCCAAAAGTACGAAGGAAGGGCAGTATTACCTCACGCCGCTGCTGACCGTGACAATGGGGCTGACCGTGTTCTGCCTCTCCCCGGCCGTCGAGCTGACTCCGTTTTACAGTTTGATTCCGGTCATGGGACCGGCTTTGCTGCTCAAAGGGATGCTTCTGACCTCGAATGCCCAGTCGGGGTTGATGTGGTATGTATTGCCCGTACTGGTCAGCAGCTTCGCCTACAGCGGACTTGCGCTCGCCTGGGCAATCGACCAGTTTCAGCGGGAAGAAGTCCTGTTCCGGGAAGCAGAGCGATTCAACGTCCGCCTGTGGATTCGCCATCTGCTGCGCGATAAAGAATCGATCCCGAGTTTTTCGGAGGCGATCTTCTGTTTCGTGATGATCATGCTGCTGCAGTTTGCACTGCTGAAGACGTTCGGCAGCGCGCTTCAGAATGCGCCGGAAGGGCAGGAAAGCTGGACGATGTTGCGGCTGCTGGTCGTGCAGCAGCTGGTGATCATCGCCTGTCCGGCGTTGTTCATGGGCATTCTGCTCACCAGTAATCCGCTGTTTACGTTCCAGTTGCGGCTGCCGAAGTTGAAGTATCTGGCACTGGGTCTGCTGCTACCGCTGCTGTTGCATCCGGTTGTGGTGGAACTGGCGATGCGGCTGGCGTGGTTCTTCCCCTCATTGCCGCCTCATGCTCAGGCGGCTCTGTCAACGATGTCAGATGGCAGCGTCCCCTGGGTCTGGCTGCTTCTGGCATTCGCGGTTGCTCCGGCCATCTGCGAGGAACTCGCGTTTCGCGGTTTCATTCTCTCCGGATTCCGACATTCCGGCCGCCATGTCCTGGCGATCACCCTTTCCGGGATCCTGTTCGGCGTGATGCATATGATTCCGCAGCAGGTGTTCAACGCGGCTCTGCTGGGAGTGTTGCTGGGACTGTTGGCGATCAAGAGCGGCAGTATTCTTCCGAGTATGCTGTTCCACTTCGTCAACAATGCCCTCGGCGTGCTGCACGGGAATCTGGGAACGATTCGCGAGCAGGGTGACTGGGCCGGTAACTGGGCGCAGCAGTTGACTGTGACGTCTGAACTCGGAACGACCTACCGGCTTTCGGTCGTCCTCATCGCGGCTCTGCTGGCAGGGCTGCTGATTGCCTGGCTGATCAAACAGCGAACCGTTCCAATGCCGGTCCGGCGACGCGAGGACAACGCGGAGTAAGGCTGCACGGCAGCCATGCGACTCTCAGGTGACTGAGTCTCTACTCCAGTGGAGACGAGATCTCGAGCAGATCGACGGCGGGACGGTTGTTGCAGAAGATGGTGGCCAGCCGGCCGTAGGTGACCGTGCCGACTTCGCAGTTGAAATGCTTCGCCAGTGTAGGGCCGCATTCCACACGCAGGATCGCCCCCAGGTCGATGTGCCGCAGCACGTTGTGCGTGATGAGCACCCGACCGAGCGGCGTCTCTTCGGCGATGATTTCTTTCTTCACCTGTTCGGTGACGTACTGAAAGTTGAAGCGGACGATACCGAACTGAACGACCTGATCGGTCCCTTCCTTGTTCAGCAGGATCTTGCGACTGTAGTTTGATTCGTCGGGGTTGCGATCGAGCACCTGCACTTCGACCTGACAGTGATGATAGTTTTCCATCGTCACGGTCATGTGATGCTCGTGGACGAGCATGCTCTTGTAGGGTTCGGGTGTCGTCGACCCGGGCACGTGTTCGGCTCCCTGAAGCAGGGGCGGGTGATCCGGAAACAGGTCGAGCAGAGACTGCAGTTCAATCAGTGCGTTCACGGGCAACCACTACGTTTTAAGGGGCGCGGGGTGGACTCGTTGATGCCGAATAACCTAACGGACTGCTCGACAAATGTCATGGGCAAATCGAACTGGACAACGGGTCTCGGGTGACTCTCCGCAGTGAGTCCAGTTGCGACGATTATGCCGACCGCAGACTGAGGGCCCGTATCGAAACCGATCTCAGGGCCGCCAGGATCCGATCCGAATCAGGTATAGCGGATCCTGCGGTACTGCGGTTCAAAGTACTCTGGCAGCAGGCTGTCGACCTGCAGCAGACCTTTGCGCGTCAGACGAACGGTCTGGCCATCGACTTCGAGATAGCCGGCTCGTTCCTGATTGCCGAGGGCCTCGGAGAACTCGCCGAGAACATCGACGCCGTATTTCTCGTTCATCGGGCCGGTGTCAATCACACCTTCCTTCAAACGCAGCACGAACTCGCGAATCAGCTTCTGGCGATCGGTCGGCACGTAGGCACGATTGATCGGCAGTTCGCCCGATTCGACCAGTTCGATATACGGTTCGAGCTGATCGTTGTTCTGATAGTGAATTCCCTGGAAATGCCCGAACGACGAAACGCCGAGCGGAAGGATGTCGTGACCGCGGAACAGGTGATCGCGATAGAGGAAGCGGTCGGTTTCCGGGTTCTTGACGAATTCCTGCCCTGAGGCGACACCGTAACCAGCTTCGAGCAATCGGTCCATGGCTTCGCTGACCCAGCGACGCTTGGTCGGCCAGTCGGCGATCGGGGAGGCGGCTCCCGTTTCTTTCATCTCCTGGGAGATGATCGTGTTGTGCGGAAGTTCCATCTGATAGATGGTGATGTTATCCGGAGCGAGCTCCAGGGCTTTGTCGATGTTCCGGTGCCAGTTTTCATCGGTCTCGCCGATCATCCCGGCAATCAGGTCGATGTTGACCTGGGGGAACCCGACTTCCTGAATCCAGCCGTAGGCTCGTTCGACTTCCGGCGAAAGGTGGGCTCGGCCGTTGATCTCGAGGATCTTGTCGTTGAAGCTCTCGACGCCCAGCGAGACTCGGGTGATGCCAATTTCTTTGAGCGTGCGAACCTTTTCGAGGTTCAGCGTGCCGGGCTCGCATTCGAACGTCACTTCCTCAGCCGTTTCCCAGGAGACCGACTGGCTGAGCCGATCGCGGAGCTGCAGCAGCTGTTTCGAACTGAGGTACGATGGCGTTCCTCCGCCGAAATACGCGAACTCAACCCGTCGGCCTTTCACGCCCGGCAATTCCGAGAGCATGCGGAGCTCGTCATCGATCGCCTGAACGTATCGCTGAATGGTTTTGGCGTTCTGCTGAATGTAGACACGGAAATAGCAGAACTTGCAGCGTTTGCGACAGAACGGGATGTGAGTGTAAATCCCGAACGGCACCGAGGTGTCGGCAGGGCTCTCCAACGCTTCCCGGGCCTGGGCGATATCGGGCTTGTTCCAGACCGAATAGGCGGGATAGTTGCTGATGAAGTAACTGCCGACCTCAGTCTTCGTCGACTCAGTAAGCGGGAGATCGGTAGACATAAACAAAACTTTCCAGTCGATTGGACGGGCCAGCGGACAGGGCGGCGTCCTCAGCACAGGATTCAACTCGTGCGAGCGAGTGTGCGAGAGCTACTGTCCGAAGGCAAACAGTTTTCCATTCGTTTCCGCCGAGCCAATAACCAGGATCTGGCTGCCGACGGCGGGAGATCCCGGGACTTTGCGTCCCAGGCGATATTTCCAGAGTTCTTTGCCACTCTTCAAATCGAGCTCGTAAAGGTGCCCGTCATCACTGCCGACGAAGACGCGTTCTCCGACGATTACCGGAGAGCTGTCGACCTTTCCTCGAGTCGGAAAAGACCAGACTTCCTCGCCGTTGCGGCGGTTAATGGCGTGCACCATCTTGTCACGACCACCCACAACGACAAGTTCGTCGGTCAGGGCAGCCGAAGAATGATAGGGGAAGTCCCTCACGGAACCGCGAAACGCCCATTCTTTTGTGAGCTGCTTCCAGTTTACCGCAATGACTTCGCTGGCATAGGTGCCAACATAAAGTTCGTCGCCGAGAATCGCCGGAGAGGCGATCAGGTAAGTGTTCAGCGGCATATGCTTAATCTGTTCGCCGGTCTGAACATCGATCACCCGCAGCTGCTCATCGCAACCGGTCACGAAGGTGAATCCGTTGACTATTGCCGGGGTGCAATTGACGTAACCTTCCGTTTCGAACTTCCATAATTGTTCGCCGTTCGCGGCTTTGAGGCAATACAGGGAGTTGTCGTAGGAGCCGAAGATGACCCGGTCATCGATCAATGAGGCTGAACTGACGATCTCGCCGAATGTTTCGAATGTCCACTTTTGTTGACCAGTCTTGCGATCGATGCAGTGGAAGATTCCCTCTTCGTCGCCAATGAAGACAGCTTCTCTGGTAACGAGAGGAGCCGCTTTGAATCCGGGAGCGAATGTCTTTGGGTCGGGATCGCTGATCGACCGATACTTCCAGACTTCCTTGCCGGTCTTCGCTTCGAGGCAAACGACATAGCCATCGAGGATGCCACAGTAAACGTGGCCGTCGTATATGGCCGGGGTGCCGGGAATGCCGTCGCTGGTGTCGTAACTCCAGAGCAGCTTCAGCTCGGCGGGCAATGTGGAATCGGCCACGCCGTGGAGCATGTTTCCGTTGCGAAAGGAGGGCCAGTCGGTGTTCGTGGCCGGCTCTTCGGCTTTCACCGCAACCGGACCAGCGACCAGCAGGGCGAGGCCGAGAATCAGACGGTGTGCACCGAGTCTTTGCAGAAACGTGCGGAACCTCAGTTCGTCCATGCGCATTCGTATAACTCCTGCAGACGATCGGGGTCGACCGGTCTTGGATTGAATGTGCCGGTCCACTGGCGAGCCGCTTCTTCGGCCATGATCGGGAACTTATCCCGACTCACGCCCGCCTGTTCCAGGGTTCCCGGCAGACCGGTCAGTTGAATAAGTTCAGCAATATGCTCGGCCAGTCGCTCCGCGGCCTGTGGGGAATCGGCTCGGCAAAGTCCCGCCGCTTCCGCCAGTTCGCCGTACAGCGGACCGACAGTCTCGGCGTTGAAACGCACCACGTGCGGCAACATCACTCCCACGGCGATCCCATGGACGGTATCGAAATGAGCGGTGAGTGGATTGGCCAGAGCATGTGTCGCTCCGAGCATTGATTGTTCAATGGCTGCTCCGGCCCAGTGCGCACCCAGGAGCATTTGCTCGCGAGCCTTTGGAGAGTCGCCGGTGCCGAAAGCTTCCGGGAAGGCCTGCGTAAGGAGTTTCCAGGCCTGCAGCGAAAACATGCTCGAAACCGAATTGCGTTTCCTGGTCACGAATGTTTCGACGGCGTGGCTGAGTGCATCGACCGCTGTAACGGCGGCGACGTTCCGGGGCATTGTACGGGTGAGTTCAGGATCGAGAATCGCGACTCGAGCCGCGGCTTTCTTGTCGCCGCAGGCCATCTTCATGTGTGTGTCGGCATTCGCGATGAGAGCGAACGACTGGGCTTCACTTCCGGTGCCGGAAGTCGTCGGCACGGCGATGAAAGGAAGCATCGGTTTGGAGGCTTTCCCGACTCCCCAGTAGTCCTCCATGCGACCGCCGTTGGAGTAAAGGAAGTTCACTCCTTTGGCGCAGTCCATACTGCTGCCGCCACCCAGGCCGACGATGAAGTCGATCGTGTTGGTGCCGATCGCGTCGAGACCTCGCTGGACGTCTTTGGTCGTCGGGTTCGGGTGGACATCGTCGAAGCGGATGACATTCAGTCCGGCTTCACGCAACGAGGCAATGGCTCGCTGATCGTGACCGGCCGCTGTGAGTCCTTTGTCGGTGATGAGCAGGACATTCGAGCCGTCGTACTCGCGAACGAGCGATCCGAGTCGATTCAATGTCCCCGCACCGAACACGACTCGCGTCGGGAGCGAAAAATCGAAGGCTGCAGGCGCATCGATTGAAGACGTCGGTTCTAGGGAGAGAGTCACGATAGTTTTGGCGGGCGTCTGAGGGAGGAAGTCGAATCGGAACGCTCTTGTATTTTACGCGTAAATTAATTGGGAGCAATGCTTAAACGCTCATTCACCCGGAGAGAGGGCCTGAACGTTCGCTGTCGCGGAACGAAGCGAAATCGTGCTCGACGCCGCCTGTTTCCCCACTTTGACCGTCAGTTCGAACGTCTGGTCGGCTGTTGCGTCGACCGGAATTTCCAACGTTGCGTTGGCCGAATCGAGTTTCCCGGGGCCGGTCCAGGTCCATTCCACGCGAGTCGGATCGAGCTCTTCCAGAAAGTGACCGTGTTCATTGTACTGCAGAATGCGAAAGCTCTGCTGCCAGCCGGCTTCAAGGGTGGCGAACGCCGGAACGATCTGAATCGGACCGGGCGTCACCGAATCGGCATCGTTGGCAATCTCCGACAAGGGGATCAGGGGATGCGAAATCGCATCGCCATTGTCGATCGGCCCCAGGGCAATCAGATGCTCGGACGTGCGAACGTAAAGCCGTTTCTTGGAAATTGCCGGAATGCCGACGAGCGGTTCGTTTCGCTCGGCTGTGTAGATCATCTGGCAGGCAGAGTTCGCACAATCGAATGCCTGCCAGTATCCGTGAGTGTTCGTGACCAGGAGTTGATTCGCGACCCAGACCAGATGATAACGGGGCGGTTGGCTCCGCTGATGCAGCAACTCGGTGTTCTCATCGGTCTGGGAAAGCCGCTGCGGAGAAAACTCCCGATGAATCCCTGCCCCGATTTCGAGATCATGAAGAAGCTTGTCTGCTCTACTGGAGTAGACGTGGAGGCGATTGGTGGAGGAAGCCGCGTAGATCAGTCCTTCGTGCAGCAGGCTCGTCATCTGCTCGGCTGGGGCCGGCGACCAGCTTCCGACTTTCTCCGTTGCTCCGACATCAAAATGACTTTGCAGCGTCCACAAATCGAGCCTCCAGTTTCGCTTCGCGTCAGCCGCCTGGTTCTCCTTCGCGGCGTAAGACAACGAAAGAAGCTGCCCATTCTGGAACAGGAGCTCGGTAATGATCCGCTCTCTGGGCGATTCCTCTGCATCGAGTGACAACGACTTCAACGGCTGACCGGTCTGTATCTGCATCAGTTCAATGCGGCCCTGATCCGGTACCGCGAGGGCGACCTGACTGGACAGGATGCAGGGAACGGGAGATGTCAGCGTGAAGCTCTCGGCGACCGGTTGCTCATGTTGCCAGACTGGAGAGCCGTTTCGGCGATCGTATCCGTTGATCAGTACGAGACGTTTGGCGTCTTTGGTCTCGAGGAGTTGGGAAACGATGAGCAGATGCTCGTAAACGAGCGGAGCGACCGTGTCGATGACCCGGGCCTCTCCGAAGGTGGGGGGCAGGCTGGATCGCTGCCACATTTCGAAACCGTAGTCGGCATCAATGGCGATGAGTTCATGGCCCATCCCGAGACAATACAGCTGCCGCCAGATGGGGTCCCCGGCGAACTTCGGAAGTGGAGCGGTGCTGTGCGCATCGAGTTCGATGGAGGGCAGGTCAAATCGGAACCGAGCCACGGTGTCCCGCCCGTGAATGTGCCAGGCGGACACAGACGACAGAAATCGCGCGGCAGACTGGTCCGGTCTCTGTTGCGGAGCATCGCTTCCGTCGGCCTGGGCTGGAAGTTCCTGTTCGGAAGAGCCCCAGTGCAGCACATAGAGCTTGTCGTTGAAGACCAGCGGATCGGCAGCCGCGGAGAGCCCGACGATCTGCCAGAGCTCCTGTTTCTGGGAGGATGCCTGGGGATCATCGGAGTCCCAGTCGAGCGTCAGGTCCCGTTCACGACTGATGCGGTTGAACTGCGGGCCATGATGATGCGGCCATGACATCGGCTCGACGGCCAGAGCCGTGGACCATCCTGACAGGCAGGATGAGAGCAGGACAAGGGCGGCAGCAATCGCAGGGATCGGAGCAATCATGGGGCGGCTTTCGAAGCGAGTCCAGTTTCGCGGTACTCTAAAGGATCCTGTTCCTTAAACCCGGAACGCAAGCAAGCCGCACACAAAATTGCGTGCGGCTTGCTGTTGTTCGTGGCATGCACTGTTACGTGCTGCACAAAAATCTGTGCACCCTCAGGTGCTGCTCAACTAAGGAGCGGCCGAACCATCGGTCGGTGCGTCGCCAGCCGGAGCCGGTGCCGGAGCAGGTTCGGTGCCTGCGTTATCGCAGCCAACGTTAGCCAGGGTGAGGGTGAAACCGAACAGGACGGCCAGTCCCATTTTGAACAGCTGATTCATGTCTGATCCTCTCTGATGTAAGCTTTAGACCCACTGTCTTCGCCGGGGTTTTCAGGGGGGGAACATTCCTCCCTTTACGGCGGTGCATCGTTCATATCCAACGGATCGTGACGTGCGAAGGTTCATTAGTACTTATGAATTTGTGCATTTCAACTCATCTGGTTGAAGATCTTCATAAATTCGGTGAACTTTTATACGTGGAATCCGGAACTTTACGCATCTTTCCAGCGGAAAGGGCTCTAGCGTCGGGAAGCGTATGGACGCCGGCATGGCATTCGGACCGCGCATGAAAACAGCCGACTCGTTTTCTGAGTCGGCTGTGGGGTCCGTCGCTCTGGCCTGGTATTACTGGACGATGGTCCCTTCATCGGGAGCGGCCAGACGCTCGACTGGAGCGGTTTCTTTGGGCTCCCGCAGCAGGTCTTCCTCGATGCCGATCGACAGCGTTCCCTTCTGAGCCTGCTTGCTCACGTCGGCCGGCTTTTCCGCGGTCTGCTTCGGCATAATCGGCTTGGCGTCCAGCTTCTGGTCATCGATGCGGACCGGAGTCGGGAAGTTCTCGGCGGTTTTCGTGGGTGCCGCCGATTCCTTTTCGGGAGCGTTGGCCAGAGGGCTGGCTTCCGGGGTCTTGGTCGGCGAGGTCGGCTGAACGTCGTGCCGTGGCCATTCCACTCCAGTGACTCGTTCCCGATACAGGACCAGGGCACTGACGGCGTGATAGAGCGGACCGCACTCAGCCGATTCGTCGCGGTACTGGATGAGTCGCTCGGCGATGTAGCGGATACCGTTTTCGATCCACGGATCGTTCAACTGTTTCTTGTTGGCGGCGACGACAATCCATTCCATCATATGGCCTGTGGAGGCGATCTGTTCGCTGAAGGATTTCGGATAGCCGTACCCCCGGAAGTAGTTTGTGGGGAACGAACCATCGGGACGCTGCAGGGATCGGGCGGCAACGAGGTAACGATTGATCTTCTGGTCGGCCTGCATCCAGACTCCGCGAATCTGTCCGCCGCGGCGAACGTGATTGTTACGGGCGGCGGCGAGAGCGTAGAGGTTATGCGTTCCGCCACAGGCTGCTTTGGTGACCTGTGTTTCGATCTGGTTGGCGACCAGTTTCTCGATGCTCCAGGTTTCCCCACGTCGGGTCATCCAGGTTTCTTCCGATCCCAGATAGTGAGTCAGGAACCAGAGAGTCCAGGTCAGTTCTTCGCGCGGGTTCAGATCGGCCTTGGCGTTGTTGACGATGTCCTGAACGGTGATCGGTCCGCCGTCGGTCTGGAACTTATGGTCGAGAGGCAGGTTGCACATCACCATCAGAGCCAGCGACTGGTTCGGATGGCCTTCGAAGTGGTAAGGCGATGTGAACTTGTGAGCCCGACCGCCATGCACGGTTTTTTCGAACCAGGGCAGGCCACGGAAATAGGGATTCGTCGTCGAGAGCCAGTCCACGGCCGGGACGAGTTTGCCGTCCAGGTCGAGCATGAAATCGCGACGGTACGCGTTCAGGCCGTGATAGATCTGCCAGGGCGAATGTTCGTTCGCGACCAGATACCGGCGACTCGAGATGTCGATCGCTTCGGTCACGGTCTCAATGAGATCGCGATTCGGGGTCCGCGGGGCTTTGGTCACGATCCGAGGCGAAGCGATCACTCCCTGTTCGGCGGGAGCGTAATTGGGCTCGCGAAACTGGCCCGGCGCATTCGATACGGAAACCGAAACTGCGATTATGAAGGTACAGACGAGATGCTTGTTGATCATCGTTCGAACGGTTTCTCTCAACGGCGGTCTCAGAAACGGCGTAGGCGAGCTCTGGCTTGATCGAAGTGCGGCAGCTGTAGGCAAGAGTACGTCAATCATCGACTGACTCGGGGCGTGCACATTGCCGAAAAACCGGTAGAAGCCGTACACCTTCCGTTTCGGCGGCTGGTTTCCTGACTGGCCGCTACAGCCGTCAAAGTTTCACCAGACCAACGTGCGAACGCGTTATACCCCGTGCCCAGATTCACCGATAGACGAGTCGGAGCCCTGACCCGGTTTGCAAAAATTACCGGGAGATTTTCAGGATCGGGGGCACGGACTCCGTGCAGCGGGGCACTTCCTCCTGTTGATGGAATACCCGCCGCTGGACCGTGGTTTTCACGGCGCGACGAGCAGTTCAGCCGCGTCGGTCGGAATAGGGAACTGGCACAGAGGAGGCTGGAAACTTGCGGCGAGCCGTGTGGTGGTTCAACGGCTGGGGTCAGGTCAGCGCATGAAAAACGGCGGCTCCGGGTAGACCGGGACCGCCGCTTAACGTTTATGAATACCGCGACACGTTACTGAGTTGGTCGACCGCCTAGACGGTTACGAGCATATCCTCGGTTGGTGAGTCAGCGGGAAGCTGCTGTGTGGCAGGGTCTCGAATAAAACGAGGTTCCTGTCGGATGTAGACGTCGCCGAGGTCCACCATTTCCCGGATGTGCTGAAGCACAACGCGAGGGTCGGTTGAACCGCAGGTGAAGACGTCGAGGGCCATCATGCCCTGGTCTGCGTAACAGTGAGCCGAACAGTGGCTTTCGTCGAGCAGAACCATCGCCGTGAAGCCTGGCGGTGAGTTGTGTCCGAAGTGATATCGGACTTGGGAAATCACAGTCGCCCCCGCTTTCGTGGCTCCGCGAGCCATTGCTTCGAGGATCAGCTGATCGTTCAGACAAACGTCCTCGGGGACGTTGTAACAGTCAATTAATAGATGGCGTCCTTTTTCCAACTCATAAACCCTCCCAAAGGTGAGAGAATCCTCGCCGTGTCGCCCGGTACCGGAACACCCAGTATGGAACGGTTCGTTCGCTATCGATCGAAATAGCGGTGAGGAAAAGACAAGGCGGGGAAAATACAAAAACCGCAGTCCACTACGCAAGCGGAACTTGCTGCAATTTTCGTCAAATTCTACGACCCGGATTTACGCTGAAAAGGGGAAATCTCCCCGCTTTTGTCAAATGAACGAAATCGAATATCTCTTCAGCTTATGTTGAGCGCCCTGATGCCCAGCCAGTGGGCAATCTCCCTCATGAAAACCGGTTCCCCGTCGGCGATCAGTCGTCGGCCGCCGGGTCCACGAAGGTGATCTCCTTTTGGAGGATGTCGATCTTCACGTCCCTGGTGCTTGACTCGATCAGCAGGATGTAGGTCCCCGGGTCCTGAAGTTTGGCCGCCTCGATCTGACCACGAAAGCGGCCGCTCCCGTCGCGAAGGGCTTTTCCCCCACCCGACTGACAGATCAGTCTCCGACCGTCGTCGCGGTAGCGAACGACTTTCAAATGCAGGTGCAGCCTGGCCTGATCAGGAACTCGTTCATCCAGAGTGAAGTCGATTTCAACTTTGAGCGGTTGCAGGAGCGGAACGGCTTCGAAGTCCACCTCTGTCGGCTTCTGCCGACCTGCGAAGATCTTCGTCTTCACATCCTCGGCCAGCACCAGCGGCCGCCTTAACGTCTGTAACTGCGGCCGGGGAACTTTCTCCGCGTCCGGTTTCCGATCGGCACCTGACGCACCCGCCCCGGCGGGCAGTGTGAGACAAAGGACTGCAACAGCTGCACGGCGAAGGGGCGAGCGCATTTCGATCTCCTCGATAACGGATTTCTCTCCGGCTTATGTTGGTGCCTTGATGCCCAGCCAGTGGGCAATCGCCCCATGGTTATCAGGGGGGGCAGGGCCTCACTGGTTCTCAGTCGTCGGCTGCTGCCGGGTCTACGAAGGTGATCTCATCCCGGAGGATGTTAATGGTGTAGCCATCTGAACTGGCCAAGATGAGCAGGTCGTACGTGCCTGCCTGCTTGAGACTCCCCGCTTCGAGCGTGACTTCGAATCTTCCCTCCCGGTTCCGAGTCGCGTGACCGACTGCGTTCTGATAATTCGTGAAGGTCCCCCCCTCATTGGGCAGGCCCACTTTGAGGATCACGCCCATGCGTTGTCGGTTGATCCGAGGGTCATCGACATCAAATGCGGCATCGACCCGGAACGGACGATGGATCGGAACTTCTCCCGCCTGCTGATAATTTCCGCCACCCCAGCCGACGTACAAAGTCGTCTCCACATAGTCTGCCGGAATTCGTGGCCGCGGCGGTTTCTGTAACTCCGGCCGGGGAACTTTGTCCGCATCCGGTTTCCGATCGGCACCTAACGCACCCGCCCCGGCGGGCAGGGTGAGACAAAGGACTGCAACAGCTGCACGGCGGAGGGGCGAGCGCATTTCGGTCTCCTCGTTTTCAGGTGCGAAGCACCGAGCTGACTGATCAATCGAGCTCAGGGATCGGGTCGTCTTTACCGACCGGTTCGCCTTCCCAGATCACGTTCCCCATCTCATCCATGGTCAGGATGCGATGGGCGCTTCCCGGAGCGGGCGGCACCGATTTCTCAGGCAGATACTTCTGGAACCCAGCGATCATCTTCGCGTGCTTCTTCTCGTCGGCGACGTTGTGCCACTCGTTCGGATCGCTGGTCATGTCGTAGAGTTCCTGCGAGCCGTCGGCGTAGCGGATGTAACGCCACTTCTCGGTTCGCAGTCCGTGATTGTCCGGGTTGTGCGTCGTGATGGCCGGCCATTCCCGCTTTGCCGAACCGTCTTTCAGCTGCGGCTTAAGCGAGTGCCCTTCGAGACCATCCTTCTCGGGAAGTTTGCACAGGTCCACCAGGGTGGGGTAGATGTCGAGCAGCTCGGCGGGGCTGTTGACCCGCTGCCCAGCCGTGACACCCGGGCCGGCAAAAATGAGCGGCACCCGCGTTGATCGATCCCAGAGCGTGTTCTTGCCGGTGATCTCCTTTTCGCCGAGATGCCAGCCGTGATCAGACCAGAGCACGACGATGGTGTCGTCCGCATGTCCGCTCTTTTCAAGTGCGTCGAGCACGCGTCCCACCTGACTGTCAACGAAGCTCGTGCTCGCCAGATACGAGCGGACCAGGTTCCGCCATTGGTTGCTCTCGGTCAGGAACTTGTGTCGCGGCTCAGGCAGCTTCCAGTGGAGATACCAGGAGAAGCGAGGCGTATCGGCTCGGTCGTTGGCCAGAAACGGCGGCAGAACCGAGTCGTCATCCGGATAAAGGTCGAACCATTTCTGGGTCGCGTAGCAGGGGACGTGCGGCAGGAAGAACCCGACTGACAAAAAGAATGGCTCCTGAATTTCGCTCTCAAGCTGCTCGACTCCCCAGCTGGCAACGGCCCAGTCGCCCTTATCTTCATCCTTGTGCGGGAAGACACCCCAGTCGACCAGCGGATGCCCACTCGGCGTATTGACGAGCGGCTTCTTGGGTCGAACGCCGACTCCAGCCGGCGGGCCGAGTTTCTGGAACTCGTTGTCAGTCTTCCGGCGTCCGTTGCCGCCGTGATACAGCTTACCGGTCGAATAGTTTGTGTAGCCGTGCTGATGCAGATACTGCGGCAGCGTAACGAGGTCTTTCAGTTCCGGGACCTCCCGAATCCAGGGGGCCAGTCCGTAAACCCCGGTCGTATCGGGTCGCTTGCCGGTCATCAGACTCGTTCGCGAAGGATTGCACAGCGGCGACTGACAGTGGGCGTTGAGGAAAACCGTTCCACGTTCAGCCAGCTCATCGATGTGCGGCGTCTTGATCGCCGGATGCCCGTCGAGGCAGCCAATCCAGTCGTTCTGGTCATCGATCGCGATCATCAGAATGTTCGGCTTTTCCGCAGCGGAGGCCAGCGGCGCAAACAGACCGAAAGCGATCAGCAGAGTAGCCAGAGACCTCGGTAACGAGGCGATACAGGGCACGACAGAAGACATCTCAGAAGCCTTTTCTTGAACTTTAAATCATCCAGCCGGGAGACTGGCTCGTTTCATCAACTTGACATTGCAGTCTGACACATCAAAGTTGAGAAATGCAACCCTGCAGCTGATTGGGCATCTCTAACAAACAACAGGGAAACGTATGCAGCGCTCCGCCACATTTACCTTCGTTGTCCTACCGATTCTCTTCATGATTCTGGTCATGGTCGGACTCACGATCTGGATGGTTGCTTCCGGGAGCAAACCGCCCGTCGTGATGGAGGTTGAAACGGTGGAAGAACCGCCGACGATTTATGCCAAAGGGGAAGGGACTCTGCGCGGGACCATTGTTCGAGCCGACGGGTCGCCGAATACAACCGAAGTTCAGTTGAGCTACCGTTCGGAGCGGAAGGAAGAGAATTCATCGCATTCCAGCTCCGGAAACGTGGGCCAGGTCGTCGGCGAGTTCGATGCCAAAGTTTTCGCCGGTGAGACCTGGCTGATTGCCACCGGGGATGACTTCGCACCGTCCTGGATCGGCCCGATTGAGAATCACGCGGATGGCGTTGTCGAAGGCCTTGAGATTGTTCTGAAGGAGGGCAGCCCGCTCGACATCGTGCTGAAGGATTCTTCCGGAAATCCCGTGACAGAAGGAAATGTGACGGGGTTTCCCATCGTAGGCAGTAATGCTGGCGGGAGCCATCACCCGACGAAAGAAGTCGAGCCGGGGGTGTACCGATTCAGTCACGCCGCCGATGCGACCTACCGGATCTTTGTCGAAGCTCCGGGATTCCAGCCGCTCGATGAAGAAATCGCAGCTGCTTCCATGCAGGGACGTATCGAGTTCACCCTGGATCCCGGGGATCCGACGACCGGCACTGTCATCGGAACCGACGGCCAGCCGGTTGCCGATGCCGCCATCCTGTTGAACCTCAAGAACTATTCAATCAGCGGCAGCCGAGGTTCAAGCGGCTGGAACGAGAAAGAAATCGGCCGGACCGACGCGGAGGGACGGTTTGAATTGCGAATCCTCGAACCGGGAGCGCTGTATTACGGGATTATCGAAGCTCAGGATCACCGCCGCGTCACCTTCAACGAAATGCGGGCCGGGGAAACGGGTCTCGTTTATGAGTTGCCGCCGCTGCGAACATTGCTGGGAACGATTCGCGGCGATTTCTCGGCTCTCCACGAACGATACGATCGAGACCTGAAGAAGAAACTTCCGTACGTGAAGATCGATCAGCGTTACAAAATGCAGATCGACGGCGGGACCCACGGCGAGCTGCACTACGACTATGTCCCCGTAAAAGTTACCGAAGACACAGGACATTTCGAATGCCGGGGGATCTTCACCGACCGCGTTTCGATTGCCCTTGGTCCCTTTCGCGTCCAACTCAATGAAGAGGACCTGCAGGGCACGGGGGACATCAGGTTTGAGTACAATCTCGATACGAACGAATACGAAGTCACGCCAGTCGACACGGAATCGACCGAAGACGCAAAGGATGCTCCATGACCCAGCGATCCGCTGCGTTCACTTACGTGCTGCTGCCTGTTCTCTTCCTCGGAGCCGTGCTCGTCGGCCTCACCCTCTGGGTGATCGTGGCCAATCAGAAGATGCCGTCACTGGCATCGCCGACGGCCCGTGCAGCCCCGGCGGAAGTGGTCTATCAAGCGGGCAAGGGACGGTTGAAAGGCCGGATCGTACGGAAGGATGGCTCGCCAAATACAGAGCCGGTTTATCTGTCGTACGATGCCGAACGGAGGACTGGCGAAAATCAGTCGGTGTCGATGGGCTCGATGGCACGCTGCACCGATGAATTCGACGGAGAAGTTCCCAGTGGGAAAACGTGGATTCTGGTCAGCGGCGACTCAATCGCACAGACATCGATTGGCCCGCTGGAGAATCATGCCGGCGGGGTCATCAGCGATCTGACGATTATCGTTGACGACGGAGACCCGCTCGATCTCGTTCTTCGGACGCCAGACGGAGATCCGGTCGCTGGAGCGGACGTCGAGATTCTGCTGAAGGTGGTCGAGAACGCAAAGTTCGGCATCAGTCAGACAGCGACGGAGCAGGGGGAAGGACGCTATCGATTTCCTCACGTCTCAGATGCCACCTATTACGTTACCGTCGAGGCGCCGGGCTTCGCTCCGTTCAAGACCGAACTCGAACATGCGGGGGCTCGAGGGGAACACGAATTCTTCCTGGAGCCGACGCCTTCGACGACAGGACAGGTGCTCGCGTTCGATGGTACACCGATCGGTGGGGCTCGGTTTATTCTGAACTGCTCGACCGGCAACTGCGGCAAGGTGATTGGGCAGGCCGACGGGAACGGTCACTTCGATCTCAATCAGCTCGATCCTGCGGAAACATACGAAGGCTATATCGAAGGGCCGGATGGCGACCGAATGACATTCATCGAGCTTTCGGCCGGACAAACCGGTCTCAAGTATCAGATGCCGCGACGGCGGACTTTGCGCGGCATCATCCGGGGCGACCTCACCCAGCTCAGGCGATCCTTTTCGATGGAAGAGAAGAAACACTATTTCAGCGTCGATGTCGTCCAGCGGTACAAAGTTCGACCCGAGGAACGAGGCGGCAATTACCTGAGCTTCCGGCCCCCTGTTGAAATCACGGACGATGTCGGCCATTTCGAACTGCCGGGCATCTTCGCCGACGATGTCGAAGTCCGCATCGGACCGTATTCGGTGAAAATCGATCCCGACATCGCCACCGCCGAGGGCGACATCCTCCTCGGCTACGACCTCGACTCCGGGCAGTCGAAAGTGACCATCGTTGATTGGGAGTCGACGCCGTGAATGACGGTCAGGGAGGCGGAATCTTAAGCGACGTGGGCCGATTTAAGCCTTTGTTATTTAAGTGAGTCACCGTCATGTCTCCCACGTTACGTTACGTCCTGATTCCCGGTTTGATCATGGCACTCGTCGCGGCCGCTTTGTACGGGGTGGGACGTTGGCGGGTGCTGCGGGAGGAGGCCGTTAAAGAGGCAGTCGAGCAACCGGCTCCCGTGCAGCGTCAGCCGAAGATTGAGTTTGTCGAGGGAGTCGGACGGTTACGGGGGGTGATTCGCCATGCGGATGGGAGTCCCAACACTGAGCCGGTGCGATTGGAGTATCGCTCCATTCGAGGCCGCGGTCGCGACGCACTGACCTATGCAGCAGTTTGGGGAGAAGTCACCGATTCGTTCGAGGTTCAGGTCCCAAGTGGGAATACCTATCTGGTCGCGTTTCGTCCCCGCTCAATGAATGTGGCCTGGATCGGCCCCATCGCGAATCACGCGAATGGGCTCCTGGGCGATCTCGAACTGGTCTTTCGCGATGGGACGCCGCATCAGTTTCAGGTGGCCGATTACCGCTCCAACATTCTGCCCGAAGCCACGGTTCTGGCTCGGCCCATGTTCGGCTTCGATGACGAGGGAGAGTTCTTTCCGCCCGATGAGATCGATGGCGATCTGATGACCTACTCCTCGTGGACGGAAGGGCTGACCTACATGGTCGCCGCGAATGCCCCCGGTTTCGTCGAGTATCGAGTGCCGGTTCAACACCAATCGGGGCAGATTGACCTGCTTAATGTGTATCAGGATCTGATCGCGACTGGAGTCGTGGTGGGACAGGATGGAACGCCCGTGGTGGACGCCGAGATTCTATTGAGCGGAATCACCGAGCACGCACCTCCCTTTCGGCATGAGCGAACCAATCACACGCTGTTGGCGAAAACCGACGTTGATGGGCGGTTCGCCCTGTCCGGGCTCATAGAACATGCCTCCTATCAGGGCGTGATTGTCGCTCCCGATTTTCGACGAATGACCTTTGACGACATTCGACCCGGTATGGAGGATTTTGTTTTCCAGCTGCCCCCGTTGCGAACGGTTTATGTCCAGCTTCAGGGAGATCTGTCGACGATCACCACCGTTGACCCTGCTGGCGGTCCGCCCCGGTTACGCCTGCAGGTCTCTCAGCATTACGCAGTTGAGCCGGAAGGGAGTCGGCATCAGAAAACCTACCGGACGAGTGATCAGTTTGCCCTGACTTCCAGTCATATCTACTACTCGGGAATCTTCGGCCATTCGGTCGATATGCAGATTGGTCCCGCAGAATTGAAACTCGGGCCGCTGCAGCTCGCCGGTGAGGGTGACATCCAGGTCGTCTACGATGTCCATTCCGGAGCCGCAAAGATATCGCTGTTGCCGGTATCGACTTCGGAAGAATGACAACGCTCTCACAGCTGTCTACTTCAGCGCCTCGACGATTGTTTTGACGTTGGCCTCGTACATGCCGGGAAAGGTTTCCGCTCCGCTTCCGGCCGGGCCGAGGGCGTCGGAGTAGAGAGTGCCGCCGAGTTGGACGTCGAAGCCCTGCTGTTTCGCTCCGGCGATAATCGCCTGGATCGCTTTGTCGCTTACGCTCGTCTCGGCAAAGATCGCCGGGATTCTGTTTTCGACGACGCGGCTGACGAGCTGCTCGACTTTCTTCACACTTGCTTCGGTGTTTGTGCTGATTCCCTGGACGGCTGCGACTTCAAGACCGAGGCTGCGTCCGAAGTATTCGAAAGCGTCGTGCGCGGAAATCAGAATCCGGCGTTCGGTCGGAATGGCGGTAATCTGCTCCTGAGACTTGATCAGCAACTCCGCCAGCTTCTGATTGTACGCCTCGGCATTGGCCTGAAAGCGGGCGGCATCGTCGGGGAACTCTTCGGCAAGTTTGTTCGCGAATCCGGTCGCCGCCTGCTGCCAGAGCTCGAGGTCGTTCCAGAAGTGCGGATCAAACTGTTCGCCACCGACCCGAATCAATCCTTCCGGCGAGTTCGCCAGCGGAGTGGCGAGCGAATAGACGAGCCGCCCGGAATCTTCCTCGAGGTTCTCCAGGGTCTGAGAGAGCCCCGCTTCCAGATGCAGTCCGTTGTAAACGACGGCATCGGCCATGCTGAGCTGAGAGATATCTCGCGGGGATGGGGTAAACAGATGCGGATCGACGCCGGGACTCATGAGCACCTGGACATCGACCTCCGGCCCGACAACCGCCTGTACGAGATCCCCCACCATACCGGTGGTGCAGACAATTGTGCGAAGCGCTCGCGGTGAATCTCCAGTTCGGGAAGAGTCGTTGGTGCACCCTCCAGAAATGAACGTCAGAAAACAGATCCACACTCCCAGATGCGACAGACGGCGTGAGAACAGATTCACGTGACAATCCTTCATCGGCTCGCACCCGGAACGAACCCAATTGACCAGAAAGGACCGGGTGGCGGGCATCGCCGTAATCTGACGCTGCCAGTTCAAGTGTAGCCTGGGTTACACTTTCAGGCAATGGACGATGTTCTTTCCGGCTCTCGATGACTATAGTCACCGCAGAACATCACTACAGACGCGAGGACAAAGGACGAAATGCGGATCATTGCGGGAAAATTCCGGGGGCGGAACATCAAGGCCAATCCCGGGAAAACGACACGACCGATTATGGATCGGGCCAAGCAGATGCTGTTCGACCGGCTCGAACAGGAACTGGAGGGGGCCCGCGTGCTCGACGTTTTCTCCGGAACCGGTTCGCTCGGTCTCGAGGCACTCAGCCGCGGGGCTCACAGTTGCGTCTTTATCGAGCAGGATCATAAGGCTCACGAGTTGCTGCGGGAAAACGTGGCTCATCTGGGCGTCGAAGACCGGACCATCTGCTGGCGGAACAACGGGGTCAATTCCTCGTACCGCCCCAAAGGTGTGCCCGACATGGTTCCCTTCGACATTGTCTTTTACGACCCGCCCTATCCGCTGGCGATGGAGCATTTCAAAGCGGAGAACACGCCGCTTTATAAGGCCCTCGACCGGCTGGCCGCCGATGGCGTGACGGCTTCCGAGGCCGCGTTGCTTGTGCTGCGATTGCCGGTTCGGCTCGATCCGATCGTGCCTCCCGCGTGGATTCGCACCGAGCTGGAACTCAAAGTTGCCAGCATGAAGATTCTCTTTTACGAAAAGCACGGCGAGACTGAGGACGCTCCGGCCGCCGGGGAATAGATTGCCAGGGAAGTTCCCCGAGTATGTACGAGCTGATTTTCTCAGGAGACGGTAATCTTACGCTCCTGTTCTGTCTGATGGCCGCTGCCGGTCTGGTCGGGCTATCCGCCGGCGGAGCCCCGGGCGTGGGCAGTCTGGCCGCCCCGATGGTGGCCCTTGGGTTTGCACGCCTCGATAAACCGCAGGCCCTCGTTGTTCCGCTGTTGATCGTCGGTCAGATGCGGGCTCTGGTGCAGCCGCAGCGAAGTTACATCCAGACGCGGCTCGCTCATCGTGCGCTCATTCCGACCACCATCGGGATGTTTGGCGGCATCGCGGTCTGGGGATATCTGATTCAACTCCCGAACACTCTCGGCGTTCAGAACACCTTGAAAGCGGGATGCGGCCTGATCGTGCTGGCCATCGCGACCGATATTCTGATGAGCCGCGTGCTTCGCCTGTATCCGACACCTCACCTCGGCCCCAAGTCCTCGATTCTGCTCGGTCTGGTCGGCGGTGTGCTTTCAACCGTCGCCAATGTGGCCGGCCCGCTGTTTACCTGGTACTTCCAGTCCCGCGGTTTGCAGAAAGACGACCTGACGGCCACGGTGGCGTACTTCTTTCTCGTGCTGAATCTGTTCAAGATTCCGTTCTATATCTGGCTCGGTTTGTTCCACGACCCGAACATCTTTCAGAGTGTGGGCGACTGGCTGCTGTTCCTGGCCCTGTGGGGATTCGCCTGGACCATGTGGCTCCTCGGAGCCTTCTGGCGCCGCCACGCGTCTGAACAACTCTTCGCTGCCCCCATCGCCGCCGCGGGAATTCTCGTCGCGTTCGTGACCTTCTATCAGACCCTCTTCAACACGCCGTAGGTCGCGTGATGGACCCTGTACGCGATGTCCAGCGAACCCTACTGGGGTGGACTCTCTACCGCATCTGGAGGGGATCGACATCCAGGGCGTATTCGATGTCGGGGATTTTGTCGATCTTCTCGCGGCAGCCTTTCAGCAGTGTGCGATGGGCTTCGTGCGACGGGGCGGTGATGAGCAGGTGGTAGCGGAAGTAGTCTTTATGCCTCGCCAGTGGAGCGGGAGCCGGGCCGAGGAAACGATAAGAGTCGGGGAGTTCCTTCGCATAATCGCGGAGGATGTCACCCAGTTGTAGCGATGCCGCTTCCAGATTCTCTTCGTGCTTGCCCCGCAGAATGACTCTCAGCAGAGCCGTCTGCGGAGGCATGCGGCGTTCTTCGCGATGGATCAACTCGCGTTGAGCAAAGCCGATGAAGTCGTGGCCGGAGGCAAATCGGATCGCTTCCGCATCCGGCTGCATCGTCTGAACGAGAACCCGACCCCCGCGTGAACTGCGCCCGGTTCGGCCCGCGACCTGAGAGATGAGTTGAAACGTTCGTTCGGAGGCGCGGAAGTCGACCTGATGCAGTGTCGTGTCGGCATCGACAACGCCGACGAGCGTGACGTTCGGAAAGTCGAGCCCTTTGGCGATCATCTGCGTACCGAGCAGAATCGAGACATCGCCATGACGAAACCGCTCCAGGGCTTCATCGTGACTGCCGGGCTTCCGCATTGAATCGCTGTCCATGCGCAGCACGGAGACGCCGGGGAACTTGTCCCGCACTTCTTCTTCAAGCCGCTGCGTGCCGGATCCGAAATGCCGCATGCCCGGCTTCTTGCAACTCGGACAATGAGACGGCATCGGAGTCGAGAAATCGCAGGTGTGACACAGACAGAGCCGCTTGTCCTTGTGCCACGTCAGACTCGTCGCGCAGTGAGGGCAACTGAGTTTCTCGCCGCAGGCCCGGCACCAGAGCACAGGAGTGAACCCGCGCAGGTTGAAGAACAGAATGATCTGCCCCTCGTTTTTGAGCGCCTGATCAATCGCGTTCTTCAGGGCCCGGCCGATGTTGTGTCCACGACGGATGAGCGGGTCGTTCACGGTATCGACGGTCACGACCGGCGGCATCGGCAGTTCTTCGATGCGCTCCGGCATACTGACCAGGTGATAGTTCCGCTGCCGGGCGTTCCACCAGCTTTCGAGCATTGGCGTGGCCGAGCCGAGGACGAGCGGAATCCCTTCCATCTCCGCCCGTTTGCGAGCGACTTCCCGGGCGTGATAACGGGGGTTCGTTTCCTGCTTGAACGTCGTTTCGTGTTCTTCATCGATCACAATCAGCCCGAGACGAGGCGTGGGAGCAAAGATCGCACTGCGGGCCCCAACAACCACCTGCACCTTACCCGCTGCGATCTGCTGCCAGTGCCAGTGACGTTCGCTGTCACTCAAATGGCTGTGCAGCACGGCGACCGAATCGAAGCGGCGGCGGAAACGGCGGATCGTCTGCGGCGTCAGACTGATTTCGGGAACGAGCACAATCGCCTGTCGACCGAAGTCGACCGCATGTCGAATCGCGCGGATATAAACTTCGGTTTTTCCGGAGCCGGTCACTCCGTGCAGGAGGAATGTCTTGTTGCCGCCGAACAGATCGACCGACTTCACATCCTCGGTCCCCTCGGCTGCCGGTCGCGGGGCGGCCTTGCTCTGATCGATCGCTTTCATGATCGCCGTGAGAGCCGCCTGCTGCTGAAACGACAGGTTAAGATCCTTCTCCCGTTCGACCGGACGATGAGCAGGCTCGAAGTGCATCCGCGTTTCACGCAGCGCTTCGAGAACATCTTTTTTGAGCAGCGTGTTGATCGGCGATACCCCGCAGCCGGCGGCTTCAGCGAGTTGATCGACGGGCAGCGGCACCCCCGCTTCCTGCAGAGCGGCGATGACTCCCTGCTGCTTTTTCGACAGCTGCAGCTCTTCAAGCTGATCGGCCATGTCCGGGGCGATCTGAACGAGTTTGATCTGCCGGGTTCCCGCACTGTTCTTGACGGCAGCCGGGATGACGGCGTGCAGCACCTGTCCCCAGGAGCAGAGATAGTACTCGCCAATCCATTTGGTGAGCGCCAGCATTTTCCGATCCGCGAGCGGTTCGCGATCGAGAACGGCCAGAACCTCCTTGAACCTTCGCGGTTTCTTGATTTCCCCCGGCAGTCCGTGAGTCAGTTCGACACAGAAGCCGTTCGTCGGACGGTCGCCACGTCCCAGCGGCACCTGAACCCGCTGCCCGGGCTGGATCATCTCTCGCAATCCGGTTGGCACGAGATAGTGGTAAGCCGTTTCCATGGGGCGATTGAAGACCACGGCGGCGAAGAGCTGGTCGTCGCGACTGGCCTGCTGCCATTTCAGTTCGGCAGCGTCTTCAAACAGATTCTGTTGGCGGCTCACTCAGAAAACTCGGGGTCGGTTCGGTAAAGGGGAAATGCATTGGAATCTTTACGCGTTCGAGGAGTCACATCAAGCCGAGAGCGTTGGAGCTCTCGCGTCTGGTCCTGCAGGTGCGGCGAAAAGTCCGCTGTGCAATTGCCCATGGCCCAACTAAACTCTCAGGGCTTAGTCCCGGCCTCTTTTTGAACTCGAATCCATGTCGCTTCCACGGTTCAGCGTTAACAATTCGGTTCTGGTGAACATGCTGATGCTTGTCCTGCTGTTTGCCGGGACGGCTCTCGCGTTCACGCTCGTGCGGGAGATGTTCCCCGAAACGCGGCCCGATCAGGTCACGATTTCGGTCATCTACCCGGCCGTCCAGCCCGATGAACTCGAAAAAGCGGTCACGATTAAAATCGAAGAGGCGATCCGCGATCTCGAAGAAATCGAGAAGGTCGATTCAACCGTGCAGGAGGGAATCAGCACGACCGTCGCGACGCTCTACAACGAAGTCGACGACATCGATACGGTCCGCGAGAAGATCGATATCGAGATCAGTGCAATCAACAACGAGCTGCCCGACGACATCGAAAGTATCACCGTTCGCAACGTCGAACCCATGCTGCCTGTCCTCTCGGTCTCGCTGTTCGGTGAGGGGAGCGAAGCAGAACTGAAGAAGGCCGCTCGCGACCTCCGCGACGAACTGCTTGAACTGCCGGGGATCAGCGATATCACCATTTCCGGCACGCGGGACGATGAAATCAGCGTCGAGATTCGTCCGCTCATGCTCCTCGAATACGACCTGACGTTTCAGGAAGTCGCCTCGGCCATCCGGGCCACCAACCTGGATGTCTCCGCGGGGAATCTGAAAGGTCCCCGGGCTAACGTGAACGTGCGGACGCTCGGCGAAGAGATTGAAGGCAAAGAGCTCGGCGATATCGTCGTCAAAAATACACCGACCGGGAAGAAGATCTATCTCCGCGACGTGGCGACAATTCGTGATGAATTCGTTGATGTCGACATCGAGAGCTATTTCAACGGCAAGCCGTCCGTCACGCTCATCATTCAGAAGACGAAGTCTCAGGACGCGATTCAGATCGCCAACATGGTGCGGGCCTACGTTCGCGGCAAACAGCAGGCCGACTTCGATGCCTACGGACTGGACGCGGCAGCGAAACAGCCCTGGTACAGCCGGCCGTTTGCGATCGCTCTGGCGAAGTTCTCCAGCACGGTTAACTGGATCGCCGGGCGGCCCGATCCGCAGAAGATCTACGAAGAAAGCTACGCCGACCCGTTCCGCCACAACTTTGAAATTGCTCTGCACAGCGACCTGTCGCGATTCATCCGCGGGCGTCTCGATTTGATGACACGCAACGGGATGTCGGGGCTGGTGCTGGTGCTGCTCTCGCTGATTCTGTTCCTGAACTGGCGGGTCGCCCTCTGGGCGGCGATGGGCCTGCCGATCTCGTTCATGGGCACCTTCCTGGTGATGTGGCTGTTCGGCGTCTCGATCAATCTGCTGTCGATGTTCGGGCTGATCATCGTGCTGGGGATTATCGTCGACGATGCCATCGTGATCGGCGAGAACATTTTCCGGCATGTCGAAGAGGGAGAACAGCCGACCGAAGCTGCCGTCCGTGGAGCCGAGGAGGTGATGTGGCCGGTCATCGTCGCCGTCTCCACGACTATCGCCGGGTTTGCCCCGTTGTTGTTCATCAAAGGCCGCATCGGCGATTTCATGCGGGAACTGCCAATCGTCGTCCTCGCGGCACTCTCCGTCTCACTCATCGAAGCCCTGCTGATCCTGCCCGCCCACCTGCGACATTTGAAGAAGCCCAAGAAAAAAGGCTCCGCCGAACGCCAGTCCCGCAACACCGGCATCCGCAAGCTTTGGCACACTTTGGAAGATTTCCAGGAATCGTTCATGCAGAACGTCCTGATGAAGCCGTACGAGGTCATCCTTCGAGGAGCGATGCGATGGCGGTATGTGACGATCGCCGGCGCGATTTCGCTGGTATTCATGTCGTTGGGGCTCGTTGCGGGTGGGATCGTTCCGTTCGTGTTTATCCAGAAGATGGACAGTGAAACCGTCTTCGCCAACATCGAACTGCCGATCGGGACGGTGATGGACACGACACGCGACAAGCTGATCACGGTCTCACAAATCGTTGCAGATCTGGAACAGTTCCCCGAAGTTAACAGCGTACAGACCACGGTCGGCGCACAGATCAACCTGGGGGGAACGGGCGCGACCGGTGGAAATCAGCAGTCTCATCTGGGGCAGGTGATTGTCGAATTGATGGAAGCCGATGAACGGGAACGCAGAGGACTCCGATCGAGTGAGCAGTTGCTGTCGCAGTTCCGGTCGATTACCGATGAAATGACCGGCGTCAACTCCGTGAAATGGGAAGCCATGAACGGAGGTCCGGCCGGAAAGGACATCGAGATTAAGGTGACGGGTAACGATCTCAACGAATTGCTCGAGGTCAGCGAGGAGATTAAAGCCGAGCTGGCGTCTTACGATGGCGTCGTCGATCTCGATGACGATTACGATCTCGGCAAGCGGGAAGTCCAGCTACGTTTGCTTCCCTCGGCTCGTGCGACTGGAATCACCGTGAGTGAGTTGGGTAACTTCGTCCGCTTCGCTCTGTACGGCGTCGAAGCCAGACGCATCACTCGGAACCGGGAAGATGTCAAAATCATGGTCCGGCTGCCGGAGCAGTTCCGGTCCGAAGTCTACAATCTTGAGATGCTGCGAATCCCCCGGCCCGCCGATCCGGTCAACGCGGTGGGACTGAGTAACGAGGGCCGTTCGTTCCGCTGGGTTCCGATTTCCGAAGTGGCCGAGTTGACCGAGACCCGCAGCTACACCAGCATTCATCGCTCCCAGCAGCGACGTTCGATTTCGATCTTTGGCGATGTCGAAGAAGAGGCCAACAACGCCAACGAAGTGATGACTCAGGTTCAGGCGGGCTTTATTCCCGAGCTGCTGAAGAAGCATCCCAGTATCTCCATCGATTTCTCGGGGACCACAGAAGAGCAGCAGAAGTCGTTCAGCAGCCTCGGCCTGGCCATGCCGGCCGCGTTTCTCCTGATTTACATGCTGCTGGCGGGTTTGTTTCGATCCTATTTCCAGCCGATCGTCGTGATGTCCGCCATCCCGTTCGGCGTGCTCGGAGCCATCGTTGGACACTGGATTACCGGAAATCCAATCACCATTCTGAGCTGCATCGGCTTCCTCGCCCTCTCCGGGATTCTCGTGAACGATTCGCTGGTGCTGGTCGACTTTATTAACACCCGCATAGCTCGCGGAATCGATGCGTTTGAAGCGAACGTGATGGGAGCCAAACTGCGGTTGCGGGCCATTCTGTTGACCTCACTGACGACAGCCGCCGGGTTGATGCCGCTGATGTTCGAGACCAGTTTTCAGGCGAAGTTCCTGATCCCAATGGCGGTCACGCTGACCTACGGTCTCGTCTTCGCCACCGCTCTGACGCTGATCATCGTCCCCTGTCTCAACATGATCTTCCTCGACATCTTCTGGATCCTCGGCCTGGCGACTCACCATCGGGCCGAACCGGGAGAAGAGATTCAACGGGCCCCCGAAGAAGAACTCGCCGGAACAACGGTTTGAGTTGCAAAACCGCTGGATGGCCCAGACGTGTACGTCTGGGTGACGAAGTCACAGGAAGAAGCTGTGCGGCGATCGAACATGTCTTACAACCACCTTCGATAATTCGCGGCACTTTAAGATGCACGTCGGTCAGCCGCCTCGTGTGGCTTCGCCACTCAGACGCACGCGTCTGAGCCAACCCTCCCATGTCGTCGTGCTCCCTTCGTAGCGGTCGCATCTAATACGGACCAACTCTTGACGAGTTGGGTGGCCCGTCCTGCGAAGCGGGCGGGTCGCGCAAGCGACAGGAGGCAGCGCCATCCGCGCGTTATACGGAGATCGTCCGGCCCTCGCAGACACCTCGTTTTTGGCGCTGCCTCTTGTGGCTTCGTCACCCGCCCGTGCCGGACGGGCCACCCTTCGTGTATTCCGTTCGCGAAACCGGTACGGGGTTACCGGTCTTGGATGATCACTTCGCCCGTCTGTTTCGCGGTGATATCCACAACGCGGTCGCCGATGTGGATGTTCCGGACGGTTAGCGATGGCCAGTCGGTCGGTAAACTCGGGTGGACTTCGAAGCTCTCAGCCGTCGGTTCGAAGCCGAGGAAGCCGTAGAGCATGATCTGCGGCACGAGTACGCTTTCCATGAATTCATGGTCCAGTCCAAGACCGCCCGCCGTGCCGCCTCCCTGCAGCGTTCCGCGATTCGGTTTCGCGTAATACTCCCGATAGCCGCCTTCGGCCTGCACGTCATCGAACCAGCTCAGAATCGTCTGCAGACGTTGCCAGGCATCATCAGGGCCGTGGGTCTCAAGGCGGGCCATCAAGTCGTGATAGGTGAAGCCGAGCACGGCTCCGCCATCCTGCACCTGTCCGCCCCACGGAATCGCTTCGGGATTCGACCAGACCCATGCATAGGTGTCGATGTTCCTTCGCGTGGTGGCCCGGGGAGCAAATCGCCAGTGGTAAATGTCCGCTCCAGTCGACGTATCCCCGGCGACCGTCCGCTTGCCGTCGAGCCAGGCGAGAATGGTCTGCGACTGCTCCTCACTGGCGAGGCCGTACGCGATCGCTTCGAGGTTCACAAAGGTGAAACCGTAGTCGTACGGCTTGCCCGATGTATCCTGCCAGCCGGCAAACCGGCCTGTTTCGGGGAGCCAGAATCGTTCCTGAAAATCGGCTTTGATCGCCGCAGCCAGTTGAGTCAACTCGGGATGAGTCAGTCGATTCGGCGGAGCCGGCACCTTCCAGTCGGGGTGATCGGCGATCGCAGCCTCAAGGTCGGCCATTCGTCGCAGGGCGTCGTACAGGTAAATCGTCGCCAGAGCATCGTGGCCGCCGAACGGGAGCAGGTCCCAGTAGTTGTTGCCGACTCCTTCGCCGTGCAGCAGCTTCTTTCCCTCTTCGGTGCGTGAAATGCCCGTCCGTCCTTCGTGACCAATCCATGGGACCACAACGTGCTTCTGCTCCCGCACGTCGAACTCATTCAGCGTGAACTGTAACGCCCTCCGCATCCGGCCGATGTTCTGGCGCAGGAAATCAACATCCTTCGTCCAGGAGAAATAGTCCGTGCTTCCCCGCAGAAACAGTGAGCCGGTAATCGGATGCCGCGTATCGATGGCCGTGATGATCGACTTCAGGTCGATCTCCGCCCCTTTCGCACCGACGAAGCTGAGCCGCAAGCGGTTGAGCGTCCCCTCAAAACCGGGTCGCTTGTAGATCGGCAGATTCCGGAAATGCATCTTCGCTTCGTTGTCGACTGGAACAATCGGCAGCGACCGATCAAGATGCCACGGCTTGCCTTCGAGCTTCCACGAAAGCCCCGCTGCGGCCTTCTCCGGCCAACCGTGACGGGCCCACTCGACTCGAATGAACGGAGCCAGTCGCACGTTCGCCCGGAACTGCGGCGTCGTGATCTCCGCCTGATCGGCGACGATTTTCAATCGCAGTCCGCGGTTCTCGTCAAAGCCGATGATCTCTGCACCCGTGATATCCCAGCCATCGAGACTTCGAAGTGGCTGCGTTCGAAAGTGCTGGACCGCCCAGACATCGCCGGTCGTGGAAAAATGCCAGCCGATGCCGCCCGCCTGCTGCCAGGCTGGGAACGGCCAGCCCTCACTGTGGGCCATGCCACGATGCTGCTGCATGGAAACATAGCCCGCTTCATCGATCCGGCGATTCAGAAAGACATTGCGGTATCGCTGCCGTGGCTGCGGGCCAGTCCAGAGCGTCGAATGCGGCAGCCACGCATCCCAGAGCGTGCAGGGCGTGAAGGCTCGATTGATGTGCAGATCGAACAGTTCCTGCAGCGACTCCAACTCCGCTTCATGACCGGGAACGTGAAACCGCTGTTCGGGCGATTGTGCGGAAAGTTGCGAAACAAACGCGATGGAAAGCAGGATACCGAACAGGCCGGGCGTGAACATTCGAGTCAAACCGGTGTCTCCTTCAGAGCGCAGCAGGAATTCGGAAACCGTGCATCGTAAATGCCCGAACTCCGATCTGTAAAACCACCGATCAGCGTTCACTTCTCTGTATGGTGGGGAAACTGCGGATGGTTGCCGGTTTCCCCTGTTGTTCGATAGAGTGAGCGAAACGACCTCACAAACCGCAACTGCCGGGCTGACAGCCGGGTTAAATGAAGAATTCGCATCAAGCGTCACAGATAATGGATGACCTACCGGCTGACGGCGACACGACGGAACTGGAACCAGTCGTCAATAATCTTCCCCTCCGGGCGGTCACTCACGGCGGTCTCACGGTTGAAGGCTATTCCCGGGCGGCGGTGCAGTCGTACTGGCGAATCCCCGAACTGAAGATCGGTTTCGACCTCGGCGGCAGTCCCTGGTCCTTCATGGGCACGCCGACCTATTTCCTGTCGCACGCTCATCTCGATCACATGGCGGCTCTGCCGGCCTTCGTGGCCCGTCGCCGCATGATGAAGATGTCTCCGCCGACGATCTATCTGCCCGAGCCTGTCAAAGCCGACACCGAACGCCTGCTCCGCGCCTGGCAGCGACTCGATCGCGGCCGCATGGTCTGCGACCTCGTCGGCGTGAATCCGGGCGATGAGTTCGAACTCTCCCGGGAGCACGTCGTCACTGTCGTCGAAACGAAGCACACGGTGCCGTCGGTTGGATACATCATCTGGGACCGGCGACGGAAGCTGAAGCCGGAGTTCCAGGGACTGCCCGGTGATCAGATTCGCGATCTGCGGCTCGGCGGCGAAGAAGTCACCCACGAAGTGCGGGTTCCGCTCATCGCCTACCTGGGCGACACCGCTCCTCCGGGACTCGACAGCTGCGACGACATCTATCAGGCGAAGATTCTGATCACCGAGATGACGTTCTTCCGCCCGGAACATCGCAAGGCCAAAATCCACAAATTCGGTCATACGCATCTGGATGACATTCTCGAGCGGGCCGACCGGTTTCAGAACGAGCGGATCATTCTCGCGCACTTCAGCACGCGGTATCACACGTCGCATCTGAAACGGGCGGTGATGAAGAAGCTGCCGGAGTCGCTGAAAGAACGCGTGATTCTGTGGACCTGATTGCCCATTCACATTGATTCGTTTTTCACGCCGTGAGGACTGCCCATGTCGACGCTGCTCGAACGTTTTCTCCGCTATGTGAAGATCGACACGCAGTCGGATGAGACCTCAAAGTCCGCCCCCAGCACAGCCAAACAGCTCGATCTCTCCCGGCTGCTCGAACAGGAGTGCCGCGACCTCGGTTTGAAAGACGTCTCGCTGAGCGAGCATGGTGTGGTGCTGGCGACATTGCCGGGGAACGTCGATACCAACACTCCGGCGATCGCCTGGGTGGCCCATGTCGATACCTCTCCCGAGTATTCCGGCACGAACGTCAATCCGATCGTGCACAAGAACTACGACGGAAAGGACATTGTCCTCCCCGGCGACAAGAGCCGCGTGCTTACGGTCGCCGAGAATCCGGAGCTCGCGTCGCTGGTCGGGGAAACGATTATCACCACCGATGGCACCACGCTGCTGGGAGCCGACGACAAATCGGGCGTTGCGGTCATCATGGCGGCTGTCGAGCATCTCATTGAACATCCCGAGATCCCGCACGGTCCGATCCGAGTCTGTTTTACCGTCGATGAAGAGATCGGCCGCGGGATTGAGAACCTCGACATTGAAGGGCTCGATGTCGTCTGCGCCTACACGCTCGACAGCGATGGCCGCGGCCGCATCGATTCCGAGACCTTCTCGGCTGATCAGGCCAACGTCACCGTCCGGGGGATTAATACGCATCCGTCGGTCGGCAAGGATGCGATGGTCAACGCGATCCGCATTCTCTCCGCATTCATCGATCGACTGCCGCAACGCACGCTCAGCCCGGAAACAACCGACGGACGCGAAGGCTTCATTCACCCGTATCATATTGCTGGCGGTGTTGCCGAGGCATCGGCCCGGTTGATTCTCCGCGACTTTGAAGACGATGCCCTCAAAGTCCAGGCCGATCTGCTGCGAAGCATTGCCGCTTCCCTCGAAGCGGAGTTCCCGCTGGCCGAGATTCAGATTGAAATTCGCGAGCAGTATCGCAACATGCGGGAAGGATTGAAGAAGGAACCCCGGGCGTTGCAGTTTGCGATCGAAGCAACCGCTGCAGCCGGGCTGGAGCCGCATCAGGATATCATCCGCGGCGGCACCGATGGTTCGCTGATGACGGCTGCTGGACTGCCGACACCGAATCTTTCGTCAGGACAGCATAACCCGCACAGCCCTCTGGAGTGGACCAGCGAGATTGAAATGCTCTCGGCGATGAAGGTGCTCGTGGAACTGGCCCGCCGCTGGGGGCAGGAGACCGCCTGATGTCCGTCGCGGCTGAAGGCCGATCATTGCTCAATCTGCAGGACATCGGCCTGCAGTTTCCCGGCGCAGCCGTCCCGACGCTGGACGACATTCAGCTGACGATCCATTGCGGTGAGACCGTCGGCATCGTCGGCCCTTCCGGTTGCGGCAAGTCGACGCTCCTGCGAATCATTGCCGGTCTGCTGGAGCCGACCTCCGGGACCCGTTCCCTGCGCGAGCCCGAACTCGCGAAGACCGGACAGATCGGCATGGTCTTTCAGGACGCCCGCCTGCTTCCCTGGCGAACGGTGCAGAAGAACATGGAACTTCCGTTCGAACTGGCCAGGCAGGCGGTTGATCAGGAACGCATCCGACAACTGCTGACCACGACCGGCCTTCACCCTGAGGACTACGGCAAGTTTCCCCGCATGCTTTCCGGCGGCATGAAGATGCGTGTTGCCGTCGCCCGGGCCCTGGTACTCAATCCCCGGTTGATTCTGCTGGATGAACCGTTTGCAGCCGTCGACGATCTGTTGCGGGAACAGCTCAACAACGAACTGCTCCGCTGGCAACAACAGTTCGGCTTCGCGACCGTGCTCGTAACGCACCATCTCGGAGAAGCGACCTTCCTCGGCAACCGCGTGCTCGTCATGTCGAAACAGCCGGGACGAATCATCGAACAGATCGATCTTCCCTGGTCCACTCGGGATGAGTCGTTGCGCGAATCGACCGAGTTCGCGAAGACGATCGGCCAGATCAAAAAGCACCTCACGGGGAGTGCGGCTGACTAAGGTCCACTCCCGTAGGGTCCGCTGTGCGGACGCGGATTGCGTTGTATTCGAAGTGGAACGGGATCGTTGTTGCTTGATCGATCCGGGAAGCAACGACATTCCATTCTGCAATCTGGCCGGTTACCGCGTCCGCACAGCGGACCCTACGAAAAAGCTCCGCGCGAATCGAATTCGCGCGGAGCTTTTCTGATCTCGATTGTCGATGCGCTTACGAAATCTCAGGGACTTCGAAGCCTTTGCGGTACTTCCGCTTGAGGAACGAGTTGGCTTTCTCGGCGTGTTCGCCGGTGAAGCGTTCGGTTTCCGGGTTGTGAGCGAGCATCGGGCTCAGGCGGATTTCGGAGTCGCTCAGTTTGTAACCATGAGCGCCGAGGTGCTGTTCCATCTGCGTGAGCAGATCGTCCCAGACCTTGCGGGCGGCATCGTTGGGCAGAGTGACATCCTGAATGACTTCGGAGTTGAAGTCCTCGCCGCAGCGGAAGCCGATGTTGGCCAGGTTGCACCAGCCGGTCGAATCGTGCCCGACGGAGACTTCGGCTTTCAGATCGGAATTGTCGCCTTTGCGGACCGCTTCGATGAAGTTGAGAGCGTGCGACGTTCCCGAGGAGCCGCGGAACTCACGGATCTTCTTACCGTCATTATCATAGGCATCGCCGCCACCGCGACGTCCGTTGTAGCGTCCGCCTTCGCACTGGACGACATAGCCGCTGCCGGTTCCACGATAGTTGAGGGCCTTCTTTTCACCGGGCTTGGCGGGGAGATTGCTCAGACCGATATAGGTCGGAATCTCGCCGGTGTCGAAGTACGCGAAGTGAACGTTCGGCGTGTCGCCGGCATCGTTCCAGACCACGCGGCCGCCGCCGGCCATGATCCGACTCGGCAGTTTGACGGAATCGCGGAAGACAACATTGCGGACATCATCGAGGACGTGCACGCCCCAGTTGCCCATCTCGCCGGAGCCGGTGTTCCAGTCCCAGTGCCAGTCGTAATGGAATTTGTCGCGGTAGAGCACTTCGTCCTGAGCCGGTCCGAGCCACAGGTCGTAGTCGACACCGGCCGGAATTGGCAGCGGCTCCGACCGTTTGCCGATTGAGGAACGGACTCCGTACCGGCAGACCTGCACGCACTGGATCTTGCCGAGTCCCTGTTCTTCGTGCAGGAACCGTTTGGCTTCGTCCTGAATCGGCGAGGAACGCTGCTGCGTTCCGATCTGCACGATGCGGTTGTATTTGCGAGCCGCATTGACGACCTGTCGACCTTCCCACTGACTGTGCGAGAGCGGTTTTTCGACGTAGACATCTTTGCCCGCTTCCATGGCCCAAATCGCGGCCAGGCAGTGCCAGTGATTGCAGGCGGCGATCGTCACGGCATCGATGTTCGGATCTTCGAGCATCTTCCGCAGATCAGTGTAAGCCTTCGCATTGGGAGCATTTTTCAGAGCGTTGCCGGTGCGGGCTTCATCGGGATCGACGACCGCGGCGATGTTGACACCTTGGAGCGAACTGAATTGCTTCAAGTGCTCGCCGCCGCGTCCCCCCATGCCGATGATGGCGACATTAATCGTTTCATTGGCGGCTCGTGTTTCCCGTACCCCGGCTGCAGACAGCGAAACGAAAGCCCCGGCTGCAAGGCTTCCCTGGAGAAACTGACGACGATCCAATGCACACATATTTGAAATCCTCACACGAGTCGAGTAGCAGAATTCGAGAACGCATTCCCGCTGGTTGATGGATTGTTCAGCATAAAGGGAATGATCATCCGACGCAATTTCAATCGGAAGAGGCTCGTGTCGAAGAGACGTTCCGGGCGGCGGAACTCGGACGCGGGTGGTCAGAATCTGAATGGAACGGGACGAGAATGAGATTCTCGGGTGGTGAAGACAAGCCGCTCGCTGCTGCGCATTACAAAAATGAATCCCTGTACCGTCTCCGGTGAGGTACCCTCGCTCAATTATTCTCAGGAGTCTTTTATATTCGACTCACTCTCGTCCTGCTCCGATTCTTCGGTTCCGAGTTCCCAGCCCTTCACGCGGCCGCGGACCAGTTCGATGTGCATGTGCAGGTTGTAGAACTCTTCCATGTACGAGAGCGGCACGTTGACTTCGCTGAGTTCGGACGAAATTCGATCCAGAGACTGGAGCAATCGCTCCTTGTCGGCCGGGTTGCTCGAGCGGAGTTGTTCCTGGTCGATCTTTCGCAGCGTGCCGTACCATCGGTAGATGCGGGAGCGGATCTGCCAGCGATAAATCGGTGGAGCGAGCTTGATTAACGGAATCGCCAGCGTGAGCAGGGGAACCAGCAGGATCTTTGTCCGATTCAGGAACGAGGCGACCCAGAAGGGAAGGTATCGATTCAGGAACGAAGGTCCCGATTCAAAAAAGTCGACCGCAGCCGGGTGGGCGTCGTATTCAATGTATTCCAGCGAGGGGAACTCGCCGGGCGGGACCAGCAGGTTCCCTTCCGCGTGCACCTGATTGGCGGCTTTGCAGAGCACGGGGATGAAAGCGTCATGCAGTTCCGCGGTGCAGACCATATTCGCCACCGGAGCGAGCAGCGGAACGCCCGTTTCAGGACGATTCTCCTTGAGATTAATGATGCCCTCCTGCAGGGTAATGGCGGAAAGCGCCGGGAAGAGCAGGCGGTACGTTTCATTGCGACGAAACGGCATCAGTTTGATTTCCGGCATCGCGAACATTTGCCGGAGCAGAGGGCTCGTCGGCGAAGTTACCACACACAGGCCATCGAGCGATCCGCCTTTGAGCTGATTGAGGGCATCGGCGTTCGATTCGCGGGAGATCGTGATCTGACCATCAATCGGATTCCCGCTGATGGGGTCGACGAGTCCGTTCGAGGCGAGCAGCCGGACCATCAGAGCTTCGGTACCGCTCCCAGGAGGCCCGATATTGATTCGTTTTCCCACCAGGTCATTCAGGCTCGAGGCATTGGTTTCCGCACTGGTGAAGATCCAAAGCGGCTCGAAATACAGACTGGCAATCGCCTCGATGCTGCGACCGGAAAGCGTTTCCGGTTTGGAACCGCCCTGCACAATGGCCAGATGAACGTCGTTGTCTTCGAGCAGGAGCTCGTAGTTCTCGACCGTTCCGGCGGTCTCGATGATCTCGACGTCGATTCCTTCCTGCTTGAAGATCTCGGCGTACTTTTGGGCGGTCTCATAATACGCACCCGATTTCGCACCGGTCGCAATCTTGATGTACCCGGGCGGGGCGGGTTCAACGAACATCCAGGCCACGATAAAGCCGGTCAGAGACAGCAGCGCAACCGGTCCCCAGATGTTAAACGCATCCCAGGTCGAGTGCTCGGCTTCTTCGAGGAAACGCGGCTTTTTGTTGTCGACGTTGTCTGCGGAATCAGGCGAGTGCTTCATAGTCGGTCGTATCCGGAAGTTGTGCGTCGCAAAGAAAAACGGCCCCGATCACTCGGGGCCATCTTGATTATGACATACTTCCGGTCACCGGAACATCCTGCTCGTCAATCGGAACCTTGCGAACCCGATTGTCGGCCATCTTTTGCATCTCGACTTTGAACACGCCTCGTTCAGCGTGAGCAACGGCGGAGTCACTTTCGACCGAGCAGGGGAGTGTGATGGTCCGTTGGACATGCCCGGTTGGACGTTCGCGGCGGACAACATGATCGCCCGACTGCAGTGGCAGGGAATTCAAATTGGCGACGACCTGCAGTGTGTTGCCGACCAGAGTCATTTCAACATCCTGAGCGGCGAGCCCCGGCAGGTTCATCAGCAGGACGACGGTATCAGCCGTCTCGACAATGTCGACAGCCGGCATCCAGTCGCAATCGGGATCCTGCGGATTGCGGAATTGCCCCCAGATCTCTTCCCCGCGATTCCACGCCATATCGACGATGCGGTCGAGTTCGGAGCGGAAGCGGTCCACGGCCTGGGTAAAACGAGCGTTATTCGGTTCGGTTCCAGTCTGACGGTTCATCGTAAGGTCCTCCGGTTAATGGCGGCACGATCGTCGCTGCGGTATGGGTCAATCAGTCGTTGAGTCTGAATCGCACCCGCCTTGATTGTACTCTCACAGGCCGGAGTGATGGGAATCAATCCGCCTGGACGTGAATTTTTCGTGGTCGAGCCCGCGGGATTCTCGGCAAAGAGATCTCGAGGACTCCATGGGTCATTTTCGCAGAGATTCGCTCGTAATCGAGCTCATCACTCAAAATAAACGATCGATAGAAGTCGCCGACCTGATACTCCTGATGCAGCAGTTTGGCTTCGTCCGGAATGATTTCCTTGACCCGCCCGAACAGAGTCAGTTTGTTGTCTTCGATCTGGAGTTCGAGTCGTTCGACCGAAACGCCGGGGAGATCGGCTCGCAAGACGAGGCCTTCCTCGGTGCCGAAAATATCGATCGGTGGTGTGAAGAGCAGACGGCGTGCCTGAATTGCAGAATCTGCAGGACTCTGACTTGGAACATTCCCCTGATCGCTGCGGGACTCGGTTTCCCGGCGAATGGTCAACTCGTGAGTCGGAGACTCCGAATGGTCCTGATTCTGCTCGTCGCGTTGATCCGAATGATTGTTCACAGATTCACCTTCTGGGTACCGGACTCGTGCAGCTGTCTCGCGGAAGAACGTTGGGCGTCAGGATGTGATGACGGGAATTTGGCGAGCCTGGGTCTGCGGAGCCCGGGGCAGTGTGATTTTCAGCACCCCTTCTTTCAGTTCCGCAGTCAGGTCGTCTTCGTTGACACGCTCAGGCAGATTCAGCACCCGCTCCCACTTCCCATGCATCCGTTCCTGCCGACGGAACTGATCCTGAGGAATGGAACTGTCGACCGATCGTTTGCCGCGAATTGTCAGCACGCCAGAGGAGATACTCAGATCGAGATCCTCCGGCAGCACTCCTGGAATCTCGGCGGTGATGATGAGCCGGTCCTCCAGCTCGTAGAGATTGACCGCAGGAAATGCGCGAAGAGAACGGGCATTTCGGCTCGACATCTGCATGCTCTGCAGCAGGCGATCCATTTCCCGCTCGAATTCCTCCAGCGATCCCCAGGCGTTTCCCCAGCGAAATACAGGCATGGTTGCAGTCGCTCCGCAGTTGACCGGGCAGTCGGATGAAAGCTTAAAAGACTGCCGCACAAGAACTTACAATGGCCTTTTTCGGATAACGTCGCAAATCATATGCCATGGGGCAGGGAAGTGCTTCTGGCGATAACTGGCTTTGTAGTATAGGGTTACGTCTGGTGGGGAGGCGTTTAGAGCGTCCAATAAAAACCGCTTCGGCCTGCCGTTGTGGCAGCGGCCTGTCTGGGTGTGCAGATGGACCTGGCACTCTCGCCAGCGCCTTGGAGGGGAGCAAACTGGCCAGTATCATGGAGTAATGCCGATATCCCTGTCATTCCCGCGATGTCAGATGCCCGTCGGCCTGCCGCGAATTCCCGTCACACTCTTCAGCTCTCACGAGGATTGGCCATGCTGGACACCGGACACGCCGTGTATGTCGGGAGCTTCGACCCGCTGACACTCGGGCATGAAGACGTGATCCGCCGGGGAGCACACATCTTCCGCCAGCTGACGGTTGGGATCGGGATCAACCCCGACAAGAAGCCGCTGTTCTCGCCTGAAGAAAGACTTCAGCTGATTCGCGATGTCGTGTCGGATCTCGATAACGTGAAGGTGGAGACCTTTACCGGACTGGCGGTCGATTTCGTGCGTCAGAACAAAGCCGCCGTGATGCTGCGTGGCGTCCGGACACTGTCCGATATCGAAGCCGAGTTCACGATGACACTGGCCAACCATACTCTGGAGCCGGAGATTGAATCGGTCTTTCTCATGGCCAGCGAGCAGTACACCCATATCTCAAGCTCGCTGATCAAGCAGATCGCCCAGATGGGCCGCGATTCCGCCGCGGACAAACTGGAGCAGTTCGTCCCGCCGCAGATCATCAAACCGCTGCTGGCGAAGTACTCGTAAAGCTGCCGCCAAAACCGGGCGATCGCCGGGCGAAACCTGTTTCTTCCGCCCGGCCTGTGCTAAAACGGAGCAAGACCTGCCGTTGATCGGGAGGACTGATCCGCATTGAAATCTCGCGTCTGTGGATTCCCGCAGAGTGCTCATGGAACGACATTCCGAGGAGACCGAATCATGGTGAAAACCGCATCGACAATGCTGCCGCTGGGAAGTCCTGCTCCCGATTTCTCCCTGCCCAACGTGGACGGCAAAACGCTGTCCCTGTCCGATCTGCCGCAGGATAAACCGCTGCTGGTGATGTTTATCTGCAATCACTGCCCGTTCGTTCTGCATCTGAAATCGGCTCTGGCCGAATTCGGCGATGAGTACCAGAAGAAGGGCCTGACGATCGTCGCTATCAGCTCTAACGACGTCGAGAACTATCCGGATGACAGCCCGGAAAAGATGAAGGAAATGGCCCAGGCGAGTGGCTGGAACTTCCCCTATCTGTACGACGAATCGCAGGAGGTCGCCAAGGCCTATCAGGCGGCCTGCACGCCGGACCTGTTCCTGTTCGACAAAGATCATAAGCTGGTCTATCGCGGTCAGTTCGACGACAGCCGCCCGGGCAACGGCCTGCCTGTGAACGGAGCCGATCTTCGCGCTGCTGCAGATGCCGTTCTCGCCGGAAAGCCGGTCCCCGAGCAGCAGAAGCCGAGCATTGGCTGCAACATCAAATGGAAAGAAGGGGCCGCTCCGAACTACTTCACCGGTCAACCCGCTGTCTGAAAGCCCCGGTCATGACCGAAGAGCAGAGTCTGCACCGCGGACGGTTTCTCGAACTCGTTTCGCTCAATGGCTGGGAATATGTCCGACGGACCAACAGCACGACCACCGTCGCCATTCTCGCGCTCACTGAGCAGGACGATCTGCTTTTCATCGAACAGCTTCGGCCTCCGGTCGGCGTGGAAGTTCTCGAGCTTCCCGCCGGCCTGGTCGGCGATGATCCCGGGCAGGAAGCCGAGGAAATCACCACCGCGGCGAATCGGGAACTCGAAGAAGAAACCGGCTTCTCGGCACGATCTCTGCATGTTCTGGGAACGTTCTGTTCCTCAGCCGGTTTGACGGACGAGACAACAACCATCTGCCTGGCACTGGGATGTCGGCAAACTGGACCGGGTGGGGGGATTGGTGGAGAATCGATCCGAATTCATAAAATTCCGAGAAACGAAGCTGCTTCCTGGCTGGCTGAACGCGTAAAATCTGGACAGTTGCTCGACGGAAAAGTCTGGACTGCGGTCGCTCTGGCCGAGCGGACCGGCTTTTCAGAACCGATAAAGGATTGAGGAGGCTTCTCTTCGGTCCGAGGCGGCGTAGAATTTCGGACGGACCCGCGTTTTTGCGGCCCCGGTCTAACGGGAAATAGTTTATGGATCTGGTGCGAAACGTTGCACGGCTTGCTCTGACCTTTGCTCTCGGGCTGATTGTCTCACTCCCGGTCCACGCCGATCCTCGTCTCGACCAGCAGTTCCCGCCGGAAGCCGGCACCGACAATCAGGAAGTGTTCGACGGCTACCGTCAGAAACTTTCGGAGATTCAGGCCGAACTGACAACGCTCGGCCGCCCGGTCCCATCCAGCTTTTCTCTGACCGGCGACGGACTCGCATTCTACCTCGATGCCCCCTATGTGGCGCAGTACCACACAAATCAGAAGCAGCAGCGATTCGTAATCGGGCGGCTCGTCGTTCTCAATAAGACCGATCGCGATGTGACGTTCAATCCGCGAAAGGTCGTTCTCGATGCTGGCGGACAGAGGATCGAATATCGCCCTTCCGAAGACTTCGAAGGCTACACCTCCTTTCAGCGGCAGCGTCGTCATTACAGCCTTTCTGAACTTCAGGTCCCCGAAACCCTCACTGCTCCCGCCGGTCAGGCGGCTTCCAGCTGGGTTGTTTTCAACGGGCTTCCCGCCGGCACCTCAGTTCCTCCGCTCAAACTTCTGATTCCGATCGACGGCAAGACCTATGAGTTCGACATGACGCTGTTCGGTCGGGCTCAACTCCAGTGGCGTCGTGAGACGATTGGCCCCCGCGACGTGCTGGCCCTGACAACCATTAAAGGCGAAGTCAATCCGCTGAATCTGGCGACGATCGTCGATGATATGACTGAACTGGCGGTTGAAGATGTGGCCCGGGTGATCATCCACTTCGACGAGAAAGCCTCGCCGGTCGATCCGCATCTGCTGCAGTGGTTCGCGACGACAGCCGTAATGGCGGGACGCGAGTCGACCAATCAGCCTCAGTTCGAGTTCCCGTCGATTCCGCCGCTGATCAGCGAGGTTCATCTGTCGACGCTGCCCGATCCGGATCATGTCGTCCGGCAGGAAAGCGTCAGTGGACCGGCTCGTGCTCATGATGATCTGCTCGAAGCAATGCTGGCCGCGACGCACGGCGTCTACGAATCGATCCCGCTGTCGGAACTGATCACGGAAATCCGCGAAGGACATCGGCTGTCCCGCTACGCGGCTCTGATTCATGGATCGATGCGACTCCCCGCCAGCTTCTGGCCGGAGATCGCCGAGATTCTGCAGACAACCGATGATCCGGCTCTGCGTCGGGCTTCGCTGATCGCCCTCGGCGAGTTTCCGGCTCCGGAGCCGGTGTCGATCTTGAAGCAGTCGGTTCGCAGTTCGGACGATGCCATTTCTGAAGCCGCCCTCAGCAGTCTGGGGAGCTCGCGGTTTCCGGTGCATCATCAGGCGCTGCTTTCCATGCTCAACGAATCGCCGGAGATCCAGTCCCGCGTCATTCACACGTTCGCTTCGTATCCGCGTCCGGAATGGTCGGACAAACTGTATGAGTTCGCCCGGACCGGCAATGAGGAGACTCGTATCGAGTCGCTGCAGGCCCTCAATACGCTCGGGCATCCGCAGTTGCACGACCTGCTCGTGGGGATCCTCAAGAGCGATAACCAGAAGCTGCAGTCAATCGCATTCAACATGCTGTCCGCTCGCGAAGATGAAGCAAGTCGACAGGAGTTGATTCAGTTTGCTCTCAAGCGGATTGAAACCGAGTACCCGGACCGGCAGTCGCTGCAGGCGATCGCCAAGTACCGCGTGCAGTCTGCGATTCCAACCCTGCTCAATTATCTGGAGCAGGAGAACTCGCTGCGGGATACGCTCATCAACACGCTGGCGAAAATCGGCGACAACCGCATCGTGGAACCGCTGCTCAACGTTTATCCGGAACTGAAAGTCTCGGAACAGGAAGCCGTGCTGCGAGCCGTGGCGCAGATTGATCAGAACAGCCTGCTCGACTTCGCCCCGAATGCACTGGTGAAAGAAGACCAGCATCTGACGAATGTGCTCGTCAGTCTGCTGCAGGGTTCGACCGATGAACGAGCCGTGGATGTGCTGATTGCGTTGATCGAGAAGCGTCCTGAAGACAGCCCGGTCGCCACCTCGTTGATTCGTGCTCTCGGCGGATTTCTCAGCGATCGCTCCCGGAGTTATCTGATCAAGGTTCGCGATTCCGATTCGGAATCCCGCAGTCAGATGGCCTCTGCTGCTCTCGATGCGATGTTCTCGCGTTCGCCCGTGAACCACATTTATCAGCAGGCGATGTCGACGCTGCGTCAGGGCGATGCGGCTCTCGCCGTGCTGCAGTTTTCACTGGTTCTCGATTTCGACTCCGACTTCCCGCACGCGATTCAGGGACGCGGCCTCGCTTACCAGCAGCTCGATCAGCACGATCAGGCGCTGGCCGATTTCGAACATCTGCTGTCGATCGATCCCCGCTGGCCGTCGGCTCAGGGCACGGTCGGGCAGATTCTGATTTCGATGTACCGCTTCGAAGATGCCCGCCCTTATTTCGATCGGGCGATCGCTCAGGATCCGAAGAAGGCGGTCTGGTATTCGTCGCGTGGTCACGTGAACTCGATGCTCGAACGCTTCCCCGATGCCGAGGCCGATTACCGTCGGGCACTCGAACTCGATCCGGAACTGATGACCGCCATCACCGGGGTTGCACTCTCCCTGGCCATTAACGGCAAGATCGATGAAGCGGTCGAACAGCTCAAACGTGGTCGCGCGCAGCATGGCGACGACGCGATTTTCGCCTACAATGCGGCCTGTACTTACACGCGAGCCGCTGAATACCTTTCTCGGCATACCGATGAGCCCGCTGGCGATCAGGCGAAAATGCGAATCGACCGGCTGGTCGACTCGGCGTTCGAAGAGTTGAATCGCAGCGTCAAACTTGGCTACATCGACGCCAACTGGACGCGGAAAGATCCCGATCTCGAACTGCTCCACGAAGACGACAGGTTTGCAGCCGTGCTCGATGCGATGAAGAAGGCTCAGAGTGAAGCCACTTCGAGATAACCGGCTCCAGCCCAATTCGTGAATCCGCCGTGCCTGAATCAACTCCCGTCGACCCGTCTCTCCCGCCCCGCATTGGAATCGTCACCGTCTCCGACCGCGCCAGCCGCGGCGATTACGAGGACCTCGGCGGTCCCGCGATCCGCGATTATCTCTGCGAAGTGTTGACGACTTCGTTCGAGCCGCACGCGGTCATCATTCCCGACGAACAGTCGCTGATTGAAGCCGAACTCTCGCGACTCGCCGATCATCTCGGCTGCTGCCTGATCGTGACCACCGGCGGCACCGGACCGGCGTTGCGGGATGTGACCCCCGAAGCGACCGAGGCGGTCTGCGAAAAACTGATGCCCGGGTTCGGCGAACTGATGCGGAAGGTTTCATTGGAGAAGGTGCCGACGGCCATTCTCTCCCGACAGACAGCCGGAATCCGCGGGCAGAGTCTGATCATCAATCTGCCCGGTCAGCCCAAAGCGATCCGCGAGTGTCTGGACGCTGTCTTTCCGGCTGTGCCATACTGTATCGATCTGATCGGTGGTCCGTTTCTGGAAACCGATCCCGACCGGCTGCAGGCGTTTCGCCCGAAAAAGAAGTAGCCGGCCCGTTCCTCACTCCCGCTCGTGAAAGGAATGTGTTCGATGCCCGCCAGACTGTTCTGCTGCTGTCTACTGCTCACGCTGATTTGCTCACTGCCCAGCATCGCTCAGGCAGCCGAACCGCTGACGCTGACCTGGGAGAAGAACATGCTGCGAATCCATGGCGAGCAGATTCCCGGCGGCTCGATCGAAATCTGGTATCTCGAAGCCTACTGTCGCCCCGGCTCAACCGATCGAGAATGGCGGCAAACGGTCATTCCACATCAGACGGAACTGGTTTCCCGCAGCGAGGATGGAACTCAACTGAAGTTGAAGTGCCGGCTTGAAGATGGCGTCGAAGTGACTCATCAGATTCAGGCCACCGGCGATGAGATTCAGTTTGAAGTGATCGCTCACAACCCGACGAAGGCAGCATCTGCTGCACACTGGGCCCAACCCTGCATGCGGGTCGGAGCGTTTACCGGCTGCGACCAGAAAGACGAGCCATACGCCTACATTCAACGAAGCTTCGTCTTTCTGAATGGTCAACTCGAGCTGATGCCGACTCCCGGCTGGGCCACGGAAGCCCGCTATGTGCCCGGCCAGGTCTGGGCGGCTCCCGGCGTCGATCGGGACGATGTGAATCCACGCCCGCTGAATCCGCATGTGCCTTCCAACGGACTGATCGGCTGCTTCAGCGGCGATGATAAGCAACTTCTCGCCATGGCCTGGGAACCGTATCAGGAACTTTTTCAGGGAGTCATTCGCTGCCTGCACAGCGACTTCCGGCTCGGTGGACTGCAACCGGGCGAAACCAAAACCATGCACGGCCGCGTTTATCTGCTGCCGAACGACATCGACCTTCTGCTGAAGCGTTACCGCGAAGACTTTCCCGAGCAGAAGTAATTCCTTTTATCACCCGGTTTCAATATGCCCCGCGACCTTCCCCTCACCGCTGAAACACTGACTGCGTTTCATGAGTACGCGCAATCTCGAATTTCGTCGGGGCGCTTCAAGACCCTGCAGGAATGTCTCACCGCATTCAGCGAAGTGCAGGAGTTGCGGCAGGCGCTCGCGGAAATTAACGGCATGCACGAAGCCGCCGCCGGTTGCGGCTACTCCCGGGACGAAATCGCCGCCCAGTACGAAGCCCGCCTGGAGATGCTTCTACGCGAGTAGACCCGAAGCATCGCACCACCAATCCCAACCCGAAACGTCAGTGAGGGCCCTGGGGTTGAGTCCCAGGTTCCCGTAGTTCGAGCGATCGAGACCATTGGGTGGTGGCCCTGATAGCTGTGCTATCAGGGCGGCGAAGCCGTCGGAGAATGCAACTGGAGCGAGCCTTCAACTTGCGGCTTGCCAATGTCTCTCGGGTGACCTCAACGTCACTTATATGAGGCGTCAAATCCCACTTCGCCGACGCCACCCCGAAAGAATCTTTCGGGGTCACCCCTGTCGGGTGTTCCGTCTCTTAACCCGAAGTGTGGGCAAGGGCCGCTGGGATACTCCTGCAACCGTTCTTGCCTGCACATAGCATCCTCGGCGGCAAGATGCCGCCCGTTACGGGCTTGCAGCCAGTATCAATGGCGGAAGTGGCGGCGGCCGGTGAAGACCATGGTCATGCCGGCGGCGTTGGCGGCTTCGATGACTTCTTCATCGTTGCGGGAGCCGCCCGGTTGAATCGCGGCGACGATGCCCGCCTGAGCGGCCTGTTCGATGCCGTCTTTGAACGGGAAGAACGCATCGGAAGCAACGACGCCTCCTTTGCAGCGGTCGCCCGATTTCTTGGCGGCGATCTCAGCCGAGTCGAGGCGGCTCATCTGGCCGGCTCCCACGCCGGTCACCATGCCGCCCTTGGCGAAGACGATCGCGTTCGATTTCACGTGCTTGCAGACGCTCCAGGCGAACTTCAAATCTTCCCATTCCTGCTCGGTCGGCTCGCGGTCGGTGACGATGTTCCATTCGTCCTCCGGATCGGCCAGCATGTCACGATCCTGCACCAGTAGACCGCCTGAGATGCGACGGTAGTCGAGGCTCAACCGTTCCGCCGGAGCGGGAACTTCGCACCGCATCAGCCGCACGTTCTTCTTCCACTTCGGCTTCGTCGTCAGCAGTTCGAAGGCGTCGTCGGCATAACCCGGGGCGATAATCGCTTCGATGAACTGACCCGGTTCGCACATCTTCTCAGCCGTCGCCAGATCAACCACGCGGTTTACACCGACGATCGACCCGAACGCGGAAACGGGATCGCCTGCGTAGGCGTTGGCGAAGGCGTCGCTCAGCGTTTTGTTCGTTGCACATCCACAGGGGTTGTTGTGCTTGATGATCGACACGGCTGGTCCCGGGAACTCGGTGACCAGACCGAATGCGGCATCGAGATCGAGCAGGTTGTTGTAAGAGAGCTCTTTTCCGTTGAGCTGTTTGGCAGCGGCGACGGTGGATGAACCGGCGTTTGGCTCCACGTAGAAAGCCGCCCGCTGATGCGGGTTCTCGCCGTACCGCAGCGATTCCTGACGACGGAACGACAGCGTGAGTCGCTCCGGGAAATCGGCTTCATCGGCGTGCAGAGATTCGAAGTAGTTGGCAATCGCCGAGTCGTAAGCGGCGGTCCGGGCGAAGGCCTGCATTGCCAGCGCGCGACGGTGTTCCTCATCGAACGAGTCGTTCTTGATCGCTTCGATCACTTTGGAGTACTGAGTCGGCGAGGTGACGACGCCCAGGTATTTATGGTTTTTGGCTGCCGAGCGAATCATGCTCGGGCCGCCGATGTCGATGTTCTCGATTGCATCGGCCAGTGACGCACCCGGTTTGGCGACCGTCGCTTCAAACGGATACAGATTGCAGACGACCAGCTTGAACGGAATGATTCCATGAGCGGACATCGCGGTCGCATCACTGTCGAGATCAGGGCGCCCGAGCAGTCCGCCATGCACACGTGGATGCAGCGTTTTCACGCGGCCGTCCATGATCTCCGGGAACTCGGTGTATTCGGAAATGTCGATCACCTTCAGCCCGGCTTCCTGCAGGTGCTTGCGAGTCCCGCCCGTGGAAACGATCTCATACCCCAATTGGGCAAGTTCCTGAACGAACGGGACCAGATCAGTCTTGTCGCTGACGCTGACAAGCACGCGTTTGGGGGACTCTGTGTTGCTCATAACTCTTTGTGCAGGCTGAAAAGTGGAAGAATTCGGAGGTCGGGCTGCATCTTAAACCAATCGTGTTCCGTTCGCATCCCACTCGTTCAGAACCGGCCGTACCCGCCCCAAACGCGGGCTTGAGAAAGTTTAACGGCCCTGCGGGTCGCTCCAGCGAAGTCTGACGGGACCAGAAAATCCGGTTGCAGCCGATGTTCCGATCTTATTCGGGATGCCGGATGGGACCGAAAACAGACTTGGATGCGTTCGCACGAAAGGAACGGTTGCCGCGGCACGACACGGAATTCAAGCCGCCGCAACTGAAGGAAGGGGCAGGGATGCGTAAACAAATCGCCAGCGGGATGATTCTGGCCGGAGCTCTGGCGACACTGCCAGGGTGCCTGTCGTCAGGCCCGAAAGCGATTGAGATCGAACCGATCACGCAGAAGCGTTCCGCGCTCCCGGTCGATCAGCCGACGGCCCATGTGGCGAAGAAGACGACGGCTGATCGAGGTCCAGCGGCCGCCGAGCCGGCGGCCGAGACGACGATCACGCTCACTGCCGCGGAGGTGCCGGTTCTCGACGAGGACCGACTCAAGCTCGAAGTGCCTCTCGACGTAAAGAAGGTTCCTGTTGACGACAGCCTGACGTACGTCTCTGCCACGGCCAGCACACTCTCGCTTCATGAACTCGAAGAGATGGCCCTGGGGAATAACCCCACGCTGAAGCAGGCCGAAGCATCGATCGTTCGTGCACGGGGAATTCGTACGCAGGTTCGCCGTCCTGCCAACCCCACGGTCGGCTACTTCGCCAGTCAACTGGCCGATGAGGGAACCGATCAGCACGGCGTGTTCTTCGAGCAACAAATCATTCGCGGCGACAAACTCGCCCTGAACGATCGCGTGCTCAGCCAGACGACGCAGTATCAGATCTGGGAGCTGGAAGCTCAGCGGCTGCGGGTTCTGACCGATGTGCGAACGCTCTACTTTGAAGCAATCGCCGCTCAGCAGCGGAAGGAAGCCACCGCAGAGTTCGTGGAAGTAATGACGGAAGCAGCCCAGGTCACTCAGCAGCGTTTCTCCGCCATGGAAGATTCGCGAATCGATGTGCTGCAGACCCGAATTCAGCTGAACGAAGTCGAGCTGCTGCATCGGAAAGCGGAAATTGCCTTCGTCGCCGCGTGGGAAGAACTCATCGCTCTGGTCGGCGTACCCTGTCTGGAACCTGCCTGTTTGATTCCGGCGAAGACCGCTGTTGCGGTTCCGGTCGAATGGTGTCATCTCTATGAAACGATTCAGGCCGGCAGCCCCGAACTGGCTGCCAGTCTGCAGAAAGTGGATCGTGCCCGAGCCCTGCTGAGCCGGCAGGAAGTGCAGGCGATTCCGAACCTCACGCTGCAACTCGGAGCCGGCTACGACAACGCCACCGACTCCGGACTGATTAACCTGCAGGTCGGCGGCCCGTTGCCGATCTATAACCAGAATCAGGGGAACGTGACGGCTGCGTGGGCGGAGTTCTGTCGCGCGACGCACGATGTCGCTCGAATCCGCGCGGATATCAAAGCGCGGCTGGCTCGCGTATCAAAGCAGTACGATTCAGCTCGCGTTACCGTTGCCAAGTACGAAGGCGAGATCCTGCCCCAGGCCCAGGAAGCACTCGATCTTGCCGCGTCGGCTTATTCGCTGGGAGAAATTGATTTCCTGCAGCAGCTCATCATCCGGCGGATTTACTTCGAGGCGAAACTCGAACTGATCGCAGCCCGCAAAGAACTCGCCCAGGCTCAGGCCCAGCTCGACGGACTGCTGCTGACGGGAGCGTTGAATGCCCCGGCAACGGTCGACGATGGCGACGAACTCCGCGGTCAGACGCTCAGCGGCGAGTAAGTCGCCCGTATTTCGTCTCGGGAATGCGGCTTAAAGGGCCTTTTCCCGAGACGGGGTCTTGAAGTTGTGACTGGCTGTCGGCACAATTCCAGCTGTAAGGGCATGCCAACTGCTTCCAACGCCGGGGAGATACACTGCCCGAAAGGGACTCCCCATGACTGCTATGACAGCTGAAAAACCTTCCATTTACTCGCTCTCCTTCGCGGATCTCCAGCAATGGTGCCTCGACCGGGATATTCGTAAGTTCCGTGCAGAACAGATCTTCCGCTGGATTTATCAGCGGCGGGCGAGTTCCTGGGTCGCGATGACCGATTTGCCGGTCGCCCTCCGCGAACAGCTCGCGCAAGAGCTTGTGTTCAATCAGAGCGAAGTCGAATCGCACCAGATCGCGTCTGACCGGACCGAGAAACTGCTGCTCAAACTGCGGGACAACGAGTTTGTCGAATGTGTCCTGATGCGGGAGCCGAGCCGAAATACGATCTGCATCAGCACGCAGGTCGGGTGTGCCATGGGCTGCGTATTCTGTGCCAGCGGACTGGCCGGACTGACGCGAAATCTGACCACGGCTGAGATCGTGGAGCAGATCGCACGGCTGGTGCAACTGCTGGATGACGAAGAGCAGCTGACGAATGTCGTCGTGATGGGCATCGGGGAGCCGCTCGCCAATCTGAAGAACCTGCTGCCGGCCCTCGATCGGATGCAGGAATCAATCGGCTGGAACTTCGGCACCCGTCGCGTCACGATCTCGACCGTTGGTCTGCCCGAAAAGATCCGCCAGTTGGCTGATCTCGGCAAACGCTACACGCTCGCAATCTCGCTGCACGCTCCCAATGACGAACTGCGAAACCAGATTGTCCCGACGAACCAGAAGATCGGCATCAAAGCGATTCTCGATGCGGCGGATTACTTCCTGGAAACGACGGGCCGTCGTGTGACTTTTGAATACATTCTGCTCAAGGGAGTGAACGATTCCCGCGAACATGCTCACGAACTGGCTGACCTGCTGCGTGGCCGTTCGACGCTGGTGAATCTGATCCCGATGAACGATGTCAGCCTGTTATCGCTGAAAGGCTCGACCCAGCAGGCCGCCCGCGAATTCGTCGACATCCTGCAACGAGCAGGACTCACGGCCACGGTTCGCAAGCGGAAAGGAGCCGACATCGACGCCGCCTGCGGACAGCTCCGGTTGCCGAAGGTCCGCGACCGCGCTCTGCACGAATTGCAGACGCAGAAGTCGTAGTCCCAGAGCGGGAAGGCTGTCCGAGCCGAGGTCTCCTCCGAATGGGAGGCCCGAAGAATTCTTTCGGGGCAACGCAGCCGTGGGCGAAGTGAGTTTTGTCGTCTCAAATAAGAGACACTGAGGTCACCCGTGAGACATTGGCAGGCCACAAGTTAAAGGCTCGCGGCAGCTGCATTCTCCGACGGCTTCGCCGCTTGGATAGCACAGCTATCAGGGCTACCCGTAAGTTCTTCGTCTGCAGGATTCGTCACGCCTGCGACAGCTCAGATAATCCCATCTCCGAAGGCATCGCGGCGGGGAGGCTGTGGCGACATGGCGTCGGAGGGGGCACGTTCCCGCGCGGAACCAGCGTTTGATTCGTGTTTCGACTGCGAATCGACGCGATGAATTTTGCCGTCTTCGGTTTCCATCTGCATGGTGGACCGAATGTTCTGAGAGCTGCTGGCCGAAGCCTGAGAAGTCTCATCGTCGTTTCCGTCGAGCACGGCGTACCGATCTTCCTCGAAGTCGTCGTAGGTGCAGATATAGCCTTCCTGCTGAGCCCGAACGAGTTCTTCTTCGTAAGCAGCGATGACAGACTGCTGGATCATATCCCGACATTCCGAGTTAATCGGGTGAGCGATATCGGCGTAAAGCTTGGCGCGTCCGTCGTCATCCTTCGGAGCGCGTTCCGAACGCAGCCGGACGCCGCACTGATTGCAGAACGTCGCGCGAAGGTGGTTTTTGAAGTGACACTTTGGACAACGATCGGTCAGCTTGCGGCTGGGCATCGCCACAAAAGCGCCTTTGGAGCCCTGGATGATTTTCAGATCGCGGATGACAAAGCAGCTGTCCAGGGTGATCGAGCAGAACGCACACAGACGTTCGCCAGAGTCCTCCATGAGCTTAATGCGAACTTCCGTTATCTCCATAGCCAGTCTACTCCTCAAAGTTGCTTAAACACGGCTGTGAGTGACGAAAACACTGCCCAATCGCAGAGCCGCCAGGCGACCCGCGATTGCGTTCGCCGCACCACGGGTTCGACAGACGCCGAAACACGCGGTCCCGCTTCCACTCATCATCGACATCAAAAAATCCTGTCGCCGCATCACCGCCAGGGCGTGCCGCACGTCGGGATTGAGCATCTCCGCAGGTTCCTGCAGTGCGTTTCTGATCCCCCATTTTACACCAGCAAGATTTGGTCCGTGCAGAGCATTTAACACATCTTTTGCAGAATGTTGGAATGGAGAGACTCTGCAGTTGGCGTAAACTTCTGCCGTCGACAGGCCGCTAAACGGCTTCACGATGACGAAATGCAGTTTCGGGCCACGCGAGGCCTGCAGGTCTTCGCCCCGACCGGTGCCGAGGGCGAGACCTTGTTCGGCAATGAAAAACGGGATATCGCTGCCGATTCGAGCGGCAAGAGTCATCAACTCTGGTTGACTGAGGCCAAGGTTCCACAATCGATTGAGGATGATCAGCGTCGTCGCGGCATCGGACGATCCTCCGCCGAGCCCGGCCTGAGAGGGGATTCGCTTCCGAAGCAGAATCTCGGCGCCCTTTCGGCAACCGGTGTGAGACTGCAGCAGACGCGCCGCCTTGACGATCAGGTTCCGCTCATCGGTCGGTATGGGGTCGAGAGGAACCGGGTTATGGCGATGCGGAGCAACATGCTCGACGCGAAGGGAGACAGCGTCTCCAGTCGCCGGGTAAAAACGAAGCGTATCGTGCAACGCGAGTCGTTGCATGACCGTTTCAATTTCGTGGTACCCGTCGTCTCTTTTGGCCAGGATTTTCAGGAAGAGATTCAACTTCGCCGGCGCCTGGCCGATGACCGGGGAAGTCAGCTCTGCATTCATACGAGCAGACATCCTGCGATCTGCCTTCCGGCGCAGGCCGGCTCACGGACAGATCAGCTCAATGGTGGTATTCTCGTGGACGACCGTAGAAAAACAGCCGCAAAACTTACCCTATCCGCGAATATGCGTTCCGTCAATATCGCTTTCGGGACCGTTTTTCAAGCTGGCGGAGAGGACCAGGGGTGTCCTTGAACACCTGGTCTATTTGCTTGAGTCGGCCTTGGCTTTCCGGCCGAAGAGACCTTTTTTCTCGCCAGCCGCCTGAGCTTTGGCTTCCCTGGCGGCGGCCTTTTCAGCCGCTTTAGCGGCCCTGGCCTCTTCTTTGGCCGCCCTGGCAGCGGCTTTCGCCTCTTCCTTCGCAGCCTTCCTGGCCGCTTTCGAATCGGCCGGGGCAACCGCAGCCACTTTAGATTCAGCCGGTTGTTCGTCCTTCGGTTTGCGTGAGAAGAGCCCGCGTTTCTTCGGCTTGCCTTCTGCTTCCGCCGACTTCTCTTCAGCAGGAGCTTCAGACGTCCCGGTCTCCGTGACCGATTCCGCCTTGGCTTCGTCTGATGGAGCCTTGTCGTCGTCTGTCGAAGGATCGGCGGGAGCCTTCTTCTTCAACAGACCCGCGAACAGTCCGCCTTTCGATTTCTTCCCCGCTTCGTCACGCGCTTTGGCTTCTTCTTCGGCAGGCTTCTCCGGTTCCGGGGCCACGACTGACTTCAGGTGAAAGAGCGGATTGGTTCCAAAGTTCTCTTCGCATTTGGGGCACTTCGCCTTGGCGAGTCCCGCGGGCTTTTTGCCGCCGAACTTCTGCTCGACGCGTTGTTCCTCGCTGACTGCGGCCTCGCAGGACTGGCAGTGCCAGCCAACTTCGACAACCGGAAGCGCATCGTCGGCCTGATACCATTCGGGCGATTCGAGTGCTTCGAAGGTCTTCTCGCTCAGGACGCAGTCGTAGTAGAGCGTCTTATTTTCGAGCGGCACGTTTTCGACCGTCAGTGCGTCTGGATTGTTGAGCAGTTCGGCAATCCACGTGCGGAACTTCCGGTACTGCGACAAGGTCAGCGTGACGCATCGTGTGGGTGGTTCCGGTGGCGGCGTCGGCTTCTTGGGTTTCTTCGGCTTTTTCTTTGCCTTGGCTGCCGGATGAGCTGCGCCCATGGGCTGAGGCGGAGCCGCCGGAAATTGAATCGTGATCGTGCCGGGACCGAAGACCTCAACGCCCGTAGTGAACTGGGCCTGCCCGCCGGGCTGGACAACTTCCAGACTGACGAGCTGCTCGGCCGAGAACGCCTCATGGCGATCGGTCGGCAACGCCATGAGCGGGCGTCCCCCTTTGAGGTGACTCGCAACGTTCAGGCGAACGGTCTCGGCCTGCTTGGCGGCGTTGCCTTTCACGCCCTTCTGCTTCGGCCAGACGACGAGAATCTGATCGTTCCAGCGGATCAGATCGACCTTCTCGCCTTTGCCTTTCAGGGCATTGGCTTTCGGTTTGAACTTCTTGAGAGCAATTTCGTGCCAGTGAGCATCGAGAACCGTCAACTCGTCGGCCAGTGGCTCGGGCTTCGATTCTTCTTTCGCAGCAGCGGTCTTCTTTTCAGGCTGCTTGAGCACGGGGACAACGAACGGAACCTTGCACTTCGGGCAAAGCCCCATTTGTCCCTGGTGGTATTTCTGGACCCGAATCTTACAGCCACAGGGCGCCAGGATCATGAACGTGTTCTTGACGTTCGTTTTCTTTCGACGGCCGTGCTGACGTGTCTGTTCCCGCTCTTCGGTTTCGGCGAGCTTCAACAGTTCTTCGTCTTCGTCCGCTTCCTCATCGGCGTCGGTGTCTTCGTCCGGTTGATCGATCGTCGCTGTCGGAGGCGCTTCGGCTTCGTCATCGTCGTCAAACGAAGAGATCTCGCCGCCTTCCGGTTCCCAGCTGCCTTCCATCATCTGGAAGTCGTCGTCGAGTTCGAAGTCGTCTCCGCTGTCGGGCGGACTGTGGTCTTCGAAGGTCTCGATGTCGTGAACCGAATTGGGGTCGTCGTCGACTTCCTCGCTGGTGATGATCGCCGCGGGCCGAAGCTGCATCTCCTGATACAGCTTCTCCATTTCTTCCTTCAGGAAGGCGCCACACTGCCAGCAGCGCACCAGGCCTTTGCGGTTATCGGCTCCACACTCCCGGCAGGGAGCTTCGCCCGAGCCGTCGTAGCGGTCGTTGGTCGAGGAGTACACCTCTTTCAGATGTTCGGCGCCTTCTTTCAACACGTGATTGCAGTGGGGACACAGCTTTGTGTCTTCCAGAATCAGCGAGTTGCATTTCGGGCAGGAAGATATAGACGCAATCATAACATCTGTAGATCAGGACGATGTTCGAAATGGCGGGGACGAGTGTCGCGCCCCGGGAGAGCCGCCCGCTTCCGGAATGGAAATCAGCGTCTACGGCTCCTAAGACAATTCTGCGGAATCAACCTGCATTCTAACAAGATCTTTTCCGCAGATCAGCCCGATAACGTTCAAATTCCGATGCGATAACCGTCACATGCGGCGTGACGGCTGCCCCTTTACATGGCCAGCAGACTGTCCATCATGGAGATTGCGGCCGGGCCGACCAGGACCACGAAGATTCCCGGGAAAATGAACAGAACGAGTGGGAAAATCATTTGGACAGCTGTTTTCTGGGCTTTTTCTTCGGCGATCTGCATTCGCTTGACCCGCATGCTGTCCGATTGCACGCGAAGGGCCTGAGCGATGGACGAGCCGAACCGGTCCGCCTGAATCAGGATCGCTGCCAGAGCTTTCATATCGTCGACTCCCGTACGAATCCCGAGGTCATGCAGCACCTCGCGGCGGGGACGGCCCATCTGCAACTGGAAGTTTGCCAGGTCGAACTCGGCACAAATGTCAGTCGCGGTATCACGAAGCTCTTCGGAAACCCGTCGCATCCCGGCGTCGAGGCCGAGTCCTGATTCAACGCAGACGACCAGCAGGTCGAGCGCATCCGGCATTGTCAGGAAGATGTTCTGCTTCCGTTTCATCCGCATGTAGCCGAGGACAAGTTCGGGAATGTAGAAGCCGAAGCCGGCTCCGATTGCGAACGCCGACCAGCCGTTCTGGGTATTCCCCCAGTTGATGAAGCCGACGGCTGCTCCAATAAGGACGCCGACGATCATCGACAGAAACTTGATTGCCAGGAAGACCTGACCGGCATTGGGCGAATTGAAGCCGGCATTGGCCATGCGGATTTTCAGTTCGCTCTCTTCCAGCTCCGTCTTCGGTTTGAGCGCTTTGGACAACGTAGGAGCGGCTTTGTCGAGCATGCCGCCCACGCCATCCTGCTTGCCCTGAGCATCTTTGTTGCGGCGCCCGGGATCGCGGATGTCCTGCAGTCGCTCGGCGACGCGATCATCCTTACCACTCATCTGGGTGACGACGAACCAGATCAGGGCGGAAATCCCGCCAAAGATGGCGTACGGTAAAATGCTGACCATGTCCATGATAAGGCTCTCAGCGACAACAGTTTTGAAAGGAATGACAAACGCAGAGGCAGGCCCTGCCGGCGTCGTCAGATTTTGATTTCGATAATCTTCTTGATGCAGACCGCTCCCAGGATCTGCAGAACGACCGCACCGGCGATCATTTGCCGTCCGAGCTCTTCGGTAAACAGCAGCATCATGTATTCCGGATTCAGGTAGTACATCACGAAGAACAACACGATCGGCAACGCCATCAGGACGATTCCGGAGATACGACCTTCCCCGGTTAACGCCTGCACCTGGCCCATGATGCGGAATCGCTCGCGGACGATGTGTCCGATCTTGTCGAGAATTTCCGCCAGATCGCCCCCAGCCTGTCGCTGAATCGCGACCGCGGTCACGAAGAATTTGAAGTCCAGGTTCGGCACGCGACGGAAGACGTTCTTCAACGCCTGGTCGATCGGAATCCCCAGGTTTTGTTCTTCGTAAGCCATGTTGAATTCGTGCGAGATCGGGTCCGGCATTTCCTGAACCACGACCTGAATGCCCGAAGCGAGACTGTGTCCGGAACGCAAAGCACGGGCGATCAGCTCCAGTGAGTCGGGGAGCTGCTTGGCGAATCGGGCGAACCTCTTTTTACGGCGATACAGAATCCACATGTACGGCAGGATGCCAACAGTCAGTCCGCAGACGGGCAGCATTGGGGCAGGGGCCTGAGCCGCCATGCCGCCCACCACGCCGACTCCGGCACAGACAACCGAAATGATGGCAAAGACATCGATACCGATCGGCGAGTGAGCCTGCTCGAAGATCAGCGGCAGGTTCCCGAACCGGGAGACGGCTCGGTTGAACGCTTTGGAGATCCCGCCGACGCCTTCTTTCAGCATCTCCTTTTTCAGGATCTTTTTGTCTTCGTTGGCTTCTTCCCGGGTCTTATGCCCCGTCAGCACCTGGAGCCGGTCTTCGACGTCGGAGGCTCCCAGATCATTCATCACGCTCACGATCGCCATGATGATGGCGACAACGGCGATGAAGACCAGAATGGAGATCACAATAGGATCCATGTTACACCTGTGGCTGCACTAAGAAGATTGCCGTGAAGAGGAACGCCGTTTATTGAGAACTATCCGAGGACTCGAGCGGAGAACAGGTTGCCCGGCAGCCGCACGCCGGCTGCTTCGAGACGGGACATGCAGTGCGGACGCACTCCGGTAGACTCGAAGTGTCCGACGGCTCGGCCGTCTTCATCGATCCCGTCCTGCACGAACAGGAAGATGTCCTGCATGATGATGGTGTCCTGCTCCATATTGAGCACTTCGGTAATGTGAGTGACTTTACGCGGCCCACCCTGCAGACGATTCGCCTGAATGATGATGTCGACGGCGGCGGCGAACTGCTGGCGGATCGCCTTCATCGGCAACTCAATTCCGCCCATCGAAATCATCGTTTCCATACGGGAGACGGCGTCGCGCGGGTTGTTGGCGTGGATCGTGGTCAGCGAGCCTTCGTGACCGGTGTTCATAGCCTGCAGCATGTCGAGCGTTTCCGAGCCACGACATTCCCCGATGATGATCCGGTCCGGACGCATACGCAGGGCGTTCTTCACCAGATCAGTCGCCGAGACTCGCCCTTTGCCTTCAATGTTGGCCGGACGCGTTTCGAGACGAAGCACGTGTTGCTGTTGCAGCTGAAGTTCGGCTGCATCTTCGATGGTGATGATACGGTGGTCGTTCTGAATGAAGCTCGACAACGTGTTGAGCAGGGTCGTTTTACCGGAACCGGTACCGCCCGAGATCACCATATTGAGGCGAGCTTTGGTGGCTCCTTCGAGGAACATCGCCATTTCCGGCGTGAAAGCTCCGAAACCGAGCAGACGTTCCAGGGTCAGCGGGTTGGAACCGAACTTACGAATGGTCAGGGAAGGGCCATCGAGTGCGAGTGGCGGGATGACGGCGTTCAGACGGGAGCCGTCCGGAAGACGGGCATCGACCATCGGATTGCTCTCATCCACACGTCGACCGACGCGAGAGACAATGCGATCGAGGATTTGCAGGAGATGCTGATTGTCGCGGAACGTGACGTCTGATTTGACGATACGTCCGCTCTTTTCGAGGAACACGTTCTTCGGGCCGTTGATCATGATGTCGGCCACGTCGTCCATCTTCATCAGGATCTCGAGGGGGCCGAAGCCGAAGGTTTCATCGAGAACTTCTTCGATGAGGCGTTCGCGTTCCGAACGGTTGAGCAGCGGGTTTTCAGTGTCGCAGAGGTGCTCAACAACCAGTCGGATCTCCCGGCGAAGGGTATCGCCTTCGAGGTCGCCGAGCCGTGACAGATCCAGCTTGTCGACGAGCTTGCCGTGGATGAGTCGCTTGAGCGTCTCGAAGTCATCCTGAGAAAACGAGGCGGGGCGATTCGATCGTGGCAAGGGACCTTTGATTGGGGGCATCTCTATTCTCCATCTCTTTTGAAGCTGCGACGCTTCTCCATCGTCGCAAGACTGCGGGGGTGGTCCGTACATGTGCGGGCAGGCGCACCAACCCTACACGGGATGATCCCGGGTGGTATTCGCTGAAAATTTAGCTTATGAATTCGAGCCGCGTCGGAAGTTCTGAGCGGCGATGTCGTTTTTTGGCCACGCCCCAGTTCGCCCAATCCTTCGAAACGGAACTCCGGGAAAGCCGGTTTCATGGACACAAACGATTTTGCAGGCACTGACCCCTTCCAGTTGCTCGATCCCGAACTCTGGGTCATTACATCGCAGTCGGGCTCAAGGAGGAATGCGATGATCGCAACGTTCGTTATGCCTGTATCGATTGTGCCGGATCGACGCCGGTTCGTCGCTGCCATCGCCCGACACCATTTCAGTCACGAGGTGCTGCAGCATGCCGAGGGCTGTGCGCTGCATTTGATTACGCGGGACCAGTTCGAATGGGTGTCGCGATATGGCATTCCAACGGGCCGGGTCACCGACAAGCTGGTGGACGAAACCGTGACCACGCTGAGCAGTGGGGCTCCGATTCTTACCGAGGCTCTCGCGGTTTTCGATTGCCGCCTCGTGCGAAGCTGGTCCATCGGAGACCGGGAGCTCTATTTGCTCGATCTGCTGGAGAGCCGGCAGTTCCGAGCGGGAACGCCTCTCCGTTTCCGCGAGACGTGGGACCTGCTGGAACCGGACCGGCGTTCGGAACTGAGCAAACTGTTCGCGCGAGATCAGCAGATCGACCGAGCGGCCATCGATAACTGGGCCGCTGAAGCAGGAGAGTCGTAATCTGATGCGTAAGTACGGGCCGGTGAACACTCGACGCCGTGGTCCCTCACTGACGTTTCGAGTTGGGATGGGGACTGGAATGAGAAAGGATCACCTGGTTGCAGGTGATCCTTTGCTGTGTCGGCATCGGCTTTGATCAGGCAGCCGCAGATTTCGGTGTGGTCATCCGGGCTTCGTCGGCCAGGACTTCATCGACGAGGTTTCCGTAGTCGTGCGCCCCGGTGGATTCCGGAGCGTATTCGAAGATCGACTGAGCGAAGCTGGGAGCTTCGGCGAGTCGGATGTTGCGACGGATTCGGCTGCGGAAGATTTTGGCGGTTGCCCATGGAGCCTGGGGATCGCTTTCTTCCAGAAATCGCATCAGGTCATCGGTCACGTCGGCGGCCAGACGAGTTCCGGTTTCGTACAGGCAAAGCAGCATGCCGGTGATCGACAGATTCCGGTTCAGGCGGCGCTTGATCAGAGCCGTAGTTTCGAGCAGGCGGGAGAGTCCCTGCAGGCTCAAATAATGCGGCTGCACCGGGATAAACATCTCGGTAGCGGCGGTGAGCGCATTGATCGTCACCGTGTTCAACGCGGGGGGGCAGTCCATGACGACGTAATCGAATGGCTTCTGACGTTCTTCACGGCAATACTGTTCGAGAGCCCGCTTGAGGATGAACTCGCGTCCCTGGGCATCGACCAGTTCGACCTCGACCGCGGCCAGGTCGATATTGGCCGGAACAACCCAGAGATTCGGCTTCGCGAGCTGGCGGGTTTCAACGAGCTTCTTCTCTCCCGAGAAGATCTGGTAGACCGTGTGAGTGCCCCGGCAGATGTCGACGCCCAGATGGGATGAAGAGTTGCCCTGCGAATCGAGATCGATCAGGCAGACGTTCTTTCCATGACGAGCAAGACCGGCTGCAATATTGACGCTGGAGGTCGTTTTACCGACTCCGCCCTTCTGATTCATGATGGCGATAATTCGCATCGGGTTCCTTCCACTGAATTCCATTTATTTCGTCCGCGTCGAAGCGGAACGAGTCCCGTCCCTGGGGCGGGCGGACTATACCGGAAGGCTGCCGTGGCGTGAAGAGCGATCTCGTTGAATTCCTCCCCGGGATGTCGGGCAGAATGAGCGCAATAAAAAAAAGCAGAAGGCCGGATTGACCTTCTGCTCGATGAGCAATGAATTGCTCGCGATCATCTCATACCGCATTAAAATGCGGCGGCGAGATTAACGGCTTCCGCTGGAACCCCAGCTGCCGCTCGATCCGCTCGAGCCGCGTGAGCCGCTCGAACCACGCTTACGCCACTTGCGGCCAGAGCTTCCGCTCGATCCGCTCGAGCCCTTCGAGCCGCTGCTCAGGCTGTAGCCGCTCGAACCACCGCTGCTGCCGGTGCTGCCAGAGCTGTGGCTGTAACCACCGCTGCTGCCGTGGCTGCCGGAGCTGTGGCTGTATCCGCCGCTGCTTCCGCGGCTGCCAGAGCTGTGGTTGCCGCCGCTGCTGCCCCAGCTTCCGCTGGAACCGCTGCTGTGGTGACGACGAGCTTCAGCGTCCGTCGAGAACGCGAAAGCCAGTGCTGCGACTGCTGTCAAAAAGAACATACCACTCTTACGCATTTCCTTCTCCTTCGTTGCCTGTCCTGCAGATCCTGGAACGAAAATTGTCTTCCTACACAGAAGACGATACTCAAAATGTGGATGGTGAAGTTTGCCCTCGGATTGCCCACAGATCCGGCTATCAGCAGGACCAGGCAGCATGAAGCTCATGCGACCTGACACCCATACCACTGTTCATCCCGAGTTTAACTCTGGGTAAAATCGTGTTCAAGGGGTGTTTGGGAAAAATAAGTCAAATCCGATGGGCGTGCACCCTGCGTCAAATATACAACGCAGGAATCTGTTCACAATGCCCTTTTTGTGCGTGGAAGGAAGATTGGGGAAGGCTTGCCGATCGGTTGCATCGAATATGCAAACGGGACGGTGTCGAACGGAGTCGCAGCCCTCTGTAAATTTTGCAAATGAAGGGCCCGTTTTGCCAAGGAAATCTGCCCAAAAATCGGAAAAACCAGCTCATCTTGACAGCTTCGCGATAGCGATTTAACGTCCCCTCGAATCAACTTTCGAGAGCCCCTGTCAGGGCGGGATGTGCTCCTCGCAATACTGCGTCGGAACTCGAGTTGATTTCAACCACGAACGAATCGTGACGTCCTTAACTCTGTCAGATTCCGAGATCTGGATACCCCGGCCTCTCGCTCACCTCTACTGCGGTGGACTGCAGCGGGCCACGTCCTGACCCACGCCCTGACAGGGCACTACTCTCTTGCGAATGGAGTCGCTTACATGAGTACCAGCGTGGCTTCCACTGTTCCGTTTCCGGCTTCCACGCCCGATCCAGTTCCCCTGATCGATCTGACACAGCAATACCAGAGCATCAAATCAGAGGTCGACGCGGCGGTGCAGCGCGTCTTCACCAATCAAACGTTCGTGCTTGGTGACGAAGTCTCGAACTTCGAAGCCGACATGGCGAAGTACTGCGATTCCCGCGAAGCGATCGGCTGCGGATCCGGAACGGACGCCCTGATCCTCGCACTGCAGGCCCTGAAAATCGGTCCCGGCGACGAAGTCATCACGACTCCATTCTCATTCTTCGCCACGGCCAGCTGTATCGAACGTGTCGGAGCCACACCGGTCTTCGTCGACGTCGATCCCAAAGACTACAACATCGATCCGGATGCGATCGCCGCGGCCATCACTCCACGGACCCGCGCCATCCTGCCGGTGCACCTGTTCGGTCAGTGTGCCCGCATGGAAGCCATTAACCGCCTTGCGACCAAGCATGGCCTCGCCGTGGTGGAAGACGCAGCTCAGGCGATTGGATCGGAATATCGCGGACGTCGCGCTGGTGTGCTCGGCACCGTGGGCTGCTTCAGTTTCTTCCCGACCAAGAACCTTGGCGGAGCAGGCGACGGTGGTATGGTCACCACGGACGATCCGGCTCTGGCAGCTCGCATCAAGCGGCTTCGTGTTCATGGCGATGCCGGTCGATATCAGCATGTCGAAGTCGGAATGAACAGCCGCCTCGATGCACTCCAGGCAGCCGTCCTGGCCGTCAAGCTGCGGTATCTCGACAGCTGGACCGAGGGCCGTCAGCGGAACGCCAACTGGTACACCGAACTGTTTGACCGCGAGAACCTGAACGGCGTCCTTGAACTGCCGCGGACGCTCAAAGATCGTCGCCATGTCTACAATCAGTTCTGCATCCGCGTCCACGATGGTCTGCGGGATCAGATCCTGCAGTCCCTGCGTGATCAGCAGATCGGCTGTGCGGTTTACTATCCGCAGCCGCTGCACCTGCAGCCCTGTTTCGCGCATCATGGCTACAAAGAAGGTCAGTTCCCGGTTTCGGAACAGCTCAGCCGCGACATCATGGCTCTGCCCATCTTCGCGGAACTGACACTGGCTCAGCTCGAACGCGTTGTCGATGGACTCTCCAAAGCCGTCGCCAACTGTAAGAGCACCTCGACCAAGTCGCTGCCGAAGGCCGCGTAGTTTGTGGATAACAATCACGCAAGGCAGGCTTTCGTCTGTCGAGCGTGAAAGTCAGAACCGGCGTCTGTTGTCTTAACGACGTCAGCAGAGACAGAACCCTGTCCGACGTCAGGATGAATTCAGGTCAGGCGAAAGAGAAAGGCCAGCTCATGATTGAGCTGGCCTTTCTTCGATTTCACCATCATCTCAGCGATTACTGAGCGAGCTTGTACTCTTCTTCGGCGTCGGCTTTGGCTCCGAAGCTGGCGCGGAATTCATCAACCGCTTTAGCGACGGTTTCTTTCGGGCCCACGAGCTTCAGGAAGTAGTTTCCCTGTCCTTCGATTGCGATGATCACGGCCAGCATGCGATGGTCGGGAGCATCAATCGTCTTCTGCAGGAACGGAGGACCGTCGGGCTTCTTGTAGGTGCCGGAAATATCAGCCATGTGGTACTCGCCCTGTTCGGTCTTGCCGCGAGTCAGTTTCACCTCGGCGCCCTCGGCGTCGAACTGACGGACCCAGCGACCGATATTGTCATCGATCGAACCTCCGAACGGCGGGAAGACGACCAGCTCGGTTTCGCCTTCAGCTCCGTCGGCTGCCGGAATTGTGAACTGTCCGAGCCGCAGACGGTTGGACGGTTCCTGCTGCTGCCAGCTTTCCGGAACACTCAGCGTCAGTCCACCCAGGTTAACGTCGCGGGTCTTGGTCGCCGGCTTGGTCTCCGCGACGGTCATGACAACGAGCCCCGTGGACGAACTGGCCGTCGTCTTCGGCAGCTCGGGGCCTTTCTTGGCCAGCGGCAGGCCCGCCAGTCCGAGTTCGATCTTGTACAGACCGGTGCGGGCCGTAATGAACAGTGTTTTGTTGTCCTTACCGCCGAACGTGCAGTTGGCCGGCTTTTCAGGAACCGGAATTCGTCCGATGAGTTCGCCTTCCGGGTTCAGCACGACGATGCCGTTGTAGGTGGCATACAGGTTTCCGTGAACATCGTGGGTCATGCCGTCTGGTCCGCCCTGACCATCGATGGCCTTATCGCCGGTGAAGATCAGCTTCTTGCTGGTAATCTTGCCGGGAGCGGTGATCTCGTAGCGATAGACTTCGCCCTTGTTCGGCTCGGCGACGTACAGGAACTTGCCGTTCGGCGAAACGGTAACGCCGTTCGGACGTTCCAGATCATCGATGATACGAGTCACTTCGCCGTTGTGTGTAATATAGTAGACGGCCATCATCGGCTGCGGCAGCGGCTTGTCCGGTCCGTAGTACGGGTCGGTGAAGTACATGCCGCCTTTGCTGTCGATCGCCAGGTCGTTCGGACCGTTCATCCGGTTGCCTTCGAACGTATCGACCAGCTTGCCGAGCACTTCGCCGTTTTCATCCATCTTCAGGACGTGACCTTCGCCCATCTGGCAGGCGTAGATGTAGCCCTGCTGATCGCACATCAGCCCGTTGCACCGACCGACCGGCTTGACGAAGTCGCTCGTCGTCTTGCCATCGAACTTTACGATGCGGTCGTTCGGAATATCGGTGAACACCAGGAATCCGTTCGGATGCCAGGCGGGGCCTTCGGTGAAGGTGAAGCCATCGGCCAGCTTGTCCACTTTAGCCCCGTCGGGAAGGATCTGTTCCCATTCCCCCGCCTGGCTGATGCCGGCGAATACGAGCGAGAAAGCAGTGAGAAGTGTCGCGGCCAGGGGGCGACGCACGGCGGATCGGAGCAGTTCCAGGAGCAGCATCGGTTCCTCGCAGTTTGTGCATGAGAACAGGTTGCGCGTGTTACCTTGTCGGGGAGAAATTCAGGCAGGGCCGCGAAAACCGGTTGAGCGAACGGGTGCGGACCTGTCATTTCGCGTCGATTCGGATAGACTTCGCAACAGATCGAGAGAACTACGATTGTTAACAAAGCAGACTCGATTTTCAACGTCCCAACTGTTTCCGACTGATTTTCCCACGGACACGACCCCGCGTGAGTGATCTGACTGCCCGTTCTTCTGCCCCAGCCCCGCGTGCGATCCCAGCTGGTTTCGGCTCCTGGTTTCTCGATCCCGCCGGAGCGAATCTGACCGAAGTTCGGCAATTGCTGCATCAAACGATCGACCTGTTAACGAGCGAGTTGACTGACCCCGTTTCGCTTCCGCCCGTCCCGCTGAAATGGGACAAAGTCGATCCTCAGAACCTGATTCCCGGCCGGCCGCTGTCAGACGCCGATTTGCTGCAGGCCTGTCGCGATCTGGTGCGGGGCTCCATGAATCCGGCTCATCCCCGTTATCTGGGGCATATGGATCCGCTGGCCTCGGTCAGTTCGGTGATGGCTTCGCTGATCACCGCGGCTGTGAACAACAACATGCTCAGCCGCGAGATGTCGCCGATCTTTTCCGATCTCGAACAGCGACTGCTGCGGGAACTGGCGGGGCTGTTCGGACTGCCGAAAACTGCCGGCGGGATGCTTCAGAGTGGTGGCACCCTCTGCAATCTGCAGGCCCTCACTCTCGCCCGGAACAGTCATTTCGATATTCATCGCACGGGATTGAGTGCCCTGAAAAAGCAGCCGGTCCTGTTCGCATCGGAACTGTGTCACAGCTCGATTCAGAAGGCTGCGATGATTCTCGGCCTCGGCACGAGCGCCGTGATTCCGATTCACGTTGACGCCAACAACCGCATGTCCGCCGAGGCTCTCAACAAAGCCGTGCAGATGGCCCGCAAGAACGGACAGGATCCGTTCGCCGTCGTCGCTACAGCCGGGACGACAGTGACTGGCAATATCGATCCACTCCCCGAGGTGGCCGAGATCTGCCAGCAGAACAATCTCTGGTTTCACGTCGATGCCAGTTACGGCGGCGCGATCATCTTCAGCGACCAGCATCGGCAGCGCCTGACCGGGATCGACCGAGCCGATTCGATCACGTTCAATCCGCAGAAGTGGTGCTACGTGACCAAAGCCTGCGCTCTGGTCATGTTCCGCGACGAGCAGGTGCTCGACCGTCACTTCCGCATTGCCGCACCCTACATGAGCCTGAACGAAGCCGAGGGCGAACGAAATCTCGGCGAGTGGGGCGTGCAGGGAACGCGGGCGCCCGACATTGCCAAATGGTGGCTGACGCTCCTTCAGTTCGGCCGCAGTGGACTCGAAACGCTGGTCAACCACAGTTACGACCTGACCGAACTGTTTCTTGAGCAGATCCGTCAGCGTCCGTTTCTGGAACTCGCCTCCACGCCCGACATGAATATCTTCTGCTTCCGCGACCGACGGTACGGAGCCGACGAAATCTCACTCGGCAAAGCCAACGCCCGCCTGCAGGAACGCCTGCTCAAAGAAGACGAAACGTTCTTCTCGCTGCCGCACTTCCGCGAATCCCGCTGGCTCAAAGCGGTCGTCCTCAACCCGTACACCACGCAGGCCGACGTCGACCGCATCTTCCACTTCATCGACAATCACAAGTAGTGCCATCTTCGATACTCCGTAGGGTCCGCTGTGCGGACGCGGAATCCACGCACCATGCACCTGAAACTCTCTGTGCTCCACTGGCGTTGAATCAACGGAAGTGGTGTTCGCTTGAGATATTACCACAGAGGCACAGAGGTCACAGAGATTCCCATTTCAGGAACTCGGGGGCTCTATCTGCTGAATCTTAATAATGCTGAAAGAGCAACTATCGTCTGACAACGAAGCACCACCTTCGACTCTCCATGTCCTCTGTGTCTCCGTGGTGATTACAATCACTCCGGCTGCAGGAAGTGTTCGAAGAAGTTGTAGATGGCTGCGTTTGATTCTTCGTTTGGGCCGTGGTCGGGGCGGTTGGTCATGCCGACGCGGTTTTCGTAGCCGAGAAGGCGGTTGACTTCGATCGTGTGATTGAGCGGAATCCACCGGTGTGGAGGGTCTTCCGAGCCGCCGCTGACGAGAAACGGACGTGGAGCCATCAACGCGTGGAGTTCGTGCAGATCGCGTCCGGCTTCAAGCAGTTCCGGGTACAACCCCTGCGCAGGATTGTCCTCGGTAATGACGCCGCGCTTCCGCCACGGTTGCGGATGATACCCCAGATACCACGGCTCCCAGTAATTCACGTCGGGCCGATCGTCGAACACGATGCCGGGATCGGACCAGGCCGCACAGGCGAACTTGTCGAACAGACACGAGGCGAACATCGCCCATTTGCCGCCGTAGGAATGGCCGACGATACCGATTCGTTCGGCATCAACTTCCGGTCGATTCGCCAGGACATGCCAGGCATTGGCCGCGGCATACCCGAGCAGCGAAAGCGGTTGCACTTCAGCTTCATTGAGCCTCGGATAGTACAGCGAATAAGTCCGGGCTTCCGTCGTTTCCGTGGTGCCAATGGAAAGGGTCACGAAGCCACGCTTCGCCAATTGATACGCGAAATCACGGAGTTCCTTTCCCTCTCCGATGGCCGTTTCCGGCTCGTAATACACCGTTACGATGGCCGGCTTCGGGGCATCACCGCCGTCTGGAATCAGCAGATAGCCTTTCGTGTGCTGATTCGGCAACCAGCGAAAACGAATTGTGTGTTGCGTGAATCCGTCCCGCCTGGTCGTTTTAAGGATCTCGACTTGGGGATCGGTGATCAACTCGGGCCACTCGCCCATGAGTTTGTGCCAGTCGGCGAGGATCTCTTCGCGACGTTTCGCCCAGTCCGCGGACGTTTTGACGGATGTTCCGTCATTAAACTGGAGTGGACTCCGGTAGTCTCCCATCTGGCCCTGATATTTTGCGGGAACCTCGAAATGCTCTGAGATCTCATCCCAGGAATCAGACGGCGATTGTTTCCGGCTGTCGAGCGTTGAAGTTTGAGCCGTGATGGGAGTGGAGCAAAACGAGAGCGAGGCGAGGCAGAGGAGGGACAGCAGGGGGAATCGCATTCGATCGCCTTCCGTTGGAGGAGCAGGAGTCGTTGCGATATTGTTGAGTCACCTCATCCGAGATGCAAACGTCCGTGCTTTATGAAGGCCGCCGCCGTGTGCCACTGGCTCTGCCAGCGTTGAATACGCTGGGATGAAGAGGCCAGCGTTCCAGTTCGACTTAACCGACGATATCCCCCTTCGTTACTCGGAGTACTTCGTCGATGCTGGTCAGGCCTTCGCGGACGTAGTTCCAGCCGCACTGGCGGAGAGTTGTCATGCCATGCTTGATGGCGTGCTTGCGGATCGCTCCTGCGGAAGCCCGGTTGACGGTCATCTCGCGGATCTCAGGATCGTTCTGCAGCAGTTCGAAGATCCCGATTCGTCCTGCGTAGCCGATCTCGGAACACTCACGGCAGCCGCCAGCTTCGTACAGCGTTTCCGGCAGATCTGAACGGAAGTCGATCGGCAGTTCTTCGGCATGCGGATGATGCGGCGTCTTGCAGAACTTGCAGAGTCGGCGGATGAGGCGCTGGGCGAGCACGCCTTCGACGGTGCTGGCCACCAGATACGGCTCCACGCCCATATCAATCAGTCGCGTCATCGCACTCGGGGCATCGTTGGTGTGCAGGGTGCTGAAGACGACGTGGCCGGTGAGGGATGCCTGAATGGCGGACATCGCTGTTTCACCGTCTCGAATTTCCCCGATGAGAATCACATCCGGGTCGTGACGCAGAATGCTGCGGAGACCAGCGGCGAAGGTGAGACCGATCTTGGAGTGAACCTGAATCTGGCTGATTCCACTGGAGTGGTACTCGACCGGATCTTCGACGGTGATGATTTTCGTTTCCGGCGACTTGATCTCGTTGAGCGCACTGTAAAGCGTGGTCGATTTCCCGCTCCCGGTTGGACCGGTCACCAGAATGATGCCGTGCGGCAGGCGGATCAGTTCGTTGAACGGCTTGCGGATTTCGCCAGGCATGCCGACGTGCGTCAGGTCGAAGACCATCCGGTCTTTATCCAGCAGACGCAGTACGATGCCTTCGCCGTGGATCATGGGAATGATCGAAACACGGACGTCGATCTCGCGGCCCGCGACCCGCAGCTTGATGCGGCCATCCTGCGGCAGTCGCTTCTCGGCGATGTTGAGTCGCGACATGATCTTGAGTCGCGTAACGATGGCCGACGCGAAGCGATTGATCTCGGGCGGCACCGGCTGAATCCGCAGCATGCCGTCGACGCGAAACCGAATCACGATCCCTTTTTCGTGCGGCTCGATGTGCACGTCGCTCGTTTTTTGCGTGACCGCTTCGACGAGCAGTTCATTCACGAGCCGAATAACCGACGGAGCCTGAGCCGACTCGGCCAGCTCGCCGCTTTCGTGGTCGAGCCCTTCGAGCAGATCGACGTCTTCGTCATCGTCGGCCTGAATGCGGACGAGCTCGTTGATGGTATCGCCGCCCACGCCGAGGTGTTCGCGGATCTTCTCAGCGATCTCCCGTCGTCGGGCGAGCACGGGGATCAGCGGAATGCCGCTTTGTGTACTGAGTTCATCGACGACGTCGAGGTGCGTCGGATCGCCGACCGCGACGTTGGCGAATCCGTTGACTCGGGCATACGGGAGCAGCTCATGGCGGAAGATGGTCTTCGTGGGGAACCTGGCGAGCAAGTCCCGGTCAACAGCCTGATTTCGCAGGTTGACCACTTCCAGCCCGAACTCGCTGGCAACCGCACTAAGCCATTCGTCCTCGGTGATCATGCCGTTCTCAACGGCAATTTCATCGGGACGCTTGTCTTCATTCTGAATCAACAACTGGAGTTGATCCCAGTCCGTTGAGCTCAGGACGCGTTGGAGAATCGGGTCGAGTTTCATGACGTTTTCAATCGAAGCTGCGGTTTAGTCCCGGCCGAATCCACGGAAGCCACCCCCGCCGAATGGGGATCTTCCACCGCGATCGCCCCCTCGGTCGCCGCCACGATCTCCTCCGCCCCCTTCCGAACGACGACGCATCATCTCTTCGAAGAATCGCCGCCGCGAATCATCGCCGGAATCGGAACGATCCCCGGAATCCCGCGAACCGAAGGGCGAGCCGGATCCACCCGGCGAAGAATCTCGTGAGGAACCGCTTCGAGAAGAACTGACTCGATTCGATGACGAACTGGCCGAGAAGGTGACCTTCGGCAGCAGAGTCCCGAGCGTGCTTTGAACGTCGTCGGCATCGGCATAATCGAGGCTGATGATACGCACGGTGCGGCGAGCTTCGCGAGCCGATTCGTCCAGCGACTGAACCAGTTCTTCGATCTCGCGGAACAGCGTTTCATTCGACGAAACGATGATCTGGCTGGTGTTGGCATCCACACCGATGGTGAGTTCGCCGGCGATCAATGTTGTGCTGGAATCATTGTCGCCCCCTCCGAAACCTCCTCGGCGGCTTTGCGACTGTTGTGGCAGGCGATCAACATAAATGTCGTTCAGGACTTTGGCCACGTCTTCCACGCTGGCGTAGAGAACGGGAATTGTGCGGGCGACGCGATCGCGCAGCGACTCGGGCAGGTCGGTCCGGTCGAGAATCTGCAGGACTTCTTCGATTTCGCGAATCCGATCCGCGGGACCGGTGATATACAGGGCATTGCTGCGGGTTTCGGGAATAACCCGGACCGGCTGTGTCGTGGTCACCGGGGCGGGGGCGGGCGTAGAGCTGCGGCCGAAGCTCAGCACCGATGTTGTGGCACTGCTGCTCGTGACTTCGATGTCGGCGAACAGTTGCCGCAACATTTCCGCAGTCGCTTCCGCTTCCGAAGCTCTCAGATAGATGACGGTCCATTTGGTTTTATTGGCCATCTGCTGCACCAGCATGTTCAACATTCGCTGCAGCGCATCCAGATCGGCTTCGTTTTCACTGGAGAGAATCAACTGATCGCCGACGATCGTGACCGAGGGGCCTTCAGCTTTGGGAGCGGTCGGTGGGGCCGAATCCGGTTTTGTTTCCGTCGGCTTCGCCGCTTCTACCTGCGAGTCTTCGTTCTGGAACAGGACCGGAATCGTCGGTGTCACATCGCGACGATACTCTGTTGAGTTTTCATCGACGGCCGGTGGTTCAGGTCTTGTCTGGGGGCGAGCCGGAGGCTCATCGCCCGGACGGTTAATCTCCAGTGCAGGACGCCCGCTCGATTTCCACATCTGCTGAAGAGTCGGCAACAGGTCGGCAGGATCGAGCCCGCCAAGCGGGATCTGACGGACCGGACCGGACGTGAGACCGGGAATATTTCTCTGATTTCCGGCCGCCTGGGTCAACTGGAGAACAAGCCCTTTGACCTGGAGAAGATGATCGGAGTTGCCCCGGACGACGAGGTTCTGACCGTACAGATCGGGCTGAATGACGGGAGCGGGGTTTTCTCCGGCGAACATATTCTGCAGTGTCAGCGTGGTCCAGTCGGGATCGAGATTGAACAGCGGCACGAGTCCGATCTCCAGGCCGGGTCCCTTATTGGCGATCATGTCGATCAGCTCTTTCACTTCCCGCTGCTTCGACTCGGTGGCGATTACGTGCAGGGCATCGGCCCGATTATCTTCATTGATCATCACACCAGGGACCATCGCCATGATGGTTTCGGCGATCTCGTCGAGCTCGGCATTGTCGAGTTCGTAAACCCGCAACACGGGGCCGCCACGATCTTCAAAAGCCGATCGCCCGTCTTTCGAGGGGAGGTCGATCTGTTTGATGGCCTGCTCGACGATCATCAGATCGGCTGGCCGGGCCGCCACGAGGAGGCTGTTTGTCCGCTCGTCGATCGTGATCCGGGCCGTAGCTTCGGGACTGCCAGACGACGAAGAACTCGGCCCCCCACGCCCGCGATCACCGCCTCGATCGCCGTCGCGGCCTCCTTCGCCTCGCATGCGAGCAGCCATCATTTCCATGAACTGTTGCCGCGGGTCAGACGAGCCGCGACTGCTCCGGCTGCTTCCGCTAGATTGTCCAAGGGCATTGTTCACTCCAAGCAGAGCCCGGATGGTCGGCTCAGCATCGGCGGCAGGGATGTGTTCCAGGATGAATGCCCGAAACGTCAGGTCGCCGGCTCCCGCTGCGAGCCGAGACCCCTGCAGCAGTCGATCGACGCGGCGAATATTGTTCGTCATTCCCGTCACGATCAGACGGTTGGTGGTGCCGAGCGGCGTCACTTCGCCATGTGGCCCGAGCTGACTCCGGACATCTTCAGCGAGGTCTTCTGCGCGCAGGTCTTCCAGATTGAAGACAACTCGCACGAGCTCATTGTTGCCCCGATCGTCGAGTTCATCGAGATCCACGGTTGGGATCAATGTCGCCGGGATGCCGTTGCTGATGTTGGCGACGATTAGAAAGTTGTTCTGGCGAACCAGCAGATAGCCGCGCTGAATCAGGTAGCCGTTGAGAATGTCGATCGCTTCGGCGGGGGTCTTCGGAGATTTGTCGAAGTAGGAAAACGTTCCGGGAGGTGTCGTCTGCATATCGAGCGTCAACCCGGCGACATCCGCCAGGGTGCGAAGAACATCTTCCCAGGAGGCGTAACGGAAATTGAACTGCAGCGTATCAGCCGGGCCGGAGGTCCTTCCCGCTTCGTTGCCGTTAATGGTCCCGGCCGGTTCCTTCGGCGTCATGGGAGACTGCGGCGCTGGCGGCGAAGTGGCGGGGGGTGAACCCGCCGGCGGCTGCGAAGGGCTGCCTTCCTCGAACAGACCGAAGAAATCGTCGATGCCGAGTTCCTCTGCGGGCATCTCGGGAGCCGCGGGCGGCTGGGGCGATGCCGGCGACTCCGAGGTGGATTCGGGAGCAGGCGGCTCGGCCGTACTGGTGACAGGCGCGGGAGTAGACTCACTGGCCGGCGGCTGAGCATAGGCGTCCAGCGCGGAGACGCCGAGGACCGTTACCAGAACAAGTGGGCAATGCAGCAGAAATGGTTGGATCGGCATAATCGATACCATCAGTCTTTGGGTCTTGCGAAGTGCGGAGCAGTCCAGCCACGACACCCAGTTGTATCGACGTGACTGCGAGGCGACTCAGGCCAGAAACCGCTCACCGGCGGGATTCTGAGGATTTGTGTCGGTTGTTCCGATTTCGCCGGGCATCTGCGATCAGACACCGCAATCCCGTTTGCCCATCCGTGGTCGATTCAAGAAATCGCCCGTCCCTTCCGTCATTTTCCCGGCGCATACCTTCCCCGCCAAGGCTCTCTTTGAAGAAACCCCGCGATTCGGACAGGGTTTCGGCGGCTCTCGGAAATTGTTGAGGCAGTGAAGCGAGGAACAGGCAAAGTGCCTCTACTCGGACTGGTAAAAAGCCCTCACGGAAGATTCGGGTGGGGATTCCCTTTTCGGACCCCACCAATTCAAGACAAACGTCGTTCGTCGATTAGGCCTCCGACAACTCGTCGGCGGTGTGGACCAGGGCGGCGAGAATGTCCATTGTAGTGATAATGCCAACCAGTTCGAAACGCGAGTTGGTGACCGGAATGCGGTGCGTGTGGAAGTCGCACATCAGACGCGCGACGTCGATCAACGAAGCGTTCTCGGTGACCGACGGGGGATTCTCCGTCATCCGGTCGGCGACTTTCTCCTGTCCCATTTGAGTCTTCATCATCTTTTCGACGGCTTCGGCAGAGAGAATCGCCGATTCCAGACTCGAAGACAACGCCCGAGATACCTGAGAATTCCCGGGCTTCACGCCGGTCAAATTGCGTAGCGAGAAGGTGCCGACGAGTTTGCCACGACTGTCGACAACTGGAGCCCCGGAGTGCTTGTAGGTTTTCAGCTGCTCCGAGGCATCCGTGAGCGTCGTGGTTTCCCGGAGAACGTGGACGTCGGTTGACATCACGTCGCGGGCTCGCAAAGTTCCTAACCGGCCGGGCATCTGCTTCATGATGACATGCCAACGTCTCAGGGAAACGATCGTCAGAATGCGAATCGAATCGCAGCCGCGGCCGGACCAGTCCTACCGGGCGATCGGCGACGTCGCCCGACGATAGCGGGCCAGCGCCATTAAAGGGAAGTAGACTCGATAATAATGGTAACGTAAATAGAAGACGCGGGGGAACCCAGTCCCTGTGTACTCCGGTTCGTCCCAGGTTCCGTCGGCCTGCTGGGTTTCGATCAGATAACGAATGCCATCGGCCACGGCCGCCGAGCGGGCTTCGCCGGCAGCAATCAGCCCCATCAAAGCCCACGCGGTTTGAGACGGCGTGACGGTTCCGGTACCGCGCAGCTCCGGCTCGTCGTAGGAACGCGGCGTTTCTCCCCAGCCTCCGTTCGACTGCTGATGCGTCTTCAGCCAGCGGACCGCCCGGAGAATTCGCGGATCGTCTTTGGGAATGCCAATGTCGGTCAGTCCGACAAGCACCTGCCAGGTGCCGTAGATGTAGTTCACGCCCCAGCGGCCGGGCCAGCTGCCGTCTTCTTCCTGATGATCCCAGATAAAGCTGACCGCGCGCTTGATGGCCGCGTGTTCCGGGTTCACGCCGAGCATTGCGAGAGCTTCCAGGACACGAGCCGTGATATCGGGAGTCGGGGGATCGATCATCGCGTTGTGATCGGCAAAGGGAACACGGGTCAGGAGTTCGAAGTCGTTGTCGGAATCGAAGGCTCCCCAACCGCCGTTCTTGGACTGCATCGAGAGCAGCCATTGCACCCCGCGACGGAACGAGTCGAGACTCGGCTGCAGTCGCGAGACATCGCCAATCGCGGCCTGCAGGTGATTCGCTTTCCCCGAGACGATGGTCGAGAGCCGCGGTTCGGTTCGCGACTCGGACTGCGGCACCAGTTCGGCCAGCCAGTCGGCGTGCAGGTTATCGGGCAGGCTCTTGGAGAGAGCCATGAGCACCATCGCGGTGTCGTCGACATCGGGATAGAACTCGTTGTTGTATTCGAAGCACCAGCCGCTCGGTTCGACCATGCGATGCGAAAGGCTCCAGTCGCCGTACGAACGGACCTCCTGAGACCGCAACCAGGCCGAAGCCGCTTCAACGCTGTTCCGGCTGGCGGGATCTCCCGCTTCGGCCATGGCCACGGTCGCGATCGCAGTATCCCAGACCGGGGAATGACACGGCTGCAGGCGAATCGTCTCCTGATCGGTCTGCCGTTTTGAACGCCCCTTGAGAATCAACTCGTCGAGATGGCGACGCGTTTCCTGCACCTCGCGCGAATCGTCATCGAAGCCGAGCGACTTCAATCCCACCAGCGACCAGACGATCGGCGGGAAGATCGCACCGAGTCCATCGCTGTTCTGGAACCGTTCGAGCATCCAGCCAGCCGCGACGCGAATCGCTTTCTGCCGATACGGTGGAGCGCCGAGTCGTTCGAAAGCTTTGTACGCGCGATCGAACTGCCGGAAGACCCACGCCCAGGGAATGCGGCTGCGGTAGCTCATGCTGTCGATCTTGGTCGTGACATCGTTACAGACCGAGAGCTTGCGGGCCGACTTGAGGAACAGTTCTTCGATCTGCATCCGTTCGGGCAGCTTGCGAACCGGCTTGTACGCCCACAGCAGGCTTAGCGGCACGAGGATGGTGCGCGACCAGGCTGACATGTCGTAAATGGAAACGCGGGTCCAGCGGGGAAGGAGCACAATCTCCGGCGGCACCGCCGGACACTGGCGATAGCTGATCAACCCGAGCAGCGCCATGTAATAGCGGGTGAAGCTGTTGACCTGCTCGGCTCCGCCGGCGGCGAGAATCGCTTCCCGGGCGCGAACCATGTACTCGGCCTCGGGCGAATGACCGGTGATTTTCAGAGCCCAGTATGCCTTGACCGACGCACTGATTTCGAGAGGACCACCCGGGTAGAGAGCCCAGCCGCCGTGAGGGGCCTGTTGCTCCAGAATGTACTGCGCAGCCGCCTGCGCATGCGGGGTGTTTTCTTCGTGAAGGTAGGCCAGCAGCAGGATGTATTCTGACTCGAGGATCGTGTCGCCCTCGAGTTCAGCCACCCAATAGCCTTCGGGATGCTGTTGATCGTTCAGGAACGAAACCGTGTTGGCAATGGCCCGTCCCAGAGGCGTCCAGTCTTCGGTCGACTCCGTGGGGAATTCCGTACGGGGCTGCAGTCCGGTCTGTTCGAGCGTGTGTTCCTGATCGTGGCGTAGAAACCGTGCGTCCTGTCGTCCTGACTCCATCTCATCTCGCTCCATGCTTGAATCGGCACCGCCGAGAACGCCGCTCAGTCCCATCCAGCGCGGCCCTTCCGGCAGTAACGCCCGGCAATATAATGAACGACCGAGCGGAACGCACGCCCAATTTGGCGTTAGGCGTTAGGCGTTAGGCGTTAGGCGTTAGGCGTTAGGCGTTAGGCGTTAGGCGTTAGGCGGGTGTTCATCTGTGTGTGTCCCGGTGAATTCGATCCTGACGCCCGACGCCTGGAGCCAAACGCCGAATAAAAAAACCGACCGGGACTCCTGTTTCCCGATCGGCTTCTCTCCACGTTCAGATGGATGTCTTCGTGCTTACACGCGGCCCAGCAGCAGCATGATCAGCAGAATGAGCAGCACAAGGCCACCGATTCCTCCGAGGGCCACGCTGTCGACCAGCACGGCGATGAGAAGAATCGCGAGGATAACTCCAAAAAGACCCAGTCGCATGATGTATCACCTTTCTTTGGATGTGAAATCGAAGTTGGTCAGGTTGCTGTCGCCAGGGATTAGCTGACATGCAGACGACGTGTGGTGTCCGCTCCCAGCCAGCCGCCTCCCAGCGAAACCAGCAGAGCCAGAGCCGTACCGACAAAGGCGACCCAGAGCAGCTGCGACGTGTAGGTGGAGACCGCTTCCACGGCCTGATTCAGTTCTCGACGATACTTGTCAACTTCCTGTTCAATTCCATTCATGGCCCCCTCGTACAGGTCATTCACCTGTTCGGTCGAGAGGCTGGTGTTCTGCACCAGAATCCGTTTGGCACCGTTGGAGTCTCCGGCAGCAAGACGCGAAGCAATTCCCTGAACGGCTTCAGCATCGAGGCTGGCCACAGCTCGACGGACATCCTGCTCGGTGACATTCGGACCCCCGCGGGCATCCAGTGTTGCCACGTAACTGTCGACGCCCGAGGCGAACTGATTCTTCAGATCCTGCGTCAGGCTGGCCTGATTCTCCGGATTGCCGAACTGTTCTTCGAGAGCCCGGTAAGCCGAGTTCACCAGAGCTCGTGCATCCTGTTGAGAGAGTTCCGTCGTGTCCGCCATCAGCTGGGCGGCACCTTCCCGATCGTTATTGGTCAGGTCGAGAACCAGACGACGCATTGTCCGTTCATCGAGGCTGTAAATTACATTCCGCATCTCAGCAGCGGAGAGCTGACTGGATGAATTTGCAGCGATTTCAGCAGCCTGATCGGCCAGCCGATCCTGAATCTGACCTCCGAACTCGCTGGTAATCGCTTCCGTTGCCGAAGCTACCCCAGAGGCGGTGTACCCGACAGCCGTGGCGGCTCCTGAGCCGGCGGCGGCCATGCCCTGGGCGGCTGCGGATGCAACCTGCTGACCGGTCTGCAGCAGACTGGAAACGCCCATCCAGCCCATAATCAGAATGGCAACCGTGCCGAGACCCCATACCACGAATCCATGCAGCATTCCGGCGACGTCATCAATGAAACCCGCCAGACGCGCGGTGGCCAGCGAGGCCACAAAAAAGGCGATCATCCAGCTCAATACCATCCAGATGACCGCTCCCGTAGGCAGTCCTTCGGTTGTGTCAGCAGCATCGCTCACGCTGACGCCGAACGCCAGACCGAGAAGATGCAGCAGCCAGCTCAGACCGAGCAGGATCACGAGTCCTGCGAAGATCGCTCCCCAGCTGACGAATGGATGACCCGGATCAGCGACTCGCACGGGACGGTGATGGTAAACGACGTCGCGTGATCTGAGGTGTTCCGGTTGTTCGTGTACGTGTTCTGTCATGGCAGCCCTCCCAGGAGTGTTACAAGTACCGTGTTGCCGTGGTGAATTTTGCGTGCTCGCTAATCGAGCAAGCAGTGTTCCATTCACTGGCAACTTGGGGGATTTGCTGAGAACACTGGGCTCTGAGGGAAATCAGAGAATCCCCGGTCACGAAAGCGGGCTGTCAGCGGTCATTCGCTGGTCGCTCAGCGTTCATATCAGACGAGGCCAGGAAACGTTCCGGCATGCGCCCTGGGGGGATCCCTGAGGGAGTCCAGGCCTCCTGGGGGGAAGCTCCGGGCAACAGGCGGAAGGCCTAAGCGGCCTCTTTCTGATCCGACTTACTGATCTCTCCGTTCTCACCGACATCCTCGAAGCGGACGGTGAGTTTCTTGGAGACACCGGCTTCTTCCATCGTCACGCCGAAGATGCGGTCGGCGGCGGTCATAGTGCGTTTACGGTGCGTAATCACGATAAACTGTGTCTTGTCGCGGAACTGTTTGATCACGCCGGCAAAGCGGTCGATGTTGGCTTCGTCCAGAGCGGCATCGCATTCATCCAGAATACAGAAGGGGCTGGGACGGCTCTTAAAGATGGCGAGCAGCAGACCAACGGCTGTCATCGTTTTTTCGCCCCCGGAGAGCAGGCTGATACTGCGGAGTTCCTTGCCGGGCGGACGCGCGACGATCTCGATCCCACATTCCAGCGGATCGGACTCGTCTTCCATAATCACATCGCCTTCACCACCGCCGAACAGCTGGCGGAACAAATCCTGGAACTGTGCACGGATTGCCGTGAACGATTCCATGAAGATGCGTTTGCTCTCGGTATTGATTCGGCGAATGATATCTTCCAGCGTCGACTGCGCGTGCTTCAGGTCCTGCAGCTGAGTGCTCAGATGACGATATCGCGATTCCAGCTCATCGAGTCCCTGCAGGGATGAGGGGTCGACGGCTCCCAGTGATTTGATCTTCTTTCGCAATCGCTGAACTTCGCGTTCAATGGTATCCCGAGATTCTGCGAAGTCGTGTTCGTTTTCCAGCCACGGCCAGGGGGAGCTTTCGACGTTCAGTTCGTGGAGGTTCTCGACCGAACCAACGGGAGTGGACTCCGTTGTTTCGTTCTCCGCGTCATCTCCTTCCGATTCACTCTCCGCGTGTTCTTCCGCGGCGGCTGCCAGCGCTTCGGGACGGGGGTAATCGATGGCCTCGATCTCTTCATCCCGCCGCATCGCCTCAAATGGTTTCAGTGCGGAGAAACCCAGGTCGATGATCTGCTGCACACCGAGCTGGTATTCTTCAAACAGCTTGTCGCGAAGGACCTGCAGTTCGGTTTCGACATCGCGAAGTTCGATGCGGAGGTCCTGAACCCGTTCGTCTTCTTCCCGGCGTTGTTCGGTCAGCTGACGCAACTGTTCGTTGCTGCGATCGCGACGGACCTGAATTTCGTTGCGTTGCCGCCGGGCCCTCTGGACATCGACCTGCAGCTGTTCGCCAATCAGATAGTATTCCGCGAGTCGGGACTGAGCGGTGAGAATCTGCAGTTCGAGCCGCTTCTCTTTCTGCTGGGCGTTCTCGAGCCGGGCGATTGCTTCCTCGTACTGAGCCTGTCGTAACTGCCGATCTTTCTGAAGGCGAGTCAGCACGGCGTCGATCGATGCAAGACGTTCGTGCGTCTTCGACAGTTCGACTTTGAAGTGGCTGTGCTGCGCGGCGATTTCCTGTTCGTGCTGCCGCGCCTGCTGCATATCGCGATCGAACTGCTCGATCTGCGTGGAGAGTGACTCCAGTTGACCGGCGATCTGTTCCAGTTCCTGATGCTGCTCGCTTTGTTCCTGTTGCACGGCTTCGAGCTGCGACTCCACCGAGGTGTAGTCACTGTCGATGCGGCTCCGTTCGCGAACCGCGAGATCGAGTTCATTCTGTCGACTCTGAACCTGTTGACGAAGTTCGGACAACTCCGCTGTCTGCGACTCCATCCAGGCCTGAGCGTTGGCGAGCTCTTCATCGAGGCGCAGCAGAACTTCGCCGAGCTCTTCGGTTTTCCGATCGAGCCGATCAATGTGGCGCGTAAGTTCAAGCAGTTCCTGTTTGATGCGAAGAATCTCGGATCGTCGGGAGACGACCGAACCCTCTGCCTGAATCGTTCCGGTATGCACGATGCCATCCGGCGTGAGCAGATCCCCCTGTTGGGTCAGAAATTGCGAACCGGCAGGAGCGTTGAGCAACAGTCGCCGGGCGGTCGTCAGGCGATCGACAATCCAGGTGGAGCGGAGCAGTTGTTCGATCAGCGGCCGGAACTGATCGTCACATCGCACGAGACGATCGGCTCGTGCCAGCAGGCCGTCCTCCTGGCCGTACTGTTGTTCAAAATCATGCAGGAACTCAAGCTCCTCCGGATTTCGCTCGGGGAACTGTCGGGGCAATTCCACAAAGCCGAGTCGTCCTTCGAACTGCGTGCTGTGTCGTTCGAGGTATTCCAGGAAGGGAGGCAGGTGATCGACGACGATCATCTGCGACCCGCCGTTGAGGGCGATTTCGATCAGAGCCGCGTCTTCAAAATCGCATTCGAAGAAGTCGACCAGAATTCCAAGCACGTGCTTCCAGGGGGACAGATTGCTTTTCCGGGCCCGGTTTAGGATTTCCTGAACGCCGAGACTCAGGCCGAGCTGCCGCTGTTCCATGTCTTCGAGCAGACCGAGCCGGGCTTCCCAGGCACTGCGCTGTTCGCGGTCGAGGGCCTGACGCGCATTGATGGTGGAAAGCTGCTGTTCGAGCTCCTGTCGCCGCTTCTGAATCCCATCGATACGACGTCTGTGTTCGCTGTGTCGGTCCGCAGCGACCTGATAGACCTCGGTCGCTTCCGTCACGGTCCCGCTGATGCGTTCGACTTCAAGATCGGCGGCTTCCCGTTCGTTGAACAGTCGCTCGCGAGCCGCGAGGATCGTTTCCCGACGGCTGTTAAGGTGCTTGAGATGACTTTCCGCAGTCGCCTGTTGACGTTGCAGCTCGACGAGGGCCCGTCGCTGTTCGGCCTGCTTTTCCCGACGCTGTTCGATCGACTCGGTCAGTTCACGCAACCGGGCGGCCGCTGCTTCCTGATCGGCAACCTTCTGGTCCATCTCCGCCTGAACATCTTCACGTCGCTGGGTTTCGGCGGCGATTTCTTCGTCGATATCGTGCACGCGGCGTTTGAGATCGACTCGCTGGCGGCGAAGCAGGTCGGCTTCTCCAGAAATTTCGCGAGCCCGTTCCGACTGATGATGCAGCGAAGTCTGCACGCTCGATCGCTGCTGCATGAGCGTGGAAAGTTTGGCTTCGGTTTCCTGCAGCGATTCATCGGCACTGCGGAACCGGCTTCGCAGTTGTTCCCGTTCGGCTTCAAGATCCGCCTGGGCTTTCTGCGTTTTTGCGAGTGCTTCCTGAGCCTCGCTCGTTTGTGCGGAGATCTCCTGCAGACGGGTGAAGAGAATGCGGGCATCGTCGGCGGCCAGCCCGAGCCGCAGGGCATCATAGCCGCGGGTCAACTCCCGATACCGAGCCGCTTTCCCGGCCTGATTGCGGCAGGCGTGCAGTTGCGTTTCGACTTCATCGACAATGTCGGTCAGTCGCAGCAGGTTCTGAGAAACCCGTTCGAGTTTGCGTTCGGCATCAATCCGGCGGGATTTGAAGCGGCTGATGCCGGCGGCTTCTTCGAACAGCACGCGCCGCGTGGACGGGTTGCCCTGCAGAACCTGACCGACTCGCCCCTGCTCAATAATGCTGTAGGCCGAGGTTGCCGCCCCGGTCCCCATGAACAGGTCGCGAATATCCTTGAGGCGGGATGTTTCGCCGTTGATGAGGTATTCGGAATCGCCCCCCTGATACAGGCGCCGGGTGATCCGAACCTCTTCCAGGGGAGTCGCGAGAATCTGCTGAGTATTATCGAACGTGAGCGTGGCTTCCGCGAAGCCGCTCGGCTTTCGGGAACGCGAGCCGTTGAAGATGACGTCGGCCATCGCCTTGCCGCGAAGCGACTTCGGACTCTGGTCTCCCAGCAGCCACTTCATCGCGTCGACGACGTTACTCTTGCCCGAGCCGTTGGGACCAACGACGCACGTAATCCCCGGCGCGAACGCAAACGTGGTGCGGTCGGCGAAGCTCTTGAAGCCGAAGACTTCCAGGGACTTTAACATGACAGATTTCTGGGCAAGGACGTGATCCCGGCAGGAGGCTGACGGGAGAGCATCGTCAGCCTCCCGAACCGGGATCGGCAGTAACAGATGGCATCAGCCGGGGAGCGATGCCACAAGGGGGGAGACTTCGATTCACTCCTCTTCCTCGATTTCGGGATACAACATTTCGCCGTTCCGCTCGTGCTTCATCATCTGCTTGAGCTTCTTCAGCGGACTGAACGCTTCCTTCTCCTGGGACGGAGCGGCGTCTTTGGGACGCTCAGCAGTCTGAGCCGGCGGAGCCTCGCTCATTTCGGCAGACGGTTCATCAACGGGCTCGGCTTCGTTCTGCAGTTCGGTCTCTTCGACGTCGGTCGGTTGCGAACCATCCTGCAGCAGTTCTTCGGTCATCAGTGGTTTCGTGCTCACGGCATCTTCATCCGCCGTTCCCTTGGTGAACGGGTTCGGAGCCATGCTGGAGCGACCGACGCGAGTCTTCTTTTTCTTCACGCCTGTTCCATCCGGCGAATCGGGCCGTTCGTAGTAGCGACCTGCTTCCGGCAGCATGTCGATGCCGATCTTTCCGGGGAGGTTCTTCTGACGTTCCGCCTGAACGAGCATCTGAGCTAGGTCAGGATAGCTGGCCCCCATCTCGGCGGCGGCACGGATCACGTCGGCGATCTTCCGGGGGACGACTTTCCGCTGATCTTTCTGGCCAACGCGGTAACGGCTCACGACCACTTCGTTCGAACCGGTCGGGCAGTTGACCATGATGTGCGGACCAGCGTTGAGGGCCATCGGCGTACGGAACTCCTGCTCGGATCCAAACAGGACGATCTCTGCTTTCTGGCGATGGGTCAGGTGAATCATCGGTTCGCCGGCCACATCGAGCGGATGCAGGCGACACTGTTCGTTGAGGAGTTCTCCCTTCACGAACGGTTCGTTGTCGTCAATTGTCGTCATACAGCGGAAGGCACCGTACTTGGTTTCCATGATCGGTTCGTCCATCAGCTGTCGCAGATAGACGAACGTTTCTCCGCCTTCGACCCCGGTCATGGCCGCGAGAGCGAAAACGCGAAACGCGGGTTCATCGCGGGCGGCAATGTAAAGGGTTTCCAGTCCGGCCGGCTCGCCCAGATAGGCCAGCGCGACCGCGGAATAGAAACGACATTCCAGATACTTGGCGTCCAACCCTTTCTTCAGAGATGGAATCGCTTCCGGTCCGAGTGCTTCCAGTTCGAGTGAAGCCCGCTCAGCTTTTTCCGGGATCAGCAGTTCCTTTTCCAGACGCTCGACACGAACCTGCTTCTCGACATCAGTTTCGCGGAACGCGATCGCCTGGATGACCTGAATGTATCGCGGGAAGTTATCTTTGTAGGTCGGGTGAATTCGCAGTTCGATCTTCTGATCGGTCTTGGCTTTCGACAGCGGTTCCCGGTGTCCGTAGCGATCGTAACTGAAGAAGCGTTCGCCGATCTTGGCGGCGATACGTGTCGTATTACGAACACTGCGGTAGTCGTTCTTGGTCAGCAGGGTCATATCGCGAGTTTCCAGCCCCACACCTCCGCCGACGATGCGACCGCGTCGCAGCAGACTGTTGGAATCGTTTTCGCCGGTGGAAACCAGAATTGGTCCCTGAGCGCGAGCCCGTTCCTTACCTTCCAGCACGCCGCGCCCGGCCACAATCGCCCGTTCGGTCAGACTGCACTCCAGCAGCCAGCCGCCGTTGAGGCTTGTCGTCGTGCTCCCATCCGGAACACGGACTTCGACATCGAACTTTTCGCCCGGTTCGACCAGCGGCGGCAGGTAAGCCCGCACGATGACCAGAGCCGTGGACGGAGAACTGATGATCCGGTTGGGATCCTCAACATCCCGACGACGCATGTCCTGCAGCAACTGGGTTCGGTACTGAGACGGGGGTGGATCGCCACCGGTCCCGTCTAGACCCGTGACCAGGCCTACGCCTTCCAGAACAACCAGGTTCAGTCCGGAGACCACCACGTAGTCGCCGATGAACGGCGGGCGGACTTCTTCCGGACCATCGAGATCGAAGTCGTCTTCGAAGGCATCTTTCTTGTCGTCCTTTGCCGCGCTTTTGAATTTCATCGACTGAATGACCGGGGTCATCAGGTTCATCTCCATGCAGCCAGTCAGGCCGAGGCACAGCATGAGCAGCAGGGGAGTGATGAGTTTCGTTCGATTCACGGCAGCATGGCCACGGAGACCAGAGAACGATTTCAGGATCGAAGCCGATGCCGGAACATCAAAGTCGGGGCGGAATACGGACATGAATCATCCTGACGGAAATGGGCTGCTCGAGGGGAGGGGAATGAGCAGGCTGTTCAAGGTGGGACTGGTTCGATCGACCGAAGTCGGCCGGAGGGCCCGAGAACTGCAAACGGAAGTTGCCGGCTCTCGAGGCGGAAAATCAAAGGATCTTCAGACAGGTGGAACGGTTGTGGAGTCCATGACGGACCCTTCGTTCCGGAAAGGTGGGATGCAGAACGTACGAGAAGCCGCCGATCCGGTCAAGATGTTCTCCGCTGCTGCCCGAATCGGCTCTCCAGCAGCTCGAATCGGGCCAATCGGACCGGTGAAAATGTAGATTTGACACGTCGGCCAACATCCGGTCGGACGGTCACAAACGCTTCGCTTGTTTCCGTTCAGCGAAGTCGCAAAGATAAACCGCTTCGAAATCGCGTCCTCGGCCTGAGAGAAACACCACAGCCCTATGCCCCGTATTCTGAACGCCCGTGCCTGGGACCTCGTCGACAATATTGTGGACAACCCTGGAGAATTAGGGGTCGAAGTCGAAGAACTCGACTGCGGAGCCCGGGTTCTCGATTTTGGGGTCAACGCGCTGGGCAGCCTTTCGGCCGGCATCCTGCTTGCCAAGGTTTGCACGTCCGATCAGGCCGATGTCACGTTGCACACGGGAGCGATTGGCTCGGTCAACTGGCCGGTCGTACAGTTCACTTCTGATTCCCCCGTCAGCGCCTGTCTCTACAGCCAGTATGCCGGCTGGGAAGTCCGCGTCGGCGATTATTTCGCGATGGGGTCTGGTCCCATGCGGGCCAACGCGGCTCGTGAAGACCTGTTTGAACGCCTCGGCTATACCGAACACTTCTATTGCAGCGTTGGTGTGCTTGAAACGGACAAACTTCCGGACTCGCGGATCGTGCGGGAGATTGCCACCAAGGCCAAGGTCGAGCCGCGCAATCTGATCCTGCTGGCTGCGTCCACCTCGAGTATCGCCGGCAGTTTGCAGATCAATGCCCGGGCCGTGGAAACCGGCATGCACAAGCTGTACGAGCTTGGGTTCGATGTGCATCGCATCCACTCGGCCGTTGGCACGGCTCCGCTTTCTCCCGTTGCTGCCGATACCCTGACCGCCATCGGCCGGACCAACGACGCCATCCTGTACGGCGGACGCATCACGTTCTATGTGCGGGGGGACGACGAGTCGATCGCCGAGATTGGTCCTAGGGTTCCCTCCGGGGCCTCCTCGGACTACGGCCAGCCGTTCAAGAAGATCTTCGAGGGGACCGGGTGCGACTTTTATAAGATCGATCCGCTGCTCTTCAGTCCGGCCCAGGTCGTCTTTCAGAACATCGAAACCGGAAACGTGCAGTGCTTCGGTGAGGTGAACGAAGACCTGTTGCGGGAATCGTTCGGAATCCAATGAGTGCCCACGCTCGCGACCTGCTGAATCTGCTGTTCCTGGCCGCGACCGCCCATCGGAAAGGGCAGCAGCCGGGGCGAGATCGTTTCCTCGTGCTCGCGATGCATCACGCCTGTCAGCTGGGCGAACTCGAAATCGCCAGTTCGTGCCGCGAGATCGTTGCTCGCTCCGCTCCGCATCATCTGCTGAACCGTCACGACTCGGCCGCCGACGTGGCCCGCGACGAAGGCTTTGCGACTCTCGTGCGTCAACTCCAGCGCCACTGCAGTTCCGAACGAGCCGAGCAACTGGCCAGCAATCTCGACTTCAACGCCGATACCTTCCTGAACGAAGACTCCGGATCAGTTCGAGTTCGCGCGGAGATCGATCAGTTACTCAGTGTGATGCAGTCCGGCTGAGCGTGTGGTAAGTACTGGGAGTACGCGATGGCTTCTTCCCTTCAGCCTCTTACTAAAGCCATCGAAGCCCAAGGCTTCGCGATGTGTCCGGACGTCTTCACCGCCGAAGACGTGGGCATGTTCCGCGATCAAATCGCAGCCGCCTTTGCTCGCGACACCGAATCGGTTCGACAGCGGGAAGGAGCTGTCTATGCCGTGCGGAACGTCCTGCGGCTCTTTCCGGACGCAACTCGCCTGTGGCAGAAGCCGATGCTGCGTGAACTCCTGAGTTCCGTTCTGGGGAGCGAGTACGGGCTCATTCGCGGGCTTTTCTTCGACAAGCCACCCGATCAGACCTGGGCGCTGCCGTGGCACAAGGATTTGCTGATCGCGGTACAGAACGATCGGATCTCTTCGTCCCTGTATTCGCCGCCTCGATTGCGGATTGGCGTACCGCATACCGAGCCGCCGCTCGAAGTTCTGCAGTCGATGTTGACGCTTCGCATCCATCTCGACGACATGACTGCAGAGAATGGTCCGCTCGAAGTGCTGCCCGAATCGCATCTCACGGGCAAAACCCTGCAGATTCACGGCTTCAGGGCGGAAACGCTGCAATGTCGGGCCGGGGATGTGCTGGCGATGCGACCGCTGCTCGTCCACAGCAGTGGACGGTCTCTTCCGGAGGTGAAGAGTCACCGCCGCATTCTGCATCTGGAGTTCTGCGGTCTGCCGGAGCTGCCCGATGGCGTTCGCTGGAACGAATGGTATCCACCGAAGTAGAGCCGGTTCGCTCCGGCTCTCGCAACGCGCCTTTTACCGATACTGCGGCACTACTTCCGGCAGTGAGCTCATCGGAATCGGCTGGTTCGAAGGCGGAGTCGTCGCGGCGGAGTTAGTCGGCATCGTGTTCGGCGGAGTCGCCCGGCGATGGACGACGACTTCCTGAGAACCGGATCCGTGCTGAGTCTGAGCCTGCGGCGAGTGCGGCCACTGCTGCGGCATGTTTCCAGTCGGCTCGATCTGCGGATTCGTCTGGCCCCAGATGTCTCCGTTCGACGGCGTCGAGGACTCCAGCCAGGGAGTATTCGAGTTCGAAGACGGAGCAGAGCTGGACGTGTTCTGCATCGTCTGCGGCGTGGTCATGGCGGGTGTGGACGGCGTTGCAGAATGCGGCCATTCCCGAATCGTACTGCCGGAGGCGTTCTGGACATCGCTCGTTGGCTGTCCGTTGATCTGCTGACCGTTCACCTGTTGCACGCTTGTGCCATTCGCGGGATCGACCGGATTCTGCTGATGCACGCCATACTGCACCGGCGGCATCTGCGGGGCGTTCAATGCAGGCATCGACGGACTGTTGACCTCCGCCCTGGGCGTCGTCGCAGCCGCGGTATTGATGGGCAGACGTTGGCTTCCCGGCATGGCAACCGGAGAACCGGGTGCACTTCCATTTCCGCTGGTCTGGACCGGGAACATCTGCCCGGGACCCGCGTTCATGCCCATTTGCAGAGCCATCGACATGACGTTCTGCTGCGAGGACGATCCGTTGCCGCTGAGTCCCGTTGGCCGATACGGGACGGGATTAACGGGTGGCTGACCGGGTAGACCGGATGTGGTCAACGACGGCATTCCCCCCGGTGGCGTTCCCATGGGGGGAAGCGAGTTCATTTCCGGCGGTGTTGGAACCGCCTGCGGATGCGGCTGCGCGGTCGCTTCCGTATTCGGGGTCAAACCGACAATCGCATAGTCATCGTACTGACCGGGAATCTGTGGAGGCGACTGCGGCGGCTGAGCCGGTGGGGTCGGCTGGCTGGCAATCGGTGTTGGCTGTGGCATCTGCTGTGCGTATGGCGATTGCGGCAGCTGATTTGTCGCGGGCTGCGGACTTGCTGGTGGCTGCTGGGGAGTTGTCTGCAGCGGCAGCTGACCGGGCACGGACGACGCCGATGCGGTTTGTGGCTGCTGCGATGAGTAATTTCGGGCGACGTTGGGCATTGGCGCCGCCTGAGGAGCCGGTGCCGCTTTCTGCTGGGGACGATTCTGTTGAGCCAGACGCTGTTCTTCGAACTCGGCGTCGATCTGAGCAAAGACGTTATTGATCTGATCCGGCGGAATTTCCCGGGGATCGAGCTGCGAGATATCTTTCGGCAGCTTCTTCTTCGGCGTCCCCGGATTTTGGGCGACCGGCAGCTTCTGGAAGTTCTGCAGGCCCTCGTGGTTGTTCGGTTGTCCCTGACGCTGATTGTTGCTGGCCAGCTGAATCTGATCGGCATCCGCCGGACGCCCCTTCGGGAAGAGCCGGGCGATATTGGCCTGAGCCTCTTCTTCCGAACCAGCCTGCCGGAACAGGGCCAGCGATCCGTCGTAGTCCCCTTCCTTGGCCAGGATACCCGCCAGATTGAGCAGGCTGGCCTGATGATTCGGATCGATTTTCAACGCTTTTTCGAGGAAGCGACGACTGTCCTTCGTGCGATTCTGCAGCAGGTAGGAGTAGCCGAGGTCGCAGGCAATATTGGCGTCGTCCGGTTCGAGCCGCAGTGCGGCCAGATAATGGATTTCAGCCGACTGGTAGTCTTCCTGCTTATCGCCGATGTAGCCAAGTCGATGATGGGCGGCGGCGTTTTCCGGATCGGCCTGAACCACTTCCAGGAAGTGTTTTCGAGCCGATTTGTAGTTGCCATTTTTGAGAGCTTCTTCACCCTTGGCGAACGCATCGCCGGCACCCGTTTGAGCGGACGCGGGACGGGCGCGACTGGCCTGGGCGGTCTGATCGAAGGTATGGGTCGACTTCGGCCGGAACGGATTGCGTACCCAGCTCGTAGGATTCATGTTTGCAGACTGGCAGCCGGTCAGCAGGCAGCCGCTACAGGCCAGAATCAGGAGAGATCGTTTCATAATCGTTCCACGGATCGGGGAACAGGTCGTTCATGAGACGGTCGAACATCAACCGAAATCGTCAGAAAAGAGCGCATGATGAGCCTGAACAGACTCTGCAACCGCGTCGTATAACGGAAATGGCGGCAGGGTGTCGAGGTGAGTGCCAAATCGGCTTCACAGAGCCCAAATCCCGCTCGCCTCTGTAAAATTTACAGCCAACCCCTCAGTGAACTTCCGTAGCGGCGATGCGAGGATCGATACCATAGCCGCAAATCGAAGACCGGGATGCGAAGAGTAAGAACGGTAATAAACCACAAAGACACAGAGACACAGAGAACTGTAAATGTGAGCGAAATCAAATCCCCTCACTAAAAAAGCCTCCCTTTCGGGTTGGCGTTTGGTCCCACGGAAGAATCTCTGTGTCTCCGTGAAATAACCCCACTCGCCACGCGACAACGGCGTGTTCCAGCCTACGAATTGTCGCACAATCCTGTAAGATGCGTGGACCGCAATCTTTCAGCTGAGACCCCTCATGGCCAATGCCGAGCAGTATCTGAAACCGGAAGTGATCCGCAATGTCGCCCGGCTCGATCTTCGGGCCCGCTTCATTGTCGAGGGTTTTCTGAGCGGTCTGCACGCCAGCCCATTTCACGGCTTCAGTGTCGAATTCAGCGAGCACCGCCGGTATTCCACCGGCGATGATCCCAAGGACATCGACTGGCTCGTCTATGCGAAAACCGACCGGTATTACGTCAAAAAGTATCAGGCCGAGACGAACATCACCGGCTATCTGCTGCTCGACCTCTCCGAGAGCATGGGCTACACGTTCCGGCAGGAACTCTCCAAGTTCGAGTACGCGGTTTCCCTGGCGGCAGCTTTGGCCTACATGATGATCCACCAGCAGGATCCGGTCGGACTGGTCACGTTCGACGAGAAACTTCAGACGATCCTGGGAGCCAAAAGCCGGCGGTCACAGCTGGCCAGCATTCTGGCACTGCTCGCCCGGGCCAAACCGACCGGAACGACCGATGTCGCCCAGTCTCTGCAGTTGTTCGCACCGATGATTCGACACAAGAGTCTGATCATGCTCTTTTCGGATCTGCTGGTCGATCCGGAACCGGTGATGCAATCACTGCGACGGCTCCGGCACGCGGGACACGATGTCATCATCTTCCACATTCTCGACGAAGCCGAGGTCAGCTTCCCCTTCAGCGGCTCGGTCGCCCTCCGCGATCCGGAAACCGATGAAGAAATGAAGTTCGACGCTTCCGGCATCCGCCAGGATTACCTCGACGCCGTCCAGGCTCTCCGCGAACAATACCGTCAGGACTGCCTCGCCATGGGCGTCGACTACGTCCCCCTCGACACCAGCCTCCGTTTCGACAAAGCACTCGTCGAATACCTCTCCCAACGCCAGGCCCGCTTCTAGGCACGCACTTGCGTGCTTTGTTGCAGTGGGGCGTCGGGGGGAGAAGAGAGCTGTTCGCTGCGGAACGATTCTCGGGTGCCACTGGCGTCTCGCCAGTGCTATTTGGCCAACGACGATCTTTCAGGTCTCACGCAAAGGCGCCAAGCCGCAAAAAAGGCCGGGAAGATTTGGTTTCGATCCTCGGCGACAGGCTGACATGAACCAGATTGTTCTGTCTTGGGATTTCTCCACCTTTCTTTGCGCCTTGGCGGCTTTGCGTGAGCCCTACTCATCTCGAGCCACAATGCGTTCCGCGAAACGGGGTTGCCAGAAACCGTCTGATCGGGCACACTTCCGCGCTCTCCACTGCCGTCTGGTGGCTGGTTTCTGTCCTTTCCGATGTGATTCATGGTGTGACCCGAGTGTTCCTCCTGTTGATTCTGTTTTCCATCTTCTCCGGATGCTCTTCCCAGAAGTGGCGTTCGCGAGGGGACTCGTTACGTGGTGCGGACGCCGCTCCGATCGCCAATCCGCTCGTCATCCCGGCTGCCTCTCAGGAAGAGGCCTGGGAGCGTTCGATCGATGTGTTGCACGCGTTTCACTTTGAAATTGAACGCGAAAACCGCCAGGCCCGCACCATCGAAACCCGCTATCGGGTCGGCTCCGGAGTGATGGAGCCGTGGCATCGGGAATCGGTCGGCTGGGAAAACCGGCTCGAAAGTACATTGCAGTCGATTCGCCGCAAAGTGGTCGTGACCGTCACGCCGGTGAAGGAAGGCAAGCATCCGCAATACGCGATTCAGGTGGTCGCTCTCAAAGAACTGGAAGACATCGACGCGCTGACCGCCAACTCCCCCGGCGGCGCCACCTTTCAGGAAACCTCGCCCCTCAAACGCGATCTGACACCGGTCCTCGGCCAGTCCCGACCCTCCGGCTGGATTCCCCAGGGCCGAGACCTGGAGCTCGAACGCGCCATCCTCGTCCAACTCCACCAGTAAGCCGCCAGCAGGTTCAACCTCACCGATTTCCGTCACCCGGCGTCCATGCGCCTGCGGAGAACGCACGAAAGTGCCCTAACGCCTGGCGCCTGCGGCCTAAAGCCTATCAGTCCTGCGGTTGACACACCTCTCGATTCCCCCACAATCGGGACATGCAGGACTCAGAATTCAAGACAGAAGTCGACCGGCTGATTGTCGGTTGTGGATATCTCGGCAGTCGCGTCGCGGCGGCCTGGCAACAGCAGGGACTTTCGGTGGCGGCGACAACCCGCTCGCCGGCGAAAGCCTCGGAATTCGTCGCGAAGGGAATTCTGCCCATCGTCTGCGATGTGCTCGACCCCGAGACGCTCAGCCGTCTTCCGACCGCCAAAGTGGTCCTGCACGCGGTCGGCTTCGATCGCACCTCGCAGCAGTCGATGCGCGAGGTCTATGTCGAGGGCCTGCGAAATCTGCTCGCCGCCATTCCCGACCAGTCCCGGCTCATTCACATCTCCAGCTCCAGCGTGTACGGACAGACCGAGGGCGAAACGGTCGATGAGACCTCGCCCTGCGAACCGACCCGGGAGAACGGACAGATCTGCCTCGAAGCCGAGCAACTGTTGGCCGACCGGGCCAACAGCGTGATTCTGCGTCTGGCCGGTATCTACGGGCCGGAGCGAATGCTTGCGCGAGCCGAGCAACTGGAGCAGAAAACCCCGTTTGCGGGCAACCCCGACGCCTGGCTCAACCTGATCGATGTCGACGATGCCGTGCAGGCGGTCGTGGGAGCGGCGGCTCAGGACCTGCCGAATACGCTCTATCTGGTATCCGATAACGAACCGATTACCCGGCGGGCCTACTACACTCGGCTGGCGGAACTGCTTAACGTTCCCGGTCCCGTCTTCGATGCCTCAGCCGATGATCCCAAGGGAGACCGGGGACTGAATAAACGCTGCAGCAATCAGCGACTTCGTGCCGAACTGCTGCCGGAACTGCAGTATCCGACGATCGAACAGGGTCTGCCCCACGCATTGCAGCTCGAATCCTGAACGGTTCGCGGAGAGCCTTCCCGTTGCGGACAGATTGACTCCCGTCCACTCGCCCGGTAGCATCGGTTCAGGACGCTTTCAGGGACCGAGGACAGGAAGGACCACCCGCCGATGCTGCGATCGAATCATTACGATGTGGCGTTCGAGGCGTATCTGCGGGAAAAGCGGACCGCCTACGTCGCGGTTGACGAATCTCGCCGGGCGCTGCTGGCTGATGTCTCGCTGAAATCGATGGACTTCATCGTTTATGCACCCGGTTCGACGAATCTGCTGGTCGACGTGAAGGGCCGTCGCCGCACGGGCGGACGCCGCTGGGAGAACTGGGCGACGGTCGAAGACATCGAATGTCTGGCCAAATGGCAGGAGGTTTTCGGCGGCGATTTTCGCAGTCTGCTCGTCTTCGCCTACGAGTCCGATCTCGATTCCGACGGAGCCGGGTCCCGTTCGTTCGTCAATTTCCGTGAGAAACGGTATGATTTCTACGGCGTCTGGGTCGACGACTATCGGCAGGTGATGAAACAGCGATCCCCCCGATGGCAGACGGTCTGGGTGCCCAAAGAAGCGTTCCGCGATTGCCGGTTCCCTCTGGAAACCGTACTCTCCGGCTCCGCGACGGCTGTGTAACGAGAACTGACGGGATCATGCGATGCTACTGACGACGACCACTCTGACTTTCCGGCTGATGGCGATTGGTCCTGTGGTTGCACAATCGTCGAATACCGGCGGCGGGGGGATCCCCTGGATCGACCTGCTGATCGTGCTGGCCGGAATCGGGGGCGTGCTGTTCGCCGTCTGCCGTTCCGCCAACCGCCGCTAGAGCGCATCCCGAGCGTTCCTGACAGACGACGTCCTGAACGCAGGATCGGATGCCCGGTCCGCATGTTCCCCCTGTTTCCTGACGTGCTGATACGACTGACTGACCTGAGAGTGCTGCGGCGAGTGAAGACGATCCCATGACAGTCGCCGTGACCGGTATCGGACTCTGGACGCCTCTGGGAGCGAACCGCGAAACCAGCTGGCAGACGCTGCTCTCGGGCCACCGCCCCGAGGGTTCTTCCTGCGTCGCCTCCGCACTCCCGCTGGCTGCGGCAGCTCACGAATACTCTGACGGGTTAACGCTTCCTGAACAGCTCGCGCTCGCCACGACCGGCGAAGCACTGGCCGACGCCGGCTGGACCGATGCGGCCGCGTTTCAGGAACACCGCTGGGGCTGTGTGATCGGCACAAGCAAGGGCCCGCTCGAACTGTATCGGCCGGACAGTTCTCATCCATTCCCCACGCTCTGGCCCTCGGCTCCGCTGCAGCGAATCCTGCAGGAATATCCGCTGACCGGGCCCGCACTCTGTCCCGTTTCCGCCTGTGCGACCGGACTTGATGCCGTGCTTCGTGGCGCCCAGCTGATCGAGCAGGGGGAGTGCGATCTCGTGCTCGCCGGCAGTGTCGATGCCTCGATCAACGACTTCGTCCGCTATTCGTATCGCCGCCTTGGCGTGCTGGCTCGCGACGATCGTCCGGCTGAGCAGGCCTGTCGACCGTTTGACCGCGATCGCTCCGGGTTCGTGATCGGAGCTGGCGGCGCCATGTTTGTCCTCGCCCGTAAGGAAGCCCCCTGGCAGCCGGCTGGTTCGGCGTATGGTTACCTTGAACGAGGTCTGCAGTACAACGATCCCTCCGGCATGACCCAGCTCGATCCCCAGGCCGGGGTGCTGACACGGCTGCTCGGCGATCTGCTGATTCGATCCGGGCGTCGGACCTCCGAAATCGACGTGCTTAATCTGCATGGCACGGGAACGACCGCCAACGACCTGAGCGAAGCGACCGCCATTGGCCGCGTCTTCGGAAAACCGGATCAACAGCCGTGGAGTACCGCCAGCAAGGGCGCTCACGGCCATCCGCTCGGGGCCGCCGGGAGCATGGAACTTGCATGGCTGCTGCTGGCGCTTCGCGATCAGATTCTGCCGCCTGTCTGGAACTTGTCCGAACTCGATTCCGCCTGTCCGATCCGCCCGGTGCTCAAGCAGCCTCTGCAGGCGAAGATCAATTGCGGCCTAAAGATCTCGCTCGGCTTTGGCGGCCACCACAGCGCCGCCCTCATCACTCGCGGCGAACGAACCGGGAATTAACGCCCGGCAACGGCGGCATCCTGCCCATGATGTGCCACCCGTTCGGAGATTCAGTCGCCGTAACGCCAGGTCATCAAGCTCTCGCACATCGCGTCACGCCAGAATGTCCTCAACGACATGCCCGTGCACGTCAGTCAGCCGGAAGGCCCGGCCCTGGTAGCGGTAGGTGAGGCGTTCGTGGTCGATGCCGAGCAGGTGCAGCAGCGTCGCCTGGAAGTCGTGAACGTGCACCGGATTTTCGACGATGTTGTAGCAGTACGGATCGGTCTGACCGTAGCTCATGCCGCCTTTGACGCCGCCGCCCGCCATCCAGAGACTGAAGCAGCGGGGGTGATGATCGCGTCCGAAGCTGTTGGCGGTCAGCTTGCCCTGACAGTAATTCGTGCGGCCGAATTCGCCCCCCCAGATGACCAGCGTGTCGTCGAGCAGGCCGCGCTGCTTCAGATCGGTGATCAGAGCGGCCGAGGCCTGATCGGTTTCCTGACACTGCCGCTTCAGACCGCCAGGGAGTCCACCGTGGTGGTCCCAGCCGGGATGATAGAGCTGAATGAATCGCACGCCCCGTTCGGCCAGGCGGCGGGCCTGCAGGCAGTTGGCCGCGAACGTGCCCGGCTCCCGCGCCTGCTCGCCGTAGAGTTCGAAGATGTGATCCGGTTCCGAAGAAAGATCGGTCGCTTCCGGAATTGAGGTCTGCATCCGGAAGGCCATCTCGTACTGAGCGATCCGCGTGTTGATCTGCGGATCGAGCGTCTCCTGCTTCTCGATCTCGTGGAGTCGATTGAGTGCCTGCAGCATGCCCCGGCGTGTGTCGGAACTGATCCCGACCGGGTTCTGCAGATAAAGCACCGGGTCGCCGCCACTGCGAAACCGAACTCCCTGATGTCGGGCCGGCAGGAATCCGTTGCCCCAGTACCGCGACACGAGCGGCTGTCCTTTTTTGTCGCGTGTGGTCATCACGATGAACGCGGGCAGGTCGGCATTCTCGCTGCCAAGCCCGTAACTCAGCCAGGCGCCGATACTGGGACGACCGGGAAACTGAGAGCCGGTTTGGACGTGCGTGACGCCGGGGCCGTGATTGATCGCCTCGGTGTACATCGAATGGATGACGCAGAGTTCATCGGCCACCTTCGATGTATGCGGCAGCAGGTCGCTCATCCAGAGTCCCGACTCGCCGTGCTGGGCGAACTTAAATGGAGATCCGACCAGCGGCAGGCTCGACTGGTTTCCCGACATTCCGGTCAACCGCTGTTGACCACGGACCGAGTCGGGCAGCTGCTCGCCATGCTTCTCGTTGAGCAGTGGCTTGTAGTCGAACAGATCCATCTGTGACGGCGCCCCCGACTGAAACAGGTAGATTACCCGTTGGGCTTTCGGAGCATGGTGCAGCGTCTGCAGCACGGCATCCGCACTGGCGGCGTTCGCGGACACCGGGTTCAGCATGTCCCCCAGTGCAATCGCTCCCAGCTCCATCCCGAACTGCTGCAGAAAATGTCGTCGTGGCATCATGGCAATCAATTCCCATCGAGTCTCGGGAGTGTCGACTTGTTGATCGTAAGAGATGAGTAAACCACAGAGGCACAGAGGTCACAGAGAAGGTTTTGCAGTCCCCATAATTCATGGAAACAAAAGATTCCCAGACTACTTCACTCGTCTCGTGTACGCTCTACCTCGGTGGACTCTCCGTGACCTCTGTGTCTCTGTGGTGAATAAAAAAACAACCCAGATCAAATCGTCATTACCGCTGCATCATACATTCGTCGTAGTTCAAGAGTGTGCTGGCGACGACGCTCATGGCCGCCAGTTGGCTCGCGTTCAGTGTCTTGTCGAACTCTTTGTCGCCAATCTCCAGAAACTGCGTGGCCGCTTCGGGATTCTCCGCGAAGTGGTCTGCGTTCAGGGCGTGAAGTTCTGTCAGGACCCCCCGTTCCTGCGGGCGCGGCTCCCGTGCGGTCAGCAGGCGGAACATGTGCGTGATTCCGGCGGAGACGTCGTCCGGATGTTGTTTCAACGTGCGTTCGGCCAGTCCGCGGGCCGCTTCGACGTACTGCGGGCCGTTGAGCATGATGAAGGCCTGCAGCGGCGAAGAGGTCTTGTCCCGCTTGAGCTGGCAGACGTCTCGCTTGGCCGCATCGAACGTCGTCATCGCCGGAGCCGGGCTGGTCCGTTTCCAGTAGGTATAAAGGCTGCGGCGATAGAGCCCTTCGCCCTTGCTGCGGGGGGGCGGTTTGAAGGAGTCTTCCAGTTCATACGGCATGACCGGAGCCCCGCCGATTTTGTCGACGAGCAGGCCGCTGACCGCCAGCGCGTTGTCCCGCAGCATTTCGGCCGGCAGACGATGAGCCGGGTAACGTGCGAGCCAGATGTTCTCCGGATCCTTCGCGAGATCGCCCGCCGTGACTCGCGATGTCTGCCGGTAGGTCGACGACATCACGATCTGCTTCATGAGCCGCTTAAGGTCCCAGCCGTGGTTCATGAAGTCGAGTGCGAGCCAGTCGAGCAGCTGCGGGTGACTCGGCACGGCTCCCTGGCTGCCGAAATCTTCCGGCGTGCGAACGATTCCCTGTCCGAACAGCATTTGCCAGTACCGGTTCACGGTGACTCGGGCGGTCAGCGGGTTCTCCCGCGACATCAGCCAGCGGGCCAGGCCGAGTCGGTTAGCCGGGGCTTCTTCCGGGAACGGATGCAGAGCCGCCGGTACGGCTGATTCCACCGCGTCCCCTTTGGCATCGTACACGCCCCGCTGGAGCAGATACGTCTGATGCGGCTCGGTTTTCTCACGCATCACCATGATCTCCGGAATCGGATCGACCAGGTCGCAGAGCTTCTGCCGAGCCTGCTGCAGTTCCGTCTGTTTCTTCTTCCAGGCGTCGCTGAAATTCGAGCGATAGTACTGTTCAATGAGCTCACGGTTTTCGGTGCTCAGCGATTCGAGCGGCTGCTGCAACAGGTTGGCGAGCGACGACCCATCGTGCAGCTGGCGGACTTCGAGCGGAGTCAACTCCCGTTCAAAGACCTGGAACTCGTCGACCAGTCCGTTCTTGAAACCCCGGTCGCGGAAGCGTTCGCCGATCGCGATATTGTCGCCGCCACCGCCGGTGATGTTCTTGGTCAGTTCATCGCGTACGACATCGAGCTCGGCTGGTCGGCCATTGATCCAGATTCGAAGACCAGCCGCCTCCATCGAACCGTCGTAAGTCACCGCGACATGCAGCCATTCCCCAGTCGGGAGCGGCTCCTTCGTCTTCACGCTGAGGGCGTTGCCGGGCCAGAAGTGAATCAGCGAAGCCGCCAGCCGTCCGTCATCGATCAGCAGTTCGTAGCCTCGACTGGCCGCATCGGTCCAGGCGCGCGAACGATGATAGATGACCGCCCGTTCTTTCACGTCCGGTGTCTGCAGCCACAGCGCGACGGTGAATGGCTGGAACCGTCGGAAGTTGCCGACTTCGAGATTGACGGCATCGTCTCCGGTCAGCTTGATGGCCTGTCCTTTCACGCCGGGCACCGCGACGTTCCTGCTGTCTTTCCAGTCCTCGAAATCAAGGTGAGCCACGCGGCCCGGGATCAACTTGGGATCGGGGATTGCGGAAGTCGACTCTGTCAGACTGACTGGTTCCGGTTTCAGCGGACGCGCCTCGTCCCACCATTGCTTGAAACCGGGGGGAGTCTGCTTTGCAAGCTCCTCGAGAGCTAGCGCGCGTTCGTCAATCGCTGCTCGCAGGGACGCCATGTTCGCTTTCTGCTCATCGCTGGCGAGCAGCAGAGTCGGCGTCGGGACGGCGTTCGTGAAGTAGGAGTAGAGCCCCGCTTCATCGATGTTGTCGAAGAACGACGAAAGCTGATAGTACTCGGTCTGAGTCAGCGGATCGTACTTGTGCGTATGGCAGCGGGCACATTCGAGCGTGAGTCCGAGAAAGGCGGTCGCCACGGTCTGCGTGCGGTCGGAAACATACTCCACGCGGAACTCTTCCGGCACGCTGCCCCCTTCGACCTTTTGCGGATGCAGGCGGTTGAAAGTCGTTGCCAGAATCTGGTCGTCCGTTGCGTTCGGCAACAGATCGCCCGCCAACTGCTCGGTCACAAACTCATCGTACGGTTTGTTCGCGTTGAAGGCCCGAATCACCCAGTCCCGCCAGGGCCAGACATACCGGTCACGATCGACCTGATAGCCATACGTGTCGCTGTAACGGGCGACGTCGAGCCACTCAGCCGTCATCCGTTCGCCGTAAGCCGGAGAGGCCAGCAGGCGATCGACGACCTTCTCGTAGGCGTTCGCACTTTCATCGGCCAGAAAGTTGTCGAGTTCTTCCAGAGTGGGCGGCAATCCGGTGAGATCGAACGTGACCCGCCGCAGCAGAGCCGCCTTTTGAGCGGGTTCCGAAGGTTCCAGTCCTTTCTCCCGCATCCGCTTCAACACGAACTGGTCGATCTCCCCGGCCGGCCAGTCGCTGTTGGCCTCTGTCGGAACTTCGACCGGCTGCAGACGGTTAAACGACCAGTGCTGCTGATACGGGGCTTCCTCAGCGATCCACTGTTTCAGCAGAGCAATCTCTTCTGGGGAAATCGATCGCTTCGAATGGGGCGGCGGCATCTTCAGCTCGGGATCGGTTTCTTCGATGCGGCGAATCAGTTCGCTCACGTCCGGCTCGCCGGGGACAATCGCGAGATAGTCGATCGCGTCCTGCCGGACATCGAGCCGCAGATCGGCTTCGCGGGTTTCCGGATCGGGGCCATGGCAGAAGAAGCATTTGTCCGAAAGGATCGGGCGGATCTGTTCGTTGAAGTCGACTCCCGCAATCAGACGGTGTGGTTGTCCGAGCAGCAGGAGCGCAACAAGAAGTCCCGCAATGCCTGGAGCCGTGGATCGAAGGTGAAAACGTCTGTTCGACATGGGGATGCGTTCTTCGTGGAGGAGTCGGATCTCAGGCGAGGATGTCGGTGACCGGATGATGTTTCTCGACGCCGGTCAGCTTGAAGTTCAGCCCCTGATGTTTGTAGACGAGCCGCTCGTGGTCGATGCCGAGGCAATGCAGAATCGTTGCCTGCACATCGTGCACGTGGACGGGTTTTTCGACCACGTGGAATCCGAGTTCATCGGTCTGTCCGTAGGCCAGTCCCGGCTTCATGCCGCCGCCAGCGAACCACATGGTGAAGGCCTGCGGATGATGATCGCGTCCCTGGCTGCGGCCGAGGGCGGCACTCGCTTCGACCATGGGCGTGCGTCCGAATTCACCCCCCCAGACGACCAGCGTATCTTCGAGAAGACCACGCTGCTTCAGATCTTCGATGAGAGCTGCACAGGCCTGATCGGTTTGTCGCGTTTGTCCTTTGATGCCGCCGGCCACGTTGCTGTGGTGGTCCCAGCCGGAATGATACACCTGAATGAACCGCACGCCCCGTTCGGCGAGCCGGCGGGCCAGCAGGCAGTTGTTGGCGAAGGCTGCTTTCCCGTCGCCCGGTTTGGCTCCGTATGACTGAATTGTTTCGGCAGTTTCCTGCGAGAAGTCCATCAGCTCAGGCGCTCGCGACTGCATGCGAAAGGCCATCTCGTAAGCGGAAATTCGCGTGTCGATTTCCGGATCACCCGTGCGTTCGGCCTGCAGTGCGTTGAGCCGTTCGAGCGTATCGAGCGTGTCGCGCTGGATGTTCCGATCGATCCCGGCCGGGTTGGAAATATGCAGAATCGGATCGCCTTCGCCGCGGAAGGGAACCCCCTGATGCTTCGACGGCAGGAAGCCGGCCGACCACATGCCGGAGCCACCGCTGAGGCTGCCGCCGCTCTTGAGCACGACGAATGTCGGCAGGTCGTTGGCCTCGTTGCCGAGGCCGTAACTGAGCCAGGCTCCCATACTCGGGCGGCCGGGGACGCCGTTGCCGGTGTTCATGAACAGCTGAGCCGGCGAGTGGTTGAACAGATCGGTATGACACGACCGCACGAAGGTCAGTTCATCGACAACACGGGACAGGTGCGGCAGCTGATCGGAGATCTCGATGCCCGACTGGCCGCGCTTCGCGAACTCGAACTGCGGCCCGAGCACGGCTGCATCGGGCTGAATGAAGGCGTACCGCTGCCCGGCGATGACCGAAGGCGGGATCGGCTTGCCTTCGAGTTCTTTCAGCTTCGGCTTGTAGTCAAACAACTCCAGTTGACTCGGGGCTCCCGCCATGAACAGGTAGATCACTCGCTTGGCACGCGGCGAGAAATGCGGCGGAGCCGGGGTGTCGCTGGAAGAGGCCTGGGCAACTTGAACGCCGCCGCTGGCGAGCATAGAGGCGAGCGCAATCTTGCCGACTCCGACGCCGCAGTCGCGGAAAAAGTGGCGACGGGTCTGAGCGTGGAGCAGCTGGTTTTTCAGATCCGGATTCATCAGATCGATTCCGTGGTTAGAGCCGTTGACTGATCAGTGTAATCGTTCCGTCCGCATCAAGGGCCGCATCTCAGGCGAGGGCTCAATCCGATGCGGACAGAGGGTAGAGCGATTCGCTCTAGTACTTCGTAATCACTTCGTCGAGATTCATCAGCAATCGAGCCGTGAGGATCCAGGCCGCCGCTGTTGAATCGCTGTCGTCCTTTCCGGTGACCGCTTTCACGGCGGCCGGATCGTCTTTCAAATGGGCCTGCTGACGTTCGTAGTAAGCCAGGATGGTCTGCATTTCGGCTTCGGTCGCCGGTCGCGTGACCAGTCGTCGGAACATCTCCTGAATGACGTCCGATGGTGACGACACCGATCCAGTCACATCGCTGGCCATAGCCCGGGCCATCTCCAGATACATCTCATCATTGAGCAGCGTGAGGGCCTGCAGCGGCGTGTTGCTGCGATCCCGCTGCACCGTGCAGGTCTCACCGGTCGGTCCGTCGAACGTGGTAAACGCAGCGAATGGAGCCGTCCGTTTGATGAACGTATACAGCGAACGACGGTAGCGATCTTCACCCGTTGAAGTCGGCCATTTTTCGTTGCCATAAGCGAGAGCGACCACGCTTTCCGGCTGCGGCGGATAGACGCCCGGGCCGAACATTTTGTCAGACAGCAATCCACTGGCGTGGAGCATTGTATCGCGGATCGTTTCGGCGGAGACGCGGAATCGAGGCCCGCGGGCGAGCAGACGGTTGTCGGGATCACGCTGGTACTGTTCTGCCGGAACGTCGGACGTCTGCCGATAGGTCGCGCTGGTGACAATCAGTCGATGCAGCTGCTTTCGGGACCAGCCCCGTTCGCGAAATTCAACGGCCAGCCAGTCAAGCAGTTCGGGATGCGTCGGCGGTTCCGACTGCGTGCCGAAATCGCTCGGCGTGCGAACCAGTCCGTAGCCGAACAGCGTCTGCCACTGTCGATTGACGACCACGCGACTCATCAGCGGGTTCTCTTCACTCACCAGCCAGTTCGCGAGGGCCAGTCGGCTTGGCTCAGCCGTTTCGATTTGTGGGAAGAGCAGGGGAATGCCCGCCGAAACTTCTTCTTCCGGATTCAGGAACTCGCCACGATGGTGCCGATGCGTTGGACGCGGATTGTCCTCCGGCCGCTCCCGCATCACCATCGTGGTCGGATACTCGGGCATCTGGTTTCGCAGCTGTTCGATTTGCTTCCGTGTCTTTTCGAGTTCCGGCGTCTGCAGCAGGAACAGTCGTTCGATCTGTTCTCGGTCGGCCTCCGTCAGACCGTCGATCGAACTGGCGAGCAGAGCTTCGGTTGCCGCATCGTACGATTTTGCTTCGAGTGGCTTTTTGTCCGTGGTGAAGGAAATGCGGAAGCGTCCCAGGCTGGCGGCGAAGTGGCGTTCGAACAGCATTTCCAGATTCAACAGGGCATCCGGCGAGACTGGCTCGGCGAAGGTCAACAGGAGTTGATGGCTCTCGCCTTCACGGCCGGAGGTCGACCAGCCGGTGGAGCCGTTGTTGTCGAAGACATTCGCGGCTTCCGCCGTGCCGCTGCCGATACTGATCTTGCCGTAAGAAGCGGAGCCCGCGTTGAAGGTCCGCTGTTCGTCGTTCTGTTTCGCGGTGACTTCGCTGAGGAAGAAGTCCCCCTTCCGGCCTTCGTAAAAAGCTCGTCCGGGACCGCGAGCGGGCAGACGATCATCCGGCAGCACTTCGAGACGGAGTCCGGTAATCGGTTCGTTGAAACTCGACAGATCGAACGTGAGTTCGAAGAGGTCCCGCTTAGTGATATCGCCGGTCGAGAACAGCGAGCCGTCTTCGAGGACTTCGAGTCGTGGCAAATTCGTCTGCATGGCGGTCGGTTCGACCACGGTCCAGTCGATCGCCTTCTGCTGCTGGTCTTTCAGCCAGGCGGTGAATCGTTCGTGGTGAACGTCCTCAACGGTTTCGTTGTCGGCCGGAGAGATGCTGGCCTGGTACTGTTCGGTCAGTCCCTGCTGCAGTTTTTCGATGCGGGCCTGCAGCTTGGCTCGTTTCTTCGTAACGGTTTCGTCCGGCAGGATCTGGTCCGGTTCATCCGCGTTGTTCATCAGCGCCATGAACCGGAAGTAGTCGGTGTGCGAGATCGGATCGTACTTATGGCTATGGCATTGCGCGCAGCCGATCGTCATGCCCATCCACACGGTGCCGGTCGTGGCGACTCGGTCGACCATGGCGTAATAGCGATACTCGAGAGGATCGATGCCCCCTTCTTCATTGAGCATCGTATTGCGATGAAAGCCGGTGGCGACGAGCTGATCGATTGTCGGATCGGGGAGCAGGTCCCCGGCCAGCTGTTCGATGGTGAACTGATCGAACGGCATGTCGTCGTTGATCGCGCGAATCACCCAGTCGCGATACGGCCAGATGTCCCGGGCCCGATCTTTTTCGTAGCCGTTCGTGTCGGCGTAGCGGGCCAGGTCGAGCCAGAGCCGGGCCCACTTCTCGCCGTATCGGGGAGAAGCCAGCAGACGGTCGACCAGTTTTTCGTAGGCGCGTGGCGACTGGTCGTTGATGAACTCATCGACTTCTTCCGGGCTCGGCGGCAACCCGGTCAGATCGAGGGAGAGTCGGCGGATCAGCGTGTAGCGGTCGGCTTCCGGAGCGGGCGAAAGGCCGGCCTGTTCAAGCCGGGCGAGTACGAAGTAGTCGATTCCGTTTCGTGGCCAGTCGCCGTTCTTAACCTTGGGCAATTCGGGCCGTGTCGGCGGGGTGAAGGCCCAGTGGGCTTCGTATTTTGCGCCGGCATCGATCCATTGCCGAAGTTTCTGCTTTTCTTCCTCCGTCAGCTGGTCATGAGCGTGCGGCGGGGGCATGCGGAGATCGGGATCGTCGGAGAAGATTCGCTCGATCATCGAACTGTTCCCGGAATCTTCAGGAACGATCGCTCCGTATTCGACAGCCGCGTCGCGAACATCGAGTCGCAGATCAGCCTGACGGTCGCCTTCATCGGGGCCGTGGCAGGCGTAACACTTCCGAGCCAGAATCGGCTGGATTTCGCGGGCAAAGCTGAGCGGTTCCCCCTGTTCTGCAGCCATCGTCGAAGGTGCAGCGGTGGCGAGCGATCCGTACAGGATCAGCAGAATGGCCGGTCGGACGTACATTTTCAGTGGTTTCATGCGTTCAGTCATCGATTTCAGAAGACATGGGCAGTGCAGGACGGACGCACGGGGGGCAGCTCAGGAGGTGGGGATTATGCGCAGGTGATATGCACATTCGCTGATGTCAATTGTGCGGGTTTTTCGCCGACGTTTCAAGGGGCGATCGCCGCGGAGGGCGATTCGGCGGAGCGCAAAAACAAAAAGCCCTCATCGCAGGAGCGACGAAGGCTTTTCGTTCAGAATCGGGAATCGCCGCGACGTCGGGCGGTTACCGCAGGTCACACACTGGCCGTCTCAGGCCGTCGGAAAAGGGCACTTCTTCCAACGGCTTTTTTCTCACAGCCGGGAGCGTTCGCTTAATAGTCGACCGTGTCACCCTTCCAGAAGAAGTCGCTGGGCCCTTTGTGGGTGTAGTACGGATAGGTCACGGCGCCACCCGGCTGGTTCGGAGCGGGGTAAACGAGTCCCTTGGGCTCATGGTACGAGTAGGTGTGATAGTTGTAGTTGCCACGATGACGGCGTCCGCCGTGATCCCAGCACTGCTCCTGATACTGCGGCGGGCAGTTGCTGAAGCCGGCGTATGGACCGGTCGGGCAGGGGTAGCTGTCGAATCCGCCGTAGCGACGGTATGGGCTCTGTCCCGGTCCGTAGGCGGCTCCCGGCATCGGGCCTCCAGCGTAGGCGCCTTCCATTCCCGGTCCGGTGCGATAGCGATGATGGGTTACGGTTTCATCGTACAGATGGTTCTGCACGGCTCCTTTGAGTTCGCCTTCAAAGGTCGGATCGACCGGGTTGAACCCGCGAACCTGCTGAATTTCTCCACCGGGAGCCTGAGCCGACTGCTCGTGAATCATGAGCTGAGCTTCTGGGCTCTGACTGCGGACGGTGGCCTGATTGAACGTGCTGCAGCCGGAGCAGAGTCCGACGAGCAGTGCAGCAGAGGTGAGTGATTTCCAGCCGTAAAATTGCATTCCCGGTTCCCCCTCGGATGATCCCTCATGTTTCCGTCAACGGACCGGAAGCGTCCCTCGACAGATTCCTGATTCTGAATATCGCCGCGGATCAGGGATCCACACTGGCGTAAGCTGTCTGAACGGAGTTTGTTCGTAGACCTGAGTCAGTTATCGGCTAAAATGCCCGGCGAATTACGCAGAATCCTTCCATTTGTTTCCCACGGCAGGATTTGACTAACAGGACGTCGTTGCAGAATTTCTCCAATCGCTGTAAATTCACAGCCCCGGCTTGCTGGCAGTACGACAGCCGCCGCGGGGAGCGCAGGACAGGAGCCTCGCGCTTCGGGGCGACGATGTCGAGTCGTCCGTTATCAACGTCAGACCCAAAGGAGTGTGTCGGAGTGTTTATCGCTGCCTCGACCGGCTGTTTTGCAGATCTCAGCTTTGAGAATGCCTGCACCCAGATCGCCGATCTGGAATTCGATCGCATTGAAATCGAACTGAGCAGTCAGCGGGAAGATTTTTCCATCGCCAGTATCGTGGCCGATCCTGATGCGGCCATGGCGCGCTGCCGGACAGCGACTCGCCTGTCCATCTGTGCTCTCCACGTCGTCTCGGAAATCGATCCGGCCGACTATGCCGCCATCTTCAAGTTCGCCAAGCTGCTGAAGGTGACTCAGGTCACGATGCCCTCTCTGGAAATTGGCACACCATTCAACGACGAAACCGACCGTCTCAAGAATCTGGTCGCTCAGGCCACCCAGGACGGCATCCGGCTTTCGTTGAAGACTCAAATCGGACGGCTGACCGAAGATCCGCACACCGCCATGGAGCTCTGCCGGGCGGTGAAGGGGCTTGGCATCACCCTCGACCCGAGTCATTACACGGCCGGTCCTCACCGGGACCAGGATTTCGAAATCGTCACGCCTTACACGACGCACGTCCACTTCCGCGATTCGACGCCGGACAAATTGCAGGTGCCGGTTGGGCTGGGCGAAATCGATTACAGCCGGATCATCGCCAGCCTGAAGCGACACGACTATCGCCGGGCGTTCAGCGTCGATCTGCTTCCTGAACTGACCGAACCAAGCCAGCGCGGGCTGGAAATGCGGAAGTTGCGAATGCTGCTCGAGTCGCTGCTGTAAGGCGAGGGGAACAGGTCCTGGTCGCTCCTTTTTCGGGGGCGGACTTCCGCCTTCCCCGCGATCGGCACGGATTCCAATTGCAGAGATTTCACCTTCCGCATATCCTCCGGGACTGAATTCAGGCCTCCGCATTGATGGCGGGGGCCTTCACGGAAAAGCGCTTGAATGCTCGGCACGAGCATGCCATCACCCACGGACGGGGGAATATTTCATGCAGGGATTGCATCCGCGGACAGGTCTGTTTTGGGGCCTGATCAGTCTGATTACGCTTTATTCCTCACACGTCGCCGAGGCTCAGGTTCAACTGCAGTATCGCTTCACCGAGGGGCAGACCCGCCGCTACGAGTTGAAGCAGACACTCACCACATCGGCCGAGATCTCCGGTCAGGTGATGACGAACCGCATCTCGCAGAATCTCCTGCTTGGGGCGAAAGTGCAGACGCTTCAGCCGGATGGATCGGCCGTTCTGGCCAAGACCATCGAACGCATCCAGATGGAAGCGACCCAGCCGGGAGCTGAGGAGCCGATGCGGTACGACTCGAATTCCGGCCAGGAACCCGCCGGTCCCTTTGGCGTCATCGCCAACTCTCTCGCGGCACTGGTTCAGCAGGATATTCTCGTCACGATGGCGACCAATGGCGAAGTCCAGAACGTCGATATACCGCAGGAACTGCTCGAACGATTCTCGGGCGGCCCCGGACTGGCTGGAATGAATTCCCCGGAAGCGATCGAGCGGATGCTTTCGCAGGGCAGCGTGGTCTTTCCGGATCGGCCGCTCCAGCGAAACGATACCTGGACGCGGGAGCTGAGCACCGAACTTCCGTTTGGCAAAATGAACTCGCAGATCGAGTTCAAGTATGCCGGCCGGACGAAGGAAGGCTTCGATCGCATTGATGCCGTAACGCGAATCAGCCTCGAACCGAAACCAAACAGTCCGTTCCAGATTGAAATGAAAGCCGCCGACGGCGAGGGGGTTTATCTGTTCGATCCCCGCCACGGCTGCATTCTGGCCAGCGGACTGAAACAGACGATGGACATGGAACTGACCGCGATCGGGCAGTCGCTGAAACAGTCGGTGACGACCGAAATCTCGATGCGACTGCTGAATCCCGGCCAGACTCCGCCAGGAAAGTAACCGCAAACTCAACGCGACTTGCCTCATCGGTACGACAGGCCGATTCGCTCCGGGGGATTGACTTCGCCCCCGGACCGACTAGAATTAGCCCTCGCATAAACCGATGTTGAAGTGATGATCTCCCAGTACGACCGCTTTGAACCCTGAGTGAAAAGGGAGTCTGCCTCACCACCAGCCCCTGAAATCCCCCCTTTATTTCCTGCCTGATCGATTCCCGGGAGTGAATTGATGTTGAACGTTAATGGGCCCAAGTACAAGCTCTGCGATGGCATGACGCGTCGCTCTGCTCTTCAGATTGGCGGACTCGCTCTCGGAGGTCTCTCCCTGCCGCAGATTTTGCAGGCGGAACAATCGCAGGGAATTCGCAACAACAAAAAAGGCGTGATCATGATCTTCCTGCCTGGTGGGCCTCCTCACCAGGATATGTGGGACATCAAGACCGACGCCCCCGCGGAGATTCGGGGTGAGTTCTCTCCGATCGATACCAACGTCCCCGGCATTCAGATCGGGGAGATGTTCCCCCGCATCGCTCAGATCGCCGATAAGTGTGCGTTCGTCCGTTCGATTGTCGGAGCGACCGGTTCGCATCACGCATTTCAATGCCTGACCGGCAACTCCGATCGTCAGCAGCCCCCCGGTGGCTGGCCTTCGATGGGCTCTGTGCTTTCGCACGTCTATGGCTCCCGCGATCCTGCCGTTCCGGCGTTCGTCGGGCTGTCTCCCAAGACGCGCCACGCTCCCTGGGGTGACCCGGGTCAGCCCGGTTTCCTGGGGGTTGCGCACGCTCCGTTTCAGCCTCATGGCGACGGCCGCGAAGACATGACGCTGAACGGCATTTCCGTCGATCGTCTCAGTGATCGCAAGAACGTGCTCGCCTCGCTCGATAACTTCCGTCGCACTGCCGATGCCAGCGGCATGATGGACGGCATGGATTCCTTCTCCGAGCAGGCCTTCGGCATTCTGACCTCAAGCAAACTGGCCGATGCACTGGACGTTGAAAAGGAACCGGTGCATATCCGCGATCGATACGGACGCGGCACGCCTCAACTGCAGTCAGACGGCGGTCCCAAGCTGCTCGATAACTTCCTTGTGGCCCGACGTCTGATTGAAGCTGGCGTTCGCTGCGTGTCGCTCTGCTTCAGTCGCTGGGACTGGCATGGCGGCAACTTCAAACGCGGCCGCGAAGATATGCCGATGCTCGATCAGGCTCTCAGCGCTCTGGTCGAAGATTTGGACCAGCGGGGCATGCTCGACGATATCAGCGTCGTCTGCTGGGGCGAATTCGGTCGCACCCCGAAGATCAACAGCAACGGCGGCCGCGACCATTGGCCGCGTGTCTCCTGTGCCTTCCTCGCTGGAGGCGGCATGCGAACCGGACAGGTCATCGGAGCAACGAACCGCCTCGGTGAGTACGCCACCGATCGCCCGGTGCACTTCCAGGAAGTCTTCGCGACCCTGTACCATCAGCTCGGCATCAATATCGACGAACTGACCCTCAACGATCTCCAGGGCCGCCCGCGATATCTGATCGACCACAATATCCACCGCCCCATGCGGGAACTGGTGTAGTTGCAGTGTGATCAAGCATCGGTTGCAATCGTAGGGTGCGTCCTGACGCACCCGTTCAACTGCATGAGTACAACGATTGGCGCACCGATGGCGGATGCCCGATGTTCGGTCATTCACCCTGCGTAGGTCCGCCTTTCCGTTGTCGGATCTTCGATCCGATGGTGCGTCAAGACGCACCCTACTGGCACTTTCACCGGATCGTTCCCATGTCGCTGATGCAGGATCTGTTGAACAGTCCGACAGGCGTGGGCCGGGTGGAGTGGATTGGCGTGAGTCCCGGGCGGCGGGAGCCGATTGCGGCGGTCGATGAAGTTCAGGTTCGGGAAAAGACCGGAATCGAAGGGGATCACCATGCCCGCTCCGGGCGTGGCAAACGGCAGGTCACGCTCATACAGGCCGAACATCTTCCGGCGATCGCTGCGTTCCTCGGACGGAAAATGATCGACCCCAAGCTGCTGCGCCGGAATATCGTCGTTTCGGGGCTGAATCTGCTGGCATTGAAAGATCGCGAATTCCGGATTGGCTCGGCTGTTCTCAAGGGCTCCGGGCCCTGTGCTCCCTGTTCCCGGATGGAAGAAACCCTCGGGCCGGGCGGTTACGCGGCGATGCGGGGGCATGGGGGAATTACCGCGACAGTCGAGCAGGAGGGTGTTGTCCGAATCTCCGATGAAGTCCGGGTTCTCGACGCCGAAGGGGCAATCTGAGTCTGCTTGACCCTTTTTGTCGCTGCAACCTATACTCCGCGTTTCCACTGACTGCGACGACAGGCTGCAGTACGCCTCTGCGCAGCGATTTTCCACCTCTGGCTTTGGCAACAGATCACCAGACAGACACCGTCGGCACCGATCGAAATGAAAAGCGAACATCGCCACGAACTGGCACAGAACGACCTGGAAGTAGCGCTCAACAAGTCGCGGATGAAGTTCCGCGAAATCGCCGAGGTCCATGGAAATCGGATTCTTCTCTGGCTGTCGGCTCTACTGCTCTTGATCGCCGCGGTGGTCTATGCCATGCGGACCAGTCAGGCCGCGAACGCCGATGGCTGGGCAGCTTTGATGGGCGCCCAAAACGCCGAAGAACTGGCCGGGATCGCCGAATCTTACGATGGCACGCCCATCGGCGATCTCGCTCAGCTGAAGAGCGCGGAGCAGTACCTGCAAACCGGCGTCCAGCTGATGTTTACCGATCGCGAAGCCGCCCTGACTGAACTCGACGAAGCCAAAACCATCTTCGAGAAGGTCCTGAACCAGTCGAGCACGCTGCCGATCGTTAAAGATCGCGCCCTGTTCGGACTGGCCTGCACTTTAGAAACGACTTCGAAGGGCGATTTCACCGAAGCGATCGCGGCCTATGAGAAACTGCTCAACGAGTCGCCGGAATCACCGTTCAAAGAGATTACCGAAGCTCGGTTGAAGGATTTGAAGCGTTCGAACGCGAAGCAGTTCTACGCCTGGTTCGCTGAGCAGAAGCCGAAGCCGCAGGATCTGGAACAGCCCAAAGACCTGCTGCCGCAGATGCCGGACATGCCCGCTCCTTCGGGAACCTCCAGCGACACTCCGGAAGGAACGAGCTCGGCGAATCCGACGCTGTCGGTCCCGGGGGCACCGGACTTCCCGCCTGTGATGGCGGCTCCGTCCGGAACATCGACCCCGGCCAAGGCTCCCGCGATGCCGACTCCGGAAGGCACAACCGCGACTCCGGCGGCCACGTCGGAAACGCCCGCCCCGGCAGGCACTTCCACGCCGGCGCCTGAAGCCACCTCTGATGGACAGTAACGACGACAAGACGTTTGCCGCGGAAGTGACCGACATCGATGTGGATCGACGGCTCGACCACTGGCTGAGCAGCCGGTTCCCCAAGTTCTCTCGTTCCCAGTGGCAGAAGCTGATTTCCACCGGTGGCGTGACCGTCAACGATCGGCAGGTGAAGCCCTCGTGGAAGCTGCGGCTCGGCGAACAGATCGCGGGCGGCTATCCGGAGCCTACGAGTACGGAACTGCCCCCCGCTCCGCAGATCTCGCTCGATATCCTCTATGAGGATGAACAGATCGTCGTCCTCAATAAACAGGCCGGTCTGATTGTTCATCCGGGGAAAGCCAACTACGGCGGCACGCTGGTCAACGCTCTCATTCACCACTTCGGCGAACTGAGCGGTTCGGGCGGTGCCCATCGGCCCGGAATCGTGCATCGGCTCGATCGCGATACGACGGGCGTCATCGTCGTTGCCAAGGACGATCAGTCACACGATCATATCGCGGCTCAGTTCCACGATCGGACGGTTGAGAAAGAATACCGGGCCGTCGTTTGGGGCAAGCTTGAATTCGATACCGACTTCATTGAGACGCACATTCGGGCCCATTCGAAGCATCGGGAAAAGATGGTCGTTTGCGGCCCCGATCCGGAAGCCCGACTCGCGCAGACTTTCTATGAGGTCCAGGAACGGTTTCGTGATTTCACCTATGTGAAGATGTTGCCTAAGACCGGCCGGACGCATCAGCTGCGTGTGCACATGCAGCATCTCGGACATGCGATCGTCGCGGACAGTCTCTATCGCGGGCATGCTGAAGTGCATCTGGCCGATCTGCTCGACTCCCGGGAGCATCTCTCCGAAAATCCCCGGCTCATCGCCCGCCAGGCATTGCACGCCCATCGGCTGCAGATCGATCACCCCCGGACCGGGGAACGGATGGAGTTTATTGCTCCGATTCCCGACGATATGGAGCGGCTCTTGGCCGCATTGCGAGAGCATCGCAGTGTGAGCTGAGTGCCGCCCATTGCAGAAGCTCTGCAATCCGGCATAATGGACGAACCCTGATGTCTCGCAACCGCGAATCAGGGGCGAAGACGAGATTTCACCTGACCACGTCGAGCAGTCATCCAGGAGCAGACACGGTGAGCGAACAACCCGCAGGGATCCACGAACCCGTTCCCGAACGTGAGGACACGCTGAAGGAATATCATCCGGCGATGTTCGCCAATCATCCCTTCTCATATATCGGGTTGGGAATTCTGCTCGTCGGCGGTGCGATTGGCAGCATCGCGTTTCTGGTGATGGGCAATCCCGGAGCCGCTCTCGGCTGCTTTGTCGCGTTTATCTTCGGCGGCGTGTCATTCGCGTGGTGGAAGCTCAATGTCCACTTTAAAGTGCTCACCGTGACGGAAAAGAGAACTCTGTACCGGCAGGGGATACTCTCGAAGCGAACCAACGAAGTGCAGCACGACGACGTCCGCAACATCCAGATGGACCAGTCGTTCTTTCAGCGAATTCTCGGCGTGGGCGACCTGGCCATCTCCAGTTCCGGTCAGGACGATATGGAAATCCAGATCAAGGGCATCGAATCGGCCCAGGAAATCGTCGACCTCATCCGCCGCTACCAGTAATCAGCGGTGTTTCCAGATTAGGATTCTGGGTGCCATGCCCACGCTCGCGTGGGCATGTTGCTTTCGCGCCCGGTTCGCACAGAGACTCCTCTCTGTGTTGCCACGTAACGAGCGGCTGGGAAAAGACGCGCGGGTTAACGTTCGACGCATCAATCAGATGCTGCGCTGCCGAGATGGGACAGCAACTCAAGCAAGGTCGATCGTGGCGAGACAGCACCCGATCGGAGACAAGCCTCCCGTTGCTGCGCAATCCAGGGATAGATCCCTGCGACATTCTTGCGTCTTATTCCCAGTTCAGACCAACAGGCTGGGATAGCCGCAGGGTATCCCAGCACCGGGTTGTCGTTCCAGCTCGCGTCCCGAACACTACGGGAGTTGAGTGGCTCCCATCAGAAAGCGGTCGCATTCGCGGGCGGCTTCCCGGCCTTCGTTGATGGCCCAGACGATCAGGCTCTGCCCACGGCGGCAGTCGCCGGCAGCGAAGACGCCTTCGACATTCGTCGTGTATTTGCCGTACTCGGCCTGATAGTTGGAGCGATTGTCGGTTTCGACACCCAGCTGTTGGGCGACCGTCTGTTCCGGGCCCCGGAAACCGAGAGCCAGGAAGACCAGATCAGCCGGCCATTCCTTTTCGGTGCCTTCGATCGGAGTGAATGGGGCTCCGCTCTTGGCCGGGCGGCTCCAGTCGAGCTGGACGGTCTTCACGCCCCGCAGGTTGCCGTTGCCGTCGTCGAGGAATTCCACGGTCTGGATGGCATACTCGCGCGGATCGTTCTGCAGTGTCTTGTTCGCATTCGCTGAGTAATCGAAGACGGCAGCAGCTTCCTTATGACCGTAGTCGACACGATGAATTCGGGGCCACTGAGGCCACGGATTGTTAGGAGCGCGTTCGTTCGGCGACTGCGGAACAATCTCGAAGTTCACCAGGCTCTTACAGCCATGACGCAGACTCGTACCGAGACAGTCGTTCCCGGTATCGCCCCCACCAATGACGATCACATCTTTGTCTTTGGCAGAGATGTAATTGCCGTCTTCGAGGTTCGAGTCGAGCAGGCTTTTGGTGTTCGCGTGCAGGAACTCCATGGCATGATGAATGCCCTTGAGCTGACGCCCCGGCGTGTTGGCGAAGAAGTCGTTCGGCACGGTTGAACCAGTTGCCAGAACCACGGCGTCGAACTTGCCACGAAGTTCATCGGCGGAGATGTCTTTGCCAATCTCGGTATTCGTCTTGAAGGTGATTCCTTCTTCCTTGAGCAGATTGATCCGGCGTTCGACGATCGGCTTTTCCAGCTTCATGTTGGGAATGCCGTACATCAGGAGTCCGCCGATGCGGTCCGACCGTTCGTAAACGGTGACCTCATGGCCGGCCTGATTGAGCTGGTCGGCAGCCGCCAGACCGGCGGGACCCGAACCGATGATGGCCACGGTCTTGCCAGTCCGCTGCTTCGGAATCCGCGGCTTGACCCAGCCTTCTTCGAACCCGCGATCGATGATCGAACGTTCGATATTCTTAATGGTCACGGGCGGTTCGTTGATGCCGAGCACGCAGGAACCTTCACACGGAGCCGGGCAGACCCGTCCGGTGAATTCCGGGAAGTTGTTCGTCTTGTGCAGACGGTCCAGAGCTTCGTGCCACTGATCGTGATAGACCAGATCGTTCCATTCGGGGATCAGGTTGTTCACGGGGCATCCGGCCGCCATGTTGGCGATCAGACCGCCGGTATGGCAGAAGGGAACGCCGCAGTCCATACAGCGGGCGCCCTGGTTTTTCAGCTCGACGACCGGGAGTTGCGGGGCAAATTCCTGCCAGTCCTTGAGGCGGGTGAGGGGATCCCGCTCCGACGGCGTCTTGCGGGCGATTTCTTTAAATCCGGTTGGCTTACCCATCGTTCTGTATTGCGCTTTCGGTCAGATAAAACTGTGAGTGGTTCCTGCAGATCGGGATGGTGGCTGCGGCAGCCGATCCGCCGCAGCTCGTATTCGGGAACGGGCGGCCTTAAACGGCGGCCGGTTCCTCGTCCATCTCTTCCTTGGCCAGTTCAGCCAGGGCCCGCTTGTAATCCACAGGCATGACCTTGACGAAGTTCTTCCAGTTATTGTCCCAGTCGGACAGGATCTCAGCTGCCGAGCAGGAGCCCGTGTACTGCTGATGGTTCTCGATCAGCTGACGGATCTCAGCCGCTTCTTCCTGCGATTCGATCGTTTCCAGTTCCACCAGCTCCAAGTTGCAGTTCGGACGGAACACTTCGACCGGCTGGTAGACATAGGCGATCCCACCGGACATTCCGGCTGCGAAGTTGCGTCCGGTCTGACCCAGAACGATGACCTTACCACCTGTCATGTACTCACAACCGTGATCGCCGACTCCTTCGACCACTGCGGTGGCTCCGGAGTTCCGCACGGCGAAACGCTCGGCAGCAACTCCACGCAGGTAGAGTTCGCCGGAGGTGGCTCCGTACAGGCAGACGTTGCCGGCAATGATGTTCTGAGCCGGGTTGAACTCCGACTCTTCCGGCGGATAGACAATGATCTTGCCGCCACAGAGTCCCTTGCCGACGTAATCGTTGGCGTCGCCTTCGACTTCGATCGTGATCCCGCGAGTCATCCAGGCACCCAGAGACTGACCGGCAGACCCGAGGCATTTGATGCGGATCGTGTCTTCCGGCAGACCGTTCGGTCCCCACTTCTTGGAGACTTCGTGGCTCAGCGTGGTGCCGAAGGCGCGGTCGATGTTCTGGATGTTCATCTGCAGATCGACCGGTTCGCCGTGCTGAATGGCCGGCTGGCACATTGGAATCAGAGTCGTCTGATCGAGCACTCTTTCGAGTTCGTGATTCTGGTCCCGGGTGCAGTAAGTGCCGGCATTTGGATACGGCGACTTCGGCAGAGCGAGCACGGAGGACAGGTCGAGGTGACGAGCCTTCCAGTGATCGATCTCGCTGTTGAATTCCAGATTGTCGCTGCGGCCGCACATCTCTTCGATGGTGCGGAAGCCGCATTGAGCCATGTAGTTCCGACAGTCTTCGGCCACCATGAACAGGTAGTTGACGACATGGTCCGGCATCCCGGCGAACTTGGCCCGCAGTTCCGGATCCTGAGTCGCGATCCCGACCGGGCAGGTATTCAGGTGACACTTCCGCATCATGATGCAGCCGACGGCGATCAGCGGTGCGGTGGCGAATCCGAATTCCTCGGCTCCCAGCATACAGGCGATGGCGACGTCGCGTCCGGTTCGCAGCTGACCATCGGTCTGCAGGCGAATTCGGCTGCGGAGGTCGTTCATGACCAGCGTCTTGTGGGTTTCGGCCAGACCGAGTTCCCAAGGCAGACCGGCATGCTTGATACTCGTCAGCGGAGATGCCCCGGTTCCGCCGTTATCCCCGGAGATGAGGATGTTGTCGGCGTGACCCTTGGCGACCCCCGTGGCGATCGTACCGACCCCGACTTCGGAAACCAGCTTCACGCTGATGCGCGAGGACGGGTTCGAATTCTTCAGGTCGAAGATCAGCTGAGCGAGGTCTTCGATCGAGTAAATATCGTGGTGCGGCGGAGGGCTGATCAGGCCGACGCCCGGAGTCGAGTGCCGGGTGGCGGCGATGATCTTGTTGACCTTCTTACCGGGCAGTTCGCCCCCTTCACCTGGCTTGGCTCCCTGCGAGATCTTGATCTGCAGTTCGTCGGCATTGGTGAGGTACCAGCTGGTGACGCCGAAGCGACCCGAGGCGATCTGCTTAATGGCGGATCGCTTGGAATCCCCGTTCGGCATCGGCTCGAAGCGGCTGTAATCCTCGCCCCCTTCGCCGGTGTTACTCTTACCTTTCAGACGGTTCATGGCGATGGCGAGCGTTTCGTGCGATTCGGCCGAGATCGAGCCGTAGCTCATGGCCCCGGTGCAGAATCGCTTGACGATCTCGCTGGCAGGTTCGACTTCGCTGAGCGGAATCGGCTTGCCTTCCTTGATCTTGAGCAGTCCACGCAGGTGGCAATTCCGCGTTGCTTCTTCATCGGAGAGTTTGGCGAACTCGAAGTAGGCTTCGCGGCTGCCAGTGCGGGCCGCTTCCTGCAGCTTGGAAATTGTGTACGGGTTCCAGGCGTGCTTTTCCCCAGCGGCTCGCCATGCGAACAGGCCCTGGTTCGGCAGCACGGGAAGCTTGTTCTCGTCCCGTTCCGGATACCCGATGGCGTGACGACGCAGGTTCTCTTCGGCCAGAATATCGAGGGTGACCCCTTTGATCCGGCTGGCGGTCCCAACGAAGCAGCGATCGACAACGTCGCTGTTAAGGCCGACCGCTTCGAAGATCTGAGCACCCTTGTAGCTGGCCAGCGTCGAGATCCCCATCTTGGCGAAGACCTTGAGCATCCCCTTGGCGACTGCCTTACGGAGTGCTTTGACGATGGTGACTTCGTCCCAGTCGCCAACCAGATCGCCATCCCGGAGAGCTTTCTGCACGGCAGCAAACGCCATGTACGGGTTGACGGCATCGGCTCCGTAACCGGTCAGCAGGCAGAAGTGGTGCACTTCGCGAGCTTCGCCCGATTCGACCACAATGCCCAGACGGGTGCGGAGTTCGTGCTTGACCAGATGATGGTGCACGGCTCCGGTGGCCATCAGCGAGCTCATCGCGACGCGATCAGCCGAGAGGGCCCGGTCGGACAGAATGATGATCGAGTAGTTCTCATTGATGGCATCGACGGCTTCCTGACAGATGCGATCGAGAGCCGCCTTCATCCCGGCAGCGCCTTCGCTGCGGGGATAAGTGATGTCGATGACCTTCGTCTTCCAGTGACGGTAATCGAGATGCTTCAGGGCGGAGAGTTCGCCGTTCGTCAGAATCGGATGCGGCACGGCGAGACGGTGGCAATGCTCCGGAGTGGAGTCGAGCAGGTTGCCTTCCGGACCAATGAAGCATTCGAGCGACATGATGACTTCTTCCCGGATCGAATCGATGGCCGGGTTCGTCACCTGAGCAAACAGCTGCTTGAAGTAATCGTAGAGCATGCGTGGCTTGTCGCTCAGACAGGCCAGCGCAGTGTCGTCGCCCATGGAGCCGACTGGGTCGCGCTTCTGACGCAGCATCGGCAGCAGCATGAAGTTCAGCGTTTCGGTGGTGTAACCGAAAGCCTGCAACTTGCGGAGCAGATCGTCTTCGTCTTCGGCATCCTGCGGGATATCGGCATGCGGCAGTTCGCCGAGCGTGATCCGTTGATCTTCCAGCCACTGCTGATACGGACGCTTGGTGGCGATCTCGCTCTTCACCTCTTCATCGCCGATGATGCGGCCCTGTTCGAAGTCGACCAGAAACATCTTGCCAGGCTGCAGACGCCCCTTGCTCTTCACGTTGTCCGGTTCGACTTCGACCACACCGACTTCGCTGGCCATGATGACCTTGTCATCTTTGGTCACGTAGTAACGGCTCGGACGCAGTCCGTTCCGGTCGAGCACGGCTCCGATGTAGTGGCCGTCGGTGAAGGAGATCGAAGCTGGCCCGTCCCACGGTTCCTGCAGAGCGGAGTGGTATTCGTAGAAAGCCCGCTTCTCTTCCGACATCGAATGATGGTTCTGCCAGGCTTCCGGAATCATCATCATGACCGCTTCGGGCAGGGAACGACCGGCCTGCAGCAGCAGTTCGAGAGCGTTATCGAACGATCCGGAGTCGGAGCAGTGCGATTCGATAATTGGAAACAGGTTCTGCAGTTCATCGCCGAACCGTTCGCTCTGCATCATCCCCTGGCGGGCGAAGATCCAGTTCTTGTTCCCGCGAAGCGTGTTGATTTCACCGTTATGAGCCATATAGCGACATGGCTGTGCGCGGTCCCAGCTCGGCAGGGTATTGGTCGAGAACCGGGAGTGGACCATGGCCAGATGCGTTTTGTAGTTCGGATCCTGCAGATCCTTGAAGAACGGCATCAGCTGGAAACTGGTCAGCATCCCCTTGTAGATGATGATCGAGGAGGAGAGTGAACAGGAGTAGAACAGCAGGGCTTCCGGATGTTCTTCCGGCACGCGCAGCTTGTGGCTGGCCCGCTTGCGGATCAGGAACAACTTGCGATCGAACTCAGCCTGTTCGACACCATCGCCGGCTTCGACGATGAGCATTTCCATTGTCGGCATGCACGCACGGGCGGTCGGACCGACGTCAGCGGTATCCGGATCGGTCGGCAGATCGCGCCAGCCGACCAGCTTCTGGCCGTAGTCTTCAATCAGATCGTTGACGACGGTCTTGCAGTGCTCGCGACGCTGTTCGTCGTTCGGCAGGAAGATCACGCCGGCGGCATAACGGCCTGCTTCAGGGAGGTCGCGATTGAATTCCTTCTTGACGACATCGCGAAGGAAGCTGTCGGGCAGACCGGTCAGCATCCCGGCTCCGTCGCCGGTATTCTCTTCGCAGCCGCAGGCCCCACGGTGATCCATGTGCCGCAGCAGACGATCGGCATCGTCCACGAGCTGGTGCGAACGCTCCCCTTTGATGTTCGCCACGAAGCCCACGCCGCAGTTTTCATGCTCGTAGTCCGGCGAATACATATCGAAGGCTGGTGGATAGCTGTCTCGGCGAAACGGCCATTCATGAGAGTGTTGCATGTCGGTCATCTTCATCGTTCCAGGTAAATAAAGTGATCCCGTCGACTGGAAGCCAGTTCGAAATCCAGCTGGGTGGTCGGGACCGTCGGTGTCGATAGTTTTAGGTCGTTGCGACCGGTGATCTGCCCCGGCGTCCTGCCAGGGAGGGTGATGCCGCGATGGCATCGAATTTCTGCTGCCTGCTGCGATTCAGCCGGATGTTGAACTCAGTTCCGCGCAGCTCTCGCTCAATAACACGTCGACAAATTTCCGTGTGGCCAGCGATAATTCCCGGCCTTTGCGGTGAATCATGCCCATGGGCCGAACCCAGGACGTGCCTTCGACCTGCAGGGCCTTCATTCGGCCTCGCAGACATTCGTCTCGAACCGTCGGTTCGGGAAGCAGAGCGATGCCCGTTCCCGATTCGACATCCCGTTTGACGTATTCAATGTTGTCAAATTCGTGGACCGTATCGACGCTTACGCCCACTTCGCGGAACCAGCGATCAATCGCCTTGCGGATGTAAAGATTGGGTTTGAATCCGACGAAGCGGACCCCATCCAGTTCCTGGACAGCAAGAGTCTCCCGGTCGAACCAGGCATGATTGCGTCCCACGACAACGACCATGGGCTGGTCCTGCCAATGAACGCACTCGAACAGACCTTTAGATTTTGGAAAGGAGACCAGACCCAGATCGTCCTGTTCCTGACCGACCCGTCTGTAGACCTCATCAGGATGCACGAAATCAATCGAGACTTCAACTTCGGGGTACTCCCGCTGAAAGCGTTCGATGGTTTCATTGATCTGAATCAGGCCGACCGAATAAATCGCCACGACCCGAATGCGGCCCACAACGCGGTTTTCCATCTCACGCACACGATCTTCGACTTCGCGAAAACTGTGCAACAGATCCCGGCAGCCTTCGAAATAAATCGCACCGGCGGTCGTCAGCTCGAACGGACGTTTCGAGCGGTCGATGAGCTGCATCCCCAATCGCTTTTCCAGCTGCTGAATCGCCTGACTCACGGCGGACTGAGAGACCTTCTGATGCTCGGCTGCGCGCGAAAAACTGCGCAATTCCACCGCATCGCAGAACATTTCGACATTACGAAGATGCATGAGAAGGTCGCCGTCGGTCGTTGTATCAGTGGTTCTTATTGAGTGTGCAGTTCAGTATCACAAAAATTGCTTGAGCGATTATCCCGATCTGCTTCGGGTTGTCAACCAGAAGGTTCCAAGAATCTGATCGAAGCCCGAGTGTAGAATTAGCAATGCTTATCCTCGGTGTTCTGGGGAATCTTCGTCGCCGACACAAAGGTCGAGTACTGTTTTTGTGTGCACTTTTGTGGAGGTCAGGCACAGGCCCGCCCGCGCGTCCTTCAGCCTTCATGGGCAGGCTCGGAGGCCTCACCCCGTATTCATTGAAATAGCGACGCAGGCAGCGTATGATCTGCCCATGAACCAGAAAAAAGACTCAGAAAATTCCGATCAGAAATCTTCCTGGAAGGCCCTTGCAGGAAGTCTTTTTGGCATCCACTTCGACGATCAGACCGATCTCCAGGATCTGGATATCGATTCTGTTGCGGAAGTTGTTGAACAAATGAACGCTGTTGGTTCGGCCGATGCCGGTGCCGAGGCTCGCTCCGAAACCAAAGCTGCGTCTGAAGAGCCAGACCTGTCGTTCGATGAAGAGGACGACGAACCGGCCGCTCCGAAACGTGCCGAGAAGAAGCCGACTCGAGCTGAGAAATCCAAGTCCGAGTCGCGTGCTTCGAAAAAACGTCCAGAGAAGACAGAATCCGACGCCCGCACGGCCTCGATCCGCGAGTCGTTTGATGATGAAGACCCATTCGGCTTCGGTATCATCGGTCAGGACGAACTTGACGAATCGGCCACCGAAGACATCGACCTCTACAATGAGAATGCGCGTCAGCAGGCCGCTGAAGCTGATGACGATGAAGAAGACGTTGCCGATGAGGTCAGCTTCGAAGAAGACGATGAAGTCACTGCCGAAGCGGATGACGATGATGAGGACGACTTCGGCGATCTGAGTTTCGACTTCGACGACGACGATGAAGAGGACGAAAAGCCCGCCTCGCGACCCGCGGCTGCCAAGGCAGAACCGAAGCGGATTCGCCGTAAGAGCCGTTCCGAGCAGAAAGCGGACGCCGCTGAGTCTTCGGACGATGCTTCGGAGGAAAAACCGTCACGCCGTTCCGGCAAAGCAGCCGGAGCAACCGACGAAGGGGACGACTTTTGGGACGCCCTCGACGACTGGGACTGGCACGCCGACAAAAAGGGTGGTGGTCGCCGTCGGCGTAAAGAAGAGGTCGCCCTTGACGACTCGGACGATTCCGATGACTCGGATGATGATGACAATGTGAAAGCCGACTCGTCGGAGACGGAAGAAAAGGAACGTCCAACGCGTCGCCGTCGGCGTCGCCGCCGCCGTGGAGGACGTTCTCAGGAGCAGACCGCCAGCTCGGATCGGGACGAGCAGGGCAAGTCTGGCTCGGCTAAAGAGGAGGAGATCGATCCGGAACTGATCGATGAACTCTGGAATGCCGATGACGATGACGTCACGCCGAAGCGGAAAGCCCGAGCCGTCGAAGCCAGCGAAGATGAGTCCGACGACGAAGACGATGTGCGTCCCGCTGCAGAGGAAAAACGGCCATCCCGCCGTCGCTCCCGCCGCGGACGAGGCCGTGATCGTGATCGTGATTCCTCGGACTCCGCTCGAGCGGAGAAAGAAGAAGCACAGACGCCGGCTTCGGAATCGTCCCGAGCCGATTCGTCGGATGATGATACCGAAACGATCGAAACAGGCCCGCCGGCTCCGCAGTACAAGAATGTTCCGACCTGGGGCGAGGCGATCAATATGATCGTTCGCCGCCGCAGTGGAGATTCGTCCGACCGCGGAGGCCGTAATGAAGGCAGCCGTGGCGGAGACCGACGCGGTTCACGTGGCGGACGTCGGCGACCCCGCAGTCGCGGCGAACAGTAAACGGGACGCGCGGAACTGATCCGCCGTCCGGCGCACGTTCCGCACATTCTCCCGGGGATCCGACGCACCCATTGAGCGATCAGTGTTATGGCCCAGTCTGCATCCGGATCCCTCGACGCCTCCTATGATTTTGCGGTTGGCGTCACACGCCGGGCAGGCAGCAACTTTCATCTGGCGTTCCGCACGCTACCGCGCCCGCTCTATCGCGCCATGTGCGTGATCTACGCCTACATGCGGATCTCCGATGATCTGGTCGACGGCTGCGATGCCGATTCCGACAGTCCACGCGAAGCACTGGCGATATGGAAAGCCGCCGTCGAACAGCTGCCCGAACCAGCCGATTATCCGCTTTTCCCGGCTCTCAGCGATGTGATGACCCGCTACGGCATTGAGCGGGACTGGCTGCTGCAGGTGCTGGTCGGGATGGAACGCGATCTCGACTGGCGGGAGTTCCCCGACTTCGGCAGTCTCAGCGAGTACTGCGATCAGGTCGCCGGCATGTCGGGGCTTTGTTGTCAGGCCCTCTGGGGAGCCGATCTCTCCCGGACTCGCGAGCTGGCTCTCACCTGCGGTCGAGCCTTTCAGATGACCAACATCCTTCGCGATCTGACGGAAGATTCGCGTCGGGGGCGATGCTATCTGCCACTCGATGAGCGAGTCCACTACGGTTGTCCCGAGCAGATGGTCGAGAATGGAAGCTTCGTTCCGGCCTGGAAGAAACTGATCCGCTTTCAGCTCGAACGAACCAATGCCTTCTATGCCGAGGCGCGAGAGTTGGACGATCTGCTGTCCGGTCCGGGCCGTCGAATGTTCCGCATCATGTTCGCCACCTATCATGGCCTGCTCGAACAGATTACTGGCGACCCGGATGCCCTGGCGACCCGTCGCGTGCGGCTGACGAAATCTCAGAAACTCACGATCCTGCTCATGGCGCCGCATCGTTCGCTGGCATCGAGATTCCGTCGCCTCGATTCGATCCCGCTTCCGATGGGGCCGTCTGACGCTCCGCTGGCCCGCCGCTGATTCCATAAAGAAAGCCCCGGACTCTGCAGGAGAGACCGGGGCTTTTGATTTCCGTCTGTTACGGGAGTCGCGGCTTACCACTCAGCACTGAACTTGCCGGCTGTTCGCGGCACGGTCGGCAAAGTGCGGTAGCCTTCGCTGTTGGCCTGGAAGTACGGATCTTTCTGCGGGATCGGCATCCATGGCGTGAATTTCGACTGCTGATCGATATCAGCCGGGGTTGGCACGAGGTTGTTCGGATCGTAAGTCGAGTCCATGTTCGGTACCGACGGGACAGTCAGCGTTGGCTGCGATGGAGCCATCATCGGCGACATCGACGGGCCGATCATCGGGTTCGGCGAGATCGTATTGCCGAAGCCGCCGTAAGCACCGCCGCCGTACGGATTCATATCGGTGCAGGGATCGTTGCAGATTGGAGCCGGAGCGTAGTTCAGGCACTGGTACGGCTCCCAGACGCAGGACACGCGACGACGGGGCACCATCGTTTGCGTCGGCACCATCTGGCGACGAACCACGGTTCGACATTCGGTCTGAGGGACCATCATCACGACGCGACGATAGGTGGTAACCGGAATCTGTTCGCAGTAGGTCTGCTGGCGATACACGGTCTGGGGGCACATCTCCCAGTTGACCACGCGGCGGGGACGAAGACGGGTCGTCACCTGCGGGCAAACCGGAGGCGGACAGACCGGCGGGGGCGCACAATTGATTTGCGGAGGAGCGGCACAGCTTGGAGCAGAGGGAATCATTCCCGTGCAGCCGCAATCGTAACCGCGACAACGGCGGCAGAAGAGTCTCGGGAACAACCGCGGGCGGCAGTTCCAGGCTCCGTTGCAGCCGCCGCAGGCTCGTGCGACGTACGGATTGATCTGGGCGACAGCCTGAGTCTGTTCCAGGCCAACGGCAGATGCCGCAAGGCATAACGTAAGGATGACGGGCCAGCGCATAACGGGCACTCCTGAGGTAGGCAATTGTTCGGAGGGAGTTGGTGATGGGAGCGAATCAAGAACCAGGATCGGTTCAGGGGGGATGTCCTCGGGTGCAGGGAGCACCTTCCGCAGACAGGAGATTCGCCGGATCGGAAATGGAGAACTCGCAGGGGGCGAGTCTTGAGACGATTTTTGGAGATATCTAAGATTTGATCAAGATCTTCTCGGCAGCCGCATTTTTGCCTCGAAATTTTGTCACTCTGACAAAATCCGATGCAGTCCGATGGCTCCCACAGCCGAGAGTCTGCCCCGTTTCCCCGTCGATTATCCAGTGAAGATGCCCTGCTTAACTCATGACTGACGAACAACTTCCCCACGACGACGCCTCCCTCGCCCGGGTGATTCTGGAGAGCTATCAGGACGTTTTGAACTACACGGCTCCCGAACGAACCATCCACGAACTGCGGGAAGATTTCCTGAAACGCCGCGGCCAGAATGCCCTCAACGATTTCACAACCGGGCTGAGATTTCTGCTCGAACGCCGCTACATCCGCCGCCTGAACGACGAACGCCTTGAGCTTACCCCCGAAGGCCGCGAATGGATGGAGCAGGGGCGTTAGGCGTTAGGCGTTAGGCTGGGATAGCGAAGCGTATCCGAGCAAATGCGGGTGAGCTGTTTCGAAAACTGTTGCCTCAAATCATGGGCGTACGTCTGCGAAGCTCATCTCCGATCGTCTGTAAACCGAGCCGGGATCCACTTTGCGATCCCGGCCTGCGGCTGGATCTACGCCGAGATGATCAGATCCGGATCGGACTGGAAGCGGCGGGGAATTTCCGCACAGACGCGGATGAGCACGGGCTCGCCTTCAACAATGCCTTCGAACAGCAGGTGCGGTCCGACTTCGTTTTCGCCGGTCATCGGCATCGCGACCCAGTCGAGATGGTGCAGTTCTTCGAACAGCGGCAGCGCCTGCTGGATGTCGAAGGAGAAAGCCGCCGGAGACAGCGAGTCCTGCTGCCGGCGTTGATCTTTCACGCGACGCATCGAGGGAAACAGGGCGACTTCCCAGGCTCCCTGTTCCTGATGGTAATGGCACCCCAGTGGGGTCGGCAGTTCGTGAGGGAAGATGCTGTACGAGAGCTGATGTACAAAGTTCTCGATCCAGCTTGGGGGAAAAGCCATATCGTTACCGTTTTCGAAAAAATGTCCGGGCCACGCGTCGCAGCAGTTTCTCGTGCAGACTCGTCTGACCTTGGATGCGGTGGGTGTTGCGTTTTGGCAACATCCTGAGCATGTGAAAACGGAAGGTACGACTCAAGAAGGAATGCCAAACTCTATTCGATTCACGCCATCATTTGTGAATGGAGTTCAGGTTGTGGGGGTTATGCACTTTACGGCGTCCGGAGAATGTTTTCCCGCCGGGAACTCTGAAACGCGTCCGGTTTGCCTCAAGCCGAAGAATTGAGCCGAATCGCCGGAGGAACCCCTTGCAAAGGAGCCAAAAGCGTAGTGAAGGGATGGCCCAGACGCGTGCGTCTGGGGGACGAAGTCACAGGAAGAAGCTGTTCATCGTCCGAGCAACAAACCTGTTGTTCTGTCAAAGTCGAGACGTCTGTCTCAAGAGCGTCGGTCACCGGCCTCTTGTGGCGTTGCCACTCAGACGCACGCGTCTGAGTCATCCGTGATCCTGCTTAACGGAGCGATCGACGCGTTAAGACAGGCCTCTTGTTGCTCTGCAACACAAAGATAAATCTCTGTGCCCTCCCGAGGCTTGTCGCTTGATCACTTCTTGCCCAGGGCCCGCTGCTGGCGGAAGAAGGCCTGCAATAACTGCTTGGATTCTTCGGCCAGGACGCCGCCGAGGACTCCGGCCCGGTGGTTCAGGCGGGCATCGTCGGTGATGGAGTAGAGCGAATGGCAGGCGCCCGCTTTGGGGTCGCTGGCCCCGTAAATCACGGTCGGAATTCGTGCTTGCACGATGCCGCCGGCACACATGGGGCAGGGTTCGAGGGTGACGTAGAGCATGCAGTGTTCGAGCCGCCAGTCGCCGAGGGCTTCCGCCGCCTGGGTCATGGCGATCATCTCGGCATGAGCGGTCGGATCGCGAAGTGTCTCCCGCTGATTGTGAGCCGAGCCGATGATTTCGCCCTCGTAAACGATCACCGCTCCGATGGGAACTTCCTGTTCTTCGAACGCCGCTTCGGCTTCGGAAAGGGCCTGCCGCATGTAATGTTCGTGGATCTGCAGGGGATTCAGGGGGGTATCGATCATCTCTTTTCTCCAGTCCGCAGTTCACGAAGAACCGGATCGGTCTCTCTCCGTTCAGTCCGAAATCGCATTCAGTAATTGAAAATCAGCCTAAGATTCGATTAACATTCATCGATATGTCGACTCTGCAGTCGGTTCCATGTCCTCGGGGTGCGGTCTCCCGCGAGGATGTCCCCAGCGAATCGGCTTCTTTCCACCTACCTGACTGGGATTCTCATAATGACTCAACTGACGCGACGCGGCTTTGTTCAGTCCTCACTCGCAGCCGTCGGAGCCGGGGTTTTCGCCGCTCCTCAGATTGCTCGAGCCAAGTCTCCGAACGAAAAACTGGCCGTCGTTGTGGTCGGAGCCGGCGGACGAGGCAGCTCGCACGTCTCGGCATTCCTGAACGACCAGCGTACCGAAATCACCTACATTGTCGACGCTGACGAAAAGAACGGCCAGTCAAAATGTGATTCCGTCGAGAAGAAGCAGGGCTTCCGTCCGAAGTTCGTCCGCGACATGCGGGAAGCCTTCGACGACAAGAGTGTCGACATCGTTTCGACCGCCACGCCGAACCACTGGCATGCCCTCTGCGGCATCTGGGCGATGCAGGCCGGCAAAGACGCCTACGTTGAAAAACCCGTCTGTCAGACGATTCAGGAAGGTCGTGCCCTCATCACGGCTGCCCGCAAGTACAACAAGATGTGTCAGGTCGGAACGCAGTGCCGGTCCAGCAAGGCTGTGATGGCCGCTGTCGACTTCATCAACGAGGGTGGAGTCGGGGATGTGAAGTTCGCTCGCGGCCTCTGCTACAAACGGCGGAAGTCGATCGGTGCTCTGGGCGATTACAAGGTGCCCGAGAGCTGCGACTTCAGTCTCTGGAGTGGACCCGCCACTTACACCGATCCGAAAGTGACCCGTCCCAAGTTCCATTACGACTGGCACTGGCAGCGTCATTACGGCAACGGCGACCTCGGCAACCAGGGGCCTCACCAGACCGACATCGCCCGCTGGGGACTGGGACTCGATCGTCACCCCAACAAGATCATCAGCTACGGCGGACGTCTCGGTTACAAAGCCGAACGGAACGACCCGAACTACGTCGATGCCGGCGATACGCCGAACACGATCGTCTCGCTGTACGATTACGGCGACAAGTTCATCACGTTCGAAACGCGCGGTCTGTCGGTCGACAAGAGCCAGGACGAAGAGCTCAACAAGCTGTTCCAGAGCGACTCCGGCAATAAAATCGGCGTGGTCTGGTACGGCAGCGATGGCTACGTCGTTCAGCTCTCCTACAATCACTGCATCGCCTACAACAAGGACTTTGAAGTGATCAAGGAGTTCAAGGGGGGCGACGATCACTTCGGCAACTTCATCGACGCCTGCGTCAGCCGCAACATGAAGGACTTGAACGCCGATGTCGAAGTCGGACACCTGTCGGCGGCCATGAGCCACCTGGGCAATATCTCCTACTACGTTGGCGAAGAGAACAAAGTCTCTGTCGATTCGCTGCGTTCGGAACTGTCCCGCATCGAAAGCCTGGACGACAACGTCGCCACGCTCGACCGCACGGTGAAGCACCTGCAGGACAACGGCGTCGATCTCGAGAAGTACCCGCTGTCTCTCGGACCGTACCTCGAGTTCGATCCGCAGCAGGAAGTCTTCAAGAACAACGAAGCCGCCAACGAGCAGCTCCGCCGCGAATACCGCTCGGAATTCACCTGCCCCACGGCAGAAAACGTCTAAGCGATTCTCAGCGAATGAACCAAAGCCTCATGTCACGAAAGTGGCATGAGGCTTTTTCAATGGGGATGGCACAGAGATTCATCTCTGTATTGCAAGGGATGCGGGATCTTTGGGGCGGAGCATTTTCAATGAACGAACTTGGGGGAACTCTGTCAGTAAGTTCCCTCGCCCCCGTGGGGGAGAGGGTTAGGGTGAGGGGGAAATGCGGGTGCCATGCTCCACGGGCTGTTGCTTCTTAAATCTATGGATCATCGCTGGTTGACTGCCCCCTCATCCGCCCTTCGGGTCTTCTGCTTCAGGCAGAGTTATCAAAGCCGGTCCCCCTGAAGGGGGCGAAGGGACAAGAGTCGCCTGAGTACTAGCGACGGATCGTTCTGATCGACGGCAAATGAAATGTCGATTACGTACAGGCAGGAATGTCTATGCCACCCATGCGGGAGCCTGCGCTACATTTGGCGAGATCTCCTCGAAGCGACCGCTATCGTTCCGGCGCGAGCAGCGTGAAGGTGCAGGTCGCGAGGAGATCGATCGTATTCTCACCGGCGTCCTGGTCTTCCACCGTGTAGTAAATGCGGGCGTTGTAGTCTCCCGGTGAATAGACATGACCGCTCGCGAAGGTTTTGTTATCAATGATCCGGTCTTCGGTAATCGCGCCGCAGCGCCATTCGAGCTGGAAGTCCATGCCTTCGACGTCCCACGGCTCGTCGATCTTGAATCGCTCTGCGGGACGAAGCGCGACCCACAGCTGCGAAATCCCTCCTGGCGGGAGTTTGCTCATAACCGGTGACACGTGTCCGGTGAAATGCAGCTCTTCGCCGATACGAATTTCATGATGCTGGCCGGCGAGTGTTTTACCGTTGATCAGCAGAGACCAGTCTTCAACCCGTTCCGTGTTGGTATCCGCGGGGCGCTTGTCAAGAAGCGATAGAGGACCATGGTCGAACTTGTCTTCCGCCGTACGCAGTCTGTACCAGTCCCATGCCAGCAGCAGGAGGATCGCAGCAACGACCAGCGCGGTCCACTTCCTGAAAGACTTGCTCATCCTCATTCGTCGAGACCGATCGTCTCGCCTCCGCTGCGTGTTCCGATCGCCCACCAGACGTCGCGGCTGATGGTTTCGGAGACGAACCGCACAGATCCATCCGCCATGGCCAGATTCACGCCACCGCGGTGCAGACTGCTGCTGGTGACCGGATAATCGAGATAAGGATCAAACGGGCGGCCGTTCGTGCACGTGTGCTGATTCGGCGGCAGGATGTGGTTATAGAATGTCGTGGGATACTGTCTCACACGCGGGCGGCCCGCGTTGAACTGGCAGTCATCGGCCATGGCGGTCAGGTCGTTATACCGCGTGTCGGTCAGGCGGAGCAGCCGATTCCAGAACTGTGGGTAGTCGTCCCAGTCGACGTCGTAGGTGTAAAACGAGGGAATCGCCAGACATTCCCCGACCGCGGCCGTGTTGGACAGACCGTCCTTCATATGGCTGTCGCTGAGGTAGGTCTCGCCGTGAAAGGTATTGGGGAGATAGCCACCGCTGAAGCCGTCTCCAATGCCCCGGTATCCGTCCCTCTTCAGGCCGATGCTACCCAGATACGAGCTCAACGCACCCGTACGCACAAACCCCAGCGCCTCCGCGTCGGTCGGACAGGTGTAGACTGAGGATGTTGTGTACTGATCGGGGTTGGGGGATTCGATCATCCCGGCTATTCGGTAATGAAAGTGCCCTTCGAGGGTGGGGAAGACGCCGTGAATCCCCAGATACTGATGCTGCGCCAACATGATCTGGTTGAGATTCGATTTGCAGTGCGCCTGCCGAGCCGATTCTCGTGAAGCCTGCACCGCCGGCAGAAACAATGCAACGAGCAGCGAGAGAATGCCGATCACGGTCAGCACTTCAACGAGACTGACCCCGGAACGGAGATCGCGCGAACGGGCATGTGGCATGGATGACACCATCTGAAGACATGGCCGCAAAGAAGGGGTGTTGAACATAATGCCATGTTGGCGGCGTAGTGTAAATATGTAACTGTGAGCTCTGTCGAAAAAGGATGGCACAGAGATTCATCTCTGTGTTGCAAAGCAACAGGAGGCCTGTCTTCAGCATGGAGTGGTTCATTAATGTGGTATGCCGTGCCCCACGGGTATAGCCGTCACCTTCAGTCGGTGGCACAGACATTCCTGTCTGTGGACGAAAAACAGGGCTGCGGAATCAGGTCCCCATTTGCGAGACAATAATGGCCACGGTTTGATTGGATCGACGGCTAATGAGATGAAACGTCGATTGCGCACAGACAGGAATGTCTCTGCCACCCTTGCGGGAGCCTGTCCTGCAGGTTGGAGCCTCGATAACTGCCAGTGGGCGCAGAACGCACTGCTGGGCAAGCCAGCAGTGGCACCCCTCGGTTCACAATCACCGATTGTCACGCACACGCCGGCGGCGGGGGCGACTTTTCGGCGCGTTCGACATGTGTGAGCTGTCCGCGTAGAATCTGCCGGCTTTGGTTCTTTTGGGTGGCGGTTTTCGCCGGGAGTGCTGCGTTTCGTGCTGGTTTCTGAGATTTTTGCGTCGATTCAGGGGGAAGGACAATATACGGGCACGCCGAGCGTGTTCATCCGCCTGTCCGGCTGCAATCTTCGTTGCCACTTCTGCGATACGCCCTACGCCTCCTGGAATCCCGAAGGCGAAGAGATGTCGGTGGCCGAGATTGTCGAAGCCGCCAATGCCTGGTGGCATCCGCATGTGGTTATTACGGGTGGCGAGCCGATGATGTTTCGCCAGCTGCCCGAGCTGACTGCGGCTCTGAGACGCAACGGACGCTTCCTCACCATCGAAACCGCCGGGACCGTGCTGGCCGATGTCGAAGCCGATTTGATGTCGATCAGCCCGAAGCGGCAGAACTCGACTCCCTGGCAGACGCCGGAATGGGTCGAGCGGCACGAACAGCGGCGGCATCGACCCGATGTGATCCGCGAACTGCTTGAGACTTATCCCTGCCAGTTCAAATTCGTTATCGACCAGCCGAGCGATATCGACGATGTGCTCGGGTATCTCGAAGAGATCTCTGAGATCGCCAACGAACAGGTTTGGCTGATGCCGCAGGCGATCGAGCCGGAGGTGCTTACCGAGAAACTGCACTGGCTGCAGCCACTCGCGATGGAACATGGCTTTCACCTGGCGACCCGGCTGCAGATTCAGCAGTTCGGCAACAAACGGGGGACCTGATGCGACTTCGATTCACTCTACTGCTGTTGCTGCTTGTGACCGGCTGCGTTCGACAGAAGCCGGTCGTCGAGGAAGTCAGCCTGTGGGATCAGCAGATCCAGGCACTGGAACAGGGCCTGATCGACTACTTCGTGGTTGACGAACCGGTGACCGGCGAACAGATTCGCAGCCTGTCCGCTCACGCTTCACAGCTGAAGCGGCTCGAACTCTATGCAGCGAATGACGTCTCGGTTGAGGATTTCAGCTGGCTGCCGGAATGCCCGGAGCTGACTCGCTTGCGACTCGAATTCCCGGTGTCCGATGATCTCATGGCAATAATTGGCCAGTGTGAGTCTTTAAAGATGCTGAATCTGCCGGACGGAACCTTCAGTGATGAAGGGATGCAGTCGTTGTCCGGGCTGGAGAACCTGGAGCTGCTGCGCTTTGGCAGCCCGAACGTGACCGATGCGAGTCTGACCGTGATCGCCGGATTGCCGCGGCTGAAGTTTCTGCATCTGATCGATGTTCCGGTGACTGACGAAGGGCTCCAGGCTCTGCATGAAAAGCAGGCCCTCGAATCGTTCTATCTCGACGGAACCAATGTCACCGACGATGGCCTGCGGGCTTTACTGAAGGCTTTGCCCGGCCTGCATCTGCATCGTGACCAACTCCATCTGCCGGAGGATCCGAAAGGCGCGGATCATGCGGCTCCAGACGAAAAGGCGGACTGACTGGTGTCCAAATTCCACTTCGAACTGCAACACACCGACCCGGGAACGGGAGCACGCGCCGGTCGCTGGCACACGCCGCACGGTATTGTCGAGACCCCCGCATTCATGCCGGTCGGCACGCTCGGCACGGTGAAGGGACTGCTGCCCGAACAGCTGGCTCAGGCCGGGGCTCAGATGGTGCTGGCCAATACGTATCATCTGGCGTTGCGGCCGGGAGCCGATGTGGTTGCCGATCTGGGCGGACTGCACAACTTCATGAACTGGAAAGGCCCGATTCTGACCGACAGCGGCGGGTTTCAGGTCTTCAGTCTCGCCAAGCTCAGCAAGCTGACCGACGATCACGTTGCGTTTCGATCCCACATCGACGGGCGATTGCTGGAGTTGTCGCCGGAGAAAGCGGTCGAGATTCAGGAGCAACTCGGGGCCGACTGCATCATGTGTCTGGACGAATGCCCGCCGCACGATGTCGACACCGATCGGTTGAAGATGGCGGTCGAGCGAACCCGGGTCTGGGCGGCTCGCTGCCGCGATGCTCAGAAGCGGGACGACCAGGCATTGTTCGGCATCGTTCAGGGCGGAATCGATCGCGAGCTGCGGGAGAAATCGGCCGAGGGACTGCTGCCGCTCGATTTTCCGGGATATGCCGTCGGCGGATTGAGCGTCGGTGAAGATCCGCAGGACATGTACCGGACTCTCGATTTCACGACGCCGCTGCTGCCCGAGCAGAAGCCCCGCTATCTGATGGGTGTGGGGCGTCCGGTCGATCTGATCGAGGGAATCCTGCGGGGAATTGACCTGTTCGACTGCGTGATGCCGACGCGGAATGGACGTAACGCCATGGCGTTCACGTCGTTCGGTTCGGTCAAAATCCGGAACGCGAAGTACCAGCGGGATACCGAGCCGCTCGATCCGGAGGGACCTTCGGAAGTGGGGCGGACCTACTCCAAAGGGTATCTGCGGCACCTGTTCATGGCTGGCGAGATGCTGGGCCCGATTTTGCTTTCGTGGCACAACATCGCTTTCTACCAGCATCTGGTGCGTGAACTTCGGCAGGCGATTTTCGAAAATCGCAGTGCGGAGTTTCGGGCGAGTCAACTTGTACGCTGGGGCATGGAACCCTAATATACGCAATTCTTTGCCGCGGCACGGGGCTCAGGGTACGTCCTGCTCCGGGCCGTTCTGGTTTAACAATCAGCGTTTTTCAGGTCCATAGCGGAGCCGATCAAGGGTTCCGGAGAAGTGTTACATGAACATGTTCGAGCAGCTCGTGCTTCAGGTTCTGATTCTGGCACAGGATGCTCCCGATATCGCTCAGGAGCCTGGTTTCAGCGACTATCTGAGTGTGTACGGCCCTCCGATTCTGTTCATGTTTGCTCTGTACATGGTCCTGGTGATGATGCCGCAGAACCGCGAACGCAAAGGGCGGGAGAGCTTCCTGAACAATCTGAAGAAGAACGATCAGGTGGTGACCGTCGGCGGGATTTTCGGCACGATCAGCGGATTTTCCGCAGATGGAAGTCAGGTGACTCTGCGAGTGGATGACAACAGCCGCATCCGCGTCCGCAGGGGCAGCATCGAAGGTGTCGTGAAGAGCGAAGGCGACGAGAAGAAGTCCGAGGCCTAGCCCGGCGGCCTTCCGGCTCACGACGTTTCGATCCCTCCCTCGGGAGTGATTCCAGAGAAGTCCAACATCAACAGTCTATCCGGCGGAAGTTTGCCGGATCTGCCAATCGATTGAAAACGAAAGACACTACGGAATGTCCCCCTGGATTGTAATTCTTTGGATGTTGGGAGTTTTCGTTCTGCCGTTCGTGCTCGGACAGGTGATTGCCCGGGCTCTGCGGATGAAAAACGACTCCCGCCGCTTCGGCACCGTCCTGATGATGCTCTTCATCTTCATGGCGCCCTTTGTCAACCAGCTGATGAATGGTCATTCGCTGGCCAATGCCTTCCGGCTGGGTATCGACCTGGCCGGGGGAACCAACCTCGTCTATCAGGCTGATGTCGATCAGGCCAAAGAAAGCGGCAAGGAAGTCAACAGCCAGTCGATGGACGAACTGGTTCGCGCCATCACTCGCCGTGTGAACGCCTCCGGTACTGAAGAAGTGACCGTGCGACAGGTGGGCGAAGACCGGGTCGAAATTATCATCCCGGGTGCCGATCCTGACTACGTTCAGGCAATGAAAAAGCAGATTACGAATCTCGGTAGCCTTGAGTTCGGGATTCTGGCCGCCCGTCACGATAATCAGCACAGTCAGCTGATCGCCCGGGCTGAGCAGTCTGGTGAAGACGTCTACGATGGCTCTGAACTGCGTGCTCAATGGGTGCCGGTCGCTGTAATTCAAAACGGCGAAGAAAAAGGCAAGCTGAAGGATGTCGACGGCGGACCGCAGGACGTTTACCGCGAACGCGAAGTCGACGGCCAGACCGTTCGTGAATTTCTGGTCATTGTCGAGCCGCAGGAGCAGCGGGTCGATGGTAGCTATCTCGTCAATTCCCGCCCGACAATGGGTGAGAACGGCATCGCGATTGGCTTCACGTTCAACGCACAGGGTGGTTTTCGCTTCCAGAACCTGACGAACCGCTATCAGCCCAAGAAAGACGGCAACAAGTACCGTCTGGCCGCCATCCTGGATGGCAAGATCCACAGTGCTCCCAGCATCAACGATGTGATTTCTCAGGACGGGATCATCACCGGGGACTTCACCAATGAAGAAGTCAACGAGATGGTCAGCGTGCTCAACTCTGGTGCACTCGAACTGCCGCTCGTGAAAGAGCCGATCAGCGAGTACACGATCAGCCCGCTGCTCGGTGTTGATGTTCAGGAGAAGGGTAAAACCGCAATTACGGTCGCCGCGATCGCCGTGGTGATCTTCATGCTGCTTTATTACTGGATGGCCGGGGTTATCGCCGTCCTGTCTCTGGCCGTGAACGTGACGCTGATCCTCGGAGCGATGGCTCTGTTCGATGCGACATTCACCCTGCCGGGTCTGGCCGGTCTCGTGCTGACGATCGGTATGGCGGTCGATGCCAACGTGCTGATCTTCGAGCGTATGCGGGAAGAACTCACCAAGGGTTCGAGCCTTCGAATGACGATTCATAACGGTTTCTCGAAAGCTCTCTCGACGATTGTCGATGCCAACCTGACGACCCTGATTACCGCCGTGATTCTGTACGCTCGCGGAACCGAACAGGTCAAAGGGTTCGCCGCTCTGCTGATCATCGGGATCGTGATGAGCCTCTTCAGTGCCCTGTACTTCGGGCGACTGATGTTCGACGTCTTCGAACGTCTCAAGCTGCTTTCCACCAAGTCGATGCTCGGAAAGAGCTTCGTCGGCGAAACCAATATCAACTTCGTCAGCAAGCAGACCTACGCGACCATCGCCTCGCTGGCTCTGATCATCGGCGGGATGTCGGTGCTGATTTCGCGTGGCAACGATAACCTCGACATCGACTTCACCGGTGGTTCGATGGTGACCTTCCAGTTCCGCGACAATCCGGGCATCGATGAAGCCCGAGCCGCGCTGCAGGAAGAATTTGGAAGCGATCTGACGCTCGAACGTCTCGTCGTTCCGGCTCTCGAAGACGGGGGACAGGAAGAGATCTACTTCCGTCTGCGAACCAAGAACGAGAACACCGACGAAGTGCGAACGCTCGTGAATGAAGCCTTCCAGAACTCCGGTCACGATCTGAAGAAGGTCACGATGGAGTTCGGTGACGTTCGTCGAATCGGCGGGGAAACGCCCGAGGGCGAAGACGGTGAAGAAGCCGTCGTGTCGAACGATCTGTTCGATGGAGGCTCCGAAGTCGAGTTGACCTTCTCCGACGAAGTCACCACGACGATGATTCTCGATCAGTTCACCAGTGCCTACATGACGGTGAAAGGAATCGACGACGAGGAAGAAGCCACGATCGAGAACCTGATCTCTGTAACCGGGACCTCCGGTTCCGGCATCGATGCGGCTGCTTCGACCGTGAAACGGTACAAGACCGCCACGCTGAAGGTTCAGGACGAGATTCCGGGTGAGACGGTTCAGGAATCTCTCACAACCATGCAGCAGGGAATGAATGCCCGTCCGGTGCTCGATGAAGTCAACACCTTCAGCTCGGCAGTCGCTGGCGAAGCCAAGGTTTCGGCTTTGCTCGCCATCCTGCTTTCACTGGCCGCGATCATTATGTATGTCTGGTTCCGGTTTACCCGCATCGCCTTCGGTCTGGCAGCCGTGGTGGCCCTGATTCACGATATCATCGTGGTTCTCGGTCTGGTTGCCATCGCATCGATGCTGAGCACCACGCCGATCGGTCCGGCTCTCGGCCTGGTCGACTTCAAGATCAACCTGCCGATGATCGCCGCCTTCCTGACGATCATTGGTTACTCGCTGAACGATACGATCGTCGTGTTCGACCGCATCCGGGAAGTTCGCGGCAAGAACCCGAACTTCACCAAGGAGATGATCGACCGCAGTCTGAACCAGACCCTGTCTCGAACCTTGCTGACCTCGTTCACGACGTTGATCGTGGTCTTCATTCTGTACGTGATGGGGGGCGAAGGTCTCCACGGCTTCGCATTCTGCCTGCTGACCGGTATCGCCGTCGGTACCTACAGCTCGATCTACGTCGCCAGCCCGGTCCTGCTCAAGCTGGCCAACCGTGATCGTCCGGTCGAGAAGAAAGAAGTCACGCCGGCGACCACCGCCTGAGTGATTTAATATCGAAAACGAAAGAGCACTGCCGGGTGATTGGCAGTGCTCTTTTCATGCGCGAGGTGCAGTGAAGGTCGGGCCATTACGACGCCGGGGGACCGTAGGACTCAGACGATACAATCGTCGTTCGTCTCTGAATCAAACGGGATCAGTTCGTTTGCCACTCAATACGACGAACCGTTCCGCCGAGGCTCTTCTTGATAAGCCGCTTGCGGATGTCTTCATCGAGTTCTGGACCGTCCTGAAGATAGGTGTCGAGAATTGCGGGAACGATCTGCTTGAGCGCGTGGGTGACATCGGTGTCGGTCCGGGGGAGTTTGCGTGGTCCCCCCGTGGGATCGGAAAAGCTGAAGTGATTCGCATCGTGGAACCAGAGCAGATGCTTGTCGCCTTTCGGCATTAGCCGGAAGAAGTCCCGATGGCCATCACCCAAAAGGTCCTGCGTTCCGGAGATTCCGACGAATGGCGTCGTCACCGCCCTGAAGCTTGTGTTGTCGAAGAAAACGCCGTTCGCACTCAGCGGGCTCAGACCGATGCCGAGCGTGATTCGAGGTTCGCTCAGATCGTCTTCGATACCGACCGGCTTCACTCCGCAGCAGGCCATTGTCGTGTAGGCCCCATACGAGTGACCAGCGAGTGCGATTCGCGACAGGTCGATACGCCCCTCGAACCTTTGGTCGCGACCGTTGAGCTGCTCAGCAAGATCGATCGCAAAGCGCACATCGAGCGGTCGATTCTTTCTGGCGGTCATGTCAGCGCCGCAATCCTTCAGAGCTCTCCAGAAGCTGACCCCTGTTGTTCGCATACGTTTCCGAACGTCGTCGGTATTGCTGGTAACGTGCTCCAGGCAAAGAACGACGTAGCCTTGCCGGGCGATTTCTGCGGCCAGTGCATACATGGAGTGGCGGCTGCCGGCTCCTCCGTGCGACAGCAGCACGAGCGGTTGGGCGTTGTTCTGTTTCGGCAAATGAAACGTGAGGGGAACATCGCGGCCCCGTTTCTCGTCCTGGACGTCCGGCAGATCGATGACAGCCTGTTGACCAAAAACCGAACCGGGAGCTGCGAGTACGGCGAATAGCACTGCCGCAATCAAGTTTCGCGGGGCAAAACGCTTCAAGGAATCTCTCCATTCAAACTTCGACGACGAACTCAGGTCATTTCTGCGGCCGAGTTTCGTCGTCTGGATATTGATGTTTCCGCTCGGATTTCTCGCAGCGCATAAAAAAACCGGAGCAGTGAAAACACCTACTCCGGAAGATGACTCACGGTTTCGCTCAGCGAGCCGAAACCTTCTGCGACAAGGCGTCGTCGATCTTGCTCAGTATCGAGTCGACATTGGTGATGGCGCCTTCAGTGACCGATTTCCAGACGATGTCGCCTTTGGGGTTAATTAGAATCAGTCCGTGCATCTGACGACGACCATCGAGGCAGTCGAAGGCTTCGAAGGTCGAGAGGCGAGGATCGGTTGCCATGGGGAATTTGATGTTGTTGCGATCCCGAATGCGGTCCACGGTCGATCGATTCGGCAGATCATGGCTGATGGCGAGAATCTCGATATTCCGTTTCTCGAATTCCTCGGCGTTGCGGGCGATTCCGGAAAGCTGTTCCATGCAGTGCACGCAGGTGACGCCGCGATAGAAGATCAGCAGGACGTGGGAGGAATCGTAGTCGTCGCCGGACAGCGTGCCGCCGCCCTCGTAAGCCTTCACGGACCATTCCGGAGCCTTCTCAGCCGACTTTTTCGCGGCCTGAATTTCAACGGTGGCAGCCAGCAAAAGGCAGAGACCAGTAAGGGCGAGTGTAAAGCGTTTCATGGCAATCCTGTTGGGTGGGGTATCAGGGTGGGACAGATACGGTGCTTCGATTCTATGCCGGTTCCGTGAGGAAAGCAAAAGGGGGAATTCCCTCTGCCCGCTGAAAAGCTGCAGATCCTCTTCAATCCATCCCAGCTTGCCCCCAGTTCTCTGCCTACTCTGAAGTGGTTTCGGCAAAGACATTATGCTCAGGCCGGCCGAACTTCTCGTGGCTGGCCATTGTTTTCGGCAGGTTTGCATCGCGAGCGACGAGTGTGTCGTAAAGCTCCCGGACGCGTGGCTCCCAGTTGCGATCGAGAACCGCTTTGTTCGCGTCCAGTTTTTCATGCAGCTGGAGCAGGGCGGTTGCTGTCTGCCGGGTCTGCTCCTCGCTCCGACTGGCCGGAAGGGTCGCGACGACAATCAGATGGTGCAGATCGGAGACCGGATCGGTTTCCGCCGTGATTTTTCCCAGCAGCTTCTCGAGCAGCGCGGGGCTGTTCGGTGAGATCATGGCTGTGAGTCGGGCCAGCTCCCAGTCGACGAGTTTGTCGCCGGTCGGATACATCTCTTCGATGGCCTGCTGAAGGTTCTGCAGCTTCTCGGCTTCCTGATCAAGCGGCGTCTTGGGAAGATATCCGTCAAAAACGCCCGGATGAGCCGGACTCGATCCGAACCCGCCCAGGGCGTGCTGAATCAGCAGGATCGCCGTGAGACGCAATTCGGGATCTTTCTGCCGCGTCAGAGCTGCGGCTCCTATATCGTGCCAGCCGTAAGGATGCCCCGGGTATCCGCGATCGACGAAGGCCCAGGCCATGAGCATCGCTTCGGGCCAGCCGGCGGTCCTTGCAATGTCGCCGACGCCCCGGAAGCCGGAGTCAGTCATGCGAGCCGCCACGCGGAGGGCCAGATAGCGGACGACGTGGTCCTCATGTCCCAGGCAGCCGGCCACTTCGTTCTCAAATCCGGTCAGTTCTTCCGACGGGCAGGTCAGAAGAACTTCGAGAGCACTGCGAACGACCGCAGGGCTGGAGTCGACCAGGAATGGCTGCAGGGCCTGAGGATCGGGATTCCCTTCCACGACGCGGCCGTATGCCCAGACACTCCGGGCCCGAAGTTCGCGATCCTCTTCCAGGACCATGCTCTTCATGAAGTCGATATCAGGACCCTGAAACAATTCGGTCAGGATCTCGACTGCGCGAATTCGCTCGGAAACGGACCGATCGCGATCAAGAGCCGCCCGGAGAACTGGTTCTTCCCCCAGCAACTCAGCGGCTGGTTGCCAGCGGGCCCGCGACCACGCGGCCAACGGCTGGGGAGCATTCAGAATTCCTTCCAGGCGACGAGGTTTCCCATCGCTCTTTGAAACTCCGCTGGTATGGCGGATTCGATACACCGCTCCTTTCGAGCCGCGTCCGCCGACGGAGATGAACAGATCCCCCTCGGGCCCCACAACGGCATCGGTCGGTGCGAAGTTGTCATTCCCGGCGGCCGTCGCGAACTCGCGAGACTGCGCTACCCACGAGGCACCCTGCCGCTGAAGTTTGACGGCGATGACCCGACCGTAAGTCCAGTCGAGCACGAAGACGGTATTCTGGAATTCAACCGGAAACTGCTGATGGGTGTAACAGACAACGCCGGTTGGCGATCCGCGGCCCGTTTCGGCCATCACGGGGCTCATCTCGCGGAAGTAATTCGGCTTCTTCCAACTACGGGAAACCCAACCGTGATTCATTCCCGGGACGCTGTTAAAGACACGGGTCGGACGATACCACGGCAGGGAGACATCTCCTTCGTCGTCGCTGTCGTAGGTGAAGAGCTCTCCACTCGAGTTGAAGTCGAAGTCGTAGGCGTTTCGCAGGCCGTCGCAGAGAACCTGAATCTCCCCGAAGTTGGGTGAGAACCTCAACAGCAGACCGGCTTCCGGTTTCAGAATCGGAGAGTGTTCGAGCGAAATGACGGACTCGTCGATCCCCGCTTCGTTGCCGGCAATCATGTAGATCCAGCCGTCGGGACCTTTGCGGATGGCGTGAGTGAAGTGTTCGCCGCCTGTCCGGCAGCGGTAAATCAGTTCGGGGGGGCCATCTGCTTTGCCGTCGCCGTCTTCATCGCGATAGGCCAGGAGGCCATCATCGCCAACGCAGTAAAGTGTGTCGCCATCGAAGCAGAGTCCCTGCGCCCCGGTCCTGGGGCCGTCAGCGAAGACGTCTGCTCGGTCAGCCGTCCCGTCTTGATCGCTGTCGATGAGCGTTTTGATGAAGCCGGGACCGGAAACGACGATGCGTCCCTGAGGATCGGTCGTCATGCAGAGGACGTCGCCGGTTAATTTGTCGTCGGCGTAAAGCTGCGCAGTGAAGCCCGAAGGAACCTGAAGGGAGCCTTCCTGAGCGGGGGAAGAGTCGTGCATGAGGAGCACGACGAGCAGTGGAAGAAACGTGAAATACAACAATCCCGAACGAACTTGTCTCATCGATGTACCTGTCCCTGGGTTACGATCGGAGATCAGATCAAAATGCGAACATCTCACTGGCTCGCCACTTCATGTCGCATGGTAATAAGATAACGCCTGCCCGAGAAGAAGACACCCGCTACTGAATCAAAGGATCGAAGATGCCGACAGCTGCTTCCCGTGGAACTTTGCTGCTGACCCTTTGCCTGACTCTGTTTCCCTTCGCTTCAAATGCGGAGGAATCGGTCGCCGCCGAATGGTTCGTGCATCATCAGCAGGGCCAGGACACGAACGCCGGCAGCAGGGAGGAACCGCTGCAGACGCTGCAAAAGGCGATTCGCCAGGCCGAGCCGGGAGATCGAATTACGTTGCTGCCGCCCGGTGCGGTCTATCGACAGTCTGCGACGTTGAACGGTCAGAAGGATTTGACCATCGAAGGGAACGGCGTCACGCTGGAAGGTGCCGATCCGCTGCCGGCCGATGGCTGGGAACAGCTCGAGAGCGATCTTCATCGTCGACGTCTGCCCCGTCCGCAATGGGATCGGCATCTGCTCATTATCGACGGCGTCGCCCAGCGAATGGGGCGCACCCAGGTTTCGAGCGCTCCGCCGTTTCCCGCCCCTTCGGAATTGACCGAAGGCGAGTTTTGTTTCGAGCCGATCGATGAACACGACGGCTGGCTGTATGTGCGGGGAAGCCTTGAGAATCTGGAATGGGCCGTCCGACCGAATGGGATCGCGACCGGTGGAACGTGCGAACGGATTACGATTCGCAATTTGAACGCCCGTCATTTCCTGAACGACGGCTTCAACATCCACGGACGTTGTACCGAGTTGGTCTGTGAGAACATTCAGGGCTACGACTGTTTCGATGAGGGGTTCAGCGCGCATGACGAGTGCGAGTGCACGATTCGCAATGGGAGTTTCTGGGGAAATGACAACGGAATCGCCGACGTGAACGAAGCCCGCACGTCGTACTTCGATTGCGTCTTTTATGCCAACGTGAACAACGACGTCTTATTGATCGGGGCCGGGCATCGTCTGGAGGACTGTCAGATTCGCAATGAAACGCGAGCGGCTGCCCTGGTTGCCGGGCCTCGGGGGAACCCGCCGCATGCCTTCGAACTCGACCTGATCAACCTGAAGGTGACCGGTGCAGGCGATCACGCGGCTTCAGTTCGTATCAATGGTGGGGAAGTCCGAATTTCCGGCGGGCAGTTCGAGAATGTGCACTTCAATCCCCAGGGGGCGACGGTGATCGGCGACTTTCCGGCACAATAATTGCCTGTTAATGGGATTATCCCTGTCTGGCAGTGATCCAACCGGGGCGGGTCTGCGTTTTGAGAGACCCGATGAGTACTGAACCGAACGGTGATCCTGCCGATGAACGATCAGAGAGACGACCCCATGAAAAATGCGACCGCTGCTTCCCGATCGGCCATGCCGGAAGTGAAGGACCGTTTTCACGATTTCTTTCGGAGCGCCGCCAAATCACCGCTGGTCAGTAAAGATGAGCAGACCGTTCTCAGGTCTATCGAGAATCTTGAGTACTGGCTCGACGATAAATACCGCGTCCCCGGAACGAATATCCGCTTCGGCTGGGATACCATTCTCGGTCTCGTGCCCGGGGCGGGGGATGTGCTCACGGCAGGCATCGCAACCTACATAGTCTGGAATGCCCGCAGGCTGAATATCTCTCGATGGACGCAGATGCGAATGATGGGGAATATCGGCGTCGACTTTCTGATCGGCGCCGTCCCGCTGGTCGGCGATCTGTTCGACGTTGCGTTCAAAGCCAATCGGAAGAACTTGCGACTGATCCGGAAAGAATTGAATCGCAAACGTCCCACCGCCTGAAGCTTCGACGTTTCGATGGGTCAGGCAACGTGTCTCCGGTTTTGCCAGGCATGTTCAGATTCAGGTCGATCAGCAGTCGATCGGGCTGGTGGTTAGTCGACTCGGAAGACAGGGAAAGGCCTCGGGTAACGGAGATTGAGTCGCCCTTCATGCGGAATATGGACCGCTGGGGAATGACGCGTTTTCGGTGTAGCTCTTTGCTGTAATCCCAGCCTCCGTAAGAAGTAACAGCTGGGGCTCGCTGCAGGAAGGATTTTCTAAATGGTCTCACTTCAGGCCGTTGGGCCTTTTTTGGCCGGAAACAGCGTCCGGCCAGGGCGAAAAGCGTGTTGTATGGTCCGTCGATTGCAACCTTAGCGTCCGCTGCGATTCCTTCGTTGCTGGATCTGCAATTGTCGGATTGCCGGTCGCAACGCTGGAGCATGTTCGCGGGCAAGATAAAAACCTCTGGGAGAACAACAATGGGAATTCGACAACTGATGAGTGTAGTGGCGACTGGCAGTTTGGCCGTTGCTCTGGTGGGGTGTGAACCAGTGCCGCAGAACACGGCCACACCGGATCCGGCTGATCCTGCGGCGGAGGCAGGCAGTGTCGCGCGGATGCAGCAGGCCGACCGCCTGGAGACGATCGATCAGGAAAACCAGAAGATGCCCAAGGTGGCTCCGCAGGAAGAAACCTACGAAGGTGAAGTGGTTAAGGTCGATGGGACGACTTTAACACTTCGCTATGAGGATGGCAGCGAAGTTGAGTTTGCCCTTGAGCCAGGTGCCATGCTGATTCATGGGAAGGACAAAGAGTCGACCAGCGCTCTGGAAGTGCATCAGGGAGACCGAGTCCGTGTCGTCACTCAGAAGGATTCGAGTGCTCAGGACGGAACGATTGAAGTCGTTACCGAGGTGCACATGATTAAGCCCATGCCGGCTCGGGGCAATAACATTCCCGAACCTATGGTCACAACGACTCCGCTGGCCGGGACGACTGATCCTGTTCCTGGATCCACATCGACGCCCGCTCCTGCAGGAACAAGTACGCCTGCTCCAGCCGGGACGTCAAACTAAAGCGGTCTACTTTATGGTGTTACCGTTACGTCCGCGAACGATGCAGCGTTTCAGGCCAAGCAACGCTCATTCGCGGACATAGGGTAGAGCGTCCGCTCTACCTGGAAATCGCTCAACGCTGCGGGTGCGGCACGTATTTGATCCGTCGCATCCACAGCCTGAGTGCCTGCCAGTAAATGGCCATCCAGACTTGCAGGGTCATCACTGGGAACCGCAAGAGGCAGCCGGCGAGCGATTTTGATCGCCACGGCTGCTTTTTCATTTCCAGTGTGGCGGAAAACAAAAGTCCCTCGGCATCGACATTCTCGATCCGCACCGAGAGTCGATCGCCGGGGGCATTGACTCGCCAGTGATAGTCCATGCTCATTTCCATGAACGGAGAAACGTGGAAGGCCTTGGCGTGAACCTGTCGATGAATTCCATTCTCGTCGGGGAGCCAGGGTTGGACATAACAGTGCTGCTCGCCCCAGGGCGTGTTATTGACCTCGGCTACGAGTGCTACCAGCTCCTCATTGCGATCGTAGCAATAGTAGAAACTGACTGGATTCATCGAGAAGCCGAAGTATCGCAGGTGAGTCAGCAGCAAAATCTTTCCTTCCGGTCGGAATCCGAGTCGTTCCTCCACCAGTTCGCGAACCGCATGATCGAGCGGAACATCGGGTGATCCGAGATGATCGGTTCGCAGAAACGTTGCTGCATTCCATCGGTTGATCGACCAGAACCAATAGTCGTCGAACAGTTCTGGCAACTCGGCCAGGTCGATCATCGTCATGAACAGGGAGTAATGAAACGAATGGTGTTTGGGACGCAGCCGGCTATGCGATACCTGACCTATGTAGAGACAACTCGACCGCGCCTGAGTTTCGGCAGGCTGCGATTCCGGCGGCTGCAGAGTTGTGCTCATGCCATGCTCCAGGTGGGGCGAACGCCAAGTCCCTTGCAAACGGCCAGTGCGCTGACGACGCCATCTTCGTGAAAGCCGTTTCGCCAGTAGGCACCACAATAGGAAACTCCGCGGCGATCGATCATTTCCGAATGCCGTTTCTGAGCCTGATCACGCCGAACAGTGAAGACGGGATGATCATAATTGAACTCGCCGCAGATTCTCTCCGGATCAATCAGATCGCGGGAGTTGAGTGTAACGCAGTAAACCTCGCGTGACTGAATCGACTGCAGAATATTCATCTGATAGGTGAGCGTTGCGACATCGTTGCGGTCAGGGTAGATCGCGTAGTTCCAGCTCGCCCAGGAGCGCTTATAGCGGGGGAGAACCGAAGTATCCGTGTGCAGGATGGCAACGTTCGGCGTGTAGGGGAAGTCGCTCAGGATTTCATGCTCGGTTTCATCGGGCTGCTGATGAATCCGCAGAGCCGTATCGCTGTGACAGGCGAAGATAGCGTGATCAAACTGTTCGGAGTTTGAAGACGTCGAGAGCTGCACACCATTCTCGGTTCGCGTCACTGCGGTAACGGGTGAGCTGAGACGAATGCGATCGCTGAAGCTCGCCGTCATGCGGGCCACGTACTCGCGAGATCCGCCGGTGATTGTTCGCCAGATCGGTCGGTCGGAAAGTTGGACGAGCCCGTGGTTCTCATAAAAGCGGGCGACGAATCGAAACGGGAACTCGCCGAAGGTGTGCAGGTCGCACGACCAGATCGCGGCTCCCATCGGCAGAAGATGGTATTTCAGGAAGGCTTCGGAGTAGTTCTTCTCCCGCGCGAACTCGAGCACGGTCTGGTCGTCGTTCTCGTCTCGTTCCTGCAGACAGGCGGCCGTATCGCGGTAGAAGCGACTGGTGTCTCTCAACATTCGGTAGAACCGGGGCCGAACCAGATTGCGGCGATCGGAGAACAGTCCGAGCAGCGTTTCCCCGTTATATTCGAAGTTGGTTTCGTGGCAGCGGACGCTGAATCCCATGCGTGTCGGCTGGGTGGGGACGTTGAGCTCTTTGAGAAGATTCACAAAGTTGGGGTAGGTGCGTTCGTTGTAAACGATGAATCCGGTGTCGATCGGAATCGTGCGATCGTCTTCGTTCACTTCCACGGTATGGGTATGCCCGCCGAGATAGTCGTTGGCTTCGAACAGCGTGATCTCATGGTCCCGCTGCAAGACATAAGCGCAGGTCAGACCAGAAATCCCAGAGCCAATGATCGCAATTCTCAAGGCAGATGTTCCTCAGGGCAGGTCAGAATAATAAAAGCAGACCGCTTCGATCGCGGTTCATTCTAGTCCGCACGGGCCATTTCCCACTGAAGAAAATCGCCGCGGGGTTAAGGGCGATCGTCGGAAAGCCGTGCGGACCCTGCAGGTTATAGCGATTGCTTCGGTCGAGGATTCGTCACAATCCCGCGATTGCGACGCTTCTTGTGAAGAATCGCGTCCCCTGACAAGGCCCGCTTTCGTTAAGCAGAGAAGGGAACCGATACGACTTATGAGCCACTGTAAGCTGAGGAACGTGCCATGCGATCGATCATTTCCGCGAAGCCATTCATCTGCAGTCTGACATTGTCACTCCTGTTGACTCTGTCGACGAGCAGTGCCTTTGCGCAGGCCCCGCGACTGATGCAGCACGACTTCCAGAAGGCGATGGCGGCTGCTCGTGAAAACAATATCCCGGTCCTGCTCCACTTCTACACCGACTGGTGCGGCCCCTGTCGGCGGATGGATCAGACCGTCTTCAGTTCTCCCCAGCTCGAACCACAAATGGCGGGGAAGATTGTCCTGCTGAAAGTCAATGGCGACCAGGCAGCTGATCTGGCTCGGAACTACGGCGTCGATTCCTATCCAACCGATGTGTTCATCGATGCGAACGGACGCATGCTGGCCAAGCTTGTCGGGATGGCATCATTTCAGGAATTCGTCCGCAGTGGACTGGAAGTGGCCGACCGGTATCAAAAATCACAGGCTCTCGTGGAAGCGCGGAAAAACGCTGGCAACGATCCTGCTCCAACTTCGATGTGGAAAATCCATCTGGGTGAAGAAGGGGAACTCCCCAAAGCCAGCCCGGTGAGCACTCAGGAAAAACTGGAAGAGCGTCAGCAGGAGGCACTCGTCGAAGAGCCCCAGAGCCGAAATGCCGATGAGCCGGAAGTGGTTTTCCTGGCTCTGGATGGCTTCTGCCCGGTCAGTCTGCACAGTCGCCGCGACTGGGTGAAGGGAGCAGAGGACTGGGCCAGCATCTTCAAAAAGCAGCGGTATCAGTTCGCCGGCCGAGCCGAGAAGGAGCAGTTCGACGCCGATCCGATCAAGTACGCTCCCCGTTTGCTCGGATGCGATCCGGTCATCATCTGGGAAACCGACCGTGCTCTCCCGGGCACGACCGAGTTTGCCGCCTATTATAACGACGAACTCTATCTGTTTACCTCCGAAGAAAACCGCCGGCTGTTCGAGCTCGATCCAGAACGCTACACCAACACGCGGCACGTGCTCCGGCCGGCCGATGTCGAAGCGACGCTGATCCGCTAGATGCAACAGAACGATCGGGGCGTCCGCGGGCAGGACGTCTCTGAGACCGGCATGACAACCTGCGGAGACCCTCATAAAAAATCGGCAGTGTGTTCATGATTCACGAATGAAGATCCATTGACACGCTTTGACCTGTGGGCAATACTGGTGGTGTGTGAATGAGTTGCCTCTCGGGTAACGAGTTGCCTCTCACACCACGCACAAGATCGTTACATTCAATTTCTGACGGGTTGCCTTGCTGGGCACCTATCGCTGGCAGACACGATCTTTCACGACACAAACGTCCTTAATTTATGACGGCGCGTCCCGGATTGCCTGAGACAGGATTCCGGAATCGTCCATAAGCTGGAAGGCGTTTACAGGCTGCTGAAGATTGCTTCTCTCTTCAGTTGAATCTCGCAGCCGGTAATCGGTTTCTGATACGCGGATTTTCGGTCGTTGCGGAACGACCTGCACCTTACAGACAGTCGGACACTGTAAGAGAGTCGCATTACAGTCGAAGAGTCACAAACTGACGTCGGGAATCGACCAGAAAGGCTTCTCCCGGAACTGATGCGTCAACCTGGTGATGTTCGAGCTTGTTCCTCTCCGGACCCGGGCCATGGGTGGGGAGGGTGGAGCATCTCCGGATCGTCTGACTGATCCCCTGAGTTACTTGAAAATGGAATTTCAACACCGACGAGAACCGCTGCGGCTGAATGGTGCCGCGCATGTTTCGTTAATTGCTCGTTCCGGCTTGGATTTTGCAGTCCAGGGGTGAGCACAGGGAAAGGACTCCAGATCGCAGCTCCGGCGAAGTACTCGCCAGTCTGTTCAAGATCTTCCAAAAGGGTTCGCATCTTCGCGAGCGCTTGAGCTGAAGCTTCTTTCGTCCACCGGAGAACCGGTCTGACGAACGCCTTCGTGTTAGGGAAGGTGTGAGGTAACGGCGACCGGGATATCTCCGGATATCCTTTGGAATGGGACCAGGTTGTCCTGAGTTTCCATTGTCCATTTTTCAATCGCCCGGTGCGATCGGACCTGTCCGCTCGCCGCCAGTTGAATTGTTCCAAGTAAGCTGAGAACGGACCCGGCGAATGGCGCAGTTGACCCTGCTGCCTTGTGTCGCTGAGTCGTTCGGATATTGAGCGAAACCGCCCGGATGATCCGCAGGTTTTGCATTGTTTGAAGGCGAATCGCGTGGCCGATTCGCACCGCTATTTAGGAAAGATTTATGCCCACCGAGAGTTCCAGCAAATCGAGTCGTGCTCCCCGTTCCACCAAAGGCCGCAAGAAAGCCAAGCCAGAACAGGAAACGTCGGTTGAAAACGCCTCCGCAACGACGGTGGAAGAAGCCGCAGGCGGTCCCGAAGATTTCGGAGTCGGCGTGATTGAGCAGGCCGATGGCCCGAATGATCAGTCTGGTGGCGACAACAACGCCAGTGGAGAAGCCGGTGACGATTCCCCCAAGCGATCCCGCCGTCGTCGGCGTCGTCGTACCGGAGGTCGCGAAGATGGTTCCTCCGGCGGCAACGCCCGCAACAAGAATTCCGGCGACAGTGGACGTGGTCGGGGACGCGGCCGGGGCGGTCGCAATCAGCGGCAGCAGACGAACAACCGGCAGAGCAATGCGAAGTCGAACGTGGCTTCGACCGGCCAGCCGGTCAACGAAATCGCCGGGACCATTGAAGGGGTTCTTGAGCTGCACCCCAAGGGTTACGGCTTCATGCGGGATGCCGCAGTCAACTACGCCTCTCAGGATTCGGATGCCTTCGTTTCCAGCACCACGGTTGAAAAGTATGGCTTGCGGGAAGGGATTCTCATCAAAGGTGAGGTCGGTCCCGGATCACGCGGTCAGGGGCCACGTCTGCACGAGATCATCAGTATCGATGGCCGGACCCCGGAAGAATACGCCGAGATCAAGCACTTCGATTCGCTCACGGCGATTAACCCGTTCGAGCAGATCAAGCTCGAAACGACGCCGAGCATCGTCACGATGCGGGTCATGGATCTGCTGACGCCGATCGGCAAAGGGCAGCGGGCACTCATCGTTGCTCCGCCGCGAACCGGTAAGACGATGCTCCTGCAGGACATCGCCAACTCGGTCAGCAGCAATCACCCGGAAGTGCACCTGATCGTGCTTCTGATTGACGAACGGCCGGAAGAAGTGACTGAAATGCGTCGCCTCGTTAACGGCGAAGTGATCGCTTCTTCGATGGACCGCGATGTGGAAAGCCACGTTCGCACCAGTCAGCTCATCATCGAACGTGGAAAGCGAATTGCCGAAGCTGGCGGAGACGTCTTCATTCTGCTCGACAGCATCACGCGAACCGCCCGGGCCTTCAACAAATGGGTCGGCAACACCGGACGAACGATGTCGGGTGGTCTTGATGTCAAAGCCATGGACATTCCCAAGAAGATGTTCGGTACGGCTCGCCGCTTCGACGAAGGGGGCTCGCTGACGGTGGTCGGTACGGCTCTGATCGATACCGGCAGCCGCATGGACGACGTCATTTTCCAGGAGTTCAAAGGAACCGGTAACATGGAACTGGTGCTCAGCCGCGAACTGGCTGACCGTCGGATCTGGCCGGCCATCGACATCACCAAGTCCGGGACTCGTCGCGAAGAGAAGATTCTTGAGCCGAGTGTCATGGAAGGTGTCACCGCTCTGCGTCGGGCTTTGATTTCCATGAGCCCGGTTGAAGCGATGGAAGAACTGACCCGACGGCTGGCGATGTTCCCGTCCAATAAGGAATTCCTCGCGAAGATTCGCAGCGTGCTGTAAGCCACTGTCGCGATAAGAACCAGCCGAGGCGGACGATTTTTCGTTCGCCTCGTTTCATTTCCGCTCCTTTGAAATCTGAGTCCGACAATGCCCAGGCTCTTCACCGCGATCGATCTTCCTGAGGACGTCCGCAAGCAGATCGCGGCCGTGGTCCCCGCGCCATCGAAGAACATCCGGCCTGTTCGCAGCGAGAATCTGCATCTCACGCTGCACTTTCTGGGAGAAACGGAGGAGTCCACTGTGGTGGATGCGATCTCCCGTATTCAACATCCCGTTTTTACCATTGTTCTGTCCGGGTGTGGGACGTTCTCGAATCGGGAAGGGAAGATTCTCTGGATTGGCATTGAGAAAAGCGGCCCGCTGCAGACTCTCCACGCGGCTTTGGGGAAACAGCTTCTTGCGGCCGGCTTTGCGATAGAAAAACGACCCTATTCTCCGCACATCACAGTAGCCAGAACCCGTCGGCCGGGAGATAATCCGGTGGTCGAACAGTTTCTCAAGTCCGCTCAAACTCTGCCGCCACAAGTCGTGTCGGTCTCAGCGGTCCAACTCTATCGAAGTCAACTGACGAGCCGAGGATCCCGGTATGAACTCGTCGCATCGTTTCCACTGCAGTGAGAAGCTCGTCGCCGGGCGAACGCTGCTGGTCTGGCTGGCCATCGTTACGATTGTCATATCGACCGCGAACGCCCAGGGCGGCGGTCAGCTTCTCAAAGGGAGCGAATTCGATCAGCGCATGGCGGAGTGGACTTCACTTTCGCTGATCGATGAAGGCGAGCCGGTCGGCGGACTTATTCGTCGACTGGCTGACGTGCGTTCGGTCGCCATCCTGCTGGATCGCCGGCTCGACCCTTCTCGCTCGGTCTCTCTGCAACCCCCGGTAGCGGGCTCGTTGAGTGAAGTCGTGGAACGCATTGCTGCCGACCAGGGGGCGATTGTCGAAACCGTCGGCTCAACCGTACTCATCATCCCGGAAGATCGCGCGAGAAGATTGCGGACGTTGATCGCACTGCGGGAAGCGGAAGTGCGGGACCGGGCCGCCCGTGGACAGGGAGCCGCTTCGCGAACCTGGCTCGGTCTACTGGAGAGGAGTCAATTCGAATGGCCCCTGCTTGCCGAGCCCCGCGAGATGGTCACTCAGGTCGCCGGGAAGCTCAATCGGACGATCATCAACCCTGAAGTGATTCCGCATGATCTCTGGCGGGCCGGTCTCCTCGCGGATGCGACCGCCGTCGAAATTCTGTCGCTCCTTCTCTTTCAGTATGACCTGACCTTCGCCTGGACCGACAACGGGGAGATCGAAATCGTTGCTGCTCCCGAGCGAGCCGCGTTGACCGAGAGTTATTCGCTGCCTTCCACTCAACTCGAAGCCATTCAGGAACGGTTCTCGAAAGATTTTCCTGGAGCCGAATGGGCAGCACGTGGCAGCCGTCAGATTGAGGTGACCGGTCCCATGGAACTTCACGACGCAATCCGTGAATGGCGAACCGGTTCTAGCGGAAAGAACGCAAGCAGCCGAGTCGGCTGGAAGCAGCGACGGTTTACCCTGCGTGTCCAGCAGAATCCTCTCGAAGAAGTGCTGAAGTATCTGAAGCAGGCGGGAATACCGCTGGAGTTTGATCTCGAGACGCTGCAGGCACAGGGCGTCGATATCTCGCAGCGTATCAGTTTTGATATCAAGGAAGCGGACGCCGATGAACTGGCGAAAGCGCTCTGCGGGCCGCAGCGGATTCCGTACGAAGTGACTGACGATGGGATCCAGATTGGTCGTCAGGACTGATCGAGCCGCTGCTTGAGGGCGGCCAGTTCTTCTTCGACCTCGCTCTGCCGCATTTGATGAGCGGTGTCGGTGAGTGCTTCGTATTTCGAATCGTCCGGCTCTGACAGACCATATTCAGCCAGCTTGCGACGGGCTTCCGCGAGGCGAGCTTCGAGGGCACGGTAAGTGGTCATCAGGGCTTCGTAGGTGGAATGAGCGACGGCGACCTGCTGCTGCAGTCCGGCGGCCAGATCGCTGGCTTCCTTCTTGCGATACAGGGCCATGCGAGCGGCGTTTTCGTCGTTCTCTTTCAGCAGCCGCAGAGCTTCGGTGTCGAAGTGCTCGACCTGCTGCCGGGACTGCTCCAGCTCCGCCTGCAGCCGTTCTTCGTTCTGCCGGGCCGACTGCACCGATCTCTGAGCACCGGCCAGCCCGCCTTCCATCTCGCGGATGATGTCCTGAAGAGCTTCCTGCGGATTGTCGGTTTCGTTCAACAGTGCTGTGAGACTGCAGGTTACGATATCGGTCAATCGACTGAAGTAGGGCATGCCTTCACCTGTCTGTCAGAAATCCTGACGGAATTTCTGCTCGGAGATTCATAGTACACAGCCCGCAGTGTACCGGTTTCGAGCGGAAGCCGCATCGCAGCTCCCCAAAGTTTTCCTCGTCTCGCACCGGGAATGAATCAGTTTTCGTCTGTACAGTGTCCGGGTGGCGGCGGCCTGATAAGATGACAGCGAGCGACCGGACGTTGAGGAAGTAGAACGTGGGTCGTGCCTGGTGCGATCAGAAAATTTCGGTCGTAAAGCGACTTTTCCTCCGACCAGTCTCACGGCTGCGTCTCAGTCAGAATCATTGTGTATGTCTCGCCTTTTTCTGTTTGATGTTGATGGCACCCTGCTCACGTCCGGTCAGGCCGGTCAGTCGGCGATGGAAGAAGCCCTGCAGGTCGAGTTTGGCAAGTCGATCGACGAATGCGATATCTCCTACGCCGGCCGCACTGACCGGGCGATCATGACCGATCTGATGGCCTGGCATGGGATCGAGAACACACCGGAAATGTTCCTTCGTTTCCAGACCCGTTATTTCGAGCTTCTGCCGAAGCATCTGGCCGACGGACGCGGCGTCGTTCTGCCGGGAGTCACGTCAGTGCTCGAAGCGATTAACAAGGAATCGAATGACTGGACGGGGCTGCTGACCGGCAACTTCGAGCACAGCGGCTGGCTTAAGGTGCGTCATTTCGATCTCGATCATCACTTCAGCTTCGGTGCCTTCGGCGATCATCATGTCGACCGTGATGATGTCGCCCGACTGGCCTCGGAAGCGGGACTCGAACGCCACGGCGACCGGTTGAAAGACGTCTGGGTCATCGGCGACACGCCGGCCGATGTTCAATGTGGCCGAGCCATCGGAGCCCGCGTGATGGCCGTCGCCACCGGCCACTTCACCGTCGAAGAACTCGCCGCCTGCGAACCCGACGTCGCCGTCGCCGACATGAGCCAGCACGACGAGATCCTGGAAGCACTGCTCGGGTAGACACGGTCCTTGAAACAAAGCATCCCAAGCCGAAGCGTCGGCGAGGGGATCAGCGTCCGTTGTTCATCGGCACTCGCTCACGCTTCGGGTTGGGATTCGTTCAGGCGGTGCTGTAGGCAATTGTGAGACACGATCGATCCTTTAACGGGCGATGGCTCATGAGGCGCTCACTGGTAGTGGCGAGCGGCTGGCGGGCCGCTACTTGCTGCTGGAACGCTACGGAAGCAATGAGGCTCGTTTGCGGGTGGTGGGCAGTTAACGCGTCCGCACAGCGGACCCTACTGGAGCGGACCTGTTCGTTTGTGCGAAGCATCCTAACCCGAAACGTCAGTGAGGGACCTGAAGGTTACGTGAGTTCGGGGGAGCGGCGGGCGGGAGTCTGCTTTCCCTGCGTGCCCATCTGTATTTGTCAGCCGAGGGGTGCCTCTGCAGGCTTGCCCAGCAGTGCGATCTGAGAGTCGAGACTGGCTGTTATCAATCGGGACAGCACTGCTCTTGTTCGTTGAAGCTTCGGAAGCAGAGGAACTCTGCTGTGCATGGTCCAAGCGATCCGCGTTCGCACAGGGGGCCCTACTGGAGTGGACCTGTCTGTTGGGGCTACTTCGCCATGAATGAAGAGAGCCACGAGGGTTTCCCGTCGCGGCTCTTTGTTGTGTCAGGTTTCATCGCTTACGCGTGGCACGATTCGAAGGTGATGTCGAACTTCTTCATCTTCTTGTAGAGAGTCGTGCGGTTCACGCCGAGCATGGTGGCGGTCTGTTGACGGTTCCAGCCGTTGGCTTCGAGAGCTTCGATCAGGATCTGACGTTCCGGATTGGCCAGGGCCGACTTCAGCGAGTTGCCGCCGAAGTGAGCTGCCAGTTTGCCGGCGTCAATCTGCTTGTGAATCGAATCGGGCAGGTCGGTCGCGGTGATGGTCTTGCCGTTGGCGAGCACCACGGCTCGTTCCACCACGTTAACGAGTTCACGGACATTACCGGGCCACGAGTATCGCTGCAGCAGCTGAATGGCGTGTTCGTCGAAGCCCTGAATCGGTTTGCCGATCTGTTCCACGAACTGCTTCAGGTAATGATCGGCCAGCAGGGGAATATCGCCGACACGTTCCCGCAACGGCGGCTGCGTCAGCGAGATGACGTTGATGCGATAAAACAGGTCCTGACGGAATTTGCCCTGAGCGACCAGTTCTTCGAGGTTCTCGTTGGTGGCGAGCACGAGGCGAACGTCGACTTTGTGAGTCTTGGTGCCGCCGACCGGTTCGAATTCGCGGTCCTGCAGAACTCGCAGCAGTTTGACCTGCAGCTGCGGCGAGGCGGTGGCGATTTCGTCGAGGAAAATGGTGCCGCCATCGGCCTGGAGAAACTTACCGATCTTCTCATGCGAAGCTCCGGTAAAGGCTCCCTGAACGTGTCCGAACAGTTCACTTTCGAGCAGTGAGTCGGGCAGGGCTCCGCAGGCGACTTCGACGAACGGCTTGTCCCGACGATCGCTGAGCTGGTGAATGGCCCGGGCGGTCATCGTTTTTCCGGTCCCGTTCTCGCCGAGAATGAGCACGGTTGTGCGGGTTTCGGCGACGCTTTCGATCAGGTCGAACATCTTCGCCATCTTGTAATCGCGGCCGATCACATTGGCGAGGCCGTACTTCTGATCGAGCTGAGCCTTCAGGTTCTTATTCTCTTCCACGATCCGCTTCTGGCCGATGGCCCGCTGGATCGACAGATTGAGCTCATCATCGATGACTGGTTTCGTCAGGTAGTCGAAGGCGCCGATACGAATCGCTTCCACGGCGCTTTCAATGGTGCCGTAACCGGTCAGCATAATGATCGGCGTCTCAGGCTGGTTCTTCGTGGCCCAGTCGAGCAGATAGAAGCCGTCCTGATCCGGAAGATTGACATCGCAGACCACGCCATCGAACGGGAATTCCTGCATCCGGTCAATCGCGGACTGGCAGGTGGCAGCAGTTTCGGTGCGATAGCCGAGGCGACGCAGATAGTCGGCCATGGCTTCCAGAATATGACGATCGTCGTCGACGATAAGCAGATTACCAAGGGTGTTCTTCATAGTTTCTCTCAGCAGTGTGACTGAAACGTATCGACGGACCGCGATCGGAATAGCCCGAGCACGGGAGAAAGACAGTTACGAATCATCCACGATCCGTCGCTGAGAGCATTGAGAGGTAATCAACGGTAGGACACGCGTTGCTGACCGGCAACAAAATCCCCCGGAAAGGATGAGTTTGGTCAACTCCCGAACCGGATCGACCGTTACAACTCATTCAGACGGCCCGGAAAACCAAAGGCGAGACGAGATTGGCAAAGATGACATGAAGTCAACCTGACCGGAGGAGAGGATGATCTTTGCCAACTCATACTTCAGCCCACCCTGATTTTTGAGTAAGATGAGCGGTTGACAGAAACGGCTGCGTGATTGGATCCGAATCCAGCCGACCTCCATTGAGTCAGTATCTTGAAGCGCATCGACGGGAGAGTTCACGATGATTTCCTTTTCCAAAATTCTGGTCGGAGTTGACCTGTCCCACGACGATCGCCTGATCAGCGAGGATCTTTCCGTTCAGTGCGAACAGGCCGTGCAGAAGGGAATCAAGATCGCCAGCGCTTCCGGCGGTGAGCTCACGTTCTTTACCGCGCTCGATATTTCCGAACAGGCGATGCATCTGATCGAACTCGAAAGCGGCGAGCAGAAGTGCAATATCCAGATCGATGCCGAACGCGTGCTTGGCATGCTTGCCGATCGTGCGAAGGAAGCCGGCGTGAAGACGGTGAACATCGTGGTTGCGTTCGGGCCGAGCGCGGATACGCTGATTCGCGAGGTGGTCAAGAATAACCATTCGCTGGTCGTGATCGGCCGCAAGTCGCGTTCGACGTTCGTGCAATACCTGTTTGGACGTACGGCCGTGAAGCTGCTGCGAAAGTGTCCGGTTCCGGTTTACGTGGCCAAGCCCGATCCGACCCGTCCGGTCGAAAGCGTGCTCGCCGCCGATGACTTCTCCGACACCGGGGAAGACGTTCTCGATGTCGCCGTCCAGGTCGCCCGCATGTTCGATCTGCGTCTGCACGTAGTGCATGTGGTCGAATCGGGAGACGATTACAAGCTGGCCGGGAGTGGCATTACGCTCGAAGATCTCAACAAGCTCCGCGATGAGCAGATCGAAAGTGCCGAGGCGAAACAGGCCGACCGACTCGGTCAGACCGATTTCCGGACGATCCAGGCTGGCACAATGGTCCACGTCGAGAAAGGAGCTGCCGAGGTCGTGATTGCCGACAAGCTTCGCGAGCACGAAGTCGACCTGCTCGTGATCGGCACGGTCGGACGGTCCGGTCTGTCAGCCATGTTCCTTGGCAACACCGCGGAGCGACTGCTGAATGAACTCGACTGTTCTCTGCTGGCCGTTAAGCCGCGGAACTTCGAGTGTCACATCAAGCCGTAAGCCGGATCAATCGCAGCACGATCTGCTCAGAAGCTGCGGGTGGCCTGTTCGCGTGAGGGGCATTGCTTCCTTTTACGGGCCGCCGTCTGTCGACGGGAGTCCGCGGCGGAGTCGCTGTCTGCTTGACAAGCGATCTCAATCGGAGGACGATCGGTCTCATTGATCCACACATGCTGGCGCAAGAGACTGTCTGTCCCTTGTCCAGAACCGCTCCGGTCTGCATGTTCTTCCCTGTCTGAAAGTCTGCGATCTTGGACGCCGTGACCCTCGTCTCCTTTCTGTTTTTTACCGGTCTGGTTGGTCTGCTGACCTGGCTGATCACGCGAAAAGACGATCATGACACCAGTCAGGGCTACTTCCTGGCCGGTCGCTCGCTGACGTTTCCGCTTATTGCCGGATCGCTGCTGTTGACCAATCTTTCGACCGAACAGATGGTCGGCCTGAATGGCGACGCCTTCTCCTTTGGCCTCTGCGTGATGGTCTGGGAAGTGGTCTGCGTGGTCGCGCTGGTCTTCATGGCCTGGTTCTTCCTGCCCCGATTCCTCAAGAGTGGCGTGGCGACCGTCCCGGAGTATCTGGAGATCCGCTTCGATCATCAGACGCAGGTCATCACGAACATCATCTTCCTGCTCGCTTACGTCGGCATCCTGCTGCCCATCATTCTCTACACCGGAGCGGAAGGGATGATTGGCATCCTGGATGTAACGGGCATGATCGGCGGGTTGGCCGAGAGCATGAACATCGAGCCGCATACGCTGGCCCTGTGGCTGGTTGTCTGGATCGTCGGCATCATTGGCTCGATTTACGCTCTGTTCGGCGGTCTTCGCACGGTCGCCGTTTCCGATACGCTGAACGCTATCGGCCTGTTCGTCGGCGGATTCATGATTACCTATTACGCTCTGGTGACACTTGGCGGGGCGACCGGATTTTCAGGCGGATACGACATACTTGTCGAGGATCAGAAGGCCCGGTTCAACTCGGTCGGTGGCTCCGACTCGAATGTTCCGTTCGGCACGATCTTCTCCGGGATCTTCCTGCTCAATCTGTTCTACTGGACGACGAACCAGCAGATCATTCAGCGAACTTTCGGAGCCAGCAGCCTGGCCGAAGGGCAGAAGGGGGTTCTGCTGACGGGAGCTCTCAAGTTGCTCGGCCCGCTCTATCTGGTGCTGCCGGGGATGATCGCTTTCACGATGTACAACAGGGGACTGATTCAGTTCCCGGGCGGCGAACCGGTGCCGAATCAGGCGTACGGTCTACTCGTCCAGCGAGTGCTGCCCGCTCCACTGACCGGGTTCTTCGCGGCGGCCTTGATCGGAGCGATTCTGTCAAGCTTCAACTCGGCTCTGAACAGCTCCTGCACCCTGTTCAGTCTCGGACTGTATAAAGACGTACTGAAAAAAGACGCGACCGAACATCAGGTCGTTCGCAGCGGGAAAGTCTTCGGATGGATTGTCGCCGTGGTCGCGATGCTCATCGCTCCGTTGCTCGCCAATCAGAAGAGCATCTTCGGCTATCTGCAGGCGATGAACGGGATCTACTTCATCCCGATCTTCGCCGTCGTGCTGGTCGGTATGGTGACGCGACGAGTTCCTTCCATCGCCGCCAAGATCGCCCTGATCGTCGGTTTTACCGTCCTCGTCTGCGGCAACTTCGTGCCGCCATTCACGACGATTGTCGCTTCGATGCACAACTTCCAGTTCCTGGGCGTTGTGTTCGCCTGGCTCGTCATCCTGATGCTCGTCATCGGCGAACTGCGGCCTCGGGAAGAGGAGTTCGTGCAGGAGGATGTCGGAGCCGTCGACATGACGCCGTGGAGTCTGGCGAAGCCCGCCGGGCTGCTGCTGATCGCGATTGTCTTTACGATTTACGTCACGTTCGCTGACTTCAGCGTGCTGGCGACTTCAAATTGAGAGTTGATTTCCTGCCGAGGATCTGAGACATCTTTGAGGGAGTTCCGCTGATGAAACCCTATCTGTTGTTCGCGGCTGCCGTTCTGGTGGCAATTTCAGGAGTTCCGGTCATGGGAGCCGATCCCGTTAACGTGGAAGATTTCGATTCGATCAAACTCTACACGCTGAAGAACAAGAACGGCGTTGAGGTCAAGATCACCAACTACGGAGCGATCATCACCTCGATCGTGGTGCCGGACAAGAACGGCAAAATGGCCGACATCGCGCTCGGCTACAACCGCGTTGAAGACTACATGAACGCTGTCGACAAGCCATACTTCGGGGCGATTGTCGGCCGTTATGGCAACCGGATTGCTCGCGGTCAGTTCACGATTGATGGCGAGACGTACCAGCTGGCCGTGAACAACGGCGAGAACCATCTTCACGGCGGGATCATCGGCTTCGATAAAGTTGTCTGGAATGCCGAGCCGGTCGAAGGCAAGAACTCCTCCGGGCTGGAGCTGACCTATCTGGCCAAAGATGGAGAAGAGGGCTATCCCGGCAACCTCAACGTAACGGTTACCTACACGTTGAACGACGAAAACGAACTCAAGGTCGATTACCACGCCACCACCGACAAGGCGACGCACGTCAATTTGACGCAGCACACCTACTTCAACCTCAAGGGAGAAGGTGAAGGGGACATCCTCGGCCATGAACTGATGCTGAATGCTCCGCACTTCACCCCGGTCGATTCCGGCCTGATTCCAACCGGCGAACGGCAGTCGGTTGAAGGGACGCCGTTCGATTTCCAGAAAGCCAAGCCGATCGGCCGCGACATCGGCGAAGAGGATCAGCAGCTGACCTACGGCGGCGGCTACGATCACAACTGGGTGCTCGCCAAACCGTCTCCCAACCAGAAAATGGCCCTGGCCGCTCGGGTTCACGAGCCGAAGTCGGGTCGCGTGCTCGAAATCGAAACCACTGAGCCGGGGATTCAGTTCTACTGCGGGAACTTCCTCGATGGTCGCCTGAAGGGCAAATCCGGCAAGCCGTATGTCCATCGGGGTGGATTCTGCCTCGAAACGCAGCACTATCCCGACAGTCCGAACCAGGAAAACTTCCCCTCCACGTTGCTTCAGCCGGGTAAAGAGTACAAAACGACAACGGTCTTCCGGTTCTCTGTGAAGGAATAAGGTCCGATTGTGCCCTGCATGTATTCTTGTGTTCACCAGTCGGCGGCATGCTGAACTGTCGCGGAATGCGGGCTTGCTCTAACGGGCTGCGCGATTGTCGCGGCTGTGGGACCGAATTCGACGTAAATTCAGACGGGAACAGCGGGAACGTCTTGCAAAGGAGGGAGGCTTCGCGTCTGCTGCCCGTTTGACTCTGCTGCGGTTTTGGTCCACAATACGGGATCGATCCCACCAGGGCCTCCGGCTTTTATTCCGTTCCCCGAATCGACCCTGTTCGAGTCGGCGGCATTCAAGAGGGACACCGTCCGTCCGGACGTCGTGTCCTCTTGGCGTTCATGTTTGGTAGCGAAAACAGTTTATGAGTGAAGATTCGAATCAGCGGGTTGCCATCACCGGCATGGGGATGGTAAGTGCGTGTGGCAACGGCATTGAAGCTTTCGAGAAGTCTCTGCTGGAAGGCCGGTCGGGGATCAGCGCCATCGATCTGTTTCCCGGCGTGACGCCTCCCGGCCATATCGGCGCGCAGTGTCGCGACTTCAACGACAGCTCGATCAAAAAAGAATACCTGAAGCCGCAGCGGAAAAGCATCAAGGTGATGTGCCGAGACATCCAGCTGGGCGTGGCATCGGCGAACCTGGCCCTGGAGCATTCCGGGATCGGTATTAAAGAGGAAGAAGATCCGCGTCTCGGCGTCGAGTTCGGTGCCGATCTGATGCTCTCTCCCCCGGACGTGCTGTTCGGAGCCGTCGCCGCGTCCCGCAATGAACAGGGAATGCCGACCGATACGCAATGGGGCGAAAAGGGTCTGGCTCAGATGGAGCCGCTCTGGCTGCTCAAGTATCTGCCGAACATGCCGGCCTGTCACATCAGCATTTACGCCAAGGCCTGTGGTCCAAGCAACTCGCTGACCCTCGAAGACGCCAACGGCAACCTCACGCTGGGCGAATCGCTCCGCATCATGCGTCGCGGTCAGGCCGATACGATGATCGCCGGCACCACCGGGGCTCGACTGCACGTCATCAAGTCGATCAATCTCACGAGCCTCAAAGAAGTTGCCGATCCCAACGGACAGGCACCTGAGAGCGTCCTCAAGCCGTTCGACAAGAATCGCTGCGGCGAAGTTCTTGGCGAAGGAGCCTGTGCGTTCATCCTTGAACGGGAAGATCAGGCCAAAGAACGCAACGCGGATGTTTACGCCTACGTGCTGGGAATTGGCAGCTCCTGTGTACGGCATCCGGAAACCGGTCCCGATCCGAAGCAGGCGATGATCAACGCCATGCGAGCCGCTCTGCGAAGTGCAGGCGTCACGGCCGACCAGATTGGCCACATCAACGCCCACGGCAGCGGATCGCAGACGATGGACGCCGCCGAGGCCGCCGCGATTCTGGAAGTCTTTGGCGATCGTGGTCGCGAAGTTCCGGTCACTGCTCTGAAGCCATTCTTCGGAAACTGCGGCTCCGGGTCAGGAACGCTCGAAATCGCCGGGTCGATCCTCGGTCTGCGTCGCGGCGTCATTTTCCCGACGCTCAACTACGAAACGCCCGATCCGGACTGTCCGCTCAACATCGTCCATGGCGAGCCGCTCAAAACGGACAACAAGCTCTTCCTCAACATCAACGTCACACGTGCCGGTCAGGCTAGTGCTCTCGTTGTTGAGTGTGCCTGAGCGAAGTTTAATTGAACCAGGTGAATTCGGCCCCTGCAGTTCGATGAGCTGCGGGGGCCGTTTCTTTGCGCTCGCATGGGAGAACGTCGATCTGATTTCGGTTACAATCCGACCTCACTGATCGACAGTTCAACTTCTGTGGAGGATCCCCCCATGCGATACCTGGCCGTCCTCGCGGCTCTCATGAGTCTCGTCTTTTCCAGCGAACGCACCGAAGCCGCCCCGAACTTCATCGTTATCTTCTGCGACGATCTCGGCTATGGCGATCTGTCCTGCTACGGACACCCCTCGATTGAGACGCCGAATCTTGACCGGATGGCCGCGGAAGGCCAGAGGTGGACCAACTTCTATGTCGGAGCCAGTGTCTGCACGCCCAGCCGAGCTGCTTTGCTGACCGGGCGACTGCCGGTTCGCAACGGCATGATGTCGGCCAAACGCCGTGTCCTTTTTCCGAATTCGAACGGGGGGCTGCCGGAATCGGAGACGACGATCGCCGAGTATCTCAAGCAGAAGGACTACGCCACGGCTGCCATCGGCAAATGGCATCTGGGGCATCTGCCGGAATTCCTGCCGACAAAACACGGCTTCGACACCTACTGGGGCATTCCGTATTCGAATGATATGGACGCATTGAAAGGGCATCCGAACTATCGTCAGGAAGCTCATCAGTCGGCGACCTATATGCCGAAGATCGAGCAGTACAACGTGCCGATCATTCACGATGACAAAGAAGTCGAACGCCCTGCAGATCAGACGACCATCACCCGCCGGTATACCGACAAAACGATCGACTTTATTCGCGAGCACCAGAAAGAACCCTTCTTTGTTTACCTCGCCCATAACCTGCCGCACATCCCGCTGTTTGCCAGCGAAGAGTTCTACGGCTCCAGTCCCCGCGGAATCTACGGCGACGTGCTGGCCGAGATCGATTACGGCGTCGGCCGCATTCTCGACACGCTGGCCGAACTGAAGCTCGAGCAGAACACGGTCGTGGTCTTCACCTCCGACAACGGCCCCTGGCTGCCGTTTCAGACTCATGGAGGTTCGGCCGGGCTGCTGCGGGAAGGGAAGGGCTCGACGTTCGAAGGCGGCATGCGTGTCCCGGGGATCTTCTGGGGGCCGGGAATTGTTGAACCCGGCACGAAGCACGAACTGGGAGCCACCATGGATCTGTTGCCGACATTCTGCTCCATGGCCGGAGTCGACGTCGATGCCTCATCAGTCGATGGCTACGATCTCACGCCCGTGCTGACCGGGAAGTCGGATGAGGCGGACCGCGATGTCATCTTCTACTGGCGTGAGGAAAAGCTGTACGCCGTGCGGCAGGGCCCTTGGAAAGCTCACTTCATCACGGAAGGCTGTTACGGCATCGGTCCGAAACGGGAAGAGCATGCCACGCCCGAGTTGTATCACCTCGAACACGATCCTTCCGAGAAGTACAACATCGCTGAGCGGCATCCGGATGTTGTCGACGATCTGCAACGGCTGGCGGAAGAACATCGCCGGTCCGTCAAACCGGTCGAAAACCAACTTGAACGGTGATCGCCATCACGGGGCAGGCTCCCGCCTGCGGTTTGTGGAGCGAAGATTGAACGCTCTTCCGGTCTGGGTTCGTTTTTCCGCAGGAAAGCAGAATAAGCTGGGATACGCCTTCAGCTGTCCCACCCTGCTTGTTCCACTGGAGTGGAGTTGATGGCGCGCAAAAAAGAAGCCAGCCAGAGAGACGAGAGAACTGGCTGGCTTCCCCATCCTAGTTTCGTGAGATTCTAGCCCTTACGAGCAGCGATCTCCTTGAAGGCGGGAGCTTCAGTGAAATCGAATTCTTCGTCTGAGTTCCAGGGACCTCGCTGGTCCTTGCCAGCGTCGCCGTCACCGGTTGAATCGTTGTAGAACGGGCGGACGAATTCGTCTTCGACGTCCATCGATCCGATTTCCAGCGGACCCTTATCCATCGTTTCGAGCGCGATGCCGAACGACTTCATGTGAGCAATCTCGCGGGCCATCAGGAATTTAAGGGCATCGATCGTGCCTGCGTCGCGCGTGAAATTGATCAGCCGCTCATAGGTAATCTTCGCCCTGGCTTCAGCAGCAATGTTGCTTCGCAGGTCGACTTCCAGCTGGCCGGAGATCTTCAAATAGTCGGCCGTCCAGGGGTTTCCCTGTGAGTTATTCAGCGACACCCCGCCCCCGCCGATGACTGCAATCAGCGGGTTCGCTTCCGCGGCTTCCGCATCTTTCTTGGTCGGCTTGAGGTGGAGACGAGCCAGGGTGCCGATCACTTCCAGATGGCTCAGTTCTTCCGTGCCGATATCCATCAGCAGGTCTTTCCGAGCCGGATCGTCACAGTTGAGACCCTGAATCGAATATTGCATCGCCGCTGCGAGTTCCCCGTTGGCACCCCCGAACTGTTCGAGGAGCATATTCCCGAAGTTGGGATCGGGTTCGTCGACATTGACCGTATACATCAGCTGTTTCACATGGTGATACATTCAATCCTCCTGTGGAATTGTTGGGTGAGAATGAATGCACACCTCGCAAGTGATATGCCAGAAGGGGTGAAGGATTCTTCGTTCAAGTCCCTTCAATCGTGCAAATCGTCATTATTGGTTGAGTAGACGACAGATGCGCAGGGCCGCGATTTTTCTATGTAAGCAGTAATCGCCGGCCCAAAGAGCGGACGTTAGGCGACCACGGTGAATCCGAAGCTGTCTTGTCGCCGATCGATCGACGGCGAGCGTTGGTCGATTCAGCGATCCCACGATTCCAGCACGCGACTGTAGGCACCGAATACGCCTTCGTTGAACAGCACGCAGCGGACGAGTTCCGGAGACTGTTCGGATTCGAGGAACCGACGAACTTCGTCGAGAGCGGTTTCCGTCGCAAGATCGAGCGGGTATCCATAAACGCCGGTCGAGATCGCAGGGAGGGCGATGCTGCGGCATTCATGTTCGACCGCCAGTTCGAGGCAGGAGCGATAAGCCGATCGGAGCAGGTCGGGCTCCCCGGAACGGCCACCCTGCCAAATCGGACCGACCGTGTGAAAAATATAGCGGGCGGCCAGCTGACCGGCATCAGTGACAACCGCCCCTCCAGTCGGGCAGCCGTCGGGGTAGTATTCCCGCGTTTGCCGCATGATGCCCGGCCCGGCGGCGCGATGAATCGCCCCATCGACACCCCCGCCGCCCGCGAGGCGGGAGTTCGCCGCATTCACGATCGCATCGACATGCTCGGTCGTGATATCTCCCACGACGAGCTCGATCAGACAGGAACCGACCACGCGTTTCATCGACTGGAAATCTGCTGGAAAAAGGGAAATGTCCGACACGCTGTTTCGTCTTTCAATGTAATTGGCTCTGGGGTCCGGGGAAAGACCGGCAGTGGGATCAGTCGTTTTGCATATCTGCGGGAGGCGGAATCCGGCAGTCGCGATGGTTGGAACCGGTCTCGGAAACACTTAGAATCCGCGAAAATAGTCGGTTTATGGTGAACCCATTTTGGACCTCTAACGACCAGCTCAGGTGATGCGATATGGCGAAGAAAACAATCGAAGATGTGGATGTTTCCGGGAAGTCAGTTCTGATGCGCGTCGATTTCAACGTGCCGCTCGACGACAACGGAGAAATCACCGATGACCGCCGAATCGTGATGGCCCTCGACTCGATCAAGTCGGTTGTCGATCGCAATGGCAAGCTGATTCTGGTCAGCCACCTGGGACGCCCGGCCGGCGACGGTTCAGCCGACGACCAGAAATACAGCCTGAAGCCGACCGCTGCTCGCCTTTCTGAACTGCTCGGCAAGCCGGTTGCGTTTGCGACCGATACCGTCGGCAGCGATGCGGACGCCAAAGTCGCCGCGATGAAAGACGGCGATGTTCTCATCCTCGAGAACCTGCGATTCAACAAGGGCGAGAAGAAGGGCGATGCGACCTTCGCCGGTAAGCTGGCTGGCTACGCCGATGTCTACGTCAACGACGCCTTCGGCACCTGCCACCGCGAAGATGCTTCGATGGTTGCCGTCCCTCAGGCCATGGGCAGCAAGCCGAAGGTCTCCGGATTCCTCGTCGCCCGCGAAATTCAGTATCTGACCGATACCATCAGCAGCCCGGATCGTCCGTTCGTGGCCATCCTCGGCGGCGCCAAGGTTTCCGACAAGATCAAGGTCATCGACAACCTGCTATCGATCTGCGACAAGGTCCTGATCGGTGGAGCCATGGCTTACACGTTCAGTCTGGCGAAAGGTGGCAAGGTCGGTAAAAGCCTGGTCGAAAAGGACAAGGTCGATCTCGCCAAGCAGTTACTGGAGAAGGGCGGCGACAAGCTGATGCTGCCTGTCGACACTCACTGCGGCGACGACTTCAACAGCAACTGCAACAAGAAGGTTGTGGCAGCCGGCGAGATTCCGGACGAGTTTGAAGGCCTCGATATCGGACCGGAAACGGCCAAGCTGTACGCCGACACGGTGATGTCCGCCAAGACCGTGGTCTGGAACGGTCCGATGGGTGTCTTCGAAATGGCTCCGTTCGATGAAGGAACCAAAGCGGTCGCTCAGGCCATTGCCGACAGCGACGCCGTGAGCATCATCGGTGGTGGCGACAGTGCCGCCGCGATCCAGCAGCTGGGCTTCGCCGACCAGGTGTCTCACGTGAGCACCGGCGGGGGGGCATCGCTCGCCATGCTCGAAGGACAGAAGTTCGTTGCCGTCGACCTGCTCGACGAGAAGTAAGTTCTTCTCCAGATGGAGTTTAAGAGATTCTTCGGCTGCCGGGGCGATTCAGGACCAGAATTGCCCCGGCAGACTGGGGGATCGGTCCGTTTATGGTTTGGTCAATTTTTTGTGAGCCAATTCGGTTAACAGTTGACAAACCGGGACGTGAGATTGAACATAGACGGTGCACACCTGAGATTATCATTTCCCTAATCGTACATGGATGACGTCCCGTCGATCTTCCTTGATTCCAGCAGCATTCTGCGACTGAAGAATCCACGTTCAATCCCTCACCAGAAGTTGCCTGCGGTTTCATCTTCCGATCGATCCGTGATTTCCCAGATCCGTCTTTCCTCACAGCAGGATTTACTGACGTTCTGAAACCTCATACCGGCGTTTGTGGCGATCAAATTCTCTGAAGTTCGTTGATTATGTCACCTTCCGAGAACCGTTTCGCCGTCGTGGGGTTGATTGGAGGAGTTGGCTCGGGAAAAAGTACCATTTCCCGCTGGCTGGCCGAACGATTTCCGGTCACGCGGATTGATGGAGACGAACTCGGGCATCGGGCCCTGAAAGTGGACCGGGTTCGACAGGAACTGGTGGAGCGGTTCGGGACAGGAATTCTCGGCCCGGATGGAGAAGTTCATCGGCCTGCCCTCGGGCGGCTGGTGTGGGGAGAAGACCAGACAGCGACCGAGAATCGACGGGTTCTCGAAGCGATTGTTCATCCCGAAATCCGGGAAATGATGAGTTCTCAGGTCGAAGCGGCTCGGGAATCGGGTCAACTCGGCATCATTCTCGATGCGGCTGTGATGCTCGAATCGGGCTGGGCCGGAATTTGTGACAAGATCGTGTTCATCGACACTCCTGACGAGAAACGCCGCGATTATGTGGTGCAGGGGCGGGGATGGACCGAAGAAGAATGGAAACAGCGTGAACGGAGCCAGTGGAGCCTGGCCGAAAAACGAAAACATGCAGACGCTGTAATCGATAACTCAGGAACTCTGGAAGCAGCAGGGACGCAGCTTCAGAACTTCGTTGAACAGACTTTTGGCTGGCGGCAGAAATGAATTCTGCGGGATGCAGCCAGAGATGTTCGCTGTCGTATTCAGGTTTCGACGCTCACTAATCATTTCAGGAAACCTCCTCTTCCGAATCTCCCTCGTCCCCAGCTCCTTCGAGCACTCTTCCTTTCTGGAACGCAGCTATGGCTACTGAAACCAAGAATCAGGGATCGACCAGCCGATCCTCCTCCCGTGCGAAATCTGCTTCTGTCGATGCCGATCCGGCTCTGGAAGCCCTCGATACCAACGACGTCAATATCGCCGAGCTGCAGCGGCTCACCATGAAAGAGTTGCTCGATCTGGCTCGCAGCGAGAAACTGACCGACTACACCGGTCTGAAAAAGCAGGATCTCATTTTCAAGATCCTCAAAGAACGCACCAAGATGAACGGGCTGATGTTCGGCGAGGGAACGCTCGAAATCCTGCCCGACGGCTTCGGCTTCCTCCGCAGCCCCGATTATCACTATCTCCCCTGTCCCGACGACATTTACGTCTCGCCGAGTCAGATTCGCCGCTTCGGCCTCCGCAACGGAGCGACCGTAGCCGGGCAAATCCGTCCGCCGAAGGAAAACGAGCGATACTTCGCTCTGCTTCGCGTGGAAGCGATCAACGGACAGGACCCGAACCTGCTCTCCGAGAAGGTCTTCTTCGACGATCTCACGCCGCTGCATCCGGAAACCCGGCTGCGTCTCTCGGCTGATCCGGAAGATCTGAGTTCGCGAATCGTCGACATCGTCGCTCCCATCGGGATGGGACAGCGTGGTCTGATCGTTTCGCCGCCGCGAGCCGGTAAAACGGTTCTGCTGCAGAATCTGGCCAAGTCGGTCATCCGCAATCATCCCGACGCTTACGTCATCATGCTGTTGATCGACGAGCGTCCGGAAGAAGTAACCGACATGGAGCGGCAGGTCAAAGGCCCGCAGTGTGAAGTCATCAGCAGTACGTTCGACGAACCGCCGAGTCGCCATATTCAGGTCTCGGAAATGGTTATCGAAAAAGCAAAGCGGATGGTCGAATACGGGCAGGATGTGATCATCTTCCTCGACTCGATCACACGACTGGCCCGTGCCTGGAACACCGAAGTGCCTCACTCCGGCAAGATCCTGACCGGGGGTGTCGATGCCAACGCTCTGCAGCATCCCAAACGGTTCTTCGGAGCCGCGCGGAATGTCGAAGAAGGGGGCAGCCTGACGATCATCTCCACCGCTCTGGTCGATACCGGCAGCAAGATGGACGATGTGATCTTCGAAGAGTTCAAGGGAACCGGTAACACCGAACTTCACCTGGACCGCCGGATGGTCGAAAAGCGAATCTGGCCGGCCATCGACGTGAACAAGTCGGGCACCCGCCGCGAAGAACTCCTGATGGACGAGGAAGAACTTCGTCGCGTCTGGATTCTGCGACGTGTCCTGAACGACATGAACCCGGTCGAAGCGATGGAACTGCTGGTCAACCGCATGCGACGGACCAAGACCAACGAAGAATTCCTGATGAGCATGAACCTGAGCTAAGCCCTTTGCATCCGCGACCGAGGTTGAAGGATGGCACAGAGATTGATCTCTGTGTTGCGGAGCAACAAGCGGCTTGTCTTTAGCGCCCTTCAACCGAGTTGCGTCGAACAACGCACAGACAGGAATGTCTGTGCCACCCTGCCGGAGCGATATGATCGCTCTCACTGAAAGCATAAGAACGACATCATGACGCAGACGATTTCTGGACAACTTCTTTCCGATTCCGGCGAGTTCGCCATCGTGGTCGCACGCTGGAATGAACTGGTGACCGGCCGGCTGCTCACGGCGGCCATCGATACCTTCCGCCGGCACGGAGTGTCTGAAGATCGCGTCACCGTCATTCATGTGCCTGGTTCGTTCGAGATTCCTCTGGCTGCTGAGACCGCCGCTGCTTCCGGAAAATATGCAGCCGTCTGCTGCCTGGGAGCCGTCGTTCAGGGGGAGACGCAGCACCATGATTACATTAACCACGCCGTCGCTCAGGGACTGATGACCGCAATGCAGCGAACCGGAGTTCCCATTGCGTTCGGCATTCTAACGTGTGAAAATCTTGATCAGGCTCTCAACCGTGCGGGCGGCAAGGCAGGCAACAAGGGCGAAGAAGCCGCTCTGGCCGCCATCGAAATGACCAGCCTCCTGGGCAAACTGCCACGCAAGAAGAAGTAGGGTTTGGTTGAATTGCAAACTGTTCCTTCGCCCCCATTGGGGTGAGCGGCTTGATACGTCTGCTGGAAGCAGACTGCCGAACGGGCGGATGAGGGGGCCAATCAACCAGCGATGTTCCATACGAATGAGAGTGAATGGCCCGTGGAGCATGTCACCCGCATTTCCCCCTCACCCTGGCCCTCTCCCCCAAGGGGGCGAGAGGACGTCTTAGGTTCAGGACGAGTGACGCTGATCGATCGAGACCTGCACTCCGTCCCTCCGGACCTTTGCGGTGAATTCAATCTGTTGACCAAACCAACCCCGTCCTCAGCGACGGTCTGACGAAACGAACGCATGTCGAAACGCTCTAAAGCTCGTGAACTGGCTCTGCAGATGCTCTTCCTCGTCGATATGAATCCCGACGTTGATGGGAAGACTGTGCTCGAGATGATCCAGGAACGTATTGACGACCACGAGGCCTCCCGCTTCAGCTGGCAGTTGTTTTCCGGCACGATGGAGCATCGCGAACAGATCGACGCCGCCATCACCGCGGTCGCCAAAAACTGGACGCTGAAACGCATGGCGGCGACCGATCGCAATCTGCTCCGCCTCGGCTGCTTTGAACTCCAGCACTTCGATACGCCGGCTACGGTCGTCATCAATGAAGCGATCGACCTCGCCAAAAAATTCGGAGCCGAGAATTCCTCGTCGTTCGTCAACGGGATTCTCGATCAGCTCAAAACCCGCGAGTAGTGCTCCGTACCACCGGCATCCTGCCGCCGAAAGAGCGGGATAGCTCTTACTCGTTGATGATCTCTTTCAACGCAGCCAACCGGTTGAGCACTCTCAGCGCGATCATGCTTTGGCAACGTCTCTTCGGCGGCAAGATGCCGCCGCTACGAACTTCGCCGCCGCCGGACTTTTGGCCGGAATCCCAACCCGAAACGTGAGTGAGGGCCGTTTATCTTGCGTCCTCACTCACGTTTCGGGTTGAAAGGCGGAATGACGCAGTCGTCGGTTCCTGCTGAAAATCTCGGCTTCGCTCTCGCGATTCGATCGACTTCGCCTATAACGGAACTGGCGAGGTTAGCAGTGAAGGAGAACCAATGTCGACGACGAAATATCAAAAAGGACAGAACGTCAAATGGAAGTGGGGGAACGGCTGGGGGCACGGGAAGGTGCAGGACCACTTCACGGAGAAGGTGACGCGACAGATCGATAACAACGATGTGACACGCGATGCCAGTGAGGACAACCCGGCCTATCTCATCAAACAGGATGACGGAGACCGGGTTCTGAAATCACACTCCGAGATCGAGGCCGATTCCTGATGGGCAGTCAGGTGATTGCCGGGGAACGCGTTCAGCTGCTCAACGACAAAGAGGCGGCTGATGGTCAATATGTTCTCTACTGGATGCAGGCATCGCAGCGAACTCTGGACAATCATGCTCTGGAGTTCGCCGTGCGACGAGCCAATGAGCTCGAAGCTCCGCTACTCGTCGCGTTCGGATTAACCGACAACTACCCCGAAGCGAATCTGCGGCACTACACGTTCATGGTCGAAGGGTTGGTGGAAACGGCTGAGCAACTCAAACGCCGCAAGATCGGTTTTGTGCTTCGTTTTGGATCCCCGCAGGAAGTCGCGGCGAAGCTTGCTCAGGATGCGTGTGAGGTTGTGTGCGATCGCGGTTATTTACGGCATCAACGGCAGTGGAGAGACCACGTCGCGAAGAAGTCACCCTGCAAGGTCTGGCAGGTTGAGAGCGATGTGATCGTGCCGATCGAAACCACTTCCGGAAAAGCCGAGTATGCGGCCCGCACGATTCGCGGGAAGATCAACAAAGCCGCAGAGAACTTCTACGAGGAACTGCGAACGACGAGTCTTGATCAGGACTCGACGAACCTGTCTGTGGCCGGAGAAAAGCACGACAGTGTCGAGGCGGTGCTCAGTCAGTTGAAGCTGGACGAATCGGTCGGCTCGGTTTCCCATCACTTCAAAGGCGGGACAAACGAAGCGACCACGCTGTTGAAGCGGTTCGTGGATGGCAAGTTGAAAGTCTATAACAGCGATCGGACCAACGTTCCCGATCCACCCGTTTCGTATCTGAGTCCGTATCTGCACTTCGGTCAGATATCGCCCCTCACGATTGCCCTGGCAGTTCGCGAGAAGAAGACCTCTGCTGAGGACCGTGACTCATTTCTCGAAGAACTGCTGGTCAGACGCGAGCTGGCTCAGAACTTCTGCTATTACACGTCGAACTACGATTCATTCCAGTGCATTCCCGACTGGGCGAAGAAGTCGCTCGAAAAGCATCGCGACGACGAGCGGCCGCATCGCTACACCGCCAGCGAACTCGAAGCCGCCGAGACGCACGATTCCGCCTGGAACGCGGCGATGACGGAAATGAAACTCCGCGGCTACCTGCACAATCACATGCGGATGTACTGGGGCAAAAAGATTCTCGAGTGGAGCAATACCCCCGAGTACGCCCACAAGGTGGCGCTGGAATTGAACAACAAGTATTTCCTCGACGGCCGCGACGCGAATTCATTCACGAACATCGCCTGGATCTTCGGCATCCACGATCGCGCCTTCGGCGAGCGCGACATCTTCGGCAAGGTTCGCTACATGGCCGCTTCCGGCCTCAAGCGAAAGTTCGACATCGACAAGTACATCCGCCAGGTCGAACGCCTTCAGCGAAAAGAGCAGAGCGACGACTGAATCGCCGGGCAGACGTTGGAGTTAACCACAGAGACACAGAGAACACAGAGGCAATTGTTCGACGTCAACCTGAGTGGATGAAAAAATTCCTTCTTCGAAGAAGCATTGAGGACTTAGAAACGTCGGGAAGTGTCCTCGACTCTCTGTGACCTCTGTGTCTCTGTGGTATTAACAATCTGGTCGATTGCTCAATCTGCTTTGGCTGACTTTTCGTCGGCTTCGATCTTCTTCCCGGCGGCCCAGTGGATGCCGTTTTTCAGAAGCTTGATGAAGGTCGGGTGCTTGAAGTCGTCGACGTTGCCGAGGGAGGTGTAGAACGACCGGCCGCCGTCTGCCCGCTTGAAGGTCCACGCGACCGGTTCTTCCGGGTAGCCTTCGATCTCGGCGTACATCAGCGGTGTTGCTCCTGGTTCGAGCGGCAACACTTTGTAGAGCGACCAACCCTGCGGGAACGTTTTGCTGCGATCGATGCCTTTCAGGATCGGCGATTTCACATCCTGATCGACGCGAACGGTCGACTTCAGGTCATTCTTGTAGTGGTTGTGGTAGTTGCCGCCGAAGATCTCCTGGTCCCAGCGTTCCCAGTCGGCATAGCCTTCCGGGGGTGGCTGCTTGATGTAGAAGGCATGGCTGGCGGTGCGAATCCCGACAATCGGTTTTCCGCTGGCGACGTAGTCGCGAACGATCTGCATGTCGGCTTTCGGAATCACTTTTCGTCGCACGGAGAACAGGGCGATATCTGCGTCGGCGAGTTGCTCGATGCCTTTGATCTCAAACGGACCCTCTTCGGTGCCGAACGCGAAGCTGACTCGGAAATTGTCGCTGAGGTGCTTCTCGGCAAATGGCGGCAGCGTTTCCTCGGTTTTGTATTCATCCTCCGCAATCACCATCAGCAGATCGGGACGCTTGTCGCCTTCAAAGCGAAACGGCTTGCCGCCGATAAACTGATTGCTGGTGATCGTCGGGCAGACGAACTTCTCGATGTGGGAAATGATGAGATCGGTCCCGGCAAAGTGGCACACGTAAGGAGCAGAGGCCGGGTTGTACATCGTGTCGGTCATGTCGCGGAGCAGAACGGCGTTCTTGCCGTTGCGAACCATCTGCCGCAATCCGAACGGACGACCGAGCACGCACATGTTGGTGTGCACGCCGGCGACAATGACGTTCTTGATGCCGCGATCTTCGAGAATGCTCCAGACTTCATCGCCTTTATCGGAGATGAAATCGTGCTTCGCCACAATCGTGATGCCCGGATGCTGCTTCTGCCACGGTCGTTTCGGATTCCGCTGCTCGGCTTCAAGACGGGCGAGCCAGGTCTTCTTTTCCTCCGGCGTGTCGTCGTTGCCGCCATCGGTCTGATCGATCGGATATTGCCCCGCTTCCTCGGCCGGAATCTGATAGCACCATTTGGTGATTTCCTCCGGCAGGTTGTCAGCTTTCGGCTGCGAAGCGGCTCGTTTTCGAGCGGGGTGATCGACGTAGGCATCCATGCAGCCGCTCGGTGCGTGAATGATCGTCACGCCTTCGGCTCGGGCCTTGTTGACCGTTTCATTCAATCGCGGCACGAACTGTTCGAGTCGCTTCACGGCATTCCAGCAGGTGTGCGAATCCCAGACATCACAGAGAATGAGAGCCGTCTCTTCGGGCTTCCAGTTCTGTTCTTCGATCGTGCGATGAAACCGACCGGAACCGGGGCTGGTCTCGTGCTGAGACCGGAGCTGCAGCTTCAACGGTTCCGCAATGGAAAGCGAAGCAGGCAGGAGAATGAGCGAAGTGAGCAGGAGCAGACGGCAGATCATGGGCAATCCCTCTTCTGAGTGTGGCAGGAGATTCGAGAATACCCGATCGGCCCAGTCGTTCCAAACGAACCGTCGGTTCGTTCCCGTCTCCGAGCAGTCCGGGATGGCACAGTGATTGATCTCTGTGGTGCGAAAGCAACAAGAGGCTTGTCTTAGCGCCTCGCCAGCGGCTGGGCCGCCCCGAAAGAAACTTTCAGGCCCACCTCGGCCGGGAGTCACGAGCAGTTCGACAAAGCTGGCCATTACTGAGGAATGTCGGGGCCGTCCGGCGGCGAGAAACGTACGAAATTGAGTTCCGCTATTCGGGTCGCTTTTCCCGGCCCGCAATCGTGGATAGACTGCTCTGATACGTGATCTTCCTGATCGGTAATGAACGAAGAGTCAGATAGAAGAAGTAGAGTTTCATGACGTCAGCGACTGCAGCCGCACTTTCCTGGAATGAACTTGCCGACGCGGTTCTCAATGGGGAAACCATCGACGAGGCGACCTGCCAGCGGATTCTGGACTGCCCGAACGAAGATCTGCTCGGTCTGCTGCAGGCGGCTTATCGAATTCGCCGCCAGTACTTTGGCAATCAGGTTCAGCTCTACTATCTGAAGAACGCGAAGAGTGGTCTCTGCCCGGAAGATTGCGGCTACTGCTCGCAGTCGAAAATCTCCGATGCTCCGATCGAGAAGTATGCCTGGCTGAACGAAGAGCGTCTGCTCGCCGGGGCCAAGCAGGCCGCCGACAACAAAGCCAAGACCTACTGCATCGTCGCCAGCGGGCGGGGGCCGACGAATCGCGAAGTCGATCACGTCGCCAAAGTTGTTCGCCGTATTAAGGACGAACTCGGTCTACATATCTGCTGCTGTCTGGGACTGCTCAAGCCGGAACAGGCGCAGACTCTGGCCGATGCCGGCGTGGACCGCATCAATCACAATCTGAACACCTCCCGCGAGTACTACGACAAGATCTGCACGACGCACACGTATCAGGACCGGATCGACACGCTGAAGATCGCTTCGGAAGCCGGAATGGAACTGTGCAGCGGGGTGATTGTGGGGATGGGCGAGACGGATGACGATCTCGTTCGCGTCGCGGGTGAGCTGCGCGAACTGAACGTGAAGTCGATTCCGATCAACTTCCTGACATCGATCGAAGGGACTCCACTCGAAAACACATCGGAACTGTCGCCGCAGAAGTGTCTGAAGGCGCTGTGCCTGTTCCGCTTCGCCAATCCGACGACCGAAATCCGCATCGCTGGCGGCCGGGAAGTGCACCTGCGAACGCTGCAGCCGCTCGGCCTGTATCCGGCCAACTCGGTCTTTGTCAGCGATTACCTGACGACCAAGGGACAGACGCCGTCGGAAGACTATCAGATGATCACGGACCTTGGTTTCGAGGTCGTGACGCAGGGCTTTGAATCGGCTGAGTCCGAAGCGGTTCGTTAGAGCGGGCCGTTCACAGGAGCGGACGTTTGAACAAACCTGAGAAGGGGACAGGCCTGGTGTGGCTCACCGTCGCGGTCTGTGTGCTCTACCTGGGCGCGGGGATCGGGACGCTGATTGCCGTCATCGTGACGAAATTCTTCTGAACCGGACGTCTTAACTCACTGTCATCTCCGTCTACAATGAATGTTGAGCTGTTTGAGGCTTAACATCGCTATTCCGCTGTCGCAGCGGTTGACCATAGACCGGAGAATGAATGATGACCACTCGCTATTTCGAGACCGATCTGAACTGCAACAAGTGTGTGTCCAAGGTTACGCCTTTTCTCAATGAGGATCAGGGTGTTGCCGAATGGTCGGTCGATATCAATGATCCCCGCAAAGTGCTCAAGGTTTCCGGGGAGAACGTGAATCCCGATCATATCTCCACGCTGGTGGAGCGATCCGGGTTCCATGTGAAGCGGGAGTTGCAGGTCAATGAGCCGCCGCGCGAATCGACCGGACACGAACATCACGACCAGTCCGCGGAATCCAACGGCTTTCAGCTGAAGACGTACTATCCGCTGCTGTTGATCGTCGGCTTCCTGCTCCTGGTCACGGGGCTCGTCGAATTCCGAGCCGGAGAATGGGTGACGATGCGGGCCATGTCGACCTTTATGGGGGGCTTTTTTCTGGCCTTCTCTTTTTTCAAGCTGCTTGATGTCCGCGGGTTCGCCGATGCCTTCAAGTCCTACGATCTCGGAGCTCGACACGTTCCCGGCTATGCGATCGCTTATCCGTTCATCGAGCTGGCGCTCGGCATCGCCTATCTCACGAACTTCGTTCCGGTGGTCACGAACGCCGTCACCCTGTTCGTGATGGTTCTGGGACTGATCGGCGTCAGCAACGCCCTGTTCAACAAACGCACGATTCAATGCGCGTGTCTTGGCACGGTTTTCGACCTGCCGATGTCAAAGGTGACGTTTATTGAAGACGCCACGATGGCCCTGATGGCCGGAGCGATGTTGTGGCATCTGCTGGGGTAGGATTCTCGCATCCGAAGGCGTGGTCGGTTCGCTCGACTCTCGGAGAAGCCGCGGGACCCTGCTACACCAGTTCCGGCAGCGGCTGATATTCCTGGTCGACGAGATATTGCGGGCGGCCGGCGAAGTCTTCGATGGTGATGGCATGGGGATTGATGCCCATGAACTGATACAGCGAAGCGAAGACTTCACTGAAGTGGACCGGACGGTCGGCGATCGTGGCTCCGATACGGTCGGTGGCTCCAATGACCTGACCGGTGCGGAAGCCGCCGCCGGCAAGAAGTCCGCCCCCGACCTGAGGCCAGTGATCGCGGCCGGCGTCGGCATTGATGCGTGGCGTGCGACCGAACTCACCCCAGGCGACCACGGCGACATCATCCGCCATGCCGCGTTCGTGCAGTTCTTCAATCAGCGTTGCCAGGGCCTGATCGAACTGCGGCAGGTGAGTTCGCTTCATGCCGTCGAAGTTGTTGCTGTGGAAGTCCCAGCGGCCGAAGTTGAGCGTGACCACGCGAGCCCCCGCTTCGACGAGACGGCGGGCCATCAGGAAGTGCTCGGGATTGGTCGGGGCTCCGTCGCCGTAGTTCTTTGGGCTGCCGTTCTGTCCGTAACGGGCACGAACTTCTTCAGGTTCCTTCGAGATGTCGAGGGCATCGGCGAGTTTGCTGGAAGTCAGGATATCGAAAGCCTGTTGGTTGATGGTGTCCATGCCGTCCATCATGCCCGAAGCATCGATGGTGCGGCGGAGGTTATCGACGGAGGCGAGCAGTTCTTTGCGGCGGGAAAGCCGCTGGCCGTCGATCTGGCCGAGAACCATGTCTTTCCGAGATGGCCCCGACGGGCGAAACGCGGCGTGACCGACACCGAGAAAGCCGGGGTGTCCAGGCGAACCGTACGGAGGATGTCCGGTATCCGGAGACAGGCCAACGAAGGCCGGTACCGACGGATTGGTCGGTCCGAGCACCTTGGAAACGGTCGAACCGAGTGATGGCCATCCGCCGGGCGGCTGGTTGCGTGTCGTCCGGCCGGTGTAGCAGATGAACGAGTCGTGAGCGCCGTTTGGCGAACCATATACCGAGCGGAGCGGAACGCACTTGTCCATGATCCGGGCCAGGTTCGGCAGATGCTCGCAGATCTGCAGACCGGGAACGCTGGTGTCGATCGGGCGGTATTCCCCGCGAATCTCCGAGGGAGCGTCCATCTTCATGTCGTACATGTCCTGATGAGCCGGGGCTCCGCACATGTAGATCATGATGATCGATTTTTGCGACTTCTGGATGCCGGCGGCGGCTTCAGCGGCGAGCAGCTGCTGCAGGCTGAGCCCTCCCAGGCCGAGTGCTCCAATCTTGAGAGCGTCTCTGCGGGAAACTCCGTCACACAATGTCTTACCGTGGCCCGTAATCTTGAGCATTTGTGAATCCTGTTCAGGAGGCGAGGACTTAAAGAAGTCGGTGTCAGGACGCTCGTCGGTGTGGCAGGCAAAGCCGGCGGGACCTTCACATTACCAGTTAGATCGGCAATGTTCAATGTGAAGCTGGGGAGAAACCGCATCAGGCAGAGAATACGGACACTTCGGGAAAGACTTGGGAAACGGTCGAAATCCGCTGTTTTTGAGGCACAAACGGAGCTTTCGGCGAGCGTTGTCTTCATGGCTCCCCGGTTGTCAAAACGAAAATCTTGAATCGATCTTGACCTGTTTTGCAAATTCCACGAGATTTCCGCGCCACACTCGCCGCAGGATCGCGCGAACTGCCCGTCTCTTCACGCAATTCATCCTGTGGATCCTCCTTTCTGAAGATAACAGGGACTGATCGTGAATCCTGTATTCATCGCACTACCGGCGATCGTCTTTGCGATTCCCTTCGCCGTCGAAGCGTCGTCAAGGAACGTGGAGAGAGCTCCCCAAGCCGCTTATTTCGACCTCCATGAGGAGTTCGATCTGGTCGTTCGCGGGCAGACCCCGCAAACCTACGATCTGGGGCCGGGTGCACAGCCGCAAATGGCTCCGTTCGACCCCAACGCCGGTGGCGTTTATGGGGGTGGCGGCGTGTACGGGGGTGGAACGCCCAGTCCCTATGGTCAGCCTCAGCCTGTTCCCGGCTATGACCCGTTCATGGCCTCTCCGTATGCCGGAGCTGGGGGCGATCCTTTCGCCGGGCCTCAGGGGTACGGTGTCGTGGGGCCGCAGCCGGTTCGCTTCGGCTGGACGACCCATTATGACTTCGCCTACATCTCCAATGCCGATCTGCAGGACGATCCGTTCAACCCCGGTGGACCGGGCGATGTGACCGTCTACGAATACAATATTCGCTTCGACAACGTCGTGCAGTCGCCGACGGGATGGATCTGGAAGCACTCGCCCGAGTTGAACTTTACGCAGATCGATTTCAACAACATCGAAGAAACACGGCTGCCGGTCGCGACTCAGAACGGACTGGCCCGCATTTCCGACAACTACTATCGCATCGGATATCGCTTCGAAACCACTTCCCCCCAGATGGGGCCGGTCAGCTATCGGTTTGGTTTCACGCCAGCCGTGGCGACGGACTTCCAGCGTCAGCTGAATTCGCAGGCCTGGAACTTCGATGCCGACGCGACGGCGTACTTCCGTACCTCGCCGAACTGGATGTGGGTGCTCGGGGTTCTGTACTGGGACCGGGCCGAAGATCATATCCTGCCGAATGCCGGGGTGGTCTGGAATCCAAACGAGTTCTGGGAAATCCGTGCGACCTTCCCGAAGTCGCGGGCGGAAGTTTTTGTCGGCACCCCGATGGGAATTGCAACCTGGCTCTATGCCGGAGCCGAGTACGATATTCAGTCGTGGCAGGCCGGCGAAATCGATGGCAGCGATCCTCAACTGCAGATCGAAGAATGGCGAGCCTTTGCCGGACTCCGCTGGGAAGCCTGTACCTGGGAATCGTATCTCGATTTTGGGTATGCGTTCGATCGGAAGTGGAGCGTGCACGGTCTGAGCAGTGTCGCCCCGCTGCATCCAGATGATGCGTTCATGATTCGTGCCGGAATTGAATTCTAAGAAACACTGACCCTTTCGCTCTGGGCTTACTTCATGTCGACTTCTCCTGCGGCCATTATTCTTGCAGCCGGCAAGAGCACCCGAATGAAATCGGAACTTCCGAAGGTGCTGCACAAAGTGTGCGGCAAGCCGATGATCGAGCACGTGCTCGACGCGGTGCGACAAACGGGAGTGACGAAGATTGTCGTTGTCGTCGGACATAAAGCCGAGCAGGTCAGCGGAGCTCTCGATCATCACGAGGATGTCGAGTTTGCTCTTCAGGCCGAGCAGAAGGGAACCGGTCACGCCGTGATGATGGCCGAGGTTGCTCTCCGCGATCACACCGGACCCGTGCTCGTTCTCGCCGGCGATACGCCGTTGCTTCGAGGCGATTCACTCAAAGGCCTGCTCGACGAACAGCAGAAGAACAATGCCGCCTGTGTCGTCGGCACAGCCGTGACAGCCAACAACGCCGGCCTCGGCCGCATCGTCCGTGATGATTGCGGCAAGTTCCTGCGAATCGTCGAGCACAAGGATGCCTCGCCGGAAGAACTGCTCATCGAAGAGATCAACACCGGCTGCTTTGCCTTCGATGGCCCCGAGCTGTTCAATGCCCTGAAGGAACTCCGGCCCGAAAATCAACAGGCTGAGTACTATCTGACCGACTGTGCCGAGATCCTGTTAAAGCAGGGCAAGACCGTCCTCGCCGCCGACCGCCTCGACATCCAGGAAGCCATGGGCGTGAATACCCAGGATCAACTGGCCGAAGTCGAAGGCGTGATGAAACAGCGCAAAGCCGGTTGAGGGATCAACACGAGTTGAATGCCGTGTAAGGGCCGCTGTGCGGATTGTCTTGTGGGCCCACTGCGGTGGAGTAGGGTGCGTCTTGACGCACCAAGTCAAAGAGAACCGTGAGCTATCCTGTTCGTAGCTAAGCGGGCAGAGCTTTGCTTCAGTATCTTTGATACGGCCAGTGTTCTACTGGTCGGATCTGTGATCCGATGGTGCGTCGAGACGCACCCTACTGGAGGGGCGCAATGTAGGGTCCGCTGTGCGGACGCGTATTGCGTTTCGCTCGAAGAATCGCGGTCTCATTGTTTTTGGACCGCTTGCTGGAGCAACGAGACTCGACTCTGCGTTGCACCCCCATTGCGCGTCCGCAGAGCGGACCCTACGGAAGTGGACTCTGCCGGTTATCTCCCGAGGATTCTGACGGTTCCACCGGAGTTGAGTCTCTCGACGGTTTCCTGCCAGAGCTGGTTCTCGAAGTGGCGGAAGATCTGGGGGCGGGCGTCTTCCAGGCTGAGCTGGCCGGGGATGACTTTGTCGATGTACAGCAGATGGACGCCGTACTGAGTGCGGAACGGCTCGCTCATCGACCCTTCCTGCGTGCTGAAGGCGGCGTCGGCAATCTCTTTCGGCATCTGCCCGGTGTAGGCGAAAGTGCCGATCTGGCCGCCATCCTCTGCACTCGGAGATTCTGAATACTGGCGGGCGGCTGCGGCGAAGGTGAGCTCGCCGGCTGCAATTTTCTTTCGAAGGTCGGTCAACTGCTGCAGTCTCTGCTCGGCATCCCCGGAGGAGGCGTCCCTGGGAAGTGCCAGAAAGATCTGACTGGCCGCGACCTTACTGCCGTCGAGCTTTTTACGGTTCTCGTTGAAGTAACTTCGCAACTGCTCATCGGTCACGACCTGACGGACATAGCGTTGCCAGGCGAGTGAAAGGGCGAGTTCGTCCTCAAGGTCCTTCCGGGAGATCTGCAGTTTCTCGAGAGCTGCGTCAGGCGAGCCTTCCTGAGCCAGAATGCGGTCGACGACTTTCATCTGGCTTTCGAGCTGAGAGTTCGGAGCAGTCACGCCCCGTGAGCGGAGGAACTGGCGAATCAGACTGCGTTCGACGAGTCGATCGAGCATGGTCGAATAGGTATCAGCCGAGCTGTCCTGCAGAATGCCCCGCATGGCGAGGGCCTGTTTTACGTCTTCGTCGGTGATGCGTTGCCCGTTGACCATCGCCACGACATTCGACTGGAACGCGGCTGGAGTCTCGGCGGACGGCATGAGCAGGCAGGCCGTGAGGCAGACAGCGGCGATCCAATGGCAGGTCGGGAACGGGACTGGCATTCAATCCTCCTGTTTGATGGTCTTGAAAACTCAGTCGGCTTTCGGGGCTCCCCTATTGCCGACGTTGGATCAAAATAACTACAATCTCTGATGCGTTCCAGCACGGCTGGAGTTTCAGCGAAATCACTCAGGACAGAGGGCCGATATGCGACGGGACGTTGCGCTGATTCTCGCCGGTGGAAAAGGAACCCGGCTCGAACCGCTGACGCGAGACCGGGCCAAGCCCGCTGTCCCTTTCGGGGGCAGTTATCGCATCATCGACTTTACGCTGTCGAACTGTCTGAACAGTGGACTGCGTCGTATCCTTGTCCTCACGCAGTATAAGGCGGCCAGCCTCGAACGTCATATCAATCAGGCCTGGCGGTTTCTCTGTCGCGAACTCGACGAATATGTCGATGTCCTCTCACCCCAGCAGCGGCTCGACGATCAGTGGTATCAGGGCACCGCCGATGCGGTCTACCAGAATATCTATACCATCGAAAAAACCCAGGCCGACAATATTCTGATTCTTTCCGGGGATCACATCTACAAGATGGATTACTCCGAGATGCTCGACCGGCATGTCGAGTCGGGCGCGGAAGCCACGATCGCCTGCCTTCCGGTTTCTCTTCGTGAAGGGCGCGATTTCGGAGTGATGTCCGTCGATGGCGACGGGCGGGTCACCGAGTTCCACGAGAAGCCCCAGGAACCGCAGTCGCTGCCGGACGATCCCGAACACTGTCTGGCCTCGATGGGCGTGTACGTCTTTAAAGCCGACTTTCTGTACGAGCAACTCTGTCACGATGCCACGATTCGCGACAGCTCCCGCGACTTCGGGAAGAACATCATTCCACGGATCATCAAAGAATACCACGTGCAGACGTTCCCGTTTAAGGATAAGAACACCGGCCAGTCGGCGTACTGGCGGGATGTCGGCACGCTCGATTCGTACTACGCGGCAAACATGGATCTGGTTTCGGTCGATCCACAATTGAACCTCTACGACCAGAGCTGGCCGATCCGCAGTTATCAGCCGCTCCTGCCGCCACCGAAGTTTGTGTTCGCTCAGACGGACGGAGAATCTCCCCGCGTCGGCACGGCTCTCGACAGTCTCGTCTGCTCCGGCTCCATCCTTTCGGGCGGGCGGGCAGAGCGTTCAATCATCTCGGCCAATGTTGTGCTGCACAGCTGGGCAAGTGTGGAAGATTCGATCCTGTTCGATCACGTCGAAGTTGGTCGCCACGCCAAAGTGCGTCGAGCAATCATCGACAAAGGGGTTGTCATTCCCCCCGGCATGACGATCGGCTACGACCCGGAACAGGACCGCCGCAACGGCTTCACGATCACCGAGGAAGGCGTCGCCGTCATCGGCAACGTCGGCGACCTCGCCGAGTTCTGCATTTGAGCTTCCTCTCAAGCGATGCAGCGAAAGCATCCCTGAGCAAGCTCGATGGGAGTCTGTGGGGCCCTGCATGATCATCCGTCATCTGTCCCGAACCCGCAAAGTTTGACCAGTTTCTCCAGCCTTCCCCCGATGCGTGTGCGAAGGCGTTCGGACTGCATGCATTTTGCAGGAAAATTGGATTTCGCCTGCGCGAGGTCGATATACTTAATGGGCAAATATGCTGGGGCGCGGAAAGTGCGCAAGGTCTGTCGTGTTGAGCAACGGCCTTCGCGGGGATTCCTGAACGTCTCTGGCCGTCGCGGTTTGTGAACTGGCAGCGGGATCTCGCTGCGGGACACGGCTGCGGAACCCTCAACGAGAAAACGCGAGACGGACGTCAGGAAGCCGGGGCCGAGCCGATGCCGCTGAAAACTGAAGAAGTTGAAGAGCCCGTGCTCAATCTGACGCCGATGATCGACATCGTGCTGTTGCTGATCATCTTCTTCATGGTCGGAACCCGCTTTTCGGACGCCGAACGTCAGTTCGAAATTGAGCTGCCCACCGTCTCCAATGCGCTGCCGTTAAGCGACCTGCCGGATGAGATTGTGGTCAGCATCGCTCAGTCGGGCGAAATGTATCTCGGCGAGAAGCCAATCACGATCGAAGACCTGGAAGTGCAGCTAAAGCAGGCGAAAGAACGCTATGCGGATCAGTCGGTCATCGTTCGCGGCGATGCGGCTGGTGAATATCAGAACGTGATGGATGTGCTGGCCGTCTGTCATCGCGTGGGCATTACAAATCTGTCGTTGGCAAACCGGGTCGCTGAGGAGGATGGTTCTTGAAGACCTATCTCTCCGATTTCTACGTCTGGATTGCCGGCCAGTTGAACGTGCCGGCGAACGCCGTGGAGCAATGGCTCTGGGGCGGTCTTGTGCTCGGCTTCATCTTCTCGGCAGTCCATCTGCTGACGATGCTCGTGACCCGCTGGGGCGATCATCACGCATCGTCGAAGTCGCTGCTCTTCTCGGTGCTCATCCACCTGAGTTCCGGCGTCGGCGTGATTGCCTTGGCACCCGCTCCCGTCCGTGAGAAAGTCGTGCGGGATCTGGAACCAATTCGAATCCAGGATGTGATCATCGCCGGGACCCAGCAGACACGAACGGATGAAGCGGGGAACACGCCGATCTGGGAATCGATCCCATCGCTCAAGAATCCGATTCAATCACGGATGGAACGGGAGGAGTTTCGCACGACTCCGTCTGTTGCCCCGGAACGGAAAATCGATGAACCGGTCAGCCTGACGCCCGAGATGCCGGAGTTTCAGCCGATCACCAGGCCGCAGGAAGAACGTCCTGAACTCGCGATGGCCGCCCCGACGCCGCGTGAGATGCCGGCTGCGACGTTGCCCGAAATTGAATCGCCCGAGTTACCGCCGATTCCCTCGCCCGACCCGCAGGGAACGGACGCCAATACGCCCGATCGCACGCGGACTCAACTCCCGCGGAGTATGGTGCAGTCGGAAGAAGTACAGCGTCCGGAATCGGGGGGAGCCGATCGGATCGCCACGAATTTCATGGAGCAGCAGCGGCTGCGCGTCCCGGATATTGAACGCGGACCTCGCCCGGAATTGCCCAATCAGGGCGAAGTTGCCGAGACCGTCGAACGCCGCCAGACGCCCCAACAGGCGGCTCCCGACGAGATTCTTTCTGGCGAGCAGATGGTCGCCGGCGAGGGAGCAACCCAGCCGAACATGACAGAGAATCGTGTGCCGACCCGGTCACCCCGAACGGGCGATGCTCCAGCCAACGAGATGACGACGCCCTCTCGGAATGCCGGACCGCTGCCGGAAACGAGTCTTGATCCGGCTCCCGCCATGCCGGCTCCGCGCTTGCCTGGCGAGGAAGAGGTCCCACGACTGGCTGATCTGCCTGCTCCCAACTTTGATGCCGTCCGTCGCGATCAGTCCGCGGAGATCCCCGCGACGTATCGGCTGCGCGATCTGGCCCGTCGGAAAGAAATCGCACGGCAATACGGCGGAACCGATGCCTCGGAAGAAGCGGTCGAGCGGGCTCTGGCCTGGCTGGCGAGCATTCAGGAAGTCGAAGGTCATTGGGACGGCTCCAAATGGGGTTCGGGCAAGATCGAGATCGACGAGCAGGGGATCGATCGTCAGAAAGCGGGTGTGGAAGCCGACACCGGTTTGACTGCTCTCACCATTCTCGCCTTCCTCGGAGCAGGCTACACGCAGGAAGAGGGCAAGTACGCCGCCAATGTTTCCAAGGCGATTCAGTGGCTGATCAGTCAGCAGCGGGAAGACGGTTACCTCGGCGGCAAGGCGACCCGTTATGCCGGCATGTACTGTCACGGCATGGCGACCTACGCACTCGCTGAAGCGTACGGGATGCAGAATGAACGCCGTGTCGATGATGGGCTCAGTCAGGCGGTGATGAAGGGCGTGCAGTTCACGATCGCCATGCAGAACAAGAGCGACGGCGGCTGGCGGTACCTCCCCGACTGGTCCGGCGACATGAGTATGTTCGGCTGGCAGCTGATGGCCCTCAAGAGTGCCGAGATCGCCGGCGTCGCGATTCCGGAAGACGCCCGAAAGCTCATGATCAAGTTTCTGGTCGACCGTTCCCTCGGGGAGCGGAAGGGACTCGCCGCTTACCATCCCGAATACGGCCCGGAGATAACCGCTTCGATGACCGCCGAATGTCTCTTCTGCAAACAGATGATGGGTATTCGCCGCGGTAACCCCGCCAGTCAGGAAGCCGCCGAGTACCTGCTGGCCGAAGCGAATGCCCCCAAAGCGATCGAGCCGAACCTGTATTACTGGTACTACGGGACCCTGGCCATGTATCAGTTCGGCGGAGCCGAGTGGGAGAAGTGGAACGAACTCGTTCGCGGCCTGCTCATCGCCAAACAACGCAAGACCGGCGAACTGGCCGGCAGTTGGAACCCCGACGGCCCCTGGGGCGGCTATGGCGGCCGCATCTACTCGACCGCACTGGCCACCCTCTCTCTCGAAGTCTACTACCGCTTCCTGCCCCTGTACCGCATCGGGGACACGGTCGAAGAGTAAAGACGGGTCAACGGTCGCGCTTCAACACAATCTTCTCCCCGTCCCAAATCTTCGCGGGGCCATCGGAAGGGAGCCTCTGAATGCTTTTGCCTTTGGGGATGTTGAGTCCACTCAGGTGGAAGGTGTCTCCTGGAAGTGGGGCGTTGAGGGAGTGGATGACCAGACGGCCTTCTTCGCTCGCGAGCGTCTTGTTCCCTACGCTTTCTGTCGAAGTATAGCGAGTCGGGAACCATAGGCCGGATCGCCCCCATTCTTCGACCTTCAATTCGAGGTTCTCCGTCAGGTCGAGTGGCTCAAAATAGCTGCGGACTTGAACCGGGGCGTAGCTGCAGGAAGGTGCAAACCAGAAATCGCACTGGACTCCGCTTTCGAGATCAAAGCTCACCCGCAGGCAATCGATCTCGTTCACTGTTTCCTCGGCGATTTTTTTCTCATTGGCCGCCAGATCAAAGATCGTGCGTATGGGAGTTCCGACGCTGGCCCCGGAAGAATGAAAGCCGAGCGTTCTGAGATCGTAACGCGTGAGAGCTTCCTGCCAGTCGGGAACCGTTCGGAGGGGATCACTGTCGAAGTTGATCGCCCGTTGCCCCGAGCCAAGCATGTTACAGAAGCAGATGGAGCGCGTTCGTGTATAAACGTTGCGCTCCCAGAATGTGTCGTTCGTCAGTCCTGGAAAGCGGCGGGCCTGTGTGTACGGGTAACGCAGATCGACCCGGAGTTGTTCGCCGTGCAGATAGTAGTGGCCCAGGTTCGTGCGGCCTTCTTCCGCAGTTTCTCCGTAATTGAAAGCAACTTCGATCTCGTAATCCGTGATTGCGAGGCGATTCTGGATCGCACGTTTGATGACCTCGTCTGCCGTCGGTTCTTCCGCACTCAGGAAGCCTCCTGAAGTCGCGAGGATAAACAGTCCGGCGAGAATTCTGAAGAACTTGAAAACCCGTAACGTGCGCATGGAGGAACCTGCTCCTGGGGAATCCGATGGCGAAGTGTCATGGCGTTCAGTGCGAAAAGGATATTACAGCAGGTCGGTTGACGTCGATGCGGATTTTGTCTCCGGCCCGTCGTGCGGGAAAGGATCCGCTTCGAATATCGGCTCGGACGCTATTTTTGAGTGCTCGATTCTGTCACAATTCCTGCGACGATTCTGGTCAATTGGATACAAAATCCCCCTTCAGGTTAAGGACAGATGGCAAAGCAACTTATTTCCAGTGGTTCGGCTTGGGAAGGCAAGATTGGTTACTCGCGAGCCGTGCGGATTGGCAATGTCGTGCATGTCTCAGGCACCACGGCGACGAACGAGAACGGTGATGTCGTCGGAATCGGCGAACCCGCCGAGCAGGCCGCATACATTCTGAAGAAGATCGAAGGCGCCCTGAAGGACGCCGGGGCTTCGATGTCGGATGTGGTGCGGACGCGGATGTATGTCACGCGGATCGATGACTGGGAAGCGATTGCGCTCGCTCACGGAAAGTATTTCGGCGAGATTCGTCCGGCAACGACGATTGTGGAAGTCAGCCGGCTGATCAATGCCAATCATCTGGTGGAGATCGAAGCGGAGGCGGTGATCGAAGGCTGATCGCTCGCGAACTCAGCGCAGGAAAAAGGCGGCTCGCATCATGCGGGCCGCCTTTTTGCGCAAGGAAGATCAGGTTCTTCCATCAGGGATGAGGTTGAAATCGGGGGGAGCCGCGTCGGGGCCGACGGTGTAAGCCAGTTCGCTGCGGGAATTGTACTTCGCCGGAATGTACATCTCGCCAACCGGAGTCGGTTCGCCGTTGCTGTGATCGAACTTGCCGGGAATCAGACGCGAGGCGATGATTTCAACTCGCATTTTTCCAGGGAGGCTTTCGATCGTGAAGGACCCGTTGGCAATCGGGGCGCTGTAGACGCGGCCTTCGCCTTCGAGCATCCGGAAAGTGATTCGTCCTTCTGTGAGCGGCGCGCCTTCCCAGTGAACTGTTCCCGAAGTCTCAAACATTTCTGGACCGTCGGAGGAACTGCAGCCCGTCAATCCGGTCACGGCTGTGACCGCAAACAACAGCAGTGTCATCGGAGTTTTCACGTTCAGTCTTCCTGAGTGCGGGAATGAGCGGACAGGTGCGATCGGAGCACGAAGCCGGCGGTTCGATCACAATTCGGTCGAGCAACATGCTCTAGAATTCGCCGAGAACTTCTCCATCCTGGATCTGTCCCAGATAGCGGAAGGTGAGTCGGTCGATGTTCTCGGAGATGAATCGGGTCGACCCATCGGCCAAAGCGAATTGAACTCCGCCATCGTGATAGCTGCGGGAAAAGTTGTAGCGGCCGGCGAGACCGTCCGCATTTCCATTTTCGCAGGGAGCATTGGGAAAGGTCGTGCTCTTGCAGGAGTAGACACGGTCGGGGACGGACGTGTTTGGAGTCTCGGCTGTGGAGAAACCGAAGGAGCCGTGCGGAGCTCCCCCCCAGTAGCCTCCGAGCCCGCCCCAGCTGCCGCCGGTCGAACCGCGGATGATGCCTTCACCCCACATCAGCGTGTTGGAGGTACCATCGCGAACGTCGCGGAACTTCGTGGATGAACTCTGGTAGAACAGGCCCGTGGTTTTGCTTCCGGTCAGCCCAATCGGAATTCCACTGGAGTCGACATCACCGCCGGCGCAGACCACGTAGTTGCCCTGGAATCCATTGTCATTCCCAGAGCCACCCGTGGCGGGGCCAGCCGGATCAGACGGGCACATATAAACGTCGACCGGAGTTCCGGCCAGCGACTTGGGGATGTAGAAGACGTACTCTGTCTCATCGGCTTCATAAACGTCCGACAGAGCACCCTGTTCGATGAACGGTAACAGACGGTGGAAGAAACATTCGCGACGATGCGTCGCCCCGGAGACTTCCCGCTGCCAGCCGTACGGGAAGACCGAATGGGCATCGTGATAGTTGTGCATGGCCAACGCGAGCTGCTTGAGGTTGTTCTTGCAGGACGATCGGCGAGCCGCTTCACGGGCCTGCTGCACGGCTGGCAGGAGCAGTGCCACAAGAATAGCGATGATCGCAATCACGACCAGAAGTTCGATCAGGGTGAAAGCTCGGCGGCGAAAACGCCCGGGCAACAGTTTCATCTCAACGTCCATAATGAATTCCTGGAAAGAATGTGTTGAGGAAGGATCTTGTCGCGAGGATGCGAGGCAGGATCTTGAGGAGACTCTCTTTCTCATTCCAAGGCATATGGCGTGCCAAAGCGATCTGCGTCGAGCTCTTCCGCCGGGTCGCTTTCGTAGTCCCTTGAAAAGCAAGACTTTTCAGGAACGAAGCCGCGATGCCCACTCTTGAGAGAGTCAAGGAATGTCGATGTGTTGACGGAAAGATGGGGAGCGAGCAGGCACACACCGCACAGCGGGCAGGCAACGTAAACAGTGTTCACTAGGTGGGTTGTGTTTACGCTGATCGCGGTTGAGGCGGCTGAGACAGGCCTCGCAAGAGAGGTCCCGGCAGTTGACTACAGAGGGCCTGCCTTCATGACAAAGCTCTCAGGCCCAGTCCTCTTCGAGTTCCTGATTGAGTTCGAACCACTCTTCTTCAAGGGTTGCGATCTCGTCCTTCAGGGCTTCCATTTGCTCGTGGACTTCCTGAGCTTTCTTCGCGTCGGTCAGCGTGACGAAGGTCTTCTGCAGATCCTGTCGCTGTTCGTCGAGCGTGGCGATCTTCTTTTCGATCTTGTTCAACTGCTTGCGAGGATCTTTCGAGCCCTTCTTCTTTTTGGACTTTCCCGCTTTGGGGGCCGGACCACCGGAAGAGACCGGGACTCCCGCGCGTTCGGCTTCGTGATCGTCGATTTCCTTTTCGACGCGATACAAATAGGTTTCATAATCGCCGGGGTAGTCGGCGACGTGGCCATCTTTGACTTCAATCACCTGCGTGGCGATGCGGCGAACGAAGTGACGATCGTGGCTGGTGAAGATGATCGTGCCTTCGTAGGTGAGCAGGGCATCGGCCAGCGCTTCGAGTGTTTCCACGTCGAGGTGGTTGCCCGGTTCGTCGAGAATCAGCACGTTGCATTTGCTGAGCAGCAGGCCGGCCAGACAGAGTCGAGCCCGTTCGCCCCCGCTGAGCACCTTGATCGGCTTCTGAATCAACGGACCACGGAACAGGAAGCTGCCGGCGACGTCGAGCACCTGCTGGGTGGTAACTTCGACAGCCGACTCACTTTCCAGGTACTGCTGTACCGTCCAGTCCTGCGGCAGCGACGTGTAAACGTGCTGAGCGTAGACGCCGATATCGCAGTTGTGCCCCCAGCGCGGCTCGCCTTCGATGGCGCTCAGGGAACCGACAATCGTTCGCAGCAGCGTTGTTTTTCCCTGACCGTTGTCCCCGACCACCGCAGTGCGGGAACCATGGTCGATCTCGAACGAAACATCTTTGGCGACAACGTGATCGGGATAGCCGATCGAGATGCCTTCACATCGCAGGGCAGGGCCCTTACGAGCCGTGACCTGTGGCACGCGGATGCGGACGCGTGTTTCGTCTTCTTCAATGTCGATCAGTTCAAGGCGATCGAGCTGCTTGGCTTTGTTGCGGGCCTGAGCAGCGGTGCTCGCGCGAGCCCGGTTCTTATCGATGAAGCGTTCGAGCTGCTTCATCTTGGCCTGAGTCGCCGCGTTAACCCGTTCGTCGTGTTCCCGCTGGACGGCTTTGGCTTCGAGGAACTTTTCGACGTTTCCGGTGTACATCGTCAGTTCGCCGCGCGACAGTTCGAGCGTGTGCGTGCAGGTCGCTTTAAGGAAGCCCCGATCGTGGGAAACGATCAGACAGCCCGCTTTGAAGTGCCGCAGGAAGTGTTCGAGCAGAATCTGCGTGCGAAGATCCAGGAAGTTCGTCGGTTCGTCGAGGACGAGCAGATTCGGGTCGTGGAGCAGCAGGGAAGCCAGCTTCACGCGGGTCTGCCATCCGCCCGACAGTTCTTTGACGGGACCTTCGAGATAGTCGCCTTTGATCTCGAACTCAGCCGCGACTTCGCCACATTTCCAGTCCGGTTCCCCGGAATCCCGCATCAGGAAATCGAGAGCCGACTCGCCGGGCTCGAACGGATCGTGCTGCTGCAGATAGCCGACACGCAGATTCGGGTGGCGGATGACTTCCCCGCGATCGAGCTCTTCCTGGCCCAGCAGAATACGACACAGGGTCGATTTTCCGGCTCCATTGCGGCCAATGAAACCGACCTTGTCGCCGGATTTCAGAGCCACGCTGGCGTGATCGAGAAGGGTTTGAGAGCCGTAGCTCTTGGTGGCGTCTTGAAGTTGCAGCAGAACGGACATGGAAGGAAACTGGCCAGGTGAACGAGGGTCGATGTCGAGCGAGTGGAATGGTATCCCGAACGCAGGACGCCGTCATCAGCATCCTGCTGGGAATCGGCAGGAAATCCCAACAATCGCTGGGGCGAGGAGCACGATTGAGAGCCCGAGAACGTGTTCTCCAGGGGATCGGCATCAAGGGATGATGTCGAAGATGCACTGCTGGACAGGCCGGCAGTGCATCTCTCGGTGCAGTTCTAAGCGAGGTTCGACCTTAGTGGTCGTCTTCCTTGTGCGGACCCATCTGCGTGATGAGGTAGTTCTGGATGCCGACTTTTTCGATCAGTTCGAGCTGAGATTCGAGCCAGTCGACGTGTTCTTCGGACTGAACAAGAATCTTGTCGAGCAGATCTCGCGTGCCGGGATCGTTCTCGTCGTAGCAGATTTTGATGGCTTCGCGATAGGTTTCACAACCCTTCATTTCGAGAGCCAGATCGTACTCGAACTGGGTTTTGACATCGTCGCCGACGCGAATGACGTCGTAGCGGGCGATCTCGGGCACGCCTTCGAGGAACAGAATGCGGTCGATGAGCCACTCGGCGTGCTTCATCTCCCCGATCGATTCCTGGTAGTGCTTGGCACCGAGGATATGCAGAGCCCAGTTCTGGCACATTTTCGCCTGAATGAAGTACTGGTTAATGGCGGTCAGTTCGATGGTCAGACCGGCATTCAGAGCTTCGACTACCTTGGGGCTCCCCTTCATCACCTACTCCTCAATCGTTGGAAAAATCCTGTTTAATGGACAACGATTGTAAAGCAATGCCGGGCAGTCGCCAACCGTCGCCGGGGCCGAACAGGGGCCCAGAACCCTATAAAACAGGGATTGAGAACGGGTCTCACCACAAACTTGATGTAATGTTTGCAACGGAAACAAGATTTCCAAAATTCTCTTCACCACCAGTCCGGCTTGCGATACATTCCCGTTCCTGCACGACAGGCAACCTTTCCTTTCCGCCTGTCGGTCCAATCACAAACGAAACGATTCCGCTCACCCTGAGCGGTCCGATTCTCCCCTCCCTGAATCACTCATCCAACTGCCCATCTTCTAGTTGATGCATGCGCCTGTCTGCATCGATGGCGAAGGAGTTCCTCCCCATGAAGTGGATCCGTTACACCCTGCTTTGTTCCTGCTGCGTACTGGCGGTCAGCCAGGTCGCCTGTACCGGCGTGCCCCGCAGACATCTGCGAATGAGTCAACATCGTGCGATGCGACTGTACGCCGAGAACCAGGAACTGATGAACGAGAATGGTACGCTCGCGATGCAGTCGTATCAGGCTCAGGAAGCCATGAACGCGATGGCCCAGGAGCATCAGATGCTTTCTCAGCAACTGGCCCAGACTCAGCATAAGCTCGATATTTCCAATCAGCGTCTGGCCAACCTGTCGAATGAACGGAGCGAGTTGCACGCCCGATACAAGAATCTGCTGATTCGCTCGCGAACGCAGCAGAGTCCGCTCTCGGAAGAAGCAACCCGTCGATTCCAGGAACTGGCCCGCCGTTATCCGGACTTCGAATTCGATCCGATCACCGGCGTCAGCAAGTTCCACTCGGACATTTTGTTCTCTTCTGGAAGTGCTAACCTGCGGGAGTCTGCTCATCCTCTGCTGCGGGATCTGGCTCAGATTATGAATGATGGTCCTGCCCGGAATTTGAACCTGCTCGTCGTGGGGCACACCGATGACCAGCCGATTCACAACGCCGGCGTGAACCACCCGACGAACTGGCACCTGTCGACCAACCGGGCCAACTCTGTGTTGATGGCTCTGAAAGAAAGCGGCATTTCCGATCATCGTCTCGGAGCAGCCGGCTACGGCGACACCCAGCCACTCGTGCCGAACACGAACAGCCATGCCCGTCAGCGAAACCGCCGCGTCGAAATCTTTGTTCTCGCTCCGGACGCCGTGGTCGCCGGCTGGGATCCTCGACACGTGAAGTAACCGAAACGTGAAGCACCCCAAAAAGCGTCGTGAGTACAGACTCGCGACGCTTTTTCGTTGGGTGGTTGCAGTGCTCGTCGCTCCCCACGGGGTGCCACTGGCGTCTCGCCAGTGGAGCGGGTATCTCTGTCGATGTCGAGGGATCGGAAGAACGAGCTGCGGGGACGGGCCATATGAGATTGGCTCGTCGAAGAAGAATCGCACTGGCGGAACGCCAGTGGCACACGACGCATGAACGGTTCCCAATTCCAATCCCAACCCGAAACGTCAGTGAGGGCGGTTGGCGTCGGTCGCGTCCAATCACCTCGCTCACGCTTCGGGTTAGGATTCGGGACTTTCAGCCAGCAAGATCGCAAATCGTCGCTCTACACGGGGTGCCACTGGCGTCTCGCCAGTGGGGTATCTCTGCCGATGCTGAATGATCAAGAGAACCAACTGCTGGGCCGGGCCGTATGAGGTTGGTCAACGCAGAATCGCACTGGCGGAACGCCAGTGGCACACGAAACGCGAACGGTTCCCAATCCCAATCCCAACCCGAAGCGTGAGTGAGGGCGGTTGGTATCGGTCGCGGCCAATCACCTCGCTCACGCTTCGGGTTAGGATTCGGGACTTTCAGCCAGCAAGATCGCAAATCGTCGCTCTACACGGGGTGCCACTGGCGTCTCGCCAGTGGAGCCGAGCATCTCGGCCGATGCTGAATGATTGAGAGAACCATCGACCGAGACAGGCCGTATGAGATTGGCTTGTCGAAGATGAATCGCACTGGCGGAACGCCAGTGGCACACGAAGCGTGAACGGTTCCCAATTCCAATCCCAACCCGAAGCGTGAGTGAGGGCGGTTGGTATCGGTCGCGGCCAATCACCTCGCTCACGCTTCGGGTTAGGATTCGGGACTTTCAGCCAGCAAGATCGCAAATCGTCGCTCTACACGGGGTGCCACTGGCGTCTCGCCAGTGGAGCCGAGCATCTCGGCCGATGCTGAATGATTGAGAGAACCATCGACCGAGACAGGCCGTATGAGATTGGCTTGTCGAAGATGAATCGCACTGGCGGAACGCCAGTGGCACACGAAGCGTGAACGGTTCCCAATTCCAATCCCAACCCGAAACGTCAGTGAGGGCAGTTGGTGTCGGTCGCGTCCATTCACCTCGCTCACGCTGCAGGTGAGGAATCAATGCGGTCAGCAAGGCCTTAAAACAGAGAAAGCGTCGTGAGCCAAAAGCTCACGACGCTTTGTTTTCTTGGGGTCGGTTCCGCTTACGGGAAGAGGAAGAAGAGCCCCGTGTAGACTTCCGCGGTGATGAACATTGCGTGGAAGTTGAGCGGAACCTGATGGTAGAGCTTCGGAGCTTCGCAGTCGCCCGGGCGGAAGTAACCAAGAGGATACACGCACTTGGCAACCGGGTTCATACTGATCTGGTACGGCAATCCCAGGAACTGCCAGTTGAAACGGGAGACCGAGACGAACGGCTGAATCAGAGGGTGATGCATGTGGCCGTAACGCTCGAGCTGAGGATCCTCGAAGTACAGCGGATAGTAGTTGATGTTGGAGGCAACCCAGCAGTACTGGAGATGCGCGAACTGTCGTGAATTCGAGACCCTGTCGCCGGGCAGTTCGCTGATCTCCGGACATTTCGAGTTGCTCGAACTCGGCATCAGATGAGCGTACTCCGGACGGGGGCAGAAGTGCCGCGTCGGATCGGCTTCCCGCAGCGAGGCATCCGGCTCGTAGGTTACGAACGGCGAGATGTCCGAGATCGGCTTGATCTTCTCATCGAAGAAGGGCGACTTATCAATTTCCTTTTCAATGCCTTCGATCTCGGGAGTCTGCAGGGTCGAGACTGTCGAGTATCGCGGTTCGACCGGCATCGGAAGTTCGATCAGCAGTTCCGGCTGAGTTGCGGCTTTCGGCTGGGACGGAGTTTCCACCGGACGGCTGATGACCGCTTTTCGAGTGGTCACGGTCAAGGGTTTCTCTTCAGTCGCGGGACTGCGTTCGGCTGTCACCGGTTCCGGCGTAACTGACTTAACCGGCCTGGCGTCCTTCTGTTCGAACTGGAACATCTCCTGGTAGATGGCCACGTTATCTTCATCCGCTTTCGCTGTCTTTTCTTTGACAGGCGGAGCCGGGATTGGAGCATCTTTCGGAGCAGCGGGCGCCGAAGGGACCGGCATCAGCTCCGGATGATTATTGAAAAGCGGTCGCACCGGCGGAGCCGAACTCGGCGGCGTGGGATCGTAAAGTTCGATCGGAGCCGAAGGAGTCGGAACCGGACGGCGACCGGATTCGATTTCCAGCCGCATCGGTGCCTTGGGTGGCGCAGGCGTCCAATTGGGAGGCGTTGGAGTCGGGAGACCAGCCACGTCGGGCGGCGTCGGCGTTGGCAGCGGGGTTTCCGAAGACGAATCGATCGGCTGACCGTCGTCGTCGATTTCTTCGCCCTTTTCGTTTCGCCGACGTTCGCGGCGTTCTTCACGGTGTTCCCGGCGATCGGCCAGGCGTTCTCGCAGAGATTTCCATCGCGTTTCCGCAGAGCGATCCCGGAGTCGATCCAGTGGGCTTTCGGCAGCCCGGCTGCCCGCGGTGAGCCAGAGCGTGAGCGTGGCGAGGATCACCGCGAGTGCGACGAGGCGCCCATCAATTCTTCTCGCCGGGCGAATGCTCGGCGGTGTAGTTGGGTGCTTCTTGTGTGATTGCGATGTCATGCGGATGGTTCTCCCTCACCGTCGCCGCCGAGATTTTGATAAACTTCGCCTGGACACGCAGCTCTTCGATGGATCGCACGCCCAGGTATCCCATCCCGGCCCGCAATCCTCCGACGAGCTGATAAAGGAAGTGGTTGAGATGCCCCTTGTAGGCCACTCGCCCCTCGACTCCCTCTGGCACCAGCTTTCTGGCGGACTTCTTCTTTCCGTCATCATCGACCAGCGACTGCCGATAACGGTCGCTGCTCCCTTTCACCATCGCACCCATCGAGCCCATGCCGCGGTACTGCTTGAAGGACCGTCCCTGGAACAGGATCATTTCTCCCGGGCTTTCGTCCAGGCCTGCCAGTAGTCCTCCGAGCATCACGGTATGAGCACCCGAGGCGAGTGCTTTGGTGATGTCTCCGCTGTATCGAATTCCCCCATCGCCAATAATTGGCACATCGGAAGCCGCGGCGGCTTTGGCGGCGGAGCTGATGGCCGTCAACTGCGGCACTCCGACCCCCGAGATGATGCGTGTCGTACAGATGCTGCCCGGGCCGATTCCGACCTTCACCGCATCCACACCCGCATCCAGTAACGCCTTGGCTCCTTCCGTGGTGGCAATGTTTCCGGCGATCACGTCAATGCTGTACTGACGTTTGATCTCCTGGACAGTTTCAATCACGTTGGACGAATGCCCGTGAGCCGAATCGACCACGAGGACGTCCACCCCTTTATTGATGAGCGCTTCAACGCGTTCAAAATCAAAGACTCCGACCGCGGCACCGACTCGCAGACGTCCGCGGGCATCTTTCGAAGCGCGCGGGTACTGCAGATTCTTGTCGATATCCTTGATCGTGATTAATCCCCTCAACTGGTATCGGTCATTCACCAGTAAAAGTTTCTCTACTTTATTCTCGCGCAGAATCCGCTCCGCTTCTTTCAAATCCGTTGTCTCAGAAGCAGTTATGAGCTTGTCTTTGGTCATGACTTCCGAGATTCGGGTGTCATCGGACTCCAGAAATCTCAGGTCGCGCCGCGTCAAAATCCCCTTCAAATACCCATCTTCCGTGATCGGGACCCCGCCGACGTTGCGTTCGTCCATCAATTTGCGGGCTTCGGCCACGGTTGCGGTCGGTGGAAGGGTGACCGGATCGACGATGACGCCGTGTTCGCTCCGCTTCACGCGATCGACTTCGAGGGCCTGCTGCTCGACGGCCATGTTCTTGTGAACAATCCCCATGCCCCCTTCCTGAGCCATGGCGATGGCCATTTCGCTTTCGGTCACGGTGTCCATCGGGCTGGAAATGATGGGCACATTGAGCGTGATGTTGCGGGTCAGGCGGGTGCTGATGTCGACTTCATCCGGCATGGCGTCGCTGTAGGCCGGGACGAGAAGCACGTCGTCGAACGTCAAACCTTCGGTAAGGATGCGGTCCTGCATGGGATTACTCTTCGCTTGTTTCGCTTGCGGTTTCAGATTCGTTGATGCGGTGATAAATGCGGTTGCTGAGATCGACGAGAGTTCGTGGCGGCAGTTCTTCGGCTCGCGTCTTCTCGCCGAGCTGCATGTCGGCCATGATGGCGTCGATGACCTGCTTGTCGATCTGCTTGCGGTACATCCCAACCAGGACACTTCGCAGCATTTTGCGTCGCTGATGGAACAGCCGCCGCAGGAAGTCCTGCAGAAACGGCCGATCGGCGATCATGGCCCGGCCTTTGGGATTCGGAACCAGCTTCACGACGGCGGAGTTCACTTTTGGACGAGGCCAGAACACGCTCGGCGGCAGTCGATTCAGGAGCTTCACATAACACTGCGACTGCAGCCAGACCGAAAGGGCCCCGTAACTGCTCTTGCTCGGCCGGGCCTGCATTCTCAGTCCGAGTTCCAGCTGAATGGTGACAACCATTCGTTCCCAGGGAATGTCGGTCGCCACCAGGTTGGATACGACCGGCGTGGCGATGTTGTAGGGCAGGTTGGCCACGAGCTTGAGCCGGCGGGACGGATCGACCGCGAGCTGCTTTTCGACTTCAGCCAGCACTTCCGGGGCAAACCGGTTTTTATTGTGCAGCGCGTCCTGCCGCATGAGTGTCAGGTTGGGGCGATCGCCAAGCTGGGCTGACGCCAGGGCATGCATATTCCGATCGAGTTCGACGGAAATGACATGAGCGGCGTGCTCGGTCATGAAGGCGGTCATTCCCCCCGTGCCGGTGCCGACTTCGAGAATGACATCCTTCGGGCCAATCATGGCCTCGCGAACGATGAACTCGATGATGTTGAGATCGATCAGATAATTCTGACCGAGGTCCGTGCGAGGATTGATCCCAAACTGGGTCAGCAGGTCCTGCAGGTGCGTCTTGGTCTGGCGGAGAGCCTCGGTCATATAAGCAACTGTAAATCAATGCGCGGAGCGGATATGTGGCCAATGATTTACTCAAGAATCATACGCGGCAAGGGGCCAAAACGGTAGGGCTCCGACGAACGCTTTCGAGGAATTGGCATGGATTGACGAACTGATCGGAATACGCTTACGCATTCCTGGGCTTTGCGGAAGGAGTGATTGGAATCCTGCTGATCTCGTGTCGACCTGAAGTGCCGCCGAGCATTTTTTTGTCCTCGGTCAGGCAAGTTGTGTTGACGGTTCCTTAGTGGAACCCATTAGAATGCAGGCTGGTCACAGTACGGCGATCGCATAAGCTCGGCTTGCAGGCAACTGCAGGCGCTGTGGGGATACCCCATGGTCGATTGATTGTTGACTTTACGACAGGAATGAAAAGGCGGCTTGGGCGGTCAAGCCACCCGTTTTCATTCGCGACAGGATCGGTTATACGAGCCGTACTGTGATCTTTTTCTTACTGCCACTGTCCGAGGTCTTTATTGTCTGTAACAACGCGATCTCTCGCACGATTCCGTTCTCTTCGGGACCTGACCTGCTTCGCAATCATTTCTTCTGTTGCTTCCCATCAGCGATGATCGACCCACATGCTTCTGCTTGAACTGCTGAAACGCCTGCTGTTTGGTTCGTCTGCAGTTTCCTCGAAAAAACGTGTGGTCGAAGCCGCTCCTCCTCGTTCCGAGGAGACGTTCTCTTCATCCGCAGCTCCGGTGGCCATCGCTGAACGGCCGCGAAAGAAGCCGAAAGAAGAACAGACCTGGCCGGTGCTCCAGCCGCTGCGTCGCGAACGAACCCGCCCGGACCGCTCTTCTGCCACCACGGTGGGCAGCAAGCAGTATCCTCTGGCGTTTCCCTACGTGGTTTCCGAGGGAAGCTACCTCGACCTGTCCCGCGATACGAATCGGGAGCGGCTCGATCGGTGGGAGTTGCCCTACTTTGAAACGCCGACGCAGTTGGCCGAATGGTTCAATCTGCCGCTGGGACAACTCGCCTGGCTGACCGATCGTTTCACCGATGGCCGACGTCCCGTCGACCAGAAGAAGGCCCATTACCGGTACGAATGGCGAAAAAAGCGGAGCGGCGGCTATCGACTTATCGAAGCGCCGCTCCCATTGATGAGACAGGTTCAGGAGCAGATTCTCGACGAAATCCTCGATCGGGTGCCCACTCACGAGGCGGCCCATGGATTCTGCGCCGGCCGCTCCGTTGTCACCAATGCCGAGCCGCATGTCGGACAGGCTGTTGTGGTCAAGTTCGACCTGGACAACTTCTATACCCGGGTTCGCTATTCACGAGTCGTCGCCATCTTCCGCAGCTTCGGCTACTCGCGGGAAGTGGCGATCTGGCTGGCGAAACTGACGACCTCGGCGATTCCGGCGAATCTCGAATTTCCCGGGCAGCAGCCCAAATTATTGCGACTGTTCCTCCCGCGGCATCTTCCCCAGGGAGCGCCGACGTCCCCGTGTCTGGCGAACCTGGTAGCGTTTTCGCTCGATGTGCGTTTGTCCGGGCTGGCGAAATCGTTCGGAGCCACCTACACCCGCTATGGCGACGACCTGACCATTTCCGGCGATGACGCATTTCTCCGGTCGCTGCGGCTCTTTATTCCGCTGGCTCATCAGATTGTTCGCCAGGAACGTTTCGTCCTAAACGGCAAGAAGAAGCAGATTCGCAGGCGGGTCAGTCAGCAGAAAGTGACCGGCGTCGTCGTTAACGACAAGACGAATATCCCCCGTAAGGAGTTCGACCGACTGAAAGCGATCCTGCACAACTGCGTTCAGAACGGCCCGGACTCCCAGAACCGCGACCAGCACCCCAATTTCCGGGCCCACCTTCGCGGACGCATCGCTTACGTTCAGCAGCTCAATGAACATCGGGGCAACAAGCTGCTCAGTCTTTACCAGGCGATTAACTGGTCGTAATCCGGCTTCACTGGAAGGTTGCCTCGTTGGAGATCGGGGCAGAAATGCCGCGATCGTCACTCCTGGAATTGGGCGTCAAGACGGACCCTGCTTCTTACTTTGTGGAAAGTCGCTGCCTCAGGGCGAGGGTGTTCACGATTTGTGAATTTTTCCATCCAGAAGGCCTGTTTTCGGGGCAAAAACCGCTCTTTTCGCGAATGGTGATTAGTGGTACATTTCGCGGCTCTGCGTTAGTTGCTCTCGCAGCAATCCTGGAAACTCAGTCGCTGTAGCGGTCGTACCTGTCCTTCCGAAGCTACGACAAAATCGATCGACAAGGATGTCGTCTCATGAAACTCAGTCGCTTTCCCGTGACTTCATTTTCTGCGCTGCTCTGTTGTCTCACGCTGTCTGCCGGCGCATGGCCTGCAACCGTTCATGCTCAACAGGGAAACGCAGCCGGTCAGGCCCAGGTTCAGGTCCAGACCCCCGCTCCGGAAGGCCCTCAGCTGAGTCCGGAACTCAATTTCATCCTGGATAACTGGGAGAAAGCGGGCGACGTGACCCAGAGGCTCGAAGGCAAGCACATTCGCTACATCTACGACCACGTTTTCTTCGTCGAAAAGTGGGCCGCCGGCGAGTTCTACTACGAAGCTCCCGATAAAGGCCGCCTCGATCTGGCCGCTCCTTCGAATTTTCAGAAGGGACAAAAGCGCAGCCGGGCCGGCAAAGAGTACACCATTGAAGCCGATAAGCCGGAACGCTGGATTTGCGACGGCACTCAGGTTTATGCCATCGATGAAGACCGTAAGGAGTATCAGCGGTTGCCGATTCCGGTCGACAGTCGCGGCAAGAACATTGTCGACGGACCGCTGCCGTTCCTGTTCGGCATCTCGAAAGAGAAGGTCCTCATGCGGTATCACGTGATGCTGCACACCGCCGAAACCGGCGGTAAGCACGATATCAATCAGGGCATCATTCATCTCCGCGTCAAGCCGCTCTGGCAGCAGGACGCCGCCAACTGGCAGGAAGCCGAAGTGATGCTGAATGCCAAGTCGTATCTGCCCACCGCGATCAAGCTCATCCATCCGGGTGGGAACGCGGAGACGGTTTATGTCTTCCAGGATGTCGTCCGCAATGCGGAGCAGAGTCTGGTGCGTCAATTGTGGAAAGGGAACCCGTTCGAGCCGAGTCTGCGTGGCTATAAAGAACTGACGGCCACCGCGGCAGAGCCCGGGACGGACGTGCCTGTTCGACGCTAAAACAGGCGGAATTGAAGGGTGCGGCTGAGAAAAGTTTAGTCAACGGACCGGATTGCTTCTGGATTTCTGAAGCGGGAATCGCCACAATACGTGGGCGTTTTTTCTTCAGTACTTATCATGACGCGAAGCGAACTGAGTTCAGGATAATTCATGGCGACGATGGATCCCGCAGTGAAAACACGTAAGCCGTATCATCGCAATGCATACGAGTTTGTTTTCGACTCTCTGCGCTACACGCAGGAGATGCTCAATCGGGGCCACGTGGTCGACGAGATGTCTGAGGACTCTGCTCACATCTCCGGCCGCGAACTCCTGGAAGGAGTCCGTCTGCTCGCTCTGGAGCGGTTCGGACTGCTTTCCCAGATGGTGTTCCGCTCCTGGGGCATCAAGTCGACCGAAGACTTCGGCCGGATCGTTTTCGAGCTCGTTGAACGAGGCGAGATGAAGAAAACCGAACGGGACAGCATCAGCGACTTTGTCGAAGTGTACGACTTCGAAGAAGCCTTCGATGACAACTACGTCATCGATCTTCGCGAAGCCTTCAAGGTCGACCGCTAGGGCGGATCGCTCTACCGTCTGTCCGCATAGGATCGAGTTCTCGCCTGAGGCGCGGCGACCAATGCGGACGGATCGGCTATACCGCTAAGTAAACTGTTCCAAACTGTCGTGTTCGCGGATTTTCCGTTCGTCGTCGGAATCCGCTGCTGATTTCTCCGGGGCGATTCCGAAAGAACCGGGCTCATGCCGCCAGCTCAGGAAACCGAGGCCGTTCCTGCCGAAAGACGTCGCCGGGACCCCCGCTTCTATCTCGCATTGGGAATTGGCGTTGTCTGGCTGCTGATCCTCGCTGGACTGTCCCTCTGGACCGCGAATCCGGTCACGGTCAATCGGAAACAGCTTCTTCTGGCCGATGCCGTCATCGTTGCCGAGATTGTCGAACCAACGGGCAAAATCAAAGTGTCGTCGGTCCTGAAAGGGCGAGCCGATGGCGATCTGCAGCCCGATTCGAGTCTGTCCGTTCGCCGCGCTGGCGACCATTGGACGGCCGGAGAATCTCGTGTGCTCCCCCTGCGACGGGACGCCGATGGAAACTGGACCATCGCCCCGGCTCCGCTGCCTGACACGGTGCATCTCGATTACCCCGCGAATGAGGATGTCCTCGAGCAGGTGGATGAGATTCTGCAACGCTCCGCTTCCTGAGAGGCAGCTGGAAGTCCCCCGAATCTAACATTGTGCTCAACTGTCAGCAGCACGAGCGAATATCCCGCGGGCGTGCATTCACGGGCTGCTTTTGGAACAATGAACCTTCCGTTCGCCCGTTGCCCATTCGCCGCGAGGAAGCAGCAGATGGTCGTTTCCCATCCCCCCGGGCCACAGCAACGGGATCACTCGGTATCACGTCACGTTTCAGACAGAACCGGATGATCGTGTGACTACCTGGCTGCCGGTGTCCGGCAGCAACGACTCCGTATGCGGAACCACTTGAATCCTGCGAATCCAACTGCGCTCAGAGCGAAGAGACCGTGGTCTTGAAACTCAACAGTCCTGGAGCCGGCGGCGCGTTGAGTTGGTTCTCCTTTCCGGGCGGCCACGCGTTTCCAGGTGTCGCGCGGCGAATGACATTCGCATGGTTCGATCGATGGTTGGGGAGGACGATGAAGTGAGGCGAGCATTACGAATCATTCCGATGATTGTCGGGCTCCTGTTGCCCGTTCTCGTTGCGTGTGCCGCGGATCCGGCAGAGCCTTCGGATACCGGGGACATCATCGACATCGGCTCGCGGCGGGAACTGTTCTTGGATCGCCTGCTGATCGATCAGATGCAGGGCGTCGATTTGCGGCTGCATCATCCGGTTTGCACGCCGCGTCCGAAGTCACCGTTGCCTGTCGGTCACTACGTCACCATCCTCAAAGATACCGACGAAGCCGGGGTTCTTTTTCGTGCCTACTGGCGTGGACACGACGAAGCATTCCGGGACGATCGGTCTTCCGGTCACGGCGGCGAAACAGTCGAGTATGCCGAAAGTCGGGACGGTCACGAATGGTCGTTCCCTGAGTTGGGGCTCCACGAAGTGAACGGAACTCGCCGGAATAACGTGATCCTGGCCAATATGCCGACGCTGTTGCACAACTTTTCGCCGTTCCTCGACGCGAATCCGGATGTCCCGCCCTCGGAGCGCTTCAAAGCCCTGGCCGGATATCCGGGGAGAGGTGACAAACGCGGCAAGGCGAAGCCCGGCATGGGGCTCTTCGCATTCGTTTCTGCAGACGGTATTCACTGGACGTTGCAGGGCGAGGTCATCCCTTACCGAAACGAATGGCCGCATGCGTTCGATTCGCAGAACGTTGCATTCTGGTCACCCGCCGAGCAACAGTATGTCTGCTACTTCCGCACCTGGACGATGCCCGATCGGCTGCGCAGTATCAGTCGGACAACTTCCAGAGACTTTCGGGTCTGGACCGAGCCGACGGCGATGAATCCGAATCTGCCGGGCGAGCACCTCTATACAAGTCAGACGCACCCGTATTTCCGTGCGCCCCACATCTATATCGCCTTTCCGACCCGATACGTTCCCGGTCGTGGAACGGCAGGGGCGCCACGCGATTACAACAATGCCACAGACATCCTGTTCATGTCTTCGCGGGCAGGGACGACGCATTATGGCCGGACTTTTACAGAAGCCTTCATGCGTCCCGGGCTGAACAGGGCCCGCTGGGCGAACCGTGCCAACTACGTCGCATTGAATGTCGTGCCGACGTCGGATACGGAACTGTCGCTCTATCATCGCAGTGGCGACCGGTATGTGATCCGGACGGACGGGTTCGTGTCGGTGCACGCGGGTTCTGAGCCAGGAGAACTCGTGACGCAGCCGCTCCGGTTCAGAGGCAACCAGTTGACCATCAATGCGAGCACAGCCGCGGCAGGCAGCCTGCGAGTCGGACTTCAGACGCCAGATGGCACGCCTGTGCCCGGACTCACGATTGCGGACTGTAATACCGCGTTCGGCGATCAGATCGACATGAAGATCAGTTGGCGGAACGGGACGATTTCCGAGTGGGCCGGCAAGCCGGTCCGGCTTCGCTTTCAGCTTCAGGAGTGCGATCTCTACTCGTTTCAGTTTGGGCAGGCCTCCTCCGCTCAAAAGTAACCGATTGAGCATGACATCGGCCGGTCAGGCGGCGGCTTCCCGGGATCCGCGTTGCGAAAACAGAAGCGTCCAGATGGGAAGTCGGCGGCGTCCGTTCGATCGGCTGAGCTGTGAGGATTAGTATAAGGTTATCCACTGGAGTGATTGCTTCGGCAGGAAGCGATCCTGATCGGACGGGCGTCATCGTCTGGCGCAAGCCCTAACGATTGTTCGCTTTTCGGCTCGAAAAAATTCCGAAATCGCCAACGATTCGGGTTGATTGCTCGTATCGGGGTAGGGGTGGTCATATACTCCAGTTCGATTTTTCGCGGGGAGCGTCCGCGCTTTCTCCGCATTGGCCGCTAACGATTCCGTTCGCGGCTGTCTTTGTGATACATCTTTTCTATCCATTCCGACGCAGCTTGGTGGTAAGGCCCGAGGCATGAATCAACCGGAAAATGTGATCGAGATTCGCAATCTCTCCAAAGTCTACCGCGATTTCTGGGGACGCAAAAAGGTCCAGGCTCTCAAGTCGCTGAGCCTTGAAGTTCGCAAAGGAGAGATCTTCGGTCTCCTCGGCCCGAACGGTTCCGGTAAAACGACCACCATGAAACTGCTGCTCGGGCTGCTGTTCCCGACCGGCGGCGATGTCAGCATCTTCGGCGAGCCGGCTTCGAACGTCGAAAAGAACGAACGCATCGGCTACCTGCCGGAAGAGTCGTATCTGTACCGCTTCCTGAATGCGGAAGAAACGCTCGACTTCTACGGTCGACTGTTCAATATGCCTGCCGACGTTCGCAAGAAGCGTTGCGATGAGCTCATCCAGCAGGTCGGCATTCAGCACGCCCGCAAGCGTCAGCTGAAAGAGTACTCCAAGGGGATGACCCGTCGTATCGGTCTGGCTCAGGCGCTGATCAACGACCCGGATCTGGTGCTGCTCGATGAGCCGACTTCCGGCCTCGACCCGATCGGTACCCGCGACATGAAAGACATGATCCTGAAGCTCCGCGATCAGGGCAAAACCGTCGTCATGTGTTCGCACCTCCTGGCCGACGTGCAGGACGTGTGCGACCGGATCGCGATTCTCTACGGCGGCGAACTCAAGGTCATCGGCCGCGTTGAAGAGCTGCTCAAGTCGAAGGAACAGGAACAGATCCTGACAAGCACGCTGAGCGACGAAGCTCTCAACGAAGTCAAAGCCGTTCTCAAGAAGCACAATGCCGACTTCATCTCGGCCGATCGTCCGACCTCGACTCTGGAAGACCTGTTCCTCAAGACGGTGCAGATCAGCCAGGCTCAGCCGGGAAAACGATTTGTGGCCGAAGGAGACGACAAGGGCGAATCGCCTCTCGACGAAGAGAAGACCACCGAGAACAAGGCGAGCACCTGAGTCGCCGACGAGCGGGTTGCGTCTGAACGGCCCCCCGCTGCCCAGCCAATTACTCCGGATTCCTGATCCGTTGATTCTTATGATATTCATTCTCTTGCGGAGTACCTCGATCAATGTCCTTTGACGTTGTCGGATTTGATTTTCTCGAAGGACTGACGCACTTTCTGAAAGTGTTCGGCGGCATCCTCGCTGCTGCTCTGGTCGTGTCCCTGATCATCGCTTTCCTGAAGTACGGTCCCCGCGGTTTCGGGCTGTTCTTTAAAACGATCTGGCAGGCGATCGTCGATTTTGCGCATACCTCACCCCGCCGGGTGTGGGCCATTACGATGCTCACCTGGAAGGAATCGAGTCGAAAGAAGGCTCTGTTCGTCTTCGTGGTGTTCGCCCTGCTGATCATGTTTGCCGGCTGGTTCCTCCGGTCTTCGGTCGACCGGGCCGATCTTCAGCTCAAGGTTTACGTGAAGTTCGTCCTGACGGCGATCTCGTGGCTGACGCTGCCGGTCGTCCTGCTGCTCTCCTGCTGGGGCCTGCCGACCGATATCAAGAACCGCTCGCTGCATACTGTCGTCACCAAGCCGACGCGGCGTCACGAAGTTGTCCTGGGCCGCTTCTTCGGGTTCTCACTCGTCGGAACGGTCGTCCTCCTCGTGATGGGAGTGATTGGCTACTTCTGGACCGTGGGGCAGATGCCTGCCGAAGCGAAGTCGGAACTCGTGGGACGTGTCCCGGTTTACGGGGACATGACCTATTCGAACCGTGAGGGAAATCGTCGACAGGACGCGAGCGAAGAGTCGAGCGGGGTCAACGTCGGCGATATCTGGGAATTCCGCAGCTATATCGAAGGGGGAACGAAATCCCGCACCTTCTACGACTTCGACAACCTCGACGTCGATGAGATTCGCGAAGCGGGTGAGTTCCGGATCGAATACAACTTCGAAGCCTTCCGAACCCACAAGGGGGATATCGACAAGCGTCTGGCCTGCCAGATGACGATCGTTAACAACACCAATGGACTACGTGTCCCCCTGCCGATTTTTGAAGTCCATGAATTCAGTAATCGGGCTGCGGACAAGACGATTATCCTTGGCGGCATCGACGAAGACGGCAACCGAATTGACACCGTCACCTATAATGAAGAAGCGACCAACGAACTGAAAACCGTGAACCTTTACGACGAGGTTCTTGAAGGAGGCGACATCACCATCGAGGTGCAGTGTCTGGATCCCGGTCAGTTCCTCGGAATGGCTCGTCCGGACCTGTTTATCCGCATGCCGGACCGATCCTTTGCTTCGACGTACTTCAAGGCCGTGTTCGGCATCTGGCTGCAAATGGTGCTGATTATTGTGATCGGCGTGACGGCCAGCTGTTTCGTGAAGGGGCCGGTGGCAACACTGCTGACCTTCGGGATCCTGGTGGTCGGAACCGGCTTCAGCGAACTGATGCAGGGACTGGCAGCCGGACAGACCGAAGGGGGCGGACCGTTTGAGTCGGCCTACCGGATGTTCATGCACCTGAACCCGACAACCGGGTTCGACGAGGGTCCGCTGAAGAGCGTGATCACGATGGTGGACCAGATTGCGATCGGCTTCCTCTGGACCGTGCAGCACCTGTTCCCGCGGTTTGAGTATTACAACATGATTCCATTCGTGGCGAACGGCTTCGATGTTCCCTGGGAAGCCTCTCTGCTCCCCAGCATTGCCGTGACCCTCGCCTTTGTTATTCCGTGTCTTATTCTCGGTTACTTCTCACTGCAATTAAGAGAAATGGAAGCGAAATGAATCGCATTTCGTCACAGCAGCGAAAACTGGTTTACCTCATTGCGATGGGCCTGCTGCTCGCTCCAATCGTTTACTTCGGCGCTCCCGGCGACGGGTCAGACGATTCCGGCGGCCAGCTGTCCCAGCTTCGCAGTGAATACGATCTGGGAGAAACGAGCCTTGGCAACGTCGACCCGGCTTCTGCCACGATGAACCTGGTTCTCCTCGGGCTGAGAGGCATTGCCTCGAACATGCTCTGGGGACAGGCCGTCGAACAGAAGGATCAGAAAGACTGGGCCGGACTGCGGGCCACCGTCGATTCGATCGTGCTGCTGCAGCCTCACTTCAAACAGGTGTGGGAATTCCAGGGCTGGAACCTGGCCTACAACGTCTCGGCTGAGTGGGACGGCGTCGCTGACCGTTATGAATGGGTCAAAGAGGGCGCGAAGTTCATGATGCGGGGAAGCGGTCGCAATCAGAAGTATCCGGAACTCGCCTGGGAAACAGGGCGTATTCTGGGGCAGAAGATCGGCCGGGCGGACGAAAAGAAATACTTCCGCGAGTTCTTCCTGGATGACCCGACCCGCGATGGAGGCGGTCCTGATCCCGACATCAACCCGGCCGGTAAGGACAACTATCTGGTCGCCAAAGACTGGTTCGTTCGCGCCAACGAAGTCGAAGACCAGCCGGGCATTTCGCAGAGCCGACTCGCTCGCGTGCTGTTCCGTTCCTATCCGGTTCGCTCGCAGATCGACTACGCCGACACCTTCCAGTCGGAAGGTAAGTTCGACGAGATCGAACGTATCCGCGAAGCCTGGGAAGTGGCTTCCACCGAACTGCGGAATGACTGGGGATCGGAACGATTCATGACGCCGGCTGGAGCCATTGTCCTGGAAGCCAACGATGAGATTCTCGAAGCGATCATCAAGGAAGAAGGAGAACGCTTCTCGCTGGCAGAAAAGCGGGAATGGGTGAACCGTCGGCAGAACATGTCGAACTACCGCTACTGGCGTCTGCGGTGTCAGGTGGAATCGGAAGAGAAAACGATCAATGCCCACCGCAACCTGTTCCTCGGCAAGCGAGCTCTCATCGATCGCGGCGACGTGGTTGAAGCCGAGCGACTGCTGACCGAAGGGATGGTCGCCATGGAAGAGATCCTTTCCGAATGGCCCGAACTGGAGCAGGAAGACAACTTCCGCGAAGAGTGTCTGAAGGCCGTGGTTCTCTGGCGTGGAGCCAAGCAGGCTCAGGGGAAAGAAGTCCCGGCTGACTTCCCGCTGAAGAACCTGTGGGATTCGTATCCGGTCGAAGCGGCTGAATACACCGAACTGTTCCGCACACTCTACGGCGGTTAATCCCGCAAAGACTTGAACTTCATTTGACCTGCCGCACTTCACGCAGGTGTCGTCATGGATTGGCGACTTTTGTGCGGCAGGTTTTTTCATGCGCTCTCGAGGACGGTCGTTGCGTTGCCCGACAGGCTGCTATGATGCTGCCAGGACAAACCGGCTCAATGTCCTGATTAACATTCAACTGGCGACGGCACGAGGCCGCGGCTTGTCGGTTAGCCCAGACGGGCACGTCTGGGTGACGAAGTCACAGGAAGCCGCGGTCCATTGCGGCAGGGTTCAGACAAGACGAGCTGAGATCAAGTCGGTAAGCGGCCTCTGGTGGCTGCTCCACTCAGACGCACACGTCTGAGCCATCCTTTAAGATGTTGATCAGACGTCGGCTGGAAACATCGAAGCCACGGAACCCGACGCGAATTCGATACAGGGTCATCATCAGGAAGCGGAATAGTCATGAAAGAACGTTACGCAGAACTCGTCTCTCAGCTTCAGCAGGTGGGATTGCTCGGCTCAGTCGGCAGTGTGCTTGGCTGGGAGCAGGAAACGTACATGCCGACGGGGGGAGCGGAATTGCGCTCGCGGCAGATCAGCATGATTGCCGGGATGGCTCATCAGCGGGCGACGGCTCCGGAATTGGGTGAACTGCTGGCCGAACTGTCGACACAGGACTGGGGCGATCCACACAGTCCGGAAGCGGTGAATGTTCGCGAAGCCCGTCGCGATTACGAGCGAGCCACGAAACTCCCGCAGCGTCTGGTCGAAGAACTGTCCCGAGTCACGACCCTCTCTCAACAGGCGTGGAGTCAGGCTCGCAGGAAGAACAATTTCGCCGAGTTCGAACCCTGGCTGCAGCAGGTGATCGATTTGAAGCGCGAAGAAGCCCGCTGTCTGCAGGAAGACGGCGGTCCGCTCTACGACACGCTGCTCGATCATTACGAACCACGGATGACGACGGCTGAGCTGCAGGCGACGTTCCAGCCGCTCCGGGAGAAGCTGGTTCCGCTTGTGGCCGAGATCGCCGAGGCGAAAGATCGTCCCGACACGTCGATCCCGAATCGCAGTTATCCCGTGGCCGCTCAGCGAGCGTTTGCCGAGGAAGCCGCCCGGGCGATCGGCTTCGATTTCGATCGCGGGCGGCTCGATGAGTCTGCTCATCCGTTCTGCAGTGGCTTTGGTCCGGGCGACTGCCGGCTGACGACGCGGTTCGACGAGAAGTTCTTCAACATGGCTTTCTTCGGCACGCTGCACGAAGCCGGTCACGGCATCTACGAACAGGGTCTGAATCCCGATGCCTTCGGACTGCCAATGGGCTCTGCGATCTCGCTGGGAATTCACGAATCGCAGTCGCGGATGTGGGAGAACCTCGTGGGCCGGTCGCGAGGGTTCTGGCAGCATTTCTACCCCAAGGCTCAGCAGTACTTCCCGGAGTCGCTGGGGAATGTCGAACTCGAGGATTTCTATCGAGCCGTGAATACTGTCGAGCCGTCGTTCATTCGAGTTGAAGCCGATGAGGTGACCTACAACCTGCACATCATGCTGCGGTTTGAACTGGAGCAGATGCTGATCAGCGGCGAAGTCAATGCCGCCGACGTGCCGACGGTCTGGAACGAGAAGTTCGAAGCCTACCTCGGCCTTGTTCCGCCCGATGACGCTCACGGCTGTCTCCAGGACGTGCACTGGTCGGCGGGCCTGCTCGGCTACTTCCCGACCTATGCCCTGGGGAATGTGTACGCTTCGCAGTTCTTTGCCGCCGCTCACGATCAGATTTCCGGCCTCGATGATCTCATCGCGAAGGGCGAGTTCGCTCCGCTGAAGAACTGGCTCAACGAGAACATCCATCAACGAGGCCAGCAGTACTCGGCGACCGATCTGGTGAAGGTCGTGACCGGAAACGAGTTCGATGCCGAGCCGCTGGTGACGCATTTGCAGACGAAGTTCCGCGAAGTCTATCGGCTCGGTTAACGAAGCCCGTTATCGGAGTTTCATTCTTGAATCGTGCTCCGGATTTCCAACAGGCTTCCAATCGTCGGAATGGGACCCTTGCAGGACCGGACGAAATCGGGTCTGCTGAGGGAAGTTGGAAAACCGGACGCGAACGTCCCGTTTTAGAATTACGGTAAACAGGTGATGACAGAGACAACCAATATGCAGACCGCTCCTCTCCATGAAGTTCTGGTGACTCAGGTGGAAGAAATCCTGAAGCGGTCGGAAGAGAAAAGCCAGCCCCTGGAAGTCGATCCGATTCGCGGGGAGCTGTTCGAACTGTTTGTGGTGGCTCACGGAGCCGGCTTTCTGGAAGAGGACGCCGAGCACGATCTGACCGCCGACGAACTCTGCAAGATTCTGGCAACCCGCTGGGGCCTCGATCAGGCAGCTCAGAGCAGCGTGGCCCGTCAGGAGAAGCTCGACAGTGATCATCTCGTGAAGATGCGAGTCCTCTGGTCGCTGCTGCGATTGTGGATGGAATGGACCTACGCCTGGCAGCGCTGGGACGAGTTTCACCCCCCAGCCGACAGCAGCGAGGCGGATTCCGAGTCGAACTGACAATCGGGCCTCATCGACCGAACCGATTGCCATCCTCCGATTCCTGAATATTTCCTCGGAATCGCTATTGTCAGAACCTTTCCTCAGTGCAAGAATTCGGGCACATGGGTCACGTCAAACGCAACGTGACAGAAGGTTCTGTCGTCAAGACGGACTGGGATTGGCTTGCCGGTTCAGGCGACGAGTTCTATTCATCTAGAGAGGAGGTGGTCTTGTGACAAGTGACTGTTGTTGTAGCCAGAGAGGTGGCACCGCTTAGCAAGGGCGGACGGTCGGCGGGTTGTTTGCCCGAGTGCCACCGTCTCGTCAGGATCACCTTCAAGACATTTCCGGGTTGTCCTTCTGCCGAAGGACGGCAAACCAAACTGGGAGTGATCTTCGATCCGAACGAGGTTATCAACGCAGGACGTTAGTCCCGCATGCTTAATGCCTCGGCTCTTCTTCGGAAGAGTCGAGGTTTTTTTACGCGCGATGTTACGTTGCTTCTTAATCCGAAGCATGAGCAAGGGCCGTTGGGCTATCGACGTCGAATTCCCTCACTGACGTGTCGGGTTGGGATTGCACTGGGTAGCTTATCTCTCGGGTTCGATGAATAGGTGTGCCACTGGCGTCCCGCCAGTGCTCTATGTTGTTGACGAGCCATTGCGTGCTGCTGAGTCGAAGCGGCTGAGGAGCTTGATAGTCTTTCACAGAATGAAGAGTCCAGCTCTCCACTGGCGAGACGCCAGTGGCACCCCGTCGCACCCTTATATCTCGTTTCTTCACCCGAAGGGTAAGCGAGGGCTGTTGGGGTAGCGGCGTCGATTTCCCTCGCTGACGCTTCGGGTTGGGATAGCGCTAGGAAGCTTGGGCATGTGGTCTCCACTGGCAATCGTCAGCCGCCTCGGAAAGACTTCTTCGCGCTTGGAATTCCTTTGGTAAACTCAGAGTGACTACCTCGGCTCGCACCTGTGTTTCTTTCAACCGGCAGATGAATCATGCCTCTCAAGATCGGCTATCACGCGGAATTTCGCTGTCGTCCTCATTACCGCGACGGACAGACGTTCTTCCGCGTCTGGGCTCCCCGTCGACAGCAGGTTGAGCTTGTCCTGGAGCAGAACGGACATGAGTCGGCGACGCCAATGGAGCGGGCCGACTGGGGCTATTGGACACTGAGTCAACCCGAGTTGCCTCAAGGGACTCGATATGGTTACCGCCTTGAAGGAGGACCGGTTCGACCCGATCCCTGCACGATGTGGCAGCCGGACGGCGTGCATCGGATGTCGGCTCTGGTTCGACCCGAACAGTTCGCCTGGAGCGATCAGCACTGGCAGCCGCACGAGCGGGAGCAGCTGGTTTTCTACGAGCTGCACGTCGGCACCTTCACGCCGGAAGGCACCTTTGCGGCGGTCATTCCTCGACTGCAGGAGCTGAAAGACCTGGGCATCACGGCGATTGAACTGCTGCCCGTGGCCCAGTTTCCCGGGGGACGCAACTGGGGCTACGACGGCGTGCATCCCTTTGCTGCTCAGAACAGCTATGGTGGTCCACTGGAGTTGCAGAAGCTCGTCGATGCGGCTCATGCAGCGGGGCTCTCGATCTTTCTCGATGTTGTCTACAACCATCTCGGCCCGGAAGGGAACTACATCTCGGAGTTTGGCCCGTATTATTCGGCGAGTTACTCCACGCCCTGGGGGCCGGCACTCAACTACGATGGACGCGACAGCGACGCAGTCCGGAGTTTCGTGCTGGAGAACGTTTATCACTGGATTCACGACTTCCATTTCGATGGGCTTCGCCTCGATGCAGTGCACGCGGTCTTCGACAAGAGTCCGGTGCATCTGCTCGCGGAGATCAAACAGGTGGCGGACGCTGCAGCTCAGGCGCGGGGGAGCCGGGCGATCATCGTCGCGGAAAGTCTGATGAACGATGTCCGCATGATTCGGGCTCCCGAAGAAGGGGGCTACGGACTCGATGCGGAGTGGAACGAAGATTTTCATCACGCGGTGCAGGCGTATCTGACTGGGGAAGAGTTCGGCAAGTACGCCGATTTTGGTGAAGCATCGCATCTGGCGACAATCTTCGAGAAGACGTTCAGTCTGGCCGGCCGCTACAGCCGATTCCGCGGCCGCCGGTGGGGAGCGGAAGCAGCCGGGTTGCCGGGAAGTCGATTCGTCGCTGGCATTCAGAACCACGACCATGTCGGCAATCGGGCCCATGGCGAACGGATCGCTCATCTGGTTTCGCCGGCTCAGTGTCGTCTCGCAGCCAGTCTTTCGTTACTCAGTCCGTTTCTGCCGCTGATCTTCATGGGTGAAGAGTACGGCGAGACGAATCCGTTTCCGTTCTTCTGCTCGTTTCAGGATGAAGGACTGATCGAGAACGTGCGGAAAGGTCGTGCCCGCGATTACGACTTCGAAGGAGAGGTGCCCGATCCGCAGGATCCCGCGGAGTTTCAGAAAGCAATCCTCTCCTGGTCCTGGCCGGAGGGAACCGACTCGGCGGGCATGCGACGCCTGTACCAGACGCTGCTCGAATTCCGCCGGCATCGCCCGATCTTTCTGAACTCATCGCGTGAAGCTCGACTGCTGCCGGATGAGAAGCAGGGGCTCGTGCTGGAATGGAAGTATTCCGCCGCTGCCGGAGAAGAATCGCTGGCCGATGAAGACGACGATCTCTACTGCTACTTTAACCTGACCGGCGTCGAGCAAAGCCTGAAGGGTGCCCGCATTCCGAAGGATCTGAACGTGCTGTTCCTCTCGGAAGTCGAATCGTTCGGAGCTCATTCGCAGCCAGCTGAGGGATCGGAGCTCAAGCTGCAGCCGTGGGAATGCATGGTGATCGGAAAGCCATCGGCCTGATGGCAATTTCCCTCGCCAGCGTCTACGATGAATGCATGTTCTCCGATGGGTGGCGGTCGATGATTGTCAGTGCTCTTGCTTGAGATCGCATTGCAGGACGAGCCAGCAGTGGCACCCGTTGACGGACAAATGCCGATTGTCGCACCGCACACCGTCGTTTTTCCGGTCGATTCCATTCCTCATTCTGAGGCGAATTTCGATGAAGTCACTCCAGTGGACCTTCCTGCTGTTGCTGTTTCTGTCCAGCTCGATCACAGCAGCCGAGCGGCCGAACCTGGTCCTCATTATCGCCGATGACTGCACCTGGCGTGATCTCGGCACCTATGGGGGGCAGGCGAAGACGCCGCACCTGGATGCTCTGGCGGCCGAGGGAATGAAGTTCACGCAGTGCTTTCAGGCCGCTCCGATGTGTTCGCCCACGCGGCACAACATTTACACCGGGCTCTATCCGGTGAAGTCGGGGGCCTATCCGAATCACACATTCGCCAAACCGGGAACGAAGAGCATCGCGCACGATCTGCAGCCGCTCGGGTATCGCGTGCATCTTTCCGGCAAGCGGCACATCGCACCGGAGAGTGTCTTTCCGTTCGAGTATTCCGGGAAGAGCAATCCCGACATGCAGGCCATCAACTCGCTGTTTAACGAATGCAACGCCGAGGACCAGCCGTTCTGTCTGATCGCCTGCTCGAACGAGCCGCACACGCCGTGGAACAAAGGCGATGACTCGCAGTACAACCCGGACGATCTCGAATTCCCGCCCTATCTGGTCGGCACACCACACGTGCGGGAACAGTTCACGAAGTACCTGGCCGAGATCACCTACTTCGACAGCCAGATCGGCGAGATCGTGGAACTGCTGGAGAAGCATGGCCTCGACAACAACACCCTGGTGATGGTCCTTTCCGAGCAGGGGAACAGTCTGCCGTTCGCCAAGTGGACCTGTTATGAAGCCGGAGTTGGTTCGGGAATGGTCGTCCGCTGGCCGGGCCGCGTGAAAGCGGGGAGCGAGACCGATGCGCTCGTTGAATACGTCGATATTCTGCCGACGTTCGTCGAAGCAGCTGGCGGAAAGATTCGCAAAACGCTCGACGGGCAGAGCTTCCTGCCGGTGCTGCTGGGTGAACGCGATCACCATAAAGACATCACTTACAGTCTGATGACGACCCGGGGGATCATTAACGGTTCAGAGTGTTATCCCATTCGCTCGGCTCGCAATCATCACTTTCGGCTGATCTGGAACCTGAGTCCGGAGGTGGCGTTCCAGAATGCCTGCACGTCGAGTTCAGAGTTCAAATCGATGGAAGAGGGGGCTGCTTCCGGAAACGAGCAGGCGCGGGAGTTGACCGAGAAGTATCAGCATCGTCCCGAGTACGAACTGTACGATGTCGTCAACGATCCGCACAACATGCGGAATCTGGCGGGTGACGCGGAGTACGCCGACGAACTGGCATCATTGCGCAAGTCGCTGGAAGCCTGGATGGCCAACCAGGGCGATCGCGGCATCGCAACGGAGATGGACGCGATCGAGCATCAGAAGCGGGGCAACAAGAACGCAGCCAATAAGAACGGACAGCAGAATCGCAAGAAGAAACCAGCCGCCCGCTGATCCCCGTTCGTTTTCCGACTGAAACACAGACTCCATTGAGGAATTGATTGATGCATCGCTCGCTTGTCTGGTCGCTGACACTGCTGTTGACTCTCTCGATGGCGGGCGCGGTCCTCGCTGCTGATTCCGAGGCGTCGCGGCCGAACATCATTATCGTTCTGGTCGATGACATGGGCTTTTCCGATCTCGGCTGCTACGGCAGTGAGATCGAAACGCCGCACATCGATCAGCTGGCCGAGAAGGGGCTTCGGTTCACGCAGTTCTACAACTCGGGCCGCTGCTGTCCGACGCGGGCGAGTCTGATGACCGGACTGCATCCGCATCAGGTTGGCATTGGCCATATGACGGCTCCTCCCGGCAAGCCGCTGGGGTTTGAAGGGGCTTATCAGGGCTATCTGAATCAGAATTGTACGACTATCGCGGAGGTGCTGAAGTCGGCGGGCTATCAAACGCTGATGACCGGCAAATGGCATCTCGCCGCCGATCAACAGGAGAGCTGGCCGTTGCAGCGTGGTTTCGATCGCTACTTCGGCTGCATCAGCGGAGCGATCAACTACTTCAAACCGGGGGGCGATCGCGGGCTCACGCTTGGCAACAGGAATGTCGACGTGCCGAAGGACTTCTATGCGACCGACACCTTCACCGACTACGCCTGCGAGTTCATTTCCGATGCCTCAAAGAATGAGGGCCAGCCGTTCTTTCTGTATCTCGCCTATAACGCACCCCACTGGCCGTTGAATGCGAAGGAGAAGGACTTCGAGAAGTATCGGGGCAAGTACACGGCTGGCTGGGAGCAGCTGATGCAGGATCGCTTCCGCAAGCAGGTTGAACTCGGTCTGTTCCCGAAGGAAACCGAACCGGCTCCGCACGTTGGGCCAAAGTGGGATTCGCTGAATGATAGCCAGCGGGATCGACTCGATGCCGTGATGGCCGCCTACGCTGGCTGCGTCGATTCGATTGACCGGAACATCGGTCGTCTCATCGAACATCTCAAAGAGGAAGACGAGTACGAGAACACGGTGATCTTTTTCCTCTCTGACAACGGAGCCTGCCAGGAGGGCGGAGTGCTGGGGCAGGGGGGTGAGAAGATGGTTCGCAACCCGCCGCTCGAAACGGTGGACGGAGTGAAGCTGGGCCTCGCCTGGGCGAATGCCTGCAACACGCCGTTCCGACTTTACAAGCACTACGTCCATGAAGGAGGCGCATGCACGCCGATGATCGCGCACTGGCCGGCCGGCATCGCTGATGGCGACGAGGGGACGTTCGTCCGCGAATACGCCTATCTGCCCGACTTCATGGCGACCTGCATCGAACTTTCGGGAGCCACCTATCCGAACGACAGGCCCGCTCACGCCGGTCAGTCGATGGTGCCTCTGCTTCAAGGCGACGAGAAGTCGATTCATCCGGAACCGATCTACTGGGAACACGAAGGCAACGCCGCGATGCGAATGGGGAACTGGAAGCTCGTCCGCGAGTATCGAAAGCCCTGGGAGCTCTACGACATCAGCCAGGACCGCACCGAACTCCACGACCTGTCGACCGCCAACCCCGACCAGAAACAGAAGATGGTCACCATGTGGGAAGAATGGGCCACCGCCCACGACGTCGCCTTCCCGGAACGCTTCAATATGTACGAGTTCCTGAGAAAACAGGGTCAGGACGGGAAGTAGCTTGCAGAAAGGACGGCCGTCGCGCCGTTTCTATTTCCGCAGTTCCTAATGTGAGTCAGGCTATGATGAGGGAGCGTTTTCCAGCGTCATATGATCGATTTCGGATTTACTTCGAATATGCCGATCGACGATTCTTGGGGATGGATCGTGATGGGAACAAGGCTTGGCGAGAAGATCTCATGGTTCTTTCGGTTACCGATCAGCTCATCTTGGACATGCAGTGCCTCATTTCAGGTACGGAGAATGGTTCGCTTCATCAATGGCTCGCTAACGACACTGGGGATCGTTATGACTTCGTCGTTGATCACCTGCATAAGATCGGCGCTCGTGCGGCCCGAGACACCGTGTTGAAGTTGAAGCAGATTTTTCCCGGCAATTCGGTGCCGTTCTCGCAGGAAACTCGACATCGCTATCTCTGGCCCGAAGGCGATCATGATCCAGATGACCTCTTTGACCTCTGCGACACTCTTTCGTCGACGTTACTCTACGAGTGCGAAGATATTTATCTTCTCAGCGTCGAATACATCGAAGCCTTGGGGTACAGCGAGAAGTTCTCCGAAGCGTCGCCGGGAGAGTGGTAGCCTGTAAATCAATAGTTGGGATAATAGTTCATTGGACGCGGGAACAGGAGTTTTTAAACTTCGTCCGCTTCGATAAGCAGTACGGTCGTGAGAGCCAGTGAGACGAAGGCAGCAAGACTGGCGAACAGAAGCAGAACGAGGAAACGGATCCAGTCGCGATCTGAAAAGCCGCTCGAATAACTCGTCAGCTTGCGAATCTGCCACAGAGCGGCCAGTGCAAGCGGGAAGGCGAACATCCCAAAGGCAGAGTGCCATGCGACCCGATGGAACAGGCTCTGTACGACTTCCGCATCCCGCGAAGACTCGCTTCCGGGGTGGTCAACTGCGGCTGCCAGTCGGCCGCCCTTGAGAACCTCTTTCGCGTGCGATACGAACTCGTCCGCAACATGCAAATGAACCTGAGGCATCGACGAAGGAAGTAACGCTGCCGCTCCCACGAGGCTGAACGAGTCTTCGTTCTCGATGCGAGCTTCAATGCCTTCCTGCTGCAGGACGATGGCTGCGATTCTGGCATCATTCGCGCTGTCGAAACTGGCCACTCGCTCAAAAGACATGCGGTTGTTTCTTTCAGATCGACGGGCTCAGTCGGCAGGTCATGATCAGATCGAGCCCGTGTCGTTCGACGACCGGCTGCCACAGCCTCCGGTAGTTCCCTGCACCAGTGAGGATAGCGAATTTTTCGTCACCCGCATGATCGACGTAATGGATATTGATGCTCACTGGAATCCTGCTGCTCAGGCGTTGTGCTGCGTCCAGGTGGCTTATGCCTCACGCAAAGTCGCGAAGACGCAAAGGAATTCCGTCGGAAGGGAACAGGCACAAGAGCCGGTGAACGACTCAGGGCTTGTTTGCTCTCGATCTCTCACCGATGATGATGGGATGGATGAGAAGTCTGGCAAACTGCTGACCACGCCGACGCGAACTATCGGGTTGATGTGTTATACCATCTTCCTGACGGTCACCACGCATGTCAGTGTTCTGTCGTTGCTCTGGTATTTGATTACCGTTGAAGAGATCCTGCCGGGCGATCTCCTCTTTGTGTTCGCACTTCCATTAATCGCAATGGCTGCTGGCTGCGTGGTCTATTTTCCAATTTGCTTACGTTACGGCTTTCTGCAGCGAACGACAGATTTGGTCTTTCAGCTCGTCGTTGTCCCATTGTTGATGGTTGCCACGTTTGCCGTACATGGCTATTTCGTTCGTGAGTTCTCAACCTGGGGCTAGCCGTTCCTGACTCATTGATTCATTCGGTCAATTTGAATCCGGCCCGACTTTGCGGCTTTGCGACTTTGCGTGAGGCAATTTGAACTAAGCTCCGGCCAGTTCTTTCAGCACTGCTCCCGGGACATCGGCCGACTTCAGTGTCTGCTGGGTTCCCTGGGCGAGGTTTTTGAGCTGCCATTGATCGTTGGCAAATTCGTCATCGCCGGCGATGAGGGCGAGGGGGATGCGTTTCTTGTCCGCGTATTTCAGCTGCTTGCCAAGGTTCTTTGCTTCCGGGAAGACTTCGCTGGCGATGCCGGACTGGTGGAGCGATCTGCTCATCTTCTGGTAGTCGGCGAGACGGTTTTCGACAAAGCGGGCGATCAGCACCTTCGAAGTCGTGGCGGCTGCATCGAGGCGGCCGAGTTCTTCGAGAGCGGCCAGCAGGCGATCGAGCCCGAGGCTGCCGCCGACGCCGGAGAGCTTCTGCTTCGTATACAGACCGGCCAGGTTGTCGTAACGGCCGCCGGATGAAATGCTCCCCATGTCGGGCAGGTCAGCAAGGAAGGTTTCGAAGATCAGTCCGGTGTAATAGTCGAGGCCGCGGGCGATCGAAAGATCGAGAGCGAGCCGTCCCGACTTGATGCCGATGGCGGCGCAGGTTTCCGTGATCTCCGTGAGAGCGGCCAGAGCCGTTTTTCCGAGTTCGGAAGTGGTGATCATGCCGCGTGCTTTGTCGAGCACGGTCGCGGGATCGCCCTGCAGCGAAGCCAGTTCAAGCACCTGCTCCCCCTGGGCGGAGTCCACTCCGGTGGTTTCCACCATTTCCTTGACGACCGCCTCGGCTCCGATCTTCGGCAGTTTGTCGAGAGCGCGGAGCAGGAGCTTGGAGTGTTCGAGCAGGCCGAGCTGTTCGAGCAGCCCGTTGAGCAGCTGGCGGTGGTTGATGCGGATCGTGAACTCACCGACATCGAGCTTTTCGAGCAGGTCGTGAACAACGAGCAGCGTTTCGATGTCGGCGGCCAGCGATTCGGTGCCGATCGTATCGAAGTCGCATTGAATGAACTCGCGGAAGCGGCCGCGAGCGGGACGTTCTCCTCGCCAGACCGGAGCGATGTGATATCGCTTGAAAGGGGTTCCGAGCTGATTGATGTGCTGGGCGGCGAAGCGGGCGAAGGGAATCGTCAGGTCGAATCGCATGGCGACATCGCGATCGCCCTGATCGGTGAAGCGGAACAGCTGCTTGTCGGTTTCATCGCCCCCCTTGCCGAGCAGGATCTCGGAGTATTCCAGAGCTGGCGTGTCGATCGGGCTGAAGCCATAACGCGAGTAGACCTCACGAGCCGCTTCGATGATCTGGAGGCGGGGAATCATGGTCTCCGGCAGAAAGTCCCGGAAGCCACGCAATGTCTGAGGTTTGATAATGGGCTGATTCACGATGTCTCTGGTGTTGGATCGTTCCCCAAAAGGGAAGCGGATGTCTGCCTTAAAACTGGCCTCACGCAAAGCCGCGAAGGCGCAAAGAATAAGGATTGTACGAAAATTGAAACTCTTTACGGCTCTGCGCCTTTGCGTGAGATGTCCTAACTCACGATGGGCAGTTCGGTCCGTGCCGGTTTTCGTTTCGGTTTCTTCTGCGGGTAGACCGCTTCGATGTATTCCCACATTTGTTCGGGGGATTCGAACAGCTGGTCGTAGCAGCCGTCGCCGTCGTATTCGCAATTGTCGGTCGAGTAATCGCGACAGATCTGCGGGCGGGTTTCGTAGATGCCGCAGAGGTTGTCCGACCGGAGCTTCCGGCAGACGGTGTGCACCATCAGGAACCACGTTCCCTCATCGACGAAGATGGAAACATCCTCGTGGAGCAGATACCAGCGGATGTTCTCGAGCTCTTCCCGGCTGTCGGGGGTGTCGATCGGCAGGGCGAAATAGCGGCAGCACTTGGCCGTGCAGTGATCGCAGAGGAATTCGCCCGGCTTCAGATCGGCTCGCGTGACTCGTTTTGTTGCTGTCATGGACAGGTCTCTCGCAAAAAGGTTCCGGGCCATGTTTTAACCGAACGGGAAAGGGGTCACAACTGGCTGCGAAGAAGGGGCCGTTCCGAACGAGTCTTTTCGGGGACGATACTTTCCGGGCTCCCTATGCTCCTGAGCGGAGATTCCGCGGCGAACCAAGGCACGCGACCGCACTAATCGTCGTAACTGGCAGGCTTTGACAGGCTTTCATGTTGACCATCGATTTTCTGCTTCCGTATCATACCTCCAGATGCTGACATTAGATGTGAGGCGGTCTTTGCCGATACTTTTTCTGGTCCCGGTACGCCTCCCGGCAGCGGTCTGGCGTGACCGAGCTGCTTTCTGACGACGATTCACCCCTGTCGACCATCGAGCCGCAACGAGTTCGAGAGTTCCGATATGCACCTGACTGGTAAGATTTTTGCGTTTCTCACCCTGTGTCTCGCGATCGCGGCGATCATTCTGACCGCTCAGACGCTCGACAAGCAGAACGAGTGGAATCAGCGAGTGGAAAAGGCTCGAAAAGCCTACGAGGAATCGGCGGCCAAACTGCCGGACGCTGAAGCCAAGGTCACCCAGCTCAAAGATGAACTCGCCCTGCTGCGTCTCGACTGGGGACGCCACTGGGACGACGTCGAAGTCGCCGCCGGAACCAACATTGGTCGCGGACTGATTAACATCGGTATCGGTCGCAACCAGGGACTCTCCATGCAGACCGAACAGGGGGAGCAGTTCCCGCTAATGTACGGTTTTCAGGAACTGCCGGATGGCAAAATGAGCTACGTTGGCGAGTTTCGCGTGACTCAGGTCGATGTGAACCGGGCGGCTCTGCAGCTGGCTCGCCAGCCGCGTGAAGGGGAGACCGACACCTGGAACTTCAACAGCAAGTGGCGTTTTCACGACCAGATCCCGCCGGCCAAGCGACAGGCTGTGGGCGATCTCCTGCTCCGTATGACGGTGATGGAGCAGCGTCTGGCCGATCGTCGTCAGTTTTTGGCCATTCAGCAGCAGAGTGTCGCCGCTGCCCAGGCCGCTCTTCAACAGCGTATGAAAGAGCTTGAAGGAAACGAGAACGCTCCGCAGGGAGCCCCGGATGAATACCGTCTCGGTCTGCTGGCCACGCTGGACGCCGCCGAAGAGCAGCGAAACGCCGCTCTGGCCGACATTCAGCAGCTTCGCAAGCAGCTCGATGCCCTCAACTCCCGCTTCGAAGAGTTGTTGACCACGAATTCGGAGCTGGAACGCAAGCTGAGCACCTCGTCCAGCACCGCAGCCGCTCCGCCGGGGGCAGCGAACAACTAGGTTGGTCTGGTTCCCTTCGGGGGCGCCGAAACGCGACGGGCGGCTGTGTGGGGAAACGCACCTCGCTCGCTGAACAGCATCGGTCGGTGCCGGACCTACGGCGTGACGGCTTTCTCGTCGAGCCATTGGATGGCCTTACCGATATGGCCGATGCTTCCAGTTTGCCAGCCGTGGCCGCCGTCGTAAGTCTCAAGTCGCACGGTGACGCCCGCTTTCTGAAGTTCATCACGGGCTTTCTCAGCCATCCAGTACGGGCAGACCTGATCGTTCGGGGAATGCAGCAGATAGACCTTTCTCCCGGCTGCGTTTTTGACGGGCGGGAGCTGGTCCGGCTTGAAGACGGACATCGCGATCAAAGCTCCGGCGAGTGGGGAGTCTTTCTGCAGCAGAGTCGCGTAAACGGCTGGTCCGCTCGATGACCAGCAGATCGCGTAGACGCGGGATTTGTCGATCTCGTGCCGTCTGGCGATGTCGTCAATCACGGCTTTGAGGGAATCTTCCGTGCTCGCCATCCGTTCGATGGAATCCTTAGTCGGCCAGACGATCCACGAGGGGGCCAGCGGCTGGGCTACGACGTACTTTTCATCCAGAACCGTATCGCTGATAAAGCGAACGAATGAATGAAATTCCGCCGATCCATCGCCGCCCGGCATCACGATGACCAGCGGAGAGCCGGCCTCGGGCCTCGATTCTCCCTTCGCTGCAGGAATGAGCAGGTAACGAGCCGGCTCTTTCGAGTCGACCGGGGCTTCGTATTCCACGAGCGGTTCAACTGGTTTCGAGTCCTTTTTCATGGACTTGGCGTTCCCCGCAGCTGGCTTCTCCTGTGAGGGAACCTCTTCGGCATAGCGGACTTCGATTTCATCGAACCAGACCTGGCCGGGGCCATACATCTGCAGGCCGACAATGATCTCCGCTGTGTTCTCAGGAATTGCGACTGTTCCCTGGTAAGTCTTCCAGTCGTGGGTCATTGCTTCTTCGGGGGGCTCGGGAATGAGGTATGTGACCCAGGCATGCCCCAGATCGTTCTTCCCGGCATCCCGGAATGTGAGGTCGAGCACGGCTTTGGTGACCTTCTCGGCTTTCACCTGAGCGGAAAGACGCACGGCAGGAGCGTTTCCGGTGTGATCGAGGCGTCGCCACCAGGCGGCAATCGGAAAGAACCGTTGAGCCGTCTTTCGGATGCTCAGGCTGCGTTCGCCATTGGAGCCGGTTGTGCGATCGTAGATGTATTCGACGCCGTTCAGCTTCGCGCCCTGCTCCCAGCCCTCGGGAATCGACTCTCCCTGTTCCAGGCTGTCGGCGAACAGCAGATCTTTCGCATCTTCCGCGACGGCCGGGGAGGCACCCGTCGCGATCAGAAGGGCCAGCACACTCCAGCGAACGCGATCGGTCAGGGCCATGATTTCTCCTTAGAATCCCGGTCAGTCTCCAACAGTGCACGATCAGCATGACGATATCAGCGGCCGATGGGACTGTCACGCTGCACGAAACAGGTGCACACGTTTACGTCGTACCTCACCGGGGGCATCACGCTCGGAAAACGTAGCGTTGCAGCAACATTCCGATGTCTCCCGTTGTCTTTACGCCACACCGGAGAAAGCGGATGTCCGGCCCGCGATCTGGTTTTCTGAAGATCGCAACCTCTGTCTCAGAAGGGAGTTAGTACGGGCCTGCCAAGAGATTTACACCCCCGGCTGAACAGTCTGGCCCGGCTGTTGCGTTTCCCCTGCATCTCGACAGACACCTGTTATGACCACGCTGATGCACTGGGAGAGACATGCCACGCAAGAAACGTCAACGGATCAGTCTTCATGAGCACGGCCACTCCATCATTCTGGATATGGGCCCGATTGAGATCTGGGACGGAGCCGATCTGGCTCTGCTGCGGGAGACGGTTTGTCAGCTGGTTGAGGGTGAACAGCGGGACTCGCTCTCATTCGCGATGCAGCATGTGAAATATGTCCCGAGCGGGTTCTTCGGAATGCTGCTCGACTGCTTCGACAAAAAGGTCGAAATCCTGCTGCTCTCCCCGAACGACCACGTGAAGGGAATGCTGTGGTTCCAGCGATTCTTTGCTGACCGGGGCGGGGAAGTCTATCACCTGCATTCCGGTCCGAATGAAGCGATCCCCCACGATCAGCCACTCCCGTGGACGTCGGAAGATGATCGCATCATCTGGGACGCCAACGAAACGAAACGACCGCGGACGACCGCATCGTTGTACCGCACCTGATCCTGCAGATCTGGAACGGCGACTCCGGTCGCACTATGATCGGACGAACGTTGAGTTTGTCCGATCATTTTTATTTCCGCAGCGGTCCATCATGCCTGAGTATCTTCGTTCCCCACAACTGGCCCGTCCTTCCGAATGCCTTGTGATTGCGGTCGATCTGCAGGACAAGCTGCTGGCCGGAATGTCGGATCGGGAGGAACTGCTCAGTCGCTGCCGACTGCTGCTGCGGGGAGCTCAGACTCTTGAGATTCCCATTCTGGCCACCGAGCAATACCCGCAGGGACTTGGGTCGACCGTGGAATCGATTGCGGAACTGATTCCCGACCCGGCGGCCAAGAAACGCTTCAGCAGCATCGAAGTGCTCGATCTCCCCTGTGCGGGTGAACGGGACGATGACCGGTTTCGGGCCATCGTCATTGGCATTGAAGCTCACGTCTGCATTCTGCAAACGGTGTTCGATCTGCAGTCGCTGGGATATGAAGTGATCGTTCCGGTGGATGCCGTCACAAGCCGAAACCGCATCGATCGCGACACGGCTCTCCAGCGGATGCAGTCCACTGGAGTGACCCTGACGACCGTCGAAACGCTGCTGTTCGAATGCTGCGAAACCGCTGATCACCCGCGGTTCAAGACGATCAGCCGCATGATTACCGGGCGAGAATAGGGCCACCGGCGAGAGTCGATGCGGAACGAAAAAAGCACTGCCAGTCGCCCGGCAGTGCTTTCTGTGATTCTGGTTTCTGAACGACTTACCAGTCGATCAGCACCCCGACCGAGAGGCCGCTGAGGCTGATGGTCGTTTCTTCCTTGCGGACGACGACACCGTTGCTGACATCCCAGTCCGGGCCGACACTTTGCGTGCCGTTGGCCGTGGCGGGAAGTCGCGTCGCGTTGATGTTGTAATAGATGTTCTCATCCGGCCGCGTGATATCGGTGAACCAGAGGAAGTTGTATCCAGCGGTCAGCGTCACGTGGTCCCGCAGCCGTACGCGGGCATCGAGCACCATTTCAAAGCCAGCCGAGAAGTTGGTCGAACTTGCTTCGGTAAAGTTGTCGTCGCCCACGAACAGCAGGTCGTTGACACCGACTTCCGCTTCCCATGTATTCACCCCGGCCATGACGTGGGTGTCGAGATTGAAGGAGATTCGATCGTCTCCCACCTGGGTTCGCATCCCGATCTGAGGTCCCATCACGCGGTTCTCAGTGACCGAGTTGATGACCGAAAGCAGATCGTCGTTCGTGGTCGTGTTCGAGTCCTGCAGCACATTGTCGTACACATAGAACGGACGGAGCGGATCGGCTGCTTCCTGAGTGAAGGATCCGACCTGGCGGAACTGTTCACGGAAGTCGAAGTAACGGAATCCGAGCGAACCGGCAATCTTGAAGCGATCCGGACGTTCGTTGATCGTCCAGTAGACATTCGGATCGAATCCCCAGGCTTCCGACTGATAGGTCGCCCGGTAACTGTCGTTGAAGATTACAAAGTAGTTGTTGCTGTTGGTGATCAGGTTCCCGGAGGCATCGAAGATATCCGGTGCCATCTGACCGTTGACGAGGAAGGGAATCACAGCCGGGTCGGCCGCTCCCGCTCCCAGGGCTCCGCCCGGCGTTCCGAGCAGACCATCGGGAATGGGAACCCACTCCAGTCCGGTATCAGATTTTCCCATGGTGAAGAAATCGAACTCGATCGCTCCGAACGTGGTGTCGACCCCGATCACGCCGCGGAATCCGTTGTTGTTGTCGAGCTGGAAGGACCGGGTATTGGCCATTCGACCGACTGTCAGGACGGCGACCTGTGCAGGGTCTCCGGCGACTCCCGTTGTGGGAACAAGCACGTTTCCTGCGCCGACTGTTCCGGGATTCTCGTCGCCACGGAGGAACGACAACTTCTGGGTATTGGTGACTCGCGGGAAGATGTCGAGGTCGTTGTCGTCATCGTTGAAGCCGTCCATGTCGGCGTCGATGATATCGTACTCGAACAGATCGCCATCGAGGTCGACCAGCTCGCTCGGATCACTTTCCCAGATCTGAATCAGCACGAGCCCATCCGGATTGGACCGCAGCAGCGGATTGCGGACGGGATAGAAGTCGTCGAATCCCACGATCTGGTTCGCCCGGGCCATGTCGATAAAAGCGGGCTTCTCGAAGCCGACGTTTTCATTGAGCCGCTTTCCGGGAGCACCGATGATGCTCTGACTCGGATCGGAAACGGACCAGAGCAAATAGTCGAATCGCGTGTACGTCTGGCTGCCGACCTGCTTCAGGAAGCGTTCGAGCGGAGAATCGGCGTACTGATCCCAGTCGCGTCCACGTGGCAGATATTCGTAATACTGCCGAGAATCGGGCAGCTGAACCTGCTGGATCCCGGCTCCGGGCATCATTCCTGGCGGGCATTCACCGGTCGCATGAACGACATTCGGCTGCTGAGCGTAAGCGGCGATCGGGAAACTGGCCCCGACCGACGAACACAACAGCAGGCACAGTCGCCCTGCGACGGGTTTCAACCAGCTGCAGTCAATAATGTCATTCATGTGTCAGACGCCACACTGGAGTGAGTTCGATTGCTTTGTCATAATCTGGACCGCCACACGGAGCCACGACGATGCGCGCACTCGGGAGAGTCCGGTCCTATCAGTGGTATCGGTTGTATCGGTCGACCGACTTGCGCGAATTCAGCCTCCGGCTGTAAAAACGCAACGATTATTCCGCCTGTGCTGAATGTAGCGTTGCAAAACTGGGAACTTGGAGAGACTGGGATGACACTGCAGCGGGCCTTAGAGATCCAGCGAACGCTGGTGAATATGCCGTCGGTCAGCTGCGATTCCAACCGCCCGATCAGCGAGTCGATCGAGACATTGCTGCAGACGCTGGGCTTCCGCACGGAAACCGTTGTCTATACCGATGAGCAGCAGGCCGAGAAGGTGAGCATCATCGCCACACGCGGCTCCGGTTCGGGCGGACTCCTCTACAGTGCCCATTCCGACGTTGTCCCGGCCGATGCCTGGAGCTTTCCCGAAGCCGGCCCCTTCGAATGCTTTCAGACAGCCGGACGGGTTTACGGTCGCGGCAGCTGCGATATGAAAGGGTCACTCGCCTGCTTTCTGGCGGCTGCGGAAACCGTTGCCGATCGGGACCTGGGGGCTCCGCTTTCGCTCATCTGCACCTCGGATGAAGAGCTCGGCTTCTACGGGGCGGCTCATGTCGTGAAGCAGTCGCATTTGTACCGGCAGTTCGTCGAACAGCAGCCGGTCACCATCATCGGCGAACCGACCCTGCTCGAAGTCGTGCACGCTCATAAAGGGGTCTATGTCTTCAAGGCGATTTCGTGGGGACGAGCAGGCCATTCGAGCACATCGCACGGCATCAACGCGAACCTGGCGATGATCCCGTTCCTGCAGGAGATGCTCGCCATTTATAACGAGACGGCTGAAGCCCCGGAGTGGCAGGACGCGACGTTCGATCCCCCCGGCATCAGCTGGAACATCGGCATCAACGACTTCACCTACGCTTCGAACATCACGCCGGAACGGAGCGAATGCACCGTTTGTTTCCGGCCCATGCCCAACCAGCCCGCCGATGACCTGATGGATCGGGCCCGCCGGACGGCCGAGAAGTACGGCCTCGATTTCATCGTCGAAACGGCCGCCCCCCCGTTCCATTCTCCCGCCGATGCCGATTACATCCGCGACCTGCTCGAATTGACCGGCCGGCCGACCTCAAGAACCGTCAGCTACGCCAGCGATGCGGCCATGTTCAGCGAGCTGCAGAAGAAAGTCATCTGTGGCCCCGGCGACATCGTCCAGGCTCACACGGAAGACGAATGGATTTCGATTGACCAGATGGAACAGGGGACGAACCTGTATCAAAGAATGATCGAAAGATTCTGCCTGTAGCTCGGCGAAGCCGATCGGAGTCGATCACTGGCGTGCCTGTGCAAACCCTCGTTCCACGAACTCCAGAAACGGCCCCACGAAATCGCGGCCGTGGACCGACACGTGCCGATAGACCGACGGAATGCCTTCTTCGTCGAGCTTCTCTTTCAGCTTGTGGGCGAAGATCGGGTGATGAATTCCCTGGCCCGGACGAGCGTTCGGGGGAAGCGGGCTGTCGGCTTCGCTGTAGTACATGAAGGTGGGCGGATCATCGTCCGTCACGTGGTTGATGGCCGAAACCTCGTTGAACAGCGACTTCAATTCCGGCTTCGTCAGCTCTTCCAGCGTCTTCACGCCGTAGACCATGTAAATCGATGGATGAGCATGAGCCTGTCCGCCGATCCAGTCGCGAATCACGAACGGATCGTACGACGACTGCCCGCCGATCGAGCCGACGACCGCCACGCGGGTTGACTCCCGCAGCACCGGGTCCTTCGCGTCGGGATCAGCCATGTCGTCTTTGTAGCCAATCCACATCGAGATGCCCGCTCCGGCCGAGCCGCCGTAGACGGCGAACTTCTCGGGGTCGAGGTTGTACTTCTCGCGGTTGTGCTTCAGGAACTGAATCGCCCGGGCTCCGTCCTGCTGAGGAGCCGGGAACATGATGCTCGAATTCACGAACCGGTAGTTGATCGAGGCGACCGACCAGCCCTTTTCATGAGCCTCGCGGATGAGCTGCGGCGAAATCGATTCCTTGTCGCCGGCCACGAATCCGCCGCCATGAATATAGATGACGAGCGGCGTCGGCTCCTCGGAATCGGCCAGCCACAGGTCGAGCCGGTTGCGATCCGCCGGGCCGTAGGGGACATTCGCATGCGTTGGCTTAATCTGCCCGCGACGCTGAATCGCCTTCTTCCGCTCATTCTCGGCTTTGAGCCGGGCGTAATAGACCTTGGCCTCATCGACGGTCAGCCGGCCATCGCCATTGGCATCCGCTTCCGGGAAACGCTTTTGCACTTCTTCCAGCAGCCGCTGCACCTGAGCGGGCGTCTGAGCAGTGGCAATGGAACCGCCAGTGAAGACACAGGCGGCCAGAATCAGCAGGCAGAATCGCAGGGACGTTCGCATTTTCAGCATGATTTGGTCTCGGATTCGAGGGAAATTCACAACTTGTATTCAGCGAGCACCGCCAGCGGGTGCCACTGATGGAAATGGCGATCGCCAACCTGTAGGTCAGGCATCGCCTGACGTCTCTCTTGTAACCGACGGCCACTTCGCGTCAGGCAGTGCCTGACCTACAGACTGAAGGGGGCGAAGGAACAGGTTTGGCATCCGGCCGTCTTTACGACGAGCGCTCAGCCGCGACAATACGGTCGTTCGGGAGGCTGTCACTCTGGCGGCTTCCGTTCTACAATCGGGCGTGCGGCTGCGGCTGGCATTATCATGTCACCTGAACGCCTGAATTGCAATTCGCATCTCTATTCGTCGATCTGTTGAACGCTCATGGCCAAAGATTTTCTCGCGGGGGTCCGCGACTCGTACGATATTGTTGTCATTGGCAGCGGACTGGCCGGCCTCACCGGAGCCAACGTCCTCGCCAAAGCCGGCTATTCCGTGCTCCTGCTCGAACATCATTACCAGCTCGGCGGCATGGCGACCTGGTTCAAACGTCGCGGCGGGCACATCTTCGATATCTCCCTGCATGGTTTTCCGCATGGGATGATCAAGAGTTGCCGGAAGTACTGGACGCAGGAAATCGCCGACAAGATCGTGCAGCTGAAGGGAATCCGCTTCGAGAATCCGCAGTTCTCGCTCGAAACGACCTTCAACCGCGAAGACTTTACCCGGCTGCTGATCGAAAAGTTTCAGGTCGAGCCGCAGGCCGTGAACGACTTCTTCGACACCGCCCGCAGTATGAACTTCTACGACGACCAGTCGATGACGACCCGCGAGCTGTTCAACAAGTTCTTCCCCGGCCGCGATGATGTCGTCCGTCTGCTCATGGAGCCGATCACCTACGCCAACGGGTCCACTCTGGATGACCCGGCCATCACGTACGGCATCGTCTTCTCCAACTTCATGAGCAAAGGGGTCTACACCTTCCAGGGCGGCACCGATGCGCTCGTGCTCCAGATGAAGGACGAGATGATCCGCAACGGGGTCGATCTTCGCATTCGCTCGCTGGTCGAGAAGATTGAAGTCGATAAGGATCGCAACGTGACCGGCGTAGTCGTGAACGGCAAACGCATCGGCTGCCGAGCCGTGCTGTCGAACTCGAACATCAAGTCGACGATTCTAAAGATGGTCGGCGAAGACAAGTTCGATCCAGACTTTGTCGAAGAAACCAAAGCGGTCCGCGTGAACAACAGCAGCTGTCAGGTCTACTTCGGCCTGAAGCCGGGCGTTGGCTTCGACTACTGCGGCGACCTGCTGTTCCACTCCGAGCACCGCGGCTTCGACATCGACGCCATGCTCAGCAAGGACGTGAGCAGCCGGACGTTCTCGTTCTATTATCCGGAAACCCGCCCCGGCTCCGACCGCTGGCTGATCGTTTCGTCGACGAATGCCCGTTACGAAGACTGGGCGAACCTGTCCGAAGAGCAGTACGAGAAAGACAAGCAGGACCTCTGCGACACCACGATCGACTGCCTGGAGCAATACGTCCCGGACATCCGCGAGAAACTCGACTGGGTCGAAGCGGCCACGCCGCGAACGTTTAAGTACTACACCCGCCACATGCACGGAGCCTCATTCGGCACCAAGTTCGAGGGCCTGAAAGTCAGCCAGACCCTCCCGCACCAGATCCACGGCCTCCACCACGCCGGCTCCGTCGGCATCATCATGTCCGGCTGGCTCGGCGCAGTGAACTACGGCGTGATCGTGGCGAACGAAGTGGATAAGTATTTGACGCCGAAAGAAGCGACGGTGTAAGAAAATCCGTAGGTCAGGCACCGCCTGACGCGGTTGCTTCGAGCGACGTCGATTTCTCGTCAGGCAGTGCCTGACCTACTTATCTGGTGACTCTCGGATCAATTTCGATGGCGTCTCTCACTTGGACAGTTACGCACGATCCGTTAGGCCTTCTGGCTCATGAGGCCAGACCAGAAGCCTTCGAAGAGGCTGCCCGAGAGCAAGGCGAGGATGTGCTTCAAGTGGAACGTGGAGAAACAACTCTGGACCTCGGATGGTATCACGACCATTATCGTGTCATGGTTATCAAGAACGACGATTGGATGAAACCGCTTGAAGAGTCCAAAGCATCTAATCTGAACGATGCAGTTGCGGCCTTTCAGAGGATTATTGGGCGCGGATGAGAAAATCGCGTGTGGCCTTGATAAAGGTGTTATCAGTCCCGTAGGTCAGGCACCGCCTGACGCGGTCGCTTCGAGCAACGTCGATTTCTCGTCAGGCAGTGCCTGACCTACGGAAGTCGGTGAGGCGCAACTGGCGATTTTGCTTTTCTTGCCGGAAGTTCGTGCTGCTGCTCCGTGTGCTCTGCGCAAAAGTCCCGGAATCCAGCGAGTTATTGACTTTTGCGCAGCGACGGGTTCTGTGCGAGTCCGTACTGCTCTTCCCGGGCTTGCTTTTGCTCTACCGTGCGCATCCAGTTCCCTCTTCAATAAAGGAACCTCGTCTGTGTATCCGGCGAGTGGTGGATTCAGGACCGTTAGGGGGTCTCAAGGGGGAAGGTCTGCGCGGATGTCGGTGACAGTTCCGCGATCAGTCCCGTAGGTCAGGCACTGCCTGACGCGATTGCTTCGAGCGATATCGATTTCTTGTCAGGCAATGCCTGACCTACTCTTGCGGCTATCGTGTATGCACATCGAGCAATGGGAGAAACGCCCCAAACAGCTCGGTTGCAGTCCAGAACATAAGCGGCCAGATGTCAGCCGTGCGCTGTCTCATTCGGTAGTGTAATCCCATCAGGATGAACACGATCATCCTAGTCCCGTAGGTCAGGCACTGCCTGACGCGGTTGCTTCAAGCGACGTCGTTTTCTTGTCAGGCAGTGCCTGATCTACTCTTGCTGACCTACGGGGTTATTCGCCGACTGTTTTTTCGATGGCGGTGAAGTCGGGAGGCTTTCCCGAGCCGCAGGCCCAGTTGGCTGGATAGACGCCTTTCGCAACCCAGCGGTGAAAGCTGGAGGGTTTCCATTCGTGGGGACAGCGGACGAGTCCGTGCTTTACCGGGTTGTAGTGAATGTAGTCGAAGTGGCGTTCGAAGTCGTCTTCGTCTTCGAGTGCGTGCTCCCAGAATCGTGGTTGCCAGATTCCGCGGCGTCGTTCCGTCCGCCGGCCCGGCGTTACCTCCGCTTCCGCCTTTCGCATGGCCAGCCAGCGTTTCGTGAACGTGGCTTTGATGATTCCCCAGCGGGTCGAGTAATCGGTGTCTCCTCGAGGGAGTGTCCAAATCGCGTGCAAGTGATCCGGCAGAAGGACAATCGCATTGAGCTCGAACGGCCGCTCCAGCTGGCATTCGCGGATCGTCTCGCCGAGGAGATGCCGAGCCTCTTCAGAAGAGAAGATCGGTAACCGCTGGTCGGTCACCAGGGTGAAGAAGAACGTGCCTCCGGGGATATGAGCTCGACGATAGTTGGGCATGATTCCAGTATCTCTCTTGCCGGCTTCGCAGGAACGCGACCGCAGGTCAGTCATTGCCTGACGCGGTTGCTTCGAGCCGTGTTGATTTCTCGTCAGGCCGTGCCTGACCTACTCTTGCTGCGATCGCGTATGAACGTCAAGCGATGGGAGGAATCTTTCAAGGACACCCTTCTCAGGAGCGGGTGAATCGCAACGGGCGGCTCGCTGTTTTCCCGGGGTTTCTCGTTGAAGCTTCCCCATGCTCTGCGCAAAAGTCCCGTAGGTCAGGCAGTGCCTGACGGGGTTGCTTCGAGCCGTGTCGATTTCACGTCAGGCGGTGCCTGACCTACTCATCTTCGAGCCGCGTTGGTTTCCCGTCAGGCGGTGCCTGACCTCTCCTGCTGAATGACGAGTGTTCTGCGCAAAAGTCCATAACTCGCTGGGTTCCGGGACTTTTGCGCAGCCGCGTCAGCTTTTTCCCGTCTGTCGCCCTTGTTGCTGAGCGATCAGACGGCCGTTTCGTCCTGTAGTCCTGTAGGTCAGGCACTGCCTGACGCGGTTGCTTCGAGCCGTGTCGATTTCACGTCAGGCGGTGCCTGACCTACTCATCTTGCTTCTCGCCACGATCTGTGCTGAAATCGGGCTGACCTGCGTCTGCTTCGCCCACGGCTGCGTTGCCCCGAAAGAACCTTTCGGAACCACGCTGGGAACGAGCAGGAGCTTTTGGGAGAGGAAGATTCATGCCAAGTCGGCGGACGATTGCCGTCCTTGAGGATGATCCCGAGCGGATCGCGCATTTTCGGCCGCTGCTCGTCGAGCACTTCCCTCACTATGAACTCGCCTTCTTTGAACATGCGGGGGAAATGACGTCCTGGCTGGAGTCGCACTTCGACGAGGTGGTCGGAATGGCCCTCGACAACGATCTGCCACTCCGTTCCATGCCGGATGGAAGCACTCAGGATTGCGGCGAAGGTCGAGAAGTCGCGGACTGGCTGGCGGCGCGTCCGCCGAGGTTTCCCATTGTGATCCACTCGACGAACACCTGGGCGGTCGAGTACATGCTCGACGTTCTCATCCAGGCGGGCTGGAGGGTCGAGCGGGTGATCCCGTTCCCGGGCACCCGGTGGATGACACGGTTTTGGATCGAATCCATGCGAAACCTGCTCGGGGCCAATGCCGACACGCGAGATTAGGTCGGGTGCCGCCGGTGGCCCTGATAGTCCCGTCGGTCAGGCGATGCTGACCTCTCCTGCTGAATGACGAATGTTCTGCGCAAAAGTCCATAACTCGCTGGGTTCCGGGACTTTTGCGCAGCTGCGTCAGCTTTTTCCCGTCTGTCGCCCTCGTCGCTGAGCGATCAGACGGCCGTTTCGTCCCGTAGGTCAGGCACTGCCTGACGGGGTTGCTTCGAGCCGGGTCGATGTCACGTCAGGCGGTGCCTGACCTACTCATCTTCGAGCCGCGTTGGTTTCTCGTCAGGCCGTGCCTGACCTACTCCTGCTGGGTGGTCTGCGGAAACGTTCGTGCGGGCTCTATTCGATGTGGACGGTCACTTCGCCGGCGTTGTTGGACCAGCTGCCGGGGCGGTCGTTGAGACGGAGATACAGTTCGCCTCCGGTTGTGGAGGTCAGTTCTTTCTCGCGGCCGATCGGAATCACCGTCAGGAAGCCGTAGCTCTGATGTTCTCCCGGTTCGCGTTCATTGAAGATGACTGCCTGCAGCTGTCCGACGGGATGGCCATCGACGTATTCCGCGGAGACGCCCTGCGGTTCCGAGATCCAGGGTTTCGGCGTGTCGTTGATCTGAAACTGTCCGGTGGCCGAGATGCGGCAGGTCTGTCCCGGCTGCAGGATGAGGCCGGTCGATTGCCAGTTCCGGTCGGCCTGAATCTGGACGTCAATGCCCTGGACGAGGGGGCGGGGCGGGGCATCGCTCCATTGAATGAACATGGCTGCCGGTTCGAAGTCCGGTTCCAGGGTGGTGGCGAACAGGGCCCAGTCGGCTTGCAGCCGGGGGGAATCGAGTGACAGGTTCTGCTCGAGCTGCTGGCGGAATTGCGGCGGATTGACGCTGGCGAGCAGATTTTCGAAGGGGACGCCCGTCAGCGGATGATCGGCCAGGAACCGGCAGACGGCCCACGCCCAGGCATACGATTCCTGATGCGGGTAGAACTCATTGGAGGACATGTTGATCACGTCTGCAATCGTTCGGAAGCGGCCCGCTTCGACCTCGCGGCGAATGTTCGCGATGCGGCCGAATCCTCCATCGACCTGTTCGGGGCCGGGCACGATTCCGAATTCCAGCGAGCCTTCGGGCGTGAGGCGATGCACGGCGTAAAGCTCGGCCATCCCCTCATGAAACCAGACCGGATACCCGTAGCCGTAAATATCGAGCAGGCAGTGAATCGATTCGTGAAAGAAGAGGTGTCGGCGGTAATAGTCGGTGGTCTGCTCCCGCATCCAGAACGTCTGATCCCGATAGACGCCGTGGAGCATCTCCCGCAGTTCGAGCGGAGCCAGATCGGCCTGCACGAACAGCTTGAGATCGTCCATGATAAACGAATGGACGGGCAGCCGAGCCTGGATGGGCAGGGAGGGAGCGTATGTCTCGAGCCGCTCGATCATGGTCTTGATCAGTTCGCTTGTCAGCTCCGGCAATCGTCGGAGTTCCTCTTCATTCTCGAAGGTGACGGCATCCGTTCGCAGGATGACCTGCGGCGAGCGAAATGTGCGAATCCCCAGGTTGAGCAGTTCCGCATCATCGAGCTCGGCGGCAGGCGACGCGGCCGGTTTCGCGGACGGCACGGGAGGCGTCGAAGGCTGGTCCACCGGCATCTCTTTTCTGGCAGAGAGAGCGGAGTCAGGCAGAGAGCCTTCAGTCGGTTCGGGCGTGACCGACACTTCGACATCGACTGAGTCGGGCAGCGGAGGACTCGGTTGCGGAGTGGGTGAATCGCTGCATCCGGCGATCAGACCGACCGCCAGAATGGCGAGGACAAAACGCATCCCGGACGCCGAACCTCCGACCGAAAACGCGTGTCGAAACGAACACATGCCACGAAACTCCTGAAACGGAGGACCGCTTCGCAAGCGGTTGCTGTTGAGGGAATTGCGACAACGCGGAGGGGGTCGCCCGATGCGATTACTGTGTCTGATTGAGGAAAATCAATCAAGTCGATTCGAAATTTGGTCGACTTAATTGACTACCTGCGACGATCAGCTAAGATGCGTTCGTTGCCACTTGGCCCTGTAGCTCAATTGGTTAGAGTACCGGACTGTCGATCCGGTGGTTGCGGGTTCGAGTCCCGTCGGGGTCGCTTAAATGCATCAATAGCTCGGATGAGGCTTGCCGTCGTAAGGGCGGTGAGAGTCGAGGAGCGGGTTAAGAAAAGTCAGCTGAAAAGCTGGTGCTTCCGGTCCCCAACCTTCTCGGCGTTCTAACCTCTCCGGGCTTTTAACTTATGCAAGACTTCAAGTAGAGCGCACCGGACACTTAATCCGGTGCGCTTTCTTTTTGCGCCTACCACAACTGCGCGACTCGGTTCGCAGTTTCTCGCGTGTTTCGCTCGATCGCGAGGATAAAGGTGATCAGTTCCCTGATCAGGAGCCAGCTAAACGATCCCGCCATAAGTGCGATCGATGGAAGTAGCATCGCGGCACTCTCCAGTGCCAGGCAGCCGATGATTCCGAGTAGGCCCCCGATGAAACTCAGGGCAAAGAGAACCACGAATACGAATGAGAGAAATCGCATCGCGACTGTGCTCGGTCCTTTGAGTTGGCGAAATGACGGCGGCGGTGTTTGATTGACATATTGCGTGGTCGCTGGCTCTTGAATCGTCTCACGAATCGGTGGTGGGTCATTGACGACTTCAAACTTCCAGTCGCTTTCCGTCTGATGCGTCGCCGGCGGCGGCGTTGGTTGGTCTACTGCTGCGACCTTCTCTCGTTCGACCGGTTGAACTTCGAATGCATTCTTGCACTTTGGGCAACGTCCTTTGCGGCCGACATGGTGCGCTTCAGCGCTAAATCGGGCTCGACAATGAGGGCACTCGGCGGTGATCGGCATAGCTCGCAACTCCTCGACTTCAAGAAACTTTATTAGTGGACAAAGTATCCAGAAGAGCTGTTCGATCGCAACTATCGGAAACTTTATTGCGTTCGCTTGAAAAGTTCATCGCCTGTCGCTTATGTTTCTGTCGCCGGGTTTTCCCGGTCGCCCTTTAGAACGGGCGTCGAAAGTATCCGGAAGCATTCACGACTCCATCGTTCACGAATTTTCTTTTTTCGTGCTGGTCAGCTGGACCGCGATTGCTTTCCCAAACTTGGTTGAGAGATTCGCGGTCAGTCCCGTTGTTGCTTTCCGGTCCGGGATGGTTCTAACGGCTGACCAATTCGCACGGGAGCTACCTCGGTTTCGCCGCGCCAGGCTTTAACCATTCCCGCAGCGCATCGGCGTTATTTCGTCGATGCGCTGTCGGGTGCTCCCTGCATGGATTTATCGAGATGTCGCAACTCCACTGCGGTTGAACGGTAGCGTTTCTCTCGGCCTGATCCGTAAAGCAGGAACGACTCGCACGAATCGCGAGCCGTTGAATTCGAGGGAATGACGGGCCGATGAAATCCTCATCGAGCGACCACCTTTGTCAGCTGGGAACGCCGACAACCACGACGTCAGGAAACGACCTGCGACGTGCCGATACGGAAGCGGATCCAGGGATTGAACAGGCTCACAAGGAAGCGAACGTTCGGCACTTCGCGTATCTGGAGTTTGATCATCATGACCGCTCTGCGCATCTACTCGCCCGACTCTCCCACCTTTGCCACAACCCGAGTAACGCCGCCGGCCAACTGGCCGGCACCAACGCTGCGGCAAATCTTCGACCAGCATGTGCGGCCGGAGCTGCAGCAGCACGCACCGAAAACGATCGAGGAATACGAGTCGCTTCTCAACGATTGGGAACGGCTCACCGGCAACCCACCAGCGAGCGAGCTCTCGCGGTCAACGCTGGTGGAATTCCGCGAGCAGCTGCGGCAGGAGAAGTTCCGCCGCAGCAAGATCTCGACGCCGCGACTGCGATCGCCGGCGACGATCAACAAGAAGTTTCGGACGCTCTTTCCGCTGATCCGGCTCTGCTGGCCGAAGGATTCGCACAATCCCGGCGGGCTCGGTCTCTGCGACTACTTCCCGCTACCGAAGCGGCTCAAGGAGGAGCAGAAACTGCCGTTCGTCTTCTCGCACGAGGAGCTCGATCGACTGTACGACGCCGCCGGCTCGGCCAGCTGGCCGGCACGGAATGCGGCGATCATCTGGCGGACGATCTTTGTGCTCCACTATTCGACCGGACCGAGGACTTACGATCTGCTCGGCCTCGAGTGGAGCGACATCGATCTCGAGTTCGGGCCGTTCGGTGCGGTCTCATTCCAGGCCAGCAAGACGGGCAAGCTGCAGCGAATTCCGTTGAATCGCAGCACGCGAGCACACCTCGATCAGCTGCGAAAGAGCAGCCGCTCGAAACGTCTCTTTCCTCGGTTCGACTATTCGAACCGATCGACGATTCTGCGCAACTGGCGGCAGCTGCGGGCGGCGGCTGCTCTGCCGGAGCGAGCACGCATGGAGGACTTTCGGAAGACCTGCAACACGGCCTACGAGGATCTAAGCCGGGGCGTCGGCGAGTGGATCCTCGGCCATCGGCTCGGCGGCGTCAACGCGCAGAACTACTACAACCCGACGAACAAAGTGCTCGACGCCGTGCTCGCGCTGCCGCTGCCGTCGCGGTTCCGGTCGCTCGACTGATCTCAACTCGACTTACCGTTTCGCAGGATGGCGAAACGTTGCGCAAACGGGCTCGCCTAGTGTCAAGGCGGGTCCGTTTTTCGTTGCGCCTGTGGCATGGACGTCTCGCGGGATGGAGCAGCCAGGTTAGCTCGCGGGGCTCATTACCCCGAGACGCCGGTTCAAATCCGGCTCCCGCCATTTCTCACCAGGCCGGCACGCTGCCGGTCGATTCTCTGTCTCTCGATTTTAAGGAGGTCGCTCCGATGGCGTATCAACTGGAAGCCTTTCATTCTCCGAAGTGGTTTCTGCTCAAAAACGGTCAGAAGGTGATTCTGTACTACGCTCGCAGCGAGGACGACGAGTTTCACTGGGGCGGGCGGCTGAAAGACGGGCGGGTCGCCTATTGGGATCGGAACGGCCACCACTGGGAACGATACGCCGGATCGGTTTTAGACGAGCGGCTCGACATCATTCGCGAGCTCGGCGAGGCCGTGGAGCCGTCGGTGCGGCCGTTTCGGTTCTCCGATTTCGTCTCGGCTGATTATCTGCTTTCTTCGCTATACGACTCCCTCTCGGAACGCTGGGAAGAGGCCGACTCTTTCGCGTGGCATCGGATCGGCAACGACGAGCACGGTCGGGAACTGCTCGGCGAACTGATCGACCAGGCGTTCAATCAGTGGATGCAGGACGTCGGCAAGAAGCACCCGCCGGTCGAGCAGTTCTCGCACTGATTCATCAGGCCGGCAGCGGCCGGTCGATTCTCTGTCTCTCTCGAAAGGATCAACGCCGATGGCATCGACCACAATGCTTGCCGTTCCAGGCGAGCCGATTGATATCCGGAGTGCACCGCAGCTCGTACTGCTGCCGGATCCGGCCGACCACTGCAACGCGTACCTACGCTCTCTGCAGCTCTCCGGCGACGTGCAGGTCGTCGACCGTGGCAGCTCAACGCGACTGCCGCGCTACGCCGCATCATGGACGCCGAGCCGCGAGAACGCCGCGCGCGGCTATCGGGTCGCAACCGACGCCGGCGACACGATGTTCGACGCACTGCGGCGGGTTTTTCTGCATCGATCCCGCCAGGTGATCAAGCTCGCCGAAGTCGCCACCAGTCGCGACCGTTAACCCGTTTCTCTCAACCCAAGGTGATCACTCAACGCTGATTCATTTCATCACCTCATTTGACCGGAAAGCAAAAACCATGATGGAAACAATCGAACAAGCCGCCGATCGGCATATCGGTGAATCGATCGAGCAACTGCAGGCGAGCAGTCGAGGGCGCAAGGCGCTCGCCAATCTGCGGGCCTGGCTCGAAGACGACTGCCTGATCGGCCTCGACTGCCGCAACCAGGAGGCCGTTAGCTTCCTGCTCGTGCAACTGTGGGGAGGCCGGACCGGAGCGGCGAGCGAGGCCATCCGCAATGCGACGGGCGAGCCGGAAGCGGTGCCGCGATGACGCAGACAACCCTGCGGCAGTGGAGCCGCAGGGCGTCGGCCGACCTGGTGCGAATGCCCATCGACGCCAGGTCGAGCCGACAAACTTTCAAGAATGAAAACTCGATCAAGGAAGGAGCAGAAATGCTCGTTTTATCACGGAAGCAACACGAACGGATTTCGGTCACACTCGGCGGTCAACTGCTGTGGGTCTCGATCGTCGCGATACGCGGCGACAAGGTCCGTCTCGGCTTCGAAGCGCCGGCCGATGCTCTGATTCACCGCGAGGAAATCTGGATCCAGATCCAGGACGCCGCCGCAGCAGCTGCGGCGGTTCCCGCTGATCCAGAAACGACACCGACCACGACACCAGACGCGAAAGCGATCGCATGATTCAGCAACGGCAGTTCGCATTCGAACTGTCGACGCTTGAGTCGATTGTTTCTCGAATTGCGGACATACACGAGGCCGAACGCGATCTGCTGCGAGCTCTGGTGCGGATCTTCCACCAGTCTCGCCAGCGGGGCGCAGGATGGCTCCAGGGCGACGACGGCGAGATTCTGCTCGAGCCGTCGAAACGCGAGCTCGCCGACGCTCTCGGCGTCGGGTTCGCGACGATCAAGCGGCGGCTCCGCACGATCCGCGACGAGGGCGCTCGATATGTATCGGTCGAGCTCTCCGAATGGCGGACGCATCTTTACTCGATCGACTTTCGCGGGATCTATTCGGCTCCGCTGCTCGATCGAGTTCCGGAGTCGGCCGCCGCTCCTATCGTCTCCGAACCTCGGCGGCGACTTGATCCTGGCTCACCTCTCACGAGGGGGATCACGAACCGGGATCAGGGGGATCACCGAGGGGGATCAGGGGGATCACGTTCGACGGCAGGGGGATCAGGCGAAAACGCTGTAAATAAAGGGGTTTGCGCACCGTCGAGGGGGGATCAGGGGGATCATGTTCGCGCCACTATAGAACCAACCAAGAACCAACCCGACCAAATGAAAAGAAAACCATTTAGTGCGGATGGTTCTTTGAATTTGTTTCGGTTCCGGGGGGAAGTGGAGCGACGCGAGTTTCGGGATCCGCACGCCGTCGAGCTACGGTTTCGGGAATGCGTCGCGGGGCGAGTGCTCGAGGACACCGAGACGCACCGGCTCGCGTTCTTCTCGCTGATGGTCAGTCTCGGCCGCAAGGGGCCACGGAATCCCGGCGGGATGCTTCTGAAGCTGATCAGGGGCGAGCAGGATCCGTTCGGCAAGACCTGGCTCACCAGGCCGGCCAACTGCGACGAGGACGAGGCGCGGGCGTGGATCCGCCAGCTCGACAAAGAGCAGCGGGAACGCGAGCAGGCCGCCGCCGGCCATCCGCTCGACGAATGGACCGACGAGGATCTGTACGCCGACGAGCTCGACGAGCCGCTCGACACGACATCGGCCGGCGATCAACCGCAGTCGACCAAGGTCGACCAGGACGACGCTGGCGGACTTCTGACGGCCGCCGAATTGGAGCAGCTGCAACGGAGCAGCGAGCGACACCGGGGTCGAGTACTTCAACTAGGGAGTGGCAACAAATGAAGACAAACAGAAATAGACACTACCGCCAACTGCTCGAGCGCGAGGGGATTCGGGCTGAGGTGTTCGACGAGGTCGAGCTCGAGCTGATGGGGAATCGGATCGACGAGATCGCGGCCAGGATCGACGCGCCGGTGCTGAGTGTGATCAGCGCGATCGGAGCTCTGCACGCCGCCGGCCGGCGGTCCGGATTCGGATCCGCCGAGGAACTGCAGGACATCGCGACGCAGATCGCCGACACCGTGTTCAAGTACGAGGCCGGCGAGAACGGAGCGCTCACGCAGGCCAACGAGACCAAGGCCTGGTTAGAGCAGCGGATCCGCGAGGCGATCACAACGGCAGCGCAGCGAGTCGTCGAAAGCCTGTTCGTCGATGGGGCGGGGCGACGGGCCGCTCGGGACAAGGTCGAGAAGATCCTGCAGCTCGAGCTGCTCAAGCCGCTACGGGAACGGGGGGCGTATGAGTGACGAACCACGGCAGCGGGCGGCGAAGCTCGGCCGGCTCGCTCTGCTGCTCGTCGCGCTGGTCTATGCCGGCGTCGTCGCCGGCTCGTTTGTCTATCAGAACGGCTACGCCGACGGCCAGTTCGACGCGAAACGAATGTATGAAAACGCAGTCGATGAACTGCGCGAAACCTACGAAAGGAAACTCGCCGACCATGAATAAGCACAACATTCTCACGAGGGCCGAACGCTACAACGGCTATATGTCACGCGACGAACTCGAGTGGCTCGTCGATCGAGCAACCGAGACGACGGCCGGCTGCCGCTGGTGCGAGATCGGCGTGCTGCACGGTCGCTCCCTGGTGGCCGTCGGTCTGGCGATGCTCGGTCGCTCGACGCTGGTCTCGATCGATCTGCGGTGGGGATCTCAGGAGTCGGCCGGCCTGACGGCTCACAACGCGTTCGCCGAGATCGCCTGGCAGAATCCGCACCTGCAGCTCGTCGCGCAGAAAGCCGACTCGGCCGCCGCCGCCGGCCTGTATGCCGACGAGCTGTTCGACGTCGTGTTCATCGACGGAGCGCACGAGCTCGAGGCGGTGCGGCGGGATCTCGCAGCGTGGATGCCGAAACTCAAGCCGGGCGGACTGCTCGCCGGGCACGACTTCAAGACCTGGCCGGGCGTGACGCAGGCCGTAAAGGAGATCGTGCCGGCGGCCGAGAATCCGGCCGGCTCGATCTGGTGCTGGCGGAAAGGGGAGTCGCATTGAAACTGGCTCTCGTGACCTGTCATTTCAACCCGCAGAACTATCAGCAGCAGCGGGTCAATTATTTCCGATTCCGCGAGCAGCTCGGCCGGCCACTGACGACGGTCGAGCTCTCATTCTCCGGCGACTTCGCGATCGACGACTCGATCCGGATCCGGGGATTCCGCAACCTGCACGCGCTCTGGCAGAAGGAGCGGCTGCTCAATATCGCGATCGGTGCTCTGCCGGATCGGTTCGACGCCGTCGCTTGGCTCGACGCCGACCTGGTGTTTCTCAATCCCAACTGGTACCGCGACACGATCGCGGCGCTCGAGCAGTATCCGATCGTCCAAATGGCCGAGCGGATCCATCACACCGACCGCAGTTTCGCGATCGAGGCCGACCGCACGCTTGAGACGTTCGGCTGGTCGCAGGTGCACGCCGACAAAGTGCCGGCGGGAAAGTGGTATCACACTGGGTTCGCGTGGGCAGCAACTCGAGACGCGATCAGCGAGGGGCTGTGGGATCTCGACATCCTCGGCGGCGGCGATGCGGCGATGGCGTTCGCCTGGACCGGATCGCCGGACAAATGGACCACTCGCTATCGATCGCCAGGGCAACCCGACTGCCCACTGCGGCGGACGTTCATCCGCTGGGCAGAACGCAACGGACCGCGAGCCGGCCGTCGAGTCGGCTACGTTCCCGGCGAGATCGTGCACCTGTGGCACGGCGACAAAGCAAACCGAAAATACGTCGAGCGGACGCAGCTGCTGATCGATCAGCAGTTCGATCCCGAAACTGATCTGCAGGCCAGCTCGGCGGGCCTGTGGGAATGGACCGGCAGCAAGCCGCAGCTGCAGGCCGATGTGCTCGAGTACTTCGCGGCGCGACGGGAGGATGGTTGAACCATGACGAAAATTGATTGCGTGCTGCCGCTGGCGGTGGTCTCACACGACGGCGACGAGATCGCTCGAGCCGAGATTCTGATCGAGTCACTCGAGAAGTTTTTCGACCGCGACTCGCTCGGCCGGCTGCTGATCGTCTGCGAGGCCGGCAAGGCTAAAGAAATCCTAGATCGGCTGCTGCCTGGCCGGTCGATTCCGGTCGAGGTGATCGACGAGCGGTTCTGGATCGGCCGCGTCGCAACGCCGAAGGGCGTCGTCACCAGCTCGCCGGGATGGTGGCGGCAGCAGCTCGTTAAGCTGGCGGCGGCCGATCACGTCGCGACCGACTTTTACCTGGTGCTCGACGCCGACGTCGTGCTGCGGAAAGCGGTCTCGTCGGCCGATCTGATACCAGGCGGCCGGGGGCTCGTGAGTGTGGCACCAAAGTCGATCCATCCGTACTGGTGGAGCGACTCGGCCGCGACGTTGCAACTGCCGCTCGAGTGGACTCAATCAGGGATCAGCGTAACGCCGCAGATTCTTTGTCGCGAGATCGTGTGGGCGATCCGTCACCGGCTTCACAAGGTCCACGGCGGCGAATGGCTCGATGTGCTCGCCGCGACGCATCGCTGGACCGAGTTCACGTTGTACGATCTGACGGCTCGGCATTCCGGACTGTTCGATCGCCGACACGAGGTCGGCTGGATGACGGATCCGGCTTGCAATCTGTACCGGAACGGCGATCGCGAGCGGTGGGCGTTCCGACGCAATGCGAACGGGTTTTTCACGATCATTCAAAGCAACTCCGGAATCACGCCGGCCGAGGTCCGTCGAAAGATCGGGGGGCTGCTCGCATGAAACTCGCAGTCGTTTCTTGTGTGTTCGATCTCGAGCGGGATCCGCGACGCCTGGCGAACTACCAGGCGTTCGCGCGGCAGCTCGAGCAGCTGCCGTTCTTTCTGATCGAGGGCCGCCGCAGCGAGTCACACGACTGGCCGAAGGAGCGACTGCTCAACGAGCAGCTCGAGCAGCTGCCGGCCGAGTTCGACGCGGTCGCCTGGATCGACGCCGACGTGCTGTTTCTCAATCCGGACTGGTACCAGGCGACCGTCGAGCAGCTGCAGCGGTTTCCGGTCGTGCAGATGTTCGAGCTCGCTCACTGGATCAACCAGGCCGGCCAGATCGAACGCCAGTTCGATAGCTCGGCCAGGGTCGGCGGATGTTTCGAGGCGGGCGATCGATTCGGGCACTGCGGTTTCGCGTGGGCAGCTCGTCGCGAGATCCTCGAACAATGCGGCGGGCTGTTCGACCAGGATCAAACCGGGTTCGGCGATGCGTGGATGGCTCACGCGTTTTACAACGAGCGCCGCACGCGGATCATGCGGGCGGCCGCTCCGGAGCTCCGGACCGCGGCGCTCGCCTGGTGCGATCGCTATCGGCGAGCCGTCGGCCAGGGATCCGTCGGCTGCACGCCGGGGCACCTGGTGCACCTGTGGCACGGCGACTACCGAGACCGGCGATATTTCGAGCGGTTTCTCGACGAGCAGCGGCGGCGGATGCGTAGCTCTTGAATCAGGTTCCACAGCTTATTCGGAGTGAAACCGAACCACCACAAACAACGTTTCCCACCATGAACAGATTTGCCGTACGGACTCCAGTCGGCAATGTCAGAAACTACACAACTCACTTCAGTCAATGTATTTGCGACAATATTTTTCGGAAAATACGAAACGCAATCTCAAGTTCCTTCAATGTTGGGGGGGCTCGGTTCTATGATGAAATGAAGAGTTACCGTTTCGCTCAGGGCGAAACCGGCGATCATTTTTTGGCCAATGGCAGGCCAGAATGCCGAAATTCGTAATGGGACGTAATTGGATCTCCCAGTGGGCCAAGGATGGCAGGGCAGGGTAAGCAGATGAACGCCGATATTTTAAAGCGACTCGTTCGAGCCATTGGAGAGGGCTCCCCCGAAGACCTTGACTCGCTTGCTCGTAAAATCGTCGAAGCCGAGAGGAAAGTTGGGCACACGAAACTCGCGGGTCAGTTGGAGTCGATTCTTCACAGAGCGAAGGATTCGAGATCTCCAAATTCAGCCTCTTCAACTCGTTCGCTTGAAAGCCTGCCGACCAGTCGACGTCACGGCGAATCCTTACTTACCTTGGTGCCGCGTGAATCTCTCGAGCACCACATGGTTCTGCCTAAGGATGTCGAAGCTCGTTTCTTGCGAATCGAAAGGGAATACGCCGCGCGTGAGAGGCTCGGAGCCTACGGACTTCATCCTCGAAAGACCGTTTTGCTTTACGGCCCTCCTGGTTGCGGTAAGTCTTTAGGAGCGAAACGCCTAGCGTGGAATGTTGGTCTGCCATTGCTCAAAGTCCGTTTTGACGCTCTCGTCTCATCGTTTTTCGGTGAATCTGCGAGCAACCTCAGATCTGTGTTTGATGCGGCACGGGAACGGCCTTGTGTGTTGTTACTCGACGAATGCGACTTCATCGCACGTTCCAGGGTGAATTCGAAAGACATTGGAGAGGTTGCTCGTATCGTCAACTCTCTGCTCACCCTGATGGAGGAATACGACGCCCCGGGCCTGCTCGTCGCCACCACAAATATCGAAGACTCGCTTGACCCAGCTTTATTTCGTCGCTTTGATGACGTGTTCATGGTGCCACCTCCGGGGCCTACTGAGATTGCTCAACTGTTGAAGGTACGGCTCTCGGCACTATCTGTCTCTAAAGACGTGAGATGGGAATCGATCGTCGCATCCTTAGAAGGGTATTCCGCAGCCATGGTTGTGAAGGCTGCCGAAGATGCGGCGAAAGAGGCTGTACTTGCTGGAGACAAAACAATCACAGAATCGTCGCTTCGACGGGCCGTTGACGAACTCAAAGGGGCTGGAGAGGCACAATAGAAAGTTCTTCGATGGCCTCTCACGGATTCGAGCACCTTCCTCTAGTTAGACGTCAACTAGGCGAGGCGAGGCTACACGGTCGCAGTAAGCTCAGCGAGCAGACGTTAAAGAATCGAGCTGATCGAGGCGGGCACAGTTCACGACTCCGCAATCAGGCGAATACGGTAAGTCGCGTTTGGCAATCCACTCAGGCTGAACGTAAGGCCGCAAATCTTCCCTCGCTCGGTAGTGGCATACCCCTCTTGCTTGAGATCGATCCCAAGCTCTCCATTGACAGTCTTCGTCATCACTTTCAGTTTGAGATTGTCTCGGAGCAGGAAGATGGTTACGTGATCGTAGCATCGGAAGACCGATCGCTATCTTTCTTCCAAAAAAAGCTTCGGAACTTCGTCGACGAAATCCGAGGTTCCGCGGGGATCGCTTCCATTCACAGCATTCAGGAAGACCTTTCCCACACGGAACGACTTCGACGAATACTGAGTCCCCGTCTTTTCGAAGAGTTGCCTTCTCTCAATACCACTCAACCATACATTGTCGATCTGAGTGTGAATTGCGAAGGATGTATTGAAATCCCTCCGGTGCCTAAACGAGGAAAGAGATCAAGTGATCGAGAATGGGCGAAAAAGCTCGATGTCTGGAATCGGGCCCGTAGTTCCGCATACGAACAGTGGGACCAACTTTGGGAGGACCGAAAGGACACGGTGCGGGAATTCCTTCGGCATTATAAGGGCGAGATCCTTAATGACTCGTTCGGCTACAATGAAGATGGCACACTGCCCAACGATTTCCAGATTCGCATCAGGATCTCAGCAATCGGATTGAAAGATTTAATCTTCAATCATCCGTACATTTTTGAAGTATCAGAACCTGAAGATGTCGAGTTGCCGCAGGCCCACGCGAGACAGCTTCGAGAAGTCGCAGCTTCGGTTCGAGTTGTTGCACCCGATGCTAATGCCCCCGCTGTTTGCGTCATTGACAGTGGAATTCAAGAAGAGCATATCTTACTCGGTCCCGCGATTGATAAGAGCTCATCATTCTGTTTCTTACCAAAGGTTTCGAACAGCGATGTAGCGGATTACGTCGCAAACGGGGGACACGGAACACGTGTTGCGGGTGCCATTCTCTACGGAGAGTCCATTCCAGAATCAGGCCAATTCATGCCAGAAGCCTGGATTCAGAACGCGAGAATCCTCGATCGCAGAAATCGTCTGCCGCGTACCGTTCTCCCGTCAGCGTTGCTTCGACGAGTGGTTCTGAAATTTCATACTGGCTCTCGAAGGACGCGGATTTTCAATCATTCGGTGAATTCATCAGACGCCTGCCGAACTCGGCACATGTCTGGCTGGGCAGCTGAAATCGACAGACTTTGCAATCAATACGATGTTCTGATAATTCAGAGTGTCGGGAACTTGCAACCAAGTCAACAAGCGCCCTTGCTGGGTATAACTGAGTTGGTAAGCAGTGGTAAGGACTATCCTGATTACTTGAACGAGAGTTGTTGTAGGCTGGCGAATCCATCGCAAAGCCTGCAGGCTATCACCGTTGGATCCGTCGCATCTGGAGTATTTGAGGACATCGGTTGGAAGAGTTTTGCTCGACAGACAGAGGATATCTCAGCTTTCAGCCGCAGCGGGTTCGGGATGTGGAACTCGATCAAACCGGATGTCGTCGAGTTCGGGGGCGACTTCCTTCGGACAAGTGGGAATCCACCTAGCGTCGCACTTCCACCTCACGCCAGCGATTGTTATCCGAACTTGATTCGTTCTACGATGAATGGAGGTCCGCCCTTTGCTCGCGACATTGTCGGAACGTCGTTCGCAGCACCAAAGGTGACACGAATCGCAGTCCGATTGCAAAACGTTCTTCCGACTGCTTCGTGCTTATTATACCGTGCGTTGATCATTCAGTCCGCAAGGTGGCCCGACTGGGCGAGAGGGCTGTCGACTCAGGAAAATGCGGTCGTTATGAGTCGACTCGGTTATGGACGGCCAGACATCGCGCGTGCAACCACGAACGACGAATTTAGAACGACTTTCATCTCCGATGATGAACTACAAATTAGGAAGGGAGAGTGCCACATCTTTCAGGTTCCGATTCCACCGCAAGTTCGCCGTGCTGGGTCGGAATTCGTCATTCTCGTGGAAGTGACTCTTTCCTATTCCGCAGAGACTCGCCGTTCACGTCGATCTCATAGAGGGTATCTTTCTGTTTGGATGGACTGGACGAGTAATAGGACCGACGAACCACTCGACGCATTCATCTCCCGTGCTATTAAGAGTGACAGTGAAGTTCGAAAGGAAGGAACAACGCTTCCATGGACGATCGGTGAACAAGGAAACTCTGGGCAGGTGTCCGGAGTTCGGCGAGGAATAGGTACGGTTCAAAAAGACTGGGCTTATGTACCTTCATCGGCGTTGCCTAAAGACTTTTGCGTCGCGGTCAGAGGACGTCAAGGTTGGAGCAAAGACCCGGACAGCACAGCGTCCTATGCACTTACCGTATCCTTTGAAATCGTCGGAAAAGAAATCCCGATCTACGATGCTTTCCGCGTTGAACTCGATGAACTTCAAGAAAGTTTAGAACTCGAAGCTGAGGCGGAGATCGACGACTAAGGAAGTGTTCTTCTGCACGCCTAGTTATCGAAATCGCTTACGGTGGCTCAAGGATTCTTGAGCGTAAGAGTCGACCGCCCTTCGTGATGTCAAACCGACCAGGCTCGAGGCGGTCGGCCAGATCGACCGACCGCAGTCGGGCGATCGCTTTCCGGACTGCTCTCCGGGGCTGTCGGCAATGCTCGGCCACCTGGTCGACGCTGCAGGGGCCGACGGCGTGCAGCACGCAGAGAACGTGCCGCTGAAAACGGGTCAGAGTCAAGCCGGCCGGCGGTGCGGTGCTCATTCAATTTCGCTCCGGATCCAGAAGCAGGCCGCGTTCGTCGGCGAATTGCCGAATACTGCGGCGGGCTCGTTTAATGCTAGTGCCGAGGTTTTTCCGGTCGCACCCCAAAGCGCGAGCGATCTCGGCCTGGCTCCAACCGTCGCCGATCGCCTGCAGGATCAGCAGCTGCCGGAGGCGGACGGGGTTCTGGCCGGCCCACTCCTGATAGATCTCGAGAATGATCCGGGGGCGATTTGTCGGCAGCTCAACCGGTGCGCCTGACAACGTAGAAACCGATTGCATTCGGCGGAAATCCCTTCCGAAGTTGTCGCGGTGGTACGTCGTGCACCACTCAATCGCGTTTATCAGCGACGTCGACGTCGCTCAATGGCCGGCCGGAATCATGGATGATTCCGTGCCGGTTTTTTCCGCACCGCATCAGCGGCCGCGACATTGTGCACGATTCTCGACCTGCAGACAACGGGGAAACGCGATGGACCGCAAAACCAAACCGACGGCGAGCTGGCTCCCGAAACGCCGGCTCAAGGCTGCTCCGCAGATCACCAGTCGCCAGGAGCTCGACGACGCACTGGCCGAACTGTCGGCCATCGACACGCGAAAACGCAAGCTCGCCGCCGAGCTCAAGAAGTCGATCGAGCACGCGAAAAACGGCTGCGAGGCGCTGCAGCTGGTCAAGGTCGGCCGCTCGACCGTGTCGTTTTCCGATCGCTCGAAAGAGCTGCAGGCGGCCGTCGAGGCCTACTGCAACGCTCACCGCGACGAGCTGCTCGAGGCCGGCAAGAAGTCGCTCGAGTTGACGCACGCGACGATCAGCTGGCGGCAGCTGCCGAAGTCGATCGGGTTCGTCGACGGCGTCGACGAGGCGGCCGTGCTCGCGAAGTTCGAGCAGCGATCGCTGTCGAAGATCGTCCGGGCGTGCCTGGCGACGATCGCCTGGATCTCGACGAACCTCGGCCAGTTCCTCTCGGTTAGCTTCTCGCTCGACAAGAAGCGGATTCTGCAGGGCGTGACCGACGGCACGATCACGGACGAAGATCTCGCCGAGGCGGGACTCGTGATCAGCGGCGGCGACGACAAGTTCGGTCTGAAGCTGTCGGAATACTCGGTCGCCGGCTGAAGCGCGCACTCCGTTAGTTTGGGAGCCGGGGCCGGTCATGGCGACAACGGCCTCGGCTCCGCATCGGTTCCAATTCCAAAGCAGGGAGGCGTAATGGACGGTTACGAACCGCAGGCCGGCGACGTCGTCGCATGTTGGGGCCGCGACTTCGCTTCGCTCTGGATTTCTTTCTGGACGTCGATTTTATTCTGGCCGTTCGCTCCGCGCGGGCTCCGCTGGTCGCCGTCGCACGTTGCGATCATTGCCGACGGCTTCCAGGAGCGGCCGGAGCTGCTGTGGTATGAGTCGACGACGATGTGCGCGCATCACTGCCTGTTCGATGGCCGGCCTCGGTCCGGCGTGCAGGTGCACCGGATCGCGACGCGCGTCGACGACTACAAACAAGCCGGCGGCCGGGTCGAGGTCTATCGGCTCACTCCGGGCCATCGGCTCTCACGACGCAAGCGGCAGCAGCTGCGCGACTTTCTGGTCGAGTACCTCGAGAACGATACGCAATACGACATGCGAGGCGCTCTCGGTTCCGGTCTGCAGATCTTCTATCGGCTGCCGGTGACGCGGCTGATTCTCGCGGCCGTTTGCCGAGGGGCGGATCTGTTTTGCTCCGACCTGGTCGCACGTCTGCAGATGCGGCTCGAGCTGCTCAAAGAGTTCAGAGATACCGACGAAATCAACCCGGGCGGACTGATGCGGCTCAACGTTCGCGAGGGGCTCTATCAGAGGCACCGCAAACTATGATCCGACGTCTCGCTCTGGCCGCTCTGCTGATCGGCCTGTTTAACCTGATTCACTCGGCCGACGGTCAACCGCTCCAGACTCAACGGCCGCCGAGCTGTGCGGCTCCGCGAGGGTACGCGCAACCTCGGCCGGCCGATCCTGGCTCGCTCTATGCTGACATGCACGCTCTGCGAGCCGACGTCGAGACGATCCGGTTTCAGCTCCGCCAGGTCCGCCAGTCTCTGGCGGATCTTTCGCGCGTTCCGGGGCCGCCGGGACCACCAGGGCCGTCGGGCGTCGAGGGTCGACCAGGACCACCAGGGCCGGAGGGGCCAGAAGGGCCGCCGGGCGTCTCGGCCGGCGGCGTCAACCTGCAACCGTTCGACCGGCGACTGCTCGAGCTCGAGCGGATCGTCGGCGAGGTCGCAGGCGGTTTGAAGGTGCTCAACGAGCGGCAGCGATCGATCGCTGCCCAAATCGCTCACGAGGACGCCGGAGCGGCACCAGAAACGCGACCGGCGGCCAGTTCCGTAGATCAGCCAGGGGAGCCGGAGAAGACCGCAGAAGCGACCAGGGGCGACGTTGGCGACCAGAACGCCGAACCATGGATCGCGAAGCTGCTGCGGCCGCTGGTCGGCATGGTCGGCACGGCCTACGCCGGTCCGGTCGCCGGAGCGATCGCGGCGGCCGGCTGCGGTCTGATCCTCTCGCTGATTTCACGCAAACCGAAAACGCCGCCGGCTCGGCCGACGGCCTCGATTCCGTCGACGGCTCCGGAGCTGCCGGCGGTCGTTTCGCATCCGCCGCGAGCCGCAGCTCCGGCGGCCAACTATTCCGGAGACGTCGTGCAGGCGGACGGCTCGTCTGTGCGGTGCGAACCACCGGAGCCGGATTTGTATCGGCAGGCGGTGCTAAAGGCCGCCGCCGGCGATCTAAACACGCTCGGCGATCGAACCGTCGGGCGTGCGATGTTGCAGTGGGTGGCCGAGCAGTTCGCCACCAAGTCGAAACAAATTTAAGGGGGATCAACCTTGAACAACTCATTCGCGGGATTGAGAAAGAACGTCCGGAACTGGGGCTGCCGGCAGGTCATTTCCGAACTGATGGCATTGCGGCAGCAGCTGTGCCTGCGCGGGGAATGGGATTCGTCGAGCGGGTGGGACGATCCGTTGAACCTGTGGCTCGCCGACGAGCTCGGCCGGATCCGCAAGTCGGTCGCCGTGCTGACGACCGAGAAGTCGCAGGCCGACACGGATCTGCTCAAGAAGCTGCGCGAACTGCAGGCCGCCGACGAGACGCAAACGCTGCTCGAGCGATACAACGGCGGCGCGCCGATCACCGAGGATGATCAGCTGATGCCGTCGAGTCGTGTCGTCGAGCACGATCTTTCTTACGACTTCTCCGGAGCTGATCCGAATGTTCCTCAGATCCAGGGCCGCAAGAACGGGGCGCTCGTCTCATTTGTGACGCAGCTCGACCGAACCGTGATGGAGATCACGAACCTCGATTGCCAGGGGGCCGGCACCACGATTCCGAAGTCGCAGGCCGCGATGGTCGTTTCCTGGCTCGATTCGATGTTTACGATCCTGCAGCTGAAGGGCGGCGAGGCCAACCGCCGCACGATCGCCCAAGGCTCGACGGCCACCGAGTCGAAGGCCGACGACGTTGTCGGAACGGAGATCGCCGCACCGGCCGACGCTGCAAAATAATCTCGTCTCTCGTCTCGCCAGGCGTAGCCGATTCTCGGTCGCGCCTGGCTCTTTGTCGTTTGTCGCAAGTCGACAAACTCTCATTTCAGGTTTTGCCAAGGAGGGCAACACATGCGAGGTCTACTGCTGCTGATCTGTTTTCTGATGCTGCCGGGGATGGCGTTCGGCCAGGTGCCGATCGACCAGGCTCCCGGCTTTGAACTGAAGCGCGGTTTCTCGACGGTCGGGATCGAGAACGCGGCCGACTTCGACGAGAACGCCTGGTCGGATTGGATCGTCGAGCAGCTGCGGCTCGACCGCAAGAAATGCCGCGAGCATTACACCAGGGCAGGGAAGCGGGTCGACATCCTGACGCCGGTCGAGGCGTGCGAGGTCGAGTGGGTCGCGAAGTGGTACCAGGCAATCGGGCAGTCGACGCTGTACTCGCTGCAGACCAACCGGCCGGCGGCGATCGTGCTGCTCAGTCGGGATACTGAGTGGGAGCGGACCGAGATCGGATTCTGCGAGTCGGTCTGCGCGAGACATGGGATCCGGCTGTATGTGCAGATCGTGCCGGCCATCAGCGCACCGGATCCACGGCCGCCGAAAGCAAAACCGATCGCACCGGCACCAGGTCGACCAGGCGAGACGCTGATCGCCAGTCTGCGAGAACGGCCGATTCATCGCAGAAGCAAACGAGATCCGGCCGAGCTCGTGCAGGTCCGGGTCTAATGTTCGGGCTCTCGACTTACGAGCTGCTGACCGTGCTGCTCACGGTCGCCGGCGTTCTCGGCGGCGGCGTGTTCTGGTGCGGCAAGGTCTATCAACGATTGTGCGACATGGTCGCATTGAATCGCGTGACCGTGCTGCGCCAAGACTTCCAGGAGAAGCGGCTCGCACGAGTCGAGCGAGTGGCAAAGCTCCGGCCGCTACCAACGCCGCCGGAGCTCGCCGCCGCGATCGCTCACGCGGCGACGACGATCGGCCGATTCTCGGCCGGCGGCGAGTAGGTACTTTCCCGACCGATCGATTCGAAGCTGCTGCCATAGGGAACAGCCGCAATATCGAGCAGACTTTCTTTCGCGCGGGGGCCGAGTGTCGGACGCATACGATGATCACAAGAAACGAGCCGCAGCGCGGCAGGCCGAGCAGTCGGCGCAGGGCCGCGATATCGGATCGGTTCCACCGATCAAAAACAAGCGGCGACGCAATCGTGGAAAGAAGTCTCTGCGGAAGTTCCTCGAGACGTATTTCCCGCGAGCATTTCCGATCGCCTGGAGCGACGATCACCTGCAGGTGATCAAGCTGATCGAGTCGGCCGTCGTCGACGGCGGACTGCAGGCGGTCGCGATGCCGCGAGGATCCGGAAAGTCGACGGTCTGCGCGCGGGCGATTCTGTGGGCGCTGCTCTATGGGTTCCATAAGTACGCGATGCTAATCGCGGCGGACGGTCCGAAGGCGACGAAACTTCTCAACGCGATCAAGCTCGAGCTCGAGAAGAATTCGCTGCTGCTCGAGGACTTCCCGGAAGTCTGCTATCCGATCCGCAAGCTCGAGCGGATCGCCAACCGAGCGGCCGGCCAGACCTGCGAGGGCGTCGCGACCGATATCGTCTGGAACAAAGACGTCGTTGTTTTGCCGACGATCGAGGGCTCGGCCGCATCCGGTGCCGTGCTCGAGGTCGGCGGGATCACCTCGGCAGTCCGCGGCGGCCAGTACACCAGGCCGGATGGATCCGTGATCCGGCCGTCGATCGTACTGATCGACGATCCGCAGACGCGCGAGTCGGCCGGATCCGAAAAGCAGATCCTCGATCGCGAGCAGATTATCTCGGCCGATCTGCTCGGCATGGTCGGACCGGGCGAAAGTCTCTCAGCTCTTTGCACCTGCACGGTCGTTTGTCGCGACGACATGGCCGACCGATTGCTCTCCCGCAAATTGCATCCGGAGTGGCACGGGATCCGGGTTTCGATGGTAAAAGCAATGCCGGCCGATCTCCGGCTCTGGGAGCAGTATTGGGAGATCCGGACGTCGGAAATGATCGACGATCGGCCGCATTCAGAATCGAATGCGTTTTACAAAAAGCACCGGGCCAAGATGGACGCCGGAGCCGAGGTCTACTGGCCGCAGCGATTCCGCAAGGATGAGCTCTCCGCGATTCAGTCGGCCATGAATATCTATTTCCGGGATCCGGAGGCATTCGCCAGCGAATACCAGAACGAACCGCTCGAGGATGACCAGGCGACCGAGGTTTACTGGCCGGCCGTCGAGATCGCTCGCAAGGTCTCCGGCTACGATCGCCGGCACGTTCCCGACGATGCGCAGTTCCTGACGGCGTTCGTGGATGTGCAGCAGCGGTTGCTCTATTGGATGGTCTGCGCGTGGGCTGAAGAGTTTACCGGGTGGATCCTGGACTACGGCACGTTTCCGGAGCAACGCGCGAAGACGTTCCGGGCCCAACACGTCTCGACGACGCTCGAAAAGCGATACAAGGCGAAACTCGACGTCGCGATCCGGAAAGGGCTGCAGGAGCTCGTCGAGCAGCTGCTCGGCCGAGGGTTCTCGCGCGATGACGGATCGGCCGCACGGATCGACCGGCTCGCGATCGATGCGGCGTGGGGAAACTCAACCGCGATCATTCGCTCGTTTATCCGCACCTCGCCGCATGGCGGGCTGATGCTGCCGAGTTTCGGCAAGGCTCGCGGCGCGAAAGATTCGCCGATCTCGACCTGGCAGAAGAAACGCGGCGAGTGGCGCGGGCTCGAATGCCAGATCCCGCCGGCCAAGGGTCGCGAGATCCGTCACCTGATGTATGACACGCATTTCTGGAAGACGCAGGCGATGCGCCGTCTCTCGACCGACATCGGCGAGGCCGGAGCCGTCTCGATCTACGGCGGCAAGAGTCACCGGCACGACTTTCTCGCCGAGCAGCTGACGGCCGAAAAGCCGCGAGACATCACCGACGAGAAAAGCGGCCGGACCGTCACCGAGTGGACGCTGCCGCCGGGAGTTACAGAGAACCATTGGTTCGACACGTTCGTCGGCTGCAATGTGCTCGCGAATACGCTCGGCATCTATCCGCCAGGCTTCGAACGTATCGGCCGCTCCGTCAAACCGAAGCGCAAGAAAGGAAAGGTTAAATACCTATGAGCACCACAAAAACGAAGGCCGGCAAGACCACCAGCAACGCCAAGAAACCGAAGCGATCGAGCAGCTCGAAACGATCGTCGACCAGGGCGAGCCGAACCGCACCGGCCAAGAGTACGACGACGGAGGCCTCGGCGACGCGGTGCACCAGCTGCGGATCGACCAACCGTTCGGAGTACTTCCGGACGCAGGAGCTGCCGACCGGCAGCAGTCCGTCGCACGTTCGGCTCCAGTGGACCAAGTGCACCGACTGCGATCAGCACCGCATCGACCGCACGTTTTTCGATCGAGACTGACATGCCTGCAGACCATTCCGCCGAGATCGCCGAGATCGAAGCGATCCTAAATTCGGGCGTTACCGAGACCAGCGAGGACGGCCAGACGATCAAGTTTGATCACGACCAGCTGCGGCGACGCCTGGCGGAATTGAAACGGCAAGACCGGAAAACGAAGCGGCGGCCGCGCTGGGGCTCAATCAATCTGGGGGACTGATGCACGATCTCATTTTCAGCGGCTGCACGTCGGACGCATTGACGCCGGAGCCGGCTCGCTCGACGCAGCTGCGATACACGGCCGCCGAGTCGTCGAACAAACGCAAGTCGGCTCCGGTCGATCTCGGAACCGAGGATCGCGTGCTCGATCGGCAGAAGCGAAAGCAGCTGCTCTCGAATACGCGAGACCTGCGGCGAAACTTCACGCTCGCGGCGTGGATCATTCGCAAGCACCTCGACTACGTCGCATCGTTTACGTTTCAGATGCAGACGCCGAACAAAGAGTTCAACGATCACGTCGAGAAGCTCGTTAGAACGTGGAGCCGGCCGAAAGGCTGCGATATCTCCGGCCGTTTCTCGCTGCGGCGGCTGATGCGCATGATCGAAGCGAAAGCGATCCAGGACGGCGACGCCGGGTTCCTGAAGATCGTCAACCGCAGAGGATCGCGGCTCTCGGCTCACCTGCAGGGGATCGAGGGCGACCGGGTCGCAAATCCGGCCGACGCGACGATCGACGACGGCACGGGCTCGCGCTGGGTTCATGGGATCCGGGTCGACGCCGCTTACCGGCACCTAAGCTATTCGATCCACCGGCGGACGCGACGCGGGACCGAGCCGGAGCGGGTCGTGCCGGCCTCGTCGATGATCTGGCATAGCGGCTACGTTGAAAACTTCGACCAGGTGCGAGGGATCTCGCCGCTCGCGTCCGGTCTCAACTCAATGCGGGATCTGTACGAAAACTTCGACTACGCGCTCGGCCGCATGAAAATCTCGCAGCTGTTCGCGTTCGCGCTCACTAAGAATCTGAAGGCGCTCGAGGATGATCTCGACGAGCTGCCGTACAACTACAAAAACGCGAGCACCGGCCAGGCGTACGACGACGAGACGGTCGAGGATCAGGAGGCAACCGAGCCGGAATATGACATCGATTTCGGCAAGGGGCACGTGTTGCTCGATCTCAAGCCGGGGCACGATGCGAAGTTCCTCGAGTCGAACCAACCGAGCGATCAGTTCCAGTCGTTCACCCTGTCGATGATTCAGCTCACGCTGAAAGCGCTCGATATCCCGTACTCGTTTTACAGCGAAAACTTTACCAACTTTTTCGGGAGCCGGGGCGCGGTCCAGCATTACGAGAGGTCGTGCCAGGACCGCCGCGAGTACCTGCAGCAGCTCAAGCGCGAGATCACGTTTTTCGTTCTCCGGATCTTCCTGCTCAATAACGTACTGACGCTGCCGAAGGGCTGGCGGCTCGACGAGCTCGAGTATGAGTGGGTTCCCGACGGCATTCCCTGGTGGGATCCCGCGAAGGAAATCCGGGGCGATCTGATGGCGATCGCCGCCGGCCTCGATACGCCGCAACGGATCTGCAAAGAACGCAACCGGGGCGACTTCTACACAAATATCGACCAGATCGCCGAGGCGCAGGCCTACGCACGCGAGAAGGGCGTTCCGATCTCATTTGCACCTCAACCGGCGGCCGATCCGGCCGCAGCTCAGAAAGGCGGCCAGGATGACGACAACGGCGACTCCGACGACTCCGATCAATCCGACGAGTGATCTGCAGCAAGTACCGCTGACGGCGCTCTCGGCTCCCGTAACGCTGCTGATGAAGTCGGAGCAGTCGGCCGAGAACGAATGGCCGTTGCACCTCAAAGCACGCTCCGGCGACGTGCTGAACCATTGGTTCTGGGGGCCGATGGTGCACGACTTCGCCGGCATGACGCACAAGGACCGGATCAAGGTCGATTATCTGCACGATCCCGGCCAGATTCTCGGCTATGTCGATGATTTCGACGTGACCGACTACGGGCTCGAGCTCGGCGGCAAGGTGATCAGCGCCGCACCAGGCGATCGCAGTTCCGAAGTCGCGCACAAGGCGAAAGCCGGCGTACCGTACGAGGCCTCGATCGAATTCTCTCACGTCGGCCTCAAAGCCGAGTGGATCCCGGAGGGGCGGTCAACTGAAGTGAACGGCCAGACCTACGAGGGGCCGTTGACCGTGTTTCGGGAATGGTCATTGATCGGCGTCGCGATCTGTCCCAACGGATACGACGCCAACACGGCGACGGAGCTGCACCGCGACTCCGGGTTTTTCGAGTTCCAATTATCGAAAGGGGATGACATGCCGAACGGCAAGACGACCAACAAACCAGACGCCAGCGCCGGCGACGGCCAGGGCAAGACGACCGAGCTGCAGTCGACCGACGGCGGCCAGACGCCGAGCAAGCCGGCCACGAAACCGGCCAGCAAGCCGGACGCGGGATCCGCGAACGGCGACGACTCCGGCGACGGATCCTCGACCGAGCTCTCGGCCAGCGACAAGCCGGCCACCGGCCAGGATGACGGCCGGACGCAGCTGCAGGCGTTCGTCGAGCGATTCGGCAGTGAAGCCGGCACCGAGTACTTTCTCGGCCAGCTGTCACTCGAGCAGGCTCTCGACAAGCACAACCGCAAAATGATCACCGAGCTGAAAGCTAAGGACGATCAGATCGCGGAACTGCAGGAGAAACTCGGCCAGCTCTCACTCGGCGAAGATGATCCGGTTTCGGCCGGCAAGACCGAGCCGGAGGGCAGCGCCGGCAAGAAGTCGACCGGCCTGGTCGGAGCGATCCGGATCGCCGGCCGCCGCTAATTGAACCGCTCGAAAGAGCACCGCGACGTCGACGCTGATTTTTCCCTGGATGGATCCATTTTCTCTCGCAAGGAGTCGAGGCTGTGGCAAACAATTTTCAAACGCTCGCCGATCTTCTGAAGATCGACACCGCTGGTACGTCGGATATCGAAGTGTCCGACCTGCTCAATAGGGCGCGAATTCTGATGGCGCTTGCCGCAACGGAGGCCAGCGACGGCACCGTGCACAAGTACCTCAAAGAAACCGGCGCTCCCGTCGTTGGCTTCCGCGAGCCGAACGCCGGCCGCGATATCAGCAAGTCGACCGACGAGCTGGTCACGATCACGCTCAAGATTTTGAGCGCGAACACGGCCTGCGATAAGGCGGTCGCCGACGCTCACAAGAAGGGGGCGGAAACGTTCATCGCTCGCGAAGCAAAGCGGCATCTGCGCGAGGCGTTTTTCCAGGCCGAGAAGCAGCTGCTGTACGGCGTCGGGGCTCACGCCGGCGGGTTCCAGGGGCTCGCCGACAATGACGTCGTCAAGTTCGCCGATAGCGAGATGGTGATCGACGCCGGCGGCACCACGGCCGGCACTGGCTCGAGTGTCTGGTTCATCGTCACCAATGACGAGGAAACCGACGTCACGGCCGTGGCCGGCCAGGACGGAATGATCGACATCGGCGAAACGGTCGTGCAGATGCTGCTCGACGGCGACGGCAAGCAATATCCCGGTTACTACACGCCGATCGAGGGCTGGCTCGGCCTGCAGATCGGCTCGAAGTACTCGGTCGGCCGGATCGTCAATCTGACCGAAGACGCCGGCAAGGGCTTAACCGACGGTCTGCTCTCGCAGATGCTCGAGCGGTTCCCGGATCACAAACGGCCGTCGTTTATCGCGATGAGCCGTCGCAGCCGAGGCCAGCTGCAGCGATCCCGCACGACCTACTCGCCGACCGGGGCACCGGCTCCGGTGCCGGTCGATTACGAAGAGATTCCGATCCTCGCGGCCGAGTCGATCTCGAATACCGAGACGCTCGTCGCCGACGCGGTCTAATCGAACCGGATCCGGTTCCGGATCCACTGAGGGAGATCGTCACCGATGACGGCTGGGAAACTCGCGGCGCGTACGTCTCGTGCGGCACGCAAACGCCTGAACGGGCTCGAGGTGCTCTATAAGCGGGGCGCTTTCACCTGTTCGCCGATCGCCACGATCGGGACGACGCGCCGCGACCAGCAATCGGCCGACGGTCTCATTTCCAAAAAACAAGTTCGCGATTTTCTGATCGACGTTGCCGACCTGGTGCTCGACGGCGCTGCCGTGGAGCCGCAGCGCGACGACGTGATCGAGGAAACCGACGGCGAGACGGTTTTTGTGTATTGGGTGCAATCACCAGGCGGCAGCGAGCCGGCCTGGCGTTATTCCGACCGACATCGGATCACCTGGCGGATTCATGGGCAGCTGATCGAGGAAAGGCCGGCAGAGTGATCGACGAGCTCGACGACATCCCGGTGCAACTGGCCGACCAGATCGCGGTCTCGCTGAACGCGCAGTTCGCCGGCGAGTTCTCGGCCGTGCGTTCGTTCATTCCGGAGCACGAGCTGCAGCAGCTCGCCGCGCTCAAGGTCTCGATCATTCCCGGAGGCCTCGAGGCCTCGGAGCTGCTCGACGACGATTTCACGCAGGACGACAACCAGGTCGGGGTCGCATTCCAGAAACGAGTCAACCGCAGCAGCGACGAGGAAGCTCGCGAGGTGCTGCGGCTCGTGCGGCGGGTCCGCAAATGGATCAGCCGCAACCGACTGATCGAGATCGGCGACGAGCAGTTCGCGATCATCGACATGCGGCAGGAACCATACGTCGACGCCGAGCTGCTCGAGTCGGGGCACCTGTTTTCCGGGCTGGTGCTGACGATCCGGCACCTCGAGGACTTGTCGGAGGATGATCCGGCATGACGCTATCCGGAAACATGCTGCCGACGGTCAAGCTCTCGCAGTTCTTCGACCGACGGGCCGTCGAGTCGATGCTCTCGCGGAAAGATCTCCGCTTTCTCCGGCGAGCCGGGGGGACGGTCCGTATCACCGCGAAACGCTCGATTCGGAAACGCAAATCGATCAGCAAACCAGGCTCGCCGCCGGTCTCGCACGCGGGCGACTTGCGCAACGGGATTTTCTACGGACTCGACTCCGCTCGCGGTTCCGTCGTGATCGGGCCGAGTCCACTCCGGCGACGCAAGTATGGCGAGGGCTTGATCCGCGGCGCGACGCTGCTCGAGTTCGGCGGAATGACCAGTCGCCGAGGCAAGCAGTATCTGTACCGGGCTCGGCCGTTCATGCGGCCGGCTCTCCGAACCACCGAACCACGGCTGCCGCAAATGTTCGCGGACGCCTGACCACTCCCACTCGAAAGGATTCGAAACAATGGCTCGAGCTCGTATCGGCTTAAAGTGCAAGGCGTATCTCGGCGAGTCTGAACTGTCCATCGTGCGCGACACCGTCAATCTGACTTTGAACAAAAACGAGGCCGACGTTTCGCGACGCGGCAACGATTGGGATTTGGCTCGCGGCACGAGCAAAGTTCTGTCGGCCGACTTCCAGGTGCTCGACATCGAGGACGACGCCGACGTTGCAACGCTAATGGACTCGTTTCTCAACGGGACTCCGATCGAGATGTATTTCCTCAACGGTCCGAAGGACACGGCCGGCAGCGAGGGGCCGCACGCTGAATTTGAAGTGATGCAGATGAACCGCAACGAAGCTCGAAAAGACGCCGTAGTTTATGACGTCGTCGTGAAGCCGACCGACGGACCGACGTCCGGGCTGCCGGAATGGTTCGTCGCTCCGGCGGCGTAACGAGACACGCGGTCCGGGAATCGTCGTGCCGCCAAGCTCTGGCGATCCCGCGACCGCTGTTTTTCTTTATTCGACTTCGGAAAGGAATCCGATGCACGCATTCACCGACGACCAGGGCCGCCGCTGGCAGCTCTCGATCAACGTCGCCGTTCTCAAGCGCTGCCGCCGGATCTTCGGCACCAAAGAGCAGGATTTCGATCTGATGGATCCGCAGCTGCCGCAGCGGCTCGCGATGGATCCGGCGCTCTTTGTCGATCTGCTGTGGGAGCTCGTCGACAAGTCGCAGCACCAGGGCGTCGAGCCGGAGAAGTTCGCCGAGGGCCTCGGCGGCGATGCAATCGAACGGGCGAGCGAGGCGTTTCTCGAGGAGCTGTTTGATTTTTTCCCGAAAGGCCGGCGGGAACTGCAGCGGGCGACCTACCGGCGGATTCGGCAGATTCAGGACGAGCAGATCGACAAGACCGTTTCGGCGATCAGCAAATTATCGACCGAGCATATGAGCTCGCCGGAATCGTCGGCGTCAATCCCGACGAGCTGACGCTCCGCGAGCTCGACGCGATGGTCGACGGCCGCCGGCGAGACCAGTGGACGCACACGGCCGACCTGATGGCTCTGCTCGCCAACTGTCACCGCTCGGCCGACGTGGATCCGTTCCGACGTGCCGATTTCGATCCGTACGCCGACGAGGCCGACCGGCGGCGCGAGCCGGATTTCGTGACTGATGATATCTCGATTTTGAGACCGTTGTACGAGGCGAAGTAATGTCTGCACGCGACACCAGGGCCGGCGGCGCTTACGTCGAGGTCTACTCGAAAACCGACGCCGCCGAGCGGTCACTCAAGCGCGTCGGGACGCAGCTGCAGGCGCTCGGCAATCATGCGATGCAGATCGGGCGGCAGATGGTGCTCGGCGGTGCGATGGCCGCCGCCGCACTGGTGCCGGTGATCACGACGCTCTCGAGTTTCGAGGATCAGATCGCGGCCGTCGGTGCGGTGAGTGGAGCGACGGCCGACGAGCTCGAGATGCTCCGCAACAAAGCGAAGCAGCTCGGCGCGACAACCAGTTTCACCGCGACGCAGGTCGGCCAGATTATGACCGAGCTCGGCCGCGCCGGTTTCACGGCGCAGCAGATCGACAAAATGACCGAGTCGGTTCTGGCGCTCTCCCGGGCCACCGGCACCGACGCCGCGATCTCGGCCGGAATCATGGCCTCGACGATTCGGCAGTTCGGTCTCGAGGCCGAGGACGCGGCCAGGGTGGCCGATGTGCTCACGCTCGCGGCGAATAGCACGTTCAACACGGTTGAAGGCCTCGGCGAGTCGCTCAAGTATGCCGGGCCGGTCGCGAAGTCTCTGAACATGAGTTTCGAGGACACGGTCGCTCTGCTCGGCGTGCTCGGCAACGTCGGGATCCAGGGCAGCGAGGCGGGGACGGCATTGCGTCGCCTGTCGGTGATCTCGGCCGGAGCTGGCAAGGAGCTGAAAGATATCTTCGGCGTGTCCAACGTCGACGCCGTCGGCCAGCTCAAGCCGCTTGTGCAGATCCTCGACGAGATCAACGAAGCGACGGCCGATCTCTCGGTCGAGCAGCGCACGTCGAAGATGAACCAGGCGTTCGGCCTGTTGGGGATCACCTCGGCGAACGTGCTGTCGGAATCGGCGGACGGCGTGTCCGGCCTGGCCGATCGACTCCGCGACGCGAGCGGCGTCGCCGACGAGATGGCTCGCAAGATGGACGACAATATCGGCGGCTCGATTCGGGTCATGCTCTCAGCTCTCGAAGGGGCGATGATTCGGCTCGGCGAGGCGCTGGTGCCGGTGCTGCGACCGTTCATCGAAGATCTGACCGAGCTGCTCGGCGAGTCGATCGAGTGGATCGGGCAAAACGAGGAACTGCTGCAGCAGATCCTGCAGATCACGACGTTCACGTCGGCGGCCGGTGGGGCGCTGATGGCGGCCGGCCTGGCGATCCAGACGACCGGCGTCGCCGTCTCCGGATTGTCCAAAGGTCTCGGCGTGCTCCGGGCGACCGCGATCTCGACGACGGCCGCGCTGACCGGCTTCTCGATCGTGCTCGGCGCGGTCGCGATCGCCGGTCTCGTGCTCGCCGTCGGCGAGCTCACGCACGAGCTCTCCGGCCTGAATGACGAGCTCGAGCGATCCGACGAGGCGTCGCGGAAACTGGCGCAAAACAAATCCGACAAGCAGACCGGGGTCCTCGAGCACGCGAACACGATTTCGACGCCGGTCGGCAAAGAGGCGTTTTTGAAACGCGAGCTCGAGAAGGCAAAGCAGGAGATGCAAGGTCTCTGGGCTCGAAAGCAGATGGCGCAGCAGCAGTTCGACGACAAGAATTCCGTGCTCGGCTGGGGGGTCGACAAGTTCGCGACGCTGGGAGCCGGACACAAGGCCGCCGAGTCGGAGCTGGCGACGGCGCACAACCAGCTTGAGCAGCAGGTCGCGTTTATCCAAGAGCTCGAGCAGAAGCTGGCCGAAGTGCAGAAGCTCAAGCCAGGCGAAACCGCTCCCGCCGCACCAGGGGCCGAGGTCGCCGAGGCTACGGATCCGGAGGTCGACCAGGCCGCGATCGACGAGCAGAAGCTCGCGCAGCAGGCGTTCGTCGACCAGCTCCGGAGCGAGATCCAGACGCCGGCCGAGCGGTTCGAGAAGTTCCGCGACGAGCTCGCCGACGCATTCGACCGGGGCGAGATCTCCGGCGAGGAATACGATCGGGCCTACGCGCTCAAGAAGACGCAGCTGCTCGGCGGCGGCGAGGACCAGGAGCTGCAGGCGTTCGCCGAGCAGGTGAAACGCCAGGTAATGACACCGGCCGAGCAATTCGAGGCGAGTATGCAGCGGCTCAACGAGGCAGTCGCCGCCGGCGTCGTCGACAAAGAGACGGCCGACCGCTACCGCAAAAGCGAAGAGGAGGCGCTCGCCAAGTCGGGCCAGCTCGGCGAGGCCGGACGGGCGGCCGCCGCTCCGCTCAACCGGGCCGTCGACATCGGCAGCAGCGATGCCTTGAACACGGTTCTCGCTGCCGCGTTCGGCGGTCCGAAGATCGACGAGAAGCAACTGCAAACGCTGCAGCAGGTCGCTAATCATCTGGCGACGTCGAACACGACGCTCGGCCAGATCAAGACCGAGCTGCAGAAGGAGGGGCCGCAGACGACCAACTGGAGCGGGGGGAATTAACTGATGAGTGTGATCAGCTGGCGCGAGGTGAACGGCGAGGAATACGACGAGGGCAAGGACGGCGTGCGGGAATATCGCAAGCTGTACCGCGCCGAGTGCTCGACCGGGTGGGATACGCCGGACACCGTCAAGAGTTATTTTGCCTGTCCGCAGCGGTGGGAGCCGTATCCGGACGATCCGCTCGCGCGATGCGTGTCGCGACGCGCGACGCAGGACAAGAAAGGCGGCCGATTCTGGGACGTCGAGTGTTTCTGGACGACCGATCTCGTGAGTGATGCCGAGAATCCGCTCGAGCGGCCGGCCGAGATCGAGTGGAGCACCGTCGAATATGCGATCGCATTTCCGATCGATCTCGACGGCAAACCGTTCACCACGACGACCGGCGAGCCGCTCACCGACATCGTCGTCGAGTCTCCCGGGCTGGTGGCCGATATCTCGGTCGCCGTTCCGGAAAAACCGGACTGGTTTCGCGGCATGGTCAACGCTGTGAACAAAGGCGCGTTCGCGTTCGATGGCGAGACGTTCGCCGAGGGCGAGCTGCGGTGCAAGTCGCTCGCGTGCTCGAAACACATTTTCGAGCAGGGGTTTCGCTATCGCAACCTGCGGTTTCAGCTGCAAAGCCGGGCCGGCGGCTGGCAGAAGCGCGTGCTCAATCGCGGCTTCTATGAGCTCGTCGAGCGCGAGGTCGTCGATCCGAAAACCGACAAGAAGGTTAAGAAGTACGACCGCAAGCAGATCATGATCGACGGCGTGCCGGCCGTCGAACCGCAGCTGCTCGATCGCGACGGGAAGTTTCTCGAGCTGCTCAAAGAGGGCAAGCTCGACCAGGAGAAACTCGCCGAGGTCGTCGTGCTCGACTTCAAGGTGCGAGCCGAAGTCGACTATTCCGTTTTTCCGCTCAAGTCATAAAGGGTTTTCGCTATGTCTCGACTCACCTATCGCGGCGACGCTCCCGACGTCGCGCAGCAGACGCTGCTGCCGCATCCGCCGGCCGGCTTCTCCGGCTCGATCACGATCGGGATCAGCAACAAGTCGATCGAGCTCGACGCCTGGGATCCGGCGGCGGTCGTTTCGGCCTGGCAGTCGGCCGGGTTCGCCGAGTTCAACGCCGCGACGGCCGCGACGCACGCCGACGGCGTGCTTCTGACGGCGAGCGCGCCGGGGATCCCGTTCGCGGTCTGGATCAGCTACGGCGGCACCTCGACGTTTAACGAGACGCTGCTGCTCTCGCGGGTCAATTTCGGATCGGTTTCGGGGCAGCTCGAGTTCTCGTTTCTTGGCGACTCCGTGCTCGTCGATCACGATTTCGACGCGGCCGAGCTCAAGACGGCTCTCGAGTCGCTCGACGGTTTCGAGGCCGGCGAGATCACGGTTTCGGTCTACTCGCCGACGCAGTTCCGGATCGAGTTCGGCGGCCAGTGGGCAGGGCGGGACGTGCCGGAATTGTCGATCGATGATTCCGCACTGCGCGGCGGCACCGCGGCGGCCGTGGTTTCGAAACTTCGCGACCACTCCGACGGCCAGAATGAGATTCAGCGCGTCGTGATCGGAGGCGCACCGACCGGCGGCTCGCTCACGTTCGGGCTCGACCGCTCGCAGGTCGACGAGGCCGCCGCGACGATCGGGCCGATCGCCTGGAATGCCGACGAGGCGGCATGGCAGTCCGCGTTCGACACGGGCCTCGGCGTCGGCAATGCCGACGTGACGTTCGTCGAGGACACCGAGGGCGAGACGGGGCCACTGCAGAAGATCTATCTGCAGACGCAGCAGAAAGAGGACGACGGTTTCGTGCTGCACGACGGCACCGGCTTTACCAATGAAGGAAAGAACGCGCTCGGCCTGGTCGATGGCAAACGGTCGACGATGTTCGTCCGGTTCTCGCATCCGGAGCAGCTCGTGCCGGCCGGCGTCGCGATCGAGTTCGTCTCGCTGGTGCTCAAGACGTCGACGGCAACGCCGGGCGCATCGATCTCTGTCTCGTGCCGAGCTGCGAAGTCTTCGGAACCGCCGGCTCCGACGTCATTCGCCGCCCTGCAGGCAATGACGCTGACCACGGCCGCCGCTGTCGCGCAGCCGGCGATCGTGAACGGGCAGGCCGCGCTCGTGTTTCGCTATGCCGATCTGATTCCGGTGATCCAGGAAGTCGTCGACGCCGAGGGACCGCTCGGCTCGATTCTGCTCGTGTTCGAAACGCAGGCCGGCTCGACCGGCACAATCTGGTTCTATCCGCATAGCGAGGCCGGATACGACGAGAACGCAACCAATCAACCCAGGCTCGAGCTGCACTATCGCGACGCACCAGGCGGCGCGCAGGTGATCGACGTCGAGTTCCTGGCCGATCTCGGTCTGCTCGACTTGCCGCTGATGACGTGCGACGCATCGCAGCTCGAGCCGGTGCGAGGTAATACGACCTGGCGGATCCGACTCGCCAGCGATACCGGGGCACCAGGCGCGACGCCGGGCGTGCTGCAGCTGTACGACGATGCAACGCTGATTCAGCAGGAAGGCAGCAACGATTCGCCGGTCGTGTTCGAAGCGGCGGCCGTTGCGATCTGCGACGCCTATTTCGGCGAGGGGAACTACGAGCTCACGATCGCCAGCAATTACGACGTCGAGATCGAGCTGGTCGGCGAGCTGGCCGGCGTGATCGACTTGCCGATCGCAGATCTGCAACTGTACTGGACTCCGATTCTCGACCAGGAGCCGGTCGGCGATCCGGTCGCACGGATCGAGCTGATCAATGACGGCTCCGGAGCGATCGGCGAGCAGCAGCGACTGCGGCTCTCGACGACGCCGCGCGGCGGCACGCTGGCCGTTCGGCTCGGCAGCCAGGTCACGAGCGAGCTCTCGCACGATTTCGACGCCGACGACCTGCAGGCCGCTCTCGAGGCTCTGGGGGCCGTCGGAGCGGGGAACGTGGTTTGTTCCGGATCACCGACCGGGGGCGTGCTGTGCGAGTTCTCCGCAGCTCTGGGCAACGTTGCCGAGCTGCAGGTCGTGAACAACCTGCGCGTCGTCGGCGTTCGCCTGGCGAGTCAACAGATCACCGAGCACACGACGACCGGCACGCATTGGGAGACCGAGTGGGTGTTTCAGCGCGAAATGAGCTCGCCGAGTATGTCGATCACCCTCAACGGCCAGACGCGGACAATCACCGCGCCGACGCTCGCCGGGGCCGAGGTCGAGCTCGAGGCCAGACTCCGCGAGCTGCTGCCGAGTGTGTTTGATGTGCTGATCTATTCCACCGAGCATACCAGGCCGTACACCGGCGAGGTCTATCAGCGGTTCGGGATCATTCTGCAGTCGATCGGAAATCAGCTGCCGACGCCGACGCTCAACGCACCGCACCGGGTCGACCTGGACCGCGACCAGCCGATCGGCCAGGTCACGCAGACGACGATCACGACGACGATCGGCGTCGAGATCCAGGGCACGCCGACGTCGGGATCCTGGCAGCTCGCCCTACGGGCCGACGGAGTTCTGGCCGATGTGATCACCGTTCCGGCCAACGCGACGGCCGCCGCGCTGCAGCAGCAGCTCGCCGCTGCGCTGCCGAATTCGAGCTGCTCGGTCACGCTCTCCGGATCGGCTTACTCGATCACGATCGCCGGGCCGCAGGGCTACACGGCCGAGACGTCACTCGGCACGCTCGCCGGCTCCGGCGTCTCGGTCACGGTCGAGACGGTTCGCCCATACGAGGCGATCGCCAACGAACGGCAGAGGCTGATCGTCGACGATGGCGGCTACGCGTCGCACGGGCACGTCGTGCTCCGCTATGGCAGCAAGTCGCGTTCGCTCTATTGGCCGTGGGCGGCCGAGGACGTGCAGACCGCTCTCGAGCGGCTCGACGGCCTCAATGGCAACGTGCGCGTTCAACAGGTCAACGGCTCGGCCTGGAGCTGGCAGATCGAGTTTATCAACGCGCGAGCCGGCGAGAATGTCGAGCTGATCGGGATCGAGTCGCACCTCGAGCCGTACGACGAGACCGGCTACCAGACGGCGGTCTGGTCTCTCATTCGCACCGGGGGCAACGGCGGTTCCGTGATCGTCACCGAGCGGCAGAAGGGCTCGCCGGCGGTCGGCGTGCGTTATCACCTGCAGATCACCGGCTCGCCGCATTTCGGGACGTATCGTCTCACCGTCGGCGGCGAGCAGACCGCAGCGCTCGCCTACAACGCCAACGCCGCGACCAACCGTTCGGCCGTCGAGGCGCTGACGCTCGTCGATCCGGACGAGCTGATCACCACCGGCACCACGGCCGAGGGGATGCTGTTCGAATTCGATCACGCCGTCGGCGCGGTCGTGATGACGGCGCAGAATGTCGACCTGACGAACGCACGCTGCACGCTGATCGAGTTCATCCGGGGCGGGCGGCGACTGCCGCGCGAGCTGGTGCGATCGAGCGGCCGGCTACACTTCGACGATCCGCTCAACTGGAAAGTTGTCGAGACCGGCGAAAGCCGCATTCCCAACTCGAGCGAGTTCCCGATTTTCGAGTCGGGCCGGGTTCCGTGTCTGTACGGCCTGCGGCAGCGGACGACGTTCGTCGTCGACCTGGACGCCGGCGAGCTGGTGCTCGACGAGCTGGCCGACTTTCGCGAGGGGCAGACGCTGATGCTCACCAGCTCCGGCACGCTGCCAGCCGGCCTGGTGGCCGACCAGGCTTACACGGTCGCGAGCTACGATCGCGACACGCAACGCCTGCAGCTCGACGGCGTCGCGATCGCCGATCTCGGCACCGGGCAGCATACGATCCGACTCGCCGTCGATGCGATCACGCATTATTCGCGATTCACGGCCGCGATCGGACTGCCGCGAACCAATGCCGCCGGTTATCGCGAGTATCTGCCGACGGCGCTACTGATCGGCCTCGATCCGGCCGGGCAGAAGCTGATCACGATCGGCGAGGGGAACGGCTCGAGCTCCGGGCAGCTGCGGTTCGACGTCGGCGACGACGAGGTGCTCTGCGAGGTCCACAAAACCGGCGGCGCGACTGAGGTCGGCGTGCCGGCGTTCACGCTGCAGGGGTCCAACCAGGGGAACGCATTCGAGCAGTTCAACGGCGACACCGCGCTCGGCTTTTTCGAGGGCGAGGAATTCCGGTTTTCCTCGATCCGGGTCCACTCCGGCCGGCTGTTCTACGGTCGCATCGTATCGGCGGCCGACTGCGAGTTTCGAAACCTCGGCGGCACGATCGACGGCCGCAGCGGCACGATCTCCGGAAAGATTGCGAGCAAACCATAATGAGCGACGGCGTCATTCTCTCGGCACGCGACGCGGCACGCACGCGACGATCGGTCGAGCATTTCGAGAACCAGGTGCTCGGCCAGCAACCGACCGACGACAAGCGGCGGCAGTTCTTTCAGCAGGTGCCGTTCCGGCAGTTCCAGCTGCTCGAGTCGGCCGCGCCGCCGGAGTCGGTCAACTCGCCGCGATCGGTCGCCGCGCAACCGTTCGAAGGGATCCCGCCGGAGCTCACCTACGAGAACGGCGAGCCAAAGCGGGAAACGGTCGAGCACGCGATCCCGGGGCTCTGGCTCTGCGACCGGACGCTCGTCTGGTGCATCTGGGCGTATGGTGCCTGGCGGATCCTGCACGCCGAGCAGTGGCCGGTGATGGTGCAGCAGATCGATCCGACCGGGTTCCCGTCGGGATCCGCACGCTGCACGCTCACGATCGACGAGCAGTCGCTCGAGTTCGATCTGCCGGCCGACGCTTCGAAGTCGCAGCTGCTCGAGCTGGTGCGAACGCATCCGGCAATTAAGAGCAAGCCGCAGCAGGTCCAGGCGGTCGGCGGTCCGCTCACATTCTGCGCGCTGAATCTGATGTTCGGTCCGCAGTTCACCGGCCGCCGGATCGAGCCGCTCGCGATCGACAATTCCGGAATGACACCAGGGCAGGCCGGTCTGCGGCTGCGGCTGCTCGCTCCGCTGTGGACCGAGGAGCCGGCCGGATGACAACGCTACAGACTCGGCAGCCGCCGCTGCTCTCGCCGGCGGTGCTGCCGGATCCGGTTTTGATCTGCCGGAGTCTCGCGACGGGCGAGCTGCTCTGGTATCGAACGCTCGATCGCCAGCTGGTCGCACGAGCCGAGCCGGTGCGGTTCTCCGGAGTCTGCGGCCGGCACCAGCTCGAGACGCTGGCCGGTCCGTCGCAACGCTCGGCACGGTTCGCTCACGAGCACCAGGGGCGGATCGCGATCATCACCGACGACGGCGAGCTGCAGACGTTCAACGATTCCGGCGAGCTGCTGTTTCGTCGCCGGCTCGATCCGGCCGGCGGACTGATCGCGGCTCGCGGTCCGGCGATCTGGTGGGGGGCGGTCGATCTCTGGTACCAGGCAATCGACCTGCAATCGAACACGACGGCGACCGTCTCGGCGTCGCTCGGCAGTCCGTCGCCAGATTCGGCGGCGAGCTGGATCCAGGCCGACGGCTCGCTCGTGCTGCACGGCCTCGAGCGGCTGCACGTCGTGCGGCCGGCCGGCTCGATCAAATGGTCGATTCCGCTCGGCATCAACTACCCGAGGGCGTTCTACCCTGGCGACGACGTGCTCGTCGATGACGGCCAGGCGAAACGCTACTCGGCCGCCGGGCAGCTGCTCGCCGATCGCAATAACGAGATCTTTTCTCTGATGAACGTTTACGCGTTCGGCGACAATCTGCACGGGCAGGCCGCTTTCAGCGATCGGCCGAACTGGATTCTCGGTCCGGATCTGGAGCTCGTCGAGGAACGGGATCCAACGCCGCACGTTTTCCCGTGGTACCGCTCGCCGCTGTCGGCCGGGCCGGCCGGTCTGCTCTTTCGGCTGTCGACCGATTATCTCGTCGGCAGCTGGACGTCGGATCTCTCGCTCGACGATCCGCTGGTGCTGCCGGCCTCGAATAGCCAGGCCGCCGCGCTGCAGAAACATCCGCAGGGAGCCGTCGACGTGTTGCACGATTCGATCATACGCACCACGGGCGGCGGTTTTGTGTATCACACGCGCGAGTCGGGCAAGCTGCGGCTGCTCGCCGTCAACTCGAGTGGGTCGATCATCTGGGCACGCACGTTGCCAGATGGACCGCACCGAGCGACGAGCGGTTTCACGATCAGCGACGACGGCTCGCGCGTGTATTGCATTTTGTAAGGTCGGCAACGCCGGGAGAGTGAAGGCTCCCGACGCTGCCTCAACGTCAACCCGACCGATCGAGCGGCCGAGCTGAGTTGTAAGGATTGGAATCGTGCAGGGACGCACCAAGGAGAATCGGCAGGGCGTACGCGGGGAATTTGTGAAAGGGGGGCCGAAACCGTATTTCGCGAGCGACTCGGTCCGGTTGTATCGGGGGGATTGCGTGCAGCTGCTCCAGGAGCTGCAGGAGCTGTACGCGGGGCAGATCGCGGCCGCGATCACGAGCCCACCATACGCGCAGCAGCGGGCGAGCACGTACGGCGGAATTCCGGAGGAGGACTATCCGGCCTGGACGGTCGGCTGGATGCAGGCGCTCCGGCCGCTGCTGACGCCGGCCGGCTCGGTGATGGTCAATATCCGCGAGCACCGGCGGAAGAAAACCGGAATGTCGGACTACGTGCACCGGACGCGACTCGCCGTTCGCGAGTCGGGTTTCTTCGAAGTCGACGAGATCCCTTGGATCAAACCGAATTCATTCCCGGGCGGCGTGAAGACACTGCCGCGCGTGTCGTGGGAGCGCGTGCTCTGGTTCTCTCCGGCCTCGATTCCGGATTGCCAGCCGCGAGACATGAGCAAGAAGCCGCTGCCGGCCGATCGCACCTATGCGTCGGCTCAACGCTATTCGAAGCGGATCGGCAGCAGTGGTACCGGCTCCGGTCCAGGCTACGTGCACAAGCCGCCGCGGCGGCCGAATTGGATTCTGCAGGCGATCGCGACGAAGTTAAAGCAGGGCTATCACCCGGCACGCTTCCCGGTCGGCCTCGCGCGGCAGCTGCTGACGTTCTTCGACGGCGAGCTGCTGCTCGATCCGTTCGGCGGATCCGGCACGACCGGCGTCGCCGCGATGCAGGAGGGCCGCCGGGCGATTCTGATCGAGCAGTCGGAGGAATACTGCGAGCTCGCCGCACGCCGACTCGAGGACACCGAGAAGGAGCTCACACAAGGGATAAAGCGGGCGGCGTAGCAGAAACCGATCTTCCCGTCGGCTCGACGCACGTACAATACGATCAACCCGGGTGGACGGAATTCTAGGACTGTCGATCCGGTGGTTGCGGGTTCGAGTCCCGTCGGGGTCGCTAGGTCACCTGGTGACTTTTTTCAGAAAGCCTCTGGATTTTTCCAGAGGCTTTTTCTGTGCGCTGAGGGGACGGCTTCTTCGATCTTCGGCGGGGGCTTCCACCCGCCCGACGTCCGCGAAATTCTACGGGTACGCTCTTCACCCTGGTCGTGTTAAAATCGACGTCGAGGATGAGCCGATGAGCGATGGCTTCGATTTTTACCGGGTCCCCGTAGTCGAGAGTCTCTGAAATGACAGCGGCGAGAGCAGTTCAGGAGTCGGAACGCCGCGGCTGGGCCGACGATCTGCCGCTTCGCTTTTTCTACGGAGCGGTCTCGCTGGCGATCTACGTGTTGTCCGAGCCGTTGGCCCGAGCCGTGGTCAGTCAGACTCGCTGGACCTTTCCAGCTGCCGTCTACCAGACGCTCTACTTCCCCGTCATCAAGATCTCCGAGAACTGGCTCTTCCTTCGCATCTTTCGGGCGATTCTCCGCGACTGGTGGCGCGACGTTTTCTTTGGCTGAAGCTGACAGCCGGGCGGCTGGTCGGCGTGTCATTGCCACCATTCTTGTCGTTGACTACGCTTCCGTTCGTTCGTGGAACGTTCCTCATCGCCCGACTCACTGAAACTCTCTTCCTCAGCTTTCCGCCATGCATGCTCCCCCGCCGCTGATTGACAGTCACGCCCATTTCGACGAGCCGTCTCTTGCCGGCGAGCTCGATCAACTGCTCGGAAACTGCCGCGAGAACGGGGTGATCGGCGTTCTGACCATCGGCACGACCGTCGACAGCAGCAGAGCCTCCATTGAACTGGCCCGCCAGCATACTGAGATTCATGCTGCGGTCGGAATTCATCCGAATTACGTCAGCCAGGTCGGGCCGTCGGACTGGGATCAGATCGCGTCGCTGGCCGAAGACAATCTGGTGAAAGCGGTCGGGGAAACCGGTCTCGACCGGTACTGGAAAGAAACGCCGATCGAGGATCAGATCGACTACTTCCGCCGGCATCTCGAACTGAGCCGATCGGTCGGGAAACCGTTTATCGTTCATTGCCGCGATGCCGAAGAAGACGTGCTCGCGGTCCTCGAAGAAGACGCGAAACGGGGTCCGCTCAACGGGGTGATGCATTCCTTCTGCGGCTCGGCTGAAACCGCTCGCCGCTGCCTGGACTGGGGGATGATGATCTCGTTCTCCGGCATGCTGACCTTCAAGCGGAACATCGAACTGCGGGAACTCGCGGCGACGGTGCCGCGCGATCGACTGCTTGTCGAAACGGACGCTCCCTATCTGGCTCCCATGCCCTATCGGGGCAAGCGAAACCAGCCCGCGTATGTGAAGCACACCGCGGAAGTACTCGCAGAAACGCTGGGCGTCAGCTATAACGACGTGTGTGAACTGACCACGGCCAATGCCCGCCGGTTTCTGAAGATCGACGGGTAAGTCTCGATACGGAACAAATCGGGTGGCAGGTCCGTTCTACACGAGTTGACTCCCGCACGGCGGAAAACAGAACACACGGAGGAAGATTGTGGCCCGCATTAAAGATGTTCGCGATGTCCTCGAACCCGGACAGACTCTCACGCTGCACGGCTGGGTCCGCACCCGCCGCGATTCCAAGCAGGGGCTCTCGTTCATTGAACTCAACGATGGCAGCTGTCTGGGTAACCTGCAGATCATCGTGGAAGGGACCACGGAAGGCTTCGCGGAACAGCAGAAGCACATCACCACCGGGGCTTCGCTTGAAGTGACCGGCGAACTCAAGGAATCGCCGGGCCAGGGGCAGCGGGTCGAACTGCATGCGACGAAGATCGACGTGCTCGGCACGGCCGATCCCGAGACTTACCCGCTGCAGAAGAAGCGGCACACGTTCGAGTATCTCCGCGAGATTGCCCATCTGCGTCCGCGTTCAAACACGTTCGGAGCGATTGCCCGCGTTCGCAATGCCGCCTCGGCTGCGATTCACAACTTCTTCCAGAGTCGGCATTTTCTCTACGTGCACACGCCGATCATCACCACCAGCGACTGCGAAGGTGCCGGGCAGATGTTCCGTGTCACCACGCTCGATCTGGCCCGTATCGCGCAGATTCAAACCGAGATCGATTACGCGCAGGACTTCTTCGGCAAGGCGGCGTCTTTGACGGTGAGTGGCCAGCTCGAAGCCGAGATCTATGCGACGTCCACCGGCCCCTGTTACACCTTCGGGCCGACTTTCCGAGCCGAGAATTCCAACACCACGCGGCACCTGGCCGAGTTCTGGATGGTTGAACCGGAGATCCCGTTCTTCGACCTGCAGGCCAATATGGAACTGGCCGAAGAGTTCATCAAGTACGTGATCTCTCACGTGCTTGAAACCTGTGCCGAGGATATGGAGTTCTTCAATCTGCGAATCGAAAAGACCGTTCTCGAAACGCTGAAGAATATCGTCGACCACGACTTCGAACGGGTTCCTTACACCACGGCCGTGGAGATCCTCGAAAAGGCCGATCGCAAATGGGAGTTCCCGGTTCAGTGGGGACACGATCTGCAGTCGGAGCACGAACGCTATCTGACGGAAGAGCACTTCAAGAAGCCGATCATCCTGTTCGACTACCCGCGGACGATCAAACCCTTCTACATGCGGTGTAACGACGATGGCAAGACCGTGCGGGCGATGGATGTGCTTGTTCCGCGAATCGGCGAGATCATTGGCGGCAGCCAGCGGGAAGAGCGGCTCGATGTCCTCGAAGCCCGCATGAAGGAATGCCACCTGAATCCCGAAGACTACTGGTGGTACCTGGACCTCCGCCGCTACGGCACGGTCCCCCATGCCGGCTTCGGCCTCGGCTTCGAACGCCTGATTCAGCTGCTGACCGGCATGCAGAACATCCGCGACTGCATCCCGTTCCCCAGAACGCCGAAGAACGCGGAGTTCTAGGCGAGGCGCAATTGTCAGCAAGTGGCTCTTGAGTCAACTCCAGTAGGGTCCGCTGTGCGGACGCGGAATGCGTAAGGCTCGCAGAAGAAGCGTGCAGGAGTTATTTCACGAGTCCGAGTTCGCCAGACACCGTCCGGGCGAAGTCATCAAAATATCGGCTCGAAGGGTTCGCGTGGACCCTACAAACCGTACTTGGCTGCCGGGCGGTCCATCACGAAGTTGATCAGTTCGAACTCAGCCGAGCGGCAGGAATCGTAGACCTGCACGACATCGCCGAGCGGGACGTCGTCTTCGACGTTAAGCAGGACCGGGCTTTCGCGGGAGACATCGGCAAGGGCCTTAAGCGTCGACTTCACTTCTGGAAATGAAGTCAGAATGCGGCTGTTCATTTCAACAACCGTGCCCGAGTCCCCGGGCCCGCGATAGAGATGCAGGCGGATTTCGGTGACCCACGAGTCCTGCGGCTTCGTTTCCTGAGCAGAGACATTGCCACTGGCCAGTTCGGTCGGCAGCGACATTTCGACGACCTGATCGGTTGCCACACAGACGAAGAAGACCAGCAGCAGAAAGACGATGTCGATCATCGGCGTCATCGTCTGACTGTCGTTGAGATCCCGATCGACACCGATTACGGAACGGATACGCATTCTTACTCTCCTCCGCCGGGGAGGACGGTGAAGCCGACTTTCGTCAGGTTGGCTTTCGCGCAGGCTTCGAGAATGGGCTTGATGAATCGGTACTCGGTTCGGGCATCGCCACGGAGGCGGACTTCGAGTTGAGCGTCTTTCTCCCGCGGCTTCTCGACCTGCAGCAGAATCGATTCGAGTTCGAGCCACTCAAGCGTGCGGCCGTTCAGGATGTAGGAGCCGTCTTCGCGAATGGTAATCGTCATGCGATGCGGCGTGCTGGCTTCGGGGTCCTCGGCCTGGCTGGCTTCCGGCAGCTCGACCGGCTCCAGGGTTTCGCTTTTCACGAAGTGCGTCGCGACCAGAAAGAAGATGATCAACAAAAAGACAATGTCGATCATCGGCGTGATCGCGAACCGCAGCGAACGTGAGCGGGGAGCGGTGGCCGGCTTCATGCATCGCCTCTCGGAGCGGCGGCGGTAGAGGCGGGAGCTTTCCGTTTTGCACGGACGCGGCGATAGCCGGAAAACACCTGCTCGGCCATGAGCGAGGTTTCAAAGACCATTTCATCGACGCGGTTTCGAAGCAGAGCGAAGCATCCCAGCGCGGGAATAGCGACGCTCAGTCCCATCAGCGTGGTGACGAGTGCGTGCGAGATTCCCGGGGCGAATTCGGAGACGGAAGGGCTGGCCTGCGACTGGAATTCGAGGAAGGCCTGAATCATCCCCCAGACGGTGCCGAGCAGTCCGAGCATTGGTGCCAGGGTACCGATGACGTTGAGATATTCGACCTTTCGCATCATCCGGGCGGAGTGTTCTGCGCTGGCGTCTTCAAGTGCCTTTTCGATCTGGGCGTAGCCGAGTTCGGTTTCGGTGAGACCCGCCTGGATCATGTCGCCAAGAAAGCAGGGCTTGTCGCGGCAGAGTTGATTGGCTTCCTGAAATCGTCCGGCGGTGATTAGTTCATGCGCCTGCTTGGCCAGAGCGAGCGGCATGAGATTGCCGCGTCGCAGCATGAGAAGGTTCTGCATGATCAGCGTGACCATGACGACGCTCAGGCCGATGATGATGTAGCCGACGTAGCCGCCCGCCTGCAGGAGTTGCTGCCAGTCGAGACTCGGCTCGGCGGCCTGCTGAGCGAGAAGAAGTCCATCTGTGAGAGTCAATGCAACGTCCTTGCTGTGTCGTTATTCAACGCATTCGATTTCGTACAGGACCGGCCAGTTTTTGCCGGTGACGAACAAACGGCGGTCTTCGCTGTTCCAAGCGATGCCATTGTAGACAGCTTCGCGGTCGAGCAGCAGGCTGGGCGGCTTGAGTCCCTTGAGATTCACCCAGCCAAGCACGCGGCCATCCGCCGGGTCGATTCGCACGAGTTCGTCGCTGTACCAGACGTTGGCCCAGACTTCGCCGTCGATGAATTCGAGTTCGTTGAGTTTATCAATCGTTCGGCGACCGTCGTGCACGGTGACACGGCGGACGACGCGGAATGTTTGCGGATCGTAGAAGCGAAGCACGGCCGATCCGTCGCTCATGACAAGATGTCGGCCATCGAAGGTCAGTCCCCAGCCCTCGCCCGAATAGCGTTCGGTTCGCAGGTATTCGAGCGTGTCGGGGTTGTAGACGAACGCGACCCGATTTTTCCAGGTGAGCTGAAACAGTTCGCCATTGGCGATCGCAATGCCTTCTCCAAAGTACTGCTGAGGCAAGGCCACCGACTTGATCACTTTGCCCGAGGCGATATCGATCTGTTGCAGACGGGATTTGCCGAAGTGGCCCGTTCCTTCGATGAGCATGCCATTATGGACCACGAGTCCCTGTGTGAAGGCGTCGGAATCGTGGGGGTACTTTTCGACCACGCGATGCGACCAGCGCTCAGGCTGCTGAAACTGCGCCGCAGCCCAGGGAAGGCCGGCTCCGATCACAACAAGCAGAATCAGCACCGGGAGTGCGAACCATAGCTGCAGTTTTCGCTGCGAGCGAGCCTGTTCTCGGACTTCGCTTTCCATGATCATCCCTGCCGACACGAATTGCTCCGGACTCCGGGCGGCTTCCAGCCGCCGTGTGATTTCAGTTACTGAGACGACGAACGTCGAGAACGACGGCGATGTGCTCCGATTCCGGGGAATGAAGACAGGCTTCCCGCCATCGCTGGTCGCCACTTCCATTCGGCGGCAGGATGCCGCCGCTCCGGAAAGTGTCTCCCGAAAGGATGCACCTTCGGCAATCGCAGCCCGCAGACTCCTATGGAATCCTGACGCCTAATGCCCAGCGCCTGCAAGTCAGGAGATTAACTCTTTGGCGTCGGGTGTGTCGACCCGAGGTTCCTGGCCGCGGAGGACGCTGTTGCCGGAGAAGAGGGTGCGCTGATCGATTGGCGGCGGATTGAGCCAGTCTTCTTCGTTGAACTGTCCGCTCTGACCGTAGGCAGCCAGGGCGTTGCCGTAGCAGGTGAGGTGAACGTCGTTCTCGGGGATGCCGCGATCGATCATCAATTTAGCGGTTTTCGGCACGGCCAGCGGGTCGGAAACGCCCCAGTCGGCGGACGAATCGACGATGATCCGGTCCGAGCCAAACTTACGGACGACTTCGACCATTCGTTCGTTCCCCATTTTGGTTTTGGGATAAATGGTGAAGGCGGCCCAGAACCCGCGGTCGAGAACGCTCTGGACGGTCTCTTCGTTGTTGTGGTCAATCACGGCCATGTGGGGCGGAATGCCGTGTTCTTCAATGATGTCCATGCTCCGCAGCGTACCCTGTTTCTTGTTGCGGTGCGGCGTATGGATCATCACAGGGAGATCTGCCTCTTTGGCCAGTTCGAGCTGTTCGCGGAGAAAGCGTTCCTCAGCATCGGTCATATCGTCGAAGCCGATTTCACCGACAGCGACGACTCCTTCTTTCGCCAGGTAAAGCGGAAGGATCTCCATGACTTCCTCGGCCAGCGGCACGTTGTTGGCTTCTTTGGAGTTCAAGCCGATGGTGCAGTAATGCCGGATGCCGAACTGGGCGGCGCGGAAGCGTTCGAAGCCGACCAGACTGGAATAGTAGTCCTGAAAGGTGCCGACACTGGTGCGAGGCTGTCCCATCCAGAAGGCGGGTTCGATGACGGCGACGATGCCGGCCGCGGCCATGGCTTCGTAGTCGTCGGTCGTGCGGGAAGAGACGTGAATGTGGGGATCGATGATTTTCATGGCAAGACTTCCAGTATTGTGCGGCGGGACTCTCAGGAGTGCATCAGAGCTACCGCCATCTTCGGATGTGGCGGGAACTATGTCAATCGGCTGATGCGTTCAGACGTCTGTAACCGCTGCAGATCTCTTCAGATATCGCTGTCGGAGAGGAATCGGGCGATAGCGTCGTTCACGGCTTGCGGATTCTCGACCGGGGCCATGTGTCCGGCTCCTGGGATGAGCTGAAACTTCGCACGATACATCATGTCGGCCAGTTGCTCCATTTGATCCGGTGGCGTAAGGGTATCATCGGAGCCGCAGAGAAGCAGGGTCGGGACCGTGATTCCGCCGACGCGTTCGGTGAAATCGGGACGTTCGGCCATGCCGCGGGAAGCTCCGGCGATCGCCTGAGGATTGATCTGGCGGATCACTGAATCGCGATACGTACGGATGAGTTCAGGCTGCGAGGCGAAGGTCGCCGGTGCGAAGATCTTTTTGAGGATCGTGTCGACAAAGAAGTCGGGACCTTCCCGCTCCACGCGGTCAGCCAGTTCGAGCCGCTGCAGTCGAGCCGATTCCGGGTCGGCGGTCGCCTTGGTGTCGCAAAGGATCAGCCGGCTCAGGCGATGAGGATGACGCTCAGCAAATTGCCAGGCGATATAGCCCCCCATGGAAAGTCCGCAGAAAGTGACCGGCTCGCGGATTTTCATCTCATCCAGCAGTCCGGCCAGATCATCGGCGAAGTCCTGCATCGTGACCAGCGAACTGGCTCCTTGGGACGCTCCAAACCCGCGAAGGTCCGGAGCGATGACACGATATCCCGATTCGAAGTAATCGAGTTGAGCCTTCCACATTGAATGATCGAGCGGGAAGCCATGCACGAAGAGCAGGGGATGGCCGGCTCCACGGTCTTCCACGAAAAACGAGGTCTGGTTAACGGTGCATTGCATCGGGGCGACTCCGGAAGGGGAGGAGTTCGGAACGGACAGGAAGCAGACTCACTCAGTTCCGATTATAACCGGATTCGTGAAGAACAAAGAGAAGCGGGCAGCGGCCGATGCAAAAAGAAAAAGCGGAACACCCCGAGAGGCATTCCGCTTCTTCATGAACTGTCACAGGATCACCGCGAAGACGCGATCATACTGTTGGACAGAAATCGGTTCCGGACTGAAGTCCAGAGCCTTACTTCTTGTCGTCCTTCTTGTTGTTCTTCTTCTTTTTGTCGTCTTTGTCAGCTTTGTCATCGCCGGCAACGACCTTCTTAGCCTTCTTTTCGCCGTCCTTCTTCACGTCCTTGCCGCCCTTGTGAGCGTCTTCGCCGTAGTGATCCTTGTCCTTGCCACCCTTGTTACAGGTGCAGGCATCGGTCCCACAGGCGTCGCAGCCCTTGGTTTCGCAGGCGCAGGAGCTCTTTCCGCAGTCAGAGCAGCAGCTCTTGGTGCTGCAGCAGGAGCTGGTTCCGCAGCTGTTGCCACAGCAGGAGCTGTAGCTCTTGCAGCAGCTGTTGGAATAGCAGCTGTTCGTGTAGCAGCGGCTGGTGGAGCAGCTGTTCGAGTAGCAACGGTTGCTGTAACAGTTGTTGTAGCAGCTGCTATAGCTCGTGTAGCACGGCTGGTAGCAACGGGTACGGCAACGACGACGAGCTTCGGCGGTATCGGCCACCGAAACGACCAGCATGGCAACAGCCACGACGCTCAGAAAAGTACGCATTGTTTGATTCTCCCTGCACTGATAATCAAAAGTGTCCCAGATTTTGTTGTCTCAGATGCACGAGGGACCCTGACGTGATCTGAGCAAGGTTCGTAGATTTGTTCACTATTTAACATGGCGAACAGAGTTATTCAAGGGTGGATGAAGAAATTGGGAGGGTCCTGCGGGCCGTTCCGCATTTTCTGCATTTGCTCCATCTACCGATGTTGAGCCTCTTTTGCCAACCGTCAATACCGAGTTGACGTGAATTCCCGAAACTCACCCAAACAACATTCTCTGAAAGTCCTCTTCGCTGAGCACCGGAATGTTCAGCTGTTGGGCCTTATCGAGTTTGCTCCCGGCATTTTCGCCGGCGACCACGTAATCGGTTCTGCTCGAAACGCTGCCCGACGCCTTGCCACCGTGCACGCGAATCAGCTCTTTAATCTCATCGCGGGTGTACCGCTGCAGGGTTCCTGTCACGACGATGGTCTTTCCTTCCAGGGGTTGTTCGCCGGAGTCGGAAGTCGTTTCCGCTTCGGCCATCTTCAACCCGCGTTGAGCCAGGTTTTCGATCAAAGTCAGTCCGTACTCGGAGTGAAAGAATTCATGCACGGAAGCCGCGATGATCGGTCCGATCTCCTCGACGGCTGCCAGTTCTTCCAGCGAGGCCTCGCGGATCTTCTCGATCGAACGAAAGTGATCGACCAGCACCTGAGCGTTGCTCGTACCAACATGGCGGATGTTCAATCCGGTCAGCAGTCGCCAAACCGGCTGCTCTTTCGATTTCGCAATTCCTTCGAGCAGCTTGTCGACCGACTTCTCGCCGAGACGTTCCAGATTGAGCAGTTCGTCCCGTTTGCTGCTCAAGTCATACAAATCGACCAGGCTCGTCACGAGGCCGGCTCCGATGAGCTGTTCAATCAGTTTGATGCCGAGTCCGTCGATATCCATCGCCTGCCGGGACGCGAAGAACCGCAGTGTTTCCCGTAAGCGGGCGGGGCAGTCCGGGTTTGGACAGCGAACATACACGCCGCCCTCGTCCTGGACGACAGGCGTCTGGCATTCGGGGCATTGCTCGGGAAACTCGAACGGCGATTCCTCGCCAGTTCGCTTCTCAAGCTCGACCCGCAACACATGAGGAATGATTTTTCCCGCCTTTTCGACAACCACCCAGTCGCCAACCGCGATGCCGAGCCGCTCGACCTCATCGCGATTGTGCAGACTCGATCGCGACACGGTTGTCCCCGCGATCTCGACCGGCTTCAAATTGGCGACCGGCGTCAGAGTGCCGGTCTTGCCGACCTGGACGTCGATGGACTCCACCTGAGTCGAAGCCTCGTATCGTTCCCACTTGTAAGCAACGACCCAGCGGGGGCTTTTGCTGGTAACGCCCATCTCATCGCGGCTGGCCAGATTGTTGACCTTGATCACCAGCCCGTCGATTTCGAGATCGAGTTCGTGCAGCGAGTCCATCATCACTTCGACCTGCTGCTGAACCTCTTCGAGTCCGTGGCAGACACGAATCCCGGGCGTCGTCGGCAGTCCGAATTCGCGAACGGCTTTCAGGTAATCCATGTGGGTTTCGTAACGAACACCCACGATTTCCCCCATCCCATGGGTCACGAACCGCACTTTGCGACGCAGACACTGAACCGGATCGAGCAGCTTCAGTGCTCCGGCCGTGCTGTTGCGAGGATTGGCGTGGACCGTGGCTCCACTCTGTTCCTGCTCGGCTCGCAGTACGGCGAAGTCGCTGTTGGCAATGTAGGCTTCGCCCCGAACTTCGAATCGCTCCGGAAAGGTTTTGCCATCGAGCTTGAGGGGGATGCCGCGAATCGTTCGTGCATTGTGGGTGACGTCATCGCCTGTCCGGCCATCTCCACGGGTGACCGCCTGAGCCAGATGTCCGTTTTCGTAAATCACGGCCAGAGCGACGCCATCGATTTTGTATTCGAGCGTGTAATCAACGGTATCCCGACCGAGCAGCTGGCGAACCCGCTGATCGAACTCGACGATACCCTCCGGCTCGAAGACATTGTCGATCGAAAGCATCGGGACCCGATGCTGAACCTGAGAGAAGCCGCTGATCGGAGCCCCGCCGACTTTCTGCGACGGACTTTCAGGCGACTGCAGCTCCGGATGAGCCGTTTCGAGCTCGATCAGTTCCTGCATCATCCGATCGAATTCGCGATCGGTAATCTCCGGGGCGGCTTCGACGTAATACAGCCGGTTGTGCCGATTCAGCTCCTCACGCAGATGCTGGACACGGTCCTCGATCGATTGAGACATCTCTACAGCTCGTCAGACGGAAAGAAAAGTTCGGGGCGGACAGTCGCCGGGGCGACTCTGCGAAGTATGTCGTTTCCCGACGGCGAAGGCCATGGAATCGGAACGTCGGAGGGATGGCACCCGGAGAACTCGACACACGCGGGGCTGGAAATCCGATGGTTGCCTTTGAGGGGGCCATCTGGAATAATCGATGGATGGTGTTCACACCTCCTCGACCCTCCTTGTTTTCATGCCTGAAACTCCCGGGACGCTTATGAAATCGCTGAAAATATTCGCCCTCTTTACCGCTCTTTTTCTGTTCGCAGACTCCGCGCAGGCCGCTGAGCTGGAGCTGAAGCAGGGGGACAAAATCGTGCTCATCGGCAACACGCTGATTGAGCGGATGCAGTACTTCAATCACTTCGAAACCGCCCTGCACGCCCGGTTTCCGGAGCACGACCTGGTCGTTCGCAATCTGGGGTGGTCGGCCGATGAGCTCAAACTGCGGCCCCGTTCGCAGGACTTCAACGATCACGGGCATACGCTCGAAGATCACAAGCCGGACGTCATTATCGCCGGGTTCGGCCTGAATGAATCGTTCGCTGGAAAGGCCGGGCTGGAGAAGTTCAAGAACGATCTCCGCAGCGAGATCAAGACGTGGACCACGACGAAGTACAACGGCGAGGCGGCTCCTCGCGTGCTCCTGTTCTCGCCCATTGCCAGTGAAAATCTTCCCGAGCGGAAGATGATGATCGGCGATCAGAATAACGGGAACATCGAACTGTACACGAACGCAATGAAGGAAGTGGCCGAGGAGACCGGCGTCGGTTTTCTTGATCTGTATCGTCCGTCGCGACGGCTGATGAACGCTTCGGATGAGCCGCTGACTTTCAACGGGGTGCACCTGAATGATGGCGGCTACCGGAAGCTTGCTCCCATCATGATCGACCGCATCTTTGGCAAGAGTGAAGCGAAGTCGAACATCGATCTCGAAGCTTTGCACGCAGCCGTGGCCGAGAAGAGTCTGCAGCACTGGTACGACTATCGAGCCGTGAATGGCTTCTATATCTATGGCGGTCGCAAAGAGCCGTTCGGGGTGGTCAACTTCCCGGCTGAGTTCGAGAAGCTCCGCAATATGGTCGCCGTTCGCGATGCCCGCATTCACAAGATTGCTCGCGGCGAGAAGGTGCCCGACAAAATCGACGACAGCGGCACCGGCGAGTTTGTCGACGTCGAGACCAACATCACGTTCGATCTGGAGATCACTTCGCCCGAGGCATCGCTGAAGACGTTCAAGCTGCCGAACGGCTTCGAAGCGAATCTCTTCGCGTCGGAAGTCGAGTTTCCGGATCTGCAGAACCCCTGTAAGTTCACCTTCGATGGTAAAGGCCGGCTGTGGGTCTGCACGATGCCGTCGTATCCAATGTATCTGCCCGGCAAGCCGGTCGACGACAAGATTCTGATTCTCGAAGACACCGACGGCGACGGCAAAGCCGACAAGCAGACCATCTTCGCCGATGGACTGCATCTGCCGACCGGGTTCGAACTCGGCGATGGCGGCGTGTATATCGCCCAGCAGCCGAACCTTGTCTTTCTGAAGGACACCGATGGCGACGACAAGGCCGATGTGAAGCAGATTGTTCTGCACGGCTTCGATTCCGCCGACTCGCACCACTCGATCTCGGCCTTCACGTGGGGACCGGACGGAGCCCTCTACTTTCAGGAGGGGACGTTCCATCACACGCAGGTGGAAACCCCGTACGGGCCGGAGCGCTGCGTGAACGCCGGCGTCTATCGGTACGAGCCGAAGACCGAAAAGTTCGAGACCTTTATCTCCTACAACTTCGCCAACCCGTGGGGACATACCTTCGATGAATGGGGCCAGAACTTCGTGGCCGATGCTTCCGGCGGGGCGAACTACTTTGGAGCCGCGTTCTCCGGTCAGGTTGACTATCCCGACAAGCACGGGCGGCTGAAGCAGTTCCTGGTCAAGCAGTGGCGTCCCACGTGCGGTTGCGAATTCGTTTCGAGCAGAAACTTCCCGGAGGAAATGCAGGGCGACTATCTGCTCAACAACTGCATTGGCTTCCAGGGAACGCTGGAATATCGAATGAAGGACGAGGGATCCGGTTTCCATGCCGATCCGGTCGAGCCGCTGCTGCAGTCTTCGGACCGCAACTTCCGCCCGGTCGATCTTCAGTTCGGGCCGGACGGAGCTCTGTATATTCTCGACTGGTTCAACCCGCTGGTCGGCCACATGCAGCATTCCGTACGCGACCCGAACCGCGATACGCAGCACGGCCGCGTCTGGCGGATTCGCCATAAGTCGAAGCCGTTGGTGACGCCGATGGTGGTCAGCGGCAAGCCGGTTCCGGAACTGCTGGAAAACCTGAATACTTACGAAGAGCGGGACCGCTACCGCATCCGTCGCGAGCTGCGAAACCACGAGACCGAGGAGGTCATTGCTCACGTTAACAACTGGCTGAAGGGGCTCGACCCGAATGCCGAAACGTTCGCCCGTCTGCAGCTGGAAGGACTCTGGGTGCACCAGCAGCACGACGTCGTCGATGAATCGCTGTTGAAGACGGTCCTGCAGTCGAAGGATCCACGAGCCCGGGCCGCCGCGACCCGCGTCCTCTGTTACTGGCGGGACCGCGTCGAGAACCCGCTCGCTCTGCTTGAAGCGAGCATCAACGACGAGCATCCGCGCGTGCGTCTCGAAGCCGTCCGAGCGCTGAGCTACTTCAAGGGCGACGACATCCTCCCGGCTCTCGAACTGGCCGCCGAATCGCTGATCCACGAACAGGACGACTACCTCGAGTACACCCTGAATGAAACGATGGGCACCCTCGACAAACGCCTGAACGCGAAGCGGTAACGCCTCCGCGGCAACAGGATGATCAACGGCAGTGGACTCCGTGTCCACTGCCGTTTTCTATTGAGCGGACCCTGCGGGAGTGGACTTGTCGGTGAGCGCTGATCGACGGCCAGCGTCTTAGCCCGAAGCGTGAGCGAGGGCCTGCCGTTACCTCGACCACCATGTTGCTTACTTCGGGCGAAAGGTTCTAATCCTGCCCGGCGGAACCTGTGGGGGTGAACGTGGGGCCCTCGGTTCTCTCTCACGCTTCGGGCTGAATCGGGGGCTGGCGAGTGTGGACGAGAACCTCGGCCCCTACGGGCTTCATGGGATCGGGCGGAACAGGACTGCCTGTTATCAGCCGCGGCTGCAAGCGATTTGCGCATTCCTGCTGGCAGATTGGTCAGGAGAGGAGCCGAATGTGTCGAGAAACCGGGGGATTCTCTCTTTTTCTCGATTGGGACTGAGATTTGCGAAAGCTGCCTGCGTCATCTCTGTCCAATTCTGACTCTTGAAAGGACACGTCGCTATGAAGTTTTCGCGAAGAGGGTTTACGCTGATCGAACTGCTTGTTGTGATCGCAATTATCGCCATTCTGGTGGCACTTCTGCTGCCAGCGGTCCAACAGGCCCGAGAAGCCGCCCGTCGCAGTAGCTGTAAAAACAACCTGAAGCAGATCGGCCTGGCTCTACACAACTATCACGACACCTTCACCGTCTTCCCTTACAGTACGTCCGCCGATGGTTCGGTGACTGCGAACAGTTCCGCCAACACGGCTAACTCCACCGGCTTCACGCTCAACCATCGAGGCTGGGTTGGACTGCTGCCTTATCTGGAGGAGCCGGCTCTCTTCGACCGATTCGATCCGCGATATCCCGCCGGAGCCCATCGCCGATCGGGCGGCACGCCTCCCGCTGCTCTCGTGCAGCCGGAAGCGACGATCGCCAGTAGCGGAAACGCTGAAGTCGTCAGCACGCTGATTGATACCCTTTTGTGTCCCTCCGACAGCGGGGACAGCTACTACACGGGGACGTCGTCGAGTTATGCGATTTACCCGACGGCCAACGCCGACGGATATCCGGGCGCGAAAACAAACTACGACTTCTCCGTGGGGCGTTACAGCAGTAGTACCACGGTCTGGTCTTCGTGGGGATTGTCGACCCGCCGAATGTTCGGGCTCTACTCGGCCTGCCGCATGCGGGATGTCAAAGATGGGACAAGCAACACGGTCATGGTCGCCGAGACGACTCTCGGTGTGAAAAACGGCGTCGGGCAAACCTGGGGCTATTCCAAGTGGGTCGGTAACGGCGTCGATCTCGCGGCCTCAGGGGGCATTAACGACTTCAGCGACTGCTGCAGCTGGACTTCGCCTCCTTATCAGAACACGTCCAAGACGCAGCTGAAGGACTGGGGGCTGGTCGGAAGTCTCCACAAGGGAGGAGCCCAGGCGGTTCTCGCGGACGGTTCGGTTCGCTTCCTGAGTGAGAACATGTCGGCATCGACGCGAATCAACCTCGCTTACATGGCTGATGGGCAGGTTCTTGGGGAACTCTGATTTCCCGCAAAGACGGTTCCTTTCCCAAATCTCACCCGGCAAGGCAGGCAGGGGCGGAGCAATCCGCCCTTGCCCTGCTGCACAGCAATTTCAGGAGATCACTCATGCAGAATCGAATGACATCGACGACGTTCTGGAAAGTCAGTCTTGTCTGCAGTCTTTTCGTCATGAGCGGATGCGGTGGTGCAGGCGATGAAGCCGAAGTCTCACTCCTGCCCGTCTCCGGCACGGTAATGGCTGATGGTCAACCTCTGGCCAATGTGGCGGTTACGTTTGCTCCCGACGGGGATCAAATTGGAAAGCCAGCCTACGGTCGAACCGATGAATCGGGCAAATACGAGCTCGCGTTCTCCGATGGCCGCATGGGGTGTCCGCCCGGAAGCTACCGCGTCACCATCTCGAAGTTCGCTCAACCCGATGGATCGGCATTCCCGCCCGACGTGCCACCCGAAGAGCAGACGGCGACAGGCGTTGAACACATTCCGCCTCAATACAGCGATCCGACCAGAACAAAGCTGCTGGCGGAAGTGTCGCCCCAGGGGGGAGACATCCCGTTCGAGATCAGCATGAAGTAAGGTCCACTGGAGTTACTGGCGTCACCAGGCTTCCGGCTGGACCGCCCCTGCGGAGCCAGGGTCGCATCGAACAGCGACCATGCCACGGTCGTTCCGGCTCGCCAATCTGTGCTCCCGTCGTCGAGACGCCTCTCGTTCGCCGAACTCCCCGCTGGGAGTCTGCTCCGCCGCGAGCTCCTCCTGCGCCGCGCCTTCGTCTTCAGTATCAGTAAAAAGATCAGGGTGTTTCGAACAGGTCTCGGTACTCTTCGCCACAACGCATAAAGAGATGCTTACTTAATTGAAAATTGTTAAGAAAGGAAGTAGCCTCCGTGATGTGTGGAAACTGCAGTGGACCATTCTGACCACTGCGACAACTCTGTCGCTCCATGAACTGCTGAATTTCGACAGCGTGTTTTCAATCTATTCGTGCATTTAACCTCAGGCATTTCCGCGGGCGATTTCGTTTGCGGACACTCATAGCGGCGCTGATTTCCTTAGAACGCGACCCCCGCGTATTCAATCTCGGATTCACGAAGCGTTTTGAGGCATTACCTGTTTTCTTAGGTTTTATTGAAAGGCACGGACTCCCATGCGGACGTCAAGACGAGGATTCACGCTGATCGAACTGCTTGTGGTGATCGCAATTATCGCTATTCTGGTGGCCTTGCTGCTGCCGGCAGTTCAGCAGGCCCGGGAAGCGGCCCGACGCAGTTCCTGTAAGAACAATCTGAAGCAGATCGGACTGGCTCTTCACAACTACCACGACACCTACAACGTTCTCCCTTACAGCACCTCCGCCGATGGGGCGATCACCTCGAACAACACGGCGAACACATCCAATTCCACTGGCTTCACGCTGAATCATCGAGGCTGGCTCGGATTGCTTCCGTATCTTGAACAGCCGGCATTGTTTGACCAGTTCGACAGTGCCTACCCCACGGGAGCCTACGTGCGTTCCGGCAGTGGTACGACTCCCGCTCCGCTGGTTCAGCCAGCCGCCACGATTGCCACAAGCGGCAATGCGGAAGTCGTGAGCACGCTGGTCTCTACTCTCCTTTGTCCATCCGACAACGGCCAAAACCGCTATCAGGGAGGCTCGGCGAACTACCAGGTCTACCCCGGAGCCGCCGCAGCCGGGCATGCGGGAGCGAAGACCAACTACGATTTCTCAGTTGGCCGGTACAGTAGCAGTACAAGCGCCTGGTCGACGTGGGGACTGACGACACGGCGGATGTTCGGAGTCTACTCCGCCTGTAAGTTCCGCGATGTTTCCGACGGCACCAGTAACACGGTGATGGTCGCCGAAACCACACTCGACGTGAAGAACGGCGTTGGTCAAACCTGGGGCTACTCAAAATGGGTAGGCAATGGCGTCGATCTCGCCGCATCGAGCGGCATCAACGATTTCAGTGTCTGCTGCAGCTGGACGACACCACCCAATCAGAATCTCTCTCAGACACAGCTGAAAGACTGGGGGCTGGTCGGCAGCCTTCATCAGGGCGGGGCTCAGGTGGTTCTGGCCGACGGTTCCGTTCGCTTCCTCAGTGAGAATATCGATGCCGCGACGCGGGTGAATCTGGCCTACCTGGCCGATGGTCAGGTCCTCGGCGAGTTCTAGGGCGAATCGCTCGACCGCATGTCCGCCTGTAATCGCGTTCTCGCCTGAAACGCGGCGACTCAGCGGACGGAACAGCGATATCGGTCGGAAAACTGTTCTGATTCAGGCGAGTCCGAGGACGTTATCGACTCCTCTGTTAAGTCCATGCGACGGGGGCGGACCGCATCGCCCCCGTTCCATCTCTCGTAAAGGTTTCAGGTCTGTTCCGATGACACGACACATTCTGCATCGTTCGTCCCAAGGTTGGGGTCTGGTTCTTTGTCTTGTTGCGCTGCTTGGCTGCGGTGGGGGGGATAGCGTCGACATCTCGCTGCACCCGGTCACCGGAACCGTGCTGGCGGACGGCCAGCCGTTGCCCAATGCCGCCGTCACGTTCTCCCCCTATGGAGCGCAGGTTGGTCGACCCGCGTATGGTCGCACTGATGAAGCGGGAAAGTATGAACTGGCTTTCGTAGACGGTCGCCCAGGTTGCCCGCCGGGGAACTATATCGTCACGATTTCGAAGTTCGCTCAGCCCGATGGCTCGGCTTTTCCCGCCTCGATGCCTCCCGAAGAGCAAACCGCGGTGGGAGTCGAGCATGTTCCACCCCAGTACAGCGATCCGACCAAGACCAAGCTGCTGGCCGAAGTATCGCCTCAGGGAGGAGACATCCCGTTCGAGATCAGCATGAAAAAGAAGTAGAGACCACTGGGCGGCCGAGATGAGGCATTGCGCCTGATTCGTGCTGCTGGGATCTGCGGCTACGTTGTCTCACTGAGCACATCGTTCACGATGCGATGCGGGACGCCGATGGAGACGATCTCAATGGAGCCGGCCTGTTGCGGGCCTTTGTTCCGCGTCAGGCCGGTCTTCAGCGAGACGAACGTGACGGTGCGGGTCGCCTGAATGGCGTGGCCGAGGACGTCGCCGGTGTCGGCATCGAGACCCGAGGGAATATCAACCGCGAAGATTGGACGTCCCGACTGATTGACCAGTTCGATCATCGTGGCAAACGGTTCGCGGACTTCCCCTCTGATCCCCGTTCCGAGCAGGGCATCGACGATCCAGTCCGCCTCACTCAACGACTGTTGAATCGTCGCGGAGTCTTTCATGGGATCGACCACTCGGGTGGACAGGCCGAACTTGTGAACGATGTCGCAGTTCGTGCGGGCATCGCCGGAGAGTTCCTCCGGCGGAACGAGCATCAGAATTTCGACCGAAACGCCGGCGTTGTCGAGATGCCGGGCGATGACGAAGCCATCCCCGGCGTTGTTGCCCTTGCCGCAAACAACGACCACCTTGTTCGGCTGCTCCTGCAGCAGCAGTTCGGTCGAGCCTCGCCCGGCGTTCTCCATCAGGACCAGTCCCGGCACGCCGTACCGCTCAATGGCAATGCGGTCGACGGTTCGAGACTGTTCGCTGGTGAGGACGATGGGACGGTTCATCAGCTGTCGATACGGGAGATGACCTCGGGAATCAGCCTGGCGAGTCGTTCGCCCCCCCTGGCGGCCACGGCAAGAATCTTGGATAACTCGACCGGTTCCAGAGCATCGGGCAGACACATGTCGGTGACGACCGAAAAGCCGAGGACACGCAAACCGGCGTGAGCCGCCACGATGACTTCGGGCACGGTCGACATGCCGACGCAATCGGCCCCAAAGGCTTTCAGCATCCGGTACTCGGCTCGGGTTTCGAGATTCGGCCCCGGCACGGCGACGAAGACGCCGGTGTGAGCCGGCACCTGCAGTTCGAGTGCAGCCGCCTTGGCTTTGTCCAGCAGTTCTTTGTCGTAGGGGGCGCACATATCCGGAAAGCGAGGCCCGAGATTATCGTCGTTCACGCCTCGCAGAGGATTCTCCGGCATCATGTTGATGTGATCTTCGATCATCATGATGTCGGCCAGCGAGTACTGCGGGTTCATTCCGCCAGCGGCGTTCGTCACGATGAGAATTTCGCAGCCGAGCTGCTTCATCACGCGAACCGGAAAGGTTACGTCCTGCAGGGAGTAGCCTTCGTAGTAATGGAAGCGACCTTCCATGGCGAGGATATTCTGCCCGGCCAGTTCACCGCAGACGAGTTGTCCTTTATGCGATTCGACCGTCGATTTCGGAAAATGCGGAATGTCGCCATAGGGGATGACGGCTCGCTGCTCAATCTGTTCCGAGAGTCCGCCGAGTCCGGTCCCGAGAATGAGTCCGATCCGCGGCTTCTGGGAGTCGGCGGCGGCAATGGTTTTGGCGGCTTCTTCAATCCTGGGCATTAAATGCAGCATCGGTGTAGGTCCTGAGTTCTGAGTGTCGCGCAAAAAGAAGGGATGAGGCTGGCTCATCCCTTACGCTGCATCGTTATTGTGGCTGCTGAGCAGCGGTCCGTCGAGTCTGAGCGGTCCGTTGAGGGGCAACCTCGTCTCGAAGTCGATCCTAATAGTCTTCTTCGTCTTCGAAGTCGTCGTCGAGATCATCGTCGTCGTCTTCGTAGTCGTCGTCTTCATCATCGAAGTCGTCATCGAAGTCTTCGTCGTCGTCGACATCGTCATCATCGAAGTCGTCGTCGTCGAATTCGTCGTCATCGAAGTCATCATCGTCGTCGAAGTCGTCGTCGTCTTCTTCGTCGTCCCCATCGTCATCGAAGTCGTCGTCGAAGAATTCGTCATCGTCTTCGATGACCGCAGACGGGCCATCGAACAGCGAGAATTCGGGCTCATCCGTCCAGGGCTGATCCGAAAATGAATTCCACTCGTGAACGACATCCGTCATGGTGACTATCCTCTGCAGCAGCAATTGAATTGGTATCCCTGAGCCCGCGATTCCACACCTGGATGACTCGGGACGCTCCCCGATTAGATCGCGGAAAACTCTCACGTTGCGAATCAATCCGGCGAGCGAACAGCTCATCGGTTTTATGTTGGTACGGTCAATAACTGTCAAGCGTAATCACTCGATTTTCTGAAATTCTTCAGAGCCTCTGCAGTCTTTACAAAGACGACCCCGAAATCGCTCGCGATTCGTCCCCTGCAGATTGCTCTTCGCCATTCGAAATCGCGAGTGCTAAACTGAATCCCGTTCAGACCCGCACGGCTGTGGAGCCGCGGCGTCTTCCAGATTCCCAGATCGTAACCTTGAGCAGTCCGTTGTCGAGTCCCATTAACAGTTCGGTGCCGGAGTTCGGCGTCCTGTACGATGACACCCGTTTCTGGGTGATCCATCGCCGGGATTGCTACGGTCCGTTCGACTACCAGTGGAGTCCCGATCTGTACGGCGTTGAACTGCTTTATCAGGGCGAGAAATTCGGCGAATGCTGCAGCATGCATCAGTTTTTCGCCGATCTGAAACCGTTCCGTCTGCCGACTCGCGTCAGCGAAGTGGCGATCACGGTTTCGGGCGCGGTGGTGCGATGCCTGCTGCGATCGGTCAGCCGAAATGAACGAATGCAGCAGGTCACTCAGGTCCTCACGGAATCGGGACTGGGGCGCTACCAGCTTTCGATGCGGGAGTCCGCCTGATGCCGATCGAAGTGCCTGGTCCCTCCTCCTGATCCAATTCCCGTACGGAGTCCTCACGGATGAGCTTCCGTTCTACTCTACTCCGCGGACTTCCCGTCCTGCTCCTCGGGGGCTGGCTGATTGTCTCTCCCGGCTGCGCGAGTCTGCTCGATACCGTCTTTCCGGTCGACAGTTCCCGCTTCGAAGAAGAGGAACGTCATCGTGAGCAGTATCTGGCCACGCATGACTCCGAACACATCCGCTGGCTGCTGAACAATCGTGTGCAGAACGGGATGAGCAAAGGGGATGTCGACCGCGTGGTCGGTGAAGATGGCGAGCGGGTTTTCGACGACCAGAAAGTGCTCACTTCCGAATCGGTTTATCGCACGGACGATCTCGTTTACAGCTGGGGGCCCGACCGCGAGGGCAATGTTTACATGCTTGTCTTCCGCGATAACCGCCTGATCAACTTCGAGAATTTCGGCGAACCCGGGCCCTCCACGGAGACCGTCGAATTCATGGACGACATTTAACAGTTTCTGCTTCCCAACGCTTCGACTGATTTAGCTGAGGACATCCCATGCGTTCTGTCATGATCTGCCTGCTTGCTTTGACACCTTGCCTGGCCTCCGCCTGGACGGCTGCCCGAGCTGTCGACATGCGGTTCGTTCCGGACGCAGCTGTTGCTCCGCTCGCCATGCACATTCACATGGTGCATCTTCGCGAAGTCGATCTCCGGGAAGGCAAAGCGGTCGCCGAGTTCGGCTTCCACAACGCCAGCGAACAACCGCTGACCATTACGGCGGTGAAACCAAGCTGCGGCTGTGTCACGATTCGCATGCACGAGAATCGCGAGTTCAAGCCGAATGAACATGGAAAGTTCTACGTCGAAGTCGATACCGCCGGGGAACAGTCCGGATTGCAGGAATATACGGTGGACGTTGCTTACCGCACCCCGGGACGTGCAGCCGAGGAACACAAGCATGTGACCTTCCGCGTCGACGTTCCGGAAAAGAAAGTAACCGTAAAGCCGCGAGCGCTGATCTTCTATCAGTTGAGTGCCGAGAAGACGACGCAGACCGTCACCATCACCGATTTCCGCTCCCGTGGAAATCTGGAACTGCTTGATGTCCGCTGTGGACTCAACCAGCTCTCCATCGAGAACCGCCGTGTCGAACAGGATGCCCACGGCAATCCGCAGGTGAAGTTCGACGTTGCCATCACCGGCGTTGCCCCGGCCGGCCGTCAGACCGACGTGATTATCGTCACAACGAACGATCCCGAGTTTCCGGAGATCAAGGTTCCGCTGCTGGTAAACGGCCCGATGGAGAAGTCGGCTTCCCAGTAACGCTGGATGCCGCCGCCGAAGGGGCATTCCGCGGCTCTACAACTCCAGGTCCATGCGCTGCAACAGATCGAGCAGTTCGGGATCCCCGAATGTCTGGTGGGCGTCGTCTGTGAATGGTGAGGCCGGGGCGGTGCGAAGAATCGGATTCACGAAGTCTCCGACCGTCACGAACTGCCAGTCGGCCGTTTCCGACCAGCGAACGAGCTGGCGGTTATTAAACGCGGTGCGGTTTGACTCGGCTGCGTACCAGGAATTGTTCCGGGCACGTCCGATGATGTCGTCGACCCCATCGCCGTTGCTGTCGGCCACGGTCAGATTCGTCAATCCGTTGCGAGCCGTGGTCCAGTTCGCCCAGAAGCTCATGTTGAAGCTCGAACCGTTCGAGGCCCCATGCCAGAGTCGGGTGCCGTTGATCAGAGCCGCGATATTGTCCCGGCCATCGCTGTCGAAGTCGCCGACGAGCAGGGCATCGAACGACTGATTGACCGTCAGCCGTCCCCAGGTGCTGACCTCGAATCCCGCGAAGCCGTTGGAAGTATCGAACCCGCCGTAAGCACCGTGGGAAATTGCCACTTCGAACCGTCGGTTTGGTCCGGTTCCGAAGACAGCCACGATGTCATCCTTGCCGTCGGCATTGAAGTCGCCGACCTGCGGAAACGCGAATCCGTCGTTCAGGTTCCAGCGGTGGGAGGCCGTGTAGTTGGATGTGCCCAGCCCGGCCGTGAACTTGTAACCCATCCACACGACGCCGGAGTTGGCGATCACGGTCACATCATCGCCGAGCACACCATCGAAATCGCCAACGAGTACCGAGTGAATGCCATCGTACTTGCCATAGCTGCCCATGGCGTTTTCGTGGAAGGTGTTGTTCCCCGACGTTAAGGCTCGCCAGTATCCCACGCCCGACGAAGCGTCCTTCCGCAGTCCGACGATGTCATCTCGTCCATCGCCATTGAAATCACCGACGTGGATCTCTTTGGTTTCGATACTCGGATTCCAGTTTGCCCAGTAATTTCGTCCGTTATTGAGCGGAGTGAACGCGAAACGGCCTTCCCCGTCCCCCAGGGCAATTCGCCAGTCGCCGTTCTCGAACCAGAGCGCGAGGTCGTCGTCGTGATCTCCGTTGAAGTCGCCGTGCAGGACCTTTCTGATCGATGAGGTGTCGTACTTGAACGCGACGTGGTTTCCGTACTGGCCGCTGGCGTCCGTATCGGCGATCCACCAGTTGTTATTGACCACACCGACCATCCCCAATTGAGTCGGCTGTGTGGCGGGCTGTTGAAGCACGGTCGCCGTCGAAAGTTCGAAATCGACTTTCTCGTTCTCTCCGTTGACGACGACATTCCGGACGACGTAGGTCAGATCCTGATTCGGCATCAGCAATGTCACCTCGTAGGTCCCATTACTGACGAACAGGGAATATCCACCGACCTCATTGACCGAGGTCGTGAACTCCGCTCCGGTCGTCAGGTTACGGGCCCGAATTGTGCCGCCGGCGAGTCCTTCTCCGATCGAATAGAAATTGTCGTCGTCAGGACCGACGGCGGCGTCGGTGTAAGCAACACCGGTCAGAAAATAACGGGTTCCATCCAGACGGATATTGTGCGAGCGATAGCCGATCAGCTCGGTCACCATCGCGGCGTTATACGTGGTGTCATTTTCGGTGAACTCTCCATACCGCAGTCCGACGCCCGCTTCGTTCAGGCTGTTCGAGAACAGCATGTTCCGGCGGAACTGAGGATTGCGGAACAGCTTTTCGTGCAGGTCGTAAACGGCTGCGTTCTCATCCAGCGGTCCGGTCGATCCGACCCAGTCCTGACTCTGGGACCAGTTCGTGAATCCCCGGTAGCCGGACTCGAAGGCCTCATCGATTGGTCGTTCGCCCTCCAAATTTCGGATATGGACATAGTCGCGAGCGAGCATGTCATCGGAATGCTCGCGTGCGGCATCGAGCAGTTGCTGATTCGGAGCCAGCGGCTGCAAGGGTTGATCTCGAATGGTATTGGGATCGAGTCCGTCGTTGAGACCGACTCCGTAACGCTGAGCTTCGGCTCCGGGGTCCATTCGCGCCCGATTGATCAGTTCCAGCAGCAACTGTTCCTGAGCCGTCATCTGCACGGCCGACATCAACGTGCGGCTCTCCAGCAATTCCGAGGGTTGAGTAATCAACGTCGCGGTCAGAGAGACCTCACGGCGGCGAGCCCTGGGGCGGAAAGTGGTTGAGGAAGACCAGAAGCGACCGAGCGACATGGACAGCGAGCGCAGACTTGTCATGGACTTAACTTTATGAGGGAGGGCGAAGCGGAGAAATCTGCACCGGGACTTCGTGCGGCAAAGGAAAGAACCTGGGAACATGCCCTGCAGAATCTGGCCAATCGTAGTGAACAAAGTGGCAACTTCAAGATGCGATTCTGCACGGGGGAAGATAAATCGGCCGAATGACGGGAAATCCGGAGGGTCTCAACCGTCTGGCTCAGGATTTCCCCGCAGCACTCGGGCGTAACGAAAACAGCCTCCGACTCAACAAAGGGCGGAGGCTGTTCGAACACCGTCAGGATCGAGCGGCTTAGCGGCTCGTTCCGTATTTGTACTCGTAGGCGTGACGGATGTAAGGACGGTCGGCATCGTAGTCGCCGTCGTAATCACTGCGGAGCTGATTATCGAGTTCCGAATTCCACTTCGAGTGCTTCTTACCGTAGTGCAGCTGGGCGGCATGCCCGAAGCGGAAAGCCTGTTCGCGATTTTCAAAGGCATCGTCCGATCCGGCCATCTGTTTGACGGTGTCATCGACGTCCTGATCCATGTCGCGAGCCGTGTCGCTGCCGAAGTCGGCTTTGGTCTGTTCCCAGTCGTTGGCGAAGGCCTTCTTGACTCGGTCCCAGGCACTCATTTCATCATCGGTATAGTACTTGGTCTTGGTTGCCATCAGAGCGCTCCTCAATCAGTCTGTTCGTTCGGGCCCTTCCACGCTGGTCGAGCTGGATTGCTCAGTAGCCTGATGCATCTCCCGTGCCGAACATCTGAGGCCGCCTGAAAAGGTCGCTGATTCTGATAGAACCCGCAGCTTTTCCGTTCACGCTCACAGGCGGAAGCATGTTTTGTGAGCGATTCGTGTCCTGTACGATCGAGGAACGATCAGATCCGACCGGAAGAGCGTTCATCCCAGTCGGACAGTTCGTGAGCCCTTCGCGGTCTCCGGAAAGGGCTCGCGATCCTTCGACTCTTAGTTTCTGACAAGATCGTCGATCGTCAGTTTGAACTCATCGGAGTTCGCTTTCAGCTCTGGAGCGTACATGCCGTAGCTGACCGTCGGGAGAGCCGAGAACGTTCCCGGGATCTCTGCCCGCAGGCGATACTTCATGCTGCTGGTGCCGCGAGCGAGGCTTCGCATGAAGAAGGCGACCTTCTCGTCGCGGAACTCGACATAGGCCCCGTTGGCTCCGTCGATATATCCGCTGCGAACGTCGACCGGCTCGGTTCCGGCAGCTTTGAAGTCTTCGAGCAGGATGTACTCGTAGTCGTTCTTGCTGTCGATGCCGAGTTCGATTTCAAGCAGATCTCCGCTCACGACGTTATCGCCGGGCTTCAGTTCGACGCGATCGAACTGTTCCACGTTCTGATTCACAACCTGTCCCTGTGAGCCGGCGACGTTTGTCGTGGCGTCTTTCTTCGGAACAAGCTTGTAAACCGTGCGGCGAACCTTGAGTTCGAGTCCGGTCGCCGTGATCGGATCTTCCAGCGTGAAGCTGGTCGCGTATCCGTTCCAGTAGAGCGGACCACGGCCCGTCTTGCGGAATTCGATCCTGTGCTTGCCGGTCGTCAGCTCGTCGCCCTTCAGCACGAGGGTGCCATCGAAGTCGAAGAGATTGTCCTTCGTGATCTGGACGCTCTTCTTCTCCACACCATCGACCAGAATCTGCACCGTCATGCCCGGCTCGACTTCACCGGAGGCCTTGAGGAACTCGGCCATTGCTTCGATGCAGAGAGCCGTGTCCCGCGTGCTGTTCCAGTAAGAACCGTGCTTCCGGTTGTTGAGCAGATACTTGACGAGCCGCGATGCCCGCTCGCCCTTCGGCTCGACTCGCGTCAGCAGCTTCAGGTAGTAGGCGTTCGCTTCGATCTCATTGCCATGCCAGTACCACCATGAGTACCCAGCCGGCAGCTTCAGGTATGCAGTCTGGTTCTCCAGATCTTCGACGTAGTACTGCTCGATGTTCCGCAGCACCATGTCGAGCCGATCCTGGCTTTGCAGCTTGTGCAGCGACAGACCGAACATGGCCAGCGAGTACATTGAGAGCTTCGTCCGATCGCGGTACAGGTAGTCCTGCATCGCATCATTGTTGATGCCGGCATCGACGAGCACCATGTAGACCAGAGCATCGATGTCGCTGGCCTGGGTGCGGTAAGGATGCTCCGGCTTTTCTTCTTCACCCCGCTTGAGCAGGCGGACCTGCTCGTCCTGGTACTTCTTCAGCCATTCAATCCCGCGGGGCAGCACGCCTTCGAGCAGAACGACTCCATTCGCTTCGGCGACCTGCAGTCCGTGCACCACGGTTGCGGTAGTGTGCGGCCACGAGTGTTCGCCACGTCCGGAGAACCAGCCCCAGCCGCCGTCGGAGAGTTGCATGTCGGTCAGACGTTTGACGCCGACTTTCACGATCTCGTCCATCTCCTGCGTGCTGAAGACAGGGTTACGATCGTATCGCTTCCACTGAGCGGCTCGTTCGTCGGCCGGGCCGAGTTCCTGAGCATTCAGGTTCGTCCGCTTCTTCTCGATCGCTTCGAGATCGACGCCGAGTTCTTTGAGCACGTTCTGAGAAATCACAGCCGGCACGAAGCGGTTCAGCGTCTGCTCGGTGCAGCCGTACGGGTAATCGATGAGATACGGAATCGCATCGACCAGAGCCCCGGCCAGTGTCGGCGAGTAGCGAACCACCAGTTCCGACTGCTCGGGACGACGTTCTTCGGGAATCACGATTTCGAATCCGCCGGTCTGATCGTCAGGACGAATCACGCCGGTGTAGGAATCGGTCTTCAGCATACCGTGCACGTAAACCGGGAACGTCATCTGCATGGCGTCCGAGTCGGCGTCGGTCAGAGCCTGCACCGTAATGATCGCCTGACCTTCCGCAGTCGCTTTGACCCGCCAGTCGACACGGACTTCCCCATTGGCGGGGATATCGACCGTGCGGGAGAGTTCATCGAGCGGCGAGAGCGTATTGCCTTCGAACTTAATTTCCACTCGGGTGGACTTGGCGTCTTTCAGGTAGTTGTGAACGTTGGCCGAGATGACGACCTCGTCCTTCTCCACGAAGAATCGCGGAGCCTGCAGACGAACGAGCACATCCTTGGCAGTAACGACACTCGCCGAACCTTCCCCGACACGAGTTCCTTCGCCCATGGACCAGGCTCGGAGTTTCCAGTCGGTCAGGTTGTCCGGCATGGGGAACGAAACCGTGGCCCGTCCGTTCTTGTCGGGCGTGATGTTCGCGGCCCAGTAGGCGGTATCGGCAAACTCCGACCGGACAGTCGGCTGCACAAAGGGAGCCGTGCCGGACTGGTCGAAGAACTCGTCCGCAGCCGCATTTGCGGCCACTCCGCGATCCGTCGCCATCTTCGACATGGGAGCCGCCGCCGGTGCCGGGGCGTCACCCAGCATCATCCGACCGCGAAGTCCTCCGCCGCCTCCTCCGATACCAAAGCCTTGCATCTCGAGGCCGAGCATCTCGGGTTCCATGTCGGCTGCCAGATCCCCGAACATTCCGATCGACTGCATGTGCGTTTCGCCGGGCTTCAGCATGTTGTAGAAGCCACGCTGCAGCGATGAATGATACGTCGGATGGTGAGAGCGGCGGAATTTCCAGAAGTGTGCCTGGATGTCCCCGACGTTTGATCCGCCGGAGATGTATTCGACACTCCGGTCGTAAACCGTCATCACGATTGATCCGGTGATCGGCTTACCGTCGTGATCAGTCAGGATCAACTCGACCTTCGCTTCTTCGCCGGGAAGATAACGGTCGGACGACGGCTGCACTTCGACGTTGATCACTCGCTTCTCGGGCGGCACGACGATATCGCGGGCTTCCTGATAAATCTCGGCTCCGCTGATTGTCATCGCTTCCACGAAGAAGTTCGGCATATCCTCGGCTTTCACGCCGATGTCGACCACCGTGCTTTTGCCGTTCAGCTTCAACGTCTGCGGCGGCAGATACACCCCGTTGCTCGGACGCACGAAGAGCAGAACGGTCGAGTTCTCGCGATTCGTGTTGACCATCAGTTTGACCGTTTCGCCCGGCTGATAGGTCTTCTGGTCCGGAATGATTTCCAGATCGTTGAAGCGGACGTCAGCCAGGCCGGAGTCTTCGCCCCGCACGATGAAGACCGTGCCCCCTTCGCGTTTGTTCCCTTCGGAATCGGTCACGCTGCAGGAGATGCGATACTGTCCCGGCTGGGCAGGTTTGAACTTCTGCTCGACCGTGCCCTGTTCATCGGTCTTGAGTGACCAGCTCTCGACTTCGGTTTCGGTTGGCTTGCCGTCCTTGTCGTAGGTGATCCGGAGCAGCTTCAGCTCGGCTGGCCCCTGAATCGGCTTATTGGCGATCGTCTGTGCCTTCACGTTCACCGTGGCCACATCGCCGACGTTGTAGTAGCCGCGATTCAGCCAGGTGTAGACTTCGAACGGCTGCCGGGCCACAAGGACCGAGCCGGTGCCGACGATCGTTCGCCGCGATTCATCGACCACTTCCGCGGTGATTGAATACCGGTGATCTTCATCGCCGTGCAGCTGTTTGGCGAGTTCGGTATCGATCTCGATGGTGATGGTGCCATCGGGATTGAGCGGGACTTCGTTTTCGACGATCAACTCGGGGGGATCGGCGTGATGCGGCCACCACCAGGGCGTCGGTCGGGAAAGCCCCCAGCTGCGGAAACCGGGATACCAGTTGTAGTCGGTTCCCATCCAGCCGTAGCCGTTGCCGTACAGCCAGTCCCACGGCTCCACCGGATACCAGCGGGACGTGTGGCTCGTTCGTTCGACCTTATACTTCACGAAACCATTGGCGACCGGGGCCCCGAAGTAATACTTCGCTTTGACCGTCGCGGTGATTTTGTCGCCGAGTTTGACCGGCTTGTCCGGTGCATCGACACTCACTTCGAACTCGGGCTTCTTGTACTCTTCGACACGGAAGTTCGCTGCTCCGCCGATGCCGTCCTTCCAGGGAATCGCAACGGCATAGTTCCCCAGCACGGCGTCCTTCGGCAGTTTGACTTCGCCATCGAAGCCGCCGAACTCATCGGCCGTGAATTGCTTCTCCAGCAGCTTTTCGCCACGAGGATCGGTGATCACCACATCGAACTTCCGACCTGCGAACTCGCATTTCTGATCGGCTTCGAAGTTGGCCCGACGGACCCAGAACTTGAACTTCACGGATTGCTCGGGACGATACACCGGGCGATCGGTGATGGTGTAAACCTTCACCTGATTGTAGCGGTCCCATTGCCGTGTGTTCCGCCAGATGCGATCGAAACCGAGATGAGCGACGCGGCCATCCTTCGTCTTCGCGGTGATGAGCCAGCTCAGATCGCGGTCGAGCAATTTCTCGCCAAGAACCACCTGGCCATTGCCGTCGGTCTTGTCGGCGAACTCAGAAACGCTCACCTGGGGCGGACGGTTTCCACGGTAGTTGACTTTGTATCCGAACAGATCAAGACGGGCATCAGCAGCCGGTTCGCCCGTGCGGGCATCGGCCACGTAGTACCATTCCTTGCCATCGAGCGGCTTCTTCACAATCGCCAGATCGTCCAGCCAGACAACGATTCGTGAGGTGTTGCCGTCCTTCATTGTCCCGACAAGCAGATATGCTCCCGCCTTCTTCAGTGGGGCCTCCACGGAGATCCGTCTGTCGAAGTGATTCTCACGCGGCTCCAGCTTCAGGGTCCATTTGGCAACCGACTTGCCGCGGTACTTCGTTTCATTGTCGACGACGATGCGATGTCCAATGTCGCCGATCTGAGCCAGATCCCAGTTCCATTTCTGCGGATTCGACTTCAGGTACTTCTTCACATCGTCGAGCAGCAACTGGTAGTTGAGTTCATAGGCCTGAAGCTCGATTGACTCTCCATTGCGGAAGCGGAACGGAATCTTGACCTGTTCGCCAGCCGGTTCGACGGTCATGCCTTCGAACTGCCCCCAGGGTTCGACAATCTGACGAATGCGTTCTTCAATGCCCGATTTGTCGTCCTTCGGCACGGCCGCAAGCAGTTTTCGCCAGTACTCCACGGCTCGCGGATACTGCATCCGGTTTTCGAAGATCTGGGCCAGCTGACGCAACGCCTGTTGGCCTTCCGTCGTGTTCTGAGCCCGGGCGACGAAGCCGAACATCGCGATCGGATTGTATTCGTCGGGGAACTTGAATCGCTTCACGCCGGTCGCGAGCTGAGCGATCGTCTCATCTTCTTCCAGCAGTCGCACGTTGAACGGAGCCGTCTCCTTGTCGAGTTCGTCTTCATTCTGCGTACCACCGAACAGGCCGGGGTAGCTTCCGAGCGTCTGCACGCCGAACTGCGATAACGCAAACTGAGCCCGGGCCAGCATCACCTTAGGCGTATGCCCCACGTGCGACTTTCGGCACTGAGCCAGCAGCCATCGCCAGCGTTCGCCGTCGTTCTGAGCAGCTTCCCAGGACTCCGGGATACCGTAGACAATCGGGTTGCCTTCAGAGTCCACTGGAGCGCCTTTGGTCCCACTGCTCCCGCCCCGTCCCCCTCGGAACGGAACCCAGCGTCGACCTTCCTGGTAATCGGGCAGCGTGGTCAGGTCCGTCAGCACCTGCAGTTCCCAACTCGTCTGAGCGGAACCACGATGAGCCATGATCGCCTGAGCGAAGTCGAGATAGAACGTAGCCCGTTCTTCCCGCGACGCCTGATCGATCATCGACATCGCGTCCTGCAACAGCTGCAGCGAACGCACACGATCGCGTTCGCTGGCATCGGCATACTGTGCCCCTGCGGAGCCGCGATGATTACCGCGTTCGAACTTGCCTTCGACGATGAAACCGTAATGGAGCATCGACTGATAGATCCCGGCGACTGAGACCGGGACATGCCACGTCTTGGGATGAGCCTTGAGTACATCGTCGAGAAACTCTTCGATCTCATCGATGCGATCGAGTCGTTGGAGGCAGACAAGGGAACGCTGCAGCGATTCCTGAATCTGATTTCGTGTTGCGTCTTCTCTCAAAGCGAGCTGGCGATATTTCTGCCGGGCCTCGTTGTAGTTGCCATCTTGATAAAGCTGGTCTGCCTGAGACTTGAGATCGGTCACCTCAGGTTCCTCGCCCCGAAGAAAGACGGTCGCGAGCGAAAGGCCGAGAATGCCCGCGAGAAACACCAACCGTTGCATGAATCAATCCTTCGAAAAGCTGCGCGAATGCACATAAGTATCCTGCGGCACAGGATAACGATTCCGCGAGCCGGAGTTTAGAGATGGGAGGACCGTACTGGTCAGAAGTCCTGCCGAATTCACAATCGGCACCCGTTGAGACGCGGCCGCTCTCACCATTGTTCCCGCCTTTTCCGTCGGAAATCGATTGCGTATCGACTGCGCGGATAGGATTCGGATTGACAGTATCGGGCAGCCCCGTATGCTTCCGCTTCGAAAGGATTCGACTCACTCATCCTGAATCAGGACATCCTCTTATGAATGGATTCGTCGCCCGGATTGCCGTCTTCACGTCCCTTTGGATCGCGAATGCAGGCCTCACGGCTGCTGCCGAGCCGACGATTTCCGAGCTCATCGAAAAGGTGCCGGTGCTGACGACGACGGAAGAATCCCTCACCGGGTTCAGCTTTCGTTTCTCCGTCAACATGCCTTATAAGGTGCCGGTCAATACGTTGATCTGCTGGCAGAAGGACAAGACGGTCGGCATGCTCACGGCTGCCGGGGAGGACTTCGCTCCCGTCTGGTTCCTGTCGGGAAGCGACTGTGCGTTCTTTGATATTTCGACCGGAACCATCGCCCTGGGGAACGATGCCCGCCCCAACTTCCGCATGCATTACACCGGCGAAGGGATGGAACTCGACTACGGCCTCGGCCGCACCGATGACTACCAGCTGCTGATCGACCTGCCTTCGCTGTTCAACAACCCCGACATCACCGGCGGCTCCCTGACGCGGAATGAGCAGGGGCAGCTGGTGCTCACGTCGAAAGTCAGCGAGCGTGGCGGACAGGCGGTCGCGACATTCGATGGCCACGAGCCGTACCAGCTGCGTAGCTTCAAGATCGCTCCCGTCTCCGGCGATGGCCCGAAGATGACGCTCAGCAACATTCGCCTGAACGACGAAGTCGCGCTGAAGTGGGCTCCGATGCCGGACGCCAGCCAGTTTCCGCAGGAGTTTCGCATCGTCACCATGCCCGACTCGGCTGCCGGCACGGCGATCGTCGACGGCGTCTACCTCGCCGAACTGATGCGCCGCACCCCCATCGCCCACGCCGCCCTCCGCAACCCGGAATGGCGAGCCGCCCCCCAGGTCCAGCAAACCAACTGGGAAACCACCGCCACCCGCAACACCCAGATCCTGCCAACCCTGAAACTGCTGTTGCCCACAGTAGATCGGTAGGGATTCAACTGGGAATGGCATGGATGAAGGGGGGCCCAGAAAGACACCGCTATCAGGGCGGCGAAGCCGTAGGAGGATGCCGTTTGACGAGGGGGAACTTACAGCCCTGCTGCGTCTTCCTCTTGGATGAAGTCTCTTGCCAGGAACCCCGTCCAACTCCGTTCTCCGACGGCTGCGCCGCCCCGAAAGAATCTTTCACGGCCACGCCTGCGGGCATCCGCTGCGCAAAAGTCCCGGAAACGAGCGAGTTATCGACTTTTGCGCAGATCACTCGTCAATCCATCGGAAAACAGTCTCCGCGCGTGGCCCTGATAGCTCCGCTATCAGGGCGGCGAAGCCGTAGGAGGATGCCGTTTGACGAGGGGGGACTTACAGCCCTGCTGCGTCTTCCTCTTGGATGAAGTCTCTTGCCAGGAACCCCGTCCAACTCCGTTCTCCGACGGCTGCGCCGCCCCGAAAGAATCTTTCGGGGCCACCCCTGCGACCCGACCGCTGCGCAAAAGTCCCGGAAACGAGCGAGTTATGGACTTTTGCGCAGATCACTCGTCAATCCAACGAAAAACCGTCCTCGGACGGCCGCCGGTGGAGGCCTGCTCTTCCCTCACCATTCGCCCCTCCTGGACCAGTCGATTGAGTTCCCGCTCCGCATCGCCAGCGGTCGGAAAACGGGAGCGTTTCCAGTTCTGCAAGTCTCGCGGCGTCGCTTCCCGCATTTCGGCCAGCAGGCTGAGCAGTTCCGCCTCTGGTGTCACAATGACCTCAAGTGCCTGGTAGATGCGAGCCGTCTCGCGATCGAACCATCGACTCAACCGCACGGCTCGCTCCATCACCGTGACATCGATTGTCTCCCGATCAGGGTCTTCCGCCGACTGAAGCAGCAAAGCCAGCCGGGCCGCCCGACCACACGACTTCGACCACGCCGCCCGCAATGCTCCCGGAAGTCCCTTCAGCCGATCGATGTCCTGATTCTTCATCTCGGCCATCAGCTCCCTCGCTTCCGGCTCCAGCGGAATGATGCGACGCGAGCCGCGCTCCGCCAGCAGGGTATCCAGAACGTCGACGTATGGCTCAGCAGACGGCATGGGTGTCTCCGACCAGCCGATCGGTTCATCGGGAGGCATCGCCAGAACAAAGCGAGCCGGCAGCCCCGATTCAAAGTCTTCCAGGCTGAGCGAGCGTTTGAGCACGCCCGGCTGAATGCCGCCAGTGATCGACACAATGGCTCTCGGAATAATGAGAACGCGAATCGGGCCCGTCTTGCGATCGATCGTGAGTCGTGTGCCGTCGTACAGCGACAGCCAGTGCGAACGGTCTGACCCGCGTCCTCCTTTGTACTGATTGATTGACGCCAGCCAGCCCGAGAGTTCATCAGCCGCCAGCAGCAACCCGTCGGAGTTCTCCTTCAGCAGCGGAGCCAGCCCTTCCATTGTCGTGTCGCTGATGCAGAGTCGCGGCAGGGGCGGATACGCGAGTGCGACCCGCTCCTTCTTCCCCTTTGATCCCAACTCCTCGGCTGCACAGCGAATGCGTTCACAGTCCTCGGCATATTCGTCCTGCCAGTTCATCTCGATCTCGTAGAGCGACTGCAGAGCCGACGAGAATGCGGGTGACTTGCCACTGCCGGAATCGGCGACGATGCCGGTCCACAGAATTGCCGGCTGCAGAAAGCCCGGCTTCACTTCGACCCGTCGACTCCCCCCAATCGCAGCCGCGATCGCAGAGAGCATGGGCAGAGCCACGAATGAAACATCGCAGCCAATCGACTCCGCCGCCTTGCTGGCGTAACCGGTGAGCGTGGCGGGAAAGCAATCGAGCGGGAATGCTTGAAAGGCTTCACCCGGCTCCGGCAGATGCTGCGTCTCCGACGTGTCGAGAGCAGCCAGTTCATCCATCAGACTCATTGTTGATCCTCCATGTTGAGCACGGCTCGCAATGCTTTCCGTGCCGTTGCGTTATCGCGAAGCGTGACCAGCAGTCGGTTGAAAAGCCGCTCGGGAATCGGCTGCGGTCGTACGAACAGTTCCCAGCCGAGTTCCCCGCGTCCGGGACGCGCTTCACTTAACCCGGCGAGATAAGCCGCCAGCATCTGCTCCAGCGTCCGAGCGTGATTGACCGACCAGCCGCGGCTGACGCGTTCCCGGCATTCGGTCAGGTAATCGTCGACCGTTACACACTCGGTCAACTCC